>Ga0315338_1000073_pt1 | contig 468802 bp, 439 predicted proteins | sample ASW8metaG_FD_204518 | JGI IMG/M metagenome (GOLD analysis project Ga0315338, IMG submission 204518) | Ammonia-oxidizing marine archaeal communities from Monterey Bay, California, United States - ASW #8 | ecosystem: Environmental > Aquatic > Marine > Coastal | place: USA: California | collected...
CTTCTTCCTCGGGTTCCTCTTCCGGTTCTTCCTCAACTACTTCTTCCTCGGGTTCCTCTTCCGGTTCTTCCTCAACTACTTCTTCCTCGGGTTCCTCTTCCGGTTCTTCCTCAACTACTTCTTCCTCGGGTTCCTCTTCCGGTTCTTCCTCAACTACTTCTTCCTCAACTACTTCTTCCTCGGGTTCCTCTTCGACTTTGTAATTCTCTTCTAATTCTCTTTTTTTCGCCTCTAATTTTAGCTTACGCTCTTTTTCAAATTCAACGAATTCTCTTTCTTTATCTTGCAAAGCTTCAACCATTTCAGCTTCAAGTTTCTCTATTTTCAAATCTTTAGTAGCTTCAAGCTCTTTCAATTTGCTTTCCATTTCTTTATTGAGATTAATTATCTTGGAATCTTTTTGCTTTAACTGCAATTGATAATCTTTTTTGATATTTGCTAATTTTTTCTCAAATTCTTCTTTTTCAATCAAAATTTGTTCGTTCAAGCTCAATTCTTTAGATTTATGCTCTTCATCCAGAATTGTCTGTCTTTGCGACATATCATAATCCAAATCTTGTTCTCTCTTGAGTAAGTCTTCTTCACGAACTAAAAGCTGAGCAACCGTTCTAGGTGGAGCAAATTCCTCTCTTTGATGAATCATTTTTTCTTTAAGCGTATCAACAACTTCCACTCTAACTTTGGTAGAGTATGATCCTCCTAAAAATATCATTTTAACTTCAGAAGTGTGATTTCCTAATTCCATAGGAAAGCCCGTTATGACTCCTGTATTAGGATCTATATCTATCCCTAAATCCAAATCGGGATACATTGAATATCTAACGTTTACAAATTCTTCTGGCTTAACAAGACCCAATTTGCGAATTAATGGATCTATAAACGGTTCCATCTTGACGATTGGATCGTCTCTATCCTTAACAAAAAAAACATATTTTGGTGAATATTGTAAAGGATTTTTATACTTATTGGAAATTACTAAAAACAAAAATAAACCTATTGTAAAAAAAACACTATAATAATTTCCATCAGATTCTCCAAAATATTTTACATAATATAAAACGTAACCTATGCCAGAACTTACAATTAGAAAAAAAATATTTTCGCGTATCAACTCAAAGTTGAAAGGATTATCACTCTTCGTCATCCTCATCATCACCAGAGTCTTCAGCTAGGGGTTCGTCCATCCCTTTCTTCAAACCCTCATCAAAAGCAGCTTTGGATTGACCCATACTTTTGGCAAGTTCGGGTAGTTTCTTAGCACCGAAAAGGAGCAAGACAACACCGCCAATAATAATCGCCTCAGTGGTTCCAATCATACCTTACTATCAGTAGATAGGTAAATTAACTTTGCGGGGGAAGAACCAAAACCCCTCTCCGAATGAAGTATTGTGGTAAAAAAGCCAGCATACGATGATATCGTCGACAATTTAAGAGCAAAAAGTTGGGTCTATCTTTCAATGGCCATTATAACATTCATCGCTGCCTTTAATTTTTCTTCGAATATTATCGAAGCGCTAGGAAATAAACTATTACCTGAAGGCGCTACACTAATTTATCTATCACCTGCTGAATATCTAATCTTAAGAATGAGAATTGCAGGATATGCTGCAATCTCAATATGTTTTCTAATTTCAATGGTTCAAATATGGTATGTTATTAGATCTAGATCATTGTTGCCTGAGGTAAGTATTGGAAAACTAATTGGAATTTTTTGTATTTCACTAATTTTATTCACATCCGGAGCCTTATACTCTCTTGAGTTAATGTTGCCTGTAGTTCTAGAATACTTGCAGAATGACGCTGCTGAAGCTGGTCTTGACACGACCTATAGTCTAAGTGCATTCTATCATTTTGTATTCCTTCTAACCTTTTCTCTAGGAATTACTTTCCAATTACCACTTATTGTAATGTTAATGCTAAAACTTGAATTAGCAACTACGGACCAATTAGCTGAATATCGAAGCCATCTGGCAATTATATTCTTTATTTTAGCTGCAATGATTACACCACCTGATGTAATTTCGCAGTTTCTACTTGCAATACCACTCATGATTCTATACGAATTTTCAATAATCATTGGTAAATTTACTTAAAACATGGAAATTGGAATACATACATTTGCCTCCGCAAATTTCAAAGAAAAAAATGGAAATCAAATCCCCGGTGATCAAGCTATCAATGAATTACTTGATAGAATAGAATATGCTGACAAAATAGGAATAGATGAAGCTGGTATTGGTGAACATCATCGGAAAGAATTTTTAGATTCGGCAGCCCACATTATTCTATCGGCAGCGGCCGCTAGAACTAAAAATATTAGATTAACTAGTGCAGTTACTGTTCTGAGTGTAGCAGACCCAGTACGTGTTTTCCAGAATTTTGCAACTTTAGATTTGGTTTCAAATGGTCGCGCTGAAATTATAGCTGGTAGAGGATCGTTTACGGAAGCATATCCACTTTTTGGCCTCAAAATGGAGGATTACAATGAACTTTATGCTGAAAAACTAGATTTATTACTAAAAATTCGTGATAATGAAGTTGTTAACTGGTCTGGTAAATTTAGACCCGATTTAGTAGAACAAGCCGTCTATCCGAGACCTATTCAGAATCAGTTACCAATTTGGGTAGGAGTTGGCGGAACTCCTGAATCATTTGTTAGAGCAGGTGTACTTGGATTGCCACTAATGGTGGCTATAATTGGCGGAGAAACCCATCGCTTTGCACCTCTTGTGGAATTGTATAGAAATGCAGGTGAAAAAGCCGGTCATGATCCTGAAAAATTAAAAGTCGGAATTCACTCTTTGGGATATGTTGCTGAAACAAGAGAACAAGCTATCAAAGAATTTTTCCCAGGCTATGCCGAATCATTCACAAGAATTGGAAGGGAAAGAGGCTGGCCTCCTGTAACAATGTCCCACTTTGAATCTCAAATCGGCCCTACTGGTGCCTTAGTTGTAGGGAATGTTGAGGAAGTAGCTGAAAAAGTCATACGGCATAGTGAGGCCTTAGGTGGGCTCTCAAGATTCAGCTTTCAACTAGATGTTGCTGGACTGACTCACGAGCAACTCATGAATGCTATTGATTTACTAGGTACTAAAGTAGCTCCAATCATAAGAAAAACGAATTGAATTATTTAAGCGAAGCTAAGGCAATTTTCAAGTCATTTCCATTATTAATTGGCTCTTTGCAAGTATAATTTTTACAAATATAAGCTGTAGGTTTTTCGTCTAACATTTTCTTACCTTGCATTAGCGGGATATCTAATCCAGATGCAGAAGACGCCATAATTTTGAAAGGAAAGAAACAATTCCTTAAAATATCGGTAAATTCACTTTCAATTTCTTCGGAAGCTAAAGCAATCTCCAACGGCCCCTCAGATAAATAATGGTTCACCAAAAGTGCTGTTGAATGAGCATAAGGATACTGATTGATATATGTCCCTGCTCGATTCATCGAAGCTTCAACAACTTCTCTATAATTTTTACTATCATAGTAATAGTGAAGCCTTACCAACAGAAGACTACACATGAAATTGTAAGAGGGAGTGGCATTATCCATACTATTACCACTATTAATTACAATATTCTTTGAAAGAGATTGTTTGAATTGACCCTCTGTGTAAAACTGTTCTATCAATATATCTGCATATTTCTTAGCTAATTCCAAATATTTTGAATCGAAACTAGCTTCATACATATCAATAAGCGAATTGCCAAAATAAGAATAATCCTCCGCAAAGGCACCAATATGTGCCACGCTTTTTCTGTAAACTCTATTTAGAGTTCCATCCTTTTTAGACATTCTTTCTGTGATAAAAGAAACTGCTTTGTCTGCTGCATCAAAATATTCTTTCTTCCCAAGTGCATAAGAAACTTTAGCGAGTGAACTAATCATTAGAGCATTCCAAGACACGATTACTTTATCATCCGTTCCAGGAGGAATTCGTGAAGCTCTATGCTCTTTCATTTTGAGTCTGGAGCGTTCTAACGATTCTGTAATTTCCTCTTCCGTAATCTTCAGGAAATTTGATAATGATGATTTCTTCATTATTATACGAGGAATCGAATTATCTTCCCAATTACCTTCTTCAGTAATATCAAAATATTGACTGAAAATATCGGATTCCTCTTTGGTTAAAATCTCTTCAATTTCAGATTGTTTCCAAACATAATATTTACCTTCGACACCTTCTGAATCTGCATCCATAGAGGAATAGAATCCTCCGTCCTGATCAATCATTTCATCGTTCAGCCACTCAAAAATTTGGGAAATTACATCCAAATATTCTGGTTTTTTTGTTATTTGATATCCGACCAAATATGCTTCCATAAGCTGACCGTTATCATAAAGCATCTTTTCAAAATGAGGTACTAGCCATTTTTCATCAACAGAATATCTAGCAAAACCACCACCTATATGGTCGAAAATTCCTCCCTGATACATTGAATCTAAAGTTTTGACTGCAGAGTCCAATGACTTCTTAGAACCATTGATATGGTAATCATGTAGAAGATGTAAAATCGCTCCAGTGTTAGGAAATTTAGGAGCTGGACCAAAACCACCCCATACCTTATCGAAATTAGAATTCCAATGCTCTACTGCTTTTTGGTTAACATTACTTTTTACATTTGTGTTTTGTATCTCAGTAGAATTCAAATGCTGAACGAGAGAATCGGCTTGAGAAAGTAACTGCTCTTTGTTACTAGACCATATTTCTGTAATTCTAGTTAAAATGGTAGAGAAACCGGGTCTGCCATAAGCGTCTTTAGGTGGAAAATAAGTTCCTGCAAAGAATGGTTTAAGATTAGGAGCTAAGAAAACCGTCATTGGCCAACCTCCTTGGCCTTTATTCATTACTTGAGTGGCTGCCATGTAAACTTCATCCAAGTCAGGTCTTTCTTCTCTATCTACCTTGATATTAACAAAATTGCCATTCATTATTTCAGCAATTTTTTCATCTTCGAAAGACTCTTTTTCCATAACGTGGCACCAATGACACGCTGAGTAACCGATACTCAGGAGAATTGGAACGTCACGTTTCTTTGCTTCATCAAGGGCTTCTTTGGACCATTGATACCAAGTAACTGGATTGTGAGCGTGTTGCAACAAATAAGGGCTTGTAGAATCAATCAAAGAATTGGTATACTTTGGGTTCTCTGACATTCGTAACTAAGTATCATGACCCCTGTATTAAATTAATCCTAAATATTAGGCCACAACAACTAAAACTGACCTGTTACTCCCTATTTCTTGTCTACTCCCATGATGCGTCAGTACCACGCCATAAAACGTGAGAATCCTGATTCCATTCTATTATATCGTATGGGGGATTTTTATGAAACTTTTGGAGATGATGCAAAAATTGTCGCAAAAGAGTTAGATATTGCATTGACCGCAAGAGACAAGAATTCTGAGAACCCTATTCCGTTAGCAGGTGTTCCATATCATGCCTTAGATAGTTATCTCAGTAAATTAATCAAAAAAGGGCATAGGGTTGCTATTTGTGAACAATTGGAAAATCCAAAAAACGCAAAAGGACTAGTTAGAAGAGGAGTAACTCGAATTGTCAGTCAAGGTACTGTTGTGGAAGGCTCAATGTTGAGTAATTCAAACAATTTCTTAGCCTCTGTAAATGAAACTGATGAAGGTTTGGGATTATCTATAATGGATATTTCTACAGGAGAATTTTCTACAGCTCAATTCAAGGATCGTGAAGGCTTAGAATCCGAAATGATACGTTACGCACCTGCCGAGGTTATTATTCCGGATGGAAATGAAAATATTGAGAATTGGATGATGGCACTCGGAGTAAACACAACTCCTCGAAAGGCCGACTCATGGATGTATCCCATTGCTAAGAAAATATTAGAAAAGAGATTTGGAAGCGTTGAAGAATTAAAAACATATCCAATGGCAGTTACAGCTGCAGGATCAATATTGTCTTATGCTACTGAAACACAATTTAGTGAATTACCACACCTAAGACCTCCTTCATTGATGATCAAAGCCAAAACAATGACTTTGGATGCAGTCACACTAAGGAATTTAGAGATTGTACGTACTATTAACGATTCTTCAAAGGATACTCTTTTCGCAATTGTAAACAAAACCTCTACTGCTGGTGGTTCGCGAAGACTAAAAGATTGGTTTTTGAGGCCATTGCATGACTTGAAAAGAATAAATGAAAGACATGATTCTGTTCAAGAATTATTTAACAATACTCTAAGTCGACGAGAAATCAAAGATATCTTGAAAGGTTTTCAGGACGTGGAACGATTATTATCGAGATTAGGTCACGGTTCAATTTCACCAAGAGATTTAGATAGTCTACGTTTCAGTCTAAATACAGTTAAAGAACTGAAACAATTCCTAACTGAAGAACCTCTCAAATCTAAACTAATGAAAAGATTAGTTAAGTCCATTGACATTCATAAGCAAGTTTCTGATAAATTGACGGAAGCACTTGTTGAAGAACCTCCTTTGATTCTTAGAGATGGTGGAATTTTCAGAAAAGGATATTCTAAAGAATTAGATGATTTGAGATCAAGAGCCAGTAGCGGGCGTGAATGGGTTATTTCACTTGAAACTGAAGAAAAGAAAAAGACTGGAATACCAAAACTAAAGATTGGATATAACCGAGTATTTGGATACTATTTAGAAGTTCCAAAAGCATTCGCTAAGAAAGTACCTGAAAATTATCATCGAAAACAAACTGTTGCCGCTGGTGACCGATATATTACTCCTGAACTTAAAGAAAAAGAAACATCTATTCTAAGAGCAGATGAACGCTCTCAAGCTCTTGAAGCTGAACTATTCAAAGAATTAAGAGAATGGGTTATGGAATTCTTAGGTTCACTACAATCAACAACAATGGCTATCTCTAGAATAGATGCAGTTTGTTCATTAGCTGAAGTTAGTCAAACTAACAATTATGTCAGACCTGAAATGTCTAACGATGGGGCTCTTTCAATATCCGATGGAAGACATCCCGTAATTGAAGTTCTAAGAGAAGGGCAGTACATCCCCAATAGCTTACAATTAGATAATAAGCAAAGACAACTGATGATTCTTACAGGACCAAACATGGGTGGTAAATCGACCTATATGCGTCAAACTGCTCTAATTTGTGTAATGGCTCAGGCTGGTTGTTTCGTTCCAGCTTCTTCGGCAAGATTAGGTATGGTTGATCGTGTTTTCACTCGAGTTGGTGCGCATGATGATCTAGTTCATGGGCATTCGACATTCATGGTTGAAATGTTGGAATTAGCTAATATTTTAAGAAATGCCACTACAGATAGTTTAGTTTTATTAGATGAAATTGGAAGAGGGACATCCACATTCGATGGTTTAGCATTAGCATGGGCTGTTTCTGAACAATTACATGCTGAAAAAGGTGTCAAAACATTGTTTGCTACTCATTACCATCAATTAACTGATGTTGCAAATATATTAGACCGATCTGTGAATTGTCATATGCAAGCAAAAGAAGATGGACATGAATTGACATTACTCCATATAGTAGCTGAAGGACCTACAGATACATCATTTGGTATTCATGTTGCCAAAATGGCAGGCGTTCCAGAAGAAGTTCTAGCTAGAGCTCGCAAAGTACTAGAAAATCTTGAACAAGGAACTACTATTGAAGTGTCGAAAACAGGCCCAGTACAATCTGTTTTCAGTCCTAATTTTGGAACAAGATCTGAAGTCAAAGAGAATCCTGTTATCAACGAGATAAAGAAAATGGATTTAATGAACTTGACACCCCTCCAAGCTTTAGAAAAACTACACGATATTCAGCAAAAACTACTCTAAACTAACTAATTACTAAACTCGAAGTTTTTGTATTTTTATTTCCTTCAGAATCTGTGGCTGTAAAAGTAAAGGAATACGCTGCCGAATCTAAACCATTTTCAAAAAAATAATAATAACTATCTTCCGACTTAATAGAATAACCATTATTGGATTCAGTTTTTGTTAACATTCCATTGCTTATAAATCCATTACCATCCTTACTGCCTGATAAGTAAACGGAATCGACTTCCTGATTATCTCGGACTAAAATAACTAAAACAAACGGATCATTATTGCCAATTTCATTCGTGCTGTTCCATTCGCCATTTACTTCGGCATAAACTTCAACACCTTGAAATTGAGGTTTAGCAATATCATTAAATGGTGGATTTGACAATAAAATAAAAAGACCAAGCCAAGCTATGAAAGACATAAATATAGGTCCAAACCAATTCTTTCTTTCAAATTCACTAACATCTACGATTTTTAACTCTCCAAACATTTTCAGAAGTTGATAAAGGCCATAAGGGGCAATAAAACCAAGATAAAATGCAATATTATCAAAATCTGTCATTCTAACAATGGAATAACTAACAGTAGCTATAGCTACTGCATAAAAAATTGCAAATATAGCTATTTTTGAATCCCTCTTTTCTTTAACTCGGTATTCACCTTCATCAAATTCAGGAAACGTGAAAGTTTCATCACGTTTACCCTTCTTCTTGGCCATTGCGCCTCTATAATGGAGGTTAAATAAAGCCCCGTGTGGACTCCAAGATAACTAGGAAACAATGCCAACAAAGAATACTGAGGCCGAGAAACGTCAAACAGAAGAAGAAGAAGAAATATTACCTAAATTGACAGGTATGGCAATAGAAGTACATATTCGTAGACATATTCAATTCATATTTATTCTAACTTTTTGTTTATACCTAGGATGGTTCCTTTTTGCTGCATTTCTTCTGGCATGGGTAACGGGAGTTAGATGGGCTGAAAATGAAGGGTATCTACAAAAATACAATATGGATCTCGTATGGGGTCGTTCTTTTCTTATGTGGAGAACTAATTGGGGCAAAGATTTCATAGAAAAAATATCTCAATATAAACTATTATGGAGAAGAGTCGGTGATGTATGGGTCGTAACTGTTTTTCTAATTATGATTTTTATGTTTCTCTTATTGTTATGGCAAGCAACATTGGCATGGCAAATTCCTAAAAGTTCAGCTGTTTCACCTAAAATGATGATTGGATTACCTGGATTAAATCCAATAATTCCTCTTTGGTATGGCATATTAGCATTAATAATTGCAATGGTTGTACACGAGTTCAGTCATGGAATTTTGAGTCGTGTTGCTAATGTTAAAGTCAAAGCCCTTGGACTATTATTGTTCATTTTCCCAGTGGGTGCTTTCGTGGAACCTGATGAAGAAGAAATGAAAAATATGAAAAAATGGGAAAGGATGAGATTGTATGCTGCTGGACCCGGAAGCAACATGGTCATTGCCATAGTCTTCTCTTTGCTTTTTTCATGGGGGATGGTAGCTTCTCTAGAACCGTCGAATGACGGAGTCCTATCGGCCAGTGTAGTCGTTGATTATGGTGGAGAGGAAGCTGGACTTGAACCCTGGATGCTGATAACATCGGTCAATGATCAGGATGTGGACAATGCTCAAGATTTCTCAGACATAATGAATGAAACTTATGCCGGACAAACGGTGAATGTTTCGGTGTTGGATAAAGGCCAACCTGAGACCTATCAGGCCGTTCTTTCAGACAAAGGGAGTTACTACCTGAAATATTATCCCAATTATTACGAATCATGGATGTCTGGTAAAGGCTTCATGGGAATCGCAGTAGTCAATCCCGAAGTGGTGACAGACAGTCTAGCACATCCTGGTAGTAGCGGAGGTTCAATGTTACAATACATCACTCTTCCTTTCCAGAAGTTACAGCCATTCCCTGAACATTTTACTGCCCTTTTCGAACCAACAGGGATACTGGGAATATTGCCCGAGAATCTATTCTGGATACTAGCCAATTGTTTCTATTGGATTTTTTGGCTTAACCTAATGGTCGGATTAACCAATGCATTACCTGCTGTTCCTCTGGATGGCGGATTCATCTTCGCTGACGGCGTTACTGGAATACTGGACCAGTTCAAAGGAGGGTTGACCGAGGAACGGAAGGAAGGAATCGTCGACAATCTAGTTGGAATTCTGGCTTTCACCGTTCTTTTCCTAATTGTTTGGCAATTAATAGGGCCTAGATTAGTTGGAACTGAATCGGGAATGTTAAATGCAAATATTGATGCATCTGGTAGTGAAGGGTTGAACGGAGACATCTTTACATTTGATGCTTCTAATTCAGATGGTGCTTTTATTTCATATGAATGGGATTTTGGAGATAATAATACTGCAGAAGGAGAACATGTAAGTCATAATTGGTCAGAAGGTGGTGTTTACTTTGTTGTCTTAACTGCTAAAGATGCCGAAGATCGACAAAGTGTAGAATTTCATCAAATGACTATTGACTATATCGATGAAGAAAGTGGTGAAGTTGATGGTGGTGACGAATATACTACTGATAAAGAGATAAAAACCTACGTTAATGAAATAAATATTAATATCAATATAACTGGTGTAAATGATGCTCTACCTTCAAATTCTGAGGTTACAGTCACTATTACTGGACCGTCGGGAACCGAATTTTCTGAGAGTTATTCACTAGGAAATGGGGAGACTCAATCAATTGCCTTCAGTGCCAACAAGGGTGAACTTGTTGGTGAATGGACCTTATCTTTAGAATCTGATAATCCAGATACTGTTCTATCTTCTCCAGGCTTCACTTATGACTACAACTGGATAAATGATTTTGAAGCGAGTAACTGAAACTTTAATAATACGTATTATTTTACATACATCAACACGTAAGGATATCTAATTCCTATAACGAGATTTTAAATGAGTAAAGACCCAGTACCACTAAAAGCCGTACACCATATCGAATTTTGGGTGGGCAATGCAAAACAGGCTGCCTACTTTTACAGAAAGGCATTTGGATTCAATCAAATTGCATACTCTGGATTAGAAACTGGAAACCGAGATAGAGCCAGTTACGCTTTAGAACAAGGCAACATAAAATTAACTTTTTCAACACCATTAAACAGCAATAATACAATTTCTGAGCACATTAAATTACATGGAGATGGTGTAAAAGATATTGCATTTCATGTAGATGATGCCAAAGCATGCTACGAAGCTTGTATTACTCGTGGAGCTAAAAGTGCAGGTAAACCTGAAGTAATTAGTGATGAAAACGGCAGTGTAACTAAAGCTTCAATCTATACCTATGGCGAAACTATACATTCCTTCATTTCATATAATGACTATAAAGGTCCATTCCTTCCTGGATTTCAAAAGAAAAAGATAGAAGGAAATACCGTTGGATTAAGATTTATCGACCATATTGTAGGTAATGTTGAATTAGGAAAAATGGAACATTGGGTAAATTTCTATGCTGATATAATGGGTTTCACTCAACTTCAAGCATTCAGTGATGATGATATTTCTACAGAATATTCTGCATTAATGTCCAAAGTTATGGAAAGTGATAATGGAAGAATTAAATTTCCCATTAATGAACCTGCTGAAGGTAAAAGGAAGTCGCAAATTGAGGAATATCTGGATTTTTATCAAGGTCCGGGTGTGCAACACATTGCATTATTGACTGATGACATCATAACGGCCATAACCAAACTTAAGGAAAATGGAGTTGAATTCCTAGAAGTACCGGATACTTATTACGATGATCTGACTAAAAGAGTTGGAGATATCGATGAAGATATGAAAGTATTAAAAGAACTTAAAATTCTTGTTGATCGTGATGATGAAGGTTATTTATTACAATTATTTACCAAGCCTGTTGAAGATAGACCTACTGTATTCTATGAAGTTATTCAAAGAAAAGGTTCGAGAGGATTTGGAATTGGAAATTTCAAAGCCTTATTCCAAGCCATTGAGAAGCATCAAGATGAAAGAGGAAACTTGTAATGCATAGATATCACAAACTAGGAAAAATGCCAAAGAAAAGGCATACTGTTTTCAGAAATGAAAATGGAAATATTTACCATGAAGAATTGAAGGGGAATAAAGGATTTGTAGGGCCATCTTCACTTCTTTACCATATTTATCCTCCAACGGAAGTTGTATCAACAAAAGAGATAGGAACTTTTGAGATAGAAGAAGACGAAGACAAATCCTTACGTATGAGACACTTCTATTCCAACAGGGCAAACAAGGGTGGAAGTGCAATCATGGATCGTACGCCTTTCCTATTCAATGATGATGTTATTATGATGATGGCCTATCCTGATAAAAATGATGATTATTACTACAGAAATGCCCAAGGTGACGAAATTATCTACGTTAGCCAAGGAAGTGGAACATTAGAAAGCGCTTTTGGAAACTTAAAGTATTCACAAGGTGACTATCTAGTAATCCCGAGAGGAATATTACACAAATATGTTATGAACGATGAAGAACATACGCTTCTAATCGTTGAATCTCCAAGTGAAGTAAGAACACCTAAAAGATATAGGAACGAGTATGGGCAAATAATCGAAAGAAGTCCATATTCAGAAAGAGATTTTAGAGGACCTGATGAGATAATAACGCATGATAAAAAAGGGAAATTTAAAGTGGTTGTTAAACAAAGGAATCGATTTACTGAAGTAACATTAGGTCACCATCCTTGTGATGTTGTCGGATGGGATGGATTCTACTATCCATATGCATTCAGTATTCATGACTTTGAACCAATTGTTGGTAGAATACACGAACCTCCACCGGTTCATCAAACATTTGCAGGTGACAGATTCGTACTTTGTTCATTTTGTCCACGGCCATTTGATTTTGATGAAAACGCAATACCTGCGCCTTACAATCACTCAAATGTTATGTCTGACGAAGTGATTTACTATGATTCAAAAGAATTTATGTCTCGTAAAGGCGTTGAATTTGGCTCTCTAACTCTACATCCGGACGGTCTTACCCACGGCCCTCATCCTGGAAAATATGAAGGTTCTATAGGAGCGAAACGAACTGACGAATTAGCAGTTATGGTAGACACACATTATCCGCTAAAAGTTGCTAAACCTGCACTAAAAGTTGAAGACCCAGATTATGCAAAATCTTGGTTAGATGGTGAAGGGTACCGAGAAGCTTTAGGCGAATAAAATAAATGAAAGAAAGCCTCCGTGTTTTCATGCATGGATTGATAGATTATGCTGGCCTATTTCCTCCTGCTAAATTACCACTTAACGAAGCCATTGACGAATATATTTTACATCTTAAAAACGATAACAGTTGGATATTAGGCCGTTTCATTATTCCAATTTCGCAATTCAATGATTTAGAAGAATTTATACCTCTTTTTAATAATTTAGGTCCTTTACGATTGTCTGTTTTAGGTGGTGGTGGGAAAACCGACGATGAGTATTTAAATAAAATAAAGCAAAACATAACTGATATTGAACAATTTAGAGTAAAGTATAAGGGAAAAATCGAAATTGATGTTATAGAATGTAAATTAGCAACAAATACACCATCAAAAGATACTATTCAAACTGCTACAGATCTATTGAACAAAAGTAATCTTATCCATTATCATGAGTTTTCAGATTTACCATATGTTGGAATTGATTATTCAACTGAATTGGATGAAACTACTTGGGATTCTGAAATCATTCCAACTATTACTATAATTTCTAAAATAAAGAATGCTGGAATTAAGTTTAGATGCGGAGGTATTGTAAAAGAAGCTTTTCCAAGTGTTGAAAAAGTAGCTGCAATGATTCAAGCATGCATCCTTAACAAAGTACCAATGAAATTTACAGCGGGACTTCATCATCCAATTAGACATTTCGAAGATGAATATGATGAATATATGCATGGTTTTATCAATGTTTTTGGCGGTGCAATTCTAGGTTCAATATTCCCGCAACCTAAACATTCTCAAGAAAAATACCGAATGTTTATACTTCTTTCACATATGTTAGATGATCAAAACCCCAATAATTTTGTATTTAAAAAAGAAAAAATGATTTGGAAAGTGAAAGATGAGCGAGATACCCAATTTGAAATTGATCTTGAAAAAATAAAAAAAGCTAGAAAGAATATGGCAATCTCTTATGGGAGTTGTTCTTTTGAAGAGCCCATTGATGACTTAAAACAATTAGGATGGTTCTAATGGACGAAACACACGATTCAAAACTTAAATCATGGGTAAATGTTGAAGAAAATTCCGATTTTCCTATTCAGAATATTCCATTCGGCGTATATTCGCCTAGACAAGGTGGAGACTTACATGTTGCTACAGCGATTGGAAACTTTATTTTAGATTTAGCCTATTTATATGAAGCAGGATTTTTTGAAGGTACAGATATTGAAGGAACCGAAGTATTCCATGAACCTACACTGAATGCATTCATGTCAATGGGAAAAAAAGCATGGAAGGATGCCAGATTAACAATAAGTAAAATATTAAGAGATGATTGTAAAGATCTTAGAGATAATAAAAAATTGAAAAGTATTGCTTTAGTTTCTATGGATAATGTAACCATGGAAATGCCTGTGGATATAGGTGATTACACTGATTTTTATTCTTCAAAAGAACATGCAACTAATGTAGGTACTATGTTTAGAGGACCTGATGCTGCACTAATGCCAAATTGGCTTCACTTGCCTGTAGGGTATCATGGGCGTGCATCTTCAGTAATTATAAGTGGAGCCGAAATTGTTAGACCCAAAGGTCAAACGAAGGCACCTAATGCTGATAAACCTTCTTTTGGTGACTGTGAAAAATTAGATTTTGAATTGGAAATGGGAGTATTGATTGGCCCTGGTAATTCTATAGGAGAAACAATAGATATAAACAATGCTCAGGACCATGTTTTTGGGTTAACTCTTGTCAATGATTGGTCAGCAAGAGATATTCAGACTTGGGAATATATTCCATTAGGTCCTTTCTTAGCTAAAAATTTTGCAACGACAATTTCTCCTTGGATAATAACCATGGAAGCTCTTGAACCTTTTAGGTGTAAAAATCCAGAACAATATCCTAAACCTTTGGATTATTTAAAAAATAAAAAAAATGCTAATTACGACATAAATTTAGAAATCCATCTCCAAACAAAAAATATGTCTGAATCAACTATAATTTCAAAGACTAATTATCATTATTTGTATTGGAATATGGCTCAACAGATTGCCCATCATACAATAACTGGTTGTAACCTAAGAACAGGTGATTTACTAGCCAGTGGAACAATCTCAGGTCCTGAGAAAAATAGTCGTGGATCTATGCTCGAAATATCTTGGAATGGAAAGGAACCAATAACGCTACCAAATGGTGAAGAAAGAACATTCCTAGAAGATGGTGATTCGATTACTATGAAAGGATGGAGTCAAACTAAAGGATATAGAATTGGTTTTGGTAATTGTGAAGGAACTATTTTACCCTCTACTTAAGCACGATTTTAGGACAGACCTTATATAACCATCCGAGTGGCGCCCAATCCGTCTCTGATTCGTAAGGGACCGGAAGGACACAACATCAATGGCAAGACAAACACGTCGAAGACGTGACAACAAGTCAAAAAATCGCTATCGCCCTCGCTTTTCTTCAGCTTCAAGTAGTACGATCTCTAATGAAAACCTGGGTATTTCGCGTAAATCTAGTAAAGTAAATTGGGCAACTATATTTACTCTAATTGCAATCTTTATTTTTTCTCTTTACATTAGAACTGCATGGACTATCGAACCAGCAACTGAAGATGGTTTCCAACTGACAGGAGGTAGTGACCCCTACTATCACAAACGTGTAGTAGATTATGTGGCTGAGAATGGGGAACATCTTCAGAGGGACCCTATGCTGAATTACCCCTATGGTGCCGGTAACGCTAGACCTCCTTTATTTGACTGGTCTATTGCAATCATTGGTTTAGCTATATCGCCTTTCTTTGATTCAACTGAAGAATCTGTTTGGTGGGCTATGGAAGTTTTACCTGCAATTTACGGAGCGCTTATTATTTTTCCAGTTTATGCTATTGGCAAATCACAATTTGGAAGAGAAACTGGAATTATTGGAGCTTTTCTGATTGGAGTTAATTCAGGACATGTGAGTCATTCAAGTTTAGCACTAGCTGATCACGATTCTTACATTATTCTGTTTATGACAATTGCTTACTATTTCTTTATGCGGGCTTTAACTGTATCTAATGATAAAAAATGGATTTCGGATTGGACAAATTGGAATGAAATCAAAAAAGGATTCTTACAATTTATAAGTGCGGAAAAACTAGCTTTGGGATATGCTGGACTAGCTGGAATTACAATTACTATGATTTCAATGAGTTGGAAAGGTTTTCCATATATTATGGGTATCATTGTAATTTATCTTGGTTTTCAAATGCTAATTAATGCATTTAGAAGAATTGATAGTCTAACTACTGCTCTCTTAGGATTAATAACATTATCAATGCCAGTCCTATTATCTTATCCATACTATCATACAATGAATTATGTTACGACATGGTGGGAAGCTCCGGCCTATATTTTACTTGGATATGTTCTGTTATCTATTTTAATGGTAATGACTAGAGATTTACCATGGCTACTTGTTATCGGTAGTGCTGCTGGACTTGCAACTACAATATACTTACTCCTAACGTATGTTTTCACTGAATTAGGTTTCCTCTTATTTAGTGGTCAAGGATACTTTGTAAGAACAAAATTATTCGATACGATTGCTGAAGCTCAACCTCCTGATTTTGCTGATTTTGTTTTTGCTTTTGGACCTGTATCAATTTGGTTAGCTATATTTGGAATTCTATGGATGGCTTACCAATTATTCACACAAAGTATATGGAAAAAAGATTACTTATTCGTAATGACTTGGGCACTGGTTTCAATATTTATGGCCCAATCTGCAGTTCGTTTTATTTTCAATGCTACGCCAGTTGTATCTCTACTTAGTGGATGGATTACTTGGTTAATTATTCAATGGGCAAATTTCCCACAAGTTGTTGCAACTTGGAAATTCATCTGGGGAAAACGTGGTGAGTTGTTTTTAGGATTAACGCTTCTTTCTTTCATGATAGGCATATGGTTGTTCTTTATAGTAAGTATTCTTATTGGAATAATATCCACTATAATCTTAGTCACTTTAGTTGTAATTTTTGGACATATGGATGCCCAAGGTGATGACCAATACCGTTTCAGAGATCGACTCTCAGGATTAAGAAAAGGATATGAATTAAAAAGAACTTTAACTGCTCTTTTCATCGGACTCTTTATATTCCTTCCAAATACTTTCTACGGATATGATGCTGGAATACCATACAATGATAAAAAAGAACATGATGTCTCCATTTACGAATTTTTAAGTTATGATTTTCTAAGGCCTGACGAATTTATAGATACTGAAAGATACAATGAAACGCTTTACCCAAGTGGTATTGGAGGAATGTACAACACCACCAATAATCAACTTTGGTATATGGGCAATACAGGACCTTCTTTCCCTTCTTATTATTGGAGAGAGGGATTGGAATGGTTAGCTGAACAAGACACTAATGAAAAACCTGAGGATAGGCCTGGTTTTATGGCATGGTGGGACTACGGTTTCTGGGCAATTGATATAGGTGAACACCCGACTGTAGCAGATAATTTCCAATTTGGTTATCAAATTGCTGGTAATTTTATTACTTCACAATCAGAACATGAAGCAATGGCTCTCCTTCTTTATAGAGTAATGGAAACTGAAGTTGATAGAGATAGTGGAAAATTTAACAGTGAAACAAGAACTTTACTACTAACTTATTTGTCCGAAGAAAAAATAACTGAATTCGAATTAATTATTGATAACCCTAATGATTATATTCCTAAAAATGACGACGGTAGTGAACAAGAAATTAATGCAAAAAATGCAGCCATAAGGGCTGGAAAGCCAATTTTAATGGAATTGGACCAAATACAAATGGCAGATTTAATATGGGATCTTGAGCAAATGACAGGAAAATCAATTCGCTATTTTGCAGCAGATACAAGAATGATGCCTTATTCAGCTGACGAAACTGGAATTCTGTATGCACCTGTTACCTTAGCTGATTATGATATTGATGATTTTATTGAGCTTCAAGCTATACTTTCAAATGGCCAGACTTTACCTTTTGATGAAGCAATCACTGTTTTAGAAGCGAATCCGGATGTGCAAGTTACATCTCAAAGTTTAGTTTACAAAGAAAAATTCTTAAATTCTATGTTTTTCAGAGCTTTCATTGGTTGGTCTGCACCTGATATAGATAGAGAAATCGAAGATGGTATTCCTGGTGTTTCAGGCGCAATCGCCCAAGACAGGTCTTTACCACCACTACCTGGATGGAATCTAACACATTTCAAACTTGTACAATTCAATTCAGGATTAAGAATACTAAAATATTATGATGGAGCTACAATTTCAGGTACTGTAGCTACCCCTGATGGAATGGCTATTGCAAATGCAAATGTGACTGTACTAGATGAATACAAAACCCCTCATGCTACCGCAACTACTGACAAATATGGAAAATACAGTATATTGGTTCCAGCTGGAAATTTAACTTTAACAGTTTCCATGGGAACACCTGAAGAAGATATTGAAAAAGTATTCAAAACCTCAAACAATATTCTAATGCAAAAAGATAATATTATTATTACTGAAGAACAAGCTCTGAGGCAAACTGCTCATGAATTTAAGATTGATTTAGAAGTTGAACCAGCATCCTTGTCTGGTCGATTATATTGGGACATAGACAAAGATAATGCATTTGGTACCTCTGATGAATCGATACCTCTTGTTGATGTTACGGCTTTAAACACACGTTCAGGTGAAAAAATTGTTGTAAAAACTAATTCCAATGGTAAATATGAATTTGATAGTCTGGCACCTGGAGAATATACCTTTACTACGGTATTAGAAGGACATGAATTAGAATTAGCATCCTATCTAGGCAAAGCAGCTCTAAGAGTTAAACAAGAAATAGAAATTGAGAAAGGACTAAAACCAGGTGCAATTTGGGGAAAATTTGATGTTAGTGATGAACTTGGATATTCAACAGTTACTTTATCACTATATGATTCTACAAACGAAAGTACAACTGAAAGTACTCTTCCAAATAATTATTACTTTAATGAAAATTGTGGAGGAAATATATTGCAAGATTCTATTTCATTTTGTTTTGATCACCTGTTACCTGGAAATTACACTCTAAGATTAGAAGATTTGGGAATCTTATCTGAAAATCCTACAGATTGGGCTAACAATACTGTAGAAATTGCAATTGAGCAAGGAGGCACGAGAATTCTTAATTCAACTTTAAGACCAGGATTCCGATTAGAAGGAAAATTATCTGATCAAAATAAAGATGGAATTTCTAATGAACAAATAGTTATTCGAAATGTTGACGGAACTTATTCGGAGAATGTATTTACTAGTGAAACCGGATATTTTGTAACAGTCCTTCCAAAAGGCACTTATGATATCTATACAGTTCATCAAACTGGGCAAACTACGCTTGCATACCTTAATCGTGTAGATAGTCAAACTTCTGGTTTAATTAATGCAGTAATGCAACCTGGACATACAATTAGTGGCATATTATTTGATGATATTGATGGAGATGGATGTTTCAATTGTCGTGTGCCTGGCCAAATTGATGAAAAAGGAATGGGAGATAAAACAATTATTTTTGATACGGGTAAAGGAGGGACATCTGCCTTTACAGCCGTCGATGGTTCTTATGAAATTACTTTACCTGATGGAACATATAGTGCATATTCATCAATATCCATGGGCGAAAATGGAATTGAAGTTGCACTTAAAAGTGTAGAAATTAATGGAAATATAGAAGAAAACCTAGCTTCAAAAAGAGGACAAAATGCAATGCTTATTCTCTATGAAGAACACGTAGGAGATGAAATACCACTTACAGGAGTAGTAAGATTTGATCAAATTGGATCAACAAGTTATGCTAATCTTGTAGCTACGGATCCAACCTCTTACATAACTTTACCTATTGGTAACTATGAAATAGATGTAGAAAAATATGGATATTCTTTAGATACAACATACCTTACACCTAAGAATCCATCTGACAATAGAAGTGAAACATTTGGATTTTTAAATCTAGAAACATTTGAAGAATTATTAGTAAAAGTTAAGCGTAACCCAACTTCAGTAACTGGCACACTAGTTCATAATGGTCAACCGATACCAAATGCAAAATTATCTTTTTCACCAGCCCATAATCCCCTATATGCCTTAGATTTTGAAAATGCAACAAATCAAGATGGAGAATTTGAAGTAAGTTTACCTCCTGAAGAATATATCTATACTTTCACATATGATGAGGAAGGTGTTCGCTATTTTGTTGGTGGCCGAATAATAAATATTCCAATAGGAACTGGAGAATTTGAAATGGGTGTTATTGAAACCGAACTTACCTACAAACTTTCAGGTACTGCTACATTAGATGAAATACTTACAAGAGGTATGGTTGTTTTGACAGAAACAACTAATTTTGATAACATAACTATAATTGAAACTACTAATTTTGAAGGATACTCAGAATATATACGACCTGGAGAATATTATGTTACTTTTGATGACAGAACCACCGAAAGTGATCTTAATTTTGGAGGAATACTAAACCTAGATGGGTCAAAAACTTATAATTTAGAATTAAAAATTGGAGGAACTACAACCGGAGATGTTCGATCAGATGCGGATAATAATACAATTAAGGATCAAAATATTAATGTCGAATTCTGGAGCCAGGATACAGAAGACCCTATTCCATTTATCATTAAAACTGATGAAGGTGGTTTGTTTGGGGCGTCCTCTGATTTCGGAAGATTCGATCTTCCTAATGGAAATTATACTTTAATTATAGAAAAAGAAGGTTACAACACTTTCAACATGAATGTAACAATCAATGATAATGAATATCTTAATCTGTATAACGATATTTTTTTAACGCCAATACATGTAAATGCTACTTTTGAAATAACTTACAAAAATGCTACTGGAAGCATAGTGCCTTTAGAAGGGATTACTCTAAATTTTGAAGATAAAGAAAATTCGAGTAAAAATTTTGAACGTATAACTGACGGAAATGGAAAAGTTGTTATTACTGGAATTATGCCAAAACATTATAACATGTATATTGATCAAGTTATAAACAACGGTTCGGATCTTTTTAAACTATCAACACAAGACATCAATATTAGAGCTGGAGACGAAGAGCAAAACTTCTACCGAACAATTGAATGGAAAGTTCAAGTAGAAGGAACTATATTCTACGATCGTGATTTCGATGGTATAGCTGATGCTGATGAATTATTACCTAATTCTATAGTAGAAATTTGGAGTATGGATGGGAAAGAAAAGATAGATAATACTATTTCTAATGAAAATGGCGAATATTCAATATACCTGAAAACGGGCGCATATAATACATGGTTTTACACTACTGAAGGAACGACCTATGTAGATATTAAAACATTAGAATTAGAAAAAGCCACACAAATAAGTCCATCGCTATCTAGAGGAATCAATTACAAAATAAATTATTTGTCTTCTGAAACCTCCGAAAGTTTAGATATAGGAGATATTGATATTTTAGGAGGAAATTTCAGTTATAGAATTAATGCTGAAAACGGTGTACTTGATTTGGTAATGCCTGCTGGAAACTATCAATTTAATGGAGAATACCGCGAGGATGCAGAAGATGATGACTATACCTATATTTTAGATAAGAATATAGAAGTAAATGATAGTTTAGATAAGGTATTGCAAAATGAAATTATTCAAAGAAAGCTGATGAGAGGAATTGAAGTTAGTGTAGATACTCTAGTGGATGAAACTCCACTAGGTCAAGCATCAATAATTACTTTTGATGTAACCTCTATTGGACATTTGGATACTGTTTATGAAACCAGTATTGAAAATGTTCCTAATAATTGGACCGCTGTATTTGAGCCTAATAAATTGAGTTTAGCTACTAATGGTTCAAATGCAAAAACTGAACTGCGAATTACACCGGACACAGGGGTTATAGTTGGAGTATGGGAAATATTTACAGTTAAATTTACTTGGTCTGATGGAAGTGAAAACAACATAAATGATATTACCAAAAGCTTTGAAATTAAAATAATTCCAATAGAACAGCCTCAACCTGATTATATAGTAACTGAATTACTTTGGAATCCTCAAATTCCAATTGCAGGTGATGATGTGATTTTAACAGCCGTAATTAAAAATCAAGTTAACCACTCAGGTCCTTATCAAGTTCCTATAGTATTCTTTGATGGAACTACTGTTGTAAACGAAACTACTGCCTTCTTTAATGGAACTGATAATGAAGAAATTACTGTGATGGGTCTTTGGACCGCAACTGAAGGTGCTCATTCATTGAAAGTAGTAATTGATTCTGAAAATATAATTGAAGAATCCAATGAAGAAAATAATGAGAAATCCATTTCTATTTCAGTAAATACTGTAGAAGAAGATGACGATAATTCTACTCTGAAAGTTGCTGCATTAATTGTAGTAGGACTCGTCGCTGGATTAGCTTACGTCAGCTATCGTTCTAGACGTTAACGACTTAAGTCCTGTTGCGCTCGTAACGTTCCTTGGATAAATATCCTTCATTGTACAATCTATCTAACTTTTGTATTTCATCTTCACCTGAATCTAGTTTAACAGGTTCACCAGTAGATGGTGATTCCTGAATAGACTCTTCGGTTCTAAAATAATCAAATACTTCAAGAAGAATAGAAGAAATTTCATCTCCATCTAATTTCCCATCTTTATTGGAATCATACTTGTCAAAAAAATCATCTAAATTAATGTCTTTCTCTTCTCCTTCCTCGAGGTCTTCCATCATCATACTGATGAAACCTTGGTATTCTTTTCTAGACGGTATTTCATCATCATCCTTATCAAAGTCTTGAATCACTTGCTTAACCACATGAGATCTAACAAAATTTTTAATGTTTGTATTCACACGTTTGCGGTAAATTATCAAAGGTATTATTATGAGAAGTGATATTTTCGGGAGAATGGATGATATACTCTATCATCTGCATATAACCTTTTTCAGGTCTAAGCATAAGAAACATGATTATTATTATAACAATAACAGCAGGAATTTCTTGTTCTTTTCCTCTTCACTCATCATATACTTAGAATATTGATTAAGATATGTCTATCAAGATAAAAGCTTCGCTAATTAAAATAAATTTACACAGCAAAAAAGCTTAACAGAAAGGTAGGGGAGCTGTGCCTGCCCCTACCTAACGTTATTTGGCTATACTACTAACTTTATAGCAACTTAGCGGAGCCGATTATGTCTCCACTAGCATCGAACTGAATATCTAATCTCCAGTTGTCTGCTGCTGGTCCGTTAGCTGAATTGCCTGTTCCATAGACCATGAACTGGTCCCCAGCTGATAGTTTTCCATCACGGTCGTTATCCGAGAAGTGAACTGGGTATTCAGATCCATCGTCCTCTGAAACGTTACCTGCTCTGCTCGTTAACTGTTCATCATCACCAGAATAACTGGTATCGATTCCGTGTTCTTCACCGCCAACTATTTGACAAGCAACTTCGCCGAAGCCGTTACCGCCAACGTGGGTTGAGCCACTGTCATCTTTCAAGAAGTAGCTGAATCCAGCTAAATCTTCTTGCTTACTGACCTTAATCACGTCTATGTGATATACTCCACTGCTACTCTCTTCTACGAAGAAAGTTGCAATTGGTGCGGATTCTCCTTGCTCTAAGAAACTGGCTGCCCAAACGTACAGCACAGCTGCCAAGACCACAGTAATTGCTACCATCAAAATGACAGCAATAACGGGAGAAACACCGTCATCATTCTTTTCTATTCTATGTTCCATGGTTGCGTCCTCTCTTTGACAGTTATATCCTAGTGGGTTTAACTGTCGGATATCAACATTGTCACAGACTGTATATAAAGTCTAACATTCTTTTTTCTTAAACTTGATTTGAAGCTAATATGTTTTAGACAGGAAAACTTTTCTATTTGTTAACTTACCTGAAATTACACAAGTCCTTTGTTCTTTGTAGGGTGTTGTTGAATCGCCAAGAAAAGATAATCCTGTACTTTTTTCCAGTAATTCAGATTGAGCATCAGTTCCATCAAATGCAATTTCATAAACTGACGAATTATCAATCGGTTCTTCAAATTCCAAAAGATTTCCTTGTGAATTGAAATTTGGTAATTTTTTGATACTGTTCTTAAAGTGCTCTTTGCTATTCTTCAACATTTGATCCCCCATAGATTCTAATTCTTGCCTTACCGTATCAATTATCTTATCTATAGAATAACTTGATTTTTCACCAAAACGATTCGCAAGCATAACGGAACTATTTGCCAAATCTCTAGGTCCAATTTCTATTCTTAATGGAACGCCTTTAATTTCCCAATCATAATATTTTTGACCCGGACGAATGTCTCTATCATCTAACTTAACACGGATTCCACTATTTTTCAAATCAGACAATAGCTTTTGTGAAGTTTCAAGAACTTTATTGTCTTTTTTAGGCATAATCGGAATTACTATTACTTGAATCGGAGCTACTGAAGGTGGCATGATGAGTCCTTTATCATCCCCATGTGTGCCTACAATGGCACCCAATAATCTTTCAGACATACCATATGTTGTCTGATGTACAAACCGTTGCTTACCTAATTCATCTTCGTACTTTATATCAAAAGCCTTAGCCCATTGATCACGATAATGATGTACTGATGCGACTTGCAAAGTTCGCCCATCGGGCATTATGACATCTATAGCTATAGTATACCATGCTCCGGGAAATGTATCCCATTCTGGTCTTTTCGAAATTAAAACGGGTAATTTTAATTCATTCATTAAATTTTCTACAATTTCTAAGTCTTCATTAATTTGATAAGTTGCAGAGGCTTCATCCACATGGGCAGTATGTGCTTCGAAAAAATGGATTTCGCGAACACGGATGAATGAACGTGTCTGTTTTGTTTCATAGCGAAAAGTATTAACTATTTGATATGTCTTAAGAGGTAAATCTGCATGTGATCGAATCCATAATGGAAACATCGTATACATTGCTGTTTCACTTGTTGGCCTCAAAAACATTGGATTATCTAATTCAGTTTCGCCGGCATGTTTAACCCAATAAACTTCCTTAGCAAAACCGCCTTTCTCTTCGTCCATTCTTAATTCAGAAGGATCAACTCCCTTTTCTCGTGCTAATTTTAGTAACGAAACTAAACGGTTTTCCTTAGATAATAAATCTTCTGGAATTAATAATGGAAAATTTAATTCTTCATGATTGGTTCGCTCCATCTCTCTATGTGTCAAATTATCTATAAGGCGCATTGTTTTCCAACCATATGGCCTCCAAACATCCATACCTTTGATGGGGTATCTTTTGTCAACTAATTCTGCTGCTTCAACTATAAATGGATACCACTCCTTAAAATTGGTTTTAAACGGAATTCCGCGTTTGGCTGCAGCTGGCGTCTTTCCCATTCTAATTATACGTCTTCTATTGCTGTTAATTAACGTTTACTCTTCTTTTTATTCGCCATTCTGGCCTTATAGTCATCTAAAAGTTTGCCTATTATAAAAGGACCTACTAAAATTACGAACATGGAAACCCAAACCAATGTTATACATTCAGGTGGCGCTTGATTATAATTTTCAGGCTGTGTGAATTTTAATTTAATCAAACCAAACCAAGGTAACTCACCGCGAGACATACCTACAACCCACTCTGGATCAGTGGGTTGAACAACATTGCCTAAAATATCTCTATGAGAAAATTGATCCGCAAATTTATTACCTGTAGAATCGCCCTTAGTAATATACCCTGAACTAATTGGTGAAATTTCGTGATGTAGAGGCAATCCTATCTCAGATAATCCTATCTTTGAACCAAAATAAGTGTCTATTTCAGGGATATAATAGTAATCTTTTATATCGTCGCCATCCATATCTTGAGGTTCTTCTAAAACTTCAACCCAAGCCATTGCTCTATGAATAACTGGAGTAACAGATTGGCCTTCATATTCTCGTATTCCATTCTTATAATATACAATTACATCTCCATAATCTCCATATTTTTTGTAACCTGTTTTTATACCGGTAAGATAGGTCACGATTTCTTCTTTTTCAGCCTTTTTAACTATTACTAAATCTCCAGTATCTATTATTCCAATGTGAGAATAACCAGGCTCAGAATATAATGGATTATTATCATGCTCCATAGAACCAGATTCGATTACTACCATAGGTGGCCAATTACCGCTGTACGCAAAAGTGAGAAGAAATACTACTGCTACACTTGCAATAGCAATACCTATATCTTTTACTGTCTCAGGCAGATGCAAATTCTCAGATTCAGGCATCTAAAAATTTACCTACGGTACTTTACGAGCTCTTTTTATTTTCTTAACTTTACGTGTTTTCTTCCGATTACTATGCTTAGAACGAGACTCGCCGAAATTAGATGTTAAATCATCAGTATTAACCATTCGAATACTTGAGACCTCATCTGAAGATTGTTCGGTCGGTGTTGTTGGAGCATCAGATGAACCAAAGTCTCCAAGAAGGTCATCTAATGGATCGCCTGCACTATTATCTGGAACTGATTGATTGGGTGCTGGCTGAGAAGGCTGGTTTGATTCTGGTTGCGATGGTGCACTTTCAGCTTTTTTCATTTCACCACCACATGAAGGGCATTTGCCCCACTTTTCTTGGAAATCTTTACCACAAGAAGTACAAACAAAAGCAGAAGAAGATGAAGCTGAAATAGGTGCTGCTACACTTTCTACATTAGTAAAAGATGAATCATCATTATTAACATAAGGATTAAAATCTCCACCACCCTCCAATAGGTTTTCTACATCCTTTTCTCTAGAAGTTGATACTTCTGGCTTATCTTTATTTGCTAATTCCGGATTGGACTCATTGCCACCCATACGTTGACGTTGTTCGGCGTAAAATGCATCTCTCTCTGCGAAGAGTTCTTTTGTCTCTTCTGAATAATCGAATTTTTTCTTTTCTTCCTTCTTCTTGAAGAATCCCATAGTATTCTCATACCCCCGTGATAAATAAAGAATTGGGTTTAGAAAAGAGAGTAAGTTCCTGTGATTGTATCGATTACTGATTCGGAAGCGGGACCTATTCCTAAACATGTAACAGTACCTGGTGGAATTTCTGTCAAACCTGCATCTGTAATCAAACTAGAAATTAAGCCAACGTCTCTAGTATGCTGTTGGAGCTTGCGGAGTTCTGATTCTCCTGATAATTTGACAACTACTTTTTTCTGACCATCGTTAAACCATTTATTAAAATTTGAAGAATCCGATTTTTTAGATTTAAGAGCGCAATTAACGGCCGCATGGGCTACTTGAGCAGCCATTTTGCCTTTAGAAATACCTAAATCTGTACGAACTACAATTACTAGCTTATATTCCAAAACTATTCCTCAGAATCACTTTCATCAACAGAATCTGTAGATTCATCTTGTGTTACATCTGCAGAAAGCCCCTCACCTTCTCCTGGTCGATTAAGTGTCTCATCAAGTTCAGCCATCCTAGAATCAATGTCCGCTAAATCTGCCAAATATGTTTTTCCTCTTTTTTCATAATACTTTTTCATCATTGAACTGCCTGTGCGCTTTCGTATTTTTGCTTCTTTAATTTTCCTTTTTACGTTAGCTCTATCATGTTTTAAGCCTTGAAGCTCTAGTAATTCGGCAGGGATGTATTTGCCTGCAACTGCCAATTCAGATTCTATCCTAATACCTGGTGGGGCTCTCGCCAATGAAGGATGTAAATTAGCCATCCAAGGATAAGCACCTCGATACCAACCAATTCCAAAAAATAACGCAATTGCTAAAAGCAAAGACAAAGTAACAAAAAAAGTCTGAAAATAACCTTGTTCACTATTTGACCATGAACCCCAATCTGGTGCATTGCCTAATGCTGGATTTGCTAAAACAAAACCTATCAAAATAACAACACAAATTGACATTGCCATGCCCAAAGTTATCTTATATAACATATCAAACTCTTCATCTAATTCACCTTTTCGAGGAAACATAGCTTGAATTAGAGTGTAACCAGGAAGGAATAAAACGATAACGAGACCTGCAATTACTCTAAGTAAACTTAACACTTCCATTAATACTCCAGATTAGCCCTGTTAAAAATGTCTACCGCCTGTAAAACCATTCCGATATCCGTGAGGTTCAGCTCCATTTCTCCTCAATGAGGATTGCTTTGTCAAGAAATCCCAACGGGATTTGCATTCACAATCTAATTCCATAAAGTCTCCTAATCCTAAACGATGATTTTTCAAAGCCTCTAAAATTTTATTATTACAATCATGACAATTGTGAGCACCGCGGCGCGTCCCTCCTCCAGTAGGATCTGAATACACACGAATCTGTAAATCCTCACAACGTTTCAAAACTTCGACAACGGACCATAACCAAGGTGCTGTCCACTCATTTCTAAACCACATTTTTTCGATAACTGTATTCTTCTGTACATTTACAGGATTGATTGATATCTTATCTACATGAGGTGCGGTATCAATTGCTGATTGAACGGCATCCTCTATCGCTTCCTTTTCACTGAGGTAAGGTGGTTTTAACAAAATGTAGGCCTTAACTTCAGCACCATTATTACGGGCAACTTTGCATACTTTCACAAAATGTGACCATCGTAAACGTTTATTAACTGATTTATCTAAAACAATCGGATTTGAAGATTCTAATCCAATTGCAATTTCAATTTTTGGTGCATTGGTATATGTAAAACGTTTAGGATTTACAAATTCGGGAAGTGATTCAATTAAAACTTTCTCAATTCCCATATCAGACATGTCTGACATTATTTCATCTGCAAATTCAAAAGGAACTTCTGTTGGATCTATGAAAGAACCTGATGTGTATATTTTAGCATATTTCTTTCCTCGGAGAGTTGGTCTAACGCTTTTCCACTGCTCACGAAGCATGTCGTCACTAACACCACCTGGTACTGTATCGTTGAAATAACCGCACATCGAACATCCTTCTTTAATTGACCAATAGCAACCTCTCGTTCTGAGAATTACAACGCCAGCTTTTACTATTTCTCCATTCAAAACTTCTTCTTCAGTCCATTTTGCTACAGGTTTGTCTAAGGGATGGTCACGAGGTATTGATTTTGATTCATTAACAAAGTCAGTCAGAGGAACAAAGGCTTCAGGCATGGTGACGAACCTCCACTGCTATTCCTCTATTCATTGAAATCATCTCTTCGGGCATCATTTGAGCAATGCCAACTGCTGTTACTGCCTCATTCTGTTTAATGACAACTTGGTCTCCAATATTCCAATCACCATCGTAAGCGTTGACGCCTACGGCGAATAAGTCTCCAACTAATTTGAAATTCTCAGCAAAAACAACCGGGCCTCCTTGTGAACTGTATTCTATTCCACCACTCATAGTCAAACCAAATCCACCAACAACAGGAGACATCGCTGCCAAATCCCCACATCTTAATTTATATGGCATTCTACCACTAATTTCTGAGTTAATCAAAAAATCGGCATTCTCGCCATATTGGAAGCTTGCTAACCCTCTAGCTTCACCTTCAGCTCTATCTTTGGTATTCAAATGAGGGGCACCTGCCAAAGTCATTTTTGCAATATTGTGAAGAATTTCTAATCCTTCATATGATGAGGGGCGCTCTACTCGAGTATTGACGACATCTATTCCTAGTTCTTTAACTAAATCAGTCATTATTTCAGATGAAGAACCGGCATGAACTATGGCTTTAATGTAATTTTTTTTGGGTTCTAATTTAGCTAATTGTGCTCTAAGTATTTCAACTTCAGAAGCACTCCAACTTCCTGTAACAGCTATGTCATAATGGGCCGCAGGATAACAAAATTCTAACTCTCTAGGAACTAATCCTAGCGGTGAAGTAACTGATACGATATGTAATGCTAGATGATTATCAACTTCCCTGATTGCATTATAAAATCTTTTGTGACTGTTACTCTTGAAATATGGTTTACGTGCTGAACAAGGTAAAATTAACAAGACCATATTCTTTGCTGGGGGCTCATAATCAGATAATCTATTCTGAAAATCAAGAATAGCAGGATGATTTAGACTTAAATCATTAGATCGTATAAGTGAATGAATTCTAGCTCCTTTTTCAATTAGCAATGGTGCTGAATGATACAGAGTCTGAGAAACTCGTGCATTGTGCAGACTTCCCATTTCTACTAATTCTCTTAATTTTCCATTTGCTATGGCATTCCTAATTTTTAGAATCCAACGGCTTAATTCTGCACGATTATGTGAGAATAAATCATCTATCTGGGCTTTTTGTTTAATCCATTTCCCACCATCTAAAACCCAGCCAGTTGAACTACGTAGTTCAACATTCAAATCATCAAAAATATCTACACCTAAATAAACCAAAATTGGCATTTGAGAAGGCTCGACGGCTGGTGCATAAAGTAGTCTGGAATAACCAGATTCAGATCTAAATGCTGATGCCATCTCTACCAACTTCTTAGGATTAATAGAATAAGCGTTATCGAGAACTGCAATACTTTTAGATAATTGCAAATAAGGGGCTTTTTCAGAATCTAAGCCTAATGGACTTGGAGGTAAATCAAAAGTTTTTCCGATTTTAATTGTGCCTGTCGAACTCAAGTCTGCTGACTCAGTCAAATCATCCGCACTAAATACAACGTGAGGAGTGTGCAGGCCATCTTCTAATTTGAGAAGACGACCTAGTCCTTCATGAGCTATCGGTTCCATTGTAGATGCCCAAATTAGCACCTATATATTGGGAACGCTTTTATTCTTGGATTTCTCTTGGAGGTTCTGTGGCTGAATAATCGTCTTTAATACCTTGTGATGAAACTGCTTGTGCTGCTTCTTCAACTTCTTCCTTAATAGCGTCAATTTCTTTGGCCATTTCTTCGGCAGTTGGTATTGTTCCGAGAATATCTGTAGCTTTTCCAATAGCTGCTTCGACATCTTTTATTTCAGATAACTGGCGATCTCCAGCTTTTCTGGAATAGCCGACATAATCTGAAGCACCTTCCAATAACTTTGATAATTCGAATGGAATAACGAATTTAGTTGCAGGTCCAGCTCCAAGTGCTTTCAATGAATCAAGACTCAAAACTGTTAATGCTTTAGAATCAAGAGTTGAAGCTCCCATTGCTGTGATTCTCAAACCTTGTGCCTGACCTTGCTTTTCCAATATAGTCTTGGTTCGCTCACCTTGAGCTTCCAATACTTTAGCTTGTCTAAGACCTTCTGCTTCTAGAATTCTTGATTGTTTGTCACCTTCTGCTGACAAAATTGCGGATCGCTTTTCACCATCTGCTTTTAGAATTGCAGCCCTTCTTTCTCTCTCAGCTGAGGTTTGTTCTTCCATAGCTGCTTTTACATTTGGAGAGGGATCTACTTCTCTAATTTCTACATTATCTACTTTGACGCCCCATGGGTCTGTTTCAATGTCTAATTTATCTCTAAGAATTGCATTAATTTTATCTCTACTTGAGAAAATTTCATCCAACTCCATGTCACCAACAACTCCTCTGAGGGTTGTTTGTGCCATATTGACAATAGCTGAACGATAATTTGCAACATTCAATACTGCTTTCTTACCGTCGGCTACTCTGTAGTAAACGACTGCATCCACCATAGTTGGTGAATTATCTTTCGTAATAACTTCCTGACGTGGAACGTCAAGAACTTGGATACGAAGATCTACTTTGAATACCTGTGTAATAAGTGGAATCACAAAATTCCATCCTGGATTGAGCATTCCATAAAACTTACCCAATCGTAGCGCGACACCTGTTTCGTACTGTTCAACCTGGACAATAGTCGTCATAAGTATTACAACGATTACTGCTCCGAGAATCAACAGTAAAACTAACATTTCTCCTAACATTTTTTTCTCCTTTTTTTATTCCTCAGGCACCACAGTCACTGTAATGCCTTCTGCGTGTATAACCTTAACTTTAACACCGACTTCAATGCCTTTTTCTGAAGTGGCCCTAAATTCTTCAGTCTTAATTTTAACTTTACCTGACTTTTCATTAGCTATTACTTTTTGAGTGACAATTCCAGTCTTGCCAACTGTAGTTTCAATGCTCATTTCACTAGGTGTGTCTGGTGGAGCCAACGATTGATATAATCGCATTGTCCCATATAATGATCCTAAACCTACTGCTAATCCAATAGGTAATAGCCAAAAACCATCAACTACATCAAAAGACATTAAAACACCAAGAACAATAAAGACCGTTCCTGGAACTGCAATCAGAAAACCGGGCTGAAATACTTCTATTACAAATAATAAAATTCCTACTATAATAAATGCTAAACCCAATTCACTACCATCTAATAATTCTTCCGCCATAATTGCCTCTACAAGATTATACTAGATGAGATAGTATATAAGAGGTTTTCAAAAACACATTTTGAAGAAAAAAATGAAACTATTTGTTCCATCTACTTTCTAATTTATCCAAGGATCTTACAATCATTCCATCATTTGTTGAAATTACTATGCAATAATCTCCTTTAATATCATTAAGACAAAGCTTTTGTCTTCCAAAACTTATTCCGTTAAAACCTGAGATAAACGATATTTTTTTGGTAATTATCGTGAAATGCTTATGATTAGATTCAAGTATATGTGAAAGTAAGCCTTGACTCTCTAATATTTTGAAACGATGGCGAAGCATTGCATCCTTTTTTTGTAAATCATCACTATTTTTTGGGTCAAAAATAGATTTTGCACAACTTGTTACTGTTGAATGGGGATGGTCAGCTACAAATGACAAAATTGCAATGTCCAAATCATCAAAGTTTACCATTGGAGCATTACTGCCTGCCTGATTTAAAATGATTTCAAAAAAGTTTTTTGAATAAAACCTTATAATATAATCTTTTTAACCCTCTATGGGCAAATTGTTAGAATTAAATCAATACCTTATTAGAGAAAAATTCTGGAAAGTATTCGGAAATAAATTTCGAATTATGGATGATCAAGATAATCTCTATGGTTTTTGTGAACAAAAAAGATTTAAAATTAAAGAAGACATGAGAATTTATGATGATGAATCTAAAGCTAATGAATGGTTGGTTATTAAACAAAAAAATTTTGTAGATGCATGGGGTGGTTTTGATATTATAAATCCAAAAACTAGTGAACACTTAGGTACTGTAAGAAAGAAATTTTGGAAATCTATTCTTAGAACAAAATGGGAATTATTGGATGCTGACGGCAAGAATATAGGAGTCATGCAAGAAGATAGTTTAGGCTATGCACTGGCTAGACGTACTTTTTTAGGAATATTACCAAAGAAATATACAATAAATACAATTGGAAATAATATACCTATTACCATGCGGCAAAAATTCAATCCTATTATTAAAAAATTAATAGTAAATATTCCACCATCACACACTTTTGATAGAAGATATATTGCAGGATTAGCTATGGTTATAGCTGCACTTGACGGAAGAGGAAAATCTTAACACTTACCAAAAAAAGACAATAACATACTGCTGCCATCGTTTGCAGTGACATCAGAAATTGTAGCACTTACTACTAAGCCAACTAAAATTATCGCTAAATTTAGTGTGAATACTGCCATTTCTATACTATTTGCCCAATCTGGTAACATAGTTTGTTGTTGTATCGAAGAAGCTCGATTTTTGCTATATCCCACAAAATCCTTCATGTCATCGCTCATTTTTCACCTAACTAAATTTTTTAATTGCGGCACTCCTTATTGCCCAAGTTATTGTAAATCCTCCAGTTGCTATTGCAAAAATAGTATACTCTTTAACTCCTAAAACTGTTAAAATACCTAAAAATAATACTAATATTATTGAAAATATTTTAAATTCTTCTTGAAGATCTTCTTTAGAAGAACTACCTGTTCCAAACGTCTTGATACTATAACTAATAATTAACCAACTAATTACAAAAGAAGCAAGAACTATCCCTAATTCATAAATATCTGTAATTCCTGCAAACAATAAAAAAACAATAAATGCAAATAAGGATCCGAATGCCCATGTTAATTCTTTTTGTAAGTCTTCGTCCATTATGCACCAAACCCCTCTTGAAATGGAACTGGACCTTGCCAGTATTTAGAAACTGCGTAAGTTTTTGCTGCAATATCGTGCAAACCTTGCTTATGTTCTGTAAAACCTATCATTAGAAGTGCTAACCAACTAATCATGTTGACAAAAGGAATTGAAATTTGAACCAAAAAAACTATTGCTCTAATAAAAGAAGCTGTCTTTGTTATTCTTTCACCTTTCTGATTAACTAGCTTCATTCCTAAAAAATATTTGCCAAATGTAGCTTGATATTCTGAAGCTTCCATCAATGGTTTGTAAAGCAACATTGCAAAAATAAAAACAAAAATTAAGATAATAAATGTTCCAGCTGCAGCTTCATCTCCAAACAGACTGCTTGCTGTAAAAGTTAAAACGAAAAAGACCATTACAGTCATTACCATAAGTATTATCCCATCTAAAAGGAAAGCTACTAGTCGAATCCAGATGCCTTTGAAAGGAAGGGGTTGAATATTTCCAAGTAAATTGCTACCATTTAATTGAGATTCAGAGGTGTTATCCATAAAAATAAAAAAGAAGATTTCTATATAAAGTATATTCAAAAAAGTTTTTTGAAAGAATTAGCAACAAGCCTTTTATTAATCTTAATTAATTATAAGTTTGAGAAACAATGGTAAGTCTCGAAGATGTACGTAAGCAATACGATATAGCTGAGTTAAATCGCGACCAATTATCTGAATCTCCAATAGATATGTTTAGAAAATGGTTTGAAGATGCGGAAGAATTATATAATATTGAGCCAAATACAATGACTTTGGCAACAGCCAGCAAAAAAGGTAAACCATCAAACCGAATTGTGTTACTAAAAGAATTTGATGAACGGGGGTTTGTATTTTACACCAATTATAATAGCAGAAAAGGGCGCCAAATTGAAAGAAATCCTTATGGCTCATTAACCTTTTACTGGCATAAATTAGAAAGACAAGTTAGAATTAGAGGAAAAATTAGAAAAAATTCTAGAGAGAAATCCAAAAAATATTTTCTAAGTAGACCTCGCTTAAGTCAAATTTCTGTTTTAGCATCAAATCAAAGTGAAGTTCTCAAAAATAGAAACGAATTAGAAAAAAGAATCCAAGAAATAGAAATAAAATATAATTCTAAGGAAATACCTATGCCTGATGATTGGGGAGGGTATCGATTAGAACATAAAAAAATAGAATTCTGGCAAGGCAGAAGAGATCGGCTTCACGATAGATTTGTTTATACACAACATGGAACTACTTGGCAAATCGAAAGACTATTTCCTTGACCAATTGTAACAAATAACATACTCTTTTTCCCACTATATTATTATGGTTTGTATTAGGCAAGGTCAATCTATTTCTTGCGCAATATTATATACCCCTCTTTTCTCCGGACAAATCCCTGTGCCTGACTAATGATAATATTAGGTAGATGCAGGGTATTTGTGCACTCGATCTTAAAGATTCAGACCGGGGAAGTTGGCATAGGTTTTGACCTCTTAACAGTGAGGTCTATACAAACCAATGATTGTCAGATCATACGCAACCCGGACGAATGTTGAAGCCGACGGCTACAGTAGTTACTACGCCACCTGGTGGATGACTAGGCTCGGTTGCCGAAGACGGTCGTGCCAAGCAGCGATATGCTTCGGGGAGGCGCATGGAGCCTTTGATCCGAAGATTGCCGAATGGGACTTCCCGAACCCTAGTGGTTCAATCCGAAAGGATGGGGAACGCCCTGAATTGAAACATCTTAGTAAGGGCAGGAAAAGAAATCAAATGAGATGAGGTTAGTAAAGGCGATCGAACACCTCATAGGGCAATCCGAATCTTCTGATGAGAGTCAGTAGAAATGTGGAGCGGCCTGTTTACATCTTAACACAGTTATCCGAATTTCGTGTGGAACACCGGTGCCATAGAGGGTGATAGCCCCGTAGGAGACACCGTGAAAGATGATTTTCAGGACCCAAGAGTAGCGTGCATTGGATATTGCGCGTGAATGCGGGAGGTACTAACTTCCAACCCTAAATACAAACCGAGACCGATAGCGCAATAGTAGCGTGAGCGAAAGTTGTAAAGCATCCCTGGCGGGAGATTAATAAGACCCTGAAATCAGGTGGTAACAGACTGGTATGGCGTGCAAGGGATTAAGCGGTTACACCGCCGCACCGACGTCATGCCGTTCGATTCGAAAATTGATCCGTGGAGTTCCTATCATTGGCGAGGTTAAGTACGCAGGTACGAAGCCGTAGGGAAACCGATAGCCCGCAGCGTAAGCGAGGGGCAAGGTGCGCTCGCCTGGAGTCAATGGTTGGATACCCGAAGCCGGTCGATCTATGCCTGGGCAGGGTGAAGCCTTTCGGAAGAAGGGTGGAGGCCCGAACCAGTACTGATGTGCAAATCGTTTGGATGACCTGGGTATAGGGGCGAAAGACCAATCTAGACCGGTAATAGCTGGTTCCTCTCGAAACTGCTCGCAGGCAGACCTCAGCAGAGACGGGGCATGCGGTAGAGCACTGATTGCGTGTTTAGGAAGCGAAAGTTTTCGGCATGCTGTCAAACTCCGAATGTGTGTCCGTCGTAGAAGCTGGGCAGTGAGGGCATCGGGGTAAGCTTGATGTCCATAAGGAAAACAAACCAGACCAAAGTTAAGGTCCCCAAGTAACAACTAAGTGTTAAAGAACAAATAGTGTTTGAAGGCATAGACAGCTGGAAGGTTGGCTTAGAGGCAGCCATCCTTTAAAGAGTTCGTAACAGATCACCAGTCAAGTCTCTGAGCCTAGAAAATGGACGGGACTAAGTTGTTCACCGATACTTTGGGCCACCGAAAGGTGATGCGGTAGAGAGGCGTCGTGCGCGGGTGGAAGTGGGGCCGTGAGGTCCTGTGGACCGCGTTCGAATGATAATCATGGAAATAGTAGTAGCGTAGATGGGTGAGAATCCCATCCGCCGGAGGGGCTAGGGTTCCTCGACGATGTTCATCAGTCGAGGGTTAGTCGGTCCTAAGGTTCCCCCTAACAGGAGGAATCGAAAGGGAAGCAGGTTAAAATTCCTGCACCAATTCATATTTTGTCCAGTTCCTGACACATCGGGTCTTGTGGAGCACTCCTGTCTGAGTGTTGCCTTAAGCAATAAAATTGTGGAGTACCGTAATGGTGAGAAGCAAACTAAGCTTTGGGGAGGCGAAGTATTTCGCTTCTGCGTTAGCCTGGTGTCCGTGAAAAGGGAGCTGGAGTCGTATGAGTTGTCCGTACCGAGATCTGACACAGGTGCCCCTAGGTGAGTAGCCTAAGGCGTCGCGGCAGAATCCGGGCGAGGGAATTCGGCAAATTAGCCCCGTACCTTTGGTATAAGGGGTGCCAGCTCTGAAGAGAGCTGGTCGCAGTGACTAGGGAGCTCCGACTGTTTATTAAAAACACAGGTGGCTGCTAGTCCGTAAGGATGAGTATAGCCGCTGAATCCTGCCCAGTGGCGGTATCTGAAACCCGGTTACAACCGGACGAAGGACCGCTAAACGGCGGGGGTAACTATGACCCTCTTAAGGTAGCGTAATACCTTGTCGCTTAATTGGCGACTTGCACGAACGGCCTAACGAGAGCTCTACTGTCCCCGCCCGGAGCCCGATGAAATTGACTTACTGGCGCACAGTCCAGTACGTCCCAGCCGCAAGCGAAGACCCCGTGGAGCTTTACTGCAACCTGCCGTTGTGGCACGAGTTGTTATGTGTAGCGTAGACGGGAGACATTACACAGGTGCGAGCGCTAGCTCGTCGCCGAGTCACCGATGAAACACCGTCCTTTTCGATTCGTCCCACTCACCTCTTCGGAGGAACCCCGGTAGGCGGGCAGTTTGGGTGGGGCGCCACTCCCTCGAAAAAATAACAAGGGAGCCCAAAGGTCAGCTTAGGTAGGTCAGGAATCTACCGTTAAGTGCAAGGGCAAAAGCTGGCTTGACGTGGTTTGGCAACACAACAAACCACGATGCGAAAGCAGGGCCTAGCGAACCAACCAGCGCCGTTAGTAGGTGCGGTTGATAACAGAAAAGTTACCCCGGGGATAACTGAGTTGTCTGGAGCAAGAGCCCACATCGACCTCCAGGCTTGCTACTTCGATGTCGTCTCTTCCTATCCTGGGTGTGCAGAAGCACCCAAGGGTGGGGTTGTTCGCCCATTAAAAGGGATCGTGAGATGGGTTTAGACCGTCGTGAGACAGGTTTGTTGCTATGTGCTGGGACTGTCCAATGCCTGAGGGGAAGGATCCTCTAGTACGAGAGGAACGAGGGTTCGCAGCCACTAGTTTACCAGTTGTCTGACAAGGCACCGCTGGGCAGCCACGCTGTAAGGGATAAGAGCTGAAAGCATCTAAGCTCGAAACCCGCCTCAAAACGAGGCATATTGACACTTATAGAAGATAAGATTGATAGGACCGGGGTGTAAGCACCGAGAGCTACAGTGTTACCAGAAACACCTACTTCGGTAGGTGTGGAAAGTAACACTTCGAGGTGTTCAGCCCGTCGGTTACTAATAGTCACAACTACTACATTACCGTCGGCTTCAACCGTAAAAGGGTTTGCGTATGTTTCCTTATTTATGTATTTTTAATCGTAAAATATACAAAACCTTAATATATATCTTATACTCTTTTAAAACATGAATAAAGGCATTACTCTTTTTGTTGGCTTCATGCTTGTCATAGCCTTTGCTTTTGTTGGAATTGCACCTTTAGCTATAGCTGAAGAAGACGAAGGAGAAAACAAAGAAAAGGTTTTGAAAGAGAAGGTCGTTAATTATCTTTCCAAAAGAAACGATACTCAAATAAAAGTTAAAGACTTGTGGAAGAATAGAGAAGAAATTAAAGAAAAAATCAAAAATTCAGATTTAACAGATGAAGAAAAAAAACAACTTAATACACAATTCAAAAAATTAGTGAAAAAATTAAAGAAAGATAAGGCTAAAGAACTTCATTTGAAACTAAAAATAAAGAAACTAAATAAAAGATTAGCCTATGAAAAAGATAAACCTAAAGAAATTTAAGATAAACTAACCAGGAGGCCAAGTCATTTGTCTTTGACCAATAAGATGCAAATGAATATGAAAGACCGTTTGCTGTCCATGCTCATTACAATTGAAAATGGTGCGATAGCCTGATTCTGCAAAACCTTTTTTCTTTGCTATTTGTTTGGAGGCCTGAACTAATTCGCCCATAATTTGCGTATGATTTTCTTCTAAATCATTAAGTGTAGAAATATGTTCTTTAGGAATTATCAAAATATGTGTTGGTGCAACTGGATTTATATCATTAAAAGCTAAAACGTGATCATTTTCATAAACAATATCTCCAGGAATTTTACCGTCTCTAATTTTGCAGAAAAGGCAATCTGACATAATTTGCTACCAGAGGCGTATTATTAGATACTTATGAAATCTAAAATTTTTGTTTGCGTCTTAATGTAGTAATTGCTAATAAAGAAACTAAAACTGCCATAAAACCAAAACCAGGTACTCCATTATCTTCAGCAATCTCTTCAAAATTTTCTTCAGTTGTATTAGTATCGGTATTATTATCTCCATTTGGAGATTCATTTTTATCTTCAACACATACACCAGTCCATTGTTCTGTGTTATAATCGAAAACAAGGTTTCCTGAATATCCTACATTACAAGCACATTCTGGAGAACCCGATGAATTAATGGGACAAGGAATTATTTCATTCAAGGCATAGTAAAATGTCATAACCCAGCTTCCGTTACCTCCATGCTCGCCATTTGCACTTTTACCAACAATTTCCTCACCGCCACTTGTATAACGTAACGCAGGTTCAAAACAAAAACGAGGATATTGCATCCCTGAACCATGATTCTCTGATTGCGGATCTGCCGCCTCTAATCCATTAGCTGTAGTAGTTCGCCAATTGCCATCTGCTGAACCGCAATGCCAAACACTAACCAGCACATAATAATACAAATATTTTCCATTTTCATCCATATATACATCATTATTGAATTCTTGAGGATGATGAAAGTATATACCTTCATCTAACTTAGCTATATTGTCTTCCCCAAAATATTCTAGCTTAACTGCCAAAGGGCCTTCCAACCCATCATCTTCATGCCTATTAGGATCTTTAGGATAATCATCTGAATTGTCACCTACACCATCGCTATCTGAATCTGCTGATTCATTGGCATCATTAGGGAAAGCATCTGAATTGTCACCTACACCATCGCCATCTGAATCTGCTGATTCATTGGCATCATTAGGGAAAGCATCTGAATTGTCACCTACACCATCGCCATCTGAATCTGCTGATTCATTGGCATCATTAGGGAAAGCATCTGAATTGTCGCCTACACCATCGCCATCTGAATCTACTGATTCATTGGCATCGTTAGGGAAAGCATCTGAATTGTCGCCTACACCATCGCCATCTGAATCTACTGATTCATTGGCATCGTTAGGAAAGGCATCAAACCCATCTTCAACTCCATCACCATCTGTATCATTATTATTTGGATCTGTTCCAATTTCAACTTCCTCAAAATCGTTTAATCCATCATTATCTGAATCTTCATTATTAGGATCTGTGCCGTATTGATTAACCTCTTGTCCATCAAAAAGTCCATCTTGATCTGAGTCTGCCATGTTTGGCCGGGTAGCGTAAATATTTACTTCTTCACCATCAGTTAATCCATCGCCATCTGTATCAGACGCTGTTGGATTTGTCATCAACTGTAACTCTGTACCGTCGTCAAGGCCATCGCCATCAGTATCTGCATCTAATGGATCAGTCTGATACATGTTTATTTCATCGCCATCATCAAGGCCATCTGAATCTGTATCTGTATCTAATGGATCGGTAAGATGGATATTTACTTCATCACCATCATCAAGGTCATCTGAATCTGTATCTGCATCTAATGGATCTGTAAGGTGAATGTTTACTTCATTGCCGTCCAAAAGGCCATCACCATCGGTATCTGGATTTTCAGGATTAGTACCTAATTCTTCTTCTTCAGCATCAGTCAGTCCATCATTATCTGTATCGCGTTGATTTGCAGCACAGCCATTCTCATCGACTTCATCACCTTCATCTGTTTCAGGACAGGAGTCATGGTTGTTTAGAATTCCATCTTCATCGGTATCTGGATTTACGCCTTCATCCTCCCCATTAGTACAATCCCATATCTCATCATTCACTTCGTATATCCAAACCTGATTATCATCTGCACAATCAAACCAATTTATCGGTTCGCCATTGTCATCATACTGTTGCTCATCTGCTCCCAATATACAATCCTGCATACGGTCATTAACAAAGCGGAACGGAATTGGTTCTCCATCACCACAAATAAAAGTTAGAATCGTATTGAACCAATCTTCTCTAAATTCTTGACAAGCATCTAAATCATTTTCATCACAAAATTCTTCCACAGCTTCGAAACAAGAACCGCTATTCGGATCTTCACAAACATCACCTTCTTCTACATCATTACATGGCGAATCTGCTGAGTTCCCAAATTCACAATCTACGGGATGAACTGCAGTTACATTTACACTGAAAAAAGCCAATAAAATATAATCGCAATCATTGTCCTCATTATTATCATCATCATCACAATTATCATCATCTAAATAATCCAAAGATTCTGCTGTCCAATTACTATCTTGGGCTTCTACATCATCTCTCCTTATTTCTGCATCTTCTTTTATATGATAAGTTTGTGAATCATACAAATATTTAACCGATGTTGAACTAACGTCTAACGCATATGCTTCTCCTAAAGCTACTGCAATTTCATCATCATCATCTGCAACAATCTCAATGTCAGAAAAATCGCCCTCTCCCCACATAGTTACATTTCCGTCGCCTGAATTACCATCATTTTGATCGCAAGAATGATAAGCTTCGTTAATTTGAGTATAGTTCAAATAATGGACATATTTTTCTGGATTTGTACTTACAATAGGTCTACCATCTACTTTCACAACATACGATGATCCTGTATAAATTCTCCATTCGATACAAGTTTCAGAATTGTATTCCCAATCTTCTCCATCTTCTATTATACCATCATCATCCCCTCTAGTATCATTGCCCAATGAACGAGGTTTATTGTTAACTGTGACATCAGATACATTGAAGCCATGATCTTCGAGAGCAGCTCTAAAATTAAACATTCCATTCATGTCACTGAAAGCCATACCAATGCCATCTTTCTCTAGATAATCTCTAGTCGATTGGTAGTAGTAAGCATAATAACATTCCGTCATTGAACAGTAATTTTGAGGGACAATCCAATCTAAGAGATGCCCTCGAAGAAGATTTTCTCCTTCGGGATCCTCTATGTTGAAACCTATATTGCTACCACTTTCATCAATATTCTCTGTATCTGGATTATCCAAGTCTCCATCAGTTATATGAATTTCACAAGGATTATTCCAACTACATTCAGGAAATTCTTCGTCCTCACCTTCAGAACCTTCTACAAAATAAGTGAAGGATAGTGATAAAAAAGACGCTGCCAAAAATAAACAAACTAATTTTCGGTACATAACGCAATACAAATTCGGTATTTATATTATTTAAGCTACTATTTTCGTTTAAGAAGCATCTATTCTTGAACCTAACTCTGACGATATTGCACCCATTGCTGTTCCAGTCTCAAAGGCTACATTAGAACCTGTAAGTTCAAAATGGTAATTTGATTTTTTAAGATAAGATTTAGGTAATCCTTTAGGACCTAAACCCATAACCATACACAATTTACCACTTGGTAAATCAGTTTTATCCTTATCTGGATTGGATGTTGTAACTACTTTTTGGCCAACTAAAGACTCTTCGATATCATTTTCAAATAACATAACTCTTTTCAAAGAAAAAAGTGCTGCCAAAAAATCATCCTTAGTGACTCTCATTTCTTTATTTACTTCTTTCATCAACTTTTCAGGACTAATCTTAGGAAATGCAATCAAAGCTAAATCTAAATCAAAAGCACTGCAAAGTTTAGAAGCCTTGTAAACTGCTTTAAAGTGTGGGTGGTTCCAATTCCCTTCATATGTGTTGAACAGACCAAGGGTGTGTTTACCCTTTTCCACAAGAGGGAAATCGAACGATTGTACGTTTATAGGTTTAGATATTTGAGGAATTAATCCGATTTTAGATTTTTCATACTTGAATAGTAAACGATCTTTTGTATCACTGGGGGCTAGAGAATCTATGGAGCTTTTGGCCTTTAAAAGATATTTATGATAAAAATCAGGCCAACCTTTGCGATCTGCACGAACTGCAATAGCTAAGAGAATATCAGGGGCCAAATCCAATTCCGAGAGAGCATCTAAATCTTGAGTTGTAGAGCAAACTCTAACCAAATAATTCAAGTATTCATCCAAATCTTTGATAGTTAGGGCTAATTCTAATGCAGTTGGGCTTATCTCTATCTTAAGTTTGTTGAATTGTAAATGAATATAACCTAATAATTTAATTTTTGTTTTAGATTCTAATTCTAAAACTTGATTTACTAACTTTCTTGTTTCATCTCTATTTATCAAAGAACGAAGAATGGCCTTGGAAACTACAAATTCATGTTCTTTTAATCTAACTGCTTTTTTTAACATCTCTTTAAGCATGCTTGTTGGAAAATTTTTAGAGTTCTTAACAAAGAAATCTTTTGTATCTTGATTCTTTTCTCTCATTGAATATGAGAGAAGTAAGGCATATTGACTATTCTTAAGACTGCCATTTTCTACACGCTTCAAAATTTTAGATAGTTCACCAAGTAATTCTACTCTACGCCAAGACTGGTGTACTTTATCAAAATCTTTTAAGCCTAAATTAAACCAAGATTGAGATTGTTCGATATCATTGGAATTAAAAGAAGCAAGATTAAAAAAACTAATAGAATGATAATACGGATCTGTAATATTTTGTGTTAGTGGAAATAAGGATTCGGGAGACTGCCCTCTCTTTAGATTTCTAATAATTTTTCTCGCTATTGAAGGGTTATGGTTTTTACGGCCCACTAAAAAATAGAGGAGGAGCTTAGGATTAAGGCTTGTCTAAAAAAATTAGGCACTAGTCTACTTCTCTTATATGCCGGTTTGTGCACTATTGAAACATAATTAGGCCCCATGGTTATTATTATGAAAACAAAACACACCTTTAAATCGACACTAAATGTTAATGTACCTGTAGAGGAATTATTTAATTGGCATGAAAATCCTGGAGCTTATGAAAGGCTCACGCCTCCTTTTGATTCCGTTACTATAAAACAACGTAAAGGAGGGATTGATGGAGGAGAAGTACACATAAAGCTCCCCTATATTCCATTAATCTGGGTTGCAAAGCATCATAGTTATAAGAAAAATATTCAATTTATGGAGGACCAAAAAAGTGGTCCATTTGTAGGGCCTTTGCCTTTCTGGAATGGTTCGTGGCATCATAAACATCTTTTTGAAAAAATTGACAAAAAAAATTCTTTGTTGAAAGACCACATTCAATACGATTTTCCGATAGATCCTTTTGGATCCATCTTTGGAGCAAGATATACTAGACGTAAACTAAACCAAATGTTTGCTTACAGAAGAAACATAACAGAGAATGATTTGTATGCTCAATCTAAATATAAAGGAAATCCACTAAATATTGTTGTAACGGGTGGATCTGGATTAGTAGGGGCAGAACTTATTCCTTTCTTGACAACAGCCGGTCACAGTGTAAAAAAAATTGTAAGAGGCCGACCAAAGAAAGGTGAACTTAGCTGGGATATTGAACGGGGAATTATCAGTAATCTAAATGGAAAAGGCGTAGTTGTCCATCTCGCTGGAGAATCAATCAACAAACCTATTGGTGGAAAAATACCAATACCCTGGACAAAATGGAAAAGAAAAGAAATATTGAATAGTAGAGTAAAAGGAACTAGACTATTAGCTGAGCATTTAGCATCTCTAAATAATCCTCCTAAAGTACTAGTCTGCGCTTCAGCCATAGGATATTATGGAGATAATGGGGATGATCTCTTATCAGAAGATGGCGCTAATGGTAGTGATTATTTCTCACGCGTAGTAAAAGAATGGGAAGCCGCTGCTAAACCTGCAATAGATGCAGGAATCCGAGTTGTATTTCTTAGATTAGCACCAGTTATGTCTCCACAGGGAGGCGCTTTGCAAGTACTATCATTGCCTGCAAAGATGGGTTCCAGTCCGCCTGTTGGAGGGGGCAAACAATGGTGGTCTTGGGTAGCTATAGATGATGTAATAGGAAGCATATATCACTCAATAATTACAGATTCGCTTTCTGGGCCTGTAAATGTGGCATCACCTAACCAAGTTAGGCAAAAAGAATGGGCCGCTACTCTTGCAAAAGTCATATGGGGGAAATTAGGGGTCTTGACTACGCTAGTTCCTATTCCTGGCATTATTCTAAAAACATTTTTAGGAGAATTTGGAGATGTTTTAGCCCTCTCTAGTATCAAAGTTGATTCTTCAAAATTAGTTGAATCTGGATATAAATTCAGATTTGAAGATTTAGAAGACTGTTTTAGACATCTTTTAGGGAAAAGAAAAGAAGAGGACCTTTAATAAAAAATATTGTAATAATAGGTGCTAGATACGGGGCGTTAACTACATCTGTACTTCTTGCTAAATAAGGTCACAACGTAACTGTAATAGAAAAGAATGAGAGTTGCCATCATAACTACTTCTGACATGTATGCTTAGACTGCTATGCGAATTTACAATGTTTAAAGTATTTAAGAGAAACATCAGTAAACTATAAAATCAAATCCCTGATTATACATTTATGATTAGTATTACTAAATCTGCCGCAGAAAAAATTAATGAAGCTGTAAATCAGCAAGGTATGGAAGGAAAATCCCTCAGAATTGGTGTTTTTCCGGGAGGATGTAGCGGTGGCTATCAATACGCTTTAGGCTTTGACGCTGAAAATAATGATGATTCTGCCTTCGAATCTGAAGGATTAAAACTTTTAGTTAATTCAGAGGATATTGATAAACTCAAAGGAACTGAAATTGATTACATTGTCTCAGAAATGGGAGAAGGGTTTAGAGTGAACAATCCTAATCCTGCTCCTGAAGGGGTAAAAGGACAATGCGGTTGTGGTTCTGATAGTAGCTGCTGCTAATTTGAATGGACTCAAAAGAACAAGCTTTCACAATAGGAGTTGCTCTAATATTTCTTTCTTCGTCATTTCTAGTCTATTTGAACGATGACAATAATGAATTTCTTGTTAATAATCAATCTTATTTCTATCCCGACCTATTTGACAGGCACAAATTAGAATGGAATATGTCAGGGACGCACAGTTATCTTTTGGAAGAAGGGCCCTATTCCATATTAGAAGTACAGGAATCATTTATTGATGTGGATACTAGTTCTGTATGGGAAACTGGACCTTCAAGTGCAGTAGTACATCTTTCTTATTGGCTTCCAAGTAATACTGAATTTGGAGAAAAAGTACCGGTTATTGCTGTTGTAAGTCCTTATTTCGATTACGGTGCACCTGATGGAGGTGCAAGTACTCCTACCAACGTAGTAGGAGGAGGAAGAGGGGAATTCATCTACGAGAATTTTGTTCCCTGGGGTTATGCATTTGCTCAAGTTGCTGTATTTGGTACTGAAGAATCAACGGGATGCTTTGACTATAGAGGCCATGGTGAACAATTGGGTATTGATGCAGCTGTAACTTGGCTTGGAGAACAAAACTGGAGTAATGCAAATGTAGGACTTTATGGGAAGTCCTATGAAGGGGCAACTCAATGGGAGGCTGCCCTAGCAGGAAATCCTTATCTAAAAACAATTGTTCCAATAAGTGGGACGACCAGTACAAAAACACTATTATTCAAAAATGGAAGTGCTGAAGCACGATCTCAAGTTATGCATGGTGCGTATTTCGTCAATATAGTAGACTTTGATAACTCTGATTTAGATCATATATGTCCAGATGTTGCTGATGGCTTTACAAGAGGTGAAAGAACATATCTTGAACCAAGAGTTGATGTTGATTTAGATTATTGGTCAGAAAGAGATTATAGACAACGTTCAATTGACCATTATCAAGGCTCCGTTTACTTCGTACAAGGTTTACAAGACTGGAATGTTGATTCACATATGATATTTCCTCTTTATCAACAAATGAAAGATGCTGGTTTTGATGTAAAAGGAATATTTGGACAATGGGGACATGACTACCCAGACCAATGGCAGAAACATGATGATATTGACAATGATAATGGAGGAACTGCCTTTCCCCAAATGACAAGATGGGATTGGGGACAAGATTTGTTTGAATGGTTTGAATATTATTTACAGAATAGAGGACCAAAGCCTGATCTAAATGTACAAGTTCAGAGACATGATGGTCTGTGGCGAATTGAAGATACTTATCCTGCACAAAATAATGAAAAGATAATATTGGAAGAATTCAAGGCTAGTTGTAAAAGTCTTGTTGGTAATTGGTGGCCACTTGTATTCAATTGTCCTGTCGATGAGACGGCTTTTGTTAACTTAAGTCATCCTGGTTTTGATTATGATGTGCATATTTCTGGAATACCTACTTTGCATCTAGATGTGACTGCTTCCGGAGATTTTGGACAAGTTTTTGCAACAATATACGATGATACTGCTAATGTAAGATTAGGACATGCTACTATGGATATTCGTTATAATGAAGGAGGAGAAGATCCAAGTTCGGTAGTTGTTTCAGGTCAAACTGTAACCATGAAGATGGAATTCTTTGCTATTGATGCATTTCTTCCTGCAGGGCATGAACTCAGAATTGATTTGACGGGATCTGGAAAGGATTATCTTCCACCGCCATGTCCACCAGTTGGATTGTGTACAGTTGATTACCAATCTGCAAAATTAACTTTACCAATATCTAATATTCTAGAACAGGATTACTTTAATGTCCCCTACTGGGTTCCAGAACAAGAATGAAGGAAAATACCGTTTCTAGTCAATTATTTTCAATGTTGACCATTACAATTATGATTAGTGGTTCTTATCTAATTATATTTCATAAAAGTGAAGAACTTGATTATAATACGAGAGTACCTGTTTGGGCTAGAAATCAACTTGATTATGATACTGAACAAGCATATAGTTTTGTTCTTCAACAGGGAAATTACGAAATGATGGGAGCCTCTGATTCTTGGGAAGCTTTAGAACACGTTATGATATCTTATGATTTACCATTAGGTGAAGGTGGGGCTGCAGTTACATGTTCAATAGGTTTAGATTGTCCGCAAATTAGCTTAGCTTATTGGAGACCAAATGTTCCTAGCGGAATGAAAGTTCCAGTAATAGTAGAAATAGGACCCTATTTTGGAGAAGAATCTGCTGGAACGCCTGATATCACAACACCAGGAAGCTGGTTAGGTATGGGGATCTTACAAAATTTATTACCTCATGGTTTTGCATTTGCTCAAGTTTCAGTTAGTGGGACAGGGATGTCAAATCACTGTATGGATTTAATGGGCTTTGCAGAACAAGAGGGAATTAATGCTGCTGTAGAATGGCTAGGAACACAAGAATGGTCAAATGGAAATGTGGGGATGATTGGGAAGTCTTATGATGGTTCAACACCATGGCAAGCTGCAATGTATGGTGATAAGTACTTGAAAACTATCGTACCTATTTCAGGACTTATTGGTGTAAGAGAACTTATGTGGAAAAATGGTTCTTCAGAGGCTAGAGCACCATTCATGCACAATGTAGTTTACGGCTCATACGGCTTCAGTTCTGAAAAAGAAGATGAAAACCTACAAAACGCCTGTCAAGATTACCTTTTAGGCCCAATTCATGCCACAAATGGCTATGTTTTTGCTGGAAATGAATTTGTTGAAAGTTATTGGTCAGAACGATATTTCTTAGACCGTGTTCTAGAAAATTATGGAGGGTCTGTATATATTGTTCAAGGATTTCACGATTGGAATGTTGATCCACACATGGCTGTTCCGACTGTAAACACACTGTTAGATCACGGAATTGAAGCTAAGGTTCTGATGGGGCAATGGGATCACGACTACCCTGACCGGCCTGATTATCAAAAAGAGAGATCGGATCCAGGGCGAGGTTCTGAAGCATATCCTCAAATGGTTCGTTTTGATTGGATGCAAGACCTTCTTGAATGGTTTACATATTATTTACAAGAGAGTGGCCCTAAACCCAGCTTATACTTAGAAATACAAAATAATCGTGGTGAATGGAGAGTAGAAGAACGATATCCGGCAAAGGATTCTGAAAAAATTGAGATGATTTTAGGAAGTGGAAATTTAACACACAGAGAAGAAACTGGAACTTTGATTTATCCTGGAATGGAACTTAGTGATGATTGGGTGGTCTTTGAAACTGAAGCTTACAATCAAAGTTTTAGATTTGGAGGGTTACCTCAGCTTCATATTGATGTTACTCCACAAGGGTCCGGTGGTTCACTTTACGCATTGATGGAAGATTGTTCAGAAGATGAATGTATTCACATAGGTCATGCAATAATGGATTTACGCTACTACGCTGGTGGAAATGAATACCATGTTATAACACCTGGAATAACAATAAATGCAAAAATGGAATTTTTTGCCATGGATGTTTTAATTCCTGAAGGGCACCACATTCGTTTATCATTAAGAGATACGGGTGAAGATTATTTGCCTCCAAGTACAGCTGCTCCAGTCCAAATTGAAATAAATGATAACAGTATACTCCGCTTACATGAAATAAATGTAAATAATAAAATTTTCTTTGAACCTCCTGTGTGTAAACATCCTGATTGCTTAGAAGAATAGATATCTCTTAAAAGTCTAGCTTATAGGACTGTGTGGAACGATTAAAAATCACAACATTAGCCTTCTTATTTTTGCTGCCATCACTTGCTGGATGTCTTGGTAACGAAAATGAAGAAAAAATAACTATTGATGATGTTATCATTTCTCCAGAAATAATGATTGCAGGAGAATTTCAACCTTTAGTGATAACTGCTAAAAAAGATATTTCTGTATTTATACCAAATTTAGTTATTGATCCAATATCAAATTATGTTCAAAACGGAACTGTTCTAGATATAGAAAAGGGTGAAACTACACAAATTATGTCATTAGCACCTCCGCGAATTAACTCTGCTTTTGTCTTTTTGTCAGAATATGGAACACAAAATTGGCCAATTAGAAACTCTAATGAGAGTTGGGAAAATTGGGTCAATCGGGAAGGAATAGTCGAAAAAAATGTAAGTGTTACTAGAATAGCGCCTGAAGAAGGAACTTCTTTAGATACTTTAAATTTAACCTCAGATAAAGGAGCTGACGTAATTCCAGTTAAAATTTCTATTGAAAGACAAATTTCTGCAGCCTATACTATTAATGAAGGGGGCCTATTTTCAACTGGTTTTGTAGATGGACGTACTGTATACAATAATATTTATCGAATTACTGATGACTCACCCGATATACTAGACCCAGCTGATGGAGCTGTTGGTTATTTGGATCGCTGGGCTGGACAAGGAAACTTAGCATACGAAGATGCAGCACAATTTTTGATTGCCGAAATGACGGCGTATGGCCTTCGTGTAGAAACTCAAAGATTTGATTTAACTGATATTTTAGGAAATCAGAATCCTGAAGCATATAATGTTTGTGGATTTAGAGATGGAACATTATATCCTAATGAATGGTTAGTATTCGGAGCGCATTTTGACATTGCACCGCCTGCAAATGCAGTACTAATTGATCCTCACGATTCGGGGTCAAGAACATACGGTACCCGATATGGAGGTTATGATAATACAGCAGGAACTTCTATGGTTTTAGCTACTGCCGAAGCAATGGCAGACATGCCCTATGACACCCGTAGAACAATGGTATTCTGCTTATGGTCTGGTGAAGAAGGTGGAAAGAGAGGTAGTGATTATTGGACTGAGACTTTGGCTGATAATCATCCCGAAGTGACTGTTACTAATTACATAAATTTAGACATGGCTGGTGTGAATTGGCCGGGTGGCGGTGGTGCTCCTTGTGGTGATGAACATGGAGGTAATGGAAATTGTGACCCAGACCCTCAGCCTGATGAAGACGGATATCCAAAAGACAGCGAAGTTTGGCCTATGAGGATCTACATTGGACCTTCTCTGAACTACAATAAAATAGATCAACCTGATATGGTATATCTTAGCCAATGGATTGGGGCTGATGCGATTAACGTTTCAATGCAGCAAGATATTTTAGTAGGATCTGATAATAATAGTGAAAGTACTTGGAAATATGAGGTATGGCTAGAAGAAGATCGTCCTGAAATAATCATATATGAGGATACAACTGCTCGGAGTGACCATGCTTCTTTTCAGGATAATTTAGGTACTATTACTCTAGGCTATGGTGGCTTAGTCGATGGTTATTGGTGTTATCATCAAACATGTGATACATTAGAAGAAATGGAAGATTGGATGGATACTCAAAGTAAAGATTATGGCAATAATGCAACAGGAAAAAATAATCTTGTTAACTCACTAGATATGATAACTTGGTGGGCCACTTACAGCTTCTTTCACATGGATGAAAAGCCTATTTTGAACGTGTTCATAGATTAAAGAAACGTCGCGTATTCTTTTAAATTTTTCTTCTTTATATTTGGTACAATTGCATTCTCAGAGGGGAAACCTGTAACAAGAATCAAGAAAGCTCTTTCATTCTCACCCCTTCCTAAGATTTCTCGCAGAAAATTCATAGGACTTGGAGTGTGGGTCAACGTTGCCAAACCAGCATTATGAAGGGCCGTGATTAGCATCCCTGTAGCAATTCCTACTGACTCGGAAACATAATAATTCTTAATTTTTTCACCTTTTTCATCTAAACCATAGGCTTCAGAGAATATTACAATAAGATAGGGAGCTATCTCAAGAAAGGGTTTATTTTCATCCGTGCCAAGTGGTTCTAAGGCCTCTAACCATTCATCTGGTGCTCTTCCGCTATAGAATTTTTTTTCCTCCTCTTCTGCAGCTTCACGTATTTTCTTTTTAGTTTCTAAATCACTTACTACTGAAAAATGCCATGGTTGACGATTGGCACCACTGGGTGCTGTTCCTGCCGCTCTCAAACAATTTTCTATTATGTCTTTGGGAACTGCCTTATTGGAGAAATCGCGAATCGTGCGCCTTCGTTGAATCGCTGTAAAAAACTCTTTCGAACGCTTCTGCATTTCCTCTATCGGATAAGATTTGTAACCTGAATAAGGAATAAAGTCGGTTTCTTCCACACTTGAATGCTCCTTTTTTAGATAAAAGACTTTGTATTGGCTGTTCAATAAGGGTTTGTGAGTCAAACAATCGAATGGAATGATTTTACAAAAGTAGATATGAGAGTCGGTAAAATCATAGATATTAAGGATTTTCCAGAAGCTAGAAAACCAGCATACATTCTTACTGTTGATTTGGGACCACTAGGCATCCGCAAAGCATCTGCCCAAGTTACAAACTACAAACATGAAGAATTACAAGGTCGTGAAGTTGTTGTTGTTTACAATTTTCCCGTGAAACAAATTGGACCCATGATATCAGAAATTTTAATTTTGGGTGGTGTTGAAAAAAATGGGACCGTTCGCCTTTTGAAACCAGACCCTAGTTGCGAACTAGGAAGTCGTGTTAGATGAATCCCTATATTGAACTCACCAGGCCTGGAAATGCTGTTTTAACTGCTGTAGCAGTAATTGCTGGTGCTTTCATTGCTTCTGGACCAAACATAATAAATTTTCAAAGTGAAATAAGTATTTGTTGTATATCTGCAATGATGCTTGTCGGCGGCGGTAATGCTTTAAATGATTATAATGATCGAGAATCTGATAAAAAAAATCATCCCGAAAGACCTCTTCCTTCGGGCAAAATATCCTCGAATAATGCCTTGAATTTTGCACAATCATTACTTAGTTTAGGACTTGTAATACTGCTCTTAACTCTAGATAATAAAATGCCATTTATAATCGCATTATTGGGAGTATTAACTTTACTGGCTTATGAGAATGGATTAAAAGCTGCAGGGATTACAGGCAATATTGCAGTTGGATTTATGTCTGGTGCAGTTTTTCTATTTGCTGGAATGGCTGTTAACGACCCCGGGCTAACACTTTGGATGTTTGGTTTAGCTTTACTTGCAACTATCTCTAGAGAAATTGTAAAAGACATACAAGATTTAGAAGGTGATCAAGATAGAAAAACTTTACCTGCAAGAATCGGCATTGGAAACGCCTTGAATTTAGCTGCCATTATTCTAATAATTGCAATTAGCCTTAGTTATACTGCCACTAATCAATTTGAAAACATGGCTTTGAATGCCTATTTGGGAGGAGTTACTTTAGCAAATGGGATAATGCTTTATGGCATTTACAATGCAAAATTTGAAAATTATGAAATCGGCCAAACAAATATCAAACAAGGCATGGGAATAGCCATGTTAGCCTTTATTGCAGCTGCTGGCTTATAGATATATTAATATATGTGCATTTATACATATAATTTGTGGATAGCGCCATTTTTAAAGCTCTAGGAAACGAAACAAGATTGAGAATTGTTCAAACGTTGTTAGTCAAAGAACATAATGTAACTGACTTAACTACGATTTCTCAAAAAGATCAAACCACTATCTCTAGACATTTATCAACATTAGTTAATGCAAATATAATAAAACAAAAAAGAATAGGAAGAAATATTTTCTATAGTATCATAAATACTGATATGAAAAATTGGTTAAATATCGTTATAGAATTTAAAAATGAAAAAAAAAATGAAAAAATACTTAGAAGTAAAATAGAAAATTTTCTAATAAATCAAGAAAAAAATGAATGAAGACACAAACGAGATAAACGAAGAAACTTTATTGCGCCTGCAACTTCTAAGTCAAAGATTAGACGAATCTATAACATTGCCTGGAACTAAATATAAAATTGGGATCGATCCTATCATTGGTTTGATACCAGGAGGAGGGGATGTAATTGGAGGGATTCTATCAATGTACATAATGCATACTGGAATCAAAATGGGAGTTCAAAAAACAGTTATAATCAAAATGTTTAGAAATATTGCATTAGATTTTCTTATAGGTTGGATTCCAATAATAGGAGATATATTTGATATTGTATGGAAATCAAACCAAAAAAATGTTAAATTAATTGAAAAATCTTTGAATCTAGAGAATGATAATACCCTATTAGGATATATGATGATCTTACTTCTAATTCTAATATTAGTAATAGTTATAGCTGGTCTTACAGCTATAATTCTCTAAAAATTGAGAGTGTGGCCACTATTCAGTAAACAAAAAATGCTTTTGTTACTTGATTATGCTTTACCGAGAATACGATACATACCGGTGCCACAAGTACCGCATGAACCCTTCATTGCCTTGCGACCATTCTTCATTGTGACTTCGTTTCCGTTCTCTATCTCTCTCTTATGTTTGCACTTTACGCAGTATCCTTCCATGATATCTTATCGAGGAGGACTCAATATAAAACAAACGGCAGAGGACTTTCAGTGAGTATGGCCTATTAAGGTTATTAAAAAGACAACGATTATTCCTAATATAACAAACCAAACAGGAGAGTCATGATTATGATCGTGGCTATGGACTTCAGGAAGTACATCGACTGTTGCGACATAGATGAATGTTCCTGCTGAAAAGAGAAGTGCAAGGCCTATGTTATCGACGGTGGCGAAGGAACTATCCTTTAATACAAAAAAGGTCAAAATAGTCATAATTGGAGATGCTAATGCAAAAGAAAAAAGGTACCATTTTGATTTTGATTCTTTTATTTTTATGTGTTTTAGGAATGAAGAAAGCCCAAAAGCTGCTGGACCTTTGTGAAGCATTATTGCTACAAACACTATCAAACCAGTTTCATTACTGCTAGATACCGAAGCGCCTACGGCAATCCCGTCTACTAGAGCATGAAATAACAAACCAATTGTTGCTGAAAGGCCTAAAAGATCCTTATCTTCATCATGATGGACTGCATGAGGTAAGCCAAATATTTCCAATAAAAGCATCAATACAAAACCGCCTAAAATGGCTAAACCTATTGTTGAAGATTCGATATGGCTTTCCTCTTCTTCATGACTTTCAAAAATTTCTAAAGCTTCGGGAATTATTACGAGAAACGCAGATCCAATTAAAACTCCAGCCCCTATGGCCGTTAATTGTTTTAGACTATCTGATGATAACTCTAAAGTTAATGGAATATAACCAAATGCTGCTACCGAAAAAAACATAATGGCTGAAAAGACAAAGACTAACGTTTGTGAATCCACCTAACAGCATCCTAACTCGCAATTGCAATCTACATCTGCTTCATGTTTGTGATTGTGTTCACATTCTGGATATAATGCATCAATAGCTCCTTCATCTAAAGACCATTTCAATAAATCTGAAATTAATTGAGAACGATTTATTCCTTCAATTGAAGTTTTCCAACCATCTAACTGCTGCACTAATGAAGCTGGAAGATCTGCTGAAACTTTGGTTAAAGCGTACCTTGAACGTCTGGACATAGATTAAAATAAATAATCTATTATAAATAGATTACGATTGTATTACGATTGTATTATTAATCTTGGATTGTAGAGTAAAATAGATAAACCAGCCTCCAATAAATGATAATCCATGAATGAAAATATTATGCAAATTATTGTAGCCTTAGTTCTAGTAAATTTAGTTGCTTGGGGTGGCTATGTTATCTTGGAAAAAGAACCTGAAACCGTATACAAGTATAGAAATCCAATAGTAAACAGCGCTAACGTAACTGTAACTATTGATTTCGCTAATTACAGTGCCAATGCAACTACCTTTGCTAATATGACCTTTGTTAGTTTCGAAAATATTGTTGTTAAGAATGATACCTCTGCATATGCTGCAACGATTACAGCATCAAGAGCAAATAATTTTTCAATAGAAGTTACTTGGTATTCTTTTGGACCCTATTTACACACTATTGATGGAGTGTCTAATGATAATTACTATTGGGGACTTTATCATAATGGAAATTATTCTATGGTTGGGGCTGGAGATTTGCAACTCCAAGATGATGACGTTATACTCTGGAAATACGAAGCTCCGGATTGGTAATTGCGATCATTCTTTAATCAAATTTGACCAACGCCACTTTGGTACATGATGCCTCCAAAAAACATGGCCATAGGGACCTTTGTATTGATTGATATCTTGTTTCTAAGCGAAAACTTTTTTCGTAGTTTGACTCTTTAAAATGGACTCTAAGTGGGCTACCCTCTTTTCCAATTTATCCAGTCGAACATCGTACGGGTGCCTCATACAAACTTAACAAAATGATGGGTAATTAATATACCTTTTGATGATTAGGGCACTATAATGAAGATAATCCTTAGCTGATTGTTTATCGGCCTTATCGCGTTTACTTGCACGGTGGGCCTCTTTATACGTCATTCACTCTACTGAAATTGATTATTCTAATTTGTGCATAGAGACAAGAGCTGGACCCATACTTTCCAATGAATCCGGAACTTTGTGGCCTGAAATTGGTGCAGCTAAAGATACTCCTGCATCTTTCTTAGCTTTCCATACTGCAGAATTAAAATCAATCAATGATTCTGTCATATTTACCCAAGATTTAGTATCAGACATTGGAGATTCTGGAAAAGTATCTACATCAACAGCCGATTTGTCATAAAGGGTTGTAGACAAATGATGTGTAAAGAACGGACATATTGGCGCTAAAATTGACATTAAATCTCTGAAAATACGATGTAATGTCCAAGTAGCTGCTTGGTCTTCATTGTACAAACGAGTCTTGGCCATTTCTAACCAATGTGAAGCAAAAATACCGGTACTGAACGTTTTGATTCCTTGAGCTGCAGTGTAGATATCCATCTCAGTATAACCTCTCTTTGCTTTTTCTAGTAATTCCGAGAATTCAGCCAAAATCCATTGGTCCGCATTTTCTAAATTTTCTGGAACTGTATCTAAATCACCATCAAAATCAAATTGAGATGCAAAACGTCCTACATTGAAAATCTTGGTTAGAACACCAAAATAACGAGATTCAATTTGTTCAGGATTTATCTGGAAATCATCTCCGACTTGTGCATCGGCTGCTTTCCAAAACCTAAAGCATTCAGAGCCTATTTTCTTAGCTTGAAGTGTAACCTGCTTTCCTTTAGGACCTTTTATTTTCCAAGAACCTGTTCGACCACCAGCCCCACATTCCAAGACTGATTCGGCATCAATACCATTGCCTAAAGATTTGGACATTTTGCGGCCCCAAGGATCCATACCAAGTCCATCAATCCAAATATTTGCAAATCCAGGTTTATCAAGTAGTAAAGCTGATTTCAAGAGTGTATAATACAACCAAGTACGAACTATCTCTTTTCCTTGTGGCCTAACACCAGTTGGAAATGCTCTTTCAAATAATTCTGGATCTGATAAATAACCCGATACATACAAATTAGAATTGGAAGAATCCATCCAAGTATCAAACACTTTCTCTTCTCCTTCTAAGGTACCAAGATTTTTCTTCATCTCTGAATACTTGCCCAGTTCCTTACGTGAATCGCGTTCCAAAACAATCGAATCATCAGGTGGAGAATCTCTCCAAGGCTGGACATAAGTTCCATGAGGTGGTGTAACAACTTTTGTTCTATCTTCAGAATACCAAATTGGAATCTCAGTATGATACCATCTTCTACGGCTAACTGGCCAATCAATCGTAATATTTTCCATCCAATCTAAAAGAAATTGTTTGTTACGAGCTGGAACAAAATTACTTTCATTGGATAATTCTCTGAGACGGTCTTGAATGTGAATTTGGCGAACGTACCACTCTTTCAATAATATAATTTCGATTGGATTTTTACCTCTCTCAGATACGGGAATTTCCTGTTCTCGCTCAACGATATTCTCAATTTTATTTGACTCTTCAAGTAATTCAATCGCTTTTCTTCTTGCGTCCAATACAGATAAACCTGCCAATGGACCACCGACTTCCGTAATATTTCCATCTAAGTCAATTGCTTGAAAAGGTGAAAGGCCTAATTCTCTAAATACAGAAACATCATTCTGGTCACCAAAGGAACAGACCATCAAAACACCTGAACCGAAGTCCATATTTACACTAGGGTGTGCCTGAATATCGACTGACTTGGAACGACCAGAGGTTCCAATCGGTAATTCTAATTTTTTGCCTACTAATTTTTGATAACGTTTGTCATCTGGATGGACTATGACAATTCCACAAGCACAGATTAGCTCAGGTCGTGTTGTCGAAATAATGACTGCAGGGTGGTCTTCACCTTCAACAAACCATCTTACATCAATCAATTTAGTGTTTCGAGATAATCTTTCAACTTCAGCTTCAGCAATTGTCGTGCCTTCAACGGGATCATACAAATTGGGTCTTAATTCTTCTACAATGTCTCCTCTTTTGAATAAATCAATAAAAATTGATTGAGTGACGGCCCGATAATCTGGTGCATCCGTCAAATATTCATTATCATAAGCGCAAGAAAGTCCAACTCTTTTAGCTATGTTTCTCATTTCTTGCGTATATTGTTCTATTTCATTTCTACAAATGTCTAAGAATTCAGCCCTATCATAAGTTTTCATTTTACGACCTGTTTTCTTTTCAACAGTAAATTCAATGTTTATTCCGTTTCGATCAACGCCCCATGGAAAATAAACTTCCTTTCCTAGCAATCTCTGACTTCGAGCAAGAACATCAATCATGCTATACTGAGCTACAGCCCCAATATGCCAAGTTCCTGAAGGATAAGGTGGTGGGGTATCAATAACAAAAATTTCTTTTTCAGATTTGGAGTTAAAGGTGTATCTTTGACCTTCTGAGAAGTGTTCTTCTTGAATCTTCTTCTCTAAATCTATCGTCCAGCGTTTCTCCTTTATTTTTGGTTCGACCATGTCTTTGCTATTGGCTATCCTAGTCTGGGTTTTCTTAAGAACTTCTGCGAAGTCCTTTTACTTAGCCGCTTTAATGCTATTTCTCTATGGAATATGCTAAAGATATCGTAATAGTAGGCGGTATGAGGACCGCTCAAGGGAAATTCAAAGGTTCTTTGTTCAACGTCCCTGCCGTAGATTTAGGTGCCATAGCAATAAGTGAAACTCTGAAAAAAACTGGATTGGATGCTAACTTAATTGATGAAGTAATCATGGGAAATGTACTTTCAGCAGGAATTGGTCAACATCCTGCACGTCAATCGGCACTAAAAAGTGGAATTCCGGCTGAGATTCCAGCCCTTACAATAAACAAAATGTGTGGTTCGAGCATGAAGGCAATTATGCTTGCTTCAAATGCAATTCGTGCTGGAGAATCTGAGATTGTCATAGCTGGCGGAATGGAATCAATGTCTCAATCACCTTTTACGGTGGCTCGTGCAGAAGATGGAAAAGTTAGCATGGAAAAACCAGTTGACAGTATGATGAATGACGGATTGATAGATCCCTTTAACGGGATGGTTATGGCTCAAACTGGAAATCGAATTGCAAACCAATTTGGAATAAGCAGAGAAGAATCTGATTTATTTGCTATTGAATCCCATATAAGGGCACATCATGCTCAGAAGAAAGGCGACTTTGCTGATTATCACATATCTGTTAAACATGAAAATGGAACCTTAGAAAAAGATGAAGGTGTAAGACCAAATTCTAGTCTTGAATCATTATCCAAATTAAAACCAGTTTTTGATGAAGAGGGAATAGTAACTGCCGGGAATGCTAGTCAACTCTCAGACGGGGGTGCTGCTTGTATTATTATGACTCGTCAAAAAGCTGATGACTTAGGATTAGAGGTCTTAGCTACAATTGCAGGATATTGTTCAGTTGGTATTGAGTGTGCAGACGTTATGTCTGCTCCGATACCTGCGGTTCAGAAATTATGGAAACTGCTTGGAAGAGATGGTGAAAAAGATTATGATTTATATGAACATAATGAAGCATTCGCATGTGCTAGCTTAGGAGTTATGCAAGGTTTAGGCCTAAAACATGAAAAATTGAATGTACATGGAGGGGCTGTTGCTATGGGACATCCTCTTGGAGCTTCGGGATGTAGAATTGTTTTAGCCTTGATACATGCCCTTCGAAAGAAAGGTGGCAAACGTGGATTTGCAACTGCTTGTCTTGGTGGTGGGATGGCTACTGCGATTGAAGTCGAAGTATGAATATCAAATATCTAGCCTTTGGTAGTCTAATATTCTCATTGGGAGGCTCTTGGGTTTTCTCGATTGTCTATGATATTAATTTCAGTCTAGTAATCTTTATCGTATTGCAATGCCTTGTGATAATTTTAGTTACTATGATTTGGCCTGCTCTCAATTCTAGATGATTTCTGAATAAATGCATAAATAGGGATTAAAGGCGTTTATTGTTGTGGAAGAAACACCAAAAAAGGTAAGACGGCACGATATTGATTGGCTCAGGGTCATCCTGTTCGGATTGTTGATACCTTTTCACGTCGCTATAGGTGTCTACTGGAATCTCTATGGGGATGAAGTAAACCCGAATGTTGCTAGTCTAGATAATGAGGAGAGGTGGGAAGTAGCAGAGAAGGGGAACGACTACACTACTGATTCAGTGGAGTTCACTAGCATGATGCTCCACTGGATGCATCAATGGAGACTTGCAGCATTATTCATGATCTCGGGAATGGGAACTGCGTTCGCCTTCAAACGTCGGACTTGGAAGGTATTCCTCAAGGAAAGAGTAAAACGACTTCTCGTGCCGATGTTCTTCGGGGCATGGACAATGGGATTTGCCGGAGCTATCCTTCTAGGAGAGCACGAGGACACGAGTCCAGGGGGCCTTGTATTCGGATTTCTGTTCGGAATCATATGGAGGTCGCTCGTCTTCTGGATTCCCTTTTTTGGTAAACTCATAGGCCTTGGTCATTTGTGGTTCTTGTGGAACCTGTTCCAATATTCTCTCTTGCTCACTCCGGTCTTCTATATAGTTAGGAACTATCCAGACGGTAGAATGGCACAATTCCTACGTTCATCCTTCACCTTGTCTGGAGGAATAGGAGTGTTCCTACTGTTTCCACTTGTTCTAGTTATGGTGGAGATTCTGTTCAAACCCTGGTTTCCAGGATACATTGGAGTTGGATACGAGTGGTTCTGGTTTTTGGTCTTTTTCGCCTTTGGCTATATTTGCATTACTGCCAAGGACGATTACTATGAATTCATCGAAGGGCGTAGAATGGTGATTACTGTCCTGACTCTGCTATGGACTGTTTGCTTTGTCTGGTTGCGACTAGAACAACATAAAACTGGTGTGCCTTACGTCGATGGAGGTTGGTTGGAAAATGGGATAATTCACAACCGAATGACAATCCTTGCATGCGTGATTCACAGTTACCATGCTTGGTTCTGGTGTCTTACTGTCTTCTCCTGGGGCGCATATCTACTGAACAAACCCAGCGCTAACCTAAGTTATCTTAACCAAGGAGTTTATCCCTTCTACATCGTCCACATGCCACTGACCTTCGCTGGCCTAATGCTGGCTACCAAACTGGGCTTCAGAAACTACACTGCAGTGATTATTGGAACTATTTTTGTAATCTTAACCTGCTGGATCTTTTTCGAAGTCGTTCGACGCACCTGGCCAACTCGCTTCTTATTTGGTATAAAAGAGATTCCAATAAAGATAAAAAATCCGCCTGAAAATTCTCTTGTTATCGACGAAAGGTAACGCCAGTCCTTATATAGAGTCCGTTTCTGCGAGCGACCCTACATTCGCGCAACCAGACGTTCAGGGCAATTATCCCTATACCTCTTGAGACGCTTGTTCTCGACGAGGGACGGCGTCACGGTACGATGTGAAACTTGTAGGAAACTACGCCTGATTTCGATTCCGTTAGCGACGGTTAGAGATATCTGGAGAGAAAACAGAATGCCAAAACACAACAAACCAAACCGCGGATCTATGGCCTTCAGCCCTCGTAAGAGAGCACGCTCTGAAACGCCACATATCTCTAGTTGGGCTGTTGTCAATAGTGACGATCCGAAGATTCTTGGATTTGCAGGATATAAAGTAGGTATGAGTCACATTATGGCTGTAGATTACAGAAAGACATCAACTACTGCAGGACAGGAAGTAAGAATGCCTGTAACTGTTGTTGAAGTTCCGCCAATGAAAGTTGTTGGCGTTAGAAGTTATATCAATGATGCCTATGGTTTACGGACTTTAACAGAAGTTTGGGACAAAAAGTTAGATGAAGAATTAGAACGTAAATTACCACTTCCCAAAGAACATAATTCTAAAGCTGCTTGGAGTAAAATGAAAGGTAAAGATATAGAAGAAATTCGATTACTTGTTCACACGCAACCAAAACTAGTAACGGGAATTCCTAAGAAAAAACCTGAAATAATGGAAATGGCAGTTGGAGGAGGGTCGACAGAAGACCAAATCAAATTTGCAAAAGATATGCTTGGTAAAGAATTCACAGCTAATGACTTTGCAAAAGATGGTGAGATGTTAGATGCTGTTGGAATTACAACCGGCTATGGTTTCCAAGGACACGTGAAACGCTGGGGAGTGAAACTATTAACACATAAGAATTCAAAACACCGTAGAATGATTGGAAATTTAGGGCCTTTTAGTCCAGGTTATGTTGTATCCACTGTTCCACAGGCTGGACAAACTGGATACCATCAACGTACTGAATACAACAAGAGATTACTAAGAATTGGAGATAATCCTGATGAAATAAATCCAAAAGGTGGTTTCCTAAATTATGGTTTAATTCGCGGAGCTTACATGTTGTTGCATGGTTCCTTACCAGGTCCAAGCAAGCGCTTGATACGTTTTAGAAAAGCTGTAAGATTCCACGGTACGAGAGCTAGTGCCTCTGTTGCACCAGAAATAACAATGGTCTCACAAGAAAGCCCACAGGGTGTGTAAAATGAAAGTTCCAATTTATTCTATTAAAGGAAAAGCTTCCAAAAGCTCTGCAACACTACCTGATGCTTTTGCTGAACCAATTAGATTAGATTTAATTCGAAGAGCTGTAAGAGCAGCTCGTGCAAATCGTAGACAAGCCTATGGTGCATCAAAAAGAGCTGGGTACCGGCACTCTGTATCTTGGCCTGGAAAAGGCCGAGGTATGGCCCGTACTCCGCGTAAGAACGGAGGTGGAGGACGTGGTGCTGAAGCTCCAAATACAGTTGGAGGAAGAAGAGCACATCCACCTAAAGCCGAAAAAGAATGGGATTTAAAAATTAATGCAAAAGAAAAGAAAAAGGCATTCCGTTCGGCTCTAGCTGCAACAACACAAGAGACTTATGTAAGTGCTAGAGGTCATGTTATTCCGGAAAAGGCAACTTTACCTTATATTATTGATAACAAAATTGAAAATTTATTTAAAGATCATGAGGATGAATCCATAACAAAACGAGCTATTTCTTTACTTGGTGGTTTGGGAATTATAGAAGATATAGATAGGTCTGCTTTTGGTAAAGGAATAAGGGCTGGAAAAGGAAAAAGACGTGGAAGAAAATATAGAACGCCTAAATCTATTTTAGTCGTACTTTCTGAAAATAATGGATCTGAAAAAGCATTTAGAAATCTTTCGGGAGTAGATGTTACTACTGCAAAAGATCTTAACACCGAATTATTAGCACCTGGAGGAGATCCAGGAAGATTGGTATTATTCAGTAAGGCTGCAGTTTCAGCTTTGGGAGAAAGATTGTGAGCGACCATAAAGTAATTTTAAGTCCAAGATCAAAAGAAAGAGCTCTTTACATGCTTGAAGAAAATAAATTGGAATTTTATGTCGCTCGAACTGCATCCAAACATGACATTAGGGGAGCCATTCAATCGCTCTTCCAAGTAGAAGTTAGTAAAGTTAACACACGAATTACCAAAGAAGGTAAATTAGCAATCGTCAAACTTGCAGAAGGGCACTCTGCTGAAGATTTGAGTAACAGATTAGGAATATTGTGATATTATGGGAAAAAGAATAATACCTAGAAGACGTGGACGAGGGCACCGTTATAAGGCTCCGGACAACCGTTTTAAAGGCGAAGCTCGCCATCCTAGAAATAAATCTTCAAGTGGCAAAGTCATTGAATTAATGCATGATCCTGGTAGAACTGCACCTGTAGCTAAAATTGAAGATGAAAATGGTTCATATACAATGATTGCACATGATGGAATGCACGTTGGACAAAATATCAGTACGGGCCATGGAGCTGATCTCAATACTGGAAATACTTCTTATCTTGGTTCTATTCCGGAAGGAACTAAGATTTACAATATAGAAATGAAACCTGGAGATGGAGGAAAACTTGCGAGAGCTGCTGGCGAAGCTGCAACTATTGTTTCACATGGCAAAAGAACAACCGTTAGATTGCCTTCAAAAGCTCAAAAGACTTTAGATAATATGTGTCGTGCAACAATTGGGGCAGTTGCAGGTTCTGGAAGAAGTGAAAAACCAATCGCTAAAGCTGGTAAGAATTTCTATCGTACCCGATCCAGACCAAAAGTTTGGCCAAAGGTAAGGGGAGTAGCAATGAATGCTGTTGATCACCCTCATGGTAGTGGAAGAAAACAAACTGTGGGAGTTCAATCTACAGTATCAAGAAATGCACCACCGGGTCGTAAAGTAGGACATATTGCTGCAAAGCGTACTGGAGGTAAACGTTAATGGCTCGCCGGACAAAAGGCCTTGCAACACCAAAAGCTGCAAGAAGGAGAGAAAGAAAGAGAAAGGCAGGTATTCAAGTACGTCGGAAGAAAGAATTTACTTACCGTGGTTTAACGCTTGACAAACTTCAAGAATTGAATTTTAAAGATTTCATAGAAATAGTACCCTCAAGACAAAGAAGATCTTTCAAAAGAGGACTTAGCAAAGAACAAGCTAAACTTATTAATGATTCTAACCAAAAACCAGACAAAGTAATACGAACGCATCGACGTGAAATGATTATTATTCCTCAGTTTGTAGGAAGAAAAATTTCTGTTCACAACGGAAGAGAGTTTGTAAATCTCGATATTTTGCCTGAAATGATTGGACTGTATCTAGGGGAATTAGCCCCTACAAGAACGTCCCCTACACACACTGGACCTGGAGTCGGCGCTACCAAGTCATCTAAGTTTATGCCGTTGAAGTGATATTATGAAAGGTTTCTCCTATCCCTATAATCCAGAAGTGCACGCGGCTGCAAGAGGTAGTGGACTCAATATTTCACCTAAAGCTGCAAGAGAAGTTTGTCATGCTATTAAAGGAATGGAACTTGAAAAAGCTAAAAATTATTTAGAAAGGGTAGGCGAAAAAAGACAAGTGGTTCCTTTCAAACGTCATGACGGTAAAGTAGGACATCGAAAAGGGAAGGGTCTGTCTTCCGGAAGATACCCCATAAAAACTGCTGCAGCGATTCTAAAAGTAATTGAATCAGCAGGAAATAATGGTGAAGCTATTCATATTGACATTGAAAAATGGAAAATTGTTCATATTGCTACTTCTAGAGGAACCTCCTTTGAATCTAGATTTCCAAGAGCTCGCGGAAGGGCAACGCCAAAAATGCGCGAAAGTGCGAATGTAGAAGTTGTTTTGGAGGAACTGAAGTGACAGTCATAAAAGATATGCTAAAAGAAAATGTACGTCGTGTGCAGGTTCATCATTATGTTCAACAAAAGACAGATAGGGCTGGTTTTGGAGGTTTGTCTATACAGAGAACGCCTTTGGGAACTCACGTAAGAATCGCAGCTGAAAGACCTGGATTAGTAATAGGAAGAAAGGGTAGTGAAATTCAAAAATTAACTGATGAATTAGAACGTAAATTTGGTTATGAAAACCTACAAGTCGAAGCTGGTGAAGTTAATAATTCTGCATTAAATCCCTTAATTATGGCTGCAAAAGTAGCCAATGCTTTGGAAAGAGGATGGAATTATCGTAGAGCTGGGAATTCTATGTTGCAGCGCATTATGGATGCTGGAGCCAGAGGTTGTCAGATTACAATTGCGGGAAAGTTAACCGGATTGAGACATCGAACTGAAAAATTCTTATCTGGGCACATAAAATTCTGTGGAGAAACTGCCCTTCAGTTAATGAATGTCGGAATTGCTCAAGCTAAACTCAAACCAGGTACAATTGGAGTTAAAGTAGCAATAATGCGTCCTGACGCCAAATTACCTGATGAAATTGATGTTGTTCCTAAAATTGTTCCTGAAGTTGAAGAAAAAAATGAAGAAGAAATTAAAACTGAAGAAAAGAAGGAAGATTCTAAAGAAAAAACCGTAGCTGACGATAAAAAGAAAGAAGAACCCAAAAAAGATAAAAAGAATGAAAAAAAGGAAGGAGAAGATAAATGAGTTTAAGAAAACCTTCTGAAATTAGGGAAATGCAACCTGAAGAAAGAGAAATAAGATTGAAAGAACTTCGCTCTGAATTGATGAATGAAAGAGGTGTTGCTTCTATGGGAGGACAACCAACCTCTCCAGGTAGAATGCGATCTTTAAAAAAACAAATTGCAAGATTAACTACAATTATGAGAGAAATTGAATTGGGGGCTGAAAATAATGGTTGAGATTGATCCTTTGACTGGTCTTCCAAAAGAATTACTAGCTATGGAAGAAATTGTAAGAGAGCAACAATCAATAAAAGTTCACGTTGAAAAACGCCGTTATGGAAAATTAGTTACGGTTATTGATGGAGTTGGAAAAGGTGTTGATATTAGTGATATTGCTAAACAATTGAAAACTAAATGTGCAACTGGAGGAACTTCTAAAGGTGGGCTTATTGAACTTCAAGGAGATCATACAAAAAAAGTCAAAGAAGTATTATCAGATATGGGATTTCCAGTAGAGGTCGAATAAATGGATGGAAGAGTAGAATTTATTGGAGAATGCGTAACCATTACAGAACACAGCGATCCAAATATCTGTGGAATGTCTGGAATTATTATTGATGAAACGCGTGAAACCGTTACAATTAAATCTAAAGGATATCGAAAAATAATCAGTAAACGCCCTGGTAAATTTTTATTTGAAAATGGAGAATTATTGGGAAGTAAAATTGCATACAGGCCGCAAGACCGAATAAAAAAGGTGAAAATATGAATAAAAATACACCTCGTGACATTGGAATAGACGTTGAACCCCCTACAAATCCTTGGGATGGAGATGTTAATGACCCTTTTTATGGCTCATTATCAGTTCGTGGCCAAATTTTACGTGGAACCGTTCTAAGGGCTAAAGCTCAGAAAACTGTTGTTGTACAAATTGATAAAATGAAATATGACTCTAAATATGAACGTTATGCACGTAGTTCATCTAAAATTAATGCCCACAACCCTGAAAGCGTAGGAGCTGCTGAAGGTGATAATGTTACAATTATGGAATGTCGACCATTATCAAAAACAAAATCTTTTGTTGTCATTGAAAGGAGAGATCCATGAGGGCAATTGCTGGGCGTCAAATGAGAGGATTGCCACAAGGTGCAAGAATAGACTGTGTTGATAACAGTGGTGCAAAAATAGTTGAAATTGTTACGGTTCTAAATTATAAAGGAGTTCATCGTAGATCACCTGCAGCTGGAGTTGGTGACATGGTCGTCGCTTCTGTCAAAAAAGGCAATCCTGAAATGCGGCGCCAATTAGTACGTGCAGTTATTGTCAGATGTCGTAGACCTTATCGAAGAGCTGACGGAACTATGATTCAATTTGAGGATAATGCCGCTGTTCTAACAAATGAGCAAGGTGAAACGAAAGGATCTGGAATCAAAGGTCCCGTATCAAGAGAAGCTGCAGAAAGATGGCCGCGTATTGCGGCTGCAGCTACAACAATAGTATGAGTATAATATGAGTTCAATACAACCACGGAAACAGAGACTCGCACGGTATACGGCGCCTTATCACCGTAGACATCGTGAAATGTCAGCTCCGATAGATAAGGGACTTCGTGAACGTCAAATGTCTCGTGGATTTATATATCCTAGAGCCATGGCTGTAAGAAAAGGAGACCGTGTATTAGTTGTAAGAGGTGAAGGGAAATCTAAATCAGCTACAAAAGTCGCTAAAGTTGATCGAAAAGCACGTAAGATTTACGTTGAAGGATTTACATATTTTAAATCTGATGGGACTGAACTTCAAAGACCTATAGACCCCTCAAATGTAGTCATCATTAATCCTGATTGGGCCGATGTTCGAAGAAGAAAATTATTAAATCGAGTTAATGAATCCATTGAATGGACTGATGATGTAATTTCAGATTTTGAAGCTACTGAAGACGAATATGAAGCTGAAACAATAGGTCCAATTGAAGAAGAAAATAATGATTCTAAAGGAAAAACTTCTGAAACTGAAGAAGATGGAATTAAAAAAGAAATTATTGATTATTCAAGTATGACTGTTGCCGAATTAAAAACTGTTTTGAAAGAAAAAGGATTGCCCGTAAGTGGTAAGAAAAGTGAACTTATTGAAAGATTAAAAGGAGATAATAAATGAGCAGCGGACATTTGAAACGATTAGTTGCACCACGTTCATGGAATATTGCTAGAAAAGAACGAACTTGGACCACTAAACCAATGCCTGGAAAACACTCTTTGGAAGGGGCGATTCCTATTGCAACTATTTTAAGAGATTATCTAAAAGTTTGTGATAATAGACGTGAAGCAAAGATAATTCTTTCTGATGGAAATGTTATGATTGATCAAAGAATTGTCCGTAAACCAAAAACACCTGTTGGACTTATGGATGTGGTCTCTCTACCCTTAGTAAAAATGTATTTCCGAGCTATGCTTGATACTCATGGAAGAATTGAATTTGTACCAATCAAAGCCATAGAGGCTAAATGGAAACTATTAAGAGTTGAAAACAAAAGGATTGTTAAAGGAGGAAAAATTCAATTAAATTTACATGATGGATCAAATATATTATATGATAAAAAAATAAAAACGGGTGATGTTATACAAATGAACTTACCTAATTACAAAGTAAAGTCTATTTTAGAATTTAAAGACGGTGCTCAATCTCTAATTATTGGAGGAAGTCATGTTGGCTCTATTGCTAAAATCAAGGGATATGAAATTACTCGAAGTCCAAAACCAAATTTAGTCATGTATGATAATTTCCAGACAATTAAACCCTATTCGTTTATTGTTGGTGATAAAAAAGCTATGATTTCATTGCCAGAGGTTAAAATATGAACGTGATGCGTGAATTAAAAATTGCAAAAGTTGTTCTGAATATAGGAGTTGGAGAAGCCGGTGAAAGATTAGCTAAAGCTGAATCCGTACTTAAAAAACTTAGTGGATCTAAACCAGCCAGAACTTTATCGCGTTCAACGAATCGTGATCTTGGAATTCGTCTTGGTATGCCTATTGGATGTAAAGTCACTTTAAGAGGCAAAGCAGCCGAAAACATAATCAAAGATTCATTATGGGTTAGAGAAAATAGATTACCTGCCTATTGTTTTTCAAAAACAGGAGGACTAAGTTTTGGAATTCCCGATTATACTGGTTATAAAAATGAAAATTATGATCCAGATATTGGAATTTTTGGTTTAGATATTGCAATTGCATTTGAAAGAGCTGGATTTCGAGTAGCAAGAAGAAAAATTAGGAAGAATAAAATTGGTAAAAATCACCGAATTTCTGCTAAAGAATGTCAACAATTCATGAAGAAAAAATTTACTCTGGAGGTTTTCACAGTATGAACGTAGACAATGTGAAAATTAAAGAAAGAGAAGTTTATCGTGGACGCATAGAAGGTTGTGTTTTATGCGATAGAAAGCGCGGACTTGTACGCCGTTATGGGCTGAATTTGTGTAGGCAATGTTTTAGAGACAAAGCTACAGAACTCGGATTCAAAAAATATGATTGAGGTTAAAAAATGAGACACGATATATTATCTGATGTGCTTGTCACAATTAAAAATGCTGATCTTATTGGTAAAAATTCTGCTGTTGTTCCTGCTTCGAGATTAATAGGCAATGTACTAAAATTATTAACTGAAAAAGGATATCTTAATAATTACGAATTTAACGATACTGGAAAAGGCGGTGAATTTACAATTTCATTAAATGGTAGAATTAACGGATGTGGAGCAATTAAACCCAGGTTTTCCGTTAAATTAAAAGATATGGAAAGACATGAAGCCCGATACTTACCTGCTAAAGATTTTGGTATTTTAATTCTTACTACTCCTTATGGAGTGATGAATAATGATCAGGCTAGAGAAGCATTAACTGGAGGAAAGCTGTTAGCTTACGTATATTAATGTTAATCAAACAATTAGTACTTTCCTTACCGCTACCTGAAGGTGTTGCTATAAACAGCAGTGATTCTAACATCAAAGTCACAGGCCCTCGAGGTGAATTAACTAGGTACTTTGAACATACTAAAATTAAATTTAACCAAAAAGAAAATAAGCTAGAAATAATTGGTAAAAATTTGAAAAGAAAGGAAAAAGCCCTGATTGGGACTTGGAAAGCACATTTAAAAAATATGATTAAGGGCGTTAATCATGGATTTTTATATGAAATGAAAATTATCTTTGCACATTTTCCAATGAAAATTACTCCAAAAGAAAATCTAGTAGCTATTGATAATTTCTTAGGTGAAAAAGCCACCAGAACTGCAACCATTTGTAATGGTGCAAATGTCAAAGTTAAAAATGATATTGTTACTATTGAGGGAAATGATATTGAAGCAGTCGGTCAAACAGCAGGAAATTTAGAAAAAGCAACTATTGTTAAAGGCCGAGATACTCGTGTATTTCAAGATGGAATCTACTTAATATCAAAAGGAGTTATTGAATGAGTGATGACGAATATAAAACTAGGCAAAAGCCAGTATTAGATAATAAAATAAAACGTGATTTGTCAAAACGTAATCGTATGTCACATAAGAGACCTACTTTCAAACGTCAAAACTGGTTTAGATATAAACGTCTTGGAGAAAAATGGCGTAGACCTAGAGGAATACATTCAAAAATGCGCAGGCATTTCAAATATCGCATTCCTGTTGTTCAGATTGGATTTAGAGGGCCTGCTAGTGTTAGAGGATTACATCCTTCAGGATTTGAAGAAGTTATGATTAATACACCAAAAGAAGTAGACAACGTAAATCCTGAAGCTCAGGCTATTCGAATCGCAAGTACGGTTGGAGATAAAAAACGTGAAATTATTGTTAAAAAAGCTGATAAATTAAAAATTCGTGTATTTAACAGGAGAGATTTATGAATTTATCATACCAAAAACGTGTAGCCTCTACTGTCTTAAAATGTGGTGTTAACAGAGTCTGGGTTGATGATCGACCTGAAGTTCAAGAAAGAATTTCAGAAGCAGTAACAAGAGAAGATGTGCGTTTATTAATTGTACAAAAATTTATTAGAAAGCACCAAAAGAAAGGAATTTCAAGAGGAAGAGCAAAAATGGCTGCCATCCAAAAAACAAAAGGAAGAAGGCGTGGCCACGGTTCAAGAAAAGGACATGGTGGAGCTCGAACGCCAAAAAAAGAAGCATGGATGACCAAAGTTAGAGCACTTCGTAAAGAATTAGTATCTCTCAAAAAAGAAGGATCTATTGATGCCTCACAATATCGCCTCTATTATCGTCGTGTGAAAGGTGGAGTTTATAATTCTAGAAATCATTTAAAATATAATATGAAAATTGATGGAATTAAATTAGGAGGAACTAAGTAATGCCAAAAAGAATGCACTTTTCAAGAAGACAGGAAGGCATTACTAATTATAGAAAACGCTTGGCTTTACTTAAATCAGGAGTGCCAAGAGCAGTAGTTCGTTTTACTAACTCAAAAGTAATGATTCAAATAATAGATTTTTCAACTAAAGGAGATAATGTACTTGCTTCTGCTACTTCAAATGATTTGACTGGAATGGGGTGGAAAAGTTCAAAGAAAAATATCCCTGCTGCATATCTTTCTGGAATATTGGCTGCTAAAAGAGCTTTGAAAGCTGGTGTTTCTTCAGCGGTTTTAGACATAGGAAGAATAACTCCTACTTCAGGCGGCCGTGCTTTTGCATCATTGAAGGGATTGGTAGACGGTGGATTAGATATTCCGCATTCTGATAAATTATATCCTGATGAATCTCGTATTTCTGGAAAACATATTTCTGAAAATATTATCAAAGAAATTGAAAAAATCACTAAGAAAATAGAGAGGATAAATAAATGAGTGAGAGCGAATCAAAAACTAAAAATGATTACCGCAATAAAGCTAATCAAAAAGGCGGAAGACCGCCAAGAGGACCTCCGTTGTCTCCTGCCCAACAAAGACGTCGTGCAGCCGAAGAAAGAATATCAAAATGGACTGCTAAAACTGAATTGGGACGCAAAGTAGTGTCCGGAGAAATTACTACTGTTGAAGAGGCATTAGCTAGTGGACTTCCACTGCGTGAACCCCCTATTGTAGACTTATTGATGCCTGATTTGATGGAAGAAGTTATTGATATTCATATGGTTCAAAGAATGTCAGATTCGGGAAGAAGGGTGCGTTTTGCTGTAACTACTATTGTGGGCAATGAAAATGGAGTTGTGGGCTTAGGAAGAGTTTCAGGTAAATTAGTTCGGCCAACTATAACTAAAGCTCTCGATCGAGCTAAAATGAATATTATTGAAATTCGTAGAGGAAGTGGATCATGGGAATCTTCTACAGCTGTACCTAATTCTCTTCCATTCACAGTGTCGGGAAGAACAGGTTCAACTCGTGTTACTATCAAACCTGCTCCACCTGGTGTTGGTCTAGTTACAAATCAAGTAGGTCAAATTATGCTTAAACTAGCTGGTGTCAAAGATGCATGGTCTTTTACTAAAGGTCAGACACAAACCATTTACAATTTTGCAAACGCAATGTTTAAAGCTTTAGAATTAACATCAACCACAAAATTACTGCCTGGACAAGATGAAGCTCATAATATGATTAAAGGAGTTAAGCAAGAATGAGTTGGGCTGTAATACGCATTAGAGGTTCAATTAATATTAAACCTAAAATTAAAGAAACCATGAGAATCATGCGTTTGAACCGAGTTAATCATTGTGTTATTATTCCTGAAAATGACACCTACCAAGGAATGTTAAATATTATCAAAGATTACGTTACTTGGGGTGAAGTTGATTCTGAAACTACCGAAGTTATGCTAGAAAGTTCTGGGAAAAGTAGTGGTAACAAATCCTTCGAGAAATCCGATTTGAAAGGATCAAATTTCAAAACTATCAAAGCTTTGTCCAAAGGCTTGACTGAGGGTAAAGTTGTAATGAGGGATGTGCCTTCATTAAAACCTCTTTTTAGACTTCATCCACCCCGTAAAGGGTATGAAGGTATCAAAAAAAGTTTCAAAGAAGGTGGTGCCCTGGGTTATAGAGGAGAAAAGATAAATAAACTTATCAGGAGGATGCAATATGCCGAGGCGTAAGGCAATGAAACCTAGTCGCACACGTGGGCGTGGACACAAGAAGGGACGCGGAGCCGGACTTCGTGGAGGTCGAGGTAATGCAGGATGTCATAAAACTAAACGTATTATGTACGAGCGCGTCGGTCGCGTATGGGGATCTCATGGGTTCAAACGACCGCAATCTGTTGTGAGTGCTAATACTTCAATTAATCTCAAAAATATTGAAGAAAATACATCTTTATGGATTAATGAAGGGACGGCGAGTAAAAAAGGAAAAATTATTTCTATTGATTTAAAAGAAATGGGATATGATAAATTACTTGGTACTGGTGTTCTGAGTCAATCATATAAATTAACAATTAATGCAGCCTCTGCAAAAGCCACCAAAAAAATTGAAGCGGCTGGTGGAGAGATTATTAATGGCTGAAGAAGATATACCTAGAAATCCTACGCAAGCAATTGGGCCATGTTTATTCATGATTCTGCTTTATGCTCTTTGGTATAATTGGAAAGAACCTGAAACTGCTGCTGCAGTTTTAATGGGAATTGGAATTCTTTTTGTTACTTGGTTAGTGTATATGGGGGCCTCTTATTCAGGAGAAGGATCGAAATTACATGGTTTGAAACCGATAATAGGCAGAATGCCGACCATCCAAAAACCAGAAGGTCATGTTCATTTTAGAACTAAAATGACTTGGACCTTTACAATTCTTATTATTTATTTTGCAATGACAAACGTAGCTATTTATGGATTAGGAGGAGAAACAATAGACTTGTTCAGTCAATATAGGGCAATCCTTGCAGGAGCTAGTGGAAGTTTGATGCATTTGGGTATTGGCCCTATTGTTACTGGAAGCATTATTATGCAATTATTTACTGGTGCAAAAATTATTAATTTAAATTTACAAGACGCTCGTGATAAAGAAATCTATCAGGGAACTCAAAAAGTATTAGTCATAGTTATGATTGTTGTGGAATCTGTTCCACAAGTATTTGGTTTCCTCGAACCTAGCGCTGCCATCGTTAATGATGTTGGACTTACATGGGCTAGAATGACTATAATTACACAATTGGCCATTGGTTCTTACCTTGTTTTTCTAATGGATGAGAGTGTTTCTAAATGGGGTATTGGGTCTGGTATTTCCTTGTTCATTGCTGCAGGTGTTTCACAGGCTATTTTTACAGGAACCTTAAATTGGGAACCAGCGCCAGGGAGTGGAACTAAAACACCTTCTGGAACCTTACCTATGATTTTATGGCATTTAAAAAATTCTTCTACATCTGACCTTAGCAACGGTGGATATGAATCTATTTTACTAGCTCCACCGAATCCTTTGGTCGCCTTAATTGGAACTTTTATTGTATTCCTAATTGTAGTGTATGTTGAATCGTCAAGAATTGAATTACCTCTTGCACACGGTAAAGTTAGAGGTGCGAGAGGAAGATATCCTATTCGTTTAATTTACGCAAGTAATATTCCTGTGATTTTAATGGCTGCATTATTAGCTAACGTGAATATGTTTGCTCTTCTTTTCTGGTCACATCCTGGAATGAAAACGTGGCCTTGGTTAGGTCATAATTGGATGCTTGGAGCGTTTGATACTACGGATGGATCAAATCCTGTGCCAACAATGGGGCTAGCTTACTATGTTAATCGTTTAGCTGGATTACAAGATTGGTTCCTTCCTCTAGTAAGTCCTGACAAATATGGGGCATATATGGGAGATCATGAGCCATGGCAATTAATTGCCCATATTGTAATTTATATGGGAATTATGGTTCTTGGATCAATTGTTTTTGCTAAATTTTGGATTGAAACAACCAATATGGGGCCTGAAGCGGTAGCGAAACAAATTCAAGGATCAGGAATGCAAATTCCTGGATTCCGTAGAGATCCTCGAATTGTTGAAAAAGTTCTAGAAAGATATATTCCTACTGTTACTGTATTTAGTGGAGCTATGGTTGGGTTTTTAGCCGCTGGTGCAGACATGATTGGAACCGTAGGGCAATCATCAGGAACTGGTGTGTTGCTTACTGTTGGTATAATGATTCGGATGTATGAACAAATCGGGAAAGAACAGATGATGGAAATGCACCCCGTTCTGAGAAGTTTCTTTGGCGAGGATTAATGCCTATTTTCGGTAAATCCAAAATTGGTAAATCTTGTTTTATTGATCCAAATGCATTAATTGGTTATCCACATGCAGACGAATTAAAATTACTAGAAAAAAATCCGGAAAAAATAGAAGGGTGTAAAATAGGAGAAAGTTCTCAAATCCGTCCTGGAGCAATATATTCTACTGCCAAAGTTGGAAAAAATACACGAACTGGCCATAATTTTCTAATAAGAGAAAATAGTATCATAGGAAATAAATGTTTAATTGGAACGAATGTCGTTATTGACAATAATTGTGTAATTGGTGACAATTGTAGCTTCCAAACTGGTGCTTACATACCTACTGGAAGTAAAATAGGTAACCGGGTTTTTCTGGGTCCTAATGCTTCTCTTACAAATGATAAAACACCACTTAGAAAAGAATATCATTTAGAAGCCATCACACTCAAAGACGATGTAACTATTGGATCAAATGCAACTATTATGCCTGGCATAACTATTGGCGAAGGTGCATTTGTAGCAGGAGGTGCTGTCGTAACAAAAGACGTACCGGCATGGAATTTAGCTAAAGGATGTCCGGCAACCCTCTCCGAATTACCAGAAAGCCTCAAAAAACCCAACAGATTAGGGTAATCAATATGGGTGTTGTAGTAGTTACAGGAGTTCCGGGTGTAGGGAAAAGTACTGTCATGGGTGCTGCTAAAGAATATGGATACAAAATAGTAAATTTTGGAACAACTATGTTTGAAGAAGCCCAAAAAGAAGGCGTTACCAATAGAGATAATATGCGAAAATTGGCAGTAGAAGATCAACAACGCTTACAGAAACAAGCTGGAGAAAAAATCTCGCGGATGGGGGATGTTGTTGTAGACACGCACGCATCAATTCTAACACCATCTGGATATATGCCTGGCTTACCTGAGTGGACCGTTAGAGCTCTAAATCCAGATATTATTGTGCTGGTAGAAGCCACTCCTAAAGAAATCGAAGGTAGACGAAACAAAGATGGTAGTCGAGTGAGAGATAGTGATAATATTGGATTACATCAGAATGTGAACCGAGAATATGCAGCTGTTGCTGCTGTTATAACTGGATCGACTGTTGCCATAGTTGAGAATCATGATAATCAAGTTGACATTGCCGTTGAACAATTTAGGAAGATTTTAGGTAAATGAGCGAAAGAGAAGAATCATCAGAAGAACAAGTCCAACCTCCTGCAATGGGGGGCATGTTGTTGACTATGTTATTCATGATGTACATTATTATGAATGAAGAGATAAGAGATGGAATGGGGAACTTTGCTGGTAGTATCTTAGAACCAAAGATTGGATTTGATTATGAATTTCCTGCATTGACTTTCTTATTTGCAGGAATTACAATGATTTCTTTAACAACTATTATTAGACATTTTTTAATTGATTGGATTAGAATGGCTGAATTACAAAGTAAAATGTCTGCATATAATAAAGAGATGGGAGATGCACGCAGAACTGGAAATGAGGCTAGGATGAGAAAATTAATGGCTATCCAACCTCAAGTTATGATATTACAAGGTGAATTAATGTCAAACCAAATGAAACCAATGATGTTTACAATGCTAATTGCTATACCTATTATAATGTGGTTGCGAATTTTTGTAGACAATATGGATCTAAAAACGTTATCATTGCCTTGGGAACCGAACTATAGTTTGCTAGACAAATTATGGTTTTTACCTCATTGGATTTTGGTCTACTCTGCACTTTCTTTACCATTTGGCCAGATTTTAATGAGAGTGCTAAAATTAATTTCATTAGAAACTAAAAATCCGGAATCTAACTAAACTTAATCTTTCAAAGAAATATTTTTCTTCATGAATTAATTTTTGATTCCATTTTACTTTGAGTTCTTTCATTTTACTAGAGAGTATCAAATATAGTGAACCATCTTGTTCAAGATAATCTGGAGCTTCTTTGAGTAACCTTAAAGTAAATTCTGAGCCGGTAGGACCGCCTTCTACAGCTAATGCCAAATTTGGATCATTGTAACCCTTCTCTAATGAGGGGAGATAAGGTGGATTGCAAACAATTGTATTGAATTTCCTATTTTGTACTGAAGAAAACATATCTCCTTCTAAAATTTCTAAATCTACCTTATTTATTTTAGAATTAAATATTGTAGCTTCTATGGCACGAGGATTAATGTCTACAGCAGTAACATCATTACCTCTGAGCGCTAGGTTTATTCCAATTATACCTGTACCACAACCTATTTCCAAAATATTGCCTTCTATCTCTGGAATATGATTAATGAATAGATAGGAATCTTCTGCCGGTTCATAGACTCCTGTAAAATTCGTTATTTTTAATTTATTCACAATCTCACCTAAAGGAAAGGTTATATAACCTAATACTTAAAGATATATAACTCATGACTTGGAAAGAAGGAAAAAAGCCCGAACAGTACTTATTTACTATCACAGAAAATTTTGTCGAAGATTGGAGAACTTTGAAAGCCAAAGCAAAAAAAGAAAGGCGTAACGTAAGTGAAACATTAAGGGATGCTGTGAGAACAAAGATTAATAAAAAAAAACAGAAAAGAGCACTTATTCTAAGTCCGCATGCAGACGACGCTGAATTGGGGTGCGGAGGTACTATTGCTAAACTTATTGAAGAGGGATGGAAAGTTCATGTGATTTATTTTAGTGCCGTTAAAACAAGATATCCTGAACTGATGGACGAAATAGCTAATTCGGCTAAAATTTTAGGCATATCGCATGACATTCTTGAATTTAACACGCGCTATTTTCCTAGAGATCGCCAAAATATATTACAAGCATTATATGACCACTCGCGTAAAGAAACATATAATCTTGTTTTTACTCCAACTACAACGGACATACATCAAGATCATGGTGTTGTAACTTCAGAAGCAAAACGCGCATTTCGTAACTGTACTTTACTTGGATACGAACTTCCGTGGAATAACCTAACTGTCTCGCTTAATTGTTTCATACCTTTGGAAGAAAGACATATCAAAAAGAAAATTGCTGCTTTAGAATGCTATAACACGCAAAAACACAATTCCTATTTCAATAAAACATTCTTTAAGTCTGTTGTAAAAATGCGAGGCGTACAACTTTCAACTACTTTTGCTGAAGGGTTTGAAACAATTAAAATTAGATTGGACCAATTAATATGAAAAAAGTGGCAATGGTTTTAGGGCAAGATTTACTCTCTTTCGATGAGAGTTCTCGTACCTATCGTGAAGCTGTGGCCCTTACTAATGCTGGTTATGATGTAACCATCTTCTGTTGGGCTCGTGGATTAGATAAATATGAAACCTTATGGGAAGAAGAGAAGAATGGAATAAGAATTGTTAGAATTTTTCAAGAAATGAATAATAATTTTCTTTCTAAAATTAGAGGGTTCAGAAAGGCAATGAATTCACTCAGCAAAAAAATTGGCGAACATAATCCTGATATTGTTCATGCCCATAATCTAGAAACTCTTGATGCGGCCACCTCAGTAACTAAATTTAGTAATGCTAAATTAATTTTTGATATTCATGAAGATTGGCCCACACTCAAACGCGCACAAAATTGGTTTCTAGGAAGATATTATGCTAAAAAACAGAAATCGTTGATAAAAAATGTCGATGCTATTTTGACTGTATCAGATGAATTGTCTACTGATTTAGAAAAGTCTACGGTTCTATTTAATTCGGAAGCAATGTCTGTTGTAAAAAAACCTGTAGAAAATCATCGATTTGGTTTAAATGGCATTGTAGTAGGCTATATCGGAACTCTCGAAAAAGAGATTTTGAAAGGTATTATAGATGCTGGGGCCAGAATAAATGCCGTCAGTCTTCTGATAATAGGGGGGCCTCTCGAGAATCAAAAAGGCTATAATAAGATGATAGAAGAATTAGAGCATATAGCAAAAGAAAAAGGAGCCAATACAAAATTTACAGGCCCTCTGCCATATAGTATGATGAATGAGTGTTATACTGCTTGTGATATTTTGATGGTAGACCCATATAGTCCTGAAACCCTTAGAGATAATCTTATTCCTGAAAAATTGTTGAACGCTATGGCATACAAAATTCCAGTTATTGTAGAACCGTATAAGGCAAGAAAGCGAATCGTTGAAAGATATAAATGTGGAATTGTTTCTGATGATTGGGTGAAGGCTCTAACAAAATTAGCTAATGACAAAAAATTAAGAAAAAAAATGGGTCAAAACGGTTTTAAAGCCTTCGAAATGAATTATACGTGGGAAGCACAAGAAGAAAAACTTTTAAAAGTTTACAACGATTTATTTAAAGAAAGTCAATAATTATTCAGTACTGAATGACAAAGTAAATTTTAGATATATCCTGTTTTCTGAAGATTTTTTTCAAGAAGAGGGAACGCCAGTTTCAATTCTTCTTCTGTTAAAGGAGTTGAGATAATATTTGATACGTCTTCATATTTTACAATTTTACAATTTTCTTGAGACCAGGTCCAAGTTTTCTCAATAACTTCATTCCACCGTAAGCAGGCGTCTTCAAGATTTATTTTGTATTCTGAGATAGTTTGACTATGACCCCACATTTTGTTTATGATGCTGCTAACTACATTACGACCGTCTCTTATTATGTAATATATTTTAACTTCTGGAAATGTATTTTTTATCCATTCCAAAAAATTTATATTTACTTCTTGATTGAGAGAATGCTTTTCATAATCTTTAGTGTGAATAATAGGAACTGGTGCAGACATGTACTTATTCCATTTTTGTAATTCTTGATAGTATCTAAAAGAAGAAATAGTGTGTTTGTTCTCTAAAGAAAATTCGACTTGGTGTTCATCCCCTAGCTTCTTAGCCAACATCTTTGTTCCAGAGCGTTCACAGCCTGCGACTAAAATTTTCATAATGCCTCTCTAAAATAATTAACTGAACATCCTCTTTTCCAAAAGGCGGAACAATGCTGCATGGATTAGGACTCAATGGTATATATTTAACACTAGAGGATAATAATTATGGAATTTAGCCTATTTTACTTATCAATACTATTAAGTAAAGAAATTAATTTAGTTTCTTGTTCTTCCCAACATAATTTCTTTTGAAAAAAGTATTTTGCTTGTGATTGCAATTTTGGGAGTAAATTTGAGGCCTCTAACCCAAGCATTGCATTTCCAACGTTCTGAGAGTTTCCTCCTTTGAAAACTACACCTGCTTTAGATTTTCGAACCAATCGGGCTCTTTCATAAAAATCTCTAGTCAAAACGGGCACGCCCATCGCAAAATAATCAATTATTTTCTGAGGCAAAGCTAAAGGAGCCCATGGAACCTCATTGTATTGTGTAATTCCTAGATCTAGGGCACCAATATAATTGTGAACTTCACTATAAGGGACCACTGGGTGAAATTTTACCCAATTAGATATATTCATTTCAATTGCCTTCTCAGATAGCGATTTTAATATTATATCTGGGTTTCCTAAAATCAATAATTTTAACTTTGAATTAGGGTCTGTTTTTTGAATATACGAAAAAGCTTCTAGAATCATTTCTAAATTTTTGTTCTTTAAATTGCCGAGAAAACCAACTAGTACGTCTTCGTCTGTAAAGCCGAGATTTTTGCGCACTTCCTGGCGCGGAAGAAATGTCAATTCAGATATTTCTTTTTTGGTTCTTGCTGTCATCAAAAGATAGCTATCTTTACCAGCTTTGAGAAATCGCTTCTGTAATGTTTCGCAGACTGTTATGACTGAATCAACGAAAGGGAGTAATGATTTTTCTAATAATTTTGTAAAAAAACCTAATGACTGGCTAGCTTGTAATTCCATAGAGGGCCAATCTTCATGACAATCGTAAATTAATTTGTAATTATAGAATAATTTCCCCATGCTTGCTACAGGAAGCATTTCTAAATCGACTGCAACAACTACATCTGGTTTGAATTCTTCAATTCTCCTTAACATATATTTCATCAACCTAAAATATTTCGGTGTTTTGAATAAAAATGAACTTGATTCAGAACCTAAATCCTGATATAAGCGATAAAAATTTATGCTTTCATATTCACCTTCTGGTATTTGCTCTTTCTGACGACGGGACCAACAAATTACCTCTACATCATGTCCGTGATCTTGACAAGTTCTTGCTTCAATGAAAATGCGCCTATCTAATTTTGGTTGAAGTAAATCATATCCCGATAAGAAGGCAATACGCATAGGAAGTACTTGGATGGTATATATTTAACACTAGAGGATAAAATGAACTTGCTTATCTAGCCCAGAAAGGTTGATCCTTTTTCTTGATTTTCTGCATTTCAGATATTATGTCTTCTTCAATGGGATCTAACTTGACGCCCGCTTCTCGTATTTTTAAGATAGCACGTTCATCCACTTCAATAAAAAGTACATCGCCTTCTGATATTTGACGGCCAACTGTCACATTATTTATGGCGATAGCGACTTCGTCTCCTTGTAAAGCCTCCTTCAAAACTTGATCTCCTGATCTTAATGATTGAATATGGCCTATTACTGAATTATCATTTCTAAGAACGCCTTGATTCAGAGCTATTCGCCCCCCTAATACTCTGACGCCTACAACAGCCGGATCTCTAGTTCGAAAAGTGTGGCCTTCCAAAATTTCAAATTTACCAGGATGAGAAAAATCCTCTCTCAAGTGTTGAGCTTGCTTAACCTTAATTTGTTCTTTCCATTCTTGATAATCCTCTAAAAGTCTATAAACAATATCTGATTCGAATAGTTTTACACCCGTCTCAAAAAACTCATTTTTAGCATCCGGATGTATTTTTACATTAAATGCCAAGATTGCCCTGTATTCTTCTTCTGAAGGATTTGCTGTAACAACATCACGTCTAGAAACATCCCCGACAGAAGCTTTGACAATTGGAATATTGGCTGCTGATAATTCGTAAGCTAGGGCTTCCAAAGAACCTATTGCATCTGCTCTAATTACTACGCCTTCATCGGTACATTTTACATTAGATTTCATAGAATCTGAAAGTCGAGCTAGTGCTTCATCAATTTCCCCGTCTGTTGAAGCACTGTAAAATGGAGCTCCGGCAACAACTCCTTCAATTTCTGGTGCTACTACTTTCAATCCTGCGGCAGCCCCAACTATTTTTACATTATCAAATTGTTGCCTAGGGTCTCTAATTTCGTCTAATGGTTTTGGTCTTAATAATGAACGAACTCTAGTAACTACTGGTTCTGGCTGAGCACCAAGTATCAAAGTATCTGATGCTTTGAGAATACCATTGTAAATAATTACACCTAATGTTTTTCCCAAACCCTTTTCCTCTTTAATTTCAATGACGGTCCCCTCTGAAGAACCATCACCTAAGAGTAAATTACCACGCAGATAGCGCTGCGCAAGCCCCATAAGAATCATAAATAATTCTGGAACGCCTTCTCCGGTCTCTTTAACTGAGGTTGGAATTAATGCAATTGTTTTTTGAAAATCTTCTATTTCCGAGAAGAGGGCTGAATCAAAACCATGCGCTCCAAGTTCACCAATAATTTCATACATTCGAGTTTGAAAATTTTGTTTTGCTGTTGAACTTTGATTTGCATTATTAGCTAAGAATGAACCTGGGCGTGTGCGCCATCCGGGTAATTTATCTACTTTGTTTAATGCTAAAATGAAAGGTGTTTGTTGTTGTTTCAGAATATTTATGGATTCTATAGTTTGTGGTTTGAAACCTTCTGTTATGTCTACTACTAATATCGCTAAATCGGCTAAAGCACCACCTCTCGATCTAAGTGTTGTAAAAGAATGATGGCCAGGTGTGTCTATGAAAAGTAAGCCAGGAAGTGTTGTTGTTCCTTCTTTCAAAAGTGGGCCACATATTTTTGAGACTGTTTCGAAAGGAACTTCTGTAGCTCCAATGTGTTGTGTTATAGCTCCTGCTTCGCGTTGAACGATAGTTGTACCTCTTACAAAATCAAGAAGAGATGTCTTTCCATGGTCTACGTGCCCTAGAACTGCGACAATTGGTTGACGAAGCGGGGCATCTGGATCTATTTCTTCTTCCCCCACTTCTTCGGATTCCTCTTCCGGCAAATCCTCAATCTCTTCCTCTTCAGGTACCATAGGAATGTTGTGCACAATTGCCGGTTTTAAAAGTGTCCGGTCAGATTTCTTTTTTCAATACTTCAGCTAAGTACTCGTATTCTTCGATAGAATTGTAAAGATAAGATGCTATTCTCAGATAGCGTCTATCATGATGAGGCCAGCCAAAGACAGGTACTTGAATTCTATATTTTTTAAAAAGTAAGGTGTGCAATGGATCTGGTTCCAAAACTGAAGTGGTTAGAACTTCACTTCCAGGAAGTGAGATTGCTGCCAAACCAACAACCATTGAATCTGGAGATGGTTTTGGAATTCCTAATGCTTCGAGAAGTAAATCTCGCCCTTGTAGTGACAATTTTGTATTATGGGCCATGATTGCAGGCCACCCACCCTCTACCATATCTTCAATGTGCTTAATTGCTAAAGGAATGCAAAGCCATGCAGTTGGATCTTGTGTGCCTGTCCAATCAAATTCGAATCTGAATCTTTCTTGATCTGTTCCAGGTACTGAAGCCCCATGACTGACAGACAAAGGTCTAATCCTATTTCTTCGATCTTCACGTATGTAAAGAAATGCTGAACCTTTGGGAGTGCAAAGCCACTTGTGTGCATTTCCGGTTGCATAGGCAGGCTTTAACTTTTTGAAATCTAATGGAACTATTCCTGGCCCGTGTGCTGCATCCAATAAAACATCAACATCTCTAGATTGTAATTCATTCACTAATTCTTCAAAAGGCAATCTTAACCCTGTCGGGCTTGTGACTGTATCGATTAAAGCTATTCGTGTTTTTCTTGTAACTCTTTGTAGGATCTCTTCTATTATTTGTTCATTACTTTCAATCGGAAATGGAAGAGGAACGACTACAGTTCGAGCTCCTGCTTTTTTAGTAATAAAATCAACCGCATTTCTACACGCCTGATATGAATGATCCAGAATTATTATTTCATCATTTGAACTTAAATCCAATGATTTTAAAACCGTATTAACGCCAGATGTTGCATTTGTTACGAAAGTCATCCCTCTTGAATCGGCGTTTACAAATTTAGATAAACTTTCCAAAGATTCAGCCCACAATTCTCTAGCTGTAACCTCCATGAAAGTTACAGGATCTAATTCCAACTCTGTCCGTAGATTAATTTGTTCTTTCAATATTAATTTTGGACATGCACCAAATGAACCGTGATTTAAAAATGTTATATTTGAGTCTAAAATCCAGTGCTTTGATAGTTCGCTTCTAGAGGGAAGAGAGGGCATTTTAGCGCATTTTTGTGAACCGTCTCATTGTCTTTTTTATAGGTTCACGTGTGTCTTCTGAAATAAATCCTTCTTCGATTTTTGAATCCAAAAATTCTATTGCATTGTCAATAGATTCTCTAGCGCCTTTAGCTGTCAATGAAGCTATAAATGATTCTGTTAATTTTTCCGAAACGCCGGATTCCAAGACTATTTTTCGTAAAAAATAAAGTAATTCTGTTCGCTTACCCTCATTAAGCATTGCTTTAGGTTTGTTTCGTTTCTGAGGTTTTTTATCTTTTCTTTGAGGAGGTTGGGCCTTAGTTGGGCCTCTGCGCCTATGCCTTCCTCGCCTTGCCAGAGTTACTCGCCTCCCATTTCCTTAATGGCGGCTTCTATCTGTTCTTCGGACATTTCATCCCTATTGAAATATTTCTTGTTACCAGTATCTCTTTTTAATTTCATCAAGATACCCCAGCGGGTAGGCGGACCTCTACTACGCCTCCCTCCACCGCCTCGATTGTCTCTATTCCCAAAACGAGGCATATCATATTCTAAATCTGAAAGATTAATTTGATCTTTTATTGATTCAAGTTCATTTTTTGAGGATTTCATACTGCCATGCTTACCTAAACTAAGACGTAAATATCCACGTACTAGATTTGCTCTAGCATCTTTTAATTCAATCGTCATGCCATTGTCAATTTCTTCAATTTCATCATTCCAAAAACTCATAATTACAGTCCCAGTTTCATCTCCAACTAAACCTTCACAAATCATTGTTCCATTGTCCATAGAACGGGGCTCATCTAAACTCAAAACCTTAACTGGCATGTTTATACGACTTGTTCGTGGTGTCAATTCATCTATTTTCATATTTCTTTTTCCTCGTTTTTTTATTATTTTTTCTTGGCAATTACTGCCTCTATTCTTTTCATCATTTCTTCACTGCGGTCTTTGTCCAATCCTGACTCTATTCTAATCATTTCGCCCCCAGAAGGTGTGAAATACAGAGTTATTGTCCCATCATCCTCAAAAACTTGAAGCGAGCCTCCGCCTATACTGAAAACCCTTTCATTGAAAAAACCGTAACTAAGTGACCTAAGATAAACTGCATTTTCAGTTAGATGAAGAGATAGTCCTATTCGTCCAAAGCTATAACAAAAGCCAATTAATACACTTCCGAGAATAACGCCATACCCCCAACCTCTCTTATAATTCTGTATTTCATCCCCTAGTAATATTTTAATTAATACTTCTGTAACCAACATATAAGATCCAAAAGCCAAAAAGAAAAGTCCTAGCGGGCCTGCAATAATCACACAAAGTCTAGATTCCAAAATACTGCTAGCGAGTTTTTCTGAATCTCTAATTAGTTCTGAGTTGACCTGTTCAATCATTCCGCCTTCGAATTTGACTAAATTGCTATTAGAATAATGGTCTTCGTCCACTTCACACTACCTACTAACCTTTCTGACGAGAGGGTCCATTATAATGCTTCGCTAAGGGCCCTAAAAACCCTTAATAGCCTTATAACCTATTAGGGGAAAAAGGAGTAAAACCCATAAGTATAAATAGCCTTACTGGTAGTAATAGATAGATTCGAACCTGCCGTCGGATTGAAAAACAGAGAGGCAACAAACAATGCAAACGAACGAAACTGATTTTGAAACACACGTCGATGATATAGTGAAAGCAATCGGAGACAAGCTAGAGCGCAACGTTATTGTAACTGAATTAAAACGATACGTCGAAGAATATGGAATAGATTTAGCAACTGCCAAAGAATCTATTGTAAGAAAACATTATGGAAATCCTAATGCTTTACAAATGGGTACTGAAAAACTTCTTGCTCAAATTGGACCTGGAGAAAATAATATCCAATTTAAAGCAAAAATTGTTTCTGTATTCAAAAAAGAAATAACTACAAAAGAGGGCGTTCAAAAAGTCCTTTATGAAGGTGAAATGGGAGACTCGACAATGCGTATGAGATATTCATATTGGAGCAATCAATGTGACTTTGAAGGTGGAGAAGTAGTAGAAGTCCTAAATGCTTATTCAAAAAGTTGGAATGATAAAATTACTTTAAACATAAATGAAGGTTCTATAAGAAAAATTCAAGACACCGATTTAGAAAATCTAGATCTTGGAATTATTAAAAATACTATGAACCAAGGTGGAGAAGAGATTGATTTAGTTAATCTAAAACCTGGAATGAGCAATATTTCTGTAAAATTACGCATAATTGATGTTGAGACGCGCAATATAAAGGTAAAAGGAGAGCCAAAAGTCATATTTGGAGGTACTGTTGGAGATAAAACTGGAACTTGCAGGTTTACTTCTTGGGAAGACCACAATATTATTGCGGGAAAAACGTACAAAATCGAAAATGCTTACGTAAAAGAATTCAATGGTCCTGATTTACAATTTGGAGAATATACTAAACTTACTGAAATTGAAGATGATGATATTCCTTCGCTTCAAGAATATGAAGATGGCGTACAATATACTTTAGCACAATTAGATGAGCGTAATGGAGCCTCTGATGCAGTTATAGAAGGTCATGTATTTACCATAAGAGAAGGCAGCGGACTGATTTTTAGAGACAAAGAAACAAACAGATTAGTTAGAAATGGTGATGACCGTAAAAATGCAGACCCGGATCTTAGAATAAAAATGATTTTTGATGATGGTTCTGGTTCATGCACTGCATATCTAAACTGTGAATTAACTGAAAAAGTATTAGGAAGAAATCTTGATTCTTGTCTTGATTTTGTGAAAGATAATTTTGGGCCTGAAGCCTTGCTCGAAGAAATTGAAGATGCATTATTACTCAAACCTTTGAAACTCAGAGGTTTTGCAAGATCAGACGAATATGGTTTATCTTTCTTTGCTAAAAGTTGTGAACCCTCAACTGAATTAGATATTCCTAGCGTTGCACGTCAATTCTTAGCTGCATTGGAGGGCTAAATGGCTCAAAGAAGAGAACCAGGTGTTTTGGTCTTAGCCAAAGAATTATCTGCATCAATTGAAAAACATGTTGAAGATAGGGAATATTCTCCAACATATTTGATTTCAGAAATTGGAGCTAAACTTTCTCGTGTGCTAATTGGAGGAGTCTTAGACCAAATTGAAAATAGAGGAAGTGAAAGTGATCCTTTCTATACTGCAAGAGTGATTGATCCTAACGGTGATTTCTACTACTTGCAAGCCGGACAATACAATCCAGAAGGAGCAATAGCACTTTCTAAACTGGAAATTGGCGTCCCAGTTCTATGTGTTGGAAAAGTAAGGGCTAGAACTCCTGAAGACAGTGAAAGAACCTATGTCAGTGTTCAGCCAGAAAGCATTCGCGCCGTTTCTATGGATGAAGTAAATCATTGGGCAATAAAGACTTGTGATACACTCATGCGCCGTATAAACGCAAACAAGGCTTTTGGTGAAGACGATGAAGCTTTGAAAAAAGCTAATCTCACAGGAAGGGAAATGGATGGATTAGAACTTTCAAAAGATTTCTACCCCACTATAGCTGTTGAAAATTATCAAGCTCTTTTGTATGATTGTCTTACTCGTCTAGCTGGTGGCGATGTTACAATACCCGAAACAAAAAAATTTACCGGCGAGTTTGAACCCGCTACCAAAACAGAACCTGAGGTTGCAAAAAAAACTGAAGAAAATGTTGAGGAGGTAGCCGAACCTACTTCTGGAGATGATAATGAAGTAAGAGTTCTGGCTACAATTAGGAAAATGGATGAAGGTGATGGAATTTATTACGATGATCTAGGTATTGCTATTTCGATGGAGGGTATAGATGGACCTATGCTTGATGAAATACTAGATTCCTTAACAGATCAAGGTCGTATTTTCCAACCTAGATTTAACCACTATAAGGAGGCATAAAAATGAGTGAAGTAAAAATACAAAATATAGAAGACCTAGCTGGAGTAGGTCCTGCTATCGCTGAAAAATTTAGAGAAGCAGGATATAGTACTTTGGAAGAGATTGGAACACAATCTCCTGGACAACTTTCAGACGCGACCGGCATTGGACAAGAGTCCTGTGCTAAGTACATAAAAGAAGCTGGTAAGAATGCAAAGATTGGATCTTTCCTTACTGGCACTGAACTAATGGAAAAGCGAGCAACCGTTGGGAAACTTACGACTTCGTCGAGCACCTTTGATGAATTGTTAGGAGGAGGTGTGGAAACTCAATCTATCACCGAATTTTATGGACAATACGGTTCTGGAAAAACACAATTTATCCTACAGTTGGCCGTAAATGCTCAGCTTCCTATTGAACAGGGTGGTTTAGGTGGAGAAATTGCAATAATTGATACCGAAAATACCTTCAGACCAGAAAGAATAATTTCTATGGCTAAAGCATTAGAATTGGATCCTGATGAAGTTTTAAGTAAAATACATGTTGGACGAGCGTATAATTCCCATCAGCAAATGTTGATGGTTGAAAAAGTCAAGGAAATTGCTAAAGAAAAACCAATTAAGATGTTAGCTGTTGATTCGTTAACTGGTGCTTTCCGTGCAGAATATATTGGAAGAGGAACGCTTGCCGAAAGGCAAGGTAAAATCAACGCCCATATGTCAGCATTAGCTCGTTTTGGAGATTTGTATAATGCTGCCGTTGTAGTAACAAATCAAGTATCTTCGAATCCTGCAGCTTTCTTTGGTGATCCTACAAAACCTATTGGTGGAAATATTGTGGGACATACTTCAAAATTCAGAATTTACTTGAGAAGAGGAAAGGCAGGAAAACGTGTTTGCAGGCTTGTAGATTCTCCGCATCTACCTGAAAATGAGGCCTTGGTATCTATTACTGAGGATGGAATTAGAGATGGCTAATGAATTGAAAGATTTTCTAGCCACTTTGCAGCCCATATGGGAAAACGTACCTGAATTTGACTGGTTGAGATTGAAAAGCATAAAAAATACCGAAAAAACACGTGTTAATCCTTTTGAACTTAATCGATTTCCTGGATTAAAAATGGCATTAGAAATAAAAAAATAAACTTTCTAATTAATTAAGATAATGGCCTGTAAGGTTGAAATTTCCATTACCTACTGTAAAGTTCTTGTAGAATCGTTAAATTGAAATGGATTTATTGATTATTTATCTTTCTTCGGAAAGAATGACATAATATAACCTTTCAAGCCAAACCAGTTATTGATTGCAAGAGAAATAACACTTTCATTTTCTCTGTCAACCCAAACTTGCTCTTTAGCACTGTCTTCCTTCATAAATTCATCCATTGTAGCATAACCGCCGCTACCACCCGTATCAACTGTATGTTGAACATCATCAGGGGCTGCTTGAGTCATAGCATTTCCAACTTTGAATGGCCAATGCTTGAAATCTTTAGTTTCGGCATACCTGCCTATTGTTGAGGGATCTATGTCTTCATCATCTACTTTTTCATGATGAATTCCACGTGGAACTTCTTCTTCATCTTTATACTTATAATATGTTTCATCTGCTGGCTTATATGCTCTAATATCCATTTCAGAAGTCATCGTCATCCTCCCAATCAAAATCTACTGTATCTTTACCTCGAACAAGAAAATAACCACCTAATATTAAAGATGTAACAGATAAAAGAACAAGCATTGTTACAACTCCACCTTCTGTAATGCTATCTATTGTAGATTGTGTAAAATCTTCTTTTTCAGGGTCTGAAACTAATAAAATAAATTCAGCCACATTATTTGATTCATCTAATTCTTTTACAACATTATCTCTATCTATAATTACTTTGATTAAATATTCACCTTCGTCTGTAAACGTATGTCTAAATGAAGTAGTTCCAGTTGAAACGGGCGTTGCAAAAATAGCAGTTTCATAAAGGATTATTTCATTTGATCCTGAAACCCACACTATTGTAATGGGTATTGGATTGTAAGTTACAGCAGGTTCACCATCTGCTAAAACAGTAATATCTATAGTAAATGAATTTCCTGCTTTGACTTTTGAGATTCCGGTCTGATTGTTTATTTGTATATCGCCAGCCGTTATTACATTATCTACTTTGTATTCATGAATCACTAAATACAAATCTTTTTCAGAAGAAATTTCCCATGAATTATTTTGAATGTCCTTAACTTGAAGATTAAAATGATAAGTATCACTTATTGCATTGTCTTTATTATAATACCAATAAAAAGAAGCCGCATAAGTATCATTGTCAATTTCTTTCGCATTAAAATCAGCTATTAAACCTAAATTACCAGATGTTTCTCCAAATACTCCCAATATTAAATTATCTTCATTAATGTCTGAAAGTCCAAATGCGCTTTCAACACGTGTTTGAACAAACACTCTTTCTGAAAAATCTTCAACTGTTATTTCTTCAAACCAGGCCCTATAATGACTTATAGAAAAATTACCTATTCCGGCCGGATGCTCAACACTTGATGTTAAAACAACTATTTGTTCAGTTGAACCTCCTGAAATTGGACTTTCAGCTGGATCTCCGCCTGAATATTCTAATAATATTTCTATCTGGTCAGGGTCATTCTCGTCCCCGTCATTAAAAGATTCATTCGTTATGTCAAAAGCAATGTCAAAACGGGTTGCCTTTTCACTTGAATCAGTTATTGTTTTAGATTGAGATGTTGCTTCAGCATCTGCACCACCGTCACCTATGTAGAATGATATTCTGAATTGAACGTTTTCAACTGTACCTTGTGTTGAGTTCGCCCATATTGTAAAAATATAATCTCCCGTTGATACGCCCCCTGGGGTTTCTAACTCAATAATCCAAGAACCGACTTCCCCCCATTGCCTATTGTTACCAATAAATGATAATCGATTGGAATCTTGAGGACAATCGCTTTCAGTATCTTCATCTGATGTTGGCATTGAGGTTGATATATTTCCATCACCATTATCTAAATCACCATAAAAATATAAATCTATTTCGTTAAAATCTCCTGATTCCTCTGCATTAACTGAATTTGATAATAATAATATTATTCCAAAGAAAGCCAAGGCTAATGCGCTCCTTAAGAACATCTGCATCTACTTTTATGATTTGTGACCATTCTTTAAAGGTTCCTACTAATACGATTCTGCTTTAAGTTCCAAACATTATTCGCAAAATATCTCTTGTTCCGGGAGCTAAGCCAAGAGCTAAAAGAAATAATAAGAGAAGATTAAACATTCGTTTTTGTTCTTCATTACTTTCTTCACTTTCAAGTGCCACAATTACTCCAGTTACAACTAAAAATTTCAAAGGAAGCATAATTAAGGCTGTACCAAAATACTCAATAAGTCCGCTTGGTAAAACATGTTTTTCAACGTAACCATATTGCTCAATTCCCAGATAAGTTGCTGAACCATCAATAAAATGGCCTAAATATAACAATAAATAAAGCGGATTTAATAGCAATGATGCGGGCTGCCATGGTTTAAGTGGAAATGAAAAACTACACCCTAAAGAAAGTCCAATTCCAAAATAAATCATTAAAACTACTATCGATGATAAAGCTAAGAAAGAATTCCAAATTAATAGTATCGTCAAAGATAGAAATAAAGGATTTGGAATTCCTCTATGGGATATAAACCAAGCCAAATACCAAACAACAATTGTCAAGAATGCCGCTATAATTAATGTATTCCAAAATATCTCAGGATTAACAACAGGGTTTTTTGCCAAATTTAAAGAAGCTAGAATAACCATTAAAGTTGTTGTTATTCCAAAAAATAAAATGGGATCTTTCAAGGGTTTGCTGCGGAAAAATTCTGCAGTAAGGGCACAGGCTGAAAAAACAATTAAACTCCATGAAGAAGGATGTAGCCAATCCCCCGGAACAAAATACCACCAAATTCCATAACCTCCTATTGCAAAACTAATTAATCCAATGCCTTTTACTAAAGAAGGTGAATCATTTTTAGAAAGCCAAACACCTAATGCAATAATAAAAAGAGAATAAAAAGAGATTATACCATAAATTAATGGTGAAATCATAAGATATTGAAGAGGGGGCTCAAACGCATCTGCATCTTCTAAGACTCTACTAACTCCACCTAAAATTAATAATGGAATTGAAGCAATTACAAACCGTTCATCTATTTTTATTTTCCATGCACCTAAAAATTCATTTATTACCAAGAAAAAAAGAAAAAAACCAAAACCGTACGCAATGGTATTATAGATATTATATCTTGCTCCAGATTCACCTTTAGAATCTGCCAATATTGGATCTACAAAATATTGTGACCAAAAATCGCCTATTTGTGGAATAAATTGTATAGCTAAAAGAAGGACAATTGCAATTACAGCCCCGAAAACGTATTTGTTTTCACTAATCTTAGTAATCTGAAAGCCTTCATGGCGGGGGACTGCTGCTTCGGGTTTATCTTCCATTAATTTTCTGCTTCTCGTTCTCTTTTTATACGGGCATTTCTAAAAGACATTATACTAAGCACCATGTAATCTACACAGACAAGAAGTAAAACGAATTGTGCGATTGTAGAGTTACTCCAATCGCCTTCCATGATTGATGGAATCGCCATTAGTCCACCTAATGTTCCAATTAAAGCAAAAAGAGCAGTTGTATGCATTGCATGCATTTTCATATTAGGATTTGAATATGCTAAATAACCTGGAGCCAAAAATCCTAAACCAATAAAAGACGGTATCAAAGAAGTAACTGAGGATTGGCTTGTAGTAATATAACTAAAAACTCCAAAAATAATAAGAAAAAGTCCATTCATCATAGCTAAAATAGGCATATTATCTAACATCCAAGAAAGTGCATCGACTTTGCTGGATTCTGATTCTTCCATATTGTGGTATTTTAGAGGGGGCGTTAAAGCATATTTGCTGAGTTATTCCTAAATAGAGTCAATTTGTCAGTCATGTATGGAATTATTGAAAGTTGATGAAATCACAAGTCGAATTAGAATGGTTGGACCTTGGGAATATGATTCTGAAGATAAAATATTAATTCGGGAAACAAGATTCAAAGATTTTATGGAGGCAATGGGTTTTCTAAATAAATTAGCAGAAATAGCTGAAAAACTCAACCATCACCCTGATATGACTGTATGTGAATACAATCGCGTGATTATAACTACAACAACACACGATGCTGGTGGAATAACTGACAATGACATAAAATTGGCTCAAGGTTTCGAAGAAATCTTAGAAGGATACGAGTGATTTTACCAGTATGGATACAAGAAAAAAAATTGGGCCTATCTCTTTTACTTTAAGATTTGTTATTGGATTTACCTGGCTAACTTTTTGGTCGACTCTCAGTATTTTATTAATGATTTTAGCTTTACCTTTCAGAACTATAAGGATCAAAATTGGAAATTTTTGTGGAAAGATTATTGGGCCTTTTATAACGCGAATTATTGGAACTAAACTTGTATTCAATGAAAGAGAAAAATTAAATGGGAGTGCCCCTGCAATTTTTGTTACAAATCATACTTCTGCACTGGATATTTTTGTTTGCATGGGGTTGTGTCCTTATGGAGGATGTGGTGTTGGAAAAAAAGAAGTTGCGAAGATTCCATTCTTTGGCTGGGCCTATTGGCTTTCGGGACATCTATTGATAGATCGGAACAATAATGAAAAAGCAATAAAGTCTATGGCAGAAATGTCTAAATTTGTTAAGAAAAACAACCTTAGTATTTGGATTTGGCCTGAAGGTACAAGAAGCATGGATGGAAAATTAATACCATTCAAGAAAGGATTTGTACATCTTGCTTTGGCAACGGGACTACCAGTTGTTCCTGTGGTGCTTCATGGCGCCCATAATGTATGGCCTGCAAAGACTATGCAATTCTATCCTGGTGAAGTTAGAGTTGATGTCCTGGATCCAATTCAAACAGATACTTGGTCTAAGGAAACTATTGATGAACATGTTAAAGAAGTCAAAGGTCTTATGGCTAAGGCTCTAATGTAAAAATATGGACGATATTATTCTAAAACGGTTTGAGAATCCTGACGAAATTAGAACTTTTGAGAAAGGTAAATTTGAAGTCATAAAAATTGGAGGCATGACTATTGGACGAGCGACTTACCAACCTGGTTGGAAATGGTCTGTTGATGTCTCCCCCTTATCTGGAACTGATTTTTGCGAAATTGAACATCTCGGTATGGTTATCTCTGGTCAAGCTACTTGTGCGTTCAAAGACGGAGAAGTTCATATTATGAAACCAGGAGATTTGTTTTATGTCGGGCCAACTCCTCATGATAGTTGGGTGGTTGGGGATGAAGAGTATGTTTCTTTGCACTTTCAAGGTGCAGACAAATACGCAGACTAAGTTAAAATATTCATTTCTTTTAGTTTTTCAGGTAAATAAGTCTTCGTAACGAAATCGAGGCCATACTTGGCCAAAGCTTGCTGTTCTGATTTTTTATTTATTTCTAATTGTAAATCAATCTCTGAGCGCCAATATTTACTCTTAAATCTTGGATCGCTCTGAATTGACTTGAGAGCGCTAATATCCCTATCTGTTAAATCATCAGAAGGTAACTCATAATTAATAATATCTGATGGTGTAACTCCCAGATATCGTGCGCCAGGTGTAGCTAAGATATGCGAAATATGGGCTGTTTTAATTGCCCCATAAGCAACTGAACCGTAGATACGATAAGACCAAGGATCTGCATCTGTAAAAAGTAACAATGGAAGACCTGATGTTTTATGCATTCTTTGAAGAAATCGACGCGTTGAACGGGCCGGTTGACCTTTGATATGGACTAAAATTGCTTCATGGGTTTCATCAAAACCATTCTCAACCAAACGATCAAACATCCCTCCTGTTTCAATAGCAATAATACATTTAGAATTGCCAAAGTCATTAAATGTTATTTTACTTTCTTCTACATTATAAGGAATATTATACCCTGTATCTCCGACGTCATCACGGCAATTAATTTTCATTGGGTTGCCTTTTCGATTTATTTCGGTAATGGTTACATCTCCTAATACCTTTGCACCATCATCTTCTGGTCGAATTTTGAAATCTTCTCTTTGGAAATGTGTGATTATTTCTAAATCTTCAATTAATTTATTTGATTCATCTTGAGCATGAAATTTACCCAAGTCCCAACCTTCAGAAATGTAGTATAACTCTCTCAAAGTTGATGATTTACTTTGGCTTGACATTTCTCTAATAAAATCAAGAAGGTATGTGGTTCTGAGAAGCATGTAAGCTCCATCTAATTTTTTAGCCGTTCGCGTAGTTTCAGATTTACCATATTTCCAAACTTTAGATTTTTCATCAAAAATGATGTTTGTTTTACTTCGGGTAGGTATTGTCATCTCCGGTACTTTACCGGAATTCAGTTGATTATATATTCTCTCAGCTATCTGTTCTAACTCATGTACGGCTGTTGCCATATACCCTTATTGAAACGGGGTTTTAGTTTGAATGGGCCTATCTTTTTCGGCGAACTAAGGCTATTCCTAGTATTGATATTAAAGCGAAAATCGCACTGAAACCAGGAAGTTGAAGCGCCGGATTAGGGCCGTCCACATACGTATCTGCCCACACATCAAAGAATTCAATCACATAAAGTTCATTACCTTCATCATCTGTGCGAGGACAATCCTCACCTTCTGCATCTACCTTATCACTTCTGATTTCATAATCATCACCTGTAGACACAAGACCGTTTTCATCATTGTCTCTCCATTCAATATACCAATGACATCCTGTTTCTGAATCTTCCATGTTGGCTTCACCATCTGAAAGGATCATCTGGGCTACAACTCTTGCATTGTCTATACCTCCTTCTTCTTCATCTCCACCAAACATGTTACCAAAGGGGTCATCATCTCCTGCGCCCTCATACCTTTCTAAAACACGAATTTGCACTTCTTCATTTTTCACTTCTTGAGTATAATTACTAGATGTTTCTATAGGCATACCCTCTTCTTCATTAGAAGGGTTTATGGTTCCTTCATATATATTCTGTGCGGTTGTTTCATTATCATATTGTTCACCCTCATGAACAAATTTTGCACTATTTCTTTCGAAACCTTCTGCTTCTCCATCAATTATTGCTATTTGAACCTCATCGTTATACCAAAATAAAAATTCGAATAAAAGAGTCTCATTTATGTCATGAACTGCCGCTTGTCCAGGGTATAATTTTCCATCTTCAGTTTCTCTAATTATTGCAGACAGTGTCTCGTTTTCTTCATCATCCCATGTCGATATAACGTGCGCAATCCAATCATCTTTACCGTCTCCATTAGTATCAAGCCCATGGGTTTCTATATCCCACTCATAATCGAAGGTCGGGTCTTTGACAATGATTTGTCCCTTGACTTTAGGATCTCCATTGAGATCCTTGTCGTAAGCTTTGTTACTATAATATGAGAATGTTCCTTCATTTTCAAAGGTCCAACTCCATTCATCACCTGACTCAATATCGCCCGAATCAAACGATCCGTCTGCTGCTGTAACTGTATGGGCTGCACTATCATCATTATTAAACCAAAAGACGGTGTCTCCTATCTCTACTTCGATATCAGCAGGGTCATATGTCACATTCTCATCATCACGATAAATTTCCACTCTTGCTTCTTCGTCCATTCCAAATAAAAGTGAACCACCACCGGGTAATTCTGCTACTGGGTTGCCATAATATGGCACTTCATCTCTGCTATATGTCATCTGTAACATATTCATTGCCATACTCATTTCCGTTCCATTGCCTTCGGCGTCCATATACATTGAAATAGATGTTTCTTCATTTGTCAATTTACAATTTTCACTTGTACAATTAGGACCTTGTCTTACTGATGAAACTAACATTTCCATCTGAACGATGCCATCTTCTGCTCCCGTATCAAACATATCCATGCCTTCCATACCCATTCGGATTCCCATAGTGGCTGTTAAAATTTGATTTACATCATCCTTTTCTACGCTAAAACTTATTATCATATCATCTGGCATTCCTTCTTCGCCCTCCTCCTCTTCTTCGTCCTCTTCATCGCCATTTTCATCTTCATCGCCTCCTTCATCGTCACCAAACATATCGCCTAGCATTGCTACAAGATTAATCGATACTTTGGATCCAAAACGATCGAAATCTTCTGAAATACCTGTAAAGTCTCTCATTTCGTCATCATTGAAAAATTCATTCAAAAAATCGTTAATCTCATCATCTGTTAGAGGTTCATAAATAACAGTTTCATATTCACAAGTATTATTGTTATGAGTTGCATACGAATTGTAGTTTGATGCATCTGGATCTGTACAACCAAACACAGGTTCTGAATATTCGCACGAACCGTCATCGACGGTTGCATTTTCATCATAAGTATCAGCGTCATCGTAAGTACATCCCTTATACTTACACGAACTGTCGTCAACCTCTGCATCTTCATTATAGTTATCAGCGTCTTCGTCGGTACAACCTTCTAATGGATATTCGCATGAACCGTCCTCTTTCTGAGCTAAAAGATTGTAATTGTTGGCATCTTTATCGGTGCAGCCTTCTATTGGATATTCACAGGTGTCATTGTTTATTTCTGCATAAGGGTTGTAATTAGATGCTAACTTGTCGGTACAACCTTCTACTGGTTCTGGGAATTCACATTTACCATCATCAATCTCTGCATTAGAGTTGTAATTTGTAGCATCTTCGTACGTACAACCAACTATTGGTTCTCTTAAGATACATGAACCGTCATCAATCTGGGCCATCTGATCATAATTTTCAGCCTCTTCATAAGTACAGCCTGGTTTAATCTCTTGAAGTTGTTCATCCGTAAGGCCATCTAGACATCCTGTAAAAGGAACTAAAGACATCATTGCTACCAAAAATATTGCTAAGCGCATAATTCTTAAATTATTGCACGTATTATATATACCTTTTTCAAAAAGGCATTTCGATAAACAATAAGTTCTAGGCGCTGTAACCAATGAATGGATACTGCTGATTTGTTGATGATGTTGGCGTTTACATTACCTATCTCTTTTTTGCCAGGACCTAATAATTTACTTTCAGCCGCACATAGTTCACAACATGGATTCAAGAATACTTTACCTTTAATTTTGGGAATGGCTCTCGGATGGCTCTTACTAGGAATAATTGTTGGATATGGGGCTCTTTTTATAGAAGAAAATGAAAAATTATTGAAAATTCTCACCTATATTGGAATTTGTTATATTATCTATTTATCATATAAAATTGCTACACTTCATCTACTTGAAAATGAAAAAAGTGGAGAGGAAGGAACTGCTACTGGAATTATTCTTCAAGTTGTGAATGGTAAAGCCTTTATTCATTTACTAATTTTAATGACTACCTTTGGACATGTTTTTGGAGGAGGTATGATTGGTAAACTGCTTATTGCTCTTGTAAATGGAGGTATTAAATTAATTGGATGGATGATTTGGGGTATTTTTGGAAATGGATTAAAACAAATGTTTAGTAATCCAAAATCTGGAATTTTAATTAATCGTATTATGGGTCTTTCTCTTTTTGGTGTTGCAATATGGATTGGAATTAATTTATAAACATTGATATATTTTTTACAATCTATTCTATTATTGCTTCGCCTTCCATATCGTAATTTAACGTATAGAAATAGCCAATTTGTGCTGTAAATACCATAAGCCATTCAAATAATGCAGCCATAGCATGGACACTGTGATCATGGTCAGGCCCTAATGATTCGTACATGAAGAGAGGTTTGGCTCCTTCAGGAACAGAAAGGGCTAGAAGTATCATGGATGCATATCCTGCTACGTTCAATACTATCCTGAGTTTGATTACATCTTTCGGATAATTGTCTATCTGCCTAACTACAAATATTGCGACTGTTCCCAGAAGGAGTGTAAGATAGAAGTACAATCCTGCCGTAACTCCATGAGCAAAAGAATATTCGTTCAAAGGAAAATTAACGGTCCAGATGAAAGATACTGTTGCGATCTGTGCCATCACAACGAACGCAAGATTGGACCAGAGCCATTTTCGATCTGCATTCGAACTACGTAATTGGCTGTCCCATTTGTTGTACAATTTGATCCAGACAGGTATAGAAATTACTCCAGCTAGACTCAATCCAGCAGACCACAAAGTTCCTTCAGGAGTCTGCTCATCCAGTTCCGAGATGGTGGGCAGCCAAGGTTCGTGGTGACCATTTGTCACTCCTATGATGTAAGATATTATGAGTGTTAAGAAAGCCATTAATAACATAATATTGAGTGCTTTTTGGCCTTGACTTTGGTTACGATAGATTAACTTCATTGAATGTGCAATGACTTCTTCACACTTTAAGTTTACGTCATTACATATTTTATAATGGCAGATTGTATTTTGCAGTAGATGAAGAACATTCTTTGCTTCGGTGATTCGAATACTTGGGGATATTCTCCAGTAGATGGTACAAGATTTCCACCAAATACTAGGTGGACTGGAATCCTGCAGAAGTCACTTGGTTCAGATTATCGAATAATTGAAGAGGGATTGAACGGAAGAACAACATTCATCAATGAAGAAGGAGAAGAAGCACGACCACTTCGTAGCGGTTCCGATGTTTTACCAATAATTTTAGAAAGTCATCGTCCTCTCGATTTTGTTATTATTCTGCTCGGGACTAATGACCTAAAGATTGAATTCAATCTTACATCAGTAGAGATCGCTCAGGGTGCAAAAAGATTATGTAAAATGATAATGAATTCCGAATATTTGGAAGATCATCCTCCTCAGATTTTACTTATTTCTCCAACACATATCGGACCTAGTGCCTCTTTTGATAGCGCTCGTGAAAAATCACTTCAATTTGCCGAACATTATGAAAGAGCAGCCACTGAATTAGGAGTTCATTTCTTAGATGCTGCTAATATTGTGGAGCCAAGTGAATTAGATGGCTGTCATTGGGATGCAGATCAACATGTGAAATTTGGCAAATATCTTACTCCAATTATTAAAAAATAATTGGCCTTTAGCCGCGATAGGTGACGCATGATTCTGAATAAGAAATATAAGTACCGAGATAAATATAAATTAAATTAATCTAATTTTACCCCCCTCGCATTAGTTTAATGTGACTTTGCCTCCAAAAGACCACCCAAGATACAAATCCTTGATGGCTAGAGAGAAATTGGTGAAAGCCGCAGATGTTGTAGCTAAGCAGGGATTGATTGCCCATGGAAGAGGAGAGGCGTTCGACTATTTGTTAGGCGAACAAACGTGTCTGCCTGCTTTGAGTGCAATAAAAGCTGCATCTTCGAATATCTTGGCTGCCAAGAATCCAGTAATCTCTGTGAATGGAAATGTTGTAGCTCTCGCAGCAAGAGAAATAGCAAGGCTTTCTGAAGTAAGTGGGGCTAAAGTCGAAATTAATCTCTTTCACAGAACACCTGAAAGAATTTCTGGATTGACTGAAATGATGAAGAAAGTTGGTATCAATGCCTTGGGTGAAAATGCCGATGATTTGATTCCTGGATTATCTTCAGAAAGAGCAAAATGTTGTTCAGACGGAATTGGATCTGCTGATGTTGTACTTGTTCCATTAGAAGACGGTGATCGTTGTGAAGCTCTAGTAAATATGGGAAAAAAAGTAATTACAATTGATTTGAATCCACTATCAAGAACAGCTCAAACAGCACATATCACAATAGTTGATGAATTGACTAGATGCTTACCTTTATTATCTGATTTTATCAAAGAAAAAAAAGGTATCAACTCTTTTGACAATGAGCAATGTCTTTCTGATGTGTTAAATTATATTTCAGAGAGAATTCGTTCATGAGTGTTCTTAATATTTTATTTGTAGGGAGCGACGAAGTTGCGCGATCTATTGCCAAAAAATCCGATTCAAGGGACGTTGATAATTATGTTTACAAAGATTTGAAAGAAGATGGAACTTTCTCTACTATTTCTATTCTTAGACCAAACAACTATCCTGAAAAACCAAAACCATTCTTTGCATCTTTGACTGTTTCTGATTTCGGAATTATTGAAATTGGGAAAGTTGATGGTGTCTTTGGAGAGGCCATTGTCTCTATGGCTTGTGCAGGAATTGAAAAGGGAGTTGTGATTATTAATCCAGCTGAAGGGGAGTGGATGGATGAAATTCAAGTAAAAACTTTGTTGGAACAAGCAGGTCTTGTGAATTGGGAATTTATTGATAATGATGGTGTTGTCATAAGGGAAAGATTAATTGCGATTTTAAATCAAATTAACCCAAATAAAGACGAAGGATTTGTTATTGCTGTAGATCAAGCTTTCACTGTAAAAGGCGTAGGATTGGTTGCTGTAGGGCATGTTCAATCTGGAAAAGTTAACAAACATGATGAGGTTCTATTCGCTGGCTCAGAAGGAAATGCAATTGCCCGATCATTACAAGTTATGGATTTGGATGTGAAGGTTGCTAATATTGGAGATCGTGTTGGTTTGGCGTTGCGAACGGCCGGGGCCTTCAGGGAAGATTTGCTAGGTAAAGGCTCTATTTTAGCAGACTCTAAAGAGAGATTTGAGGTTCAATCAAAATCAAATTTTCAACTAGACAAAGCGGCTTTTCAGATGAATGATTTGGGTGCTGGAGATATTGTACATTTCTGTAGTGATCTTCAATTCATTGTCGGAAGAATAATTGAAATTAATGAAAATATCAGTATTGAATGGGATGTTCCTATCGTATTGAATAAAAGTTCAAAAAGAAATCCTTTAATTATTCAATTAGAAGCAAATCCAAGAATTATGGGTTTTGCTCGATTTCAATAAATTGATTACCTTTAAATTGGACTGGAAATAGCACTTTGATGGAAAACAAAAGATTGATTTTTCGCCTTGTTGCTTTTGGACTTACATTTTACTTCTTTATTACAAATATAATTTTTGGAGCCTATATTCTAAAAGCTGGAAGTTGGGGCGGTGGCCTTAAATTTCTTACGAATTGGAATTTATTATTAAATTTTATAATTGCAAGTTGTGCTCTTCTCAATGAACGAGATTCTAAATTTGTATCGTATTATTTCTTATTACCGGGTTCAATGGTTCTAAATGTTCTAGTTTTTTTACTATATTGGATTATCAAACTATTTGGTGGGTTTGGAGCTGCGGAAAATGGATGGACAATTATTGATGTGCTAAAGGATTATTATATGCATTTTGGAACCTCTGCATTTTTATTTCTGGAAGTCATTTTTTACTCTAAAGCATTCCGGGATTGGAAAAAAGAATATTCTGTTTTTAGTTTGATTTTTATCTCCTATATTATTTGGATGGAGTTCTTCGTTCAAATAAATAATAATATTCCGTGCGGTACTGTCTCTTGTGGATTTCCTTATTTATTTTTAAATGATTTGGATTACATTGGTAGACTTATTTTCTATATTATTGTCTGGATTTTAGGCAATTTATCTTGGATTGGATGCCAAAAATTAGTTCAAGGCCCCAATTATAATACAAATTGAATTTATTGGCCAGGCAATCTATAATCGCCTATGTTTACTTTGACCATTTCATCCATTTCTTCTACGGAGATTAATGGCGTTAAATTTCCACTAAATGTGCCTGAAGCCGCTATATTGAGCGCCATACCTGTAACTGTAGTATGATCTGGAAAATCCATTATAGCTACGAAATCTGCAGTGCCATAGCACCAATAATAAGCCTCTACTTTTCCACCTAAAGATTCAACCATTCTTACTGTTTCATCACGACGGGCGGTACCTCCTTCTTTTAGCAGTCCTTTAATACCTTTTTTGGTATAACTTCCTGAGTACATGAATTTTGACATAATTGTACTAAAACTATACTATATTTTAAATCTACGTGCCCTTCCGATTTTTAATGGAATGTTCCAAACACAGTGCACCGTTAATTTCATTCGTTGTAATTTTAATGATTTCTGGTTGTTTAGAAGACAACCAGGATATCGTGTCCGAACCTCCCTTAATAGAAGAAGAGCCTTGGGAATCTTTTTCGGTTGTTTCGCCTGTTGATACTGGAATAAACCCATACCACATTCATTTTCAAACAAATAATACTCTTCCTTCATGGTTTTTAGACGATTTTGGAGTTACTTTAGTCTGTGATTTATCTAATGAAGGGTCTTGGGAAGAACGAGTTGAAGCTGATCGAGAATCTTGCTGGGATAAGATAACTTATGATGATATTGTTTATTTTGAAGGTACAAGAATTATTGGTGCGATGGGTGAAGAAGGATGGAGTGAAACTCCAATCTTAGATGATCCTGATGATGGGCACGGGACTGCAGTTACAGGGGCAGTACTAGATGCAAATCCAGACGTTATTATTTTCTTTCTGGAGGGGTTTGATGGAGTTAGGAGGGCTGCCGAACATCCAATGGTTGATATCATCACTACCAGTTTCGGCCCAATTGGTTCAGTACCTGTTTCCGGTATAGAAGATGATACTGAATATGCTGTTAACGAAATGGGAAAAATACACACTGGTGCTTGTGATAATACGGCGTCCACTTGTATTCAAGATGCTACTGGTGGGCCACCCTGGTCTATTGGGATTGCAGGATTCCAAGAAGACGGAGATAGAGGCAAAGTTATGCATTGTTCTGGAACTGCTCCAGACATAGTCGCCGATTGGACACAATATTTACCAGATCATGATTCAATTGATGGTTATCATGATACCTCTGGTACAAGTTTTGCAACACCTCGAACAGCTGGAGTTCTCTCGCTAGTAATTCAAGAATTGAGAAATCAAACTAATGATTTTGGTTCGGGTGCGCGTAATGGAAGTTTGATTTCTGGTGAAAACTTTTCTATCACAAATTATGAAATTAGGAGAAGTATGGAGAAAGCATCTTACTTCCCAGAAGTTACTGAATATGATCCTGGAGCAAACGAAGGCGCCTGCCAGACAGGAACTCCTATCTCTCCTGTTGCCCCATATACACAAACTGGGTGGGGAGTTGTCGACCCGACAATTATTCAAGCGATTATTGAAGATTTGAATGGTATGGCTCCTTTACCAGATAAGAGCTTTGATTGTGAAACTTATATGGATTCTATAATGGTAATGCGGGAAGCTTACTGGTAAAGTAGGTCTAATAAACCAGATAGATATTGGGTATTTATGAAAGAGATCGTAAAGAGCACGATGGCTCCGGAACCAATCGGTCCTTATTCTCAAGGGGTGGCATCTGGAAATTTTATTTTCTTAAGTGGCCAGGTTGGCCGCAAATATGACGCTACCAAATTAGAAAATGGCGTGGCAGCTCAAACTCGTCAAGCTATTCTAAACATGAAAGCCGTACTAGCTAAAAAAAATCTAACTTTAGATAATGTAGTAAAAACAACCGTTTTTCTTGCTGATATGAATGACTTCGCAGAGATGAATAAAGTCTATGCCGAATTCTTCGACGAAAATACTGCACCAGCCAGATCTACAGTACAGGTCGCGGGGCTGCCATTGGCTGCTGATATGGAGATAGAAGCAATCGCTTCTCTGGAATGAAACCCACAAGTGGTTTTATCACCTCTCTATTCGGAAAATAATGTACATTATTAGTGGTTCAACTCACCAGAGGCTAGGCGCCTCTTTGGCTGAAGAAATGGACGCTGAATTTTGTGGTGTTGTTAATCGCCATTTTCCAGATGGTGAACGATATATTCGTATCTTAATGGATGTTGCAAATCAAGATGTCATTGTTGTTCAAAATACATTTCCCGATAAAAAAATTGTAGAATTATTATTAATTCTTGAAGCTGTCAAAGAAGCTGGAGCAAAAACAATTACGTGTGTAATCCCCTATATGGGCTATTCGAGGCAAGAAAGAGTTTTCCAATCAGGAGAAGCAAGATCTGCAAAAGCTATTGCGTCTGTAATAGGAAGTATGTGCAGTCGTGTCTTCACGATTAATGTCCACACTCCTCAAATATTAGATTTTTTTGGTTGCGAAGCTAATGATATCAATGGATCTAGGGAAGTTGTACGCTATCTAAAAGGATTCAATCCACATATGGTTGTTGCGCCAGATGAAGGTTCTAAGGATAGATGTACTCTTGCTGCTAAATTGCTCAAAGTACCAGTTCATGTTATGAAAAAAGTTAGAATTGATGGAAGAACAGTTGAAACTACGTCGGGTCAAGTTGATGTTAAAGGAACAACTGCGATTATTTTAGACGATATCATTTCTACAGGTGGAACTATTGCTACTGCAGCAAATATATTGCGCGATGGGGGGGCTGAAAGGGTTTTTGCTGCTTGTACACATGGATTATTTATCGAAGATGCGGCAAACCGCCTCCGAGTTTGTGACGACATTCTTAGTTCGGACACTTTAGAAGGAGTTTACACTCGGTTTTCTGTTGCTCCAGCTATTGCTGATGCACTCTAATGTTTTGGAAGGGGCCTGTATTTACTAAAACGGGATTCAAAGGACAAGGTATTAATTTAGAAAATTGTGAGATTATAGAAACTCTAAATGGTAAAGAAGATGGAGTGATTATTCCTCTCTTCCGTAATTGCCATACACATTTAGGTGATTCATTAGCAAGAAAAGAACTGCCGAAAAATTTGAATTTAAAAGAATTGGTAGGGCCTTCTGGCTGGAAACACAAATGGTTGAATGAAAATAATTTGAAGGATTCTATTATCCATGGTCTCAAAGAAGTAATTTCGTCAGGAACTGGTTTGATTATGGATTTCAGAGAAGGTGGAGAGAAAGGTTTGCAAGTGTTTGATAATCTTGAATATCCAGGTACTACTATTCTACTGGGTCGACCTGAAAAAAATGGGATATTGCCTGGAAAGAATGCTGGAATTAGTAGTTTAGCTGATGTGAAAAATGCAAAAGATATTGCAATTTTAGCACGTGAAAGAAATGGGTTTGTTGGAATCCATCATTCTGAAAACCACAGAGAAGAAATCAAACCGCTTATCGATTTGCATCCTGATTTTGTAGTGCATATGTGTCACGCTTCTAATAGTGATTTAGAAAAAATAAAGGAGGCTGGAATTTCTATTGTTATTTGTCCTAGGAGTAATGCTTATTTTGGAAATCGACCACCTTTAGAAAAAATGATTGAACTCGGAATTGATCTTGGTTTTGGAACAGATAATGGTATGTTATGTACTGCAAATATGCTAGATGAAATTCAATTTATTAAGAAAGAATTTGATTCTTTGAAATTAGAAGCTATTCTTTCTATTGCATGTTTTGGACTTAATGATATGTTTAATAAGGACGGAACCTCAAGTTATTCTAATCTAGAACAAAGTGGCTGGATTCTGCTCTCGAGAGTTGAAGAAGACAATTATGAGTCTATCTTTAATCCAAATACTGAAATTTTAGGCGTTCGCTGGAGAAATTAACGTGGACTTCCAAAAAGTTATTGCTGTTGCAACCCGTCGCGGAATATTTCAGCCTGCTTTCGAGGCTTATGGAGGTTTAGCTGGATTCATAGATTATGGACCTGTTGGAGTTAGAATGCGTCGTCGTATTCTTGAAGTTTGGAGAAAAAATTACGTTATTGATGCTGGTTGTTTAGAATTAGATGGTTCATTAATTGGCCCTGAGACTCTATTTCAGGCATCTGGTCACTTAGGGGAATTTGATGATGCGCTTATCGATTGTAAAAATTGTGGAAAACAATTCCGTGCTGATCATTTAGTAAAAGATGGAGAAGAAATGTCCAGAGAAGAATTATCTGATGCCGTTTTAGGAACTGCTTGCCCTGGGTGTGGGGATGAATTATCTGAAATGAGTGCTTTCAATCTTATGTTCTCAACAGGAGTTGGTGCCGGTAAAGGATCTCCAGGATATTTAAGACCTGAAACTGCTCAAAGTATTTTCTTAGCATTTCCATGGTTACTTAGGCAAAATAGAGGAAAATTACCATTTGCAGGTGCTCAAATCGGACGCTCGTTTAGAAATGAGATTTCTCCAAGACAAGGTCCTCTACGGATGCGTGAATTTACACAAATGGAAGTAGAACATTTCTTCTTGCCAAATGATGAACCTACTTTATCTCAAGCTTTGGAAAAGATAAAAATCAAACTTTTGCCTTCTAATGGAAAAGAAATGTCAACAACCATTGGTAAAGCATTTAATTCAAAGATAATTGGATCTTCTTTAGTTGCAACGCATTTAGCAAGAGCCCAAGATTTTTTGATTGAAATTGGAGTGCCTTTTGAAAAATTAAGATTTAGACAGCACGGATCTAATGAAATGGCCCATTACTCTAGTGATTGTTGGGATGGTGAAATTAATACTTCTTTAGGTTGGGTAGAAGTGGTAGGTGTTGCCCATAGAGGAGATTACGACTTATCTGCTCACGGAAATGCCTCTTCTAAGGAATTTAGAGTTGCAGTGGCCGGTACTGAAAAAGAAGTGACTGTATGGAAACCTGATGTTGGAAAGTTAGGTAAAGACTTCAAGGGAGACGCCAAGATGATTCTTGAAGCTATAAAAAACATAGAATTAAAACCTGGAATTTCGATTAATGTTAACGACAACTCAATTGAATTAAATTCTGAATATATGGTGGAAAAAACTGAAAGAAGAAGTGAAATGGTTTATCCTAATGTTGTAGAGCCCTCTTTTGGTTTAGACCGAATTCTTTACTGTTTACTAGAGAGTTCCTGGAAGAATGATGGAGAAAGGGAATGGATTTCTTTACCTCAGTCAACTTCACCTTATGATTTGTTAGTGGCACCATTGATGACAAAAGATGATTTAGATAAAAAAGCAAATGAAATAATGAAATCTGCAATTAATCTTGGGGTGGATGCCTATTATGATGAAGCTGGATCAATTGGTAGAAGGTATGCTAGAGCTGATGAAATTGGTATTTTCTTTTCAATGACGATCGATCATCAAACTTTAGAAGATGGAACTGTTACTTTACGAGAAAGAGATTCTAAAGATCAAAATAGACTTCCTATTGATGAAGCATTGAGTAAAGTAAGGAGATAGGTTGAATCCTATAATTATTCATATTCTGGCTTTGATGTATGGCGTTCCATTTATTTTAATCGGAATTGAACATTTTAGAGAACCGCAAAAATTTGTAGAAATTGTACCAAAATACATGCCTTTTGCACTATTCTTAGTATACTTAACTGGTTCGATAGAAATTGCAGGAGGTTTGGGAATTATTTACCCTGAAACCAGAGAAATTACTGGAAGATTAATGGCCTTATTCTTACTTGCCATCTATCCTGCAAATTTGTACATGTGGACCAATGATGTTGCTTTCAATGGAACCCGACTATCAACGACAGGCCATCTAATTAGACTAAGTGTACAAATATTGTTGATTGTCGCAGCATTAGGATTTTCTGGAGATTTACAGAAAATTAAGGGGAATTAATGTTTCTTGCCTGGAATTATACTTTAGAATTATTTTTCTGGATTATTTTAGGTGCTGTAATCTTGGTTTCATTGACTATTCTTTTGACTAGTCCTATATTTCGTTTCAAAAAATCTGAAACTTCAGAAGAAACGTTGTTGTTAATTGGTGAAAGTGTTGATTCACCAAAAGGAAAAATTGTAAATCAAAATACTTTATCTGGCAGAGTTGAAGAAGAATTGGAGATTCTTGAAGAAATTGAGAAAGAAGAAACCGAACAAGAACATTTACCTATTTCTGTAAGAATGAAGGCTTATGCTATTGTTATTGCCTATGTCTTGTATTCTTTTTTCGTTTCCATTATTGGGGTTTTGATAATTGGAGGATCTGGAACTCATATTTTCTCTGAAAATCTTTTAAACTGGATTACGGGGGTAATTTTGGTTATTGTTGGATTTGCAACTTTTTTGAATGGATTAATTTCTCTTTATGGGTTTTTAACGAATCAAAATATACTTGTCAGAGATTCTTGTAGAACTACGGCGGCCCTTTTTTTACTAATGTCAATATTTGGAACAAGTTGGGATGATTATTTCTATATTTTCGTGATTACTCCTCTGTTGTTCTCCGGAGATTTGAAACGTGTATGGAAATGGGTGTCTTCTAATGAAAAATCTCTACAAGACATATGGGATGAACAATGGACTCGACTTAGGAGGTGGATTGGGAATATTCTTGGATTGCTTCGTAAAGAATGGAGGATTGTTCTCACCTATACTGGCGTTTGTTACTCCTTGTGTGTTTGTGTTTTGGGTATTCTAATATTTTGGGAAGTTACACAATCTACTCATCAGTTTCCCGGTTCAATATTTCGAACATCATTAGGTAATTTTACAATAATTTTTAGTGGTACCATCTTTTTGACTGGAGTGGCTTGCATGCTTAGCCTCATAACAGATAATCAAAAATGGTCAAAATATTCTTGTAGAGTTGCGGCTATTGTTCTTTTACTTTTCTCAATCTTTTGTATTGCTGTTGCTGAGATGAATCTGGATAGTGTCAGCCCTACTCAACAACGTTTTTTAGGTATTTTAGATGTTGATTTTACGAACGTAGATATGGATGAATGGTGGGTGATTCGGAAGGACTTGAATAATGCTAGTATTTTGAGTTTTTACTTTGGCCTTGGCTCTCTTTTGTTTTCTGGAGATCTGAAACGTGGATGGAAATGGGTGTCTGCTACTCTAACGAATCTGTCTAATGAAAATGAGAATAAAGAAGAAGTGACTCTCTATATGGAAGGTAAAGCTGCTGCTGCTATTTTCGGCTATTCTTTATTTTCTCTACTTATTTTTTATATTGGACTTGCTTGGGAATCTCACATTGAAAGTGACCCCCGTGAACTTGATAAAATTTTTTCTTTCCTTCTTAAATGTTTACTGTTAATAAATGGATTTACTTTGTATTATGGCTTTTATCAAAATAATACAAATGTGTTAAAAATTTCAGGAAGAATTGTTGCTTTTATATTTTTTATCGGGCATGAAGATATGAATATGGGTTTCTTTCCTGACGGCTGGAATTATACTTTTTTCTTGTTAGGTCTCTTAGCTCTATTATCTTCCGGGGATCTGAAACGACTCTGGGAACGGATGACTTCTAATGAAGAAGAAGATGTAACTCAGTTTGGGAAATGGGTTGAAAATATTCTTAAATTGCTTCGTGAAAAATGGATGGCCATTAATACCTATACTGGCATTCGATATCTGTTGTATCTACTTGCCTTTCTCTCAGTAATTCTATTCTTGGCAGTATTTATTTTTCAATTCTTTTGAATGCTTCTATTGCTTTTTCCAAATCTTCGTCCGTAATATGAAGGTGGAATACAGCCCGGACTGTCGAATCATCTATCTCCAGAATCTCAACACTTTGTTCAGAAAGTGACGCAATGACTTCCTTCGTCTTTCCTTTACCTGTTCCAATGAATACTATATTTGATTGTACCGTGTCGAGATCGATTGAAAAGGCTGGCATTTCATTCAATGCTTCTGCAAGTCTTCTGGCTCTTCTATGATCTTCACTTAATCTATCAACATTATTTTCAATAGCATAAATTCCTGCTGCGGCTATCACTCCAGCTTGCCTCATTCCTCCTCCAAACATCTTTCTCCATCTATGTGCTTCGGCAAGATCTGCTTTGCTACCAACCAAAACTGAACCGACTGGCGCCCCTAAACCTTTGGACAGACAAATCGATATTGTATCAAAATCTCGGACAATTCGTGCAGGGTCTGTTCCGCTTGCTACTGCTGCATTGAAAAGTCGTGCACCATCCATGTGCAATTTACAATCGTTTTCTTTAGCAACTTTACAAATCTTATCTAGAGTATTTTGTAAATACACTGTACCGCCACCGCCTTGTGAAGTATTTTCCACACAAACTAAGCTTCCATTTGGATAATGAGATAAGCTTCCTTCAGCTTTTCTAATTGAAGTTGATACTTCTTCTGAAGTCATTAAGCCGTTCTTTGCATGGACTAATGCTATAGAACAACCTGAAAGGGCTGCAAAGGCACCTCCTTCGTATCTGTAAACATGGCTGTGTGCTTCTGTAACCATTTCGTCCCCTGGTGAAGTGTGGGTTCTAGTTGCAACAATATTAGACATGGTGCCAGAGGGGACATAGAGTGCTGTTTCCTTTCCAAGTATTTTGGCGGTCTTCTCTTGTAATTCAATTACAGTGGGATCGTCTCCTAAAACATCATCTCCGAGAACTGCTTTGGACATTGCTTCTCGCATGCCTTCTGTGGGCTGTGTGACTGTGTCACTACGAAGGTCTATCACAACTTGCCTTCTGTGGAGTGATTATAATGATTTCTTTTTTACGTAAATCTACCTGTAGAAGCTAATCTGCTTCTTTTTATTTAAATACTAATCGTCTAAATAAGTATGGCCATCTTTCCACTAGATGTCCGTGAAGAACCACTCAAACGGAGAGGGTGGTATTCCTATTGCCCAGGAAATGAAGAACCAGACCCAGAGTAGGGTGATGAACGCATGTTGCTTCATTTTGTATTCAGGGATGAACATATTGGCCCAAAAATAGAAATACGTAAAAAACAACAGGAATCCGGGGATTGAGGGCAAATAACTTCCGCCTTCCACAATCCACTGACCCCAAATGGAGGGTTCATGGAAATTACCTGAGAATACATCGAGCTGGAGTGATGGCGAAGAGGGGACAATCACCCTGAGAGGTGGTAAAAGTATGAACCAGAACATATAACTGAAATAAGGGATTAGAAGCATGGAGGTAAGTCCAACCGAAATTCCGGTCTTCAGTTGCCATTGTTCAAGCAATGTCGAGGAGCCGAGGCTCTGTGCTTTGTAGGGGAGGTCTGAGGTACCAAAAATTCCTTTTTTTTCCTCCTTGGGAGAATCGCCTTCCTTCCATTTCCTGAGTGCTTCGGCTCTGGCTCTTTCCTCTTCCGTCTGCTCGGGCCGACTTTGTGCTCTTCCATCATAGCGAGGTTCTGCTTGTCCGGGTGACATCTATACTCGAAAAGGTTAGGTTGTAAATATCACTTTACATGTTTTCTCTGTCTCCTTTTTTCCTAACTTATTTTCTAATTTCAGTTAGAAATTCAACTGATTCTTCTAATCCTTTCATCATCAATAAATATCTTCCAGCATGTTCCGAATCTTCTTCATCCAAGATAAATTTTCGATAACGCCAAGCAGCAACTGAGAGGCTAGCGTACCGGTATAATTCAGGTAAGGCAGCTCTTTCTTCTGGCGAAAGTGGACGTACTGATTCATAACCAGATAAAAGTGAAAACCACAATTCTTCAACCGGTTTTTCATCAATCCAGCAGCACCCGATGAATGCTACAACCAAATCGATTGCCAGTATGTTAAAGCACATATCCTCAAAATCAAGAATCGCTAAAACTTCGCCAGAATGCCCTAGAATATTATCTTGAAACAAATCGCCATGAATCGCACCTTTGGGTAAATTTAAAGGAATTTTTTCATTTAATTTAATGAATTCTTCTTCTAACATTCTCAAGAACGGCGACCATTTATCTTCAGATTCTGCGCGTTCAAAAAGTTCCGGCCAAATATCAACTCCCATTGAATAAGAGGTGCCAAAATGTTCTGTATTAGGGACGACGTGGAGACTACCGATGGCAAGACCGAGAGAGTTCAATGAAGCTGTATCTTGTGCGATCCACGGCGCATCAATAAATGGAATCAAAATCCAAGCAAAACCATCGACTACGATCATGCTTTCCCCATTTTTCAATTTGAGTGGGGCTGGTGTTGACACTCCGTGTTTTGCAATCCAATCTATATTTAAATTCATTTCTTGAACCTCATCAGGGGTTTTTTCTCGCCAAATTTTCAGTACGACTTTGGTTTCATCATCACATGTTACTAGATAATTTGAATTCGCCCATCCGCCAGGAAGGACTTCGATTTTTGATAATGCACGACAATCAGCCAATTCAAGAAGTTCTCGAACTTTGTCAAGATTAATTTTTACATCAATCAAGTCGGCACCTCCATTAAGAACATAATTTCTAATATTGATATCATTTCTTAATCTCTGGGAAAGGTGGAATCATATCATATTTTTGATAAAATTTGCGATCAAAATTAAAGTAAACTCTTTCTCCTTTGAACCTTTTTACCTTAGAATCCCAAGGAAAGAAAATAGCTACTTCAAATTCTATTTCTTGACCTGAAGCCGGAATCACTAACCAATCTTTTTCGTGTGTTGCTTTCACTTTTGCTTCTTCAACCACGCCCTGGGGGCCAATGTAAATTTGAAGCAGTCTGAAATCAATGTTTGGAAATGCACCGAGAAGATCGTGATAAAATTGGGTTGCGCCTGATTTATTTTCATATATTTTCCCAATTTGTGGTATTTCATATCGACAGTCTTCGGTTAGGGTTGCCATCAAACCATCTATGTCCCTCTTATCTTCAGCAATTGAATGTGCTTTCCAAAGTTCTTTGATTTCTTCATATTCTTCTAAATTTAATTCTTTATTCAACATTTCTTTTGCTAAAGCATATTTATCTTCAAATGATTCTTCTAAAGTTTCTTGGAATTCTAATTGATTAACATATTTTACATATTCACTCTTTGCGTCCTCTGATGATAATCCTGAAAGAGAGGCCCATGCATCATATTTTGCTTTCCCTCTAACATTTGTAAATTTGGGTCTATTTCCTGAAACATTGCCTGTCACCGCTTGTTTGTAATATGCATATAATTTCAAAAGATCCTCATTATTTAATTTAGTATTATTTTTTTTGACTTCTGAACATGCAATTTGAAATAATTGATCAGAAGACATAAAAAAGAGAATTAAAGAAGGATAAAAGAAGGTTGTGAGACACCTTTGTTTCCAGTCGAAATAAAAAACAATATGAACATAAAGAATTTAATCTAAAAATAAGCCGCCGTACCAATATAATTTTCCACAGGAAGCATAGGTGTGTATCTCTTATAGTACGGTACAAATAAACATAATATTAATATGGCACAAATCTCTCAATTAATTTTAGGAGAAACAGGATGTGTTTCTTATATTATATCTTGTCAAAAAGAAAAAGAAGCTGCAATTATTGATTCTTTTCAAGGTTTTGAAAGTAAAATTGAAAAAGAACTTAAAAAACTGCAAAATCCTCAAATAAAATATGTTATAGACACGCACACACACGCTGATCGAAAATCGGCCTCTCTTTATTTCTCTGAAAAATATAAAAAAGAAGGAATAGTAAAAAGTAATAAAACAAAATATAAAGGAAAGATAATAGGAACAAATGACGGAGATATCCTAAAGATAGGGGCTTCGAATCTCCTAGTTATTTTTACACCAGGACATACCTATGATCACAATTGTTATTTAATAGATGACAACGTTCTTTTATCGGGAGATTGTTTGTTCATAGGCGACGTTGGTAGAATTGATTTAGGGGGGAATCCAAAAGAAAAATCAGATCTTTTGTTTAACAGTTTAAGAACATTAGAAAGATTGCCTAAAAATACACGGGTTTATCCAAATCACGTGGGGGCAGCCCACGCAATAGATTCAGAAGAGACTTATTCCACAATTGGAAATGAGATTAAAATAAATGAGGCCATGCAAATCAAAAACAATGACGAATTTTACACATATATGACCGAAGGATGGCCACCCAAACCAGATAATTGGGAACAAATCATAGAAGATAATTTGAATGGTTGAAGAAAACAAAGATTCGCCTCAAGTTGCAATTGCTTGGATGGTTTTGGCAGGCCTTTGTTTTTCTGCCACAGGTGTCTTTGTCAAACTGTCAGGAGGGCATGTAATTGTTTGGACAGTAATTTTTGGTAGAAGTATAGTAATTGCAGTAATGACTTATATTTTATCAAGAATACAGAAAGTATCTCTTTCTTTCAAAGAGCCAAAGTGGCTCATTTCTAGATGCATAACTGGATTCTCAGCAATGGCGTGCTATTTCTATGCAATTCCTTTAATTCCACTTACAACAGCGGTTGTTTTACAGTGGACATCCCCTTTGTTCGTAGCACTTTTTTCAGGATATTTGATTAAAGAAAAAGTTTCTCCTTTTCTTTTTGGTTGTATTGGTATTGCTTTTACAGGAACGGTTTTGATAATCTCTCCTTCTTTTAAAGCCGTTGAAATAAATGCACTTTATGCACTCGCTTCAGGAATATTATCTGCATTGGCGTATCTTTCAATAAGAGAATTGAGATCAACAGCTTCATCAGAGTCTGTAGTTTTTTGGTTTGCTATATTTTGTATAATAATCAGCTTACCCCTGTCTGCTAGAGAACTTACAACATTATCAAGTTATGAAATACAAATTTTAGTGGGCGTTGGGATTACGGCAGGAATTGGACAAATAGGTATGACGCGGGCATTCCATGCAGCTAAAGCAGCTTACATTGGTGCATTTTCATACAGCACAGTTTTGGTAAGTTGGATATATGGGCTCTTCATATTTGACGAAGTTCTTTCTTCTTGGGACATGCTGGGAACGTTATTAATCGTAGGAAGTGGAATAATTCTTGCTACAACATCCCCTAAAACAACCAACACCCCCGCTCCTTGACTAATTTCTATAAGAGAATAGTTAAGCCATTAGGCAACACGAGTAATCATCTCTGGAGTAATTCCATGTTCAGTTACAGCATAGATCATTACTGCAGCTTTTTCAGGATGATTTCGTATTTTCTTAATAATAAGTCGATTTTCAAATTCAGCAGCCATGCGTCCAACTTCTAATTGAATTACAACATCACAGATAGCTTCAATTTGACTATGAACTCTTGGTTCGTGAGCGCCATCTGAAATAGTATACATGACAGTGCCACCATTTGCTTGAGCATATTCTTTGATTGTTCTCATTGCTGAAAGTACTTCAATTGGATTATAATATTGCATAAAAAAATCCAAAGAATCAATTACAACTCTAAAAGGTGATTTCAATTTTGAAATTTCATAAGTCATATCAGCAACAAAATTAATTTGGTCAGAAGTAGAACCATATGATCCTAAATTTCGTAATTCAGCAACAGAAAGTCCTTCTTGTTTAAAACGAGAAGCTTGTAATTCTCTAGAAAGAACTTTTTCAAAATATTGGGTACCTACATTAACAATTCTCAAATCAGTAGGCCATCGATATTGTTCAAAAGTATCAATTAACTCATCTGAAGTTTCGTCAGTAGAAAAATAAACAACATTTTCAGAACCAACGCCAGCAGATGCAAATTGTTTAGACAATAATTCTTTTCCAGAACCAGAAGAACCTTCAATCAAGACAGAAGACCCTAATGTAATCCCTTTTTCTTCAATTAAAGCTTCATCAAGGCGCTCAATACCAGTTGATATGATCTCAGCCATATTAATCTCCTATAACTCTATCAGATAATAAATCTAATGCTGAAGATAAATCCTCATCAGTTTGTTCAGTAACAGTCATTAACATACTGTAAATTTCTTTTATTCTCATTGAATTTCCTAAGACGTTAATAAATTCTCTTAATACTTTTGGATCCGAGTAAATACTTAGTCCATTAACAGAATCGAACATTACAAAACGTCTCTTTGCTCTTAGACGTCTTTCAAGTAATGAAATATTCAGCAAAATCGATTCTAACATAGTTGGAGATTCAACGAACAAAGTTCTTGGATCTGTGGTATTTCCACCGACAGTCATAGAAACTAAATCAACAAAGTAAAGATCAGACAAATCGGCTTTAGTAGCTTCTAATTCAGCAGTAATATGTGAAGAAGGCCTAGAGGTAGTAACATAAATTCCTCCAAGTTTTTTATTTAATAAAACAGATGCAAGTTTTACCGTATGTTCATGAAATGTTGACGCAGGCAAACTAATGGTAGACAAAGTATCACCTTCATTAATACTTTTAATTACATTTTTTGCAATATCAGCAATCTTCATGTGAACGCCTGCCTCCCATCTTGTCCCCATTTCAGTAATGGAACAACAGCAAGACCAACTGGGGTCAATTCAATTAGATGTCTTGCACGGGAATGTTTAGTTCCGCGCATTTTAACAACTTGAAGACTACGTAATAAATCCCCTTGTCTAACTATATTACCCATAAGTACGACACCATCAGCAACAGCTTCTTCTACACCAAAGATAGAATAAGTTTGAACATTAGAATCTACAATGGTCTCTGAGATTAACATTGTGGTACATCCAAAAGTCGTCAAAAACTGACTCAATCTAAAAATAAAATTACGAATACTTCCTTTGTCTGGAAGTTGATAACAGACCGCAGTAATCGAATCAATAACTAATCTAGTTATTCCTAATTCATCAACGATATCCTCAAAAGCTCCTAAGAGAGCTTCCATATCTTTAGCAGTATAAGTTCCATCTAATCTTTCAACACCTAACCGATCATTAATGACCGTCAAATCAAAAATATTCAATTTACCTTCTTTAACTAAACTATCATCGAAAAAACCATAAGTTTGCAAGTTGGATAACATTTTCGAAGAAGGTTCCGTTACTGAGATATAACAACATGTTTCTCCATTTTTAGCTCCATTAATTAAGAATTCCATTGCTAGTGTTGTTTTACCAGAACCAACCGTACCTGCTAATAGAACAATGTTTCCAATAGGAACCCCACCATTCAAAATACGATCAACACCATCTATGTAAGTCATACATTTTTCTCTAGGACGCCCTCCGCGGGGGTCTAAACTAATTGGTTTGGTTACGTCACTTTTAGCCATTTGAATCACTCATCAATGATAAACTGGTCAATAAGGTATTGTCGGACCCTCTTTTTCAATGTTCTCTCTGTAACCTTCTCGCTTTGTGCATTATTATACTTAACTTGTATTTCTCTTTGCACTTCAACAGGCAACTCGGCCCAGGCCAAAGGAGGTTTTTTTGGTAGTAATCCACGAAGATCCTTTGGATTTGCCTGTGCAAAAATTTCTTTGAAACGTTCTTTAACTTTGCTTTCGAAAAATTTATCAGCATCTATTTCAACTTCATTATAAACTTTAATTAATTCTTCTTCAATGATTTGGCCTAAATCTTCTAAGAAGACTCCTTCAGGTAAATATCTATGGTACCAAGCGCCATCTTCATGGAGCGCATCCATGTGAGTTCGGTTGTAAACATCAATAAGCGGAGTCTCATATTCTTCCTTTGCCATTAATTATCCCCAATCTTTCAAAATGGGGCCTTATAAGATACTTAGCCTGTAATTAAAGGTAAAACATAATAGATGGCTAGGAAAGTACCTAACAACGCTTCTCCAACGATACAACCCGTAGCAATCATATATGTATTTAGTAAACGCATCGTGCGTTGTTTTTCATTCAAATTTTCTTTTTCTACTGCGACATCTAGAAATTTACTTTCCCAATAATCTCTCATTGCACCACCAACGACCATAGGTAATGTAACAACCATAGGTAAATACATTCCAAGGCCAAATGCAGTACCCATTCCAGTTAATAATTCCATAAAAACTCCAATTATAATACCAACAATCAATAAACTCCATGGTGTTTGCCCTCCAAGCATAATTTGAGCAAATGCAGCAAATGCATTTGCTTGAGGGGCATACAAAACCAAATCCCCTCGAGCTAAAGCTAAAGATAAAAGACCGGCAAAGAGGGCCGCAACAATAGTTCCTGGAATAATGCCAACTAATTCGGTTTTCATAATATGCATTGGTCTATTTCCAACATATAATCCAGGTTTATAATCTCCAATTACAGTTCCAGACATAGATATTGCTCCACCAAAAACAGTAGTTCCAACAAGTGCTAAAACAGCAGTATCACTTTCATTTAAACCAATAGCTTTGAAAACTAAAACAAGCATTAACAACACAATAAAACTAGTTCCTGAAACGGGTTCAATACTCGTTTCTCCCATAACTTTGACAGCAATTGCTCCAAGAGCAAATGTTGTTAAACATAACACAAGTGAAAAGATAAAGGAAGCAAAAAAACCAAATTGAGTAGCAAAAGTTAAAGTAATTCCAATTAATGAAACAACCAACAAAACTGGAATATGGCTAATAGGCCACTCATACCATCCTTTGCCAGCAATATAGTCTTTTCGGGAGGCACCATCACTATCTCCTTTGAAAATATCAATGACATCTGAAGCGGTTGTCTTGAAGACTGGCGCCATTTTCAATAATCCTGTGATTCCACCGCCTAAAATAGCACCAATAGCCATTGGTCTAGCAACATAACTATATGACATAATTGAACCAATTGGAGAAAATTGGCTTACTGAATGATAACTTCCATCTAAAGGATAATAAAATGGATAATCATATTGATAGGCTAAAGGCGTTACAATAAACCAAGTAAAAAAAGTACCTAAACTAACTAAAAGAGCAACACGGAATTTCATAAACCATCCAATTGCGAGCATCATTGGAGTAACACCAAACCCTAACCAAGTATAATTCGTAAGGGAATTATCCATAGGAATCATAAGGTCCCCACCATCATACCAACTAGCATTCTCAAAAGTTTTGTTTAAAACAGAATCTTTGATTTCATCACCAGCTACATCGGTTTGCCCTGTGCCTAGTAGGGGCCAATCTCTGAAAAATGTAAACAACATAACAAGAGCTGTAGAAATTCCAACTAACCTAATAGAATGCATAGCTCCTTCCATTCCACCTTCTTTGGCAGTTTCACCAGCGATATCCATGAGTTTGATATTAGCCTCAAAACCAGGAAGTGGTAAAGGATCTTCAACTAACCACACACGTCTAAAAATAATGAAATAAAGGCATCCTAAAAACCCACCTAAAATTGAAGCAACCATTGCCACACCAGCCAAAGCCCAAGAATCAGGCAATAGTAAGGAGGAATCAACTAAATGAGTTCCATTCATTTCATATTTTGGAGAATATGCTAAAAGATAAATTGCAGGATATGTAAAAACAAAACCAGTACAAACCATAGATGCGCCAGTAGATGCTGATGCAGACAAATTCACTTCACCTGGAGACCATCGTAAGGCCATTGCAGCTAAGTATGCAACATACCAAGATCCCGAAACAATCATTCCAACTTTCAATCCAACATATTGATTGATGATAGCAAAAACAATACCAATCATTAATCCCAATAACATTTGATTCCATTTCCATTTGGTAGAACCAAAACCATCACGTTTGTTCTTTTCTTCTAAATATTCTTCTAAAACTTCAGTGTTAAAATTAGCGTACATTTCAGGATCAAAATAATCTAATGTTCCCTTTTCAATAGCTTTTAGACCTTCTGGAGTAGGTGTTTGGCGATATGCAGAAGTTCGGACCTTACTCATATCAGATTAAGGTTCTAAGTCAAGTGGGTATTATACTGGTTGTGGAATAAAATGTAAAATATTCTATTAAAATAAAAAAGGTATGTTTTCTCTTATATATTGGTTCATTCTATAGTGCTTAAGATATTATGAAAATATGTATTTTTAGGCATCCAGAAACTATTCATGTTCGTAAATGGGCAGTTTCTCTTGCCAAAGAAGGATTTAAAGTTAATATAGTGTATTTTGAAGGAGATCTTGATGCATGGGAACCATTGCCAGTATTTTCAGATTTAGAAAAGGCCGGAGTTAAAGTAGAAATGTTAAAAATTAGAAAAACTAAGATAGGCATTCTACGAAAAATTGAGAAGCGATTGATTCGATTGCCGTTTTTGAATCCTTATAGTAATTTTCAAGCTAAAGTCCTCAAAGATTATCTAAAAAGAACCAATCCTAATATCCTTCATTCATTTGGATTTGATTATTATGGTTTCTGGGGAGTAAGAACAGGTTTTTCTCCACATCTTGCAACAGTACTTGGGAGTGATATTTCTGAACATGAAATGAGTTATTCTAAGAAAAATAGAGTTATTACTGCTGCGAATGCAGATTGCATTCATTTACATGATAAATATGGTCAAAAACGTTTATTACAATTAGGTGCCAAACCAACAAACTTTCATATCCATCAATGGGGAGTTAACACAAATTTTTATAATCCTAAATTTAGATCAGAAAAGATTAGAAAAGAATTTCTTGGCGATAATCAATTTTTGATTAGTTGTATTCGGAATTTACGGCCACTTTACAATCTCCATATATTTTTGAGAGCGGCGCATAAAATTTTAGAATCATACCCTCAAATTCATTTCTTGTTAGTAGGCCAAGGCCCACAAAGAAAGGAGTTAGAAAATCTTGTAATGAAGTTAGGAATAAAAAATAAAATAACTTTTACAGGCGGGGTTTCCTCGAAAGAGGTGGCTACTTTCTTAGCATGTTCTGACGTAGTAGTTGACACATATCAGGCAAAGCATGGAGGTGGAGGAATTGGGATGGGGATACTCGAAGCAATGGCAAGTGGTGTTCCACCAGTTACAGTTTCAAATCCATGGATTGATAATCTGATGACAAAATATGAATTCGGTTATAGATACAAAGGCGGGAATGTGTCTGATTTGGTATCAAAGTTACTTATGTTATTAGAGAATCCCCAAAGAAAAGTTTTAGGTAAAAAATGTCGAGAAGTAGTTTTAGAGAATTATGATTGGCAAAATAGCATAAATCATATTAAAAATCTTTATGATGAATTAAATAAATGACATTCATGACGGCGTGTGCGTTTATAAGAGGCTGCTTTCTGAAAAATTAATGGACTTGTCTCGAAAGGTTATAATTTTAATTTATGGCCGAGCATTTTCATTTCTTCTTAGTTTATTAATTCCACTGACTTTAACTCGTTTATTATTAAAAGAAGATTATGGATCCTATCAACAATTAGTAATGATTTATACTATTGTACAAGCAATTTTATTATTTGGAATGCCGCAATCATTGTTATATTATTTTCCAAGAAAAGAGGAATCAGAGCACCCTCTTTTGATAAGACAAACTTGGCTTATTTTGTTATCATCAGCTTTATTTGTAATCACAATATTTTGGGCGGGGTCTGAATTAATGAAAACATCATTACCTGACCATCATCTTCAATCTTTTATTTTTCTCTTGGGAATTTACACAGGAATTATGCTATTAGTTATGCCAATTCAAAATCTTTTGATTTTGGAAAACAAAGAATCATTAGCTATGAAATCTATGATTGGATTCACTATAATTGATATTATTGTACTCCCGATTGCAGCTTGGTACAATCCAACAACCTTAGGAATGATTCATGGGATTATTGGAACTGCAATCTCCAAATTAGTTATTGTTTTATATTATATATATCAAAATTATTTGAATAAATCAATAACGGGCATCCCATATTATCGAGATCAATTAGTTTATGGAATTCCAGTTGGTTTAACTGCTATGATTTACGTTCTTAATGTCAATATAGACAAGTATATGGTAGGGATGTTCTTCTCTAGTTCGGTTTTCGCAGTATATTATTTGGGTTCATTATGGGCGCCAATATTTGGTTGGGTTACTCAATCTGCATCACAAGTAGTTACTCCAAGAATGTCTAAGGCCCATAAAAATGGTAATTTGGTGGAAATACAACTATTATACAAAAAAAGCATAGAGAACTTGTCTATTATTTTTTTACCAGCTACCTTACTTTTAGCCCTTATTGCAGAACCATTAATTGTCACTTTATTTACAGAAAATTATAAAGGCGCCGTTCCAATTTTTACAATTTATTTAATATTACTTCCAACATATGCTTTGAATTTAAGTTGGATTATTATGGCCAGTGGACAAACTCGATTTTTGTTACGTTTAGCAATTACAACATCTATAATTAATGTAATATTAAGTTATTTCTTACTCACAACACTCGAGGGCGATAATAGGTTATTGGGGATTCCTTTTGCAACAGTTACGGTAACGTGGATTTCAACAATAATAATTATGTATAAATCAATTACAACTATACAAACAAAATTATCCGAAGCTTATCCTTGGAAGAAAATGATGAATATAGCAATGATATCAATAATTTCAGGAGCTCCAGTAGCAGGATTATTATTTTTAGAATTACCTGATATAATTCTTTTATTTGGAAGTGTAATAATATACAGTTTAGTTTTTCTTATGTTTGGTTTTAAGTTTAATATTTTGGAAGAGTCTGAGATTAATTTACTGAAATCGTTTTTTTCATTTAAAAATTAATTACATTGAACAATTTCAAGTAAAACACCGCCGGTATCTTTTGGATGGAAAAATGCAATTAATGTATTCTCAGCTCCTTTGCGGGGGGCTTCGCCAATAGGTTCTAAACCATTCTTTTTGGCCTTTGCTAGAGACTCTTCAATATCATCTACTTCCAATGCTAAGTGATGGATTCCAGGGCCTTTCTTGTCAATAAATTTCCCAACAGGCGTATCTTTCCCCATTGGTTCCAACAATTCAATTTCATATTTTCCAACTTTCAGATGAGCTGTAGTTACTCCTTCAGAATCAACTTTCTCAGTATGATCTAGCTTAAGGCCAAAGGATTCCCATACAGGCAATCTCTCTTCAATAGAGTCTACAGCAATGCCTATGTGCCGAATCTTCACGATATAGTGTATAGTGCTGCCGGTATATTAGTTAGTTTTCATAATCTTCTTCTGGATGCTATAATTATACAACTTAGTACAGCAAAGGCAAATCCGAATCCAGGAGAATCTTCTTTCATTTCTTCACAATCCATTTCAGTGCAAACCCAGCTTAAGTTTCCATCCGGATCTGATTCACACGAACAAGAATTACAGTCTTCATTTTTTATATCTCCTTCAGCACATTCACTAGTATTATTTTCTAATGCTTCTGGCTGGCAAGAAGTAGGTCCAAATGGGCAGTCATCAACATTGTTTTTGATTCCATCTCCGTCACTATCATCTATACATCCATCAGCATCAGCATCATGTCCACTAGCGTCTTCTTCAGGACAAGCATCATTATCATCTGAAATACCGTCATTGTCACCATCAAGAGCTTCAGAACCCGTTCCAATAATAATTTCACCTCTCATTTGTAATCCAGCGTGAGGTTCAGAAATGTAGTAGTAAGTTGTATTGTCTGAATACCCATAAATAGAATTAAAAATTACGTAGAAAGAATTATTGGAATTAAACGTAATATTAGCTTCTCCTGAACGGAAACCCGAAACGTAGACGATTGATGTAGAATTTGAAACCTGAGCTACATTTCCACTGTAAGAGTTCAATTGCCAGCAAACCGTCTCTCCAAATTTAATCGATAATAAGTTTGGATTAAATGTATAATTTGTACTATCCACGCCAATTACAAAGTCACAGTCTGGCGACTCTCCTTCTCCAATTACAAATATCCAATTATGATATGCTAAAATATCTTCATTGTTGTAAAGAGTTATATTTGCAAAATGAGTTCCATTTTCTAGGAAGGTGAGATTCATATGTATATCAGATTCATTTTTATACCAAACAAATGCTAGATGCGAAGGCTGTTGATAGACTCCAGTATCGTTGTAAATTGATACACTTACATGCGTCCAATTCAAAGAGTCATTTGTTACAGCTAAGATAGAATGATGAGTACCATTCATTGTCCAGTTAAACCAATCAGAATCAGTCATAGGGAGTTCATCTTCGGCGTTGTCGTCTTCCTCATCATCTTCACCACCGTTATCAGGATCAACAACCGTAATTGTGGCAGTCATGGCGCTATGGTAATTGCACTTGTAATCATATGTTCCAGCTTCAGTAAAAGTAAAAGACCATGTGGCACCAGCAGCTATATTTTCAGAATCAAAGGAAGCTGGCTCATCAGTACTAGTTGCAGTATGCCCCATTCCATCATTATTTGTCCAAGTAACCGTATCACCTATATTGATTGTCAAATCTTCAGGATTAAATTTCATATCGTCCGTAATAGAAATATCATGATCTTCAGCTGAGACTGAAGGCATCGCCATCAAGATAACAGACAGTACAAGAGCAATTGTTAATGCAAAAGTTTGCATTTTGTTTCCATATCTCATTTCTAACATTAATCGTACTTTGAGTCTTGATATTTAAATGAGAAGGGATGGTGCTCCCGCCGGGATTTGAACCCGGGTGCTCGGCTCGAGAAGCCGAAATGATGGGCCGGACTACACTACAGGAGCTACTTTGGCTTCGGGCAGTCGAATTTAATAATTTTCGTTAAGCCATTTTGCAGTTTCATTAATGGCTTTTTTACTAGTATATTGAGGGCTCCAACCGTGAGCTTTCAGTTTCTTAATATTTAATCTCATCTTCCTAACATCACCTTCCCAACCTCTTCCACCGTCAACTCCACCAGTAAGTTTGTATTCAACATCTTTAAGGTCCATTGCTTTACAAACTTCATCAGCTAAAGTTAGCACGTCAATAGCATCTTTAGATCCTACATTTAATGCTACAAAATCGCCAGGTTCACATAATTCACGAGGAGCTTTTGCAAGCATTGCAGAAACACAATCATCAACATGGAAATAGGATTTGTGTTGTTTGCCATCTCCGAGAATTTCCAATTGTTTTGAGTTGTCTTGTAATTTATTTACAAAATCAAATGTTACTCCATGATTGCTTCTTGGACCTACACAATTAGCAAATCGATAGGAGACCCCTCTAAAATTATGCTCTTTACAGTATTGTTCTATTAATTCTTCAGCATCAAGCTTACTACTTCCATAGGCTGAAATGGGTTTTAATTCAGCTTCTTCCGGCGTTGGTATTACATCAGCATCACCATAAACAGTTGAAGTCGATGTAAAAACAATACGGTTACAACCAGTTCTCTGCATTGCGTCTAGTACCTTTTTTGTAACATCAACATTTTGTTCTTGCATAACTTCAGGTTTTGTAATTCCAAGTTGAACTTCGGGATTTGCAGCCAGATGATATACTACCTTTGCATTTGTTAGATAACCATCAAAATTATCAGTTAACAAGTCAATATCAACTAATGTAATATTCTCTATAGAGTCAAATAAAAATTCTAATTCACCGGATGAAAAATTATCAAGCACAAGAACTTCTTCATCACGTTTCACAAGGCGGTCCACTAAATGAGAGCCAATAAATCCAGCTCCACCAGTGACTACAATAGTTTGACGTTTCTCTTTTTTGTTGGTTGGAACCAATACACCGGATTCAAGTTCGGTCGGTACATTACTGTCTACATAATCATACTGGTCATCTGTAAAGTTACCAACAAATGATCCGACTATATTGCTCGTTGTTTTAGTAATGATTTTTCCTGTATCTCCAGCAACTTTGATTACAGTCCCACCAGCTGAACCAACCATTTCACCGGCCATAGTTAAAGGAGCCCCAATTACACCTTCACGATGTAAGCCCAATGTTTGAGAAAGTTCTTCCATACTTAGCTCATCCCAATGACGATAGATGAAGTAAAGTATTCCACAAATCATAATGAAAATGATTATTCCTGCAAGTTGTATAGGGCCAAGATAGCCAAGGAATTCCACTCCATAAATTATAGCTAAGGCAATTAAGACAGAACCAACTAGTGCTCCTGTTCCAACAGCTAAAAGATTGGATGGTACAGATAAGCCAACAGACCTTCCAAGAATAGTTCCTGCAAATGCCCCAGATCCTTGGAAAGGAATCATCACAAATACTACAATACCAAAGAAAGTTAATCGCTCTACCCAAGGCATACTTTCTAAGATAGAACTACCTTTAAGCTGCATTCTTCTAATACCACTTCCAATAAATGGCAACTTTTTGGCGAGATCAAAATTCCATATCAAGAATAAGCAAACAACAATATCGACAAATGCAATACTAAATGCTAGAACAGTCCAAGGAATACCTTGAGCAATACCAATAGGAATTACAGATTCTTTTCCTAAGGGCGGAACAAAATAAAGTAACATTAAACTAGACATATTCAAAAAATCGCGTTCACTTAAAATGAGTACTAATAATAAGAAATATGCAACAGTCATTAAGAAAGGCGAAGAGAATTTTAAAAGAGCTAAAATTGCACTAAAAGTACCTATGGCATAAACAATAATAACCAAACCAATAAAAGTAATTAAATTAAAGAAGATGGTGTATTTGAAAGTAGTATCAACCCCTCCTTCTTTCATTCTTAGAAAATCATTAATTATGAAACCAGAAATTCCATCCGGACTTTCAGCAAGAATGTATTCATAACTAAGATTTTCTTTTACTGCATACCCTTCTCTGTCAAATCCCTCTCCTGATACATCACCGACCCAATTTCCATCATCACCAAGTATGCCTGCAGCTATTCCGTCTTCATTAATCGTTCCTGAAATAATTAGATTTTGACCTAAAGGATAAATGTCTTCAATATTTCCATTTACTTTGATTTCAGTCTTTCCAACTTTCATATAAGTAAAATCAAAAGTTGCAGTATTAGGAACATCTAAAACATTTTTTATGTATCCATTATTTAGTATAAAATTGTTAACTTCCAATGAGCGAAAAATAACAACATTAAGTTCACCTCTTTGATATTTACCGTTTTCTAGAGAAGTGTATGACCATTTAGATCCATAAATATCGGTTTTGTCAAATATAGTTGAGTTAAAATGCGAATCCTTAACCCAGAAATAGACAATGTCATTATTATCAAATCGTCCATTTTCAATAGTAATATTTTTGAATAAAATGGTGTTAAAAGAACTGTTTGAAAATACAGGTTGATTAAAAGTAACGTTGTGAAAGCTCACTCTTTTAAACTTACAATCAACAAAAAAGGCATCATTAAAAGTAAGATTTGAAAAAATAACATCTTCAAAGATAACATCGATAAAAAGAGCTGAATCTAGGATTTCATCAGAAAACACTTTTCTTTTGGTAGCATGCGGATCAATACCTCTTATATTTTCACCATTAGCATAATTGATGGCAGTATTATTTTGATTATTTTCGGAAGTGCTTCCAAAAGGAGAAAAAAGAGGATTAAAGTCCATATCCTCTATTTTTCTAAATTCATCACCAGGAGCTACAGAAGGATTTTCCAACCCAGTTCCAAGCAATGGAAAACCCATATCTTCAATTGGACCATAATATTGGATTTCATTTAATTCACCTTCAATCCATACCGAATCTTCTTTATTATAATTAGCATAATTCCCATCATTTCCTCTAGCTAATTCATAATCACTTTCAGTAACTAATAACCATACTCCAGTTTTCCCATCAATTTCCAAGTCAAAGGTATCTTGAGGCCAACCTGAGAAAGTAGCGCCCATTATAGTTAGAAAAAGTCCAGCTAACAATAATAATCTAGGTGCTTTTTTAACAGCAGCTACAAAACCCCAAAACGCATCTACAACAGCATCAATTTCATCTCTTTCTCTCTGAGAAACAACGAGTTTTCCTTTATTTTCATCATCAGATTTCTTAGTACGAGTATTTTTCTTAGATTTAGATTTTTTTGATTGATTATTTGTAGTCTTAGGAGATTTTTTAGTAGATTTAGATTTAGTCGTTTCTTTTTTCTTAGGAGGCATTTTTGTTTCTTTAATAGGCGAAATATCTGTATTTTCTTCCTCAACTTTTGATTCTTTTGCCATTATGAAATTTTAAAATCTCCTCAGGCACCATAATGCCGACTAATAAATAATATCGTTATGATTACCCACCCGATGCAACAAGGATAATTCGAATTGGTTTATTTGGCAATTTTGAGATGAGAGGTATCGGAATCATTTTTTCTTCGTCTGTAACGACTAATAAACCATCAGGATGAAGTTCAAGATGATTAACAAGATCATTAGCTGTGCTTTCATCTGCCAAGTTCACATTTTTTATTTCATCATCTATTGTAACTTGCCATTGCATAAATCTTCATTAAGAGAGTAGGAAAAATAGTTACCGTGAATATTAAGTCCTAACATTTCTAGACTCATTGAGCCAGGGTCGCATAGTCCGGTATTGCGGTGGCCTCGAAAGCCACTGGGAGCAATCCCTCGGGAGTTCAAATCTCTCCCCTGGCGCCATTATGGTTCATTCATGAAGACAATAAAATCTTCTAAAGACCGAGGTTCTAACACATAATTATTGGCACGTTCAAATCCCATTGTAGACATAGGACTACTTCCATAATCATGTCCTGGAAATATGTCGACATCGTCAGGAATACTGGCTAGAACTTCAAAGAGAGATTTGTACATTTCTTGGACGTCACTCCCTGGTAAATCAGTCCTACCACATTCACCCACGAATAGCACATCTCCTGTAAACAGCACTTGATTATTTACAAAGAAACAAACTTCATCAGGACTGTGCCCAGGAGTGAATAAGACATCAATATCCAAATTTCCAATATTGAATGTATCACCATGGTCTACTTTATTGTCAACATGAAATGTAGAACTGTTATGACCTATAATTTTCGCTCCAGTCATTTCCACGGCAACATGATTTCCATTAATATGATCAAAATGCCCGTGCGTGTTCAGAATCCATTCCACGTCTAACTCAAGCTCCTTTGCTCGGGTTACTAATTTTTCAGGCTCAAATGCAGGATCTATTAAGGCTGCAATCCTCGTTTCTTCACAACCAAGAATATAGCCAAAATTAGCCATTGGCCCAATGGGAATTTGTTCAACAATCATTGACTCTTATTGTACATTCTAAAATCCAGTAAAAGAGTCCTTCGGATGTTTTCGGGAATTTTACAATAAAGAGAATTTGGTAGAGGAATAAAAATAGAAGTTTGGTTTTTGTAGTTACGATATTCAGGATTATCACCGTATTTCTTGTTAGATGAATCTTCAAGAAGATTTATACCACTCACAAAGAAAAGTAGGAATGTAATCCATAATACGCCAGTTATTGTCCATAATGGAACTCCATAATTATAACAAAAAATGAAAATACCAAACCACAGCATAATATTACCAAAATAATTTGGATGTCTACTATATTTCCAAAGGCCCGCAGTACACCATTTTTCACTATTTAACTTATGATTAAATTTAGTATAATCTGCCCAGGCTTCAATTTCAAATCCGATTAGAAATATTGTGCAACCAAGCACGCCTACAAAATTCCAACCAAGTTCGTTATCTAAACTATTCAAATATATTACAGGAAGAGATGTCAAAAAGACCCATAAGATTTGATAAACCCAAAACCCCAAGAAGCTCCAGAATTTCTTTCTCATTTCATCAAAGCGATGATCTTCTCCCCATACAAATATTCTGTAAGAAAGGTAGACTCCAAGTCGTAGTGACCATAATACAATCATAATAGACGCAGCTATTTTTGGGAATGAGAAGTCTTCTCCCATCCATAGTGTTAAGATTGCTAGAAGTAAGAAATTACTTACACCAGCAAAATCAGTTACTTTGTCAATTTGCAGCGTGTACGCTATAGCAAAAAAGCTCATTTGCATACAAACTGTGAATAACAGTGAAACTAAAATAAAGTGTTCGTCGTTTTCTATTAAATTAACCATCACGAGGTTTGGCCTCGTTAACCTTTAACTCACGGCCGTCAGCTTCGTAGCCATTTAATGCTTCGATTGCTGATCCAGCCTCATCTCCATTTGCCATTTCGACAAATCCAAATCCGCGGCTTCTGCCGCTCATGCGATCTACTATTACCTTCGCATCTGTTACTTCTCCGTGTTCCTCAAAGAGTTCTTTTAAGTTGTCGTCTTTGAAAGACCATGGCAAGTTTCCTACATAGATATTATTACTCATTTCTTCAATCCTGTCTTGTCGCCAAGACGACCTTCCAGAAAGACCCCTTCTTAAGGATTATCGCTCAAAACTCATTACCTAGCTCTCTTCTAGTCTGTCCAGGGTCAATATAAGGTAAAACAAATGCAATTAATAGTTGACAAGTACCCCCAATCATAATAGTAGTTGTAAAAGTGAAATTTGCTTCAAAATATCCTGCCATTTTTAGTCCAAAGAGGGCACCAAAATTCAAAAGAGCCATGTACAGTGTAAATTGAGTCGCTCCAACTTTTGGCCATGTAACATTCATAAATAAAGAAATTAAAGAAATCCCCATTGCAGCGCCAAAGAAAGGATAAATAATAATCAGCCATGTCATGACGGTTCGATTTTCCCATAGTGGTTCCGCAAGTGCAATTGTGAATATAGAAAGTCCAGTTAAAATTGCACATAAACTGGCAATACGGCGAGCACCATAGCGATCAGCAATGATTCCTCCCATTAATGTCCCGAGAATTCCGGCAACAACTGCAGACCCTCCTGTAACAAGTACGTATTCTGTATCAGACCACCCCAATTGCTGGATGAAAAGAATACTTAGAACAGGAATTAAGAATTCCCAGAAATAGGTTAACATTGCTAAGAGAACGCCAAGTAAAGGTGCCCTTAGAGACAAAGCTTTTACGATATCACTCCGTTCTGGAGCCAGATCAAAAAATTGCATTCCAAATGAATCCCATTCATTCTTTGGTTTAGTATAGAATTTTACATACCAAATTCCTGCACATATGGCACTAACAAGTAAACTCCCATAGAGTCCTACTACATCACCAATTGTTAAAAGTAAAAAGAAAAATAAGAATCCTAGAAGAGCAAGATCAACACCTATTGCTTTTTTCACATCCGCATCAGCAGCAATATCCCATTCTAGTTCTTTCTTTAAAGTTGTTTTAGCTTTTGTGACCTCGACCTCCTTAATATCGGGTTTGATTACAGCTTCACCAGGGCCCCATGGGAATTGTTTCTCACCAGGCCTTTCACGAATAAAGATAGGTAAACACATAATCATCAACAACATAGGAATCATCAAAAAGAGCCCTCCTTGAACTCCTAAAGAACCAATAAAGTAACCAATTCCAGCCCCTCCAATCATTGTTCCAAATCGTTTTGCTCCAAACATAAATCCATTAATTTTACCAAATTCTTCGGGACTCAGAATATCAACAGCCAATCCATCGACTGCCACGTCTTGTAGAGATGCAAACATGTTGTGGAAGAATAATAATGCCGTTAGTAGGAAGACTTTCTCTTCAACAGAAGGCACCAGTACAATTATTAGAACGGTAAGAACCATTCCACTTTGAGCTCCTAGAATCCAAGGTCTACGTCTCCCCATTGGAAGATAGTGATAATTATCAACATACGGCCCCCATAGGAATTTGAAAACCCAAGGTAAATACACCCAAAAGAGCATATTCCCAATAGCAGCAGCACTATATCCTCTTTCAGCTAAGAAAGCAATTAATGTGAAGGAGATAAATCCAGAAGGTATCCCTTGAGCAGTATAGAGCGCACATAGACTAATTGCTCTAGCATTCCAACTTGTCGTGAGACTAAGCTGGTCAGGTATAGAATCGTCCCAAACAAAATCATCTCCTCCCGATTCTTCGATTTCAAGATTAATTTCAGATCTTCGAGTTTGTCTGAAAATAAACGCCGTCATACCAATAGCCATTAAGATAAATGGAAGGAAAAAAATACCAGGTATATTAGTTAGACCTTGTGGAATTAATGCTACAGATCCATATTCATCCAATAATACAACAGAGATACTACTGATTGCAGACATTGACATTCCTCCCTCTAAAACCAATCTTGCAGATAAGGTCTGATTTCCTTTGGCTACATCCTCAGGCACTTTAATTTCCCAAGTTGCCCAATTTCCTTGTGTTGAAGTATCTGTAGCAAAGACCCATTCCCCACTTCCAAATCTGATTTCAACACCACCTCCGCTTGTTGGCTTATTAGCAGTAATAGCAGTTCCTTTCAATGTCGAAGCATTATAAATTTCAGGTTTTAGAAGTACTGCCGTACCATTAACCTCAGATTCCACATATTCGATAGTCCAATTAACTGAAACTTCAGGATCAATCATCCCTCCAATTTCTACGAAAGCTAATGGATCAGCTTGACCATATCCATATTCATTATCTGGTCTTGTTTCTGCGAGTGAACAATTGTTAGATGCTGCGTCAGGATCATCGTCTAATATTTCTCTCTCAATTGCATAACCTGCAATTAAAGTTTCTTTTACTTCAGCAGGCGTTAAGTCAGGGTTAGCCTCTAAGATTAAAGCTACAATACCTGCCATCAATGGCGTTGCCATACTAGTTCCACTTTTACTTGTATATCCTGTTCCAGTTCCTTGATTAGGTGCCATTATGTTACTGCCAACAGTAGCAACATCGGGTTTTACTCTAGCATCTGAAGTATAGCCTCTTGAACTGTAAACTGCAAGACTCAAATCTTTATCGAGTGAAGCTACGGTGATAGGCAATTTAGAGTCTCCTGGAGAATCAATAGTATTACATCCAGCTCCTGTAATTGATCCTAATTCATTACCTGCACTCAAAGTAACTACAAGCCCAGATTCTACGGCTGCATCCACAGCTTGACTCCAAGCCGAACTCCCATCATTATCAATATGGAATTCAATTTGTTGTTCACCTAAACTGGAAGTCATCACACGAATATTTGGTTCAACCAAATTTTGATTTGTAATGGTCCATTCTATTCCTTCAATAATATCTGATATATCGCCTTCACAACAAGAAAGAACATTTACTAAATGCGCCTTTGGTGCAACCCCTATGTATTTGGTTCCATCTGGTGCAGTTTCACCATCTCCAGTACCTGCTGCTATTCCAGCTACATGGGTGCCGTGAGTTCCACTATCAATAGATATTCCTGGGTAGCAAGGTGAAGTCCCTTCTAGTCCATTTTCTGAGCAAACAAGAGTATTTTGGACTGCATCATAATAAGCAGCTACTTTCAAATCATTTGTAAAACTATTATCGTCCATATCATCTAGGCCGACATGAGCATTATCTACTCCAGTATCAACGACAGCAATCGAAATTCCCTCGCCGTAAAAGCCATGATTTTGCCAAACTTGATCTACGCCCATAGCAGGCACAGCTTCATGCATGTGAGATTCAGCTTTCCCAATGTCATCCAGCATCACAACACCTTCCCAAGAAGCAACTTCGACAATCATTTCTCTTGGCATTGTCGTTGCTAGCAAATCAATGTATTGAGCACGGAATGTAATGTCAATTCCGGCACCCTCTAACCTTTCAATATCGTTATCGGTTGGTTGATGATCATATCTTACAAAAACTCTAGCTTCATCCTCTTCAAAGAATCGGTTTCCTTGGTAAAGTTTCCAAATTAAAAGATCAGAGATTCCATCGTGATTTTTATCTCGGGCATAATTATCCCACCAATTTATCTGATTAGTATTTTCAGTAGCAGCTTGGCCAGTTACTGGTATATTTAGGCATAAAATCAATATGATTCCGAAGGCCAAAATTTTTTGCTGCATGGTTAGGTAGATAGGACTTTGATTAAAGAGGTTCCGATTTCTCTTTATTTCCAATTCCAGCTCTAACGCGTACAGCCATACCTTGTTGTCCGAGTTCTAATTCTTTAGGTGAAACAATCAATTTTCCGAATGCTACTAATTCATCCTTTGGTGTAACTACTATACATTCATCCATTGCCCTTAGGTTAGAGTCGATACTTTCAATAAATTTACAGAAAACACTTTTACCTTTTTTATTAAATTCAGCTGTTTCAGCATTAACTACAACTCTGAATTTGGGAAACGCGTTAGTTTTTTGAATTATTTCAGCACCTCTTTCTTGTAAAATAAACAACCCTCTTCTATGCGAAAGAGAAACCACATGCCCGCCATTTAGGATTAAATTCCTCAGCCGCTTTGTTTTTTTACTAACGACCAATTCAATCTCTCCGTTAGTCAGCACATCCCCCGTTCCTTTACCGAATTGGTAATCTAAAACGGTTTTGACCCTATCAATATCCCAGTCTTGCATTTTCCATCCTTTAATATCATCTTGTAACAATCCAGGATGAAAGGGATATGTTTCAGAAAGATGATTAGGAACTTTGCCAAAATAGGGATGATCCATTCCTCTATTAAATGAGTCGGAAAGATTAGTGAAAATAGGACGAATATTTGATTCGATTCCTGTTTTAATTGGAGTTTTGTAACGATAAGCAGGTTCAAAATCATTAAGCCACGTCATTTCAGATTGTAGAACTTCAAATACTTTCATCAAAGCTGGCGAACTTCTTAGACGATTTTCAACTAATTCCCATAGTAAACCATCATGAATAGCTTGCTCAACTCTTCGAATTTCGGTAAATGAAACAATTAAATTGTGTTTAGCTATAATTTTTTGACGCTCTTTTTTCGGCATTGCTTTTAATTCATTGATTTTAAGATCTGGTGCGGCTGAGAATTCACTTGGTATTGTTTTTAATTCTTCTAAAGATTTAGTTCCCCATGTAAACATTAAACTGTCTCTTGATGCAAATTTAGCATAACTAGAACTATCAAATAGATCACATCCTAAAAATGAAGCTAGCGCAAAGAGCATAGGGTGCCCGCATCCAAAAAGATGCACGGGTTTCGAAATATCAAGACCTTTTTTGGCAGCGATAATTACTTCAGTCAATAATTTGAATTTATTTTTTTCCATCAAGGGAACGACTCCACCAATAGGAAATAGTTCAGCATTAGTTTTTGAGGCCATTTGAGCAGCTTTTATCCTTAAATCTAAATGTCTTCCACCTTGTATGGGGGCTGCCAAGAATATGTTTCCTTTATTTTTATCAGATTGTTCTATTCTTTTTTGAGTTTCTTCCAATTCACTTTTGGCATCTTCAAATCGGGTTTCAGGTTCACAAAAGACGTCTAAGACGGTTCCAATATCGACACCAATAGTTTTTTGGAAATTTAGAATTTCTTCAGGTTCCATTTCAATTTCCCCGTAAACATGGGATTGAAAGGTTCCACTGTCTGTCATGATTGGTCCAGACCAATCTAGAAGCCCATGGACACCTTTTCTTTGAGCAATCTTTTTTAGTTCAGGATTTTTGTAAATAATGTAACTATTTGTGATAATGCCCTGCGCTCCACATTTAGTAAGTTCTTCCATGGAAAGGGTTAAAATTTTTGGATTTACAACTGGCAATAAAGTGGGCGTATCTAAGATTCCGTGAGAAGTTGTGATTTTTCCAATTCGGGCCAATCCGTCTCTTTTACTTATTTCGAACAATATTGCTCCCTAAACAAACCTTTATTTCAATCCACGTTCACTAATTTACGTGAGTGAGCTAAGTTCTCGACAGCATATTCTTGGCGTAGGAGGCATGACCTGTAATGGTTGTGCTAATAATGTTAAGAATGCGCTATCCTCAGTTGTTGGCGTTTCAGACGTAAATGTAGACCTTGAAGGAGCTAAAGCTACGGTTAATCTCGATTCAGATCTCGATAAGCAAACTTTGGAAGAGGCTGTAACGGCAGCAGGATATTCCATTCATGAACCAGGTACAGCATTAGATTTACTTCAGTTTTCAGCACCAACTCCAACCGAATTTAATTGGAGCGACCGTTCAGTTTGGAAACAAAGTGCCCACAATACGAAGTGGTGTTTGATTGGTTGTTCGATTGGCGAATTTGGAACTTTAGCCTACTATTCATATTCAGGAATGACTGTTGGGCTGGAACTGTATTCATATATTTGGTATTTCTATGCTATTTTGCCATTAATTAATGGATTAATTACTAGCGTAATGCTAGAAACAGGAATTTTAATGCGAGGTCAGATGGATTTCAGAAATGCATTATCGACTGCACTTGGAATGTCATTCATTTCAATGCTTATGATGGAGATTGCAATGGAAATTACAGATTTACTCTTTACTAAAGGAGAATTAGGTCTGATGCCATTAGCAATTCCATTTATGCTAATTGTTGGTTTCTTAACGCCTTGGCCTTACAATTACTGGCGATTGAAGAAGTATGGACAAGCTTGTCACTAAAATCTATACTAGAATTTATTAGGCCTGCCCACAAAGTTCCTAGTACAGTTTGGAGTTCAGAAACTCCTCTTAATCTGAAACCTCGTTTCATTACATTGTTTTTTCTAGTTTTAGGATTGTGGATTTTTGGAACCGGTGAAGCAATATTGATTGATGCGGGAATTGGTGTTAGTCCATGGACAGTTCTTGCCCAAGGAATAACCGAGCAGACTGATTTCACAGTTGGAATGTCAACATTTATTGTAAGTGTTTTAGTTCTTTTTCTTTGGATACCCTTACGAGAACTTCCAGGAATAGGTACAATTCTCAATGCCATTTTGATAGCATTGGCTATAGACGTAATGGCGCCTTTTATTCCAGACCAGACTGATATATTTCCGGCAATCATTCAGTCTGCAATTGGCATTATTTTGGTTGGTATTGGAAGTGCTTTTTATCTTACAGCTAACTTAGGCCCAGGTCCACGAGATGGGTGGATGACAGGAATCCAAAAAAGAACAGATTGGCCTATAGGGAGAGTTAGAATAGGCATCGAAATTTTAGTTCTAAGTTTGGGTGTTTTGTTAGGAGGTACTTTTGGTTTAGGTACTATCATGTTTGCCTTGGGCATAGGTCCTATCGTAGCAATATGTTTGGGGATTGTCAGGTATTGGAACAAAGATTAGGCTATAATCCTATTAACAGGTCACTAAAATGACATTTTGACGGGCCGGTAGATCAGTCTGGAAGATCGCCTCCTTGGCATGGAGGAGGGCGCGAGTTCAAATCTCGCCCGGTCCACCATCTGATGCACATGGAAATAACTCCGGAAATTCAGTCTACTATTGCGAAGGGCCTTGCCCTTACCGGAACGATGCTTTTATCAGGAATATTGGCGCGTTATTTTAACATCAAAGTAAATTACACCCGAAAGATCAATCATTTCGCACTTTTCTTCTTACCAGTTTTCATCGATAAACAATTTGATACCGAAACCTTTACGGATTTCATATATCTTGCAATAACTGGAGTAGTATCCACTCTAGCTTTAGCCGTATATTATGAACCTATTAGAAAAACTATCCCACCATTTCAGCTCATGTTTGAAGGTTTTGATAGGCCTGAAGATAGGCCCCATACTTTAATCTGGATATGGACTCAATTTGCAGCAGGTTTTGCCGTAATGTTACCTATGATTTGGTTATTTGGGCAATGGGGTCTTGAGTCATTGGTTCTTATCCCTATATTGATTAATATAATCGGAGATGGACTAGCCGAGCCTGTAGGCATCAGGTTTGGGAAGCATGAATACAAAACAAAAGCGCTTTTTACCAATAAAACATACGTAAGAACATTTGAAGGGAGTGCATGTGTATTGATTACAGGATTCATAGCAGTGGCAATGCATGCAGAATTTTTCACCGATATACAATTTATTCTGGCAATGCTTTTTGTTCCTATTATTATGACATTGACTGAAGCATATTCACCGCACACGTGGGATACACCTTTTTTAATGTTTACAGGGTATGTTTCATTATTACTGATAATGCAATTCTAGAGATATTAAAGTTGACAACTAGAGCCTAACAAAATGGCGCTATCAAATCTTCCGAGATATTCCAAAGTTTATGGTTATGTTTTTCATTTTTAGCTTTGCTAGAACCTTTCTTAATTTGAGAATTTGCGAAAAATCTGCCAGTTGTATTTTTCACATCATCAGAAGATGCCAAGTGAATTGTAGTTTTTGCTCCGTCTTTTACATTGATTGCCATCAATAATTTAGCAAAACTTATGGCCGATCTCCACAATATATTATTATTATTTCCAAATTTTGTAGCTACAAAACCAGGATGTAAGCAATTTGCAGTTATTCCTACATTTTCAATTCTTTTTGCTAGTTCGTAAGTAAACATGACATTTGCTAATTTTGATTTTTTATAAGCATCAAATCCCTTGTATCGCTTTTCTCCATTTAGATTGTCGAATTCAAAACTGACTCCGTAATGGGCACTTGACGAAACATTTACTATTCTTTTGTAATCACTTTTTTCAACAAGCGGTAACAATTTTTTTGTCATTAAAAAATAACCTAGATGATTCAAAGCAAAGGTTCTTTCGAATCCTTCTTCCGTTACATCTCTAAAAGCAAAATAAGCGCCTACATTGTTTATCAAAACATCAATTTTATCGTATTTTTTAGACACTTCATCGGCAACTCTAGAGACTTCTTTCATCAATATCAAGTCAGCTGTGAAAAAATCAATATCGATACTATCTGCAATTTTTCTTATCTCATTAGAGACCATTTTTCCTTTTTCTTCGTTTCTTCCGATAAGGATCAGATTATAGCCGTTCTTGGCCATTCCAATAGCAGTTTCCTTGCCTATTCCGTCAGTAGCCCCTGTGATTAGGCAAGTACGACCATTCATGTTTGGCTTACGTTTCAGCAGTTATAAATCGTTTAAGCTTGACTTTCCTCAATCGCAATATTCATCCCAATCATATCCCCAATTATCATTAGAACTGAATGAGGTATGAATGTAACATTTATTATCATCTGATAAATCCTCTGCATACTCAAACATACTATACATATAATTTACACTTGAGACATCCCAATCTGAAATATCCTGGTTGAAACGGGTAGCATCATAAAACATATACTCCATAGTAGTTACACTTGAGACATCCCAATCTGAAATATCCTGATTGAAATCATCAGCATTACGAAACATATACTCCATATAATTTACATTAGACACATCCCAGTCTGAAATATCACCATTGAAACTGCCAGCATTAAGAAACATATAATTCATATTAGTTACACTAGACACATCCCAGTTTGAGATATCACCATTAAAACTGCCAGCATTGTAAAATATGTCGGACATATCACTAATCAATGATGTATCCCAGGTGTTGATCTCTCCATAAGTTGAGTTTGCACTATCAGAATCATCTATCCAATCATCCACAGCAGTCTGAAGTTCACCTTTTGTTTCAGGTTGAAAAGATGATGAAGGGCAATATTCATCCCAATCATATCCCCAATTATCATTAGAACTGAATGAGTTATGAATTACGCATTTATTATCATCTGATAAATCATCAGCAGCATAAAACATACCATACATATTAGTTACACTTGAAACATCCCAACTTGAAATATCTTGATTAAAACTATCAGCATAAGCAAACATATACACCATATCAGTTACACTTGAAACATCCCAATCTGAAATATCCTGATTGAAACTCTCAGCATTAGAAAACATATCCCCCATATAAATTACACTTGAAACTTCCCAGTCTGAAATATCTTGATTGAACTCATAAGCATATGCAAACATATACACCATATCAGTTACACTTGAAACATCCCAATCTGAAATATCCTGATTAAAATTCTCAGCATAACCAAACATTTGATTCATAGCAGTTACACTTGACACATCCCATTCTGAAATATCCTGATTAAAATTCTCAGCATATGCAAACATCCACTCCATAGTTGTCACACTGGAAACATCCCAGGAGGATATATCTTGATTAAAACTGGATGCCTTATAAAACATCCAATCCATCTCAGTTACATTTGAAACATCCCAATCTGAAATAGTACCATTGAAACTATCAGCATGAGAAAATAAGTATGACATATCAGTTACACTTGAAACATCCCATTCTGAAATATCCTGATTAAAATTCTCAGCATATGCAAACATCCACTCCATATCAGTTACACTTGAAACACCCCAATCTGAAATATCCTGATTGAAACTCTCAGCATTAGAAAACATTGCGTGCATATTAGTAACACTTGAAACATCCCAATCTGAAATATCTCCGTTAAAATTACTAGATTGAAACATATCACTCATATAAGTTACACTTGAAACATCCCAATCTGAAATATCTTGATTGAAACTATCAGCAGAAGAAAACATATAACTCATATCAGTTACATTCGACACATCCCAATCTGAAATATCGCCATTAAATCCCGTAGAGTAAAATAAGTATGACATATCGGGAATCAATGATGTGTCCCATGTGTTGATCTCTCCATAAGTTGAATTTGCGCTAGTAGAATTGTCTATCCATTCATCTACTGCAATCTTAAGTTCATCTCTTGTTTCAGGTTGAAAATTAAACGCACATGTATTATCTTCTTCTGTAGCCTCTGGATTATAATTATTGGCAGTAGAATTAGTACATCCTAGGATCTCATCAACATCTAAGACCCCATCATCATCCAGATCATAATCACATGTATTGTCTTCCTCTGTAGCCTCTGCATTGTAATTATTGGCAGTAGAATTCATACAACCCTTTATCAATTCATGAGGATAATTCTTAATGTAATCAAATTCTGACGAAGTTAAGTTTCCATCCATATCTAAATCAGCAATGTTAAACATCTCATTAGCAAATTCTGACGATGCAGCAACCACAGATTCTCCATCATTCACCAAATCCATATTTAGACAATCGACAAATTCACCGTAAGCTACTATGGAATCATTATTTGGATCACATTCAACAAAGTCGCGGTAAAAGGTCCATTGTTCGGTGGGTCTTTCTTCTGTTTTTTCTTCAGTATTATCAGGTTCATCAGTATCTTCGACTAGTTCTAAACCCGAATCTTCAATACACCCTGTAAATGGCGCCAGAAGTAAGCAAATTACCAACAAGTATGCTTTGTTCATAGTATTAGATAAATTGCGTAGTATAAGAAATAGATAGATTATTCAGGCTTTACCATCAGATATCTGTGATAATGCAAATTGCCGGCCTTAAACGCCTCGTAAACAGGAGTTCCCTGAACGCCAGCAAAAGTCTCGAAACTTTTTCTCATAGATCTTGGAACACTTTCCTTTATTCCCTGAACTTTACTTTCATTTATCTCATCTAAAGCCACAAGAACCCCTGGAGTAATTTCCCTCTTTGACACAATTTGGAACCCAGAATCTAAAAATATTTCATGCAATTTTTCCATAGTTGGTTTATCTCTGAAATCAGTCCAGCAGAAGTTACCTCCAGTCCTAAGTACACGATAAACTTCTTTCACAAACGCTTCAACATTTCCATAGCAATGTGACGATTCCACATTGTAAATTATATCTTGAGAATTATCCTCCAATGGAAGCGCCTCGGCGTTACTCTCTTTGAAAGAAAGATTTGTTTGTGAAGAGTACCATTCATTGGAAAGTTTCACAGCTTCTTTGGAGAAATCAAACCCTATCAGTTTTTTCGGTCCATATGTTTTGGCAATCCAGGAAGCTCCACCCCCACGACCAGATCCAACTTCAACAACTTCTTTTCCCTTCAGATTCACATCGCGAATGTTCATATTGTACAATTGGATGAAAAGTCGATTTGGTTCATCCTCTTTGGATAATTTCAGTTCTTCTTCATCTTTGTAACCATAATTCATAAAGCGGAAATCGGCTCTTTCGTGAGCTCTGGCTAATCTTTGGTACCACCATCTCCACATCCAATTACGGACGCGACCGGGAGAAATTCGCAGCATAATTGCAAAAATCCGGGCTGGAATTCCCATTCTCATTTATAAAAAAGTAGATAATTTTTCTTTGATATTATCCACACCAAGCCCTTGATGAAGAATTTGTTCTTCTTGACCACAATTACCAGGTCTAGTAGTTCCCATGTAATCATAATTTGGAGCTAAGCCACGTTCCAATAACCATGTTCCAAATCGAATTCCTAATCCAGTTCTTGAGTTCAAACTCTCAATTACTAAAACGAAGGGTGATTTACCAATTTTTTCCATAATATCTTCATCAACAGAATTCAAAGTTGGTTTGTTTATCAATCCAATATTTATCCCATTTTCTCGATATTCTTCAACTACATGCAAACATCGGTGCAGCATATCACCATAAGAGATAATCCAGCCTGCATCTCCCTCACGAATTATTTCGTCAACACCAGGTATGAATTCATAACCTTCACCATAGAATGACTTTCCATTAGAATTTAAAATCAGAGGCGTCTTTGATCTATTTGAGAAAATAAAGCGTAAACCATAATCGTGAAATATTCTTTTGATTACAGAATCCATTTGATTTACGTCAGCCGGAAAGTACAATCCTGTTGAACTACCTTCTTCAACATAGTTGTCAGCAAAGAAGTTATTCAATCCAAAATGGCAAGTATTGTCAGACATGTGGTCAACACCAGCGTGTGAGAAATGAGCAAGTACATTAGCCTCATTCAATCTAGACATAGTTATTTCTGAAATTACCATTTCCATAAATGCTGAAAAAGTTGCAAATATTCCTAAATTTCCTTTTTGTGAACCAAAACCAGCTGCAGCAAGATAATTTCCTCTTTCATGAATTCCAGCACTTGTAAAACATTCTGGAAATTCTTCTTTTACTGAAGTTAGACCGACCGATCCTTCCAAATCAGAATCAAAAGCATGAACTTTCTTACGATCATTTTTTGACATATCTTTTAGAATTGAATTAATTGATTTTCCGAATTGTTTTCTACAAGCATCTTTTTCTCCACTCCCTTTGAATTCAATTGCGTTTTTATTTTCTTGAGCTGAAGCAACTTCTTCAAGCATTTCAACCGCCTTAGTTTGATTTCTTTCTTTGAGATATTTAATTCCAACATCGAAGGGAATCACATCATGAAGTTGACACTCACCTTCCAAATCAGGTATCCCAGGCCCCATCACTCTTTTACAGATTATAGCAACCGGCCCTGTAATTTCTAAAGACTTAACAATTGAATTATAGAGTTCATTATAGTCTTCACCGTTGCAAGTAAAAACTTTGAAACCTTGCCCTTCCAAAGTACTGCCTACATCAAAACCATTCATGTAATTGTTTGGATGCCCTGCAATAGTTACGTTATTATCGTCAATAATCCATTTTACATTCAAATTATTAGCAACTGCCAATCTAGCAGCTTCAGCATTATTTCCTTCCATTTGCGCACCATCTGAGCCATACATGATTATTGCACAATCAGGATTTGCAAATGCCACACCATTCACATGCCCGGCAGCATGTCCAAGTCTTCCCGTGGAAAAATCAATACATTCTAATAATTCAGGTTCAGGATGTCCAGCCAATCCAGATCCATATTCACGATAATGTAATAACTTTTCCGCATCCATTTTACCTCTTACAACACCTCTTACGTATTGTAATGCAGAGCGATGTCCAGCTTCATCAAAAAATTCATCATGTATCTTTGCTCCACCTTCTCTTAAAGAATCTACAATCAAAGCTTCTGGAACAATATCGTAAGGCCCACCTGTGTGCCCTCCAAGCCCTTTGACTCTGGCAAAAGCAGTCGTAGTGATAATGGCATTTCGTATCAGGAGTATGTTTTTGTTTAACGTTTCAAGTTCTTTTTTTGTAAGCTTCTTTTCACGATTCAATTTCAAATTTACGAAGCTGCCAATATCAATTGGAAAATCCATGAAAACCCAGTTTAGAAAGAGACCTTAAACCTTCGGGGTTACTTATTTTATTTTAAATTCAGAATGTCTGATTTCCCATTATCGAGAATTGCAATTGCAGATACCGGGAAAGGTTTTCCACAAGCTGCACCTAGAACTGAATTATTATCCTTAAAAGTATAAACACGAGTATCACTACTTTCTGCAAAATTTACGGTATTGTCTGGACAATTAGAAGATAAAATAACCAATTTTACTTTTCCACCCTTGATTGCTTTAGAAGTTTGGTTACATCCGAGTTTTACATTTCCAGAGTCAATTGCGAGTCGTAGAGATTTGTTAAGATCCATCTATTTTTTTCCTTTTGTTTTTTTAGGTTTATAAATTGCACTAACTGCACCAGTACCTAAGTGAACAGGTTGACCAACAATAATATTTTCAGCTACACCAGTTAACACATCAGATTCTCCAGTTAAACCAGCTTGAAGTAAGTGAGTAGACGTAATTTCGAAAGCAGCTCGAGCTAATACAGATACCTTAGCTCCAGAAATACCATGCCTTCCAATAGCTTGAATTGAACCAGTATTAGTCATAACATCTGAAACTAACATGTTGTGGCGCTGGTCAACCGAAAGGCCTTGTTCAGACAATGTTTTGTACAATTCAATTGAAATTGCAATTCTTGCAGCTTCAATACCTAAGACTTCAGCTACTTCATGAATTGAATTTGTGTTAGTACGAGTTGGATCAATGCCCGGAACTTCTAAAATGGCTTGCAAGTCAGATCCTTCTGTAAAAATTACAAATTCTTTGTTTTCTTTTCTTACAATGGCTCTTTGAATGTTTCCAATACCATCAACCATTAAGTGACTAACTTTGTCTTCTAAAAGATATAATTTTTTGAAAGAAACATCCTCTTCTTCCATAATTATTACATTATTTTCAATAGTTATTTTAGTCTTTAATCGTCCTTTTTTCTTTATTCTTGCCGCCAATTCAGTAATCGGTAGATTTCGAGATTTGAGAATTTTCATATCGGGTTCAACAATTACACGAAGATTTGTAACATCAGTACTTATTTTAGCTAGTTGAGAAACTGATTTTGCTTCAATTTGGCTAGCAATTTCAAGAGCCTTCTTTTGTGAATTTGAAATATTAGGTTCTAAGAAAACTTCCATTATAGGTGTTTTTGGCACTCTTCTAGCATCCACTATTTCAATAAGTCTAGGTAAACCTAGGGTAACATTCATTTCTGCAACTCCAGCGTAGTGGAAAGTACGCATGGTCATCTGTGTACCAGGTTCACCAATTGATTGAGCAGCAATAACACCAACAGCTTCAGTAGCATCAACTTTGTTTTGATTAAATTGACCAATTGCTCCTTCAATAACTGTTTTAATTTGTTTAGTTGTAAGCTTATGTTTTAAACTTTTTTCAGTAATTTCTCGTATAAGCCCCTGAGGTAATCGTCCTCCTTGTTTTAGACAGAGTTCGTTTACTTTTATTTCCAAATTATTTAAGACAGTATATTCGGCCACCAATTTTTCTATATCTTTTTTAGGTAATTTTTCTGTTTCAGCTTTTTGTGCAATTTCTTCAGCATATAATTCGGGAAGTTTTTCTCCAAGTTTTATTGCTTGTTTTCGGAATTTATTTGCTTTTTTGATAACGATTTCTTCTTCTACAACATTCTGTTTTTTTACCCTTCTTCCCTTCGGTATTGGTTTTTGTAATTCAACGGCAGTAGCTTTAGCGCTAGCATCTCTAAACTTCGCAATTTTAGTAGCCGGAACTCCGGCGTTACGAAGATCTCCATCAGTTGCCGTAATGACTTGAGATGCCTTCCATATGCCGTGAGTATACAAACTAAGAGATACTTTTCGACTCAAACCCATTTCGTTAAATAATTTTAGAGCAGATATGCGTTCTTCTTCAAAACGTAACCTTTCTCTTTCAAGATCCAAAGCATCCTCGACTTGTGTATAATTTCGAGCCGATTTAACTTGAGTTCCATCCATTTTACGAAATTCTTCGAGTCTAATAGTACGTGGTAACTCAATTAATCGATCGATACGGAGGAATGTAACATAAGGTTCCTTAGTGTGAGCCTTTAACATTAGTTTTTTTTCTTCTGGAACATTAGGCCTATCAAAAGACAAGACTTCAGTTATAACTGATTGATAACAAATTCCTCTGGTCTTTAGATATACATATCCATTAAATGGATATCTAAATTGTTTAGAATTAATAGGAAATGCAACACCTAAAAGGGCTTGACCAGTTTTAGCAATATGTGTAGCCAACCCTTCAATAGTATACCCCTCAGGCAAGGACCATATGACTCCTAATTTCTTTTCAACGCGTCTCAGAGCTTGATCTGCAGAAATCGGTCCGTCATTGATTTCTCCTTCATTTATTGCTTTAATAACTATATCTTCTCGATCGATGCCTTTATTATTTGACACATCTATAAGTTGTAAAATTTCTTTGTAGTGAAAATCTTTTTCTAAAGTTTTCAATTCTGTTTTCTTTAAAGTACCTAATTGGTATCCTAAATGGACAGTTTTTTCAGCTAATTCTGGAGAAAGCCCCCTTTTTTCCAACGCCCTAATTGTATCTAATCTAGCCATTATTTACCCCCTGCAGTAATTTTTTTAATTAAACTATCAACATCAATTGCATCTCCGAATTTACTCCTTGTAGGATCTATGGAATCTTCGCCATATTTAAATTGAATAACCGTATTAGCTGTGTTTCTTACAGTTTCATCGTATTTTACCCTTAAATCTTCAAGTGCATTGACTAATCGTCTCTGCATATACCCCGATCTAGAGGTTCTAACAGCCGTATCAACGAGTCCCTCACGGCCACCCATGGAGTGGAAAAAGTATTCAGTAGGAGATAATCCTTTCTTGTATGAGGACCTTACAAATCCTTTAGCGTCTGCACCCAAATCATCTTTGTTAAAATGCGATAATGTGCGTTTTTCGTAACCACGAGATATCCTTTCACCACGAACAGCCTGTTGTCCAATAGATCCAGCCATCTGTGAAAGATTTAACATACTTCCACGAGCTCCAGATCGAGCCATAATAACTGCAAAGTTGTCCATACCTAGATGCCATCCTGCAATTTCTCCAGATTTATCTCTAACTTTACCCAAAACACTCATTACTTCAACTTCTAGGGTTTCTTCAAGACTTCGTCCAGGCCTTGGCTGTAATTTGCCTTTGTTATAGGCTGCAACTAACTTGTCAACTTGTTTTACAGCGTTAATTTGTGCTTTAGTAATTTGATTTAACGCCTCTTGAGGTACATCAGCATCATCTATTCCTGTTGTACATCCTGTTTCCATTAAAGCCCCAACAGCCAATCTTGTTACTTTGTCAATAAACTCTTTAGCTGCATTAGCTCCTTTAATCCTAGAAATTTCTTCCAAAATACGGCCTTTAAACGCAGAAATTGAGTTACCATCAACAGGACCTCGAATCATATTTCCATTAACAATTTCTACAATCATGCCTAACTCTGTATTTTCTTCGTGAGACCTGTCAGCAAAATAAACAGATGCATTATATTTTAGATTCATGTCATCTGGTAATAATACTGAAAATATTTGCCTTCCAGACCAGCGAGGGCCGCCTTTGGCCTTAGGATAATCAGGTTTTGGTAATGCAATTTTGTTTTCCACACGGGAAAGAATTCTAACAGTTTGGTCAATGTCGTAGCTAGCCTTACCGTGAGTTAATAGGAACATTCCAGTTATGTGATCATGTATAGCTCCAATAACTGCACCTCCAAATCTCGGAGAACGTATATGTTCTTGTACTCTCATTAAAATTCTAGCTTCCGCTCGAGCTTCTTCAGATTGAACAACATGTAAATTCATCTCATCTCCGTCAAAATCTGCATTATATGGTGGACAAACACATAAATTTATTCTAAATGTTTTTCCTTTCATAATACGAACTTCATGGGCCATCATGGACATACGGTGCAAACTTGGCTGACGATTGAATAAAACGATATCTCCATCCATCAAATGTCTTTCAACAAGGAAACCAGGCTCTAAGCGATCATGATTGAATTCCCAATTTTCTTCAGTTAATTTAACTCTTCGTCCATCAGGTCTTATCATATAATTTATTCCCGGGATATATTGTTCTGGATCAGTAGGTTGGAAATTTTCCTTGATTAAATTTCTCATGAAAGACAAATTATGAATATTAATTCGAACTGGGACAGTTAATTCACGAGCTGCAAGTTCAGGAACACCAACTTGATTAATACTCAAGTAAGGATCCGGAGTAATGACAGTACGAGCTGAAAAATTAACACGTTTACCTGATAAATTTGAACGGAAACGACCTTCTTTTCCTTTCAATCGTTGAACAATTGTCTTCAAAGGACGCCCCGAACGATGTCGGGCAGTAGGGATTCCGGCAGTTTGATTATCGAAATAAGTAGTAATATGATATTGTAATAATTCCCATAAATCTTCGACAATTAATTGAGGAGCTCCAGCATCTCGGTTTTCTCTAAGCCGTTGATTAATCCTCAAGACATCTACTAATTTGTGTGTTAAATCATCTTCTGATCTTTCCCCAGATTCAAGAGTAATTGATGGCCTCATTGGAACTGGAGGTACAGATAATACAGTCAATACCATATATTCAGGCCTTGTAATAGCTGGATTGAAACCTAAACAGAACAAGTCTGAATCAGGAATTTTTTCTAATCTTGATCTAACTTCTTTCGGTGTTAATTTTCTACCCTCTTCACGGAAGGTTGTTGGTTTATCAAGTGTAACTTTGATTTTAGGTTCACCACAATGTGGACAAGTTTTTGCTTTTGCAGCTTCACGTATTGCCCTTCTTGAAATTCCCCCAATAGCAACAGTAGTTCCAGCATCAGATTCCATTAATGCTTGAATTTGTTTATTGTAATGCTCAATTCTATCCTGAGTAAGCATAATTCTTCCCGAACTAGGATGCGTTGCATTCATGATGTCTTTTACAGTTTTTGAATATCCAGCATGTATTACAGGCATTGCTAAATCAATGTGTCCAAAATGACCCGGATCTTCATCCATTTTACGACCACTGGTTTTACATCTTAATCCAGGTTCAATAACACCCATATGTAAATCCATAAGTCCCATAGGAATAGGAAACCCATCATCATCATAAGTGTCTGCAGTAATGACTTTTGTTGCAGATAATTTTCGGACTTCTTTAGGTCCCATTAGAGCGAAATCAATCGATCCAATCTTCTTAGGAATCATTTCCCTCATGATAAGTCCTCCAATCTTAATCTGGCAGCAATACCCAATGATTTCAACTCCTCTAAAAGCAACTTGAAAGCATATGACATAGCAACAGGATAAATCGAAGTATTGTCACCCATTGGTGAAGTCAAGACACCCCGGCGATCTAAATATCCAATATGTCCTGATTGACTATCTACATATTGAACAGTTTTATCACTTTCATCTAACAATCTGTCTTTAATGACCATTGCCGCACCATGAGCAATTAAACAATCACGTTCCATTTCCCCGAATCTTAAACCACCCATACGAGCCCTACCTTCAGTAGGTTGTCTCGTAAGTAATTGAACTGGTCCACGAGAACGGGCATGCATTTTCCCAGAAACCATGTGATGTAGTTTTTGGTAATAAATAACGCCAATGAAAATTTCAGCATCAATACGCCGTCCGGTCTGACCATCGTATAAGATTTCTCTTCCACTGTGCTTAAATCCAAAATTAGCTAGTCCACTTCTTAGATCAACTTCTTTCTCACCAGAGAAAGCACTTCCATCAACAGGGCGTCCTTCCATACTTCCAAATTTACCGCCAATCATTTCTAGAACGTGTGCAACAGTCATACGTGAAGGAATAGCATGTGGATTGATAATTAAATCAGGAGTGACTCCATTCTCGGAAAAAGGCATTCCTTCTGGTGGAACCATGTGCCCAATAACTCCTTTCTGTCCGTGTCGACTAGCGAACTTATCTCCCATTTCAGGTATTCTCTGATCACGTACACGAATTCTTGCAATTCTTGAACCATTCTCAGTCTCGGAAAGCATGACTGAATCTACCGTTCCTTTCTCTCCATGTCTAACAGTAAGAGATGATTCTCTGACTTTTTGTGGGCTCAAGAAATCAGTAGGTTCAGCTAAGAATCTTGGAGGGCTAGTTTTCCCAATCAATACTTCTTTGCCTTTCAAATCAATTTCAGGATAAATTAATCCATCTTCTTCCAAATAGAAATAAGCTTCTTCAGAACGAGCACCCCTTACTTCAGGTCCAGGAATTATAAATCGATCTTCTTGTCCACCAGGATATCTTCTTTCTTCAGACATATAGGTCCTTACAAAGCTGGATCTTCCAGTGCCCCGGTCAATTGAACCGCGATTGAAAATCAATGCATCTTCCATATTATAGCCGTGGTAAGACATAACTGCTACCACTAAATTTTGACCAGCCGGTCTAGTTCTCAAAGTATTATATTTCATTGCCTCAGTTTGAAGCATTGGTCTTTGCGCATAGTGGAGTAAGTGACCGCGCGTGTCAGGTCTAATACGGTAATTTGCTTGCCCTATACCTAATGATTGTTTTGACATACCCGCACCCATTGTACATCTAGGTGAAGAATTATGTTCAGGGAAAGGTACATTTGAAGTTGCAACACCTAATATAGTAAGAGGATCTACTTCCATGTGACTGTACTTGTGAGTCTTCTTTTTTCTAGCCAAGTCATCTGTATTCAATGCAATTAAACAATTTTCTTCTTCTTCGGCATCAATGTATTCAATTATGCCTTTTTGAATTAAATTATTCCAATCAATCTTTTCTTCTTGGAGTGAAATAATATCGCGGTCTTTGATTAATAATTTGTTATTTCTACCAGTCACCATTAAAGGTCTTCTAATTCTCCCCGGATCACTATTTATGATAACATCATTCAAAGATTCATCGTGTCTAACGTTAACGACATTGCTAATCATACCTTGCCTTCTTCTTTGTATAATCTCTGCAGCTAAATCAGAAGGTGCTTTATGAATTCCAATCAAGTCTCCATTAAAATAAACCTTACCATCTTCAGCGTCTGCATCTTCTATAGGTTCTATATTCAAAGTTTCAAAAGTTTCTAAAATAACCTCATTTGGAACATTTTCTGAAACATCAACCATCAGTGCCAAATTCTTTACTAAACCACAATTTTGACCTTCAGGTGTTTCATTAGGGCATAATCTTCCAAATTGAGTAGGATGTAAATCACGGGCTTCGAAGTGGGGTTGAGATCTTGTCAATGGCGAAATAACCCTTCTTAAATGTGAAAGAGTAGCCATATTACAAGTTCGATCTAATAATTGAGAGACTCCAGCACGGCCACCAGTCCAATTTCCAGTTGCCATAGCGTGCATTATTTTGTTTGTTAATACATCTCGACGTACGGCATGATGTATACGATTTTCTTTTCTTTTAGAGTATGAACGTTCCATTTGGTATTTCATATCGTTTAACAAAGCTTGAAGCCCTGAACGGAATAATTCTTCCATTAAATTTCCGGCAAGTTTAAGCCTTTTGTTCGCATAATGATCTTTATCATCAGGTTTTCTTTCACCGAGATTTAACTCAAGAACTTCTCTAGCCATACGACCTAAGAAAACAGCTTTTTTCAATCGAGAGTCATCATTCGTATTTAAATGTGGTAAAAGTGTATTATCAATAATATAATTAATTCTCTTTCGACGATATTCTTTAGATTGACCTGCTGCAAATCTTCTTTCAAGATATTCTAAAGCCTCTTGAGTAGTGTAAATTCCTTCAGTATTATGAATTTCTTCAATGTTTGCGAGAATTAAATTCTGCATTTCAGGATTACTAGTTATGGCCTGCATTATATCGTCAGCAGATTCCATCCCCAATGCCATCATTAATACAGCTAAAGGTACTTGCCCTGATGCTACAGGAATAGATACCTGCAAAATTCCGTCTTTTTTCTTTTCAACGACCGTTAAAGCTCTGAAACCTTCTCTCTGTGAGAATACTTTTGCTAATTCAGTTTGTCTTTGATAACGCTGTTCACTTTCAACCATCACACGATTGGGTGCTAAATCTTCTAAACAAACTAAAACTCTTTCAGTTCCATTAACAATGAAGTAACCACCAGGATCTTGTGGATCTTCAGATTTTTCCTTTAGACCTTGTATGTAATCACTATCACTTGACCCTTCCCCGGTCAAATGATTTCGATGAAGGTTACAAAGGATAGATTTAATCATAACTGGCATATTGCCAATTTCTTCTTCTACTTCTTCAATTTCTATTCCTTCTTCAATAATTGTAAATTTAAGGTAAATTGGAGCAGCATAGGTCATATTTCGTAATCTAGCCATCATAGGAATAGAATCAGTTTGGGAGCCGTTGGCTTCGTAAACCATAGGTCGGCCAATTCGAATTTTTCCTAAACTTATAACAACCTCTAAATCACCTAATTCAAGACGAATAGCACCTCTAAGGGATTCATCAGCACCTACCGAAATATTGTCTACAACTCTTTGCATCCACGGTGCTTTATTATTTTCATGAGGTAAAAAATCATTAAATGAGCCTAATTGGTGATTAACTAACGCTGCACTTGGTCCCGAAGTGCTTCGACTATCAAAAAAGCCTTTGATTAATGCCCTGGAATTCATTCTTCCACCACCAGACGATAAGCTAAATTACTTCCAGCATGTTCACTAAATCGGTGTATTTCGACGACATCTCCTGGTTTAGCTTCTTTATCTAATGCTTTTAGAGCAGGATCTTTTAACAAAATTTTAGGTAATTGTTCTTTAATGACATTAAGAGGTTTAAGTTTACTTTCAATATTCTTATCTTCTAGTAAAACATGTTTCGGCACGAGTTTGTTTAACCACAATACGTTGTTATTCATTTTGGCATCCTTTCCAATAAAATCATCTTGGCGGGCCTGAAGGGATTCGAACCCTTGGCCGTCCGGTTAAAAGCCGGACGCTCTACCTAGCTGAGCTACAGGCCCTCGTGTCCTCTAACCGTTAGTCTGATGATACTGGAGCTTGTGGCCAGTTAGGTGGTTTATTTAAATTCTACTCTCAAATGGCTTAAATTAATGGTTTATTCACGGTAAATATTGCACTTAAGCAGTTCTCATATGCGTCATAGCTTATTTTCTAATATATTCTATAGGGATTACTATATAAAGTCCTCAACCAAAATTAGAGGGAGTAAGATTTAACTTACCGGCTCCGTCCGGCACCATGCCAAAAGTGGGAATACTAACCAGCGGAGGAATCGCACCTTGTCTTTCAGCAGCAATTGGCGGACTAATTGAGAAGTACAATAAAGCCTCATCTGAAATTGAAATTATAGGATACATGCATGGTTACAGAGGTCTTTTACTTGGTAATTCAATTAAATTTTCAAAAGAAGTAAAAGAAAATTATGGAGTATTGTATAATTTTGGTGGAAGTCCAATTGGGAACAGTCGAGTAAAATTAACAAATATTGAGGATTGTGTCAAGAGAGGATATGTCAAAGAAGGTCAAGATCCTTTGGAAGTAGCCGCAAATCAGTTATTTGAAGATGGAATTGATATTTTACACACTATTGGTGGTGATGATACCAATACGATGGCTGCAGCATTGGCCAGACATATGGAGAAATCAGGTAAAAATTTAACAGTCGTTAGTTTACCCAAAACAGTTGATAATGATGTAATTCCAGTTAAACAAACATTAGGGGCATGGACGGCAGCTGAGCAAGGAGCTATATTTTTTAACAATATCTCCAATGAAAATACCACGAGTCGCCGTCAATTAATCATTCACGAAGTCATGGGTCGTCATTGTGGTTGGCTTACGGCAGCAACAGCTTACGAATATCGGAAATTATTAGAAAACAGGAAATTTCTTCCAGAATTAAATATTTCAAAAGAAAGATGGGACGTTCATGCAATTTACATTCCAGAAATGGATATTGATTTTCAAAAAGAATCTATGCGTTTACGCAAAAGTATGGATGAAAAGGATTGCGTTAATATTTTTTTGAGCGAAGGCGCAGGTATGGACACAATAGTTAGAGAGCTAGAATCTCAAGGGCAAGAAGTTCCTCGTGACGCCTTTGGTCATGTTCGTTTAGATGATATTAATCCTGGGCAATGGTTTGCAAATCGATTTGCCGAAGAGTTAGATGCCGATAAAACTTTAATTCAAAAAAGTGGTTATTTTGCGCGTTCAGCCAAGCCAGGTAAACGCGATTTAGATTTAATTAAAAAATCTGCATTTATGGCTGTAGATTTTGCTTTAAATGGAGAAAGTGGTTTGGTTGGCTCGGATGAGAATAATGAAGGAAAATTGGGATTAATTGATTTGCAACTAATCAAAGGTGGCAAAGAATTTGATGCTACACAATCCTGGTTTGTTGAAATGTTAACCGACATTGGTCAAGCATAACCCCAATAGTTTTATTCAGGCGGTAATGCAAGAATATGAATAAGGAAAAATTAGCTGAGATAGCTAGTGCCATAGTTGCTTCTGGAAAAGGAATTCTAGCAGCAGATGAGAGTACCCCTACTATGGGAAAGAGGCTAGCATTAATCAATCAAGAAAATACAGAAGAAAATCGCCGAGATTTCCGTCAAGCACTTTTTGAGACAGATGGAATGGAGAATTTCATTTCAGGAGTTATATTATTTGAGGAAACATTAGAGCAAAAGGCAGCAGACGGCCGTAGACTTTCTGAGATTCTTGAATCAAAAGGAGTAATTCCGGGTATTAAGGTCGATAAAGGAGCCCATCCTATGGACAACTCACCATCTGAGAAATTAACCAAAGGACTAGATGGATTATATGATAGGTGCGTGAATTATCACTCATTGGGTGCTAGGTTTGCCAAATGGCGAGCCGTTATTACAATCGGAAATGGAATTCCTACTGATGATTGTATTCGAGGCAATGCATCAGCGCTTGCTAAGTATGCTAAGGCATGTCAGGATGCAGAATTAGTTCCAATTGTCGAACCAGAAGTATTGATGGATGGTGACCATACAATCGAAACATGTTATGAAGTTTCAGAAAAAGCTTTCAAAGTGGTTTTTGAAGAATTAGACAATGAAGGCGTATATTTGCCAGGAATTTTATTGAAACCAAATATGGTTATTTCAGGTAAAGATTGTCCAGTTCAGGGAGAAATGAATACAGTTGCAGAAATGACAGTAAAATGTTTGAAAGCCTCGGTTCCTGCTGAAGTTCCAGGTATCGTTTTCTTATCAGGCGGACAGTCTGAAACAGAAGCAACCGAACATCTTAATGCAATGAATGCTATGGGAGAATATCCCTGGGCCTTGAGTTTTTCGTATGGGAGGGCTCTTCAGCAATCCGCATTACGCGCTTGGGCAGGTCAAAGAGAAAATTTAGAAATTACATATGCAACTTTTTATCATCGCGCAGAAATGAATTCAAAAGCTTGCTTTGGAGAATATAGTCATTCTTTAGAAATATAAAAAATTAATAAAATGAAAAAAACGTCGTTGCTTATTGTTACTATGCTCCTTGTCACGGGAGCCAGTGGAGCATACGGTTATTTTTTTATTTATAGTGCGGAAGATTCAGAAACATCAATTTTAGAACCTGAGGAAGAGTTACAAGATACAAATGATACCAATGGGGATGAACCAGAAGACTCTCCAGTTGAAACTAATGAAACCTTCTTTATAGGAATGAAAGACGAATGTTTTGAGCATGGAGGTATTGAAAGATGTTGGAAGTTATATGTCCCAGACGAAACGGATGCAACTCAATCAATACCTTTACTTCTTGATTTACATGGTTTAGGTCGAAATATGGAGACTCAGTATCAGTTGACAGATATGGATAGGATTGCTAAAGAGAATAATGCCATTATAATTTATCCACAAGGGTATGGAGAGTCATGGAATTTTGGAGCTTGTTGTGATCCAGCTAAAGAGGAAGAAATAGATGATATTGGTTTCATACGTTCTTTGATTACTCATTCATTGGAAACTTTTCCTGTAGATTCCAATAGAATTTATCTTACTGGCTGGTCCAACGGTTGTGCATTGTCTCAAGTACTTGCCAATGAAGCGTCAGATCTTATTACAGCTGTGGCTTGTATGTCTATGTATTTCCTTGGAGAACAAGATTCGAGTTATTCACCAATCCCAGTTATGGAAATTCATGGACTTTTAGATGAAATCGCCCCCTATCCTTCCCTCATTCCCTCAGGAATTTTTTTTCAGCAAGCTTTTTGGAATACAGGAGCTTTGCAGAATCTTTACACATGGAGAGATATGAATGGTTGTTCAGGCACCATTCCAGATTGGAATGAGCAAGATATATTTTACAATATTCAAGGATTTACAGATTGTACTAATGGAGCTGAAGTTGCACTGGTAACAATTCATGCAGGAACTCATAATGTGTATTCAAAAAATGATGAAGTTGAACCAGGGAATCAGGGTACTGTAGATACGGCACAAATTGCTTGGGACTTTCTCAGTAAACATTCAAAATAAAATAATAAATCTTATATTAACCTATATGGTGAGCATATTTCGTGGTAGTAAACAAGAAGGTTAAATTATCAGAAGGCGAAGCCCTCAAAAACAAGAATTCTAAAGGTACTGATGACAAAATCCAAGTGTGGATTCCTAAGTCAACTATTGCTTATGAAGAAGAGAAATTAAATTTACAAATTGAACTTCTAAAATTACAAACACACGTTAGAAAAACCGGTCAAAGAATTGTAATGTTATTCGAAGGCCGAGACGCAGCTGGAAAAGGAGGTACAATTAAGCGAATACGTGAACATTTAAATCCACGAGGTGCTCGTGTAGTGGCTTTAGAAAAGCCAAGTGATACCGAGAAGACCCAATGGTATTTTCAAAGATATACCGATCATTTACCATCAGCAGGCGAAATTGTTCTTTTTGATAGAAGTTGGTACAATCGATCCATGGTTGAACCAGTTATGGGGTTCTGTACTGATGAACAACATAAACGATTTTTGAAATATGCTCCAGTATTTGAAAGAATATTGGTTAAAGAAGGCCTTATTCTAATTAAATTATATTTCTCAGTTTCAAAGAAGATGCAATTAAAACGTTTCCAAAAAAGAAGTAAAGATCCTCTTAAGCAATATAAATTATCTCCTGTAGATATGCAGGCCCAAGATTTATGGGCTGAGTACACTATGCGTAAATTTCAGATGTTATTAGAAACAAATACGAGCTTATCGCCTTGGACCATCATACGTTCAGATAACAAGAAAAAAGCAAGAATAAATTGTATGAAATATATTCTTTCAATGTTAGATTATGAAGGTAAAGTCAAGGATGCTGACTTGGTTCCAGATTCTAAGATAGTGATTAGCGGTATCGATGAGCTCAAGCTTATGGAAGACAATTTATCCAAACCAAATAAATTACCAGGTTAATTTCCCAACTTTTTTTAACCTCACTATAACTCGAGAATAAAGTAGTAGAGTAATTTATGGACAAATTCAATAGTAATCGAAAATTTATAGCATCAATTATTGTTTTACTTTTTTTAATGACAGCTTATCACAATATCCATTTTGACGATATCTTTTCTTATTATGAGCATGATGATGAAAAAGTATATGATTTAGCAAATGATGGTTGGACAGTAGATTTAGAATCGCAATATAGTATGAAACCTCAATTTGATGAAATGTTTTCAGAATTAGAAAGAATAGATTATCCAGCAAATAGTGTGATTTTGGTAAAAAATGGCACAATAGTTTATGAGGAATATTATAATGATTTTAGTTATAATACGGAATTTAATACATATTCAGTCACGAAAAGTTTTACTTCTGCTTTAGTTGGTATTGCAATAGATCAGGGGCTGATTAGAAGTATTGATGATTTGGTATGGGATTATTTTTCAAATACAACTTTTGAGAATGATTCACCGAATAAACAAAAAGTTACCATAAAACATATTTTGATGATGACTTCTGGTTTTGACTACGGAGGCGATCCAACATTAGCTCCAATAGTCGAAGGTTCAAGATCAGAATATGTGTTAAATCAACCAGTAAAATATGAACCTGGAACAGTATGGGTTTATGATTCTCAAGCACCATCGGTTCTATTGAAAATAATTGAACTTCAATCAAATATGTCTGTCGATGAATTTGCAAATGAATACTTGTTTGGGCCCTTACAAATTCAGAATGTTTTATGGACTAAAGATGAATCAGATTTATCTTTTGGAGGTTTTGGATTATATTTAGCTGCAAGAGATATGGCTAAACTGGGGCAATTATATCTTCAAGGTGGGGTATGGAATGAGGAACGTATCGTATCAGAAGCGTGGGTCAATGAATCAACAATAGACAGTATGGATCCTAATATTAAATTCATATATTCAACAATACCCACTGATGGATATGGATACTTGTGGTGGGTTTACGAAGATTATTATGTTGCATCTGGTTTACACGGCCAAAGAATTATCGTTAATCCAGAGGAAGATTATGTGTTAACATTTACTTCTTTAGATGTAACTCAATCCGGAGCCAATGCACTTCATCAATTAATTATCAAAGGCGAAGCTGAACTATGGAGAAAGCCAATGACTGAGTTTTATGTTAGATCTTTACCTTTCTTTGGTATATTTTTATTAGCCTTCACGGCAACAAATTACGTTTTTCTTAAATATGGTTTGAAATCAAGAATAGATAAGCGAAAAGAAGAAGTAGATATCTTACTCACTTCGTTTGTATCTTCTTTTTTCGTAACTTTCATGCCCTATCTGTTAACTTTGTCAATTATTTTTTCAGTATTGGATATTTATTTTGGAACTCCTCGTGGTTTTATGTTATTTCCTAAATTTCAAATATTGACTTGGTTATCAATTTTGGCATTTACAGTTATTGCCATCATTTTTGAAAAAGAATGGTTAGAACATAGGCATTCAGTAAATCTCAAAGGGATGTTTAAGTTGACAGTTCCTAAAGCAATATTTTTTATTGTTGCAATTATTTTGGTGTTTTTTAGTATTTATCTAAAAATGGTAGCAGAATATTCAGCCTAATAAAGGACCAATTTCATTTCCAATTAATAACACAATTGTAGCTGAGACTGTAATCAAAACATTGTCATCAATCGGTCCGAATTCATATCTTTCGACAAAGGTAGCTACAATAGCGGCAATCACTCCCCAAATAGGTAGCGCAGGTTCCGCTAAGCCACCTAGGTAATAGCCCATAGGAAGGCACACTATTGCCATGAAAACATTTCCAATCGGATTCTTAGTTCTGTACCCAAATTTCATGTTACGTGCTATTCCGGTAACTCCATCGCCAAACGACATGTAAAGAAGTGGTAGAATTGCAAGATAGGGATCTCCTAATAATTCCCATAAGATGTATACTGAAGTTCCTGCCATGAAACAGAAATTAACATCATTTTTGTTATCTTCAGTTTGAACCCAATACAATAGATGACCTGTGTAATAAGGAATGTATGTGATTATGGTAAAGGCAAATCCAATGTACAAGGCATAAATTGGTTTATCAAAAACAAAAGGAGCCATCATTCCAATTAATCCTCCACAAAACATATGTAAGATTTTTCGATTATAGTAGATAGCTACATTCTCTTTCATATTTCGGGCCATCATAAGTTCGTAAATCCATTTAGTTCCAAAAACAATGAAAACGCCGTATACGACTAAAATAATCATCCAAGTTAATTGATCCATTGATTTACATTATTTCATATTCTACTTAAGCGAATTCCTAAAAAGAACCCAGTATTGTTTATTTATGCGTCCATTCCATCTTGCTTTTCCGGTTGATGATTTAGACAAAATTCGAGAATTTTACACAAATATTTTAGGATGTAATGAAGGTCGCAGTTCAGATAGGTGGATAGATTTTGACATGTATGGGCACCAAGTAGTTGCTCATTTGACTGACGATATGACTTCAGTCGAAACGAATTCAGTAGACGGTGATGACGTTCCAGCCAGTCATTTTGGCGTTATTTTGACTATGGATGATTGGACTTTGTTGTCAGATAGGCTCAAGAATTCAGGCATAGAGTTCATTATTGAACCTCATATTCGTTTTAAGGGCGAACCAGGAGAACAAGCCACAATGTTTTTCTTGGATCCTTGTGGAAATGCTTTAGAATTCAAAGCATTCAACGATGACAAACAAATTTTTGCAAAATAAAGATTATATACATTCTAAGAATAACAGGATATGTCTGAAGGAAAGGGTAAATCAGTTAGTATTGGCGGAGTCTTATCAGGAACTTTAGCTTTGGTACTGGGTGTTCTTTGTTGTGTGGGCTTTGTTGCAGCTGGCATGGCCATAGATTATATCGATGAAAGAATAGAAGAAGATTGCGATAGTACCACAGGTCAAATTGCTCAAATTACAGGAGTTGATGAGGGGCAGTGTGATGAAGGAAGTACAATACGAGATATTTTGGTTCTAATAAAAACACCGATTCTTTTATTGGGTATTGTTTTTTGCTTACTTGCAGCTAATATTTCTTATCAAAAGTAATTATCCCATCGCGCAACCAGCAAAGCTATTGCTTTTTCTAATTCCAATGCCTTCAGTGTGCCTTTACTGCTCTTGACCAAACCTAACTTTTTCAATTTTACTAATCCATCCTCGACATCAAAATCAAAGTTTCGATCAAATTTGTCTTTGAACCACTGCTCTACTTGATTATCCAGTTCTTCCATGGAAAGTGGTTTTTCAGATTTGTAAAGGAAATGATATGCAAGTAGTGCTTCTTTGATTTCTTCATCTTCAGCTAATCTTAGAAGTTGATAAACAACACTGGCATTATTGGCTAAATTTTTGAAATAAAGCCCTTGAGAAAGAGTTTGCATATAATTTAATTTAGTATTTTTGTATCCCGAAAGTCCCTTCATGAAGTATCCTGCCATAACTAATAGAAGTGTACCTACAACTCTCATTGTTGGATCTTCATAAGTTAACGACACACCTCCGGCCGCTGCAGCTCCAAAGGCTAAGAATAATTTTATTACAGAACTAAATGCGCCAGCTGCGAGTGGTCCTCCAAGCATTAGTTTGTCTAATGGTCTCATTCCTAATCTTGCATTTGGTAACACCATTTCTACATCTGCTTTTGGAATATTTTTAAAAAATTTGAGATAAATTTTTCCTGCTTTCATTTCTTGAACCCGTGTCAAATCCTTGTTATTTTCTAATGCTTCTTTTTTTAATCGTAGAACTACAACTAATCGGTCAAAACTCTCAATTTCAATTTCTTTCCATTGGTAAAAAGTTTGCCAACTTCTTATCTTTTCAGTACGTTTTGTCTCTCCACGTCGGTAAAGTATGAGAGTATCATAATCATCTAAATTGACATTTACAGCAAGAGGAAAAAGAGATTCAGAATTAAAGGCACTCTCAAGCTCATTTTCCGTTACAGCACGAAAATTAGCGTCTGCAAAGATACCTTCTAATTCTTTTTGAAAAGTTTCTAGATCTCCTTTTTTATTTAATACTGATTTAGTGATTGGGTCAGGATCAAAAGAGCGATAAAGATCTCGGCATTTTTCAATTTTTTCATGAAATTCATGGTGAATAGTATGATGCACAAGATTAGTTAATTTGGTATATTTTTCTTGTTTGTCTGTCTCGAATTCTTCTTTCAGTAGTTTTGTAAGTTCTTGTCTTTGAATTGGAACAAAACGACTTCTAAAAGAATTCTCCATAAATGACTAACAAAGCCCTGATTTTTAATTTAACTTTGAATGTTTCAGAATAAACAATATTGATAATCTTTTAATTTTTTGTCTATTTTTCTTGCTCTCGGAACGATTGTTTCCAATTCATCCCAAAATGGTTTTCCATGACTTTTAATTCGAGTATGAACCAATTCATGGAGTAGAATATAATCTATTAAATCAGGAGGTAAGTGGAGCAACTTCATGTTCAAATTGATGTTATTCTTAGAGGAGCAACTGCCCCATCTGGTTTTTTGATTCCTAATTGTAATTCGATTGTAAGTAAAATTATGTTTTTTAGCAAGTTCAGCTAATCTTTGACATAGAATCTTTCGAGCGTTTTTCCGTTCGATTGGAATCAATAATTTCGCTTTGGCAACCTGTTTTTTCATTTCATGAACGCGATCCTTTACCCATTCAATTCTCGAATCAAGAAATTGTTGAGCATTTTTGAAAGATTGCCTTTTAGGAATTACAACTTTCACAAATTTGGGTTTTACAGAAATAATAATTCGTTTAGCTCTATCGCTGCGTTCATAACGAATAGTTCCAACTTCAGGATGTTCGACCAGATAGTCCACTTGATTTAGGTTAGAATCAGCTGTTTATAATTATGCCACAGAGCGCTAAACCAACTAAAGCAAAGACCATCCCAGCTCTTAGAACATGGGCCGCTTCAGCATAACTTCCTCTGGTAAGAAATGGTTTGCTTGAGATAATACAGACAATTGCCGGTAGTATCAAAATCATCATATTCCAGGGAAGAAGTTTGAAAGTAAATGGTAATAACATTAGTAATGCCGAAGCCACAGCCAGAATCCAGATAGTTTTACGTGCCTTTTCATCACCTTTAACTTGTGCATAAGTATTTCTATCAAAATCACCACTTTGATCTCTTGTGTCCATCGCCATTTCTCTTGCTGTTGTTAGTACACAAGCTGCTGCAGCTACTAACCAAAGCAATGGATCCAAAGCATGATCAATTGCAGCAGCCCCAAACAAAATAGTAATTGAAATGGTCCCTGCAATAGTCAAATTTCCCCAGAACATTCTTTTCTTTAAGGAAGGATTGAATGGTTTTCCGTCCAATTCGTATACAATCATCAATAATAAGGCTATTAGCCAAACAATGACAGAATCAACCCAAGCAAATTCGGCAATATTAGTCTCGTCATAGAAAATAATTCCAAGAAGAAAAGTAGCCGATAAAATCATCATTCGATATCCATATTTTTTTGCAGCTTCTTCTGATATATTTTTCGAAGGCAATGGTCGTGCTGGATGATTAATTCTATCTACTTCAATATCTAGTAAATCATTAATTGCAAACCAGCCTGCAATAAAAGTTGAAATACAGAAAGCATGCAATGCTAAAGTCACAACATTCTCCTGATAATTTACCCCCATCATCAGAGCACCTAAAGTGATGGTTGTAATTCCAAAAATAATATTGCCGCCTCTCGATAAATCCCACCAATTTCTAACGTATTTACGACTAATCATGTCTGTCTTGTATAAGTTAAGAAAGTGTTTCTATAAATAAAACACTCCTTTCAATTTTTCAGTTATTATCAATTTGGTTGTTTAAAAAACATGTTAAAAATATAGATTAGTGACATACAAAATCACATAAAATACTATATTTGGTGTTAAAACATAGAAAATATACGCAAAATTATTTATCATGAAGTGGTATTATGGATATAAGCAAAGCATGTCTAAATTATAAATTAGTTTGGATAATTTGCTAATTGGGAACAGCAAATGAAAACTGGAAATGAAGTAAATGTGTCGGTTGCAGAGATTATGCACAAACGCGTAGTTAAAGTAGAATCAACGTCTACAGCACAATACTGTGCTAAGCGTATAACTCAAGAACGTGTAGGGTGTATTATCGTAACGACTGATAAAAAGCCAGTCGGAATTATCACCGAAAGAGGATTTGCGGATCTTGTCAAAAAAGGAAATTTTGATTGTGAAAAAGTCACAGCTCAAGATTTTATGACTAAACCCTTGATTACAATTGATATCAATACAGATTATATGGCGGCAACTAAGAAATTGCATGATAAAAATATTAAACGAGTGCCGGTTGTTGATGATGGCCGTGTAGTTGGACTTCTTACCTTACGTAATCTTGTAGATTATTCTAGAAAAACAGTTGAAGCCTTACAAAAAGAAAATAGTTTGTTGAATAGAATGGCCATACAAAGAGGAATGACCAGAGAATAATTACTTAAATTTTTATTAATTCAACTATTCTCTATCACTTTAGGCGTTGTTATAGAATCTATAGTAGACCCACCAAAGAACAAAACAACCGCAGTATTAAATTAAACAAAGGCGTCAGGGGGGTGTGGCAGAAAAGAAGGAACAATGGGAAAATTACTGGGTCTGTGATGGATGTCGCAAAGAATTCAAGAGTGAATCAGAAACAATAGAACACGAAAAAACCTGTCAACAATATATTGAATCTAAAAATTTAATGGAAAGAAAGGAACAATGGGAAGAGTACTGGGTCTGTGAAGGATGTCGCAAAGAATTCAAGAGTGAATCAGAAACAATAGAACACGAAAAAAACTGTCAACAATATCTTGAATCTAAAAATTTAATTGAAAAAAAGGAAAACACCGTGTTTGAGGAACCTGAAAGGAGTATTGCAGCTATCCCCACCTCAGAAGAAGATTAAGATAAGCTTAAACAATAGTATTAAATTAAACAACAATGTCAAGGATGTATGGATATCACACCTATTCTAATTCTCCGTGTTGTATTGGGCTTGGGTGTACTGGTTTATGTGGGCAACTGTTGGATCGATCAGAAATTTTGGAGTCGTAAACATTTCGATTGGAAACCTAAAGAATATTGGCCAGAGGTATTCTGGCTCAACATTATTGGCGGGTCTTTGATTGGAATTTGGCTGATTGCTTCACCGTTTTTACTCTCTTAAGACAAGCCTGATTTCCCGAATCATCTACGGCGGACCAAAAATACAAAAATCGCTAATAAAAGAAATACGGTCATCGTGACCAAGCCTTTCAGTGGAAAGTAGTCTGAGGCGAGTGGAAGGTGATTGACAACAATTGCACTATGGGCAATTTGTACTGCTAACAGAATTCCGCACACTGCCGTAATAAACGCCGTGATTATCGGCAAAGATCCCTGCCTGCTAGCAAAAAGCAATATGGCAGTTACAAGTCCGAAGATGCTGGCTAGAATACCTAAATAAACAGGAGGATATTCTAAATCTTCTACAGGTTTAAATTGTTCAATTGTAGTGAACAGCAGGATGCTATACAGCAAGGTGTACAGGCTGAATAGAACGTAAACTATGGCAATTATCGTGATCCCAGAACCAGAAGTGGAACCCTCTGCCCCTCCACCTGAACTTAATGGTTTACTAGTTTCGTACTGGCCCAAAATTTGGTCCAGTTCTTCTTGTGCAAGTTCTTTGCCCATATCAATTAAATGATTTCTGATTATATACGCTTTACGTCAACAAATTGGATTAGGAAGCCTGAAGTCTTAAATTAGACAAAGGCGTCAGGAGAGTGTGAAGAAGGAGATTCTGGGAAGATAATCACTGATGGCGTTTAGAGTAATAGATTCTGAAACAGGTAAAATAATCATGGATGCAGGGGATATTGCGTCATTAATTGCAACGATAGAGGAACTGGATGACTACGAAGTCAAGCAGTTAGATATTTCTTATGATGACGAAGAGAGTAAAGAGTCCTAAGGCGCTGTTATAGGATCTATAGTAGACCCACCAAAGAACAAAACAACCACAGTATTAAATCAGACAAAGGCGTCAGGGGGGTGTGGATACACTGAGGATATTTCTGATGACAGCTTTGATTCTGGTTGTATTTGGTTCTACGGAAGTGGAGGCGAAGGAACCACTATGGAGTTACAAAACTGGATATGAGGTGGACGCGGTGGCTATCTCAGCGGACGGGGAGTATATTGCCGCCGGCGCTGAAGACCATAAAGTATACCTATTCCACAAGGATAGCGCCACACCGCTCTGGGAGTACAGTGCTGAGGACGATGTGGAATCGGTCGACATCTCAGCGGATGGCGAGTACATCGTAGCCAGTTCCGATGACGAGAAAATTTACCTATTCCACAAGGGCAGTGGCACGCCACTTTGGAGCTACAACGTTGGGGGTTGTAATTATTTTGAATGTCCTATCTCCATCTCGGCAAACGGCGAGTATATCGTTGCAGGTTCCGAAGACCACAAAATCTATCTCTTCGACAAGGACAGTAGCACGCCACTCTGGAATTACACTACTGAGGGTGATGTAATGTCGGTTGACATTTCGGCAGACGGCGAGTACATTGCCGCCGGTTCCTCTGATGAAATCTACTTTTTTCACAAGGACAATAGCACCCCCCTCTGGAATTACACCACTGGAGATGATGTGTATTCAGTCGACATCTCGGCCGACGGCGAGTACATTGCCGTCGGAGGAAATGATGAGAGAGTCTACCTATTCGACAAGGACGACGGTACGCCACTTTGGAACTACAATACCTTGGGTGATGTATGGTCAGTGTCCATCTCGGCTGACGGCGAGTACATCGTTGCCACCGGCTATAGGCTCTTCCTCTTTGGAAAGGATGACAGTACCCCACTCTGGACCTACGATAATATAGCGTACCCGGTGACTATTTCGACGAATGGCGAGTACATTGTTGCCTGCACTAGTGAAGAGAGTTCCGAATCTCAGAAGTGGATCCACTTCTTTGACAAGGACAGCAACACACCACTCTGGAGCTACGAAACAGGAAACGATGTGGACTCGGTGGCCATCTCAGCAGATGGTGAGTACATCGTCGCCGGTTCTGATGGCGGCAAGGTTTACCTCTTCGATAAGACCAGTGGTATCTTGGGAAAAGTCTCTCTATCGTTACTTAAAGAAAATTGGATGATTCTGCTTATTTTGGGTTTTGGTATCGTCTCCGTAGGCGGAGTTTACTGGTGGCGTCAGCGTGACACCTATTCCCCTCCCCCAAGCACTTCTCGGTCAACAACGTCTTCGCCGCCAAGGCGCAGTGCTCCGATGTTCAGTCCCTTCTCCCAGCTGACCGCCATCGAGTGCCCTGGCTGTAACGCCCAGATGAAAGTCCCCAAGCTTGGGAAGATGCAGAATGTGACCTGCGATGAATGCGGCCTGTCAGGGGAGATAGAGATTTAGCAGACCCACCAAAGAACAAAACAACCACAGTATTTTAATCTCAGGGGGCGTCAGAGGGGTGTGAGTGATAAACGTAGTGCAAAAGAGTCTCAAATCTTACCGTTTGGGTTCAAATCCCATCGAGAGATAATTCTCCATCCTGTAAGTATATTAGTTCAAATTTTCAATATTATTATGATTTATAGTCTATCTGGCTTTAAGAGTGCCTTGGCTATAACATTTATTTTACTTGTAATTATTGTGTTTTTCATATTGCAAAAACCGGATGAGGAAGCCTGAAGTTTTAAATTGACTGGGTTCGTCAAGAAAGTATGAGTCCTATCCGGATATTTCTGTTATCTGCACTGATTTTCGCCTTTTTTGGCATTAATAATGCGGAAGCCGATGAATCGAATCTTACCTTTGTTGAAAATTATGAAATCGATCGTCCCTTTGGTGTAGCTATTTCTGGGAATTATGCCTATGTTGCTAGCGGTGGAGAAGGATTAATTATAGTAAATATCGAAGACCCAACGAATCCTACTTTGGCTGGCAGTAATGATACAGATGGTTGGGTCACAGAGGTAGCTATTTCTGGAAATTATGCTTATCTTGCTGCTGGTAGTGGCGGATTGATTGTGCTTAATATTGAAGATCCCACTAATCCTACTGTTGTTGCCAGTTATGATTATTGGCCCGATGGCAGTGCCTCCGGTATAACTATTTTAGGAAATTATGCTTATATTGGAGCACAGAATGAAGGATTGGTTATACTAAATATTGAAGATCCGGCAGATTGTACTTTTGTTGGAAGTTATAATACAACAGGTATTGCAAAGGATATAGCTATTTCTGGAAATTATGCCTATATTGCTGATAATGGCGAAGGCGAAGGATTAGTTATAGTAAATATCGAAGACCCAACCAATCCTACTTTTGTTGGAAATTATAATAAAACTTCGTGGAATTATAAAATTGATGCTGCAGTAGATGTATCTATTTCAGGGAATTATGCCTTTGTTGCTGCAGATACATACTTGTTTGTACTAAATATTACAAACCCAACCAATTCTACTTTTGCCGGTAAATATTTTACTGGCGGACGTGCTCTAGGTATAACTTTATCAGAGAATTATGCTTATCTGGCCGATTATGGTAACGGAGTAGTTGTAATAAATATTGAAGATCTAAGCAATGTTGCGAGTTTCATCGGAGTTATGAATTATACCTATAATGACAAACAAGGAGGTTCCCACGTCGGATATACATTTGCTGGTAATGGTACTTTCTATTGCTGGAATTCACTTTCAGATGAGTTTTGTGATGCTTATGCTCATAGTGTAGCTATTTCTGGAGATTATGCTTATGTTGCTGTAGAACCTTCGGGCTCGTATGATAAGGGAGGATTGGTTATACTAGACCGCACCCCGTTCATTATCGTGGAGGAAGAAGAGAATGTTGATAATTCCAACTCTGATACGACTCAAGATAGCACAGATACTACAGATGATACCAAGGATAATGAAGGGACAGATAATTCAAATGATGGAGGCCCAGAAGAGGAGAGTATTGCAGAGACTACAGAGGTCCCCTCAATAACTCTGGTAACATCATTAATATCAATCGGATTACTAGCAATATTTCGTAGAAAGTAAAGCTGGATGAGGAAGCCTGAGTAGTCCGTATTTAGCAGGTTATGACATCTTAAATACAAACAGTTGATATACTGACATGGCCCGAGTCATTAAAGTCGGAGGAGCTCCCGAGGAGCCTGAAAAAGAGTATCCATGCCCCCGAAGTTGTGGTAATCTCACTAATCAAAGAAAACTGACTAATTTGAGAAAGCATTACAAATGTAAGAAATGTAAGGGTATCAATCTTAGCATTGATGAAATAAATACTCAAATATTAAACCGTGGAATTAAACAAAGTAAATTAGAAAAATTCCTGAATTCAGGTAAACCGGGAGGATTGAATTGCCCAACATGTTCAAGGAAAATGCAGATACTGACTTTAAGTTATGATAAAAATCTTCTCCCAAGTACCCTTGATAAAGGAATGATGGGCATTGGACAGTTCGGTGGGCCTGAGGCATTGATTATAACTTTACCTATTTTAGCCATATATGGCATATCGAAATTAGCTTATAAAAGGACTAAAAAGGCCAAACAAAAACCTAAGAATCTAAAGTCAGTAGTAATCGATTCATGTGGATACTGTAATAGTTTCTGGTTTGATAAGAATGAATTGAAAGAGTTAACCGAAGTGGGAGCTTCAAAAGCAGAGATTGAACAGATTAAGAGCCTTGGTCATGTAGAGGTTGCCAAACACGGTTCCGAAGCAACTCCCGGAGTCTCAACCGTTTCTGTGGCTGAGAAGGGAACTTTGCTGTCATCAGGCGTAAAGGCTAAGAAAGAATAGTAATGGAATCACAATGATTTTCCGGTTCAGCCTGTATGGTTTTCTGAAGAATCAACGTTATTTCGAACCTTTCTTGTTCCTAGCATTTTTGGAAAAGGGCCTCAACTTTACAGATATTGGATTACTAATCGCAGTTCGTGAGTTGACAACCAATCTACTTGAGATTCCATCTGGGGCCGTGGCCGATGTCATCAGCCGAAGGTTTTCGATGATTCTGTCGTTTGTAGCCTATATCGTGGCATTCGGGACTTTTGCTTATGCAACTGACATGAACTTCCTGTACATCGGTATGGTGTTGTTTGGTATTGGGGAAGCATTCCGTAGTGGTACTCATAAAGCAATGATATTTGATTGGTTGAGCAGTCAAAACCGTGAGGATGAGCGCGTAAAAATTTATGGATATACACGTTCCTGGAGCAAGTATGGTTCCGCGTTTTCAGTTGGATTAGCTGCCCCGATAGTATTGTTCTCGGATAGTTATGAGTGGATCTTCCTAGCGGCAATAATACCCTATGCACTGAACATCGTTAATTTCCTTGGTTATCCCAAGGATTTGGATAGGGTAGATAGTGTGGCAACAATCGTCGAGGTGGTGAGACATACTAGTCGTACAGTATCTGATTCAGTAAGACGTCCTTGCCTTCGCCGTTTGTTTTTCGAATCGATGGGCTTTGACGGCGTCTTCGCCGCTACTAAGGATTACTTACAGCCAGTATTGGCAGCCTTGGCATTGACCTTGGCCGTATCTTGGATTTCTTCCGAGGACTGGTCAGAGACACAACGGGCTGCCCTTCTGGTCGGACCAGTCTACTTCGTTATACACTTGTTGAGTGGCTTAGCTAGCAGACAGTCTCACATAGTGAGTGACTGGGCTGGTAATGAGGATCGCGCGGCACGATGGCTATGGGGAATTTCGATACTCGTATTCACAGGATTGACAATTTCAGGATTCATAGGGCTATTGTTTGGAGTCGTGGTGGCTTTTGTGGCACTGAATGTATTGCACAATCTATGGAGGCCGGTGTTGATTAGTCGTTTCGATGCACGTGGCAGTGCGATTCAGGGAGCTTCATTACTTTCAGTTGAAAGTCAAGCCCGTCGAGTGGCTACGATGATCATGGCGCCGCTTCTGGGATATTTGGTGGATTCTGCTATTGCTGCCGATAGCGTCAATCCTTGGTGGCCGGTGGGCGCCCTGGGACTGGTTTGTTCAATCCTGTTCTTTGTTAGATCTACTATGGATAGCGATTCTCAAATAACGTAATAATTTTTTTTTAATTAAATGAGATTCCAACCAATATACATTCTTACTTCAGCGTCATGGTAATTAGTATCGCCGTCATCTTGTCCATTAGTGTATACCAATGAATATCCGTAATCGCTTCCAGTAACATAGTATTGTTCACGGGTATCTCCTTCAATTAATCCATAAATATAGTACAAGTCTAATTGTACATAATCTTCATTTATTCCATCGATATCGTAATAATCATCATCACTTCCTTCGTCTCCGTCATAGTCCCAAGCTTGTAAACCGACATGGAATAATTCTTCAGTGTCCTTAACGTCATAAGTAAAATTGTACCACACATTATTTTCATCTTTATTCGCTACGTAATTGGTAGTGTGAATTTCACTATCCTCAATAGACATTTTGAAATAAACATCATCTTCATCCCAGAAATCAGTATTTTCTACATTGTAATAGTATACTATAATCGTTAATTCGAAATTGAAAGTTGGCCAGTTATCCTCAGCGTCATTGTATCCATCTCCGTCGGTGTCTACAGATATTGGACTTGATCCTAAAACTAAGACTTCATACCCGTCAGTCAAACCATCACCGTCAGTGTCCGCGTCTAATGGATTACTTCCGCTCAAAATTTCATCACCGTCTGTTAAACCATCACCATCGGTGTCAAAATCATGGATATTAGTTCCTAAGATATTCTCATTTCCATCACCAAGTCCGTCATAGTCACTATCAGCATTGTTAGGATCTGAATCATATTGATTTATTTCATCACCATCAGAGACGCCATCGCCATCTGTATCGGCCATAACAGGATTAGTTCCAGTGGAGTATTCGGAAGCCCAAAGCCCAGTCATTGTTTCATAGATATCAGTTATTCCATCTCCGTCAGTATCAGCTTTGTTAGGATCGGTACCATAGTTTACCAGATGATAAGCAGTATAATTTTCTAAATTTTCAGTCCAGCTTATTATTTTTTCAACATCATTATAAGCATTTAAGGCATAATCCAAGGCATATACTCCTGGAGCATCGTGGCTTGTATAGCTACGATTTTCAAATTCAGATATAGCCATATTCCAGTTTCTTTCTAAGCTGGCCAATGCTTCTCTAAATTCCCACGGGAGAGTTTCAAAATCATATCTTTTTTGTTCAAAAATAGTGGCCATTTCATAAATTCGATGTTGTGTTAAATTCATAACATACAAGGTATGCCCTCGACCTAGTGTATTTTTGTTAAAAGCATCAAAATAGAGATTGTGCAAATCATGATTATAAGTCATTGGAGATTTACATTGAGTCCAGAACCAATCTCTTTCAAAATCATTATCGTCGTTAGTAAACCCATCAAATGAGTGTAATAAACCAATCATGTGGCCTATTTCGTGGTTAATAATTTGAGTTATTCCTCTATCGCTCATATCATCTTCTCCTTGAGCAATAAAAACGCCAAAGGCAGTTCCGTTCTCATAAGCTTCAGCAGATCCTAGAATGCCATAATCATCCACATAACCACAGTCGTCCACAATAAAAAGAAAAACAGGAACAGTTACAACTCCTGAAGATCGATTAAAAAGTTTTTCAGCAACAGGAAGTAAGGTATAGGTATCTATTATCTGACAACCATAGGAAGTAAAGGTACTATCATCAAAAGCATCTCTCAATTCTTCTAGTCCTTCATCATCTAAATCAACTGTATGGGTCACAAAAGTCCAATTTACATAAGGTATGGAATTTTTAATTGATCGTTGAATGATACCTTCGTCAACATATTCATCCATTTTATCAAGAGCTGAATCATCAGAGGTAGCATCAATTAGGAACATTTCAACTTCATATTCAGGTTCGTAGACAGTCGTGTAAATGTAAGAAGGTGCAAATAGGAATTGCACCGATTCATCAATATATTCAGCAATAAGATCATAATATTCTTGATCATCATCTATTAACCATAAAGGTGGATTGTTCTCAGTGTTAGCTTGAACACCCCCTCCCCATAGGAATGAAGGTGGTGGGGTTGACATATCTATGAAGTAGAAAGGATGGGTTCCACCATAGGCAACTAAATTATTTGCATGTAAGTCTTCTCCACTATCTATTTCAGTATTATTGTGATAGTAATAATATGGCCAAAGTTCAGTGTCTGGATTTAGAAAAAATAGCACATATCCATCGAATACATCTTCCATACCAGGATAGTTATCGGCGTTAGCATACAACCAATGTTCAGCATCAAGGACATTCACTCCATCAATTATCACATCCCCATAATCATCATCACCATAGGCTTCATCAAATGCATCATCTACGTAATCATTTCCATCATCATCGATGTAGTCTTCAGTCTTCCATTCCATCGTTTTACTATTATTCATAAAATCATTATAGTCCATAAACATCTGGTCAGGAGCTTCTATAAGTGAAATACTTAGATTGTATTCCACACCCGCTGGTAACATTTTACCATCCATGATGTTATCGAATGGGGTATAGAGGCTCGGAGTTCGATTCAATATTTCATCAGAATCTTCTTGCGTTACCTCTCCGAATCCTAGAAATACAACATTTAGTTTCAATTCACTCTCAATGAATATTTCTTCAGGTTCATAAGGTTCGCTTACGTTAGTTGGAGCATTCCAAGTATCATCAATTTCTAGTATTGGGATTCCGGTATTCGTTTCAACAGTATCTGAAAGCCCATCACCGTCACTATCAGTACTGAGTGGATTTGTTCCGGTATTTTGGTTAGATATCCAAAATCCAGTATTAGTTTCAATAAAGTCTGATAAATCATCATTATCAGTGTCGCTATCAAAGGGGTCAGTACCAATTTGAATCTCGTAATTAGTACCTAATCCATCTTTATCAGGATCTTCCCATTCAGTTGAGTTGTTAGGAAATGCATCTGGATAAAGTCCACTTTGGTTATCCCCATAACCGTCTCCATCAGTATCATTCCATTGTGTATAATCTTCAGGAAAGGCATCACTATTATTTCCAACGCCATCGGAATCGGTGTCTTTCCATTCTGTCGAATCGTTTGGAAAAACGTCTCTGTTATCTCCTATTCCGTCACCATCGGTATCATTAGTTTCAAAAGGGTTTTCTGGAAAAGCATCAGTATTGTTTCCGACACCATCTCCATCAGAGTCATACCATTCTTGGGGATCATTAGGGAATTTATCTTCTTCGTTGTCACCATATCCGTCACCATCGGTATCATTAATTTCAAAAGGATTCATTGGGAATTTATCAGCATTATCTCCGACACCATCTCCATCGGTGTCATACCATTCAGCAGAATAGTTAGGGAACTTATCTTCGTTATCTCCGATTCCATCTCCGTCACTATCGTTTGTTTCTCCATAATCATTCGGAAAAGCATCGGCATTATTTCCTACTCCATCAAAATCCGAATCTTCCCATTCATTGGGGTCATTAGGAAATTCATCAGTATTATTTCCAACGCCATCACCATCGGGATCCTCCCATTCATACTTGTCATTCGGAAAAGCATCAATGCTATCTGGATATCCGTCATTATCTGAATCTTTGGGAGGTTCATCTTGACATCCGCTTGAGGCCAAAACAGACAATATCATAATGAAAACAACAAAAACAGAAGAAAATCGCGACTCTTTCATGAATCGGTATTAGGTTTTTGCATATAATCTTTTCACTCTTGCCGAAGATCGTATACTTTAGTTCTGAGCTTATCAAATTTATCAGCATCAATATCTTCTTCAATCATGTGATCTCGACCTAGAAAACGAAGCATTAGCTTTCCTTTTCTTTCTCCACCTTCTTCTTGATGCATAAGGACTTTCGTTGCCTCTCCTTTCACAATATAAGCTTCCGTCCATCCTTGTTCATTATGAGTAACTGTAACTCCGGAGACTCTAGATGGAATCCTACAATCAGTTTGGACAACTACTTCTCCATCCATAACTGTGCACGTTCTTTGTCTGGAGGTGATATAGTACGAGTAAGTCAGCATCGGATCTTTTTCTCTGCCGAACCATCCCTTTTCGGGCTTTGTTCTTGCTAATAAATCTCTTTCTTCGAAGAAATCAGAGTTTACCATGAATGTTTCTTCGCCTTTTGTGATCATTAACTAGTCCAAAACAGGGATACAATTAATGTTTTCTCTAAGAAATTATTCTTCAGAGTTTTCTGATTCTGAACTTGGACTTTGCTCATTTCCATCACTTTCAGATTCTTCCTCAGAGTTTTCTGATTCTGAACTTGGAACTTCCTCATTTCCATCACTTTCATATGCGGCATAAGGAGGCAATCCTATTAGGCCAACTAGACCAATAATGAATGGAATATCAGTGATATCGAAGGCAGGCCCACCATCAGCCATTAACCAAAGACACTGCGCAATTATCATCGTGCTCGCTGCCATCGCACCACCATGAAAAGGTCTCATTGGTCCTAGTTCCATGCCTAATACAGCAGTTATTAGGAATACCAGAATACCGGCTATGCCCAATCCCAGCGCACCCATTGCGATTGTCTGTGAGGTAGAATCGATAGACATGTTATATGTGGTTCCATCAGGATTCTCTTCGGCCCATTCACCCTCCATGGCCATATCCATAAGTGGCGCCATCATAAACAACATGAAAACAGCAAAGGCGAGCCAAAGAATGCCTAGTCTCTTTATCCTGGTTTCATCGTCCAGATCCAATGTCGAATCGCCGGTTGCCATTGCTGGCAAGTAGGCAATCGGTCCAATCAAAAGTAACATAAAAATAGCAAAGAACATCATATCATTCTCGCCAGTAGCCAAGCCCCATACTACCATAAGCAAAGGAATTCCGAGAGTCACTCCCATCCTTGCGTTAGGAACTGACAAGAAAAGTGACAAAGCAGCACCTACCATTAACGCAGGAAGAAGATAGTCAATGTTATTTTCTGTCCCTTGAGAAACCCAGTAGGTGATGACAAGGAAAATCATCAACTGAGATAGTTTCAGTAGGAATTTAGGAGAACATTCGACTGTTGGAATTTTGTAAAGTTCAGTGCCACTCATGTAATCATTCTTCCGATGGTTCTGATCCAGTGTCGTCAGAGTCAGCGCCAGTATCCTTGAGATGACCAGTGAGCATCAAGACACCGATTGGCACGGCACAGAACATTGCAAAGAAGAACGCCGCATCATTACCGTGCCAGAGCATTGTTATCATCCCGAGCCCTGCAACGGCAGGTAACGCATATGCCCATTCCATAGGTTCCTTAGGCGCGACTGTTCGTACAGCGGAAACACCAAGCAATACCAGAGCAGTTCCCCAAGCGATTGGAACTGAACCCCAAATATAGTTAGAGAGATCTATGACATCCAATGCCAGAGCATCGCTCTCCTCGGCTGTCAAGTAGTCATATTCCCCTTTAACCAGCATATTAGCCTCCATACTCATTCCGAAAAACAGATAGAACACAGTGAATGCGAACATGAAGCCAATTCTCGACATCATTAGCATATCTCTCTCCATCTTCCCAGAGTTTGCCATCAAATCCTGAGAAAGCAAGAAGAGACCTCCAAATATCATGAGTACTCCAGTAGCAGCCAGGATTGCCGAAAAGTAGAGCATGTTATCATCAGCAGCTTTTAGACTGTCCAAAGCAGCTTGACCGAATTCATCGTCACCTATGGGCCACGTGAAGAATCCAACCATCATTACTACTGGTCCGAGAGCTAGCATGTAAGGCGTTAGGCTTTTGCACATGTTGATTTAGATAGGTTCCCCTTCTTAAATTAACAAGTACCTAACTAATGCCGATATAATCAGATTACATTGACCACATAATAGGGCCGAGTTTTAGATCTGGCGGAGCTGTGAAGAATTCTTTCATTCCACCCATGATTTTCTGTATCTGAGGTAATGCATCCTCTGCACTAGCTTTGCTGTCGTAGATTGCGACTCCAGTAGCTTCTCCTTCACTAGTTTCAATAATGCAGATTGATTGAACTCCAACGATTTGCTTCATTTGGTCACGCATGGAGTCTGCATAGGCCATGAATTCGTCTTTTCGGCTGGCATCGAACGATATAGTGTTGATTCTGTAGTACATGTTAACCGACAATATCAGTATAGTATAAGGTTATGGACTGTTATTCCTGAATAACATAGTGGTCCAGTATCGTCTACGCAGTACGATGACGGCAATCGAGGCGATTATGGAAAGTACAGGGATGCTGCCACCGCCACTGTCCTCTTTTGTCACGTTGCCGTTAAATTTGAGAATATATTGCAAAAGACTAAAGTTCATATATTTTTAAAATCAAATTCTAATTTTTGTTTGTCGTCCAATGTCTTCGATTTATGAAATGTGTCTTTTCTGTAATCAAAAGGATATGTGACATAATTCAGATTTTTATCATACGTTTTGTACAAAAAGTTCTCCCATAGAAAACCCCAATTACTGCCTGCTGAGAAAAATTCACCTCCTGAAATTCTTTTTATTTCTCTAAGAACTTTCTCAATATCATTTGAAAAAGAGATTGTCCCTGTTTCCATTATCACAAAAGAATTGGTATCAAATTCTGACCACGCACTAATATTATTGATATCCATGTGATTACACTCAGAACAACCATTAAGATCTATTGTAACATCTCCATGCCCACAATTAGGGAAAAAACGTGACATAAATTTGAAATAATTACCATGACAAGGGTCTCCTATCACCATCATTTTTTTTTCTTTATCTTCACTAAGTTTGACGGCCTCACGGTAAAATTTCTTAGTCCGAATGTGCCTTCGAATCATCGTAAACAATAGGTGTCCTCTGCGTATTTAACTATAATCTATAAGACAGACAATAATCTAATATATTACCTAATAAATCCAATAATATGTTGGAGTCTATTAAACTGGTCGTAGTGATGGCTATTGCGCTTTCATTTTGTACGCCATGTTCCTCAGGTTTAGTTGAAGAATCTGGAGATTTTGGAACTAAAGATTCTGAACGAACCTATCCCAATGACTGGACACATAGACCATTCGTTGAATTGTTTTCAAGTTTGAGCTGCGTCTATTGTATGTCTTATGCTGATCCTGCTATGGACCAAGTAATACACGATGTAGAAGATGATGAAACTAATCCATACAATGTAATTGTTTTTCACCAAACAAATGGTGGTGCGGGTGATGACCCCTTCCATACTGAACAATCAAAATCTCGTATGAGGGACCATTATGGGCAAACTGGAACGCCAAATGCTCAATTTGATGGAAATTATAGATACATCGGCGGGGGTTATGAAGAAAATTATGAGCATTATATTCAAGCTATAGAAGAGTCTGGTCCAAGAGAAGGTGATGGTGAGGATGAACCGTTCAAGATTGTTGATTTAGACATTTATAGTGAATTTATTGGTTCTGAATCTGAAGGTGAAGCTGGACAATTCAAAATAACCGTAGACATCGCATATCATGGCCAAACAGGTGGAGATGGGGGTTTTCCAACCGAACCTGATGATGTACTAGGTGAAGATCCTGATTTGAATGGAGAATTGTTCGTCTTCATGGTAGAGGATGGAGTTCCTGCCTATTCCTCGTATTTAGATGAAATTTGGAATAATAGAATGGTGTTTAGAGAATACGGCATTGAAGATGAAGAATTTACTTTAGAAGAAGGTGAATCTACAGAATTTAGTGCAGTTTGGAAAGTACCAACTACTCAAATTGATGGCGATGGGGTCTCTGGAGATATAAAGATTCCAATTAATCCTGGAAGAATTGTGCCTATTGCAGTAGTATTTGATAGAGATGATACTGAATCAGGAAATGAGAAAGATACGGACCCCAATAGCAACCAAGAAGGAGACGACACATATCCTACTCCCAGAGCCATTCAATCTGCTACACCTCAATCAACCAAATATGATAATCCAGATAGGGATGTGCCTGAAATAAAAACAAAAACGGAAAAGTATTTAGATGAAGGAGCTGAGATTCAAACCACTTTTGATGCAGATGAAGGAATTGGTACCTCCTATGTCATTTATAATTATGAGTCAAGCAATTACACAGGTGAATGGATAACAGATGAAATGAAAATAGAAGGTGAAGAGGTTTGTGATGAGGAAACCGGAATCTGTTATGCTTATGCTGGAGCTACTGGAACTTCCATACTCCCATATTCTGAAGATAGTCCCATTTTCTACCAAGTTTTGTTTGTTGATGGAAACAAGACTTCTAGCAAAACTGAAGTTATGCAATTTATAGGCGCAGATGGCGGAGCGAATCCTGCTGAAGGAAAAGAATTGCCTGTATTGATTATTGGAATTAGCGCTATATTTATGGCCTTAATTGCTGGCTTTGTTGTTTGGGCTAGAAGACCTAGTACAAATTAAACCACAACTGTCAAATACGTCCCTATCATATTCAAGTAAGGTGACAGTATGAACTTTACACGAAATTTTACCATAATTGCAATTTGTTTTCTATTTGTTATTTCATCATTTATAACTCCTAGTTTAGCCACTAACCAAGGGCCAGATGATTATCCAAATGGATGGACTCATCGACCTATTATGGAACAATTCACTAGCTTAGGGTGTCCTCCATGCATGGGTATAGACCCTGATGTAGCTAAATTATGGAAAGAATTCAGAGAGGATCCTGCACAGCCTGTAACTTTTGTCTCATTTCACCAAATTAATGGAGGGTCAGATGATGAATTTGCTAGTCAACAAGCTAAAGACAGATACAATTACTATTCGGTTCAAGGAACTCCTGACGCTCAATTTGATGGTGGTTATATCGAAGAATTAGGAGGAGGAGATGGAACTTATGATACATACAAAGATCACTATTATGAAAGTGGTGAAAGAGATGTTAAACCAACTGAATTAAGAGTATGGCAAGAATTTCGAGAAGATAGATTTGTTTTTACGGTTAATTTAACTTATTTAGGTGAAGGCGGATTTCATCTCCCAACCGATCCTGATACATTGGATTCTAGTGTATACTTATTCGTGGTAGAAGATGATATTATGGCTTGGAGCTCAGTAGAAGAGAAGGAAGTCATGACTCATAATGTATTTAGAGAAACTGCATTGAATAATGAACAAGTACAACTACAACCAGCTGAAACATGGATTCATGAAGTAGAATGGATTATTCCTGAAACCATAATTTATCCAAGTGGACATGAAGATCACGACGGTAATCCTCAAGAGGGTGAACACCCTATTGCTACACCTATAAATCCTGCAGAGATTTCAGTGGTCGCTGTTGTTTATGACAACGATGACACGTCCCGAACCACCTCTTCCGGAAAAACAGGTAATGCTGCAGATACTCCAAGAGCAGCCAATTCAGCAACTCCTGAATCAACAGCCTATGATGAGGTAAATGAACCACCGAAAGTAACTAGTTATGAGGAAAACCTAAATGGAAATATAGCTGAAATTAGTGCTATTTTAGAGGATGATGATGGTATTGGTTCAGCTTATGTAATTTATAACTTTCATAATGGTTCTTACGATAATGAATCATGGGGAGTTATGCCCATGGAAATTGATGAAAACGATGTTGCAACAGCATCAATCGAATTTAATGACGGAGACCCAGTGTGGTATAGAATTTTACTAGTAGATGGAAAACACGGCTTTGCTGCTAGTGAAGCAAAACAATTCGAAGGTACTGGTGATAAAATAGAAAAAGATTCACCGGGGTTTGGTATTTTTGCAGTGAGTGTCGCTTTATTAATCGGATTAAGTAGAAGAAAAAACTAGGTGAAAAACCAGTGGTTACTAAAAAGAACGACGCCGTTGAAAAGACAAATTGGGATAATCTAGTCGAGAATGTACGAGGTTTCTGGAATAATAAAGTAATGGAGAATCAAGTACTCTTTGCAATGGGAGCTGCTGTTATCCTAATTTTGGCTGTTGTTCTTTATGGAGCAATCGGAGGTGATTCCAATGCTCCGGACTTTACTCTAAAAGATACGGAAGGAAATACCTTCTCTTTATCTGATTATGTGGGTGAAAAAGTTGTAATTCTAGATTTTATGTTCACGACATGCGTACCTTGTGAAAAATTTGTAAAGGATTCACTTGGACCATACGCTGAAAAAATGGATAAGGATGAGGTAATCATCATATCGATAAGTGTGTTTGGCAATGATGACGAAGCTAAACTCAGAGAATATGCTAAAGACCATGATTGGAAACATGCAATGGGTGACCCAAACGGTGACATTGAAATTTCATATGGAGTAGAGGGAACGCCTAAACTATTCATTATTGATATAGATGGAAAAATAACCTATGAAGCGGGCGGCTCTCCAACAGCAAAATCAGTTCCTAGTAATCCTGAAGATTTGGAATTGGAAGTCAATAAAGCTCTAACAGGACAGGGAACTCTTGTCAAAGTAAAGGAATCATCAATATACTTGTTTGCTGTCGGTGCTGGCGTCATGGTTTTCTTTTCACCATGTTCATTTCCTATGCTACCTGGATACATGTCATTCTATCTTGCCAACAAGAAACAACGCATAGGTGCCTTTGACGAAAAAGCCGCCAGAGAGACTCTTCCAGATGGGCTTGCTGCCGCCGCTGGATTAATGGGTATATTATTACTGATAGGGATTCTACTGGTACCATTTGTAAGTGTAATTGGCGGATTTATCCCTGTACTCGAACTGGTAGTGGGACTCCTAATTCTAGGTTTAGGCACTATAATGGTTATGGAATATGACTCAGAAATAATAGTTCGGCCATTCAGGAATCTAATATCTACAATAGCTCAATCTCAACCAGCAATAATGATGAAGGGGGGAATTGAAAAAGGAATATACAAAATCACAGGCAAAGAATTCAGCTTCTCGAATAATGAACCTGGAACAAGGACGGGTCTCTTCTGGTATGGTGTTGCCTATGGTTCTGCAGCTACAGGTTGTGTTGCTCCAGTTGTCATAGGACTTCTGTCAGCTAGTATTAACAGAGGTTTGGTCACGGGATTCCTAGTATTTGTAATATTCTCGGCCACTGCTGGTGTTCTAATGGTAGCATTCACTATGATGGTGGCTGCATCAGAATCTACAATTGTTGACAAACTAAAAGCTTCAACCCGCCAGATCGAAATGACTGGTGGTGTGATTATGATAATCGTAGGCCTCTATCTGATTTATTACTTCCTCTCAACGACTGTATTCTAGATATTCTGCAGATAATTTTGGCTTAGGTACCAAATCCTTTCCGAATGCTTTGGTTCCAACACTAACCAATGTGGTCTCCTTATACATCTCAACGTTAGTATACAAATCATCGAAATAAATTGGTCGGTGAGCCTTTGAATGATCGTCATCTATTGGATTGTTTACAGTAAGAATCTCATTGTCTTCTCCAGTAATAACTATCCAATGTGGAATATCTTCATCTTCCTCCTCAAAGATAATTGTAGAAACTAGCGCTATTAGAACTCTGTCAGCTTCAAGTGCAGAGCGTACATCCTTAATTGTTGGTTTACGTATTTCTTGAGTTGTGCCATTAATGGCACTAACGCGCTTTTGCATATCGTGAAAGAATTCTAGGTAATGTTCATTGCCATTATTGGCCTTGACGTATGTCTTGGCCCGTTCTATCAATCCTAATTTAGGATTATCAGTTATTATGTGTGGGTGAAGGCCTCTTACTGCTAAAGGTGCACAAATGCCATATCTTCCAGCTCCTTTCATTTCAACTGCATTGGTTTCTCGCCATAATTCCACCTCAAGATCCCTATCCATTTCACTTACGAAATTAAAATACTTCAATGCCATGGCGACACAAGCTGAACCACAGCTAAAGTCCATTGTTTGAGAATACAGTGGAACGTCTAAATTCACAAAAAACCACGCAAAGGTGGGCAATTAATACTTCGCTACTTTGATATTATAGGTAAGAGGCTATTAGCTGCAGTTTCAGCAGCGTTAGCAACATCGTCCAATCGTTGAATAAGACGATACATGTGGGCTGCAGCTAGAGGTTGGTCTTCACCATTAGAGAACACATATGCTGCTGCTTTAGCTTCTGCTTTATCAGCCCTGTGTTCTAGATTATTTACCTGAGCTATATGTTCGTGCATTATCTCTTTTTCTCTGTTAGCAAAAGCAGACTCTAAAAGATATTCAAATCTTCCTACTGTTTTTTGATATTCTTCGACTGTTGCTGTTACGGCATCTGCCAATTTAAGTACGAGATTTCTAGCCTTTGTATTAACATATAATTCTCTGAATGATAAAATTTCGGTTACATTTTCGGCATAATCGGCTATTCGGTCTTGGCGCGAGACCAAATCCAAAAAAACGGGCTTATCAACGGCCAGTCTTACGCCACCACGTAGCATATCTCTTATCTTGTTCTTGATTTTATCGGCCTTTAGTTCGGATTTAGATGTTGCTTTGATATGTGCTTTTACATTATCTCCGGCACAAGCGGCTCTAACACAATTATTCATATTCTCGACCGTCTCAAAGACCCTCTGAGCATGTTTATAATATGTTTTGAAGACGCTGGGGCCAATTCGACTTTCGAAGAGTTTCATTATTATGCTCCATTCCCAAGTTCAATTTCAACCTTTGGGCCCGTTCTTATTGAATGATATAAAAGCCATAATATGGCTGACATGATAATTAAGACTGAGACAATGAAACGAGTTTCATTAAGTCCAAATATAGCATACAATATCATTGCACCGAAACCTGCTGCCGGTATGCTCGCAACCCAACTAGCTGCTATTTTGCCAAATACCCGGAAATCCACAGATGAGGCTCCGCCCGCAAGACCAACTCCGACAACAGATCCAACGAGTGTATGTGTAGTAGATATTGGAATGGCTAAAAATGGCATGGAAAAAATCAGGACTGTGGTTGCTGCTGCAAATTGGGCTGCAAAGCCCCTAGTAGGCGTAATGTGTGTAATCTTCTCCCCGATAGTTTTCATTACACGATAACCCCATGTAGTAATCCCAATCACAATCCCTAAACTACCTAGAAGCACCAACCAAAGTGGAACCTCCGCTTCGGGACCCAATGAACCAGCCTTGAAGACCTGCCAAACTGCAGCCATAGGTCCAATTGCATTACTCCTGTCATTAGCCCCATGTGCAAATGCAACATAACAAGCTGTAATAACCTGTAACCAAACAAAAATTGTCTCAACGCCCAGATATCCGGTCTCTTCGAACTCATACTTGCGTAAAATCGCATAAAGAATAGAACTACAAAATAGTGCCAGAACCAAAGCTGTCAATAAGCTATTTACAGGCAAACACGAACCTACAGAATCGATGAAACTTAAACCCTCAGCACAATCCTTCGAAGGAAGCCAACTATTAGGCAAAACATACTTGAGTGCTTTGAATTGTAATGCGAGACTTAAAACAAAAAAAGTTGGTAATGCCAGTATAGGAGCCAACCACCTTGATCTTTCAATAGGATCCTCTGTGTCCAAAATCATCGTCTTTATAACGTAAAAAGTGCTATAGGCCAGTACTCCACCAAGAAGAGGAGATGCAATCCAACTGATGACAATCTGACCTACTTTTGTATAATCAATCATGTCTGGATCAATGAATATTCCGATACCTACTATTCCTCCAACAATACTGTGGGTTGTAGACACTGGAAGGCCATAACGAGTAGCTAAAGTAATCCATAATGCTGCTGCAAGCATTGCAGCAATAAATCCGTAATAAAGCTCAGTTGACAGTATGGCCATTTCCTCTTCAGAAATAACTAGAACTCCCTTTCGTACTGTATCTGTGACTGCATCACCTGCGAAAAAAGCGCCCAGGAATTCAAAGACCGCAGCAATAATTATCGCATTACGTAATGTCAGGGCCTTGCTACCAACACTGGTACCCATAGCATTCGCTACATCATTGGCCCCTATGTTCCAAGCCATGTATCCTGCGATGACTATCGCCAGGAAGATCATCAGATCTAATCCAAACATTGTTAGGTTCTTAAATCACCCATAAATAAATATATACTAAATATTATATATAGACTATATATATCTATAAGCATAGAGATGGACTAAAACTCATGGAAAGCAGAAAATTACAAAAAACTGGTGGCTCTACTTTGATAGTTTCACTGCCAAAGAAATGGACGAAGAAAAACAAGCTCAATTCGGGGTCCGAAGTCAGATTACTACAACAACCCAATGGCACTATAACCATAGATCCGGGTCAGCCTAGTCCAAACAAGAAGATCTCAATCATAAAATGCAATGATGAAGAAAGTCAACACCTTTTCAGAGATTTGATTGGTGTATATCTGGCTGGAAGCACAGAAATAAAGGTCATAGGGAAGCCTAGATTAACTGTCAAGGAAAGAAAAACCATACGTAAATTCTCAGCAAGTGTCATCGGAATCGAAATTATTGAAGAAGAAGCGGCACAGGCCATCCTGACTGACATGTCTAATCCTGGTGCATTGCCCTTCAGAACTGCAATCAAAAGATTATACAAAATTGTCAGTGCCATGTATAACGATTCTATCCTAATTCTGGAAGGCTCTGAAGACTTAGCTGCAGATGTTGTTGACAGAGATAAAGAAGCTGATAAATTACAATGGTTCATTGAAAGACAATTCAATATGATGCTTGAAGATTCGAACCTATCGAGACCATTACAAGCATCCTCGTTCGAAGGAGTTGTTTATTCAAATGTCGCGCGTTATCTAGAAAGAATTGCCGATCATGCATGTAGACTTGCTGAGATAGGATATGTCGCAGGATTGATTCCTGGAAGAAAAATGCTGCCTTTAGCAAAAGATGCCGGCGAAATAATGAAAAACTCTATGAAGAGTTTCATTAACAATAATCCACGCAAAGCTACTGTCGTGATTGATAAGGGAAAGAAAACTATGCAAAAAGCTCAAAAATACTTCGAAAACAAATACAAAAAAGAGATGGAACACCCTCTTGAATTTTCAATAGCAATGGATGCTATTATGAGGACCATTGCATATTCAACTGATATCTCTGAAGCTGCGATAAATTATTCTGCAAAGGTAGGGAACAAATGATAACTCAGCTAATACTAATGCGACACGCTAAAAGTTCATGGAAATATCATGATCTCAGTGACCATGAAAGACCCTTGAACAAGAGAGGCCGCAAAGCTGCTGTCAAAATTGCTAAGGAATTAATCCGACTAGAGTGGATACCAGACAAATTATATTCTAGTGATTCAGCCAGAACTAGAGAAACCTGGAGCAGGATGAATAAATATATTCATGGAGTAGAGGTAAAATATTCCTATAAACTCTATCACAGTAGTCCGAAAAAAATTCTAAAAAATTTACCCGATAAATTAGACTACAAAACTATTATGATTTTAGGGCACAATCCTGGATGTGCTGATTTCTTAGCTTATTTATGTGGAGAATGGCACAGAATGCCTACGGCAGCAACTGCATTACTTACAATAAAAAATCTAAACGAATCTTGGAAAAAAAAATCAAATTGGATATTAGAAGAACTAGTTATTCCTAGAGAACTTTGAGCATATAAATTATAAAATTTGTTCTAAAAATAATTTACTTCTATCTTCTTTTGGATTGTCAAAAAATACATCTGGGGTAGATTCTTCTACTAGATGGCCTTCATCAAAAAACATTATACGATCACCAACTTCTTTTGCAAAACCCATTTCATGAGTGACTACTATCATTGTAATATCACGTCTAGCAAGGTCAATCATAACATCTAAAACTTCCTTAATCATTTCAGGATCCAAAGCTGATGTTGGTTCATCAAAAAGCATAATCTTAGGATCCATAGCTAATGCTCTAGCTATAGCAACTCTTTGCTGTTGACCCCCAGATAATGCTGATGCATACTTATGTTGTTGTTCAGGGATGCCAACTTTATCAAGTAAGTCCATAGCTAATTCTTCAGCATCTTTTTTACTCATTTCTTTAACTTTTTGAGGAGCTAGAGCAACATTCTCTAAAACTGTTAAATGAGGAAACAGATTAAACTGTTGAAAAACAAAACCAATTTCAGAACGAATGTACTTCAAGTCAGCAATACTTGTCTCTTCATCAATTGTTATACCATCAACTACTATCGAACCTCCATCATGAGGTTGAAGACGATTCAATGTTCTAATAAATGTAGACTTACCCGATCCAGAAGGACCAAGAACAACGATAATTTCACCTTGCTTAATGTCTACTGATATTCCTTTTAATGCCTGAAAATCCCCAAAACTTACTGTAACATTCTCAGTTGTTATAATTGAACTCATGTCATCTCTACTCCACTCTCATTAGTCAATCCAAGATTTTTCTCAACTCTTCGAGATATCCTAGAAAGATAATAAGACAAAATCCAGAATATCATCCCTACAAAAAGTAATGCCTCTGGATAAAGACCAACAAATTCCCACTGCGCAGGAAGAACCTTAGCTACTTGAAAAGCATCATGAATGCCAAGTAAATGAATCAAAGAGGTATCCTTCCAAAGACCAATTATCAAACTTACAATAGCTGGCATAGTTGTTCTAACAGCTTGAGGAAGTACTATTAGAATATTCATCTGAGAGGCAGTTAATCCCAAAGAAAGTGCAGCTTCGCGTTGTCCATTAGGTACTGCCTGCAAACCACCACGAAGAACCTCAGCTAGATAACAACCAAAGAATAGAGCGAGAATTAAAATAGTTCTAGAAACTCTATCTGCATCCCATATTGGAGACAATAAATCGGGAAGTAAAATATAAGCAATGAATAGCCAAGCTACTAAAGGTCCTGAACGAACTACCTCGATAACAATAGTACTAGGCCAACTAAATACAGGCAAACTACTTCTTCGACCCAGAGCTAAAACTATACCTACTCCAAAGCCTAGAACAATAGCTGCACTTGCTAAAATAAAATTTAAAACAAGCCCACCCCATTCGCCAGGTTGCACTCCTTTTTCTCCAGGTGGATCAAGAAAATATATTGTTATAAAAAATACAAATACACCCAATAATCCAAGCATTTGATTCAAAAAAACCAACTGATACTCTGGTGCATCTTTGTAATAATGATTAACAACGAAAAAGGAAAGATATGTTAGAATAATAGCACCCAATAGTCGATAAAGAGTGGGATAATAATCATAGTGAGAATTACCCTCTGGCCGTATATTAGCAGTCGCTGCAATTATAAGACAGAAAGAAAAAATAGTAAAAGATATCAAAAAATTACGACGCTTACCCTTTAATGAGCCATATATTGAACCTAAAAGGATGCCTACTAAGTAAACTGAAGGCCAAAGTCTCCATATTTCTTCACCATGTTTAGTAAAATAAGGCCCTAAAACAATCATACGGCGATTAACCCATATTATATCCCAATTCGCATTAAAAAATACAAAATTGATTATCCCCTCTATAAAATTAAATATTATATAAAAACAAATGAAAGTAATTATAATATTCGAAAGATTATTAAACAAATTCTCTCTATATAAATATCCCAAATAAGCAAATGAAATCCATGATAATAATAAATAAAAAGAACTAAAAAAAGATGAAGTTTGGCTTGGAAATCTTTGAATAGATAAGCTTGTATAAATAAAAATAAAAGCAAATAAAAAAGATAAGCGAATATGTAGATTCTTATTGACTGGAGCATAATTCGAAAACCAAACTGTCAGATAATCTGCCAACGATTTTGTAGTACTCATATTTTCACACTCGTTACTCTACTATTCAAATAATTCATAATTGCTGAAATTAATAAACTACCAATTTGGTAAGTTAAAAGTAAGATAATGAAAACTGGAACAGCTTGTCCAGCATTATTGACAATTGTCATAGAAACAGCAAAATGATCACTAAAACTTATAATCATAGCAAGACTTGAATTTTTCCAACAATTAAGATATTGGTTATTCAATGGCGGAATCATACTACGGAGTGCTTGAGGTAGAATTATCAAACGAAGACGTTGAAATGGTGACAATCCTAAAGAGATTGCAGATTCTATTTGGCCCCGAGGAAGAGATTGGATACTACCTCGGACAATTTCAGCAACCTGTACACTGGTATAAATCGTCAAACCAAACATTAGGGCAATAAATGCTAATGATATTTCTTCACCACCATTAAAATACCAAGTACCGTATGCATTAGGGTTAGTTTTCACAAGTACAGGTTGCTCTAATGTAAAGGCTATTTTCGAAAATAAAATTAATAAAAAGAAGATTATAGTCCACAAATAAAATCTTTTACGTAAACCTTCATCTGAATCATCGAAACCTTCTTTATCAAGTTGATAAACATAAAATCTAAAGCCAACAAAAGTAATTATAGTAAGTAATAAGAAGAAATTACTGTCTATGATTAATCTAGGAGCCATAACTGTTCGATTACTGATATAAATCCAATTCCCAATATTTATCATCTCATCAAATCTTGGCAAGATATCACCCAAAATAGTTAACCAAAAAAATAATTGAACAACTAAAGGCATATTACGGAAAAATTCAACATATGTTTCTGCTAATTTAGATAATAAAATGTTTGTGGACAGGCGTGCAACGCCCATAAAAATACCAATAATTGTACAAAGAATAATGCTAATTATAACCACACGAACTGCATTAGATATTCCGACGAAATAATACTTCCATCTTGTATCTTCTAATTCCGTTTCCCAAGGCCAATCATTAGAAAGTAAGAAGCCTGCTTTTTCATCCATATAATCTAAGTCAAAATACCATGATTTATCGGTCTGATTAAGGTATACTAATTGTAAAATAAAATATAATACCAATGGAAATGAGGCTAATAAAAAAAGATATTGAGACATCCGATCTGATTGACCTGGATTAAGATATCCTTTTTTTATAAAATGAATACCTCCAAAAAATAATAATGTAAATAAAAAAGGTAATGTGATACTAAGAGGAGTAATGATAAAATCGGGTAATGGACTTAAAAAATTGTAATAAGCTGGTAAGCCTCCTTTTCCTGCTTTAAACAAATTTAAAGATTGGATAAAAAAATTTGATGCAAACTTATAATAAATGAAAAAAAAGATAAGCAATAGCCAATTATTTGAGGCGAACGTGATTAAATTATCAAATATTTTTTTTGGATTTTTAGAAAAATTTCTAAAGAAAGTTTTAACTTCATCAAAAATTATATTAAAATTAATCACATCTACTCCAAATTAAGTGTATACTAGAATAGGGGCATTTAACATGGGAGGTCCCCCCAGGTTGAACCCAGGGGAACTTGGTCCACATTTAACTAATAGTTTTTCTTATTTAGAAACTATTTATCTCATTGGAGGTGCATACTGGAGTCCGCCATTAATTGCGAGATCATTGTATGTACCTGCTCTATCAATTAAACAATCACCAGATGCATCAAACGTACAGAATGATTTGGTGTATGCTTCATTATAGTTTCCTACTGCTGCCAATACATCTTGCATCCAAGTTGCTGATAATGGATTGTCGGCAGTTCCAAGACCTAGATTGTTATTCAACAATCGGTCGTTTGCTGGTATAGACATGTTAGCTGAGTTGTAATTAGCCTTGGTTATACCTTGTTCTTCGGCAGTTATCATACCAAACCATACCCAAGTTACTACATCATTCCAGTCAGCATCGTTATCACGTGTTGCTGCAGCGAGTGGTTCTTTGGATAGAAGTTCAGGCATTATTGCTGAATTTGGAACTTTGGTTGTGTCCAAACCGAATTTTTGTGCAACCATAGCTGACATATCTCCTGTCCATGCATCGCATGTTCCATCTTCAAACTGTGCTTTAGCGGTTGCTGCGTCATCAGAATTTTGTGGAGTGTAAGTCATACCATTTACTGAAAAATAATCTGCGATGTTTCCTTCAGTAGTAGTTCCAATTCCTACACAAATGTTAGCTCCATCTAAGTGAAGGGCTGAAGTTGCATTAGGAAAAGAATCTTTGTTGACCAAAATACCCTGGCCATCGTAGAAATTGATTCCTGCGAAGTCGGCGTTCAGATCTGCATCACGGCTGGTTGTCCAGGTCGTTGTTCTAATCAGAACATCTATCTCCTCAGAAGCCAGAAGTTCAAAACGATTTGAACCTGTAGCCAAAACATATTCTATATCATTCTCTGGATCTAAACCAATTGCAGCTGCAACTCCTTTACAGTATTCAATATCTAAACCTGTGTAGGTTCCATCAGATTCCAGATATCCCATACCATACTGTGAGTCTTTAACACCGCATTTTAGCTTACCACGTTCTATGATTGTATCGAGAGTGCTTACCGCTTCCTCCCCTACAGGATCAATTGTCCCGTCGTCACTAGTACAACCTGTAAAGGCAACACTAGCCATCATGAGCATAACTATTAGTACGTAACTTTGCTTCATAGACTTTCAAGATACCCTATACATATATAATATTGAGTTATTTCGGTATTTATATTGAAAAACCAAAAAAGAAAGAACTTCTCGACGATAATATAGCCAACTAAAGACGCCCGTATACGCTTATTGCCGAATTACGATACCTTTTAGGGAGGCTCTGTTTATTTATAGCCAACTCTTGAAATACACATACTGAGAGGTACTAAACTCACAATGACGACTGTTTCCAAAAGAACAGAAAACACGCCTAGACATAATGTATATTCTAATATGTCCAAAGAGAATATGCCCTATGAAATTGTTTTCTGGATGTGCTTTGTTGCTTTCATACTTTTAGTCATTTATGTTAAGATAACTGAAGCTCTACAGCTTCATTGGATTTTTGTAATATATAGTGTGGCTGTTGCAGCCTTGATAGTAAGTAGATATGTGTTTTTCATGCTTGAAAAACCTAACTTGCTCCCTAAGGGCAAATATGTTCCTACATTACATGCAATTGTACCTTGCTTAAATGAATCTAAGAGAGTTTATCTTACTGCTAAATCAGTTTTCAAATCAAATTATCCAAAAAACAAGATTAAATTAACTATAGTTGATGATGGAAGTACAGATGATACGCATATGTGGCTTTCTAAAGCTAAAGAAGAGTTTGGTTGTAATGTTATCATATTGGAAAAAAATGTTGGTAAAAGAAAAGCAATTCAGACTGCTCTTGTAAATAACGACTCAGAAATAAGTGTTTTGATAGATTCTGATGTTAATATCTCAAAAAAGGGACTAAGAGAAATTGTACGTGGTTTTAGTGATGAAAAAATTGCAATTGTATGTGGAAACACAGGCGTAAGTAATGCAAATGCAAATTTACTTACTAGAATGCAAGAATTGTATTACTATCTAAGCTATAGACTTTTCCGTTCGGCTGAGTCTTACTTCAAAACTGTAGTTTGCTGTACTGGTTCTTTTTCAGCATATAGAACCAATGTGTTGAAAGATGTTGCAACGGATAATTGGGTAAATCACAAATTTTTGGGCACACCTAGAACCTTTGGTGATGACAGGAGTTTAACACGATTGGTATTGTCAAAAGGATATGATACTGTGTACCAGCCATATGCTAATGCCTCGACTGTAGTTCCGGATACCTTAGTTTCTTTCATAAATCAACAAAGCAGGTGGAAAAGGGGATTCTTCTTTGAAGCTTTAATGGCTTCTACACATATGTGGAAAAGACCATTTGGAGCTGCTTTGTTATTCTACCTAAGTTTATTATTATTGATTATGGGGCCCATTGTTATGATCTACTGTTTAGTCCTTTCAACTTTACTTGTTGGAACTGTGCCTATAGGATATGTAACTGCTATCTTTGCAATTTCAATTCTTCATCAAGTTTTCTTCTCAATATTCAAAGAAGCAAATGTTCTCAAGATTGGTGCATTGACACTACTTCCGGCAGTACCTTTTTGGGTTTTCACAACCATAATATTAGTGCCTTTAGCCTTCTTTACACTTAAGCAAAATAATTGGTTGAGTCGTAAGTCAATAACCAAAAGTGAGCTTTCTGTAAGGGACGGTTAAGTAAAAACAGATACTTTTGCTAACCCTCTATAAAATATGTTATTATCTGATTTAAGTGCAGATATTTTGGACCAGATTTCGAATGATATAGAGGAGCTTACATCTGGTTTTGAATATGCTATTTTAATAATTTGTACAATTCTTACAATAATGGGTATTGCATTTCTTAGTATTTCAAAAAGATATGTGGATCCCTATAACCAAGCCAATAAAAAAACGACAAATGAAACACTAGTGTCCTTTTTTGTAGCCGTTAGAAATGATGAAAAATTAATTGTTAATTGTATAAATTCAATGCTAAATCAAACTTATAAGAAAAGAGAAATATTTGTAATTGATGATGCGAGTACTGATAACACGCCAAAAGTAATAGAAAAAAATTTTGGATCAAATCCTGAAATTAAGATTCTTTATCTAAAAACAAATGTTGGAAAGAAAAAAGCTTTAGCAGAAGGCATAAAAAAATCAGAAGGTGAAATATTTGCATTTACTGATAGTGATTCTATTTGGAAAGAAGATGCTATAGAAAAAGTAGTTACTATCTTTGAAAATTATCCAAATGTAGGAGGAGTAAGTGGACACTGTAATGCTAAGAATGCAAACCACAATATTTGGACAAGAATCCAAAATCAAGAGTATGAAAAACAATATAGGTGGCGAAAGGGCTTTGAATCAAATTATGGAGCAGTATCATGTGTTTCCGGACCACTAGCTTGCTATAGACGAGAGACAATCTACAACTATATTCCTAAATGGAAAAATGATAAATTCTTAGGAAAGGAGTTCCAATTCGCAACAGATAGAATTATGACAGGATTTGCGTTATGTGGTAAAGACATTGGAACTGACATAAAAGAAGAATATTCCGAATCATCATTCATAAATAATGAAAAGTACGAAATACGAAATTGGGATGTTGTCTATTCTAATTCAGCAAAAGTTTGGACTGTTGTTCCCGATAAGTTAAGTACAATTATATCTCAAAAAATACGTTGGAATAAGAGTTTTATAAGAAATCTTTTTTTCACAGGTAAATACTATTGGAAAAAGTCTCTACCGACTACAATTTACTATTATCTACATGTACTGTTTGTATTCTTGTATCCGATTTTATTCACAGTAGCCATTATTCAATTTGTTCTAAATGACTATTTATTCTTACTTAGTTTTTCGTTGCTTGGATATTTAGTGATTAGTGCGCTAATAAATGCATCCATTAACACCCAAAATAAAAAATTATTAGATTCTCCAATAAGTATAATCATCTACCACATATTATTCCAATGGCTTATATTCTATTCTATAATTACTATCAATAGCAGAGATTGGAAACGATAAATATCAAAAGGAAATTATAATGAATAAAGAAAAAAAGTTATCTGAGATAAACAAAGTTAATAACTTTTGGCTAGGTCCCTGGATAATATGGCTAAATATTCAAAAACACAAATTTCTGATATCTAATTTTATTCAACGGGATTTACGCCTCAAGTATCGTAATTCAGTTCTGGGTTACTTCTGGAGCTTACTCGAACCACTAATGCTGTCTGGTGTTTACTTTGTATTATTTGTAATAATAAAAGGAAGCCCCGAACCAAATTATCCACTTTGGGTCATAATTGGAGTAATAATTTGGGGGCATTTTTCACAAAGTCTAAATGGATCCATTGGTTCATTGACTCAAAACTCCGGACTTATCAAACAAGTTTATTTCCCAAGAGAAATATTTGCAATAACAAAAGTAGGGTCTAATTTGGTAATTGCATCTTTAGGATTACTTGTCTCAGTTCCCCTTATGTATATTCTTAATATACAACCAAATGAAAATTTGTTAATGGTCCCAGTAGGATTAATTATGGTATCTATGCTTTCTCTGGGAGTCGGCTTACTTTTAGCTTGTTTAAATGCAATAAACCGAGATATCGAACACTTTTTCCGATTTGTAACTAGAGCTGGATTTTTCTTATCACCAGTTATGTGGACTATTGAAATGGTACCTAAGAGCCTTGAAGGATACATAATGGTTAATCCAATGGTTGTCCCAATTACAATGATTAGAAATGGAATTGATGGAAGAAGTCTCGGCATTGATTCAATCTTTGTTGCTTATTCAGCCCTATTTTGCATTATTAGTTTTCTATTTGGATGTATGGTATTCAAACATTATGAAGCTAGGGTGGTAAAGAAATTATGAGCGAGACTGTAATAAAAGTGGATAATGTTTCAATTAAGTTTCCAAAAACTAGAGTAACTTTAGGTACCGTTGAAGGCTCATTAATAAAATTAGCAAAGTTTGGAAAAACACGGGAAGACTTTTTTATTGCATTGAATGGAATAAATCTAGAAGTTAATGAAGGTGAAATATTGGGAATCATTGGAAGAAATGGTTCAGGGAAAAGTACTCTTCTAAGAACAATCTCAGGAATATATCGACCAGATAAAGGCAGTATAAAGTCTAAAGGACAAATAACTCTAATGGCAGGTTTAGGAATAGGGTTTAATGTAAATTTATCTGGAAGAGAAAATGTCTATTTGTATGGAAGTATTCTAGGAAACTCTAGTGAAAAAATGAATGAGTTAATGGATTCCATAATTAATTTTTCGGAATTAAATGGATTTATTGATCAACCTCTAAGAACCTATTCAGCAGGAATGAGGGCAAGGCTTGGTTTTTCAATTGCCTCTGCCGTTAATCCAGATATTTTACTAATTGATGAGGTACTAAGCGTAGGAGATCAAGAGTTTAGAGAAAAATCTATGGCTCGAATATTAGAAATCGTGGAAGGATCTAGAACTGTTATTATTGTCTCACATAACTTTACAATTATGGAACAAATATGTACCCGATTAGTAATGATTGAAAAAGGTGAAATAATAGCTAACGGAAATCCGACCGAAGTAATCGCTGAATATTCAAAAAAGGTAAAATGATATAATGAAATCATCAATGACTTAGACAACGGTATGGAAATCATTAGTCTAGTTTATGTTGGAAATTTATTCAGAACCACTAGAGGTCTTGAAATAATCAAGATTTTCATAAATTTATTATCTATAAAGGATAACTTCAAATTAACAATATATCAAAAACCTCTATCTAAAAAAGCTGTTTTGACAAGATTGATAACATTTTGCATCAAAAGTATAGCTCTTTTAAAAATTAGAAATATTAAAAATATTGAAATTCAAAACTGTGGCTCAGATAATGCCTATTTATCTAACATTAAAAAAGGTGATATTGGAATTTCCTTAGGAGATACTGTATTGGATTCAAAACATTGCACTCGAACAAGTGAATATATTAATCAAAAATTGTGTGTCTTGAATTCTATTGAACAATTACATAGTAGGAATTACTGTATAGAGAAAAGAAACAAATCATTAGAAATCATAATTAATAATAATTATTCAATCAAAGATTTTGAATCTCCGTATTCATTTGGAAATATTTTACTTAATATGAATGGAAAAGATATAATTGAAGATAAAAAAAATAGCTCCATTAAAATAAATTGTGTTTTTACAGATAAATTTGAGGTTTTATTCAATAATCAAAAAATTGATGAACTATATAATGTGAATTATGATTTTAAACTAAGAAGTTCAAAATCTTCAAGTTTAAGTGTGAACAATGCCGCTGAAAATGTAAACAAAAATACAAATTGTATCCTTCATAAAATGAAATTGTACAAAAATGTAATTTATTGTGTTAACATAAAATATGATGAAAAAGTTTCAATTAGAGTTTATGAAAATCAAGATTACCAAAATCCTCTTTTTCGTAATATTCTGACAAAAAAAAATATTGATTCTATTTATTTCAAAGTTCCTCAAACACTAGATTATGAATTAGAAGTGTTGACTTGGGGGGGAAGAAAAAATATTCCATATTCAATTTCTAATTATATAAGCGTAAACAATTTATGTGATGAAAATGTTTATGTAATTAATTTAGATAGTGAAAAAGAAAAATATAGTCAAACAGAAGTATTGTTGAATAAGAATGGAATTTATTGCAACCGATTTAAGGCAAAAAATGGCAGAGATAAAGAGTATGATGACCTGTGGAACACTTATACAAAGAAAAGCTTAACGAGTTTCGAAAAAGAACTAAACCGAAAATCATTGGTAAGTAGAGGAGCTCTAGGTTATCTATTAAGCATGGAAGCTCTTTTTAAAAAGGCTATTAAAAATCAGTACGAATATATTTGTATTATTGATGATGATATTATGATTAACAAGAAATATAATTTGAAAAAGATATCTAGTTTATTGGTTAAGTTATCTAATTTTAATATATTAAAAATGGGCTCTTCGCAATGGGCTTGGGATAATGTTGAATTTGAAAAAGGATATTACGGAGCAAATAAATTATCAAATGGCTCCTTTTTCAATATATATCATAAAAATACATTTGAAAAAATATATAATAATATCATCAAATATGATAGCCCCTTTGATGGAGTTCCTTTACAAAACTTCATCAATAAAAAATCATTTGTTTTGTATCCAAATTATTCTGGCGCTTACTTAGACAATATCAGCTCCATCTCTGGCAAAAGAAGAAGCTATGATTACAAGCGATTTAAATGGAAAAAAAGAGACTATGAGAACCAAAACAATGCAATTAGATTAATGTACAAAGATATCAAAAAAACAAATCCAAAAAAATTGCATTTTTTAATTGGCATTACCACTTTTAAAAGATACAAATACCTAGAAAATTGTATAGATTCATTGGTTAAAACATTTGATAAGAAGTATCACTTTTCTATAATTCTTTCTATTGGTTATGATGAGATTTTGAATAATAGTTTCTATAAAGATATTTTTTTAAAACTTAAGAAGATTCCAAATCTAAATCTCATTTTTTACTCAAATAAATTACATTATATTTATTATAATTCTAATATTATTCTAAAACATGCTGAAAGTGAAAAATTTGATTTTGGATTCATCATTAATGATGATATTCTTTTCAAAAAAAACTGGTTCTTAGAATATTATAGTATTTCTAAGAAAACTAATTATGATCATCTGTGTTATTGTGTTAACAATTCTAATACTGAATATTTTGATGACTTAAAAACAAATGGAGATGTCCTAAAATCAAATGGGGTTCTATTAACTTTTACTGAGAAAATTATCAAAGAAATTGGATTCTTTGATGAGACGAATTTTAAAATTAGGGGGCAGTCCCATCATGATTGGAGTTTTAGATGTTGTAAATTAAATTTCAATAATAGGGACTCTTTTTACGATATAAGAAATTCTAACGAGTTTGTTAAGCTAAATAATCAAGATTATGAATCCACGGGGCGCTCATATGGAAGATTAGATAATGTTTTAAATTTAGTAGATACCTATGAATTAGAGAGAAGAAACAAAATTATTAAAGCCGATTCAAAAAGAATATATCTTAATTCTATAATAAATTTAGAAACTTCAAATAGTGTAAAGAATTGGGCTAATGTGTCAAAAATAAAATATCCTGATTTAGTATACATTAATCCAAAACAATTGAAAACTATATTGAAATTATCAGCATTTGATTCTTTCATTAGAACGCGATTATTCTCAAAACATGCTAAACCTCAGATTTTAGACGGTAATTGGGATGAAATAATAAATGATAAATTTGAAGAAATAGACGTTTTTCGGGCTATGAATGACCATTTCGTAAATAGTGTGGAATGGACTAAAACTGATTTTTATGACCGAGTTATTAATGAAATTAATAATGGTAGAATAAAATGGGGTTGTAAAACACCTGAAGAATTTTTGAAACGTTTGGAAGAAGAATTGACAAACTTATATAATAATATTAGCACAAATGGATTTAAAACCCAGAAAGAACTTGAATCTTTAAAATTATCTGATGAAATTAGAGTAGCTATTGATAGAAAGGGAAAAATGATTTTTATGGATGGAAGGCATCGTCTAGCCATTGCAAAGATTTTAAAATTAGAGCAAATTCCGATTAAAATAATCCTAAGACATGCAAAATGGATAGAGTTCCAAAATACAGTTTTTCAATATGCTAAAAATGATTCAAAAGGAAAAATATACCAACTAATTGAACATCCGGATTTAGATTTTATTCCTGCCCATCATAAAGAAGATCGATTTGATCTTTTAGAAAATTCCATAGTTGATTACGATTGTCAGGATAAAAAATTAATTGATATTGGAACTCATTGGGGCCATATGTCTCATAAGTTTGAAGATTTAGGTTTCAAATGTATTGCAATTGAAAAACTAGTATCAAATGTCCATTATCTAAAAAATATTCGAAATGCTTGCGGAAAAACTTTTGATATTTGGCAAGGAGACATCTTTGATTATCCTGATATTGAAAAAATGGACTTAATTCTAGCATTAAATATATTTCATCATTTTTGTAAAACTGAAGAATTACACGAAAAATTTATCAAGCTTTTGAATCGAATGAATGCAGATATTATGCTTTTCCAAGCACATCGACATGATCCTCCGGGACAAATGAAAGGTGCATTCCGAAATTACAATGAAACTGAATTTGTAGAATTTATTTCAAAACATGCCGGTTTAAATAGATGGACAAAATTAGGAATGGCTGCAGATAAAAGACCTATTTACAAACTTTGGAAATCCTGAAGAGATTATTGCTGAATATTCAAAAAAGGAAACCTAAAATGGAAAAAGAAGAATATGAACTGGAATATTGGAAAAAACAATCTCAACATGATAAAGGAAAATTAAGAAATAACTGGTACGAACGATTCTATACTGCCTTTTTCAACTTATCCAAAAACGATTATATCGGAAAACGAATTTTAGATGTGGGGTGTGGACCTAGAGGGTCTCTTGATTGGATTGCCGATGAAGCGCATACTGACGGTATCGATCCTTGTGCTGATGAATACAAAAAATTGAATCAAGTTAAGATGAACCTCATACAAGGCGAAGTAGAAAATTTTGTACCCGATGAAAAATATGATTTTGTAACTAGTTTTAATTCACTAGATCACGTTAATAATCTTGATAAATCAATCAATAGTATCTTTTCTTTGCTTAAAACAAACGGAATATTCTTGTTATTATCTGATATTCACCGTAAACCAACTAATATGGAACCTTCGGCCTTCAATTGGAATATTATCGACAAATTAAAAAAAAGTGGATTTATAATAAACAGAAACGACCATTATGAAAAACATCGTGCCGGAATGTATCAAAGTTTAGATGATCTACGAGAATATAATCATGATAATCCCACCAAAAGATACGGAATTATTGCTGTTTTTGCACAAAAACCATAGTACAAACTCGAATTAGAGTTGTGGCCAATCTATTTTTATTTTAGGAAGGACTTCTAATCTTTCGGAAATAAACAAAGATAAATTATTTAATTTTAAAGCTGTATTACTATGTCTGTTTTTGTCTAAAATACAAATTTCATATGATTATTTCGGTAACAATACTGCAAATTTTTTTAATTCTTCATCTGAACCTTGATGGAAATCATCTTCATAAATTTGTGCCTTTACGTCTAACTTTTTTTCAATCATTCTTACAAGTCTCATTTCATCTTCTCTATCGACATCATCAAAGATTATAGGTACGTCTTTTCTAAATAAATCTAAATTTCTGCAAAGTCCACTGCGGCCGATTAAAGCAGGCGGACCATCAACCAGAATAAGATCATAATCTTTTGGGATTTTTCTTTTCAAATTTTTTGAATCATACCAACCCTTTTCCTCTGGAAAAGCTGAATCTGTGAATTCCTTTATTGGAGCATATATGTAATTGGTGCTGTGAAGATTTATAAAATCTAAATCGTGTTCAACTGAATACATTTCAAAATACTGAGCTAATTGTCCAGTTCCCCACCCACTTCCTAACTCAATAATTCGGCTACCCGGTTCTAGAATATTCTTGATATAATTGAATAACGCTTCAGAAATAGTCCAACCTCCAAAATTTCCTTTAGGGCGGAAAATTATACTTCTGGGTTTTTCAGGGTTAGGTACAAAAGGTTCCCATATTTTATCTAATCCTAATCTTTTCAAGGAATTCTTAATTACAGTTTGTGTATTGATATCTTGCTTTTCTATATCTACTACAGATGTATTTTTTCCGTGTAATCGGTACTCGTAAAGAACGGTATTTACATGTTTAAATTCGGAGATTTCACTCAACTTTAAAAAGAAATCAAAGTCGACTGCATTCGTTAATTTTTCATCAAAACCAGAGGTTCGTCTCCAATCTCTCTTTCTAAACATTCTGAAATGATGGATAATCATACTATAGATGAATCTTTCACGTGTGAAAGTTTTATGATTCCAGCCATCACGTTGGAAACTACCATTTTTATCAATTATTTCGTAATTTCCGTAAACACATCCAATATTGTAATTATCAAAGTAAGGCAATAACGTTTCGACTGCATTTGGTTTTAGACGATCATCGGCATCTAATTGACCAATAAGATGGCCTCTGCAAAGTGCTATGGCCTTATTTGAGGCTGCACTTATCCCTTGATTATTTTGCGTTATCCATGTTACTCTTTTATTTAACGAATATATATCTTCCAAAATTTTAGCCGTACTATCTGTAGAACCATCATCAACAACTACTACTTCTAAATCTGTAAATGTTTGATTTAAGGCACTATCTACTGCTTCTTTGATATATTTCTCCGCATTATAAGCTGGAATATATATTGAAACCTTAGGGACTGAATACCATTCCCTTGGTGACTGCTTTCTATAATGAGCTGCAGGACATTTATCCACTAATAAATCATGAGTTATAGACTTTCCTTCTTCACGATCTACTGAGCTTTCACCATCTTCTGGTTCTTGATGAAGTGCTGTAGCTCCTTTAACTGGGACGAAATAAAAACCGTTATTGTAAACACGATACCCCATCTCTATGTCTTCCCCTCCCCAATTTTGGAACTCTTCATCAAAGTATTTTGCAGTTACAAGAAGAGACTTGGGAAACGCTATATTTCCTCCACAAAAAACTCTGAAGGGATAATCCAGATCTTTCAATAAATTTGTATTATTGTATATTTCCTCACGCCAATCCTTAGTTGGTCCTTTAGAACCTTTTTTAGTTATTATTGGATTGTTGGTTACTATATCTGGAAGATTTAACGCAACATTAATGTCTTTTCTAATTGTATTTGCTGATATATTATCAGTACAAACAAACCTTCTGTATCCTATTAACACTGCCTTAGATGTAACATGTAAATATTGCATATAATATTTTACTAATTCAGGTGTCGGTAACATATCACAATCTAAAATTATAATATAATCATATTTGGCAGATTTAATTCCCAAATTTCTAACTTTTGAAAGCCTATATCCTTTATCGTCCTGCTTAACATATTTAATATCCATAAATTTTGAGTATTCAGGAATTAACTCCTCAACACCATCTGAACTACCATCATCTGCAACTATTGTTTCTATTAATTCTGAAGGATATGTTTGATTAATAATTCCAGCAAGGGTTTTAGCCAAAATATCTTTTCGATTATAAACTGGTACAACTATTGAAACGCCAAGAGAAAATTTTTTATTGCTTTTTACAAAATCATTTTTTAAATCTTCAATAAAAGTATAATCATTTGCTTTACCTTGAATTGGAGGAAGCTTCATACCTTTTGGAAGCTGGCCTGGAATTTGTTTTGACTGTATTTTTAGTTTTTCTAAATACTTTTCTTTCCGATTTATAAAAAATAGGCGATTGAAGAATTCTATAATACTACCTAGCACCATTTCCTCCGAAATAATTCGGCCGTTAAAAGACTAAAAGTTAACCATGACACGCTCTCCCAACTGATGTGTATTTTAAATGATTGGGAGCTGAGCTACTATTAAATGCTCAATTTTACATAACTTATATATGCTATTATTCTAAATTCTAATTATGGATACTAAATATCTTGTAGCTTTACTTTTGATTGCTGGAATCATTGGTGGATTCGTTAACAATTATATCGGAAATTATTATTCAAATGAGGCTGTAGAAGAAGTTGAAGTTAGTAATCAAGCCCCTGATTTTACTCTTACGAACATAGATGGAAATGACTTTAATATTTCAGATTTCAAAGGAGAAAAGGTAATTGTTTTAGAATTTATGAATACTGGATGTGGTACCTGTCATAATTTCGAGAAAAACATTCTAAAAAATTACTATAATAATACTACTATGCCGGCCGACGTAGAAGTTATTTCTGTAACTCAAAGTGAAGAAGATCGTGATAAAGTTGCAGATAGAGTACAAGGTAATTGGATTTACGCCATAGGTAATGATGAAATGACAAATGCATTTGATGCAAATAGAAGTCCAACTATTGTAATTATTGATAAAGAAGGAATCATTTCCTTTTCTAAACAAGGACCCCTTTCTGAAGAAGACTTAGAAAATGAAGTGAATGCTGCTTTAGCTTAGATCATTTCTAAAAAAGTTTCAATTCGTTGCTTAAGTTCATCTCGGACTGTTCTAAAATCATCTTCTGTTTTAGGATCTTCAATAGGCCAATAATCCTTTTTACAAGATTTGGGCCAATCCATCATTACACATGTTTTATTAGCTGAACCACAAAGTGTTATTGCAAAATCAGCATCTTTCCAATTAACATCGGCCAAAGATTTAGACGTCTGATTGGATATGTCCAAATCTATCTCTGCCATGACTTTTACAGCATTTTTGTGAAGCCCCTCCGGATTAGTACCGGCACTTAAAACAAAAAACTCAGATTTCATATTTTTTAACAATCCTTCAGCTATTTGTGAGCGAGCTGCATTCCCTGTACACACAAATAATATTGTAATCATTTTAATGCATCTGAATCGTCTATAAAAGAATAATAAAATCTGCTAAAAAATAATGTGTCCCACCTTATATGAAAATATAAAAAAAGGTGGTCCAAGTTCCGTTTTTTGCTTGGGCACTGCCATGGAAAAACTTTAAAAGGTGGAACCAATAAGAATATACTTATGGTGTACTTAACAAAGAAAACAACACGGGGTCAGCAGTACTACTATCTCGTTAAATCTTTTAAGTACGATGGCCGTGTTGAAAAAGTTCAAAGATACCTAGGTTCAGAAGAACCTAATGATATTGAATTAGAACGACTAAAGCAAGTACACACCAATGAATTAGAATTAGCTGCAATTGAACGCATGGCTATGATGTCTTCGGAAACCTATAGAACACCATACCTCGACAAAGATGCTTTGTTAGGATTAGAAAGAATGCGATTCCTGAATAGAGCTTTACACCGACTTCAAGAACCTGACGAAAGAACTTTGGAAAATTCAAGAAATATAATTGAGACTATATCTGGGAATATGACCCTATCTTCGAATCCCCTATCTATTGAGAATGTTGAAGCTATATTTAATCAAGATAGAGCACCTTCTGGTGTTGCATTATCTAAAGTCTTAGAAGTACTTTGCCTAAGAAGATTGTATGATGAAATTTCAGATCGTGTATCAAAGTTAGGAAAAAGAAGTATCTTGAAACTACACCAAGATCTCTTTGAAGGAACTGGAAGAGGTGGATATCTTAGAGAAGATTCAGCGAGTTTACCTGGTTCTGCATTTATGCCCCCTCCTGCAATTCTAGTTGAAGATGAATTGGAAGGGTTGTTACAATGGTGGCATGATCCTTCTCCACTTCATCCATTCGAAAGAGCTGTATTATTCCACCACCGTTTTCAACAGGTACGTCCTTTTGAATCTGGTAATGGTTTAGTAGGTAGATTAATACTAGATGGAATGCTTATCAGAGCTGGACTCTCAACAACAAAATGGCAAAAAGAAAACCGTTCAGATTATTTATCTGGATTGGTTGCAGGAGATAGAGGCGATCGTACAAAATTAATTTCAGCCTTTTGGGATTCCTATTGTAAACATCACAAACCTACTGTAGATGGCAGTAAAGATGCCCTGCATCTTTCTCCTCGGCAATCTCAATTGGAGGCCTTCTGATTGAGGCTTCTCGAACTTGAGTTCGAGAATTTTAAATCTTTCAAAGGCCACGTTACCGTCCCTCTCGGCCCCGGCTTTACATGTATTACGGGACCCAATGGTTCTGGAAAATCAAATATTACTGATGCTATTCTTTTCATTCTCGGTTCAAGATCAACTAAACTTCTAAGAGCAAGAAAATTAAAGCAATTAATCCATGGATTTCAAGAAGGAAGCAAAAGAAAAACAGGACCGAAGGCATGCAAAGTATCTATGGTTTTTGATAATCAGGATCGTTTTTTAGCAATAGAAAAAGATCAAATAACTTTCACCAAAGGAATAAAACTGCGAGGCAACAATACAACGACCTATTATCGAATTGATGGCATTAAATCTTCGGCAAGTGAATTTGAAGCCTTATTTTCAAGAGCTGGACTTTATGCAACGGGATATAACATAATTCAACAAGGTGATGTTATCCAAACATCACTAATGTCTGGTACTGAAAGAAGACGGAAAATGGAGGATGTTGCTGGAATTACAGCTTATGATAATCGCCTTAGGAGAACTCGAAGTGCCCGTACTTCTGTAGAAACTGACGTAACTTTACTAAATGAACGAGCTAAAGAATCTAAACGAAATTTAAATCAACTTGAACGTGAAAAACATGATGCTGAAAAATTAGAAAAGATTATTGAAGAAATTAAAGAAAATAATACATTCCTTAAATTTAGAACTGTATTCGATTTAGAAGCTGAAATTGAATCTAGAAGGGATGTTGTTAATAAATATACTAAAGAATTGACCAAATTAGAGAAAGTTCAACAAAAAATAAAATTGGATATTGAAAAAAATCAAACAGATTTTGAAAATGTTGAAAAAAATATTGCTGTTTCTGGAGGCAATCGAGCTAGGGAATTACAAGAAGAATTGGATAAAGTAAGAGTCGCACAGGCCTTGGCAGAACGGAATGCTGATGCGGCGCGCAACGAATTACAACAATTAGAAAATTCTAGAAAAGTACTTGATGGTGATTTAAAAATTGCATCCAAAGAACTAAAAAATCTAATTAAAGATTTAGAAAAAGTAAATGGAAAAGTTAAGAAAGTTGAGAGTAAAATTACCGCTAAAGTTACTAGATTAAGTGAATTAGAAGGAGCTGCTGCTAATAATTCGGAAGCTGTATCCAAAAATAGAGATCATTTAGAAAAGTTGAGAAATGACGCCGGTGAGTTAGAGATGCAAAGACATCGACTTGAAGGTGAAAAAGAGCAACTTGAAATTCAATTGAACACTGCTGAAGAACAAGTCATCCGATCTAAACTGTGGTTAGAGTCTATAGAAACTGATGTCAAAGAAGCTGATTTTCAACTAAAAGATTTGCAAGTCGGAAAAGACTCTGCAGCTAAAAATTTGGATAAAATTAAAATTAAACATAAGGATATTTTGCAAACAATCGAATCACATCAAAAAAAATTGTCCAAAATTGAAAATGAATTAAGAGAAGATTCGATGAAATTGGCCTCGCAAGAAGCTGCACAAAGAGCTCGAGAAGAATTTGGAGGTTATGCAAAAGGTGTAACTGCTGTTTTACAATGTAGAGATGAAGGTAAATTAAAAGGAATTATTGGCACTATTGCAGAATTAGGAAGAGTTGATGAAAAATATGCTACTGCATTGGAAGTTGCAGCTGGGGCAAGCTTACAGTCGATTGTAACTGAGAATGATAAATCTGCTGCTAAAGCGATTGAATTCTTAAAAAGAAATAATATTGGAAGAGTTCGTTTTCTTCCGCTAAACAAAGTTCATTCTTATAAACCTCGAGCACACGCCTTACTAATTTTGAAAAAAGAAGGAGCTTTAGGGTTTGCTCAAGATTTAGTAAAATTTGATTCTAGGTACAAGGATGCCTTTGGGAATGTTTTCGGAGATACGGTAATTATGAACACTTTGAAGACTGCTCGAGAATATCTTGGAAAAGGAAGGATGGTTACACTTCAAGGTGAATTATTGGAAAGTGGAGGCGCGTTGATTGGAGGATCGAGGCCAAGGACAGGAATACATTTTGGAACTACCGAAAGAGAAGACATTGATAAATTAAATACAAATATTCGAAAATTAGAAGTTGAAAAATTACAATTATCTTCTGATTTAAATATTATGATCGAGAATGCAGGGAAATTAGCAACCTCGAGGCAAGAATTGGAAAGTGAAAGAGCTGCATTCCAGACTCGTGTCACTGATTATGATGGAAGAGCTGATGAAATCAAGAAAAGATTGAAAGAAGCTGATGAGTCTGTCAAAGCTCGTGAAGGAATGATAGAAGCGCTACAAGGTGAAATAATTGAACGTATTAGCCTACTTGAAAATCTGGAAAAAGATATTACTGTTGGAGCAGATAGTATTAGTCAAGCGTCTAAAGAACTTCAAATTGTGGTTAGTGGAAAGTCATCAAAATTGATCAATGATTTACAAACAGCATTAGATGAATATAGACAAGAATTAGCTGAATTACAAGCTCACTTTGCTTCTTTCTCAGCTAAGGAGGATGCTATGAAATCTGAGGTTGGTCGTCTGAAGGGTGAATTGAATATTAACCAAAAAGAACAAAAAGAATTACAAAGCAATCGGAAATCTGAAATTGAAAAATCGAAAAACCTAAAAACGAAATTAAATAATCTAAGAAAGGAAGAAGAAGAGAAATTTAAAGAATTAAAAAGTTTAAGAGATGAACGTGATGAATTACATGATTTATTATCTGATTTCAAGAATGAATTATCCATAAAACAAGAACTTAAACGAAGTCGTAAGCACGCTATGGATGATTTAAACTTAGAAATTCGAACTAGAGAACCAAAATTAATTGATGCTAAAAACCGTATTCCAAATGATTTAAAAACACCTAAAACGGTTCTTAGTAGAAGTAAATTAGAAGTGCAAAAAGAAAGATTAGAACGTGAACGGAATAAATTAGGCAATGTTAATATGTTATCCTTAGATCATTATCGACAAGAAGCCGAACGATTTGACGAAATTAAGAAACATCGTAGGAAGTTAAATGATGAAGTTCGTCGTTTAGAAGTATTGGAAAAGAAAATTTCTGATAAAAAAGAAATAAAATTTATGGAAGTTTATAATAGTATTGGAGAGAGTTTTAAGACATCATTCAAAGAAATTACGGGAGGTGGAGATGCTTGGTTGGTATTAGAAAATGAAAAATCCCCATTTGAAGGAGGTGTAACCATCAAAGCCCGAATGCCCCGAAAGAAATTGTATCCTGTCGAAGCTTTATCAGGTGGTGAAAAATCATTAGTATCCATGGCCTTTATCTTTGCAATTCAAAGTTATGATCCTAGTCCTTTCTATCTATTAGACGAACCTGATCAAAATTTAGATGGTGTTAATACTGAACATATAGGAAAAGCTATTGCTCTCCAATCGAACGTGGCCCAATTTTTAGTTGTAAGTTTACATCATGCTGCATTAAGAGAAGCTGAAAATGTAATTGGCGTCTTTATGGGAGATGATGGAGTATCACGATTACATCAAATACAAAATATTGAATCTTTCTTAGCTTCTTTACCAACGGATGCGGAGGCTACGGCATGAGTCTTGTTGTAAATCATTTGTTATTTCATAAAGCTATGATTGGCATTGATACTGACAAAATTGATCAATATGTTAAAATTGCAGGAGATGCTAGTTCTACTACTGAAGTTTCGACAATTGAAGATCCTTTTACAAGAAGTGTTACGCTTTTATTTATGTTAGTTAAAGAGCATGGACTTGATCCATGGTCCCTAGATTTGAAGCATTTAATTATTGAATATCAAAAATATGCTGTCAATAGTGATGATCTAGATTTGCCTTTAGCAGGTTCAGTTTTAGGATGGGCATGGGATGTTCTTAAAATGAGGGCAAATGGAGCGATTTTAGCTACAGAACCTATACCTGAACCGCAACCTGAGTGGATAGATTTTGATTTTGGTTGGGAACCAACTTTTGCTGAACAATTGGATGACTGTATAGAACCTCCAATCGAGGAAAGTGTCCTTTTTAGAGGAGAAAGACGAGTAACTTTGATGGAACTTGTTGGTGCACTAGAAGACGCACGTAATATAGAAGTAGAAAGAAAAGCCAGACTTGAAAGAAGAAAGGAATTGCGAGAAGCTCGTAAATTAGTACTTTCAGAAGTTGCTGAAAGATTAGGTGAAAAATTACATAATGACGATCCGGTCCAATACAAAGAAAAAGTTTGGCAACGAATAAATGAATTTAATGGCAAACCGATTCCAATCGGAGATTTACTTGATAGACCTGAAAAAGCAAGTATTGTTCGAACTTTTGTGGGATCTTTATTTTTAGCAAGAGAAGGAAGAATTGATATAATTCAAAAAGATTTGGAAAGTCATAGCATATATGTCAAAAATTTGGAGAGTGCTGGATGAAAGAATTAATTGCTGTAGAGGCTGCATTGTTTTCAGCTGGAAGAGCTTTAGATCCAACTGAAACTGCTGAATCTACGGGCCTTTCTCGAGATAAAGCTCTAAAAGCTTTAGATACTTTAGTTGAACTTTACAAAACACGAGAAGGTGCTTTAGAAATTGTAAAATTAGGTCATAAATATGCATTACAATTAAAAACAGATGCTATAACCTATGGGCGTAGACTGGCGCCTCAAGAAATCCCCTCCTATCTACTTAGAACGTTGGCGTTAATAGCGCATGAACAACCAATGCTTCAAACTGAACTAAAATACAAATTGGGAGACAAAGTTTACGAACATGTTACTGAATTATTAGAATTGGAAATGATCCAAAGAGAAAGAAAGGGTCGTACCTTTGAGCTAAGTGTTACTTCGGCATTTATGGAATATTTCGGTATTAATGCTGAAAACCAAGCCGAAATGAAAGCTTATTTGGAACAAGCATTAACCAGTTCATGAACGCTCCTGGATTAATTGAATTAATTGTCATCATTTTTCTAATGTGGGCTTTTTTAGGACCCGAAAAAGTAATGGAAGGGGCAAGATTACTTGGTAAGACTTACCGAGAATTTAGAGGATATGGAACAAAAATAGCTCTTGGAACTAAGAACGTTAGTGAAATTGAAAAACTTAGGGCCTCAGCTGAAAGATTAGGCATTGATACGGCTGGAATGAATTTAAATCAAATTAAAAATGCCATGGTAAATAAACTGTCAAACGAATGAACCACAATAGACCTGAAATTAGAGCGTAGGTTTGATATAGTTGGTTTTGTCCAGTATGTCTATGACTGCGATAAAGTCTATAGCATTAGCTATCGTATTTTTGTTGTCGGCCTTAGTCCCTTTAGTTCAGGTCGAAGCTGCAAATGATAAACGAACTGAATATGATACAGCATATATAGGAGAAAAATGGCATGCAGGAATAGGTACCGTATTAGGAAGTTTAAATTCAATTAAGAGTGCTGATATTGATAATGATGGTGAAGATGAATTAATATTTGGTAATTCTCAGGGTTTTGTTCATGTTTTAAATTGGAATGCTAGTGCTAATGCCTTTAACGAAATTTTCCAAACAATTGATTTAGGGGGAACCATAAAAGGCATGGAAATTGGTCAGATTGATGATGATCCACAACTAGAAATTGCAATTGGATACAATTGGAATTCAGACTCTGGAAAAGTAAAAATTATTGATGGAATCTCATTGTTGGCTGAGGCAAACTGGTCCTCTGGTATTTCATGGTCACATACACAATGGACTGAAGGTTGGCCATACGGGCTCGCCATGGGTGATTTAGATGGAGATAATCAAACTGAATTAGCAATGAGTGCCGATAGAGGTTTCTTGTGGGTAGTTGATACTGAAACTCCTGAAACATATGTTGGAAGAGATATGACTAGTGATGAAGCTGAATGGTATTTAGATGTTGGTGCAAAAACTAGTGGAGGAACTCTAGAAAACACATGGGGGCTTACATTTGGTCAATTTGATAGTGATGATGCCTTAGAAGTTGCAGTTGGTAGTAAGCAAGGTTGGGTTGCTATATTTGATGGTGAAACTCAAGAGCTTCAATGGAAAATTGATATGGATGACAGTAGTGGAGACAGTCTTTGTTACAGTATGATTTCTGCTGACTTAAATGGAAATGGTATTGATGAATTAATAGTCCCTCAACAAACTAAATTAACAGTATTCATAGATGGAGATAAATCTACCTTTGCTGAGGATACTGATATCAATAGTGGATATGGATTAGCTAACGAGGATATAGGTGGAAATGATAATGAAGAACTTATAGTTACAGATGGCAGTGGAAATATTCGAATTCTAGGATTAGTTGGCTCTAATCTAAATACCTACCATGAGTGGTATGGTGGTTCTCGAATGAACAACGGAGCTGGAGTTACGGTATCAATGAATGGCCATAGTAATCCTTGGATTATACATGGAGGAGACGAGGGAATCTTAACTGGATGGGAAGTTGATGCAAGCGATATGGGAAATATCCAGACTACTCTAGCATGGCGAACGGATGCCCAAAATAACGGTGACCAAAATTTATATTCTCTTGAAGGAGGGAATAATTTTGGAGTAGCTATGGGTGAGCTTGATGATGATGACAATCTAGAAATGTTAGTTGGAAGTGCTTCGGGACGTGTTTATGTTTTTGATGGTGCTACTTATGAATCTGAATGGATTAGTGAACCTCTAGCGAAATTACCTATTGGAATTGCTGTAGGGAATTTAGATGATGATGCAGAGAATGAAATAGTGGTTACTACTGGAAATCCTGCTGAACCTCAAGTAGGAGGCGAAGGAGGAGAAGGATATCTATACATTTTCGATAAAGATGGTGATGGTTTTGAACAGGTCTATCAAACCGACAATATAGATGCTGCACTAGGTGTTACTATTTCTGAACTTGATGGTTCTCCATATCCTGAAATAGCAATTGCTACTGGTTACAAGGAAGTTATCTCTCCTACTGATGGAACTGCTGAGTTACATGGTAATCTGAGAATTTTTGGATATGGAGGCTCTAGTTATTCCGAGGAATGGACTTCTGCAGACATTGGGGAAATAGTAGGAAGTATTGCAAGCGGAGACCTAGTTTCTGGTGGAGACAATGAGATTGCAATTGGAACTGGTGGAAAATATTTACATAATCCAGGTAGTCCTCCTGATGATGATCCAGGGCAAATTATTGTTTACAAAAAAACTAGTGGTGGATACGGAGTAGATGGAGATAATATTGATACTGGCCGCTATCATGCATATGGACTTGCAATTGGAGATCCAGATGATGATGGTGACTCCGAAATTATAGTAGGAACTGGAGAATACGAAGAGGAAAAACCTAGAGTTGCTGTTTACAATGGTTACTCACGTGCTGAAGAATATTCTAAGAAAGTAGACACTTCCTCACTTTGGGGAATTGCAACCGATGATGTTGATAGTGATGGAGTATCAGAGATAATTTACGGAACTTCAGCAGGTCAGTTATTTATTTTTGAAGTAGGTGAAACTAACGAAGCCATGACTAGTGGGTTATCCACTAATGCAGGTCATTTTGGAGGAATTGTAGTTGGTAATTCTAATAATGAGGGTACAAAAGAAATTTTAGTAGGGAGTACTTCTTACATGTGGTTATTTACAACTGAAGACCAATCAAATAAACCTGATTTGGGAATCAGTGAAGTTGATATTGAATATACACCCCAAAATCCGAATGAAGATGAAAATATCACAATTTTTGTAACTATTCATAATTATGGAGGTATAGAAATCTCAGCATGGAGTGTAAAACTTACAGATGGAGATCCTGATGGGGAGAACAAATATATTAGTACTTTTTATTCTGACAAGGATAATATAAGTCAGACAATTCAACCTGGAGAGAATTATACTCTCAAAAGAATTTGGTATGGAATAAACACCGATCCGGGCTACCATGAGATTTATGCTAAAGCTATAGATGAATCTGAACCAACGAAGGAAACACGATATAGCAATAACAAAGGTTTTACTACAATAATAATTGACTCAATTCCGAATGATGCACCCGTAGCTTTGATTTCAGTAGATAGAGACATTGTTTTCGATGATAACACAGAGCAGTGGACTGGAAGTGCCTGGAAAAATGAAATGATAAGAGTTAGCGCAGGTAGTTCCTATGATACAGAAGCTACAGATGGGATTGCAGATGATACTGACGGTAAAGCAGATTTAGAATATTCTTTTTCGCATAATGGGGAAGGTACACAATTAGATCCATATACTATAGATTTATCTTTTGGTACTTCAGGCACACATGAGATAACTATTACTGTCTCTGATGAACCTTATAATCCTTCACGAGGTTTGACAGACTCTGTTGTCGTATCAATAACTATTATTGCCAATACACGGCCAGTTGCATCTCTTTCATCGAATATTTCAGGACCAATTGAACTTATTGATAATGGTTTTATCACTTTTGATGTTAGTGGATCATCCGATCCAGATAATCGGGCTGAACTTGAATATAGATTTGATTTTGGAAATAATATATATTCTGATTGGGTCAGCCAAGGAAACACTGTCTGGTTATATGAAAATGCACTATTTACTGGAACTAATGGTGGAGCACTCAATGAAGAAAGTGGAGAACTAGTAACTGATAAATTTGGAAATAGGCGCGTTTTCAAATTAATGAACGGAGAGTTATTAGAATTTAAAGATGGTGAACTTACTGAACGGGGTTACAATTATTCTTTACCTAGCCATGTTGAAGAGATGACCTATTATCCTACTATATTAGCTAGAGAAATACCTAATTCAGCAGATGATGATAATCTTTGTAGTGTTCCTTCAAGTGAATTGGCCGTCAAAGTCTACAAACCTGTAAATAAATTGCCTATAGCTCGTGCTCAAGCTGGGGTCTTAATTGAATCAGTTGTAGTGTTTAATGATCTTGTAGATTTTGCCAAAGTTGGTGACCAAGTGACTTACACTGCTGCCGAATCTACTGATCCGGACGGGGACGATACTAAACTAACTTTTAAGTGGAAAATCGTAAATAGTCGAAATGAAGAAATTGACCTTCTTGGAGACAAAAATTCTAAAACATTTACAAAGACATGGAACGAACCTGGAACGTATACTGCTACTGTTTATGTAACTGATGAACGTGGTGGAGAAAGTACATGGCAAGTTGATGTAGTCGTGAGTCAAAGTGGAGATTATAATATTGAGATTGAAGATGAAGGCTATAGTACTAACACTTTGATTGGTGGAGCTCTTTTTTCTGTTTTAGGACTAGTTGGTGGTGCAATGGTGCTAAGTAAATTACGTGGAGCAGGTAGTGAAGAAATGGATGATATGTTTGATGATATTGTTCCAGGCCCTGTAGAATTACAATGTCCTTCCTGTGGTGGTATGATTTCGGTTACAAGCACACAAAGGCCTATTCAAATTGGTTGTCCAATTTGTGCATCTCAATTTGTAATTCGTGAATGAGCCTTTCTTTAGGTAAATTAGAACTAAATGGCAAATGCCATATCATGGGAATTTTGAATGTTACTCCAGATAGTTTTTACGATGGAGGATGGCATTTTGATTTAGTTAGTACTCAAAAACGAGTAAAAGAGATGATTGATGAAGGTGCTGAGATAATTGACATCGGTGGTGAATCAACAAGACCTGGTTCAAAACCAGTGACCGTGAAAGAAGAATTAGAAAGAGTAATTCCGGTGATAGAATTTGTAAAAAATATTTCAGATATTCCAATTTCGATTGATACACAGAAAGCAGAGGTTGCCAGAAAAGCAGTAGAAGCTGGAGCTTGCGTTGTAAATGATGTTGGTGGATTACGAAATAGCGATATGATTTCTGCTATTGCGGAAATGAAAATACCAGTGATAATCATGCATATGCAAGGTACTCCCGAGAACATGCAGAAAGACCCTCATTACGATGATACGGTACTGGACATCAAGAATTGGCTTGAAGTGCGGTTAAAGGCCGCAGAAATGGCCGGAATCAGGCGTTCCGATGTGATTGTCGACCCTGGTATCGGTTTTGGCAAGAATCTGAAGCACAATCTAGAGATCCTGGGTGGATTAGAACAATTCAAGAATATGGCCGGTGGAGTCCTGTTGGGAGCCAGTCGAAAATCATTTATCGGTTTCCTGACCGGAGCGAGGGATAGTGACAGATTGACAGGGAGTCTGACTGCGGCAATGATGGGGGCCACGGCTGGTGTGGATTTAGTGAGAGTTCATGATGTTAAGGAAACCAGGAAGGCAATCGATACTATCAATGCGCTAAGACGTTTGTAGTGTAGTTACTTTAGTTCCTAATTCAGAAGTTGTTGGTCCCAATTCTACACCCAAATAAATTACAGTCATTGTTACAGTATATTCTATTCGTAATGGTTCCTCTTTGTCTATCTTATCTTTAGTAATGGGATCTAAATCATTCAATTCAAATTTATCATATGTTTTTTCACCACTTCCCAATACATATGTGAACAAAAAATCATCTTCTGTAACGGGATCAGATTCTAAAATTTTTAAATGAATTAAAAATTTAGTACTTTTTTCAAAATAACCCATCTTTGGAATATCAAAACCAATACTACCCACTATTGAATTCTTATCTTCAGTTAAATTAAAATCTGCATCAGTAATATGATCTTGCAAATTTATATTTATGTGGTCATCATACATTTTGTAAACATCAGCCCCAGCTGCAATCACAACGATAACTGTAGCAAGTGTAAAACCTGATTTCATCATTGCTAAGGTAGATTTGAGGCCTGTTGTGCTACCTCCTCCTGATTTAATCGAGGTCGTATTGCTTCTTGTGCTATTGTAGTCTCCTCCAGGTGATGCTGAGAACTCATCGAGGGCTTTACCTCCACCCTCACTGTCTGACTTAACCGAGGTTGAAGTGTTACTTTTAGCTGAATTATAATCCTTAGCCATCTTTTGCTTAAAGTAAGGACTCCTTAAAAACATATAAGTGAAAACATTATAACTGAGAGGGACATGTCCAATTATGGCAATAATTGATTTGGTCATAATTGGGCTCTCGCTCGGTTTCGTTGTAATTTGTTGGATTAATAGTAGAGATGGTGATGCCGTAACTATAACTAGTAGATCTCAAAGAAGTGAAACAAAACTACCTGGTATCGATGATTTACCAATAATGGACCGTATAGTGAAAAATGAAGAAACCGAAATTCCAATCGCAGCTGCTACCGCAATTGCAAGTGATGTAACTGCCGTTGAAGAAATACCACTGGATGAGATTCCGGAATTTGACGATGTGAAAGTGGACGAATCTAAAAAAGCAAAAATTGAATGTCCTAATTGTAACAATATTATTCTTGTAGAAGAAAAAGGAATTATACAAACAATTACTTGTGATGCTTGTGCTTTTTCAGGGGATCTTGAAGTTTAAACTAATCTTCAAACCGACTTCCAACAAAACAAACAAAACCCAGTATACTAACTACAAAACCTGTAGAGGGATACCAACTTGCTCCTAGTGTTCTATCAGCCATTGACTCAGTATAATCTAAGAATCCATCCGTTTCTGTATTCACGTTACCGTTATAGTTCCAACTGTTACCATTTCTTTGATTACCGTAGTAAGTAGATTCAATGGACAAACGATTATCTACAGTTTGATTGGCCGTTGCTGTGAAAGGTGCACCACTCGCATCAAGAGTTTGAATTATACGATTTCTAATTGTAGAGGCTGAATTATTGTCCTCGTCTAAATCGTCTATTCCTATTCTAAGGCCTACATATTTGTTATTGTCAGAGTTATCAGGCGTAGGGTCTCTGTCTGAGACATTAGCATCTAATTCTTCTCTATCAAACCAAACATAATAAGTTGTTTCATTTTCATAACTAAAAGAATGATTGTAATTGTTTTTATTCCAACGTATCTCATCTGGGCCTGGACCTGAATAAAGTAGGAAATAAGCTTCTTGCCAAGTATTATCATAACTTGTCGTAACTACCACTGTTTTTTCATACCCATAAGAACTACTATTTTCTAAGGTATAATACTCAAGATGAGTATCATTAGAAACTAAAGTCTTACCAAAACCAAAAGGTAAGGTCATATTAACATATTCATTAGAATTCGGACTTTCTAGCATAGTTACATCGCCATTATCCTCTAAAACTGCACTTTTGATGCCAGTAATAAACAAAAGCAAGATTATCAAATGTAAAAAAGCAATACCTATTTTCATAGAACTTAAATCGGCTTCCGAGTTTAATCCTTCTAAAACTATAATGGTAAAAGATAAAAACAAAATAATCATAACTACTTTGTAAAGAGTATAAAGGAAACTTTCTACACTTGATAACTCACCACCCCACGGGCTTAAGCCTACAAGCTGTTCACGATAATGATCATTATCTCCACTATAAGTAGAATTTGACTTGCCTCCTGCCGTTATCCCCGAATTAGTTCCATATTTAGTTTGTTCTACTTCTTGTTTAAGAACTGCGTGGGATAAGTAATATTTAGCTGAAGAATCAGTCTCTGTTTTTAGAGCACCGCCCGATTCATAATAATTATCTCTTTGAGTTTCTTCAGATGAATTATTTAATACATACCAAGGTAAAAACAAAGACATAATTACCAAAACGACACCAGCTGTAAACAAAATATTACGGGCCATAATATGCTAGTAAAGCTAGTTAATATATATTATTAGCGGTTATCTTAATTAATTAGAACGGCGTCTAAATGCAATTAATGCTATTGTGGCTACAGAGACTAGTATAGAAATCGAAGGAACTTCATCAGGTTCAATATCTTCTAGAAGTTCTTCAGTTTCATTAGTTGTTGCATTGTTGTTAGCTGTATTGTTGTTAGCCGTAGTATTGTCTGCTTCACAACTCCAGGTTGTATAATTACAATTGCCGGATGCGCACTGCCCTCCACTAGAACAACATGCGCCGTCTGGAAGATTAGTTGCATTTACATCGTAGTTTGGTTGACATGTATTGTTATCCAAAACAGACACTGCAAAGGCATACGAACTTTGACCGCCATTTACATCTTTTACAGACATGGCAATGCTGTAAAGGCCTGCATCAGCAAAAGTGTAATTCCAGGAACTAGTATTCCCTGTAATCTCGTCGAACAGGAATGGGATTGCAAAATCATAATGGTCTATGGCCGCGGACATTGTTATAGGGTCCCAGTCATTATCCATACAAGTCATACCAAAAGTAAGAGTGTCTCCTACTAATAATTCAATACTTGATCCAGAAATCATATTTCCGTCCAAATTACAAGATGGAGCCCAGTTATTTACAGGATTATTATCAACCTCAAAATAAAAGTGGAAGTAATGGGTATCAATCCAAGTATTGTTAGTACAATTGGTACAATTAAATTGGTTTTCTAAACTAATCTGAATGTCCAGATGGTAGTAGCCCTTAGAAATATTAAAAAATTCCAACATTCCATTTCCACTATTTGAATCAAAAGAACCAGTCTCCATGTAATTAGATAGACCATCTTCACCCTCTAAAGACCAATTAAGTGTATAATCCTCATTACCTGTGTTTATGTAATAAGTACCATTAACATAACTTCCGTTATCCCAATGATAATCTATGAAAAAATCAAACAAAAGATATACTTCGAGGTCAAATGTGTAATTGTTCAAATAAGTTCCATTTTCATATAAATCAAAGACAGCTGTGTAAGTCTCTCGCCATTCAAAGTCATTTGCTGGCAAAGTAAAATCAAAACAATTCTCCCCCCATTCATCAAACGGAATAGCTCCTTGAGCTACAAGTATATTGTTTTCATCGGTTATTTCCCAGTCACCAGTGTAATTAACCATCCAATCGGAATACCGTACACATCCATGGAAATACAAGCTATTTCCTTCAAACCCGTGCCAAACATCTAGCTCAGCTCCACCAACATGGAAATAACGGTAAGAATGATCACTAAATGTCCAATTCCAATCTGTACCATTGTTTACCGGAGCCCACTCATAAAGATAAGCCTCAATGCGATAATCTGATGCTGTCAAGAAAGGTGTAGTGAAATTTCCACTAAAACTTGTGGTACTGTTCATAAAAATCTCTCCACTATCGACCTCAGACCATTCATTTTCGTTAATTAATTTCCATTCAATTCTATAATCTCTACTTGTATTGACATGATAGCTATCAAAGAAAATAGTAACATTTCCTTCATTTTTATAGTTATATTCTTCAGTCCAGAGTTGAACTGCCGTATGTATCCAAAAAGATTGATGGGCACTGCTTTCATAGATGTCAGTTGAATTTGCAGCTCCGCTGTATAAATCTACATTTAACCAATAGTCTCCTGCTGAATAATTTACTGTAGAAATATGAAACCAATGCCATGGTTCATTACTTGGAAAACTAGTTAAACCATTATCAATTAAATTACCATTATAATCTGTAATATTCCAAACTGCAGTGTAATTTGTATCATAATCGGCATACTCAACTTCCATATTCACGCCAAGATGATCATCATCACCGCTATATGTCTCCAGCCACAGAAGTGCCCCTCCAATGTACAATCTCATATACTCCCAATCTATTTCAGCCCACCAAGTATCATTACCACTATTGTTTGATACTTCTTCATACAAAATCACTTCTAAGTGATAATGCCCTTCAGAAAGATTAAGAATCCAATTATAATCTGTAATGTTTGTGGAATTATCCATTAAATCTTCTTCAGTATCATAATCCATTAAATGCCATTCAATTGAATAATTAGTATTAGGATCTGCTGCAGCTACTGATACTGAAAGATTAACATCTCCTGCTTCGGGTAAATAGTAAGGGAAATCGATTCTCAGCCATGGATGTACTTCAAAGTTTTCTTTAAAATCTTCAACCAATGTATTCTCTTCATACAAGTCTACTGTAAAATTATAATCACCAGATGGGTAAGAAGATGTATTGACTTCAAACCACATCCAATGTTCACTTGAACCATTAAATTCTTGATAATCATAGTCCATAACTGCACCGCCCTCATCTAATATATTCCAAACTATCGTATAATTTTTAGAATAATTACCATTAAACCCCGCCTCGGCCCAAAGATGACCATTATCATGGTGGAAATAAACCTCCATCCAAATATCATCATTTTCTGCTTCTGATTGAGGTGAAAACATAATAATCGTGCTTAACAATAAAACAAATGTAAGCAGAAATGCGTAGATTTTTTGTGAAAAATCTGAAAAGGCAAGCTTAGACAACATAACTCTGAAAAATCTGCGCAGCTATATACTATTATCTTTTTTATTAAATGAAAAGGTTATAACCTCAACAACCTTGCTCAAGTATGAGCAAGGCCTACTTATTTGCAATATTTTTGTTAGCTGCGTCCTTCACGGGATGTATTGGTGATGATGAAATAGATGAAATAATCACTGAAGAAGAAGAGACTCTCGATGCAATTGGAGAGGATAACATGACCAGTCTTAAAAAAGAAATAGACGATCTTAAGGCAACGATTACAAATTACGAGAAGCCTAAAGTTTATTTTTTGATGGACGATGACAACGACCACCTTTTCTGTGATGATGAGGATGGAAACTCATGTAATCTTATAGCCAAAGCATATGATATTAATGGAGTTATAGAGAGTTATAGATGGGAATCATCTGAACCTAACTTTGATGGCACAGAGTATTGCACTTGGCTTCTTTCAGATGACAATGACGAATGCCTAGCTTTCTGGTCTTTTTACATTGTGGATGTTTGTGAGTATGAAGAAAATCAGACCTTTACTCTTACAGTTTATGACAATGATGGGAATAGTGGTTCAGCTTCATATAATCATGTATATTCCGAAGACCTCTGTGGGCCACCAGAACCACCAGAACCAATGATAACTTTCTTTGTACAAGAGAGTAGCAGTGGAGCATATCACATAGACGTGATTAAGGTCACTGAGCAACATGATTTAGCTGGATTCAGCTTTTTCTTGAAAGATGAAACCGGATCAACATATGTTGGTGGCAATGGCTTCGGAGAAATCGCTATGCAAATAATTGCTGATTATGAACACGGAATAGATACCAGTTACAGCAATTCCTGTGACGACAACTGTGATTCACGATTAGAGTACAGAGCAAATAACGTATCCGATGATGATGGATCTGAATACCCAGTTCACTTCTCGGACAACGACCGTGATGGAAAACTATCAGCTGGAGACCAATTTATGGTCTATGGACAAGGCAATTCGGCTAGCGGCCCAGCAGAAGACAACTGGAGATTAGATATTCAGTTCGATGCAACTGGAAGCATAGTCGGCTCTGCTAAAATGTTGTAGGTAAAAAGACATTATAACTGAAGGGATTCGCAGACAACTGTGAATTCCTGTGTTCATATAATATAGAGGGCGCTTCGTCGCGAGGTATGGTAATTTTCTCAGGACGTTACATTTCGTGAGTTTTACGGAACTCGGGATAGTCCCACCTATCGTTAATGTCCTAAAAGAAAAAGGCATTACAGAACCGTTTGAGGTTCAAGCCGAAGCCATACCTGAATTGCTATTAGGTAATGATATTTGCTGTAGAGCTCCAACCGGTTCTGGCAAAACTTTAGCATTTGGTTTACCATTACTCTCTCGTTGTGAAAAAGCTCAACCAAATTATCCTACGGCCCTGATTGTCACCCCTACTCGTGAATTGGCTGAACAAATTCATTCCGTTTTAAAACCATTAGCTAAAAGCATTGATCGTACAGTAATAGCAATCTACGGAGGAACTTCATATCCTAAACAGCGTCGAGAATTAGATAGGGGTGTAGACATTGTTGTAGCTTGTCCCGGTCGTTTAATTGATTTAATGGAAAGGAAATCCATTATGTTAGATGATGTTAATGCAGTTGTGTTAGATGAAGCTGATCGAATGGCTGATATGGGATTCATTGATCCTGTATGTCACATCTTAGACAATTGTTCCAAAAACCGACAAACTATCTTGTTTAGTGCTACACTTGACGATGAAGTTGCTCTTTTAGTTAAAAAATATCAACAAAGACCTGTCAAAATTAATGTTGGTCCTAAAGAAGTTTCAATGGATAGTATGAAACATTTCTTTTGGATAATGAGAAATGTAAGAAAAACCGTAATTGCAGCTGACCTTATTGAAAAAGTAGGAAGAACTATGGTTTTTTGCCGAACCAGAGCTGGAGTTGATCGAATTGGCAGAGAGTTAGGTAATGAACGACTAAATGTTGCTACCATTCATGGTGGTTTATCACAGGCTCAGAGAGATCGGGCGATGGATCGCTTCATTTACGGTGATTGCATAGCGTTGGTTGCAACCGATGTTGCTGCCAGAGGTATTGATGTCGAAGGAGTACAATGTGTTCTTCATTTTGATATGCCTGAAAATGGTAAAGCTTACAAACATAGAAGTGGCAGAACTGCGCGAGCGGGAGCAACCGGAGTCGTAGTTTCACTATTACAAAAATCCCAAAAAAGTAAGTATAATCGAATTCAAAAAGAAGTTGGAATAAGATATCAATTGACGGATCCGGATATGAGAAAAATACCGGAAAATGATTTTGATTATATCCCACCTCAACGACCTCCAAGAGAACGAACTAATAATTTTTCAGGACGTAGGAGAAACAGAGGAAGAGGGCGAAAGCCAACTTCAGGAAGAAGTGATGGACCTAAGCGCTTTGGTGGAAGGAACCGAAATCCCAGAAGAAATGATAACAAAGGGAAGAAAACTTTCCCTAGAGAAGAAGACCGTCCTAAGAGAAATAAGCAACCTAGTTATCCTGATCGAAGTGGCAATAAACCTTCAAACGATAACAATAAAGATAAGAAATTTGGTAGAAGTAATAAGCCATACAAAGGTGGAAATAATTCCGGTGGAAGACCATACCGTGGTGGTGGAAATAATTCCGGTGGAAGACCTTACCGTGGTGGAGGGAATAATTCTGGTGGAAGACCTTACCGTGGTGGTGGAAATAATTCCGGTGGAAGACCTTACAACGGAGGAGGAAATAATTCAGGTGGAAGACCTTACCGTGGTGGAGGAAATAATTCAGGAGGAAGACCTTACCGTGGTGGTGGAAATAATTCCGGTGGAAGACCTTACAACGGAGGAGGAAATAATTCCGGTGGAAGACCTTACCGTGGTGGAGGAAATAATTCAGGAGGAAGACCTTACCGTGGCGGAGGAAATAATTCCGGTGGAAGACCTTACCGTGGCGGAGGAAATAATTCCGGTGGAAGACCTTACAACGGAGGGGGAAATAATTCAGGAGGAAGACCTTACCGTGGTGGAGGGAAACCTGCCTACAACGGAGGCGGACAAGGTAAAGATAGTTCTAAAAAATCTGAAAACAAGAGTAATCGAAACCGTAGTCGAAAACCTCAATCATATAATAAATCTAATAGAAGATAAACTAAAAATAGTATTTATTCTTCGTCAGATTCGTCTTCATTAGAATCATCTTCTTCATCAGAGTTGTCTTCACTAGAATCATCTTCTTCGTCAGATTCTTCTTTATCATCACGACTGCACTCTTCTTTGCGCTCTCGTGCATCTTCTTCGAGTGCCCCAGTCCACTCTTCTAATTCTTCACAAGCTTCTTCGTTACCAGCCTCACAATCTTCTCCAAGTTCGGCCATCAGAGTTCTAATTTCTTCCCATTCTTCATCACTTTTTTCGAAATCGTCTTCATTCCATACTCTGTCATAATCTTTATCTTTTCCAAACTTTTCTTTATTTTCTTCGAGTATCGCGAATTGTTCACAGGCTATATCTGAACCAGCTTCACAATCTTTTTCTAAAACAATGAATAAAGTTCTAAGATCATCATGAGACCAACCACTGTAGGCCCATTTTTCATCTTTATCTTTTTTATCTTTACCAAATTTTTCTTTCCACTGTTCCATGGTTAGACAAGCTTCATCAGCACCACGTTCTTTGTTCCAGTCGGTGTGCTCTTTGCCCCAATCGTGATTCCAATCTTTCTCCGCACGATCTTCTGCCATTTCAGCAATCATTTCACGAAGCTCGAGACAGGCTTCTTCATCACCTTCTTCACAAGCTTCTTTTAATTCTACCATGACAGCACGGAATTCTTCCCAGTTTTCTTCATAGCGATCACTTACATGATTGTGATCATCTGCTTTGTCATCGTCATGTGAATGATCGTCTGCTTCATCATCTACGTGACTGTGGTCATCACCGTCTTCGTCATTCCTATCTTCGCCTGATTCATCTTTTTCCCAGTCTTTTCCATCCTTGTTCCAATCCTTTCTATCATCCTTCATTTTCTTTTCAAGATCAGCTAAGGTGAAACATGGTTCTTTTTCATCAGATTCGAATTTTGCATTCCATTGTTCGGCAGTTAAACAATCCTCTTTGTCAGTGACTACTTCTTTCTTTTCTAAATAATCTTTTTCATCGTAATCATCTTTTTTATCATCAGTTCCTCGGGCTCTATCGTCTTCTTTACGCTCTTCTTCGACATAATTTTCTCTTTCAGTAATAAGTACTTTCCATTCTTCGGGCGTATAACAAGGCACGTCATCATTCTCTTCTTCAAGTAAAGTATCTTTGTCTGGAAGTATTTCTTCACGATCTGGATTGGTACTCTCAAATCTTTCCGAAACATTATCCGTAATATCAGTAATAAAAGCCTGACCAGGGTCAGTTGCAGCTATCGGTGCTGCAGTTAACATCATAACTGCGATTACCAGTGCTTTACCTTCTAACATAATAATCGAAAAGTTGTCAACTATATAAAAGAATGCCATTATTTTTTGGCAACGCTTTTTATTTTGAAAACTGATACATACAAATGTAATTAAGAGGGGAGGGGTATGGGATCTCATGAGTGAATGTACGTGTGGTAGATCACCAACTGGTTTTTGTAAGGGCTGGCACGGGCTAAAAGAAGAAGAATATCAAGAAAGATTGAAGGAATATCAAAAAATTAAAGAAAACTAAAGACTGAGGAGCATCTCTGTATTGTATGTAGGCTCTCTACAAAATTTCGGAAATTGATATATAATCGAGTGGTTTAGAACGTTTATGATGGAAAGCGCTCCAACCGGTCGGCCAACGCACATGATGTCTTTTACAGATGCTGTCCAAAATGTACTGATGAACAACTATGCGAATTGGGACGGGAGGGCCTCACGCTCGGAATACTGGTGGTTCTTCCTGTTCACCTTTATCCTGCAACTTATTGCACTGCCAATAGACATTGTTGTTTTTGGATATGATATGATGGACCCAGCGGCGTTTCAAATAGTCGGTACGATTGCAGGATTAGCGTTGTTTTTCCCTGCCCTCTGTGTGGCAGTCAGAAGATTGCATGACCTTGGAAAAAGCGGATGGTGGCTCTTGATTATCCTTATTCCATTGTTGGGTATCATCGTATTTCTGATCTTCATGGCTACAGAAGGCGAACAGCTGTCCAACCAGTATGGCGATGTCCCTACGAACACCTTTGAACAAGGCGGAAATATTCACACTAATTACTAGGTAGAATCAAGAGGTCCGGACCTCTCCTGTTCGATGTAAAGGGGGCACCTCCTTGTATTGTATGTAGGGCTGTCTACAAATTTTCGGAAATTTTTACTTACGACAAGACCAAAACAGTAGTAATTTAATGTAAGCCGAAATAAGGGGGCGTGGAAAAAACAAAAATCATCTCATTATCATTGATAATATCTGGAATACTTGTACTCATTGCTGGGATTAGCATGGTACAAACTGGATTTGCAAGCTTTGATGATACCGAGCCTAGAGTTGGACTCTACATTGGAGGTATTTTTACAATAATTGGAGGCGTTTTCTTGACAATTGCTGGAATAATGATATTCTTTGATTTTAAAAAGAAACTTATTCGTATGTTTGGCAATGTTGCTAATGCTATTGAAGAAGAGAGAAAACAAGAGAAAAGGTAATAACTTTCTTCGGTAGAAAGATAATAGTACTTACCCACCCTCTTTATTCCAAGTGAGGCTGTCTACAAATTTTCGGAAATTGATATATAATCGAAGAGTTTAGGAATATTGTGTTCTGTATAGAATGTGGTAAGGAAATCCTTGATACTGCAAAGTTCTGTTCTCATTGTGGTAAGAGAACAAGCATTAAAAGAGAGACTGCACGCACACCAACCGAATTAAAAAATAAAAGTTATCAATGCTCAGCTTGCAATTTTTCTTTAGACGTGAAAATGGATCGCTGTCCAAGATGCAAAGGTATATTATCCGAAAATAGACCATTATTCAGGCAAGAAAGAGGATCGGAAAATTACTGGGTTTGTGATGGATGTAATATAGAATTCGAAAACGAATCAGAAGCAATAGAACACGAAAAAAACTGCCCGCAGTATCGTCAATCACAATTTTTCAGTAAGCGCAGAAATGCTCAAAGAGAATATAATCAGGCACCACGTAGGAGGGAGCCTACTCCTCTTGATTCACCTGGAACTTCACTTTGGGTTGTTTTTCTAGGTGCTTCAGCATTGTTTATTATTGGTGTTTTTCTTATGTCTTATGGTGGAAACGAAGAAGTGTCTGCTCAGGTCATATATTCAGAGTGTTGGGCCGGTGCCTTTATCGATACTTATATGAATTCTATATCAATTGAAGGTTGTGGAAATGAAACATTTAGCTGTGGTACGGGTTCGGGAATTTGCGTTATAAATGCTCAAAAACAAGAAGATAATGAAAAGCAATTATGTGTAGAAGTAGGAGACAAAAGAGCTTGTACTACTGCAGGATACGGAGTCGCTCAGGTCTAATCCCCCGTTCGATGTAGAGGGGGCACCCCCTTGTATTCCAAGTGAGGCTGTCTACAAATTTTAGGAAATTGATATATAAGCGCTAAACTCAATGGATTCATGGCACTCCCGGCTGCATTAAAGAAAAAGCCTAAAACATTGGAAGAATCTCAAGAATTTTATTTCGATTGGGAATCTAATGATTTGATAAAAGAAATGAAGCCAGAAGAAAAAAAAGAAATGAAATTAGCATTCTGGAACGCGAAAAAAATAAAGGCTAAAAAAGATAAAAATTTAACTGAATCCGAAATAGCCAGAATAGATGACTTGTTTCATGACTGTAAAGGATATGAATTAACAACTTGGCGAGATGGTGTTTGGGTCAAAACCGAAGAGAAAAAATATAAAGGATGGACAGACTCAGACAACCCTAAGGACCCCAGAACCGAAACCGACAGTCCCTGGTCGCAATCAGGTAGCAGCAATATGGGGCCCGAATATTCCAGAAACCTATGAGGGATCCTGATTTTACCGGTCTACAAATTTTCGGAAATTGATATATAATCAAAAGGTATAGTTGAATCATGAGTATAGGCGCGGGCGTCGTTAATCCGAAAGGTGTGCCAAATCTCACTAAATACCTTATTGTTATTCTTTTGTTTATCTGGTTCGTTGATTATTTCTATGGACTCTGAACCATACTCTACAAGAAATTATTAATGTAGGTATGATTTAGGAGTTTATGGTACACTTATTTTCAATACCAAGAAATAAAGAAATTGAACTATTGAACCGGCCTTTAGGAAGATTAGCTATTATTGTTTCATCTTTTGTATTTACATTGTTATTATTTATTTCAGATAAGGATAGTAGTAATTCACCATCTATTGTTTTATTCTCTTTTATGTGTATTTTTATTCTACTTACTTTGCCATCATTTGGAATTATAATTTTCATTACAGATAGTATTGATATAATCAAAAAAAATAATTGAAAAACTGAATATAGAACTAACCTAATACAATACGTGCGATGCTCTTAAGTAACATGTGAATGTGGAAGATAAGAGGTTATCATGTTCGACCAAATTAAAAGCACGCCAGCTAAGGTCTTATTGTTGATTTCAGCGCTAATAGGTACACTATATGCGATAAACTTCATCTTTTTTTCATCATGTGCAGTGGTGAATGGAGATGACTGTTTTGCTCTGATTCCAAACAATGCAGACCCAGATCACGAATCCTACGGTAGAGGTGCAGGCACACTCTATGTTGCAGGAGCACTAGTTCTAGGAACAGTTCTAGGAACTTTCCTTATTCTCAATGAAGGAGCTCGAGGAAAATGGACCATCATGATACCAACAATTGCAGGATTCACCTGCTTGGTAATTGTTCTCGCACCTCCTTTCCAGGGAGGTTATGAATCTGCAAGCAACAATCCACTAATTGCATCCGCCATTGCTCTGGGATGTTATGCTGCAGCATATTTCTTGCTGAAAGAAGAAGGTGTTGATGAAGGGCTTGCCTTCAAAATGGAAATAGGAATAAATAATGAAGCTAAATATGCAATCATTGTTTCATCACTGATTGGTACTATTTACACCATAAATCATATGTTCTTCGCAGATGGATATGCAGGAGCTGGAGGTTCTACCATAATATCTGGTTTCGAAGAAGGAACTTATTGGACTGATCCAACGGCTGCAACTCCATTATCATATCGAGTTTTGGCTGCTTTCTTTGTTACCTATGTTTCAATGGGATTGATTTTGTTAACTCACGGTGCAAAAGGAAACTGGCCCGTTGGTCATGTATTGCTGTTTGGAATCACTTTTTTCACATTGTCTGTTATTATTGGAGCAAATGTAACCTTCGACCAAGTAATTCCAGAAGGGCCAAACGCAGGTTCTTACGCTCCTGACACCAGTACTTCTATGGCGAACACCATAGTTTGTCTAATCGTATTGGGCTTGAACGTATTCGCTTATCACAAAATGAGAGAAGAAGGTATTGAGGATGGAATAACTCTTGGTGGAAAAGATGAGTTTGGTCCAAACTTTGATTTCTTCACTAAAATGTATCCAGCAATAACTGCAGTATTTGTCGTCTTAATTTTGATTGCAAACTTCGTTACACAGGTGCAATAATGGACGCAATCAAACAATACACGCACCCAAAATGGGTGTTGACAGGTGTTGGTATTCTATTCACAATCTTCTCGTTGTTGACTTACGCTGAAGTCATGAACGCAGCGGAAACGGGATGGGGTGCTGATAATTACGATGAGAGAGACGTTTTCTACGAGAAAGCGTGGGCTGCTACCTTCTTCCTCGTCGCAATTATTACAATTGTTTCTGGCCAATTTGTTGAAGGGAGAGCTCAAGCAATTCTTGCAATTACGATTGGAGGGGGCAATATCTTCATTTTCATACTAACGTTCCTTGCAGCTGGTGATTTGAAGTATGGCTACACAGATAATCCTGCTAATTGGGCGCTACCTATGATATGTGCGACTTGTATGTTAGTGTCAGGATATCTACACTTAGATGAAGGCGAATAATGGATAAAGAAGCAAGAAGTCTGGATGTAAAAACCATATTTCATCCTAAGTTCTGGCTAACTTTTTTCGCAGTTATGCATACGTTCATGTTTGCTATCTGGTATGTTTTGGGACCTTTCATAGCTACAGACGCTGATATGACAAAATACTTAGAAGAAGATTTCGGACTCTCTACTGAACTAGCTGCTGATAGTACTATAAGGGACGCTTTTCTTCAAAATGGGTTTACCATAGGTATAATGGCCATGTCTATTGTTCCAGTATTTCTGGCAACTGCTTGGTTGTTAGAAGGGAGACCACAGGCCATGATGACTATTGTCTGTGGAGGTACCTTGCTCTTCATGGTTACATTATCAACATACGGCTCTATTGTAATTGCAGGTGAGGATTTCTCTCCTGAGTTCATTATGGGATTTGTTATGGCTGGAGCTACAATTTATTCAGGATATATACGCCTAGAAGATAGTGAATAAAATCAATGATAATAAATATTGAAAGGCTATCTTCTACGTAGTATCAAAATCAATACTACGGAGCAAATAGACGCGAGATAACCGAAACTAGGCAAAGAGTCTACTTGCATGACGACCATAAGTTGTCACCATATAACGTTTTCAGCATTTCTGTTTAGGGATACACTTAATAATAGAACAGGAAGTGATAATCGAGTTTGAAATATGAATGATGAAACAACGACAGCAGAACCAGTGGTAGCTGGAGAGGTGACTGGGGTCGTGCCCGTTACGCCTGGTGAGGTTGTAGGTGTTAGAGAAGGTAATGCTGATGATGAACTAAAGAAATTTGGAGTTGCCATTGCAGTGTGTGCTATTTTACTCCTTTTTGGTGGAGAGACCTTCGCAATATGGAACGTTAATGTTGAGACTGACCCTGTAGACGCAGATACTGAAACGTGGGAGATTGATATAAAATTTGGAACCAATGAAATGTATGTCGAGCAACCTGAAGATGATGGAGACGGAACTGATTCAGATTCGTGGGAATACGATGATTCTGATGTAGACCTAGATGAGGTTTCAGATTTCTTTTCCAATCTTAAGATATTGTTATACGTTTTATTATTTGGCGGCGCAGCCCTCGGATATATGGGGCATACTGGAGAAAAAATGGAATTCGCTCCCAAAGTGATTGCGGGAGCAGCTTTGGTTTCTGTATTGATTCTACTTTACATCTTTTTCTCTCTTCCTGCTGCGTATGATGAAGACACAGATTTCTTTGATGATATGAAGGAAGATCCTTCATTCTTTTCAGATAACAAAGAGAAATTTAGTGAAGGAACGTTCATGGAAGCTGAGATACATGCAAATACCACATTCTCTATAGGATTCTTTGTGCCTTTGATAAGTCTCGGGGCAGCTGGTTATTTGATAAACAACCGAGGAATTAAGTTAGAAGATATAACTGGATAAAAAAAGAGCGTCGGAGAAGTTCATTCAGCAACTTCATGATTTCTGAATGGGAAATAGCTAAAGGAATTATATTTCTATTTCACCAGAAAGGCCACATTTGTTGCAGTTGACTTCTTGCATCTTATCCAATTTAGGCACTGTCATAATTGCATCACATGAAGGACATTCAACGTCAACCATTACTTGTTTTTCCTTGGATTTTTCTTTGTCCGATTTTCCGGTTTTCTTTTGAATCTTGGGTCTTCCTGTTACTGGAATTGTTTGAACGGGGGCTTGCTGAGTGACTGCCGGTACCGAGATACTGTTTTTGGGTACTGAGATACTGTTTTTGGGTACTGAGATACTATTCTTGGATTTCCTACTAGATATATGTTCATACTGTGACAAAAAACCACGCTCACGGATATCATTGAATCGTAAATATTCAAGTGCAGCGAGTCCTGGTATTACTGCAAACGTGATGAACCAGGCAGGTCCGGGGTGCCACTTACCATCAAAAGTACCGCTGGCTCCAGGGATGAACTGATGGGTATTCTTGTTTGTACATCCTCCTAAAAACATGGCAACAGTGGGAATATTATCCTCCACTCCGCAGTCTTCGAATAGTTGCCCATCAGTATCCTCTTCCAAGGCCTCAGGAAAATTCACTGCAAATTTGCCTCCATTGAAGAGACATATCACTATCAGACCTAAACAAATCTTCTTGGCATATTCTAGATACTCCTCCGATTTATCCTTCGCAAACTGGCCGTTGAGAAGTCCTATGATTAAGGCAAGTAATGCAATTGTTAGAATGATACTCAAAAGGGCCAGATTCTTGGTGAAATCTATAACATCTTCCATATCTTTTTTGTAATTAGCATCATCGTCAAGATCCTCAGAAGTACCATTAACAGTTATATCGCCCTCTGCAACGATCTCTTCAAGAGTGTAAAATCCTTCGAGCTCTAATTCAGTATCATGTCCATCGTCTGCTTCGAATTCATATTTGACGTAAAACCAGGTCGCTTCCCCATAAGAAATAGAGGTTCCACCGTACACTACTACTAAGGCACAAATTAATGCTAAAATAGTAATATTCCGTGATTTAGTCAGCTCCTCCTTGAGGCTTTCCATACAATAATTAACTCCCCAGATTATAAATTACTTTACTTATTCTTAAGTTCTGCATAGGCGCCAAATCCTACCAGACCAGAAAGAGCAACCAGAATAAATGCAAAACCAGGGCGCCACTTTACTTGAGAATCGATTTCTGAGTCATCAAATAGGTCTTCTCCATAATCATTATCGTCTCCCAGTAAAGAAGGGTCGTCATCTATGAGCTCAAAGGCCTCGGTATCATCATCCAATGCCTCTGGGAAATTCAGGGCAAAAAGGGCGACTGCCAATAGACTTGCTCCACCCATCGCAAGACAGGCTAGAGCACCTTTTTCTTCATCACCATCGTTAAGGAAGTAAAGTGCCGCACCTCCTGCTAAGATTACCACATAGAGCAAGTTCTGAATTTGGCCCTGCATTAGATCATACAACTCGTCACAATCGCTTGAACTTGACGAATCTGGGAGGGAACAATCGTTATCATCATAATCAGGATCACCGTCATAATCCTCCTTGCCTCCATTCTCTTCTATAATTACTTCATACTCCCAGCCTTTCAAATTGAAGTTTGCTGTAAACTCAATAGATTCGGTGTAGTTGCCTGAATTTTCCATTTCACCTTCGACGTAAAACCAAGAACCAAGGGTTTTACCACCGTAAAGTGCCGCTAAGACCAACACAATCGAAGCTATAATCAGTTTTTTTACATTTTCGTCCATACTATAATCACCTAATTTTTGAGTTCGGTGTAGGCTGCCATTCCAAAAATCCCCGAAAGGGTAACTAGAAGAAACGCTAAACCAGGGCGCCAACTGCGGTCAATATCGACGTTCTCTCCATAAAAGAAATTGTCTGCATCTGTAGTTTGTCTATCATCTCCAAATAAAGAAGGGTCCTCATCAAAATCGTCCCTTTGACTTTCAAATGCCTCCATGTCATCATGTAAAGCCTCTGGGAAACTAAGGGTGAACAACCCTACAGCCAGTAGAGCAGCTCCACCCATTGTTAGACAGGCAAGGGCTCCCTTTTCCTGATCTCCATCATTGATAAAGTAAAGTGCTGCACCTCCTGCTAAGATTACCACATAGAGCAAGTTCTGAATTATACCTTGCATTAAATCATACAACTCGTCACAATCACCAGAAGAACAATCGTTATCATCATAATCGATATCATCATCATCATCATTGTCTGATAATCCGGTTTCACCACCTGCATCAAATTCCCATTCCCATTTGTAACCTTCTAAGTAAAATTCAGTTACGTCCTCCTGTGTGTCGCCGTCATTATAGTCTATTTCTGTTTGCCAGTGGAACCATGAACCTAACGTATCCCCACCGTACATTGACGCTAAAACAAGAACAATCGAAGCTAAAATCATGTTCTTTACAGAATCATTCATGTCTACTGAAATCATAAGACATATTTAAAAACAGCGTATTGGATTAATTTCAACAAACTTTATGAAATTTACGGAGATTTGGTTAAATGTAATCAAAAACATGTGTATTATATACTACGTTAATTTTGTATAGGAACGTGCAGCAAGTCATTTTAGAATATGAAACCATTGCCTTGTGGGAGATTTTTTGAATGGTTAATGGCCATGTAGACATGTTTACCAAGGTAAATAGATCCTACTTGCAAGAGAACAAAGCGGCTAAAGTGTTCGTTACAGCGCACATTGATGTAAAAAGTTCTATGGCAGCTAGAACACTTACCTGTTTTCTGATAGATTGTAGCGGTTCTATGACTGGAAGGCCACTGCATTACGCTAAGGAAGCTGTGAAATCAGGAATAGATGCACTGGGTTCAACGGATTTTGTTTCGGTAATCTCTTTCAGCAACAAACCTAGAATTGTGATACCCACAACTCAGGTTGTTGACAAATATGCTTTGATGGCTGCGGTCGATAAGTTAAATGCTCGGGGACCTACCAGAATGTACAGAGCTCTTGAATCAGCAGGTAAAGAGATTACGAGGGTATATCAGCCTGGAATTATTCCTCAAATCGTTCTCCTAACTGATGGAGCACCCACCGATAAAGTATCGGTCGAGCAATACATTGATGCAGCTTCACACTTTTTCATGAATGGCGGGATCTCTTTTTCAGCTGTTGGAACACAGCAGTATAATGATGAGTACATAATTCCTATGTCAAATTCAGGAGGGGGATTCTGGTATCATATTACTCAACTCGAAGGAGTGTCAAGTGCATTCAGAGACGCAGTCAAGAAGATTACTTCATGCGTGGTTCATAGGCCAATTCTCTGGTTTAAACCCAAGAATGGGGCCAGAATCGAGGACGTCTATATGGTTGAGCCATTTTCTAAGATATTGCCTGTTCTTAACAGCTCAGGGGTTCCGTATTGTGCACTCCCTAACCTGACTGCCGATGTCGGGAAATATATGTTTACTGCAAGAGTTTCTTTACCTTCTGGAACTCAAGAAGGTGTTGACGTTCTTGACACTAAATTGGTTGAAGGCGATACGCTGATATCTGAGGATTCCATTAGTGTTGATTACACCTCAGACCGTACTTTGATAATGGATGAGGATACGCCTACTAGACTGATTCACAAGGTGACCCAGATTCAGTCCTTGGCAGAGGAGGCTGCACTTACTGGTGACCAGACACTTACAAAAACAGTTCAAGAAGAGATTAAAACCCTAATAGAGGGTGGAGACTTAGAGGGTGTTGAAAATATCGAGGATTTCAAGGAAAAATTGACGCAGGCAGACAACGTCACACGTGTGGAAAGCGCAGATCAAAGAAAAGAACAGATATCTGAAATGCGAGGATATCAGAAGGATATGGATTAAATATGTCAGTAAATTGTAAGAAGTGCAAATTTGAGAATGAAGATGGTTCATTTTTTTGTGAATCATGTGGGGAGAAACTACAGGACGTTGGTGGCGTCAGAGCTTCAGAAAAATCACCTTATGCAAGACCTTCTACAGAGACGTGGAAGACGAAAAACACAGACGAAGAAAATAGTGCTGCCAAAGTAGTATGTCCTTCTTGCGATAATAAGAATCCTCCCGATTCGAATTTTTGTGAGAATTGTGGAGTTAAATTGTCAGGGCCTGAAATTCCTGCTAGGCTAATCAATGTCAATGATGGACAGGTAATGCAGATTATGAAGGAAAAGAATGTTTTCGGAAGGCAGGATTTCGTTGAATGGGTGCCCGAGGAATATGATGATCCAAGAATATCAAGAGAACATATACGAATTAATTTCGAGGATGGAAAATATGTACTTTCTCTAGCTAAGTCTCAGGTTAATGTCACTACACTTAACGGCAGTCCTCTTACAGGAGAGGAATTATATGAACTCAATAACAATGATGAGATAGACATAGCTACGGGGCGGGTTGTACTAAAATTTGAAATCGATTCTAAGCCAGATAACAAAAAGTCTGAAAAGAAGGATGAAAGTAAACCATCCAAGGAAAAATCTGGTGATGATGACAAGACGTCTGAAAAGAAGGATGAAAGCAAAGCATCCAAGGAAAAATCTGGTAATGGTGATAAATCAGAATCAAAAAAGTGATCAGACGAATCGACTTTTGGATTCTTTGAAACATTTTTTTACTGCCGTATTTATCTTCTTCCTAGTTTTAGTAATGTCTTCTGAAGCTAGGGCCGATGAAGATACACTTTCTTCAACAATTAACATAGACTCAACATGGTATGTAAATGAACAAGAGTTTGAATGGAATATTGTCGGGGAGAATCTCTCGACTTTGGACATCTGGTACGCTTATGGAAGTGAAGCTGTTGATAACACTACATGGTCCCATTATGAAACAATGGAGAACCTGACTGGACAGAACGAAACGGGACAATTTACTTTTAATTTTACAAACGGGACAGGGTATTACCTTCTGGAATCCAATGTCTTTGACACTCTGAATAATTCAGAATTAGGAAACACATCGGCTAATTTCACAGGTGAATTGATAAAATTTGATAATCTTAAACCCGATTCTACGACCACACTAAATTCCGAATTCCGACCAATCAATTCCAGTATTAATATACCATGGAGCGCGACTGATAATTTAATGCTGAAGAGTATTCAATTAGAATATAGTTTTTCTTCAGACAGTGAAACTGTCTCGGGAAATTGGATGAATTATGGTACTCAGAATGCAGAGGGTTTAGCAGACAGTGGCCAATTCAATGATTTTCATTTTTTAGAAGGTGAAGGCCGTTATGATTTCCGCCTGATAGCAAGGGATCACGCTGGAAATGAGGAGCTGGGTGAGATTAATACTTTTGTGGTCTTAGATGGGACGCCAGCTCAGGCAAATTACGATTATAATGGAGCTTACTGGGTTACTGGAAATACACTGATACCTTGGCAAATTAGTGATAATTATGAACTTTACAGTATAGAAATGCGCTACTGCTACAAACCTAACAATTCATCTGGATTTGGATCCTGGGAATCGTTTCAGACTATCTCTTTGAACGGGGTTGCAGATGAAGGCTCTTTCAATTTCAACCTCCCAGAAGGGCAAGGTGTATACAATTTCTGGTTAATCGCAAACGATGAAGCTGGAAATTCAAATCCTGACTTAGCAATAGGAGCCGGGGGTTTGAATTTAGGTTATGATATACAAGATCCATTTGGGGTTATGTCATATGACGGGAGTTTTTGGCGTAATTCAGAAGTTACGATTCAACATTCCTCTCAGGACAATGTTGATGTCGCGGAAGTTAGCCTGTATTATCGATTCAGGGAAGATAATTCCTCGACATATTCTGACTACTTCCCTGTTGAAACCTATGAGACCTCAGGTGGGGCCGTTACTAATGGCGTTATGAAAGCTAATGCCTTAAGTGGTGATGGGTTCTACCAATTTAGGATAGAGGTCAACGATTCAGCAGGAAATAATTGGATCAGCCCAAACTCAAACTTTAACATTGGTTTTGACTTAGAGGCACCAGCAATATTCTTAATAGATGTTACAGTTGAAAGTACCAATATTACTTATAATGATGAACGTGATATATTATATTACAGTTCAAACACAGTCACAAATGAAGTAATAGAAATAGACGGCTATTGCTACGAAACGACCTCCGGCATCGTTGAAGGATCGACTACTTTTGAATCATCTTTTGCTATCTTTACGGATACTTCTGAGGGAAGTACATGGTCAACTACTTTCACCTTTGCACCATTCACCTCTGGCAATCTGACGATTACTATCACGACCCTAGACAATGCAGGGAATTCTGGCACCCTAACAATATATGTTGTTGATGATATAGAACCGCCAAAGACATCCATTGGTTTGGTTATCCAAGGTGAGGTCGTTGACGAGACTGAAAATTATACTATCAATCAGGAAACCAAATATTCTTTGTCCAGTTATGACGCTGAATCTGGGAAAAAGATAATAGAATACAGATTTGATGAAGGTGACTGGTTGACCTATGATGATGAACCATTTACAGTGCCGCCTAAGACAAGTATGATAGAGTATAGAGCCATCGATTATGTCGGCAATCAAGAAAATTCCTCATCGCTTGGTGTGGAATTGATGAACATGGCACCAACTGCCATGATTCATTCACCTTCAAGTTCAAAGGTGAATATCGAAAAAGATGAGAACATTTACTTCCATGGATCTGGAGAGGACTTAGATGGAGAAATCACAAAGTATAGGTGGGTATCGGACATAGATGGTTTCATCTCGAATAGGTCAAGTTTCAATATTTCTAATCTATCACCAGGAACGCATTCGATTGTTTTCAGTGTGATGGATGATCAAGACAGCTGGTCCGTTGTAAGTGTGGTCACCGTGAATGTATCATCGGACAATCAAAACGTCATTTATTTGTTACTCGTATTGGCGTTAGCCGGCGCGGTGGTTTGTTACAACATATACTTCAATAGAGGAGAGATCAAGGAGCCCCATTCTGATGTTGATTTCCAGGAGGAAATCCTGGAGGCGGAAGAAGTTCTGAATTGTGCAAGTTGTGGAACAGGAGTTAAATCCGATGCTGAATTCTGCAAGAATTGCGGTTCTAATCTGAATGAGAATGTAGAACCAGCCATCGAATGTGTTGGTTGTGGAGAGATGGTACCGACACATAAGAATTTCTGTAAGAATTGTGGTGAAAATATAGACTAAATATGTCTAGAAACCGTACCTTCAATGCCCGTTTTCTTCTGTATTTCTTATTCATACTAGTTATCGTGATTGTTACATCCGGAAAAGCGATGGCTGCTGATAGGCCGGACTCAAACATCATTTCCGTCAAACTGGAGGACGGTAAATGGACGAATAATGAAACTTCCAATGTCGAAATTAATTGGAGTACAAGTGACCCTGATAACAAAAAAATAAGTAGGATATACTTCTGGGCTTGCTACTATGAAAACGAAGACGATTGCAAAGGCACGGGAACCGATAAAAACGATTGGGAACTAATTAAAAATCACGATATTAATCCCGACAAAGCAAATGCTACTGGCATTAACAATATTCCCCTTAATGATTTTTTATCAAAATTTGATGATAAAGAAGGTCGTTACAAAGTGATAACCTGTGCTGTTAATGCAGATACTATCGCAGAGTATGGTAAAGAGGATAGGACTCTAAGTAATGGATGTTTCTGGTACAAAACAGATAATCACACCACTCACTTTGATTCAAGTAAAATGAAGGAATTTGGCTTTGACCAAACGGCTCCTGAAATCCTGATTGAAATTGAACAGTATAGCAACGGTAACGACCCTGAGACGATTAGCTATACGATTACTGACCTTGCCGGCATCAAGAACTTTACTCTGGAGTACAAATTCTTGGAGGGTGGAGAGTGGACTGAAATTTATTCAAAAGAATGGACTGGCGGACGAAGCGAACCATACATTGGCGAATATGAGTTTGAATACAAGGATGAGGTGGGATGTACAGGATGTGACGATGGAAGTTACTATCTCCGAATTAATTCAACCGACATATTAGGCCATTATTCAGAGGCGTTCAATAGTTCGATTTACGACACTACACTTCCTGTCTTAGAAGATTTTAGCATCACTGAGGACGGGGATGATAAGTGGCTTGAGGTAAATGATGTCGTTACCATCCAATGGGTCAGTAACGAGGATATTGGAAGTGTTGAGATTAAGTATTGTCTCTGGGACGATATACTCTCAGGAAATAATACCTGGAGCTGGGTTGGAAGTCAGATTAATGATGGAAATACGACTAACCTGACAATTCAAAGTAGCATAGCAGAGGGGCTCTACTATTTTTATCCAATTTTGACAGATTTGGCCGGTAATCCTTCTACTCCAGAAGAGTGTAAAGAAGATGAACGTCTTTCACTAGATAAATCCAAGCCATTGGCAAATCTTGAACCCAAAATAAATGGAAAGTTTGCATACAATGTTAATGGAACTGAAATAATCATTTCTGTATCTGATAATATCGAATTAGGAGAGGTCGTTCTGTGGTATTCTCATGAATCAAACCTCTCGAATCTTATCCAAAATCGAAGTTATAACCTAAGTAACAAAATCACACACTCTGTAACTGAAACGTTTAACTTCCCAGAAGGACCAGGTACCTATAATTTCTTTCTTGAAACTGATGATCAACATCCCTTTACGTCTGCTACTGAAGCCACTATGACTTTGATTTATGATATTGAGGCTCCGGAATCGGAAATAGTCTTTGAAGGGGTAGGATTACCTAGTCTCGGAGTCGACGATCTTACAAATCTTGAAAATTATCCTATCAATTGTACAACTACAGACCAAGACCACGAAGTAGATAGGGTCCATCTATATTTCAGATACAAAGAGAGGGCGACTCATACTTTTGGAAATTGGAGCGAGGAGCCTACCACCATCATCTACAGTATTACAGGAATCTGTAGAATCGATTTTGGTTCCTTCACAGATGGTGATGGGTTTTACCAATTTTATACAATAGCTATAGACAAGGCCGGAAATGAAGAGGAAAAAGCAGAAGAATCTGAATTTACGATTATTCGTGATAGTGTAAGCCCCGAATTTGAATTGTTGAGTCTTGACTCAAATGCTGGAGAATTCTTGACATTTAATTTTAACACTGTGTACTACAAGAGTGAGAACATTGGAGAGGGGCAGTACCATATCAACTTTACAGGTTCCTTGATGGATTCATTAACGGGTATCAACGAAACTTCTGTTGATTCAGAACATGAATGGGATCTAGATGGCAGTACATTATTAATCGGTTACGATTTTAACACATCTAAAGCTGATGAAGACCAGACCATCACCTTGACTATCTCTGATCTGGCTGGAAATTCTGCTGAAATCTCAATAAATTTTGAAGAAGATAATTATGCCCCAACTTTCACTATTTACAATTCAGCCTTGAAAAAATCAATTCATGACGAGACTTTACTGGTTAAGAGTAATGAAACGACTATCTTGATTACTGTGTTTAACAATGGTTCATCAATTTCATCCTATGAATTGAGATTCGATGATTCTGAATGGGTTAACCTCAATCCTAACAACCCCAGTTTTTCAATCCCGAATGGAAAAAACAGTGTTTCTCTACGGGTTGCCGATTCTTTGGGTAATTCGATTTCCCAGAATTTTACGGTAGAATATGATGAGGAGGGACCAGAATTCGCACCTCTGAATCCCAATAATAATTGGTATTTGGATGGGAACAACACCTATGTGAATGGTCCTTTCACAATGGAGCTACTAGCTTCTGATGATTCCAGTGGTCTGGATAGGATAGAATTTCGTTATGAAGATGGCGAATGGCAGCAATACAATGAACCTCTAAAACTTTTTGAGGAATCTGACATTTGGCATATGAATTTTTCTTACAGAGGTATAGACAAACTTGGGAATATCAAGGAACAGCAGGTAACGTTTGTGATAGATAATACAACGACCTTAATTGATTTCAGTCTGTTGAAGTTTACGCTTGTATCTAACAGTGGTGACGTTTCAGAAAACAGGGATTGGAATGGAACCGAAGAGATTGATTATAATTTATTTAGTACATTAAAGGTAGAAATTGCCAATATATCGGACGAAGGAGGGTCAGGCATCAGTAAGATAGTGGTCGAATACTCCAATGATAATGGGACTTGGACAAAATATGATAATATGGCCGGCATAGAACTGAGTTCTTCTTCGATACAGATCCGTGTGACTGTTACTGACAACGTTGGCAATACAGAAGAATACGTTGTTGGAAATTCAATTGAGGTAATTAACGTCCCAGTTCAAGAAAGTCCAGAGTCGGAGAGTAGTTTACCAATGATTGCCTTATTGATAGTGGTGGTCTTAGCAGGGTCTGCAGGTGCATACAAGTACAGACAATCTCAATTATCTGATTCGGAAGATGATATAGATGAGAAAAAGAAAGAAGCATCAGCAATCAAATGTCCAAAATGTAGTGTTCTTGTACCAGCTGAGAGTGAATCTTGTGCCTTTTGTGGATCCCAATGGGATAAAGCAGGCAATATACTTCTAAGTGGTCCTTTTATTGGAACTAAGGAAAGAATAGTCAAAGAGGTCGTGCCTCGTACTGGTGAGATACTGATTGGCCCCGATCTTGAACGCTGGAAAATTGACGCGGGCGCTAGAAGCAGCATTGGTGGAAGAGGAAACAATGAAGACTCGATAAGCTGGAATAGTTTCTTGAGAGCAACCAATGACACCCCACATTCGATTCGATTAGGAATTGTAGCAGATGGTGTAGGTGGTCATAACAAGGGTGAGATTGCAAGTTCCTTGGTTATATCAGCGATTAATGAATATGTTTCCAAGGCAGTAAATAATCCATTCCATACTAAAATCTTCACACCGCAAGAACATCTAGATATTCTAGAGAAGGCCTATCATTACGGAAACGAGATTGTCTCTGGAAAAGCACAAGAGAGTGAATATGGAGGAATGGCCACTACTGCAGTTACAGTCTATCTATGGGAAGATAGTGGCGATAACAATGGTTTCCTGATAGGGAATATTGGTGATTCCAGAGGGTATCTGATAAATAGTGAAAGAATTGAACAAGTTACAAAAGATGATTCAGAGGTCCAGAAATTAATCGATGCGGGAGAGATAACAGAGAGTGAGGCCAAGAATCATCCACGGAAGAATGTTATCACTCAAGCGATAGGGAATAAGAAAACCATAAAACCAAGAATTGAAACATACCGCCTTAAAGATTCTGAATTTGATTGTATCCTACTATGTAGTGATGGAGTCAGTGATAAGATATCAGATAAAGAAATCCACAAGATAGTCAATCAATTTGATAATCCACAGGACGCCTGTAATAGAATTGTAAAAATCATAAATCGGACTAATACGAATCATGATAATATTTCTTTGATAGTGATAAAATTTCCAAATCTTCTCACGGAAGGCTGAACATGGACCAGAATACTATAATCAAATGCGTGTTTCTACTATTTCTGATAAATCAAACTAGTACGGGGTCTTGGTATTACTTTGAAGCTGATTCGGATTCTACTGCTTCTGATGCAGAGTTCTACATAGAAGAGATGGATATTGATGACTATGGGGATGATAGCTATAAAAATTTTGATGACCTAGAAGACAAGATGGAATTTCATAAACTTCTGATTAATATTAACTTATGGCTCTGCATCTTTGTATTGGCTGTTCTTATTTTCCGTTTTTCATCAAATGGCAATGGTCAAATGGCCTGTTTTCTGATTGCATTGATATCGATTCTTAATGGCGTTATATTCCTTAGCTTCCCACACGTTCTAGAAGAAGATTCAGCATTTTTTTCAGAGTCTTCTGGAGTTCCGGAAGGGAGAATCTATTTCTTTCAGACGTATGTAGAGATTGTAAAAGTTAATGATACTGTTTCTTCAGATGATGAAGGCCTGATTCCAGATGAAGAAGAAGGGTATGAATATGTCAATCTTGAGTTTTTTTGGGGTCCCAGATTTGCTTGGTATTCATCGATTGCTATAATTCCAATATTTGCACTATATCTAATTTTATCTTTCGGTAAGGTGGCTACTACACAAAATAGACCACAAAAAAGCACGGGACCTGGCACTCCGATAAATGTGCCTAATCTACAATTTGTTCCAGCACCGGCCACTGATCTTAAATTTAGGATTGTAAATCAACAAGAAGCCATAGCAAAAAAGACACAAAAAGGGACCGAGAAAAGCATATACTCAAGGCCAGTTCCTGAACAGCAATCTACCTCTGAAATTAGATTCTCGCGGCCTGATCTACAAACTTCTTTTAATCCTCTAATCGCTATCAATGGTAACAATGCAGCCTACGTAGTGGAAGGCTTAATCACATATTCTGGTTGTTCCGAGATTTTGTTTGGAACTAGAAATACAGATGGAAGGATGGTCGTCATAAAAAAGCCATATGGTTATCGAAACAAGGACGAGAAAGGAAAGAGAGGTATGGTCAACACATACACAGCAGCTAAAAAACAACTCGAGAATGAGCATATGTTTCTATCACAGATGATGAAGCACAATAAAGAAAATTTCCCTGAACTACTTGACAAATTCGAGATTGTAGAAGGTAGGCGTAAAGAAGAATATGTGGTAACGAAATATTTCAGTCCACCTCTTAAGAGATATGTTAACTTTCACAGTACCAAAAAGGGAGGTCTCGAATATGAGAAAGGTATTAGTCTATTTGTAAAGATAGCCAAAGCTGTCAGGGCCATACATGAGAAACTAGGTTATGTATGGGCTGATCTTAAGAGTGAGAATATCCTGATGGAAAGAGACAAACCGATTCTGATTGACTTCGGTACCTCAACGATTCCAGTAACTTCCAAGGCTAAAATCAAGATAGATTCAGGGGGTTGGAGTGCCCCTGAGACAATAAAGGGATACCCAACATTTGCATCTGATATTTATGGCCTAGGCAAATTATTAGTATATATTCTAACTGAAATAACGCCTAAAGAAAAGCAGAAACCAGCGGTTTTCAGAGCCCAGACTTTACATGAATTAAGGAAAAGAAACATAGAACCTCAGATAGGGGAAATAATTCTCAAGTGTACTGACGAAGAAATTGAAAAGAGATACAATAATATCAATGAACTTCTTAAGGATCTTCAGGCCGATAGTATTGAGGAGACCAATTGCTCGAATTGTAATCTACACATACTTGGAAAGGTCAAATTCTGTAGGAATTGTGGTGAGAAGATTTCTCAGAAAAAGAGTGTAAAGAAAGCCGTGAAGAAGAAGCGTAAATTCACGGCTTCAAAAAAACCTAAGGGTACTAAATTAAAGCAGAATTCAGAGGGAAAGTAAACTAATGTTCTGTCGTAAATGTGGTAAAGGTTTATCGGCATCCATAAAATTCTGTGGGAGCTGTGGCACGCTTTCCAAATTCTTTAAAGGTAAGAATCAACCTATCAAAGTAGCTGCCAAAGCGCCTCGGGACAAATATGTGTCTCCCATCTATTCAGAACCAAAACCTTCCTACAAAACACCCCCTATTCAACCTGAAGTAGTGGCAACACCTAATATCTCACGTATCTTTGTGATTCTAGCGGTGGTCTCCATTCTAGTTATCTCCTCTTTATGGACCTACAAAAATTATGGAGATTCTGATGAAGAAGAGATTGTAGAAACCATAAGTGAGACTCAGGATGCAACCGGGGCTACACTTCATATTCAACTAAATTCTTGGCGTACCAAAGATCATGGACAGGACCCTCAATCCCTTCCCGACCCCTGGATTAGGATCTACACTGAGAATGAATACAGAAAAACCAAGGCTTGGAAGGACTCATTGGAATGGTATGGAGATATTGAGTTTGAATTTGGAATCCAGGAATATAATGAAACTCTCGGAGTCGCCATTGAATTCTACGATTCGGATGGAGGGGCCTTTCATAATCCAGATATCGGAAACAGTGAGTTAATGGATATAAATCCAAATCTTCCAGGTTCCAGTGCGGAGAGTAAGAGAATCGGGTTCTGGTACAATTTTTCGACAGCTGAGGAGGGTAGTTGTGTCATGCCATTTGATCAGACCATTTGTACTGAGAGTGTTGATCGGTCTTCGGGTCTACCAAGGTATAATTCGATTGAGATAGAGGTCAATGGGGAAGATGATGGTGGTAACGCCGATGAATTCGATTCATATCTTCGTTTTGTTGTTTGGTGGGAGAAGGATGAACCAAACTTACCGGATGATTTCACCACTAAGGACTCAGATGGAGATACTGTTGTAAATTATCTTGATTACAATGATCAGATGGACATTGGAGTGACAATCACCATAGATGAATTTGGATTTGATTCCAGTTATTATGAATACATGAATCTGGAAGTTTTCATAAATGGGGATTCTAGATATTTGCTTGGCCAAACTGGGGATGCCATTCGTATTGAGGGTGGAGAAATGCAGAGTTTTGATGAATCTTTCTTTGTTGATATAGATGAAACGAAGGAATATAGTATAATCCAGTTTGTTGCATATTCATCCGGTTCGTTATTTGATAGTAATTTTGATCTGAATGGCCAGGCTGACAATAGTAATATTCTGACTTTGTATTTTTATTCATATTCGGGAGAGCTAAGTGAAAACTACAATGATGGCTATGCAGACGGGAGTAATGATTCAGGAACGGATGCAGTGACTGATGCAATGCTTAGATATTCGGTGGTCCTAACTGACACTGCATCTCTGGGAGAGCTGAGGAGTTTTGATTGGCACTATGAATCAAAGAGCTATCATCTTGATTTGAATGTTGACCCGGATGTCTATTATTACTTCAAAGGTCTAAATCATGACCTCTCCTTTGATGTGGACTGGCCAGCCGGTTATGCGCAGTTTACGACTCCTGACGAGAAATATGTCAAAGATTTAGCAAATGATCTCAATAATATGGCGATATCGGAAGGATTCAATGAACTAGAGACTGCCAATTTTATTCTAAGTTTCGTCCAGACTATTGACTATAAAGTCGATAATTATACTAATTATCAAGGCATCCAAGAATATCCAAAGTATCCGGTTGAGATGCTATGGGATGGCCAGGGAGATTGTGAAGATTCTGCGGCCCTATATGCCTCCTTGATGGAAGCACTGGGTTATGACGCCGTCCTGCTCCTATTCTTGGGCGAAGGCGAGGGACATGCTGCGATTGGCATTTCTGTATCTGGAGCCTCTGGAATGTCTTACAGGTATGATGGTGTGGATTATTACTACGCAGAGACCACCGATACAGGGCCTTCAATTGGTTTTGACCCGACCTACTATTTCTACGGTTTGGATATGAGTCAAGCTACCTACACCTATGATGTATAAGTCTTTATGGACATCAACATCTATAATAGAACCATAAAGATTATTAGGCTATAGTAATGTGTTAAGATGTGCTTAAACCCTATTTTCTAGTAATTTGTTTGTTGTCAGTGTCTTTTGTTGGTTGTATTGAAGATGCTGATATAGATAAAATTAAAGATGAACTTGATAATACTGTTGAATGTGAACTAGTTCCTTACGGACATTGTTCAGGCGAGGATTTTAGTGGACAAGATTTATCAGAACTGAATCTTACTGGAATCGATTTGAGTTATGCAAACCTAAGTGGTGCTAACCTAACTAACCTCAACTATGCTAATCTAACTGGTGCCAACCTAACTGGTGCAATCCTAACTGATGCAGAACTCGAATATGCAGTCCTAATTGGTGCAAATCTCTACTATGCATCCATCAATGGTGGTGCAAACCTCCATGGTGCTGAACTAATTGGTGCTGATCTAACAGGTGCTAATCTAACTGGTGCAAACCTCCACTATGCCCACTTCACTGACGCTATTGTAACGGATACCGATTTTACCGACACTTATTGGTATGATACAACCTGGACCGATGCTGTATCATATCACGAGAATCAAGCTACTGCTGAAGAAGAAGTGGATGATACTCCCTCTCTGAGAAGTGCTGTCGATAAATTTTATGGTTATCTTTGGTCAAATATCACAGACTATGAAGGATACTGTGGAATGTTCATAGAATCTGACGGGAAATTTTTGAATAGTTCTGCTAAAGAAGAATGTGTCGATGAATGGAAAATGTATACTGAGTACTGGCACGATGTGCAATTCGAATGGAATAAGACATATCGCAATTATACTGAGATGGAAGTAATGGATTTCAAAGGAGTGGTCCGTGAGGTAACTGTGGATGAGACTTTCTGTGAGAAATACAATACTACGGAATGGTATTGTGAAGAGGCATATTTTCGGATGATATGGGCTCTAGTCGATGGAAAATGGGGTTTTGCTGAGAATGAGTTGCGTGACTATTGTAAGTCGGCGGGAATGTCAATCACCGAGCGATTTGAGGACAACGAGGTTTTCCAATGTGAGAGAATAGAAGCAAACGTGACTCTTCCCGTAGACAAAATCAGCGATGGATATTCCGGGCATTACATAATAGAGGTGATAGCAATCTCCGAACAACATAACTTGAGCTCCTACACGTGGTACCTTTTGGATAATATGGGAAATACATACGACGGTGGAAAGGTATATGGCATAAACATGAACTACAGTGGTGACGATGAAGTATTACAAAACAGGTCAATCAACATCTCAAATGATAATGGGGGGTGGAGATTCCCAGCTCACTTCTTGGACAACGACCTTGATGGTATGCTGTCTGCTGGAGATCAGTTCCTGCTCTATGACACTGATTATGATCGGTATGGACAAACAAGAACGCTAGAGGACGGTTATCAGTTCAGACTCAAGTTGGATATCACCGGGGATGTTATCCACTATAGAGACATGTTATTCGGAAATATGAACAAGGACATTTCCGGAGATAGTTAGCATACGACGAATCTCAGGCCTGAGCCGGTCTGTCTTTGATTTACCCACTTATAACTGCCAAAACCAACATAATACCAATGCCGACAAGCAAAACTATTCCTGTATTTTTAACAGCAGCCTGGAGATTGCCCCACTTCTCTCCGCCTCTTGGAGTATAGAATTCAACAAATCCACATTCTTTGCACGAAACCATTTGCAAACTTCCTCTAATGCGTGCATTTACTCGATCAGTTAAACTGTCACTTCCACATTTCACACATTTTTCGTCAGTCGCTATTTGGCTGTCCATGATTACTAATCTACTACACATAGCGTATATAATAGATTTTCAAAAATATTTTTTGAAGATGAGGGATTTACGAATCTTTCCAGCACAAATTGGCTATTTCTATACGTTAAATCACGATATGGAAGGGAATTGATTAAATCCGGCACGCGTCTAACCAAAATATGTACGCATGGTTAATGCATCTAATGTCAAAGATGTTTGGTAGAACTGCTAAAAAGAATATGGAAGATGAATCTATTGATGAAGAGTGATTATGGAAACTGTTTACCTAGATACTGAAACCACAGGATTATCTGCAGAAGACGAGATCGTGGAAATAACTATTATCGATGATAATGGTGAACCACTAATCAATACTTTGCTGAAACCAGTCAATCATACTCATTGGCCTGGTGCCGAAAGAGTACATGGTATTTCTCCGATAGATGTTAGACATGCTCCTACCCAAAAACAAATAAGTGATAAAATCAGAGACGTGGTGAGAGATACTAGGGTTGTAATCTACAATGCACCCTATGATAGCCAATACTTACCGGAATTAGAAGAAGCTGAGGAAGTCAGATGTGCAATGCGTGAATTTGCTGATTATAACAAAAGTAAATGGTTGAAATTGGTGAACGCCACCAAGATTGTTGGTTACGAGTGGGAAGGTGCACACCGAGCTCTTGCGGATACTCTGGCACTTAGGGCAGTTTGGAAATTTATGCAAAAGGCTGAAACTTAAATCCGACACGCGTCTGACGAGCTAACTGATATTATCTGATTTTTCCCGGTTGCATTCTTCACAAAGCAGCTGGATATTCCTGAAAGTATTAGCACCGCCTCTTGATACAGGTATAATGTGGTCGAATTCTAAATTCTCATTGCTACCACATTGAATGCATTTTCCATCATCCCTATTCCATACGTCCTTCTTAACATCCTTCGATATCGTCTTTCTTTGGTGGGCCCCGGACACGTTTCTGCTTTTAGAAGGAGAACGGGCACGAGTCGGTTCAATACCATCATATTCAATGTAATGTGATTTTTCCTTAGTACCTCCCCTTTTCCCATAACTGCTTGTCTTGTATCTCTCGGTCCGTTTTTTGTAAATGAAGGTAAAAGTGTATTCACAGGATTCACACTTGTCCTCGAAAGGGATTTTTCTTATTTTGGAGAATTTAATCAAAGAATTACATATTAGACAATTTGCCTCGGTTCTGTATGTTAGAACTCGATATCGATATTCATCAAAAAGGGCGTCATTACGAATCACTACAGGTGGTTCTGGCACGTCTTTGGTGATTATTTTTATGTCATCAGGTAAGATTGGTTTTGGATAATCAGCCATCAATTTCTGTTCAGTCGGTGGGTTATATGGAAATAGGTCTGCCATTATCAGGGCATCCTGTACAGCGAAAATAGAGCTCAAGACAAACAAAATCGAAAACGCCGCAAAAATTAAAAAAGGTGGATGAAAAAAACCTGCATCAGTATGGGAAGATGCAATAGTAAGGAATAAAGAACCGAGAAATAGCAAAAAATAAACTGCTCTGTAACGATTCGTAGCACTTCGTAACTTATGTTGAATTCTTCTATGCTCATATTCAACATTATAAACTTTGAGATCTTTTTCATATTTTTTATACCTTTCTTCAAAATCACCTTCTCCAGAAACTTCTTGCACTTGGACCATTCTGTCTGGGCGTTCACTTACTGGAACATAGGATGCTAGGCGATGTTTCACGAAATTACCATACACTTCATCAATCTCAGCATCAATCCTAGCCATTAACACCAGAATAACGATTCAATTAAGTAATTTTACCCACTGAATAAAATTTAAATCCGGCACGCGTCTGACAGGATTCCATACCAAGGAGGTTCACGGAGGTGGGAACTTAATTTATGCAATAGAATATATTGCCGAATTCTTATCGTTCTCTCTTGCTTCTACCTTGAAACAACGGGCTCTGCCCTTTGTAATTTTAGAAAGAATATCGTTGGCTTTTTCTAATGCAGTCTGAGCACTACCCTCTAAACTTGTTTTGGGAACTATTCGTAAATCACAAAGTCCTTTTTCATGTAATCTTTTGAAAGTATCTAGTTCGGGATCATCCTCCGAAATTAGCATTGTATGATCATACATCTCAGTCAAATATTTCTCGAGTTCTTTCAAATCTCCAAAACCAACTACCCAACCATGTTTATCCATTGTTTTAGCATCAAAATGAAACGTATATTCTCTGGAATAGCCGTGAATATAGGCACAGTGTCCGTCATGTTTCCATTGACGGTGGGCGCATGGTAAATTGCGGTAAGTTTTGGTAGATGTATATCTCTCGCTCATATTTTCTCCTTGTGTTTATTTTCTATGTTGATAGCATCTTCTAAGACTTGGGGCCACGGTTTGACGTAAGTTACAGGATCAACTTTTCCGATTGCATGAAATGCTAGGATTCGTTCGACGTCGGCTCCGCTAGTACCGCTACTTCTTCCCTGTTCATCGGGATTATAGCTAGTATTTGTGTTAGAAAATACGGTATCAAAATCAAGTTGTAATTTATTCAGAGATTTTTCGGAATCTCTCAATATAGTTTCTTTGTCGCCATCAATATATGGCAAGTAAAACGAAACTTTATCGCTATCCCAGTTGCCAACTTGGAATGCTTTCTCTAAGGCTTCGTAGAATTCAGGTCTACAATCTGGATAAATTGCATGATCACCAGAATGGACTCCCAATGCTATCTTAATTTTTTGATCTTTCTTCAAAGCAATCGAAAGTGCATATCCGTAAAGAATTGAAGCAAAGATTGCATTTCTATTTGGAACGACGGTTTGCTTCATCTGTTCTTCTTCATAATGTCCTTCTGGAATTTCATAATCTTCGGTGGTCAATGCTGAATGGAAAACGGACATTGCAGATTGCAAATCGACTATTTTGTGTGAAACCTGAATGTTGTTGTCTGCCAAATATTGGATGTTTGCCTTGGCTCTGTCCAATTCTATCTTATGTTTCTGTCCGTAATCATAGGACAAGGTGTGAACGGCGTAATCGTTGGCTATAAGGTGCATTAGAAGGCCTGTAGAGTCCATTCCACCCGAGAATGCCATGACGGCCTGTTTGGCCATTAATCGACCCCCATCCACTTGTGTGTCTGCAAAGATAAATTCCAACCTGGATTATTCATTACAACATCAAATGTTTCATGAAAAGTTTTACCATTTGTTCCGGCATCTTTTGATTCATCATAGCAGGGTTGCAAAAACAAATTCGAAAATCCTTGCTTTAATTTGTCATACATCCCCAAATCTTGGCCAACATAGACCACTTTCAACTCGTCTCCTTGTTTCTGTTTGATACTAAATTCAGGATACAACATATCCTTTGGACTTACACAAATCCAATCCACCAATCCATCTTTGATCTCGATTGTTCCATTTGTTTCAATCGCAATGTCATAACCATTAGCATGTAATTCATTCGATAATGGTTCCAGTTTCTGAAGGGCTGGTTCACCCCCAGTATAGATAACTCGTTTGGTTGTCCATTGACTCAAGATTTTCATTATTTCCGAAATGGACTTCTTTTCCCATTTGCTGAAATCAGTGTCACACCATGAACATTGTAGATTACAACCTCCAAACCTAATGAAGATAGAAGGTGTACCAGTATGGTATCCTTCGCCTTGGACGGAATTGAAGATTTCTACAATAGGGTATTTCATTTTATCAATTGCATTAATTCGGATCTGGCTTCAGCTTTATCGAAGAAAACACCACGCATTGCACTAGTTGTCATAATCGCATGACTCTTCTTTACGCCGCGACAGCCCATACAATCGTGTTTGGCTTCGATAATAACGGCGGCACCCAATGGTTTCAAGTATTTTACTAAAGAATCGGCAACTTGAATTGTTATTCTTTCTTGATTTTGTAATCTTTTAGCGTAAACTTCGACCAATCTTGCCAATTTAGATATTCCTACTATTTTGGTTTGGGGAATGTAAGCAACATGTGCTTTTCCTGTAAATGAAAGAAGGTGATGTTCACAAGTACTATAGAACTCAATATCCTTTAGTAATACAATACCATCATACCCTTCACCATTGAAAGTTGCATTCAAAATCTCTTTAGGATCTTGGCCATATCCGGAATATAATTCATCCCAGGATTCGACTACTCTCTTTGGAGTATTTTTGAGACCTTCGCGGAGTCCTTTCTTTTGGTCTGGCTCGATATGCTCCAATATTCCTTTCACCAAGTCTTGAGGATTGCTCATTTCTTACCTCCTTTGAGCCGACCATGTCTCTGGTCTATCTCATCAAGTTGATCTAACATTTTACGACAAGCAGTCCTTACTGCGTCTGCTAAACTTATAAATTTCTTGTCGTCCCCAGTGTGTTCTTTGAGGTCATTCATTAGCTCAGCAGGCATATCTAAACTGATCTTAGGCATTCTCTAAGTGGGCCGAGTGTGTATATAATAATATTCGTAGAGTATTACTATAGTAATATTTGACTGTAAAAATTTAAATGCTATCGGGATTATTGGAGGCTAATACTTTGGCACTGAGAGCCGTTTGGCATTTTTTAAATAAATAAAAACTGTATTTAAAATGGTCTTTATGGTCAATAAAATTAATTATATATATAATTAAATAACGGTATTTTTAAATATTTAAAACGGTATAACAAGTTATAAATAATAAGGCTATAATTGAATAATGATGGCTGAAGTCGACGAATTAATAGCAAAGCTGCGGAATAAGCATTATAACATTGAAGATGTAAAACCAAAAAATCCTAATCAAACTTTAACTGATGAAGCTCTTGAAAAACTTTTCAAAGCTCTAGATGGAAAATATTATGAGATTTCGATGTTAAAAGAAATACTTGATGGAAAAATAAAAGTAAATACGGAAAACCCAAAAGTAAGTGTGATAAGTTCTACTTACTTCTCACGTCTTGGGACTTACACAGGCAATAGATGGAGACAAAAAAGAGCCCTAGGTAAAAATGATGAAGTTTTAGTCAAAATCTATACTGATGGTACAAAATATAAGCCTAGGAGAAGAAAGAAAAAGCAATGAAAAAATTAAAATTTGAAGTCCCCCCAAAAACGGGCATTGTTGATGTTTTGTCTAATACCTCTGGAACAACTGGCCAACGATTAATGGAGCTAATTGATAACTCATATGATGCAATGTTTGATTATGAAGACGGAGAACAAATAATAAAATCTCAAACAATAGAAATCAAATTTGATAAAATAAAACAAGGGCCACATAAAGGGAAATTAGGCTGGTTAATATCTGATAAAGCATCTGGAATTCTTAATCCTTCTACCGTTTGGATATATGGAGAATCTAAGAAAAAAAAGAATTTAGGCAAGTTTGGAGTTGGGCTGAAGATTGCTGCGTCGGCACTAGGAAATATTGTATGGATAGAAACAAGTACGCAAGGTGAAGCAAAAAAAACCGTTATAAAATACGATCATTTAGATTTTATTCAGAAAAATAAGTGGGAAACTGACGGATATGAAGAAGATGAAGATCGGAAAAAGCATTATACCGTTATTTACATCACAGACTTAAAAGATGAAGAACCTAATATTGAAACAATAAGGAATGATTTAGCGAGGACATACTATAAACTAATTGACAAAAATGTTAAAATAAAATTTCAAGATAAATTTCTTAAATGGAAAAAACCAAATATCTACAAAAATGAAGATCTGAAATATATAAGAGAAGAATATGGCCTCCCAGAAACACCAAAATATAATGAGGTGTATTCTGAATTCGATATATATTTAATAGATAGAAATAAGATTGAACATAAAATTAAAGGATGGATTGGAATAACAAAGGAAGATAAACCTGAATTTTATGGTATCGATATATTTAGAGCTAAAAGGCTTATTGAATCAAGCTCCAATTTAGGTATAGGATTAGGAACAAAAAAAATTTATGGACAAATGGAGCTTGGATATGACTTTCCAATTAATTTTCATAAAACAGGTATAATTAGAAGTGAGCCTATTGTAAAAGACTTGGATAAGGAATTGGAAAATGTAACCAAATTGGTTGTCAATATTGCTAAATATCTAGATTCAAATAAAGCCTGGAAAAGTCATGCAACAGTAAAAAAGTTAAATAATATTAGTAATGATTTTTTATCAGATGTATTGAATAAAGAATTGAGTAAATGGTTAAAAGATTTAATGGATGAAGGAACGGTTTACAAAAAAAGTAAAGATGAAAATAATAATATTGGTGAAATAAATATTGATACTACTCCCGAATTATCTGAAAAAGAAAAGAAGAAAGTAAAAAAAGCTGCAATTACGCGCCCTAAAACAAGAAAGCCTCCTTCCAGTTTTAGAGACCCTATTACTGGTGAAACTATAAAATTCGAACACATGGAAACGTCTCTAGGAGAAGAACTTCATTTGTCTTCTCACGCAATTACTCGCTCAACGCTTGTAACTATGACGAATGTGGCACATCCACTCTATCAAGAATACTTAAAATTATTTAATAAAAAACAAATTCATCAACTTAATTTAGATAATAAAATATTTGAAATTGCTAAATATATTGGAGAAAAACACAGCATAGATAGAGATGATTTACGTGATAAAATTTATCGTTTCTTTTCAAAAAAGGATTTGTCAAAATTAAAATGAAAGACATAGAAATTAATCAGGATTTGCTAAACCGACTAGACATAGTCACACACCAATTAGAAAAAATATCTAAATCTTTGATTTCCTATAATGAAAGTAAGGATTCAAAAGTAATGTGCTCTAAATGTGGAACTAATTGCCCTGAGCGAAAAAGAGTCAAATATTATCGCAAGGAAGAAAGAGAATTCTCTGAATGGAGATGTATTTCTTGTTCCTTACCTGGGAGTAAATCATAAGCATGAAAGAAATTTTACTAACTTTTGACGGTGGCGCTCTAAAAAAAGCTGGCAAGAGATATGGCAAAGGATATGGATCATACAATATCAGAATTAATGGTGAAGACAAACCAAGTTTCAGTAAACTAAAGGAAACCTATGGGGACGATTTAACTAACAATCAAGCAGAATATATGGCATTAATCAAAGGAATTAAAAAGGTAATTGAATTACGTGGCGAAAATATAAAATTGCATATCAAAGGAGATAGTCAATTGGTAATTAATCAAATTAATGGAATTTATAGAGTAAAAAGTCCGAACATGGTGCCTTTGTATCAAAAGGCTATGATTCTATTGAAAAATATAAGTGAATATAATGCTGAATTTTGGGTTAGAGCAAATAGCGAAAGAGAATTCGGACACTGAAAATTTAAATCCGGCACGCGTCTGACAGGATTCCATACCAAGGAGGTTCACGGAGGTGGGAAGCCGGCGATTGATCTAAATAGACCCTTGACGTTACTAAATTCTTGGGCCAAACAACATTTGATGGAAATGAATTATCTGATGCAAAACCTTTCCTAAAATGGGCAGGGGGAAAAGGAAGATTATTGAATAAGCTAAGTAAATTCTTTCCTAAAAATTATAACAGTTATTTCGAACCGTTTATTGGGGGTGGGGCTGTCTTTTTTCATCTTAATCCTGAGAAAGCTATAATCAATGATCTGAATAATGAATTAATCAATTTATACAATGCAATAAAGAAAAATCCTGAAAAATTAATGGAAGAATTAGACGGTTTGCAAGGAAATGTAGATGATAAGGATTTTTTCCTGAAAATGAGAAGTAAAAAACCAAAAAAGGAATTGGACAGGGCTGTGAGAATGATATTCCTAAACCGCACTTGTTACAATGGAATGTATCGAGTAAATTCTAAAGGAGAATTCAATGTTCCCTTCGGAGATATGGGTACACCTAAGTTGTATGAAAAGAAAAATATCATTGCATGCAGCCAAGCTCTAAAAAAAACAACTATTTTGTGTGGAGAGTACAAAAAATTAAATCAAAGAATTAGAAAAAAGGATTTTGTATATTTGGATCCTCCTTATGTTCCTCTCAGCGATACTGCTCATTTTACATCATACACTAGCGAAAAATTTGGTGAAAGACAACAACTAGAGTTACTAGAATTTTGTAAAAAAATAGACCAAAAAGGAGGATTGTTTATGCTCAGTAATTCTTACAATGAATTTACCGAAAAATTATACTGTAAATTCAATACAAATACAATAAAAGCTGCAAGAAGTGTAGCTGCTAAATCTGAATCTCGAGCTGAAATAAAGGAAATCGTAGTAACTAATTATTGATTACCTGCATTCTCGACACCAAGATTGTGGAATTGTCACTTTGCCTGTATTTCTAAATCCAAATTTCCTCTCGATATCTTTCAAACCTTTTACCACTACATGGCAATTAGGACACTCCTTTTTCTGAATTTCAGAATTATCATACTTAACTCTAGAATGTAGGAAATCTTCACCTTGTTTACAAGGAACACAATTATCTTTTCCCTGTCGCTCTAAAGTAAGTAGCGATTTGCGCCCATAATATCCACATTTATCACAATAATGTGATTTTTCTATGGTTTTTGAAAAGAGAGATATTTTTTCTTTTATGTATCCTTCAGCAATTACGAACTGCGATTTATAAATCCCTTCGATGCGAGGATTAAAATGTTCTTTGGAATCATGTCCATAAATTTCTGTTTTAAGTTTTATTAAACTGCCAAATAGAACCTCATTAGCTGAATGATCAAATGAAAAACGCTTCCCAGATTGTAACGCGTAGTGCTCTGAAATAAAATCAATAGAATATTTTGGAGGTTTTTCAGGTCTAAAGAATTGTAAATTATCAAAGTGTTTCTTACCGTAAAATTTATGATAATAAGTAAATATTTCGGGATATTCTTGCCTTACTAAATAAACTAGTTCATTCCTTGGCAAATATCTATATCCATATTTTCTAAGATAATCAAATGATACGAATTTAGCCATCTTTGCTAAATCTATAGTACGTATGAAAGGATGGTTAAAATCGTAAGAAAAGGATTCATCAGTTTCATATTTTGGCCCGTCATGTAACTCGTTTAATGAGGGTTCATGAACTTCAGACACAAAAGCTGTAAAACTGTTAGCAAAAATTGAATTACCTGATTTTATTTTGTCAATCATATCTCTTAGTTTACTAGATTGTTTAGATATTGTGTTGAGTCGAGAAAGAATACTCTTACTTTCAACGTCAAAAAACCTAGCTGTTTCATCTATATCTCCGTCATTTTTGAATAAACCTATCAATAATTCTTCTTGCTTTTCGTTCAAAAGCTTTGTTTCTCTCAAATTAGACAATAAATCATATAAAAATAACATGTTTTTTCGTATACGATTCTCATCTCCATCAGAATAGAATGAAACTACTATTTTCTCTTTAGCAAATTCAATATCAAGATCCTGTTTTACTCTACTAATTTCAAATTTATCTAGTGATAATTTATTTGAGGTTTCTTCCTCTGTAATTCGTGGATTTTTCTTCAACTCTCTAGATACTTCAATCTGATTATCTCGTCTCTTGGAAATAGGGAAATTATATTTCTTAGAAACCTCATATATTTTCTTAACTTCTATTTTTGTTTGTTTTGATATCTCTCTAGCAGTTGCTGCTGAATTCACAACCAAAAATTCTTCTATAACTTCTTTATCCGATTTTGGAAATCCTTCTTCTAAAATTTTTTTATATGGATATCTATGAAAATGCGTTATGAGATTTTTATCTTTAACAATCTCAACTGGATGGCCTTCTAAAACTAAATTCTTGTAATACCAATCTATCAGAAAGTCTCTAGAGAAGTAAGTGCCATCATTTGAGCATCTGTATTCTAAATATTCAAAAATCTGAGCCAGCGATGTTTTTGGCTTTTCCGTTTTAATCTCTTCCATTGCAATATTCCAATTTTTTCTTATTGTTTGATTACGTTTTTCATGAAAATTGTTAATTTTATTACGCTCTGCATGGTATGTACAGAATTTGCCGTCTTCTGTAGCGATTTTGGAACATGCTTCACCGCCTTTTAAGTTGTATTTACAATACATTTATGTGTTGTAGTCTTCCATCACTTTTTTGATTTCTTTTGATGTAGATGTTATCTTTGTTGACCAAGAACCAAGGACATTGTCTTGAATCCAAGGCAACTCTTTTCCAATTCTACCCAATTCTTTCAATAGACCTGGATCACAATATTTTTCCTTAATATTTGAATAAATTTGATAATCATCTAGCTCAACATACTTATTTTTTTGAAGTGTCGCAATGTGTTCTTTTGCCTTTTGTTCTTGGGTTTCAAATATTTCTTTAAAATATAACTTAGGAGATTTTAAATTTTGAATGCCTGCTTTGCGATTTTCTTTGAAAACTGCTTCTGCACGTTTCATTTGCTCTTTTCTTTCTGATTCTTCTAACCGCCCCAAAAGATTTTTATCTATATCTATTGATTCAAGGATATCTTTAGGTGAAAAAATAGTGTTTTCTATCATTTCCAGTTTATTATAAAGCTTAATCAATATTTGTTCATCGATACTATTTTTAATCATAATATTATGAATAGAAATTGTATCTTTTTTTTGCCCAACTCTATCTATCCGTCCTATTCTCTGCTCTAATTTCATAGGATTCCAATGTAAATCGTAATTAATTACTGTTGAACAAAATTGAAGATCAATACCTTCTGAACCTACTGATGTTAAAATTAGTATTCCTGTTTTGTCTTCCCTAAATTGATTAAATAATTCTATTCTACTGGCTAACATTACCTCTCCAGAAATACAATATACTTTTCTTCCTGGCGGTAGATTTGTTTGTATATATTCTACAGTCTTAAGAAATTCGCAAAAAATTATCACTCTTTCTTCTGATTTTTGTGATATTATTTGTAGTAGCTGCCTTAATTTATTATCATTTAAGCCATCTATGAGTTCTTTGACCTCATCTTTACAATCTCTAAATTTTGCTGAATGATAGAATGCAAAAGGTGAGCTTGTTGCTAAACGAAACCACATCATTTCATCTAAGTAAAATTTTTCACTGTCGCTCTCTCTGTGCCTTTCTATCCTAATTTTATCGCGTATAAATTCAATATATTTGCCAGGATAAGTAATTTTGTGAAGATTAATTTCTCTTTTGGCAAAATGGATGCCCAAATTTTCTTTTTCGAATTTAGTTAATATTGGCGATATTTTCTCTGAATCCCATATCTCATCAATTATTGCATCTATAGTATATCTTTCATAACTGGGAAAAAGTAAATGATATATGGAAACAACGTCATCAAATGAATTATTGAAAGGAGTTGCAGAGAGCCCGACCCTGACTAAAGCTTTTTCACATATTTTCTTTAAATTAGGAAAGCCTATAGTCCCTGCATTTCTAAAATTATGAATTTCATCTATAACCAATAATCCTGGATTTATATCAAAGTCATTATCAAGTCCCTTTCTCAAAAAAGTATTTGATACGACATAAATTTTAGGTTCTTTGCTAAAATCATGATATTTACATTCATTTTTTGTTATTTTTAGTTGTTCAAATTTTCGAATAGGGGTTGCGTTAAGTTCAAATTTGTCTTTTAACTCAAGAACCCATTTGTCAACTAAGCCCATTGGTGAAATAACATAGACTGCCCGCTCAAATTTCATTGAATAATACGAAATAATATAAGCGGCTGAGATTGTTTTTCCAACACCCACTCCGTCTGTTATCAAAAGACCATTCAGGTTATTAAGTCGTAATTTAGTTAAACCAATGAGCTGATACGGAGTTTGTATAAGTTTAGATAGCATCTGTAAATGACCAAAAGTCGGGATCCATCTCCATTAGATTTTGAAGAGATGGTCTAAAGCCTATTTCATCTTCAACCATAATATCAATTATTTTATTCAAATCGTAAAGTTCTATTTTATGCTGTGACCAAGTTCTTGATGTTTCGATTGCTTCAGGATTAAAACCTCCTGTAGAAACAAAAAAGCCTATTGAACCAGGAGGAAGTTGTCCTATAGCTCCTAAAAAATTTCTCATGTCTGGACCTCCTACTTTTGATTTCATATGTTTAGCCTGTCCTATTATTTTATACGGATCTGAAATACCTGGCAGGTGGTAATTCCCTGTAAAATCAACACCCCTATCTTGGCTATACTGTGTGACTTCAATACTCTCAATGGAAGGGCGTTTACCAAAAAAAGCTCCTACAAAATCTTCGAATTCTTTTGGAGTAAGGGCTAAAATTTTCTTAGAGAGATGATCCTTTAGTCTATTTGATTTTATATCTAAAATTATACTAATTTCTTCAGAATTCAAAATCTTTTCAAACGTAAATTTTTCGTCTTCTGTTGAATACTGCCCATTCCATTCTTCTAAAGAAAAATTCCAAATCCATGTAGCTCTAGGTTTCACATCTATGGTATTTTTATCTATGAGAACACTAAAATTCAATTTCAACTGATCTGCATTCAAGGGACTGGTATCTTCTTTTAATTTAACTATTCTTTCTATCAGACTCTTTATTCCTATTTGATGTTTGAAAATGGAACTAGAAGATCCTGTGGAGTATGTTAAACTATCCAGGTAATCTGTAATTAATGCGTTAAAATCGTCTTGATTCAAATTAGTCTTCTTCTAACCTTGTAATAAGTTGATCAAGAGACCTTCTTAGTTTCTTAAAAGACGCTTTGTATTCTTTCTTTTTTGCAATCCGGGCGACATTAGTATCATCCAAATTCATTATCTTTTTAGCGAGGGGATTTATATTCTTCAAGAAAGGCATTGCCTTGGTTTCATCGTTCAACAATACTATCTCGAGTGCATCTTCCATAGATGTGTTGGGATCGTTTATCAACTTTTTAAGTGCTACAGGATCAGGTAGCACCTTATTAAAATCTCTCAAGCCAAAGGCCGCTCCTTTAATTTTCTGCTTCCCACTCGTTGGAGAAATCATGTCAAAATAATCACTTTTATTGGTTTCATTCGTGGTAAACCATGTACGCAATTTTCCTGGTCTTACCTCACCAAAATATGAAAATTGTGAAGGATCTGGATGCTTTTGGGCTTGTGAATATTCTTTAAGCAAATTCCAATTCTCTATATGGAGATTTACCTGAGCTATTGAAAGTTGCATGTCTACTGCAATATCTTCTATTTCCATGTAAAAATCATGTCTTAGACCAGATACATATTTAGCAATATTAGAAGCCCCCCACCCTTTTTTTCCTGTTTGGAGCTTACCCTTTAAAACTTCAATTTTGCCACGCGGATAATCTGCAGCATAAACATGGGCACTAACATTCTCATAATCTACTCCTTCTGGCGGACTTGTATTTTCCCTTAACAGTTTTCTCAGACAAGTAGTCCTTCTATTGCCTTCAAAAACAACATATTTGCCATCTCCTGTTTCTTGGACTCTTATGGGGTCTTCAACGCCCGTTCTTTTGATGCTTTTATACAGTGTTATGGTGTCACCTTCACTCTCAATTTCCTTCTGCAATGCTTCTTCGGATGCTTGTTTAGTCGAAGCCAATTCCAAATGTCCGTAGCGAGGGTTCTCGGTATCCAGGATTATCTTTCTGCTTTTGATCAGAGTAACAGGTGGTAAGTCATCACTCATTATTGAGTTATACTTAGGTAGTATTTATTATTCACGATCTTAGTACAGACAAACGCCTTGAAACCAATCTGCAATGTCATCCATGGTTTCGCTTGGTTCATCTTCTGTCATAGTTAAACCGTTAATAAAATCAAAAACTTCATCCTCGTGGAAAGGAGCAAAGACCATATTGTTCCACTCAAGGAAAGTAACTGCTGTTGCTAGTGCAGTCCTCTTATTACCATCAACAAAAGGATGATTTTTAATTATAAAATATAGATAAGCTGCAGCTTGATGAAAAACCGTTCTATACTGTTTTTTTCCATATATTTTGTTTACAATGATGCCCTCAACAAATCCCAAACTTTGTCCATGATACATATTTGCAGAACCACTAAAGTCTTCTCCCCCCGTTAATTCAATACAGAGTTTGTTTATGGCAACTACCATTTTTTTGTTAATAAATTTCATTATTTTGCCAACCTATTGTACAAATTCAAATTTGAACGAATGTGATTCTCAGTTCTTTTTAGAGAAACTAACTCGCCATCATCAAGCCAAACTCCGCGGCATTCGTCACATGTATCTACAGGTAAACCTCCGTAATCCTCTCTAGTTAGAATATTATCGTCTGCGGGACAAGAATATGGCTTTCTTTCAACTTCATCTAATGTTTTCGCTTCGGGTTCATCCAGACCAACCGATCTGTAAATTCGCATCAAGCGTACAATATCTCCTAATTCTCCCTCATCCAAGAAAATACCATTGCACTGCGGGCAGCGCTCTATTTCCTGGCGATAAAGCCAATTTTGACCCATTGGAATGTTACACTTTGGGCAGTTTCTCATTCGTCTAACTCCTCCTCATTTTCTTCATCCCATTTTATCCATTTATCTTTATTTTCAGAACGGCATGTGTCCTTATGCCTCTCCCAACCTCTATACGATTCAAATTCTTGATAACATATCTTACAAAATATAGTTGTGCCAGACTCAATGTGATATTCATCATATTCTTTCCCAGTTTCTTCCATATCCTTGAAAGCGGCATTCCAGTCAAAACTATTCATAAAAATTCGTGACATTGGTCTGAAAAATGTAAAAAAACCAGCTATGATAAAAGCCGCACAGAAGAAGAAAAACCAATAGTAAACTGAATAATAGTTCATAAATTCCAAATCCCCTGTGGAAGAACTATCGATATAATTTGCAGTGACCTCTACCATAAAATTCAAGGGAACTGCAAACATAACTATAGCTGTAGCTAAAATCAAAGCATTCCTCAATTTATTCTCACGCTCTATAATCAATTCGTCTTTGATCTCATTAAGAAGTGAAATCATTAATGCACTTGAGCTGCGCGGTCTCTTCATAATTGGTTTCTTCACCGTATCCAAATGTAATCTCTATATTTAATAACTTGGAAATTTACTAACTCACACCTTTCCTCAAATTACAAACACTACAAAGCACCTGGACATTATCGACTGTATTGCTACCGCCATTTCTGATGGCCACAATATGGTCAAACTGCAGATTCTTCTGGCTACTGCATTTGACACAACGATAATTATCTCGAATTGAGACTGCTTCCCTTACTGCTGTCGGAATGTAGCGGTTGCTGCTGGGATTGACCTCGTATCTGATACTGGGCTGTTTTCGATAAGCTGTAACTACGACCTTAAAAAAAACAATAATTAATACAATGGGACACACGATAATAACAAAACCAACTAACAAATCCAATATATTCTCAACTGGACTCATACCAAAAGGTGGATAATTTGAGGGAAAGTAACATTCCTCAGATGTGTAACCTGAGGAGTAAAAAACATCTGTGGAAAAAGTTGCTAACTCTTTCTTGGTTCCATTATCGGAATTTGGATTTTTCACAAAATCAACCCTTGCAATAAACTCAGAGCAATTGCTCATATTATCTCCCGATAAGTACGCGGGGGTAACGAACTGCCCTTCTAAATTATAAGAATATTCTTCAGTATTATTTGCAATGAATAGATGAGACGCGTTGACATAGATATCTCCACGTCTGCTTACTATCTCATAACTGAAGGCATACTCCGTACCGTTCACAAGATTATCGGCTATGTATGTAAAAGTAAAATTTTCCCCAAGTGCTATATCCATAGACCACCAGTACACCTGCGATACGTTAGTTACATCCGTAATGATGATATGTGGGTGATCGGCCTTCATTGGAACGTTTACCGAAATTAAAATTGTCTCTTCCTCAGCTGAAACACTGCCAGACAAACTAAACAATAACAACAGTGCAAACAGAGACAATTTCAATGGATGCATATGCAGTACAGATATGATTCAGTTATATTGCTTTACTTGTGTAAATTGCAGCAAATCAATGATATCGCGCTGCGCAGACGATACTGAATCACTATGTTATTCAGGAGTAGCCGTCAGGTAAATAACCGGCAAAAGATGGTTAAAGTTTAATAAGATATTAGCTAAAGTGCCCTGATGGACAATGATGACCCTGAGGAAGCTACGACCTCCAAAGATAAGGCAACCGAATTTGATGCCGAGTCAGAGGAGATTGCACTTTCCGAAGAGGATACTGAGAAAATAAAAAAAGATTATGGGAAGTTCACTCGAATAGATATCTGCTTTTACATATCATATTTTCTTTTAGTCATTCATATTTTCTCTTTTGACAGAGGTACGCTTTTATCTTTAATAACGATTATTTCCTTTTCGACATATATTTACTTAATACGTAATGATGATGAATCTGAATTCTTATTATTCAATACAACCCCAAAGAAAAAGAGAATTTTTCAAATTATTCTTTTTTTAATGTTTTTACCATTTTTTGTTGATGGATTTTTTGCAATTTTAGATATCTTTTTTACCTGTTTTAAGAGTTCAGGTTGGGATAACTACAGTTGTCAAAATAATATTGCAAACATTTTATTCATAGTCACTCTTTTACTCGCTACTATTTCTTTATCTTTTAACAAGAAGATTTTGAAAACGGCTGATGTTTCTTCCGAAGGCGTGATTAATGATGATAAGCCAGAAGTTGGGTTTGTAGGTAGTTTATTTCAGGTAATTCTTGGTCTTTCGGCTTTCTTTCTTTTACTCGTTGGCTTACATGTACAAATAGTTTGTTTTAGTGGCGTTAGTTGTGGAACTTTTGTAGAAGCACTTCCATGGTATACTATATCTTTCGTTTCCCTGATATTTATGCTAGCTATAGGCCTCAAAGCACAAAGTTCATCTCAAGAACCTTTAGAAAGAGAAATAGTTAAGGCAGCTAACTGGACAAAATTCAAAACAAGGATGGTGGTTCTAGTTGTCGTTTTTTCATTATTATTAACGCCCATATGGTATTTCAGCCAGTCAAATGACTCAAAAATTATAGATCTCAGTCAAGATTGTAATGATACTGTTGTTGGTCCGAACGTTAATTTGGTTAATGCAGATTTTTCAGGTATGTATTTGTATGGCTGTGACTTATCAAACCGAAATTTGACTGGTGCAGATTTCTCAAGTACTTACTTGAGGTGTGTTGATTTTTCTAATTCTATTTTAGTGGGGGCCGATTTTGGTTCTACTTCTTATGTTAATTCGTATGGAGATACTCTTTACCGAGAGGCGACAGACATACACGGTGTCACTTTTGATAATGCAGATTTAAGTGATGCGAATTTCAATGGTTTAGGATATCTATCTTTTAGAAATCCTTCTAACTATGTTCATCCTGAAGCTCATGGTTACGATGTGCAATCGCCTTGTGGCTCGGAAAATATTTCATTTAAAGGAGCAAATTTAACAAATGCTGACATAGATGCTCGTTTTTGGAACAAAAGAGGTGGTAACGAATTGATATTTGATAATGCAATACTTGATAAGGCTAATTTTGCAATGACGACTAGCTATACACAAGTCAGTATGGTTAACGTTTCTTTTATTGGAACTAATCTCTCTACCTCTCTGCCACCAGGAAGCAATCTTTCGCAGAGTAATATGTCGGAGGCGAACTTTATTGATTTCCTAGCTCTCGATCTTTCTTCGTGCCCACTATCTTTGCCAAAGACTTACAACTGTGCGGAAATAAGTGGCAAGAAAATGATATTTGGCCCAGGAATGGACTTTTCGAATAAATGGATATCTTTTTGGTACGTGGACACAATCGACAATGATTTTAATGGGATTAATTTTTCAGGTTTATATATGCCAAATTCTATTTTTCAGGCGGTTCGACTCAGTGACAGTAATATGAGTGATTCGAATCTTTCCAATTCTAATTTCACATATAATCATAAAATATATAATGAGCAATATTTGGAATATGACGATTGTATTAATTCGAGTAACCAGACGGATAACTGTTCCGCATATGCTGAAACCATACTTGAAGAGTGGGGAATCGACGATTTTTCAGATCTTAAACCTCTTTGGTCTAGTAATTTAACGAATGTTGATTTCACAGGATCTAATTTATCTTATTCAGATTTTTCTTATTCAAATATGATCGGTGCAAATTTGAAGGATGCAGATTTAACTGGTGCAATATGGTATTATACAATCTGTCCAGATGGAACGAATACTGAAGAATCCGGAAGTTGTAGTGCTACTTAGACGATACTGAACAAAGAAAAACACTTATTACAAACTGCATCTGGGTATGACAATGCGTTCCCTTGCTTTTCTGCTGATTGTTGGCTTCGTTTTGGTGATGGCGGGAGGGGCTGATGCCAAGGAACCGGAATGGAATTACACTACCGTGGGTAATTACGTTAGCATAGCCATCTCAGCAGACGGTGAGTACATTGCCGCCGGTTCCTCTAACGGTAAGGTCTACTTCTTCGAAAAGAACAGCAGGACCCCGCTATGGAACTATACTACTAGAGAGGAGGTGGACTCAGTCGACATCTCTGCGGATGGCGAATACATCGTTGCTGGAGATGAAGATGATGAAGTATATCTTTTTGAAAATAGTGGTGCGCTTCTCTGGAACTACACTACCATAGGAGGTGTGCGAACAGTTGCCATTTCGGCAGATGGTGAGTACATCGCAGCTGGAACCACGGAGAACAAGGTCTATCTCTTCGACAGGGACAACAGCACACCACTATGGAATTATACTACTGAAAAGTGGGTGACTTCAGTGTCCATCTCGGCAGATGGTGAGTACATCGTTGCAGGTTCCGCCGAATATCGTAACGAAGTCGACAATATACACCTCTTCGACAAAGATAACAGTACGCCGATCTGGAGCTACGAAACTGAGGGGAGGGTGATGGCGGTCGCCATATCGGCGGACGGCGAGTACATCGTTGCAAGTTGCATGGATCAAATGGACCCAGTGACGAACAATGTCTACTTCTTCGACAAGGACGGTTTTCTCTGGAACTATACTGCATATGACACTGTGAACTCGGTAGCCATCTCGGCAGATGGAGAATACATTGTAGCAGGAGGAGAGGACAAAAAAATCTACCTCTTCGACAGGGACAACAGCACACCACTATGGAATTATACTACTGAAAAGTGGGTGGCTTCAGTGTCCATCTCGGCTGATGGTGAGTACATCGCTGCCGGTTCTGATCAGGTCTACCTCTTTGAAAAGGACAGCAGTACGCCGCTCTGGAGCTATACTGATGGGAGTCAGGTGAACTCAGTATCCATCTCAGCAGACGGTGAGCACATCGCCGCCGGCTCCGGTGACTACGATGTATACCTCTTTGACAGACTAGCGCAATCCGGAAATGAAACAGAAAACGAAAAGAAAGAAGAGGATGATACAAGCGAAGATTCTAATGACGATGACTCAAATGAGATAAATGGGTATTATTTTGTTCAAGTTGTTATTGTTGTCATCTTGGCAGGTTTATTTCATCTAAGAAGGGATACTGATCCATCAGAGACGCCCAACAAAATCCTAAAGCTCGTACTATATGGAATATCTGTTGCAATGATTGTTATTGCGGTGCTTGTTTTTATCGTTGGAAATATTGGCAATTGCACTACTGGGGCTGATGGGGTTGAAGAATGTACACCAATGATAGATCCAGAAGATAATCCTTGGAAATTGTGGGTTCTGAATGCCGCCCTATTTGCTTTGACGGGGACCTATCTCGGATATAAAACGCATGACACTGGTCCATCCACTTCCTACAAATCTTCTATTCCTTCCTCAAAACCTATATTCTCTGATAAACAGGAAACGCCAGTGTTTACACCGGATAATGAATTGACCACTATCGAGTGTCCAGGATGTAGTGCCGAAATGGATGTCCCAAAGCTCGGGGCGATGCAGAATGTAACTTGCAGTGAATGTGGACTTTCAGGAGAAATTGAAATTTAGGATGCGTTCCCTTGCTTTTCTGCTGATTATTGGCTTTGCGCTGGTGCTGATGGCGGGAGAAGCGGATGCCGATGAACCGCTACCGTTGTACGGTGGTGATAACTGGGCTGAAGTTGACAATGAACCTCCGGAGGTAAGTGATGGAGCTATAGGAGTTACCTGGAATCAGACTGGTGTTGCAACTGTGATTTTAGATATAAGTATACTTGGTACTCAAGGTGGCTATAGTCCTTCAGCCCCTGAGGCCCAAGTTGGAACTACGGTGACATGGACTAATGATGACACTACAACACACACAGTCACAGACAAAGATGGAGAATTTGACTCGTTCGACATTCCACCTGGTGAGACCTATTCACGATCATTCAATGAGGTTGGGACGTTCGGATACTACTGCAAATACCACCCAATGATGGAAGGTTCGATTACCGTACTGTCTGATTCTAGAGTAGATGAACAAGCAAGAACCGATTTTCTTAAAATCTGGACTGCGGAATCAAATCTAATCTTCTGGGCCAATTTCAATATGTCTGATGATGATACAATAGAAGTCGTTGCACAGAAAAAAGGGCATCTGTTAAATTCTTCAGAATCAATTCCCCTTAATGACCAAAATGGCTTCAGTATTCTGTGCCTGTCCAATGGCACTACAATGGGAGATTCACTAATAGGAAGTACTGATGATGAATGGAAGAAATACCAAATATATCTCGATTCTCAAAAATTAGGGTATAACGGATTTGACTATGACCCCTACGAGGACAACGCATATTCGTTCGTGTTCCGTGTAAGGGGTATTGAAGGTTCGGCTGCGATCGGCGGGGTTCAGCTTATTCGGACCTTAGATACAGGATTCTATTTTGGAAAGGCCGATGACGATAATCTAAATTATGATATTTTCCCCAGTTTGGGAGTTGAGATTGATTACTTTGTTAAGAACATAGGTATCGAGGACAACACTTTCCGCATAACTCCTGAACTGGATGCGCAAGGACATGCCTACGACGGTGATCCATTCGACATAATAATTAACATCATGATGAACGGAGTAGAGTTCAATGACTTAACTTCTACACCTAATGTGGATGGCACCTACACCTATGAATTTGACACGGCATCAGATGACGTGGCTGTTATCACGGTCCGCTTCGATGCACCAGACTACGACCTCGAATCCGGTGAACCAGCAGGTAACCGCAAGTTCGATGTTATAGTCAATGGATATGATGTAGAAAATGATGAGTCCCTCAGAGAGCCAATGCCTACATCCTTATTCATCAAACCATCACAGTTCGTGCTTGGCGAGATATCGTTCAACCGAAATGCTGTTCTCGAAGGAGATTCTTTGGACATTACTGCCAAAGTATGGAATGAAGGAAACTATGCGTCCGATGTATTGGTCATCTTCTACGTCCTTGATGAAGAAGGGTCAATGTATGCAACTCCGGACGGGAATCAGCGCTTGACTCGTATAGCATCCATTTCTGTAGCTCTTATGGAACCTAAGCTAGTATTGGAGGATAAAGGAATCTACAAGACTTGGTACTATGCAACTGCAACATGGGATGAGGCATTCACGCTACACGAGACCGTCATGGATTACGAGGATGTTGAAATATATACTCAAATCAACCCACAACTAGAGCAGCAAGATTTGGATAAAGGATTTAAAAATCAAGATGAATATCAGGATACAACTGATGATAATGGAGGCTATGGGAGTATAAAGGTCATGAATAGACTGATTAAATCTGTTAATTGCTACGTTGAAGGTTATGATGTAAGTCTACAATCTTTCCTCTCCCTGTCATATCTCGCAAATGATCCCTGCTCAGAGGATGAGGAATTAGGATTTTCATTAATAGCAAGCGAAGACGGAAGTGGTGTTTGGACAATTCAAATTGTCAAGGTCAACCCTCAAACTTCCGTAAACTCCGTACACTGGTATCTACTGGATACACAGGGAAACATTAAGACTGATGGCTTAGCCTCCGATGTCTATGGTTATTACTCAGGCCAGGGTAAAGCTATAGTCTTCATTGACAATGACTTCAATGGTAAGTTGAGTCCAGGTGACAAATTTGAAGTTCACCCAGGCGAAGCTGACTCGGATTTAGCAAATGTTAATGATGTATACGACTACTCGTTCAGAATAAGGCTACACGTCGATGGAGAGCCCGTGCAGGAGGAGGAATCAAATCTATTACCGTGGGATAGACCAAGTGAAGAAGAAGTATGTACTGATGGAGATACCAAAATGGCAGATGATGGTTGTAATCAGTGCCTCTGCAGCGATGAAGAATGGGTTTGTACAGAAGTAGACTGTAATCCTGATGATAATAATGATGACAATAGTAATCTAACTGTTCCTTCAGTATCCTTGATTCCTGCTTTAATTTCGATTGGATTGATAGCAATATACCGTAGGAAATAACTGCCTTTAGGCGCTGTTATAGGATCTATAGTAGACCCACCAAAGAACAAAACAACCACAGTATTAAATTAAACAAAGGCGTCAGGGAGGGGTATGGAGTCTCTTAGGATATTTTTGTTGGCAGCCCTGTTTCTGGTTGTCTTTGGTGCAAATAATGGCAGTACTGAAACTGGCCCTGTTGCTCATTGGTCTTTCGATGAAGAAGACGGTACGATTGCATATGATAGTAGTGAAAATGACCATAATGGAGCACTAGAAAATGGACCTGTTTGGGTTGATGGAGTTAGTAATGGAGCACTGGAATTTGATGGTACAGATGATTATATTGAAGTGAGCGATAATGATTCTTTGGATTTAGGCACTGGAAGTTTCACAATCGCAAGTTGGGTGAATGTTGCAGATTGTTCCGACAACTGCCAGATAGTTAAAAAAGGACATAACAACAAGATTGAGTTGGAGATTAATAATTACATCGCAAAAGGCGTTGTAACCGGCAACGATTATGTTGAATCTTCTTTTTCGTTTTCTCAGTCAGAATGGTATTTTTTGGTTTTCATCAGAGATGAAACTAGCCTTAAAATGTATGTAAATGGTGATTTAGACTCGACTGAGAGTGTAGAATCGCCTGCCAATGTCGGCAATAATGAAGACTTACATATAGGAAAAGATTCCGCTTATGGGCAATATTTTGATGGAATAATTGACGATGTGACAATATGGGGCCGCGCACTATCATCAGAAGAGATTTTGGAATTATACACTGATGGCGGATATGAGGAATCCACTCCAGACCTGGCCGAAGGAGAAACTGAAGGTGAATTATGGATACCTTCAGTATCTTTGATCTCTTCAATCGCTGCCATCGGAATCATCGCGCTGCGCAGACGATACTGAGCAAAGAAAAACACTTATTACAAACTGCATCTGGGTATGACAATGCGTTCCCTTCCTTTTCTGCTGATTGCTGGCTTCGTTTTGGTGATGGTGGGAGAAGCGGATGCGATTGAACCGGAGTGGAACTACATTGCTGGAGATTTGGTGTACTCTGTCGACATCTCGGCTGACGGCGATTACGTCGCCGCAGGCTCTTGGGACGGTCATGCCTACCTCTTCGGCAAAGAAAATAGCACACCCCTCTGGAGCACAGGCTCCTGGGATATTGATATGGAAACCGACCTATCGGATGCCGACGCTTCCTTCTGGGGTGAGAATGCCGATGATCGCAGTGGCAGCTATGTTTCGGGTGTTGGAGATGTCAATGGCGACGGATATGACGACTTCATCATAGGTGCACCTAAAGGTGACCGTGGCGGCAGTAACGCCGGTCAAACCTACCTCATACTGGGTGATGACGCAGGCTGGATCATGGACACAAATCTATCGAATGTCGATGCTTCTTTCATAGGTGAGGATGCTGATGACTGGAGTGGATACGCCGTTTCAGGCGCAGGCGATGTCAACGGAGATGGTTATGACGACTTCATCATCGGCGCGTATGCAAATGATGATGGCGGCAATAACGCCGGTCAGACCTACCTGATACTGGGCAAGGCTTCGGACTGGGCAATGGACACCAACCTTTCGGATGCTGATGCTTCTTTCATAGGCGAGGATGACTATGACTACAGTGGATACGCCGTTTCGGGCGCCGGCGATGTCAACGATGACGGCTACGACGACTTCATTATCGGCGCGCATGGAGCCAGCCAGACCTATCTGATAATGGGCAAGGCTTCGGGCTGGGCCATGGGCACCAACCTGTCGAATGTCGATGCTTCCTTCATGGGTGAGAGTGGTAGAGCAGTTTCGGGTGCCGGAGATGTCAATGCCGATGGCTACGATGACTTCCTCATCGGTGCGCGTATGAATGATGATGGCGGCAATAACGCCGGCCAGACCTACCTGATACTGGGCAAGGCTTCGGGTTGGGCCATGGACACCAACCTGTCGGATGCTGATGCTTCTTTCATAGGCGAGGATGACTATGACGAAAGTGGCCACGCTGTTTCAGGTGCCGGTGATGTCAACGGCGATGGTTACGACGACTTCATTATCGGCGGATGGGACAGCGGGGAAATGTCCGATGCCAGCCAGACCTACCTGATACTGGGCAAGGCTTCGGGTTGGGCCATGGGCACCAACCTGTCGAATGTCGATGCTTCCTTCATAGGCGAGAGTGGAGGTGATGTCAGTGGCTACTCTGTTTCTGGCGTCGGCGATTTCAACGGGGACGGCTACGATGACTTCATCATAGGTGCACCTAACGGTGACCGTGGCGACAGTAACGCCGGTCAAACCTACCTCATACTGGGCAAGGCTTCGGGCTGGGCAATGGACGTCATGCTCTACAGTGCCGACGGCTTCTTCTGTGGCGAGAATGCCGATGATATCAGTGGCAGCTATGTTTCGGGTGTCGGTGATGTCAACGGCGATGGTTATGATGATTTCATCATCGGTGCGCCTGCAAATGATGATGGTGGCGATGATGCCGGCCAAACCTACCTGATACTGGGCAGATTTGCTATCAGGGATTCTGTGCGCTCGGTGGCCATCTCGGCGGACGGCGAATATATCGCCGTCGGCTCTTATGACGATCATGTCTACCTATTCGGCAAGGACAACAGCACGCCTCTCTGGAGCTACAACACCAGGAGTTCTTGGCAAAGTAGTACTGTGTACTCGGTGGCCATCTCGGCAGACGGTGAGTACATCGCCGCTGGCACCGATAATAACACAATTTACCTCTTCAACAAGGACAGCAGTACTCCGCTTTGGACATATACTGCTGGGAACACGTTACTTTCAGTTTCTATATCTGCAGATGGTGAATATATCACTGCAGGTTCGGTAGATAAGAAAATATACCTATTCAACAAGGGCAGTAGCACACCCCTCTGGAGTTATACTACTGGTGCTAATGTATACTCGGTTGACATCTCGGCTGACGGAAAATACATCACTGCTGGATCAGGCGATAGCAAGGTTTACCTTTTTGACCGAGACAGCAGTACTCCACTCTGGACTTATGATACTGGGACTACGGTACTTTCAGTCTCTATTTCGGCGGACGGCGAGTACATTGCTGCAGGTTCCATCAATAAAAACAAAACCTACCTCTTCGACAAGGACAGCAGCACCCCTCTCTGGATTTACACCGCAGGGCCCTATGCCTATGTGGTATCAGTAGCCATATCAGCGGACGGTGAGTACATCGCCGCTGGCACTCAGGATAACAAAATCTACCTTTTCGGCAAAGATAGTAGTACGCCACTATGGAGCTACACTGCCACGCATCTTGTGGACTCAGTAGCCATATCAGCGGACGGTGAGTACATCGCCGCTAGTTCCCGGGACGGCTACGTCTACCTCTTCCTCAATAATCTTCCTCCGACAGCCAATATCGACTCAATCGAACCCTCACCGGCTAAAAAGGAGATGGCTGTGTTCTTCAACGGTACCGGTTCGGACAGCGACGGCACCATCACGGCATACGAATGGACTTCGAATATTGATGGATTTCTGAGTGATGAAGAAGACTTCAGTATCTCAGTTCTAAGCATTGGTTACCACAATATCACCTTCCGGGTGCAGGACGATGATGGAAATTGGTCCGAATGGGACACTGCTGTACTGGAGATTTATCCAAACGCACCACCGGTTGGAACAATAGATTCCATCAATCCATCACCAGCCAGATTCGACAACATGGAAGTTACCTTCAATGGTACTGGAACCGACAGTGATGGTGTGATTGTGGCATACGAATGGACCTCAGATATTGACGGGTTTCTGAGCGACGAAGAGGACTTCAGTATCACTGGTTTCAGCATTGGCATCCATACCATATCCTTCCGGGTGCAGGACAATAATGGAAATTGGTCCGAATGGAATACTGCTGTACTGGAGATCTATCCAAATGCGCCACCAGTTGGGACAATAGATTCCATCAACCCATCACCTGCCAGATTCGACAATATGGAAGTTACTTTCAATGGCGCCGGTTCGGACAGTGACGGCACCATTGCGGCATACGAATGGACCTCAGATATTGACGGGTTTCTGAGCGACGAAGAGGACTTCAGTATCACTGGTTTCAGCATTGGTTACCACAATATCACCTTCCGGGTGCAGGACAATGATGGAGATTGGTCGAACTGGTCTACGGCAGAGCTGGAGATCTATCCAAATGCGCCACCAGTTGGAACAATCGACTCTATCGACTCTTCACCGGCTGAAATTGGAACAACTGTATTCTTCAATGGAACTGGCTCGGATAGTGACGGCACCGTCGTGAGCTACTTGTGGGAATCATCGATTGATGGGGATTTAAGTACGGAAGCGAACTTCAGCAGTAACAGTCTGTCACTTGGACACCATACAATCACGTTCCGAGTACAGGACAATGACGGAGATTGGAGCAATCCTGACTCAGAATTGCTGTGGATATATGCAATACCTAGGGCAATCGCAGGAGACGATTCCATGGTGAAGACAGGAGATACCGTGCAGTTCAGCGGAGAGGGGACTGACGAGGACGGAAACATAGCAAAGTACGAGTGGGACTTCGATGGAAACGGAATCTATGAATGGTCGTCTGAAGAGAACGGAAGAACCACCAATATTTACAACAATAAAGGAACCTTCATCGCTGTTCTCCGAGTCACAGACAACGACGGTTTTACAGCTACCGATTCTCGTATGATAATTGTAAGTGAAAAAGATGAAGATGAATTATGGATACCTTCAGTATCTTTGTTCTCTTCAATCATTGCCATTGGAATCATCGCGCTGCGCAGACGATACTGAAACTTTAAATTAAACTGGTGCGTCAGAGGAGTATGAGCAAAGCCTATCTGTTAGTAGTTTGCTTTCTAGTTGCATCTTTTATAGGATGTATAGGTTCAGAAGATGATGACCTGCTAGATGTTAGAAATGTAGAGGCTACATATATTACTGCAACAAGACTAGTAGTTGATTCATTCAATAATGCATTATATGAGTCAATATGTGAGTCACTGATGTACGAGGATGGGACCTTCTACAGAGCTGTTGATGTCAAGGATTGTATAGATGATGCAATTGATGAATACACGAGGTCAAGTTCTTCCTCGGGAAATTCTTCTTCAGCCATTGAATCAAATGCAATGGTAGCACCTGATTGGGAATATATGGAATTCGCTAATACAGGAAAGAGAACAACGTCTACAGGAGATATTTATCGAATAACAGGAGTTGGTATCTACTGCGATGATCGTAATGATTGTGATGCAATAAAAATCAGGGAATTCTATATGGCTAAGAATACAAAAAATATGCAATGGGGATACGCTTCTCAAGGGTTTAGTACGACGGATGGATCCTATCTGAAGGTCATAGATATCGAGATTATAACATGAGACTATTTCTGCTGATTGCCTGCCTAACGCTGGTGCTGATGGTAGGGGAAGCTGATGCCGATGATACGAATGCTAGGAGGGCGGAATGGGTCTATGGTAATGGGTTTTACGGTAATGTAGACCTCTCGGCAGATGGTGAGTTCATCGCTGCCGGTTCCGGTTCCGAGGTATATTTCTTCAACAAGGACAGCAGCGCTCCGCGCTGGAGCTACGAGACAGGAACCGATGTGAAATCAGTCACCATCTCTAGTAACGGTAAGTACATCGCAGCTGGCTCCCTGGATGTCTATCTATTCAGCACGAAAAGCGACACTCCCCTCTGGAATTACACTATCGAATCTAATTATATCATATCAGTCGACATTTCAGCGGATGGCGAGTACATAGTCGCCGGCTCTAGTGACACCAAAGTTTATCTCTTCGACAAGAACAGCGGTACTCCGCTCTGGAACTACACAGTCGGAGAGGTGATTTCGGTGGTCATCTCTGATAACGGTAAGTACATCGCCGCTAGTTCCAAAGATGGCAAAATCTACCTCTTTGACAGGGACAGTTCAACGCCACTATGGATCTATGATGATGGGTTAGAGCTCTTCTTTAGTCATGTATCGTTTCATATCTCTATCTCGGCAGATGGTGAAAATATAGTTGCAGGGATGTCAGGAAATTGGAGCTGCAGTTACTACCTTTTCAACAAGGATAGCAGTACGCCTCTCTGGAGCTACACCTTAGAGGCTAGACTAGATTCAGAGTGGTGCCCGGTTGCCATCTCGGCAGATGGTGAGTACATCGCCGCTGGCTCTGGTGAAATATTCTATCTATTTGACAAGGACAAAAGTAAACCAGTCTGGAACTACAACACTACTGAGATTATGGTAGGTACTTCTATAGTGTCTGTAGCCATCTCGGCGGACGGAGATTACTTCGTTGCTGGCACCCAGGGTGCTAGCGGCCTAGTATATCTCTTTGATAAAAAGAGTGACGGCCCGCTCTGGTACCATGATCATAGAACTAATAAATGGGGCGATGGCCCTTCCAGCTCATATGAATCTGTAGTAATCTCAGCAGATGGCGAGTATCTTGTTGTCGGTGGAGGAGAGGTCAAATTCTTTACCAGGGAAGATAAAATTCTGGAGATACTTTCTGAATTTTTCGGGGAATGGGGATTCATCTCGCTTATTGTTCTTATCATATTGGCGGTTCTTTTTCATTTCAGAAAAGACACTGGAACAGAGGACGCTATCAATAAGCTTCTGAAAATTGCCCTGTATGGGATATCCATTATCACGTTATTAGTTTCGCTCCCAATAATGTTGTTTGGCCCTGCTCTTGCAGGCAGCGCTTGGGGGTGCCTGCCGGGATTATGGATACTGCTGTTCGCCATACTTTTTGCTGTGACAGGATCATTTCTTGGACATGAAACGCATGACCCCGCCCCCTCCTACTCTTACAAATCTTCTATTCCGCCCTCAAAACCTATATTCTCTGATAGACGAGAAACACCAATATTCGAACCGGAAAATGAACTGATAACCATCGAGTGTCCGGGGTGTAGTGCCGAAATGGAGGTCCCCAAGCTCGGGGCGATGCAGAATGTAACCTGCAGTGAATGTGGACTTTCAGGAGAGATTGAAATTTAGGACGCATCCATGCCAGTTCCTGCTGCGCAGACGGTAGGATGGCGCGGGGAGGGGGATTTGAACCCCCGTGGGATTAACTCCCATTGGATTAGCAATCCAACGCAATGGCCAGACTATGCGACCCCCGCTAATTCGTCTCGACCAACCGGCCATATAAGGCAATTACGCTGAAACCGAACTATTAAAGTGCCAAGTCAATTGTATAAATAATGTCTTCAGATGAAATGGACTGGGATATCGTTGATGAAGTTGAATGGGGTAGTGAAGAAGAAATTGATTGGGAAGAAGTTGATGCTGAAGAAGAGATTATTTTAGAATTGAGAAATGACCCTCAACCTAGTTTTTTTGTTCGTAAATTTGCAGTAGTATGGTGGCGTAATGGTTTCTACAAAGCTGGTAAAGTAGATGGCATGGTTCGTATAACACCGACAAAATTCATTTTTTTAGATAATAACGGTAAGATTCGAATTAGTATCGATAATAATCAAATTAATTCAATTGATTTCCATGAGCACAAAGGAGATTTCCCAATTTTTTATAATGAGATTTCTACCAAAGAAGATGAAATTTATCAAATTACAACTGGCGTTAATGAAGAACAGTCTATACAAAATTATAAAGATATAAATTCAGCTATTTCCGGAGGATCTAGTCCTTCAAAATCAGAGATTATTGAATTAAAAATTGTAACTTCGAATGATGGTAAAATAAATGAATTTAAAGCTGCCTTCCAAGACCTACCTTATTATCCAACAAAAATATCAGTAGATTATCCTGAAATTCAGGCTTCGACTTTGGAAGAAGTAGTTGATTTTGGATTAGATTGGTTAAAAGGAAAGGTTCAACCTCCTTTCATTATTGATGATGCAGGTGTATTTTTGGAATCTTTAGAAGGCTTTCCAGGAGTATATTCACGATATATTTATGATACAATAGGACTTGAAGGTGTTCTTAAGCAGATGGAAGATAGAGATAACCGTAATATTTCATTTAAATGTGTATTAGGTCTTTTATTAGAAGATGGAACTAAACATAAATTTGTGGGCGAATGCCATGGTCAGTTGATTCATGAACCTAAGGGGGAGGGAGGTTTTGGTTATGATCCTTTATTTATTCCTAATAATCTTGATAAAACGTTTGCAGAATTAACCACTGAACAAAAGAATGAAATAAGTCATAGAGGAATTGCCCTGAGAAAATTATTAGATTTTATTAAAAAAGGAAATTTGTAATATGGAATTTTGTAAAAATTGTTCCCAGCCTATTATGTCCGAGGGAGAAAATCAATTTTATTGTAGCTATAAATGTTTACAAGATTATCTCCAAAAAAGGAATACTGAAGATCTAGACCCACCTTTAGTTTTAGAGTCTCAAACAGAGTCTGCATGGATAGTTTGGTTTTCTATAATAGCGATGTTGGTTGGTTTGGTTGGTGTTTTATTATTGATTTCCGCGGTATCAGAGAACGTAGAAATAGCATTATTTCTTTTTATGTTTTTCTCTGGAATTATAATTTATTTTGTTTTAAACAATATAATGCCCTCAGATCAATTTAATGAATTGTTAACATTTTCCAATAATTCTAAAACTTGGCGTTTAATTGGTATAGTTCTAGCTTTAGATGTATTTCTGGTTCTGCCAATCCATATAGCAATAACAACACTTGTTTTTCCTGATGCCACACAACAAGAAGTCATTACTATGTTTGATGACGCTTCTAATTCTTCCGTTTTGATATTGGCTTTTACAATTTCAATTTTAACACCTTTTGCAGAAGAATTTCTGTTTAGAGGTTTTATTTTGGGAATGTTGATGAAACGTTATAGTGCTAATCAATCAATCATTATTTCTTCTATTATTTTTGCAGTTGCACATGAACCAATAGCAATGTTTTTGGCTTTTGGCGGAGGTCTTCTCTATGGGTGGATTCGTGTTAAAACAGGAAGTATTTTTCCGAGTATGATAGCGCATGCAATTTGGAACAGTTTTATCACATTGGTCGTTTTATTCTATTAACCATACTTCATTATATAGAGTGAAATTTGCGTAATTGTGAAGCACGTCTTAGTATGTGTGGCTTGGCCGTACGCTAATGGTCCATTACACTTAGGACATATGGCTGGATGCTATTTGCCACCAGACATATTCGCACGCTACCATCGTTTGAAAGGAAACAAGGTTTTGATGGTTAGTGGAAGCGATATGCACGGAACTCCAATTACGGTGACGGCTCAACAAGAAGGCAAGACTCCTGAGGAAGTTGCGATGCACTATCATGCCATTAATAGCAAGTCAATAGAAGATATGGGGATATCATTTGATTTATTTTCCCATACTCATACTAAGGAGCATTTTGAAGCAGCTTTATGGATTCTAGAAACTCTTGATAAGGCCGGATATATTGAACCTAGAATATCTGAAGAGCCTTATGATCCAGTTGCTAAACAATTCTTACCAGATAGATATGTTGAGGGCACTTGTCCACATTGTAATTACGAATCAGCCCGTGGCGATCAATGTGATGATTGTGGTAAAACACTTGATTCCAAGGAGTTGATAGACCCACATCCTAAGCTTAATCCAGATGCTAAGTTGGAATTCAAAGAGACAGAACATCTTTTCTTCAAATTATCGGCTTTTAGGGATTCTTTACTTGATTGGCTTTCTACTGATAAAGAACATTGGCGTCCAGCCGTCATTAATTTTACAAGAAATTGGCTTCAAGAAGGACTAATCGATCGGGCAGTCACGCGTGATTTAGAATGGGGAATTGATATTCCAAGAAAAGGTTATGAGAAAAAGAGAATGTATGTGTGGTTTGAAGCTGTAATGGGCTACTATTCAGCTTCACTTCATTGGGCTAAGAATCAAGGTCAACCCGAACTTTGGAAAGAGTGGTGGGAAAATGATGAGGCTGAACACTATTATTTCATGGCCAAAGATAATATTCCATTTCATACTATAATTTGGCCAGCAATGTTGTCTGGTTGTGGATTACATTTACCACATGATGTTCCAGCTAATGAATATTTATTATTAGATTCTACTCAATTTTCTAAATCTAGGCGCCATGCCGTTTGGATTCCAGATTATTTGGACCGCTACGATCCAGAAGTATTACGTTATTATTTGTCATCTATAATGCCAGAACAAAAAGATGCAAATTTCACTTGGGAAGATTATGTAACTAGAATTAATAATGAACTAATTGGAAATTACGGAAATCTAATACACCGAGTAATTTCATTTGCCCAGAAGAATTATCCTGATGGTCTCAGTTCTAAGGAATCTACAATTCCTTCAGTTCATGCAAAAATATTGGAAGTACATAATCGGGTTTCTGAGGCTCTTGAAGCTTGTAAATTCAAACGAGCTTTACAAGCCATTATGGAATTATCGCAGACTGGCAATATCGAGTTAAATGAGGCTGCACCATGGAAACAAGTTAAGGGTAATCGAGATGCGTGTGAAGCTACTTTGGTTACATTTTTGAATTTATGCAGAAGTTTATCAGTAATGATGACACCATTCCTTCCCAAATCCTCCCAAAAAGTATGGGAATATTTGAATCAAGAAGGAAAAATTGAAGATAATGGTTGGGATTCAGCTTTGGAATACAAAACTAAATTCAACCTACAACAACCCTTGCCATTGTTCAGTAAATTGGACATGCAAGAAATTTTGGAGAAAGAAATGCCCTCAGAGGAAACAAACGAGCTAGCCAACGTCAAACCAGAAATAACGTTTGATGATTTCAAGAAATTGGATATCCGAATTGGAACAGTAGAAAAAGTAGATGTCCACCCTAATGCCGATAAGCTTTGGCTTTTGGATGTCAATTTTGGAGGTCCAACAAGAAGAATTGTAACAGGACTGCGTGGAATATATGAGTCTGATGATCTTCTTGGAAAAAAGATTGCCGTTCTTGTCAATTTAGCTCCAGCAAAATTTAGAGGAGAAGAATCTAATGGAATGTTATTAGCAGCAGAAGGTGAAGGGATAGTTAGTCTTTTACAACCAGATAAAGAAATAAATGATGGAAGTGAAGTCAATTAATGGCCAAACCACTAAAACCCACCTCTTGTGCAACTGATTTAGGGCCTGTAGCCTAGCCTGGAAGGGCGTCTGGCTTCTAACCAGAAGATCCAGGGTTCGAATCCCTGCAGGCCCGCCATTCTTTTTAGAATGGTAATTTTGATAAGTCTACGTTTCCGCCAGTAAGGATAATACCAATTTTTTCAATACCTTTTAATGCTTTGAATTCGTCACTTAAAACTACAGCTACAGGAGTTGCGCAACTAGGTTCAATAATTATTTTCATCCTTTCCCAAACCAATTTCATTGCTTTTATCACTTCATCATCGCTAACTGTGTATATTGCATCTAGGTGATCTTTGAGTATATTCCATGTATTCTCACCTAAGCTTGTAAGCAATCCATCACAGATTGTATTGGGGTTTTCTTGAGGAAGCATTTTTCCTTCTTTAAGTGAACGGTAAGCATCATCGGCTCCTTTGGGTTCTGCACCGAATAATTTTGCATTAGGCAATAGGCTACGTGTAGTAATGCAAGTACCAGACATGAGTCCACCACCACCTATTGGTGCAATCATTGCATCAAGATGTCCAATATCTTCAATCATTTCCAATGCAGCAGTTCCTTGGCCAGCTATAACATTTGGATTGTTGAAAGGATGGATCACTTCAGCCCCTGTTTTTTCAGCTATTTCTTTCAGAGTGATTTGTCTCGCTTCTAAAGTCGGTTCACACAGAGTAATATTTGCTCCATAACCTTTCACGGCTTCTAGTTTAACGTCAGGAGAATTATTTGGCATAACAATGTAGGCCGGTATTCCTCTTTTTAGTGCAGCATAAGCAACTGCTTGAGCATGATTTCCACTGCTGTGAGTACAAACTCCCTTTTCAGCATCTTTGTCACTTAACATTGAAATTGCATTCCATCCGCCTCTAAATTTGAAAGCTCCAATTTTTTGGAAATTTTCACATTTGAAGAAAAGTTTTCGGCCCGCTAATTGATCCAAAATTTCACTAGTTAATATCGGAGTTCTGTGTCCAACACCTTCTATTCGCTTAGCCGCAGCCCGCACATCTTCTATAGAAGCAGCATATTTTCCCATTAGAATTTAGCGGGATACAACGATGATAAAAAAGGTTAATACGGGCTGGCGTTTCCATTTTTATGGCAACATATTATCCTCAAACAGTAGTCTATGAGGAAAAAAAAGTAACAATTTGGGCATTGTTGTTTGTTTTGTTTTTTATTGGTATGGTTTTTTTTCTTGTATACTTTACGAGAGGTTCCATGGGGTATCTTATATTCTTACCTTTAATTGGAATATCTTTTGGAATTTTTGCAACTTACAATATGGCTTTTTATTCTGTTAAAATCTTTGATGATAAAACAATACAATTTGGTTTTCCAGCTTGGAATAAGAAACTTCAACGAAGTGAAATAAATTCAATCGAAGAGATACCATATCATCCAATGCGAGAATTTGGTGGTTTAGGCTGGAGAATTGGAAGAGGACGGAAAAATGGAAAATGGAGAATAGGTTATGTTGTGTGGCTTCAGAAAGGTATTGAAATAGAAGCAACTAATGGGAAATACTATGTCTTTGGAACAGACAATCCACAAGAAATCCTTTCTTTAATACAATAAATATATCTAAATATTTAGTTCCGTTTTTCAAAATAGTATTTAAAGCTTTAAATAGGCACTATATATACACAGTTCTCCGAGGTATTTTAATATGGCTGAAATTATAGTAGTGAATGTGGTAGCAAGTGCATCAATTGGAAAAGAATTGATGCTTCAAGACATAGCTTTTCAACTCGAAGGAGCTGAATACGATCAGGACCGTTTTCCCGGACTTATCTACAAACTGGCAGAGCCAAAAACAGCAGTTCTAATTTTTAGAAGTGGTAAAGTAGTTTGTACAGGAGCAAGGTCAATCCCTGATGTTCATGTAGCAATCAACAAAGTTGTTGATGAGCTAAGAGTTTTGGACATGCCTGTAAAAGATGAACCAGACATAGTCATTCAGAACATTGTAGCAACAACTAATTTAGAATCAACATTGAACTTAATTCAAATTGCAATGTCTCTAGGTTTTGAGAATGTTGAATATGAACCTGAAGCATTCCCTGGATTAGTATATCGTATGGATGATCCAAAAGTTGTTCTCCTTCTGTTTGGTAGTGGCAAAATGGTTTGTGTCGGGGCTAGAGAAGTTAATGATATCAAAAATGCAGTAAGAAATATTAAGGAAGAATTATCTACTGCAGGTCTAATGCGGACATGATTTTATGATAACAGTTGAACAATTAATACAAAGATTAGAAGTTTTACATGAAGACACTAATGATGAGTCATTAGAAGTTACATTAGATTTACTAAATCGTATGCGTCGAAATATTTCTGGACGTAACATTCTTTATGGCTATCTTTCTGATGACCAGTGGCGTGATTTAGAATGGTGAATAAATGAGTCAAACATCAATACAAGAAATTAGAACTTTAAAAGTAGGACGTTATATCGTTATAGATGATGAACCCTGTAAATTAGTGGAGTATATTACCTCTAAACCAGGAAAGCATGGAGAGGCCAAAGCACGTATGGTAGCAATAGGTCTTTTTGATAAACAAAAAAGATCTTTAGTTCACCCCGTAAAACACAAGGTTCATGTTCCTCTAGTAGACCGTCGTAAAGCTCAAATTTTAGCTAATATGGGTTCCGAGATCCAAATGATGGATCTTGAGACATTTGAGACTTTTAATATTCCATTATCTGACATTCCTGAAAAATTCCATGGAGATATGGAACCGGGCAATGAAATAGTATTTCTCTCTGCGATGGGCCGTAAACTGGTAACAGACTAAAGTGTCAGAATTCTTTGCAGACGCTGAAGCATCTTTTGCTGATTCTCGTTTTGTGTATTATGGATATCCATTTGAGGGTACGGCTTGTTTTAGAAAAGGTACGGCCGAAGCACCAGACCAAATTAGAAAACATAGCTACAATTTTGAAACTTACTTAATAGAACTAGGTATTGATGTGTCAAATATAGCAGCAAATGATTGGGGTAATTTAGAAATCACATCTAATCAAGATAAGAATGAGGTTGCGCTTTTTGATTTGGTTTCTAAAATAGTTGAGGAAGGTAAGTTTCCAATTGGATTAGGCGGTGAACATTCGTTAACACCTTCAGCAGTTCGAGCACTGCATAAAAAATATCCAACCTTAGCTGTAATAATTTTGGATGCACATTTAGATTTTAGAAAAGAATATGAGAATAATCAGTTATCACATGCTACAGTCACGCGAAGGATTAGTGAAATAGTAGGGATAGATAATGTAAGGCCGATTGGTATTCGTTCAGTTTCACAGAGTGAAATTACAGAAGCTAGAAGCACAGGATTAAAATTTATAGAAACAGGTTGGACAGAAGTTCGTGAATACTTATCAGATGCAATTGATGGCCTTGAAGGGCCCGTTTATTTGAGTCTTGATATGGATGCCATTGATCCTGCATTTGCTCCCGGAGTAGGGACACCTGAACCATTTGGTATGACGCCCTACGAAATATTACAAACTATTAACTTTTTTGCAGACCGAATAGTTGGTTTTGATTGTGTTGAAGTTTGCCCACCTTATGATAATGGTAACACCTCTGCACTTGCCGCTCGATTGATTAGACATTTAGTTGGAGCTGTCTGGCAGGCCCAAGAAAGATTCAAATAAATTAGTAATTAACAGGTACTGGATCTAAACTTCTCCATAAGTACCAAGTAACTACAGAACACCAGGGGGTCCATCTTTCTCTTAATTTTTCGATTGTATTATTGCTAATTTTTTTTCCTTTATTATACTGTTTTTCCATAGCTCTAATTAATCCAATATCTCCTAGTGGCAAGATATTTGGCCTTGCTAAATGGAAAATTAGGAACATTTCAGCAGTCCATTTTCCAATTCCTTTTATTGTACATAGTAATTTAGTGGCTTCAGTATCAGAAATTTCTTTCCAATTAGTATCTAAAACGTTGGAGTTTGCAATATTTTGAATATAGTTGGCTTTTGATTTTGAGAGCCCCACATTTCTCAATTCTTCTAAAGAAAAAGATAAAATAGTTTTAGGTTTCATACTTTTTTTACATAATTCTTCTAATTTTTTCCATACGCTATCTGCAGCTTTAACTGATATCTGTTGACCCACTACTGAGCGGATCAAAGTTAGAAATCCGTCATTTTTGAGCGTTATTTTTTCATTGGGATATAATGAAATAATTTTTTTTAGAGTTTTATCAGTTTCAGATAATTCTTGTATAGCCAAATCCCAATGTTCCACAATGTTCATTATATGCTAAATAACCGCGCGCCTAAAATAGTGCACCTTTGGTGGAAAGACAGTGCGGGGGTCGCATAGTCTGGCCAATTGCGTCGGGCTCAAAATCCGATCCTTAGTGGTACGTGGGTTCGAATCCCTCCCCCCGCACCATTTTTTTATAATTTAATTTGACATCTATTTACAATATTTCCTTTGATTAAATGTTCTTTTACAATTTCTTTAATGTCTTTTTCAGGGTTTTTAATTTGATACCAAACACCTTCAGGATAAATTACGACAGTTGGTCCTTGTTCACAAAAATCTAAGCATCCAGCCTTGTTTGTTCTTATTTTTTTAGATAATCCTTCTTTAGCAATCTCTGCCTTAAATAATAATCGTATTTGGCTTCCTTCTTTTTCAGCACAACATCCTCTTGGATTGTTTTTTTCTCTGCGGTTTTCACATACAAAAATATGTTTTTCAAATCCAATTACAGTGCGTCCTTTTGGATCTTTCATAATAATTCATCTACCCACATTTTATGAAATGTTAAATCGTCAGTTAATTCTGGATGAAAGGTCAGAGCCATGTGCTTTTGTTCTCTACAACCTACTATCTTTTCTTCATCCCAAGCAATTGGTTCTACATTCGGACCTATAATTGTAATTGCTGGAGCTCTTATGAAGATACCCTTAAATTTGTTCTTATTTTCTAAATTTATTGATTTTTCGAATGAATCTTTTTGACGGCCATAATAATTACGATTTGTTTTCATATCTATTTTTCCAAGATTAGTTTCTTCGTTTTTACCGATTAAGATTGCTCCTGCACAAGTTCCCATAATAGGGATATTAGATTGTTTGAGTTTTTCCCAAAGATTACTATTTTTTAATAATTTACGAAGGGTTGTAGATTCACCACCAGGCATAATTAATCCATTTAGGTTTGTTAAATCCTTAGGTTCTTTTACAAGTGTCACATTTAAATTTAATTTTTTTATACATATTGCATGTTCTGAAACGGCACCTTGAAGTGCTAAAATCCCTATTCTCATTTTGAGCACTATAATTAGACCCTAAAAAAGTTTATAGTTTCAATAACTCAATTTCAATGGTAAGCTTTATATTAACTTTGCAACGTGGTAAGTACCCTTCAGTGGGTTTTAACCCATTGATACAAGGACTCAACCAAGGTGTGTTACATATGCAAGAAACCTATAAAATAGAGAATAGAAACTGGGCTGCAAAGCTTTTAGCTGTTGTAGTCGTCGTGACTATGGTCACCAGCACGTTTGTGCTGTTTGCACCAGAGGCATCGGCAAGAACCGGAGAAGAACCAAACATCGGTTATACTTTTAAAGATCAAGATAGCGGAGCTGTGTATGATTGGAAGGAACTTACAACCTCTAGTACTGCAACTCTTCTGATTGATTATACCACAGATGGTGCACAAGGACCATATGATTTTGAAGATGGATTTACGTTTGAAATGTTTACGCGTGAATACACAACATGGGGTAATAGCGGTGATAACGGATTCATTACACTTGGCGGAACTGCCAGTAGTATGTGGACTCCATACCGTATTCCGTATGCAGCAGCCGGTACTGCAATTTTTGGAGGTTGGTTTGATGGTGGTTTTTGTAAAAGTGTAGATCCACTTAGTGGTGTTTATTATGATTTACAAGGTACATCCCCTGACAGAGAATTCATTGTTCAGTATCAATCTCAAATTCATTGGTCACCTGCAGTGTCAGGATGTACTGGTGCAGGAGCTACAGATTCACTTACTTGGGAAATAATTCTTCATGAAACTAGTAACGAGATTACAGTTCAATGGAAAGATGCTAAGGGTGGCTGGAGTTCAGATAATGAATGGTTAACTTCTGGTATTCAAGGAAAAACAGATGATGGAGTAATAGGTTTAGAATATGTTTATCGCGGAGATCCAGCACAAGTTGATCACGGTGATGTAGTTCTTTACACACCTCCTCCTCCTATGCAAAATGATTTAAAACTTAAGAGCACAATAATTCCAGATCCTGTATCTTTAGCTAAAACTAATCCTATGGGTGCAGAAGTATTCAATAATGGTGTAAATTGTACACCGGTCGATTCTTGCTCGGCTATAAATGAAACAAATATTGAAGTTAATGCACAAGTTTTCTCTGTTGCAGAAAATGTAAATGATCATAATTTTGATGATAGAGCTGTTGGCGACTTCGTTAAAATGTCTGGCGCTCAAGATTCTAATCTTCAAGGTGTAAATGCATGGACTACAGCTTTGAATGATGGTGTAGGCGATTATAATGTTGGAGATGAAGATGTTGAAGAAGATGGTGCTTGGTCATCAGGTCGTAAGTCCCTAACTATGGGTGGGATGTTTACTGATAATCAGGGTATACATGCATCTTCCGATGGAAATTATCTTTTAGTTGCCGATAAAGGTAAAAATCAGATTGTGAAAGTAGATCACGCATCTCATAGTTCAGAAGTAATTATAGGTCCAGATACAACTAATCTTAGGAATGTACTAGATATAACAGATGATGGAACACACTATTACACTCTGGCTAGAGCAGCTAGTACTTATTCAACTAATACTTACATTTGTAAATGGGATATGTCTACACATGCTATGGTTGGTAGTTGTAATACGTCAAATGTCAAGTATGGTGTTTCTTTAACCAATTATGGTGGAGAAGTTTTTGCATTACAAGGTGGTTCAACTAGTACTGCCGACCGTAAGGTAATAATTTTAGATGCAAGTGATTTAACAGCTACAGGAGATACAATAGGCTATTACAATGGCATATCTGCTTATTCCTATGCGAACGGTATTGACGTTGATGATGCAACTGGCGACATGTATATTTCTTACAGAGATTATTATGGCACTGTAAGATCATATGAGTTACAAAGTGGTGGTGGATATTGTATCACATCAGGTTGTTATTCCCAGTACTATGCGTATACAAGATATCACGGAGGTATTGATGTTGAAGGAGGTTATGCTTACACTACAGGATACTACGGGTCCACTAGTACTTATTATGGTGGAATGAGGAAAGCATCTACAACAACTCATGCAGTTACAACTATGTGGAGTACCTATGGCGATAATTATGGATACAGAGGTTCGTTAGCAGTAATGGCTGACAGTGATATCTATGTCGCAACTAATTATGCATATAGATATTATTCATTTTCAAATTATGATGATAAGGTATTGCACTATCAATGTTCTGTAAGTTGTAATAATCAGGCTACAAATGCATTGGGTCCTAACCCCGCTAGTTTGAGTGCATTGAGTACGGCAGCTATAGATACTTCTTCAGCAATAGGCATGAGTATGTCTTTCAAGGTATCATGGAATGTTTACTATAGATATGAGGGAGCTTATCTTGAGGTAAGTACTGATGGCGCTACTACTTGGTCACATGTAGGGGCTGATGTATTTACAAAAGGTGGATATTATGGAACAACATTTAACACGTATGGTAATCCACTTGACATAACTAAGGATGCTTGGACTTACTATAATACTAATAATGCTTACACGTCCTATGCGAATGATGCACCATGGAAAGATCAAGAACTTTCTTTGGATAAATATACAGGATATGATGATGTCAGATTCCGTTGGACTGTAGGTTTTAACCAATATAATATGGCCTATTATAATTCATTCTTTAGATTAGATGATCTTGTAATAACTGTAAAGGCGGCTGATGTTTTATACAAAGATGAAACACAAATAATTGATACTTTGGGATTCAAAGAATCTGCAAACGTTGATTTCTTTGGCGTAGGTGACGGTAATGAGTTTATACCAAAAGACACCGTACCACCTCTTAGCGCTGGTGATTCAGTTGCCGTTTTGATTAAGATTAATAATACTAATAATGATCAAAAAATGGCAAATAACAGAATAATTGAATTCCGAGAAATTAAGTATGTAATGTTCGCTGATAATTTCGAAGATGGTCTTGGAACAGAATGGACTACAGGTTCTGTTGATGGTGTTGGAAGTACGGATTGGGCCGTTCGCACAAGAGATGCATTTGGTGGAAGTTACTCAATGGATAGTGGTTTTAAGAATCCATCGGGGACTACGCCAGGAGCTAACTTTATCGCATCACCAAATCTAGATTTATCAATTGCAGTTTCAGCAACCGCTCAATTTATGATGTCATATTATGGCTATTATACATATGACGGATATCAGGCACAAGTTTCAGACGATGGTTGGGCCAGTTATGAAACAATTAAACCAGTTGATAGTTCACAGTACTCGACCATGATTAATTCAGCATATTGGGGCAACCCACTTCGTGGTCAGCTAGGTTACTCATACTATGGAACTAGTACGGGATTCACCTATGAGCCTGATCCACAAGGGTGGGTCAAAACTGAACTTGATTTGACTCCATGGGTGGGTCAAAGTGATGTTCAGATTCGTATAGTTACGGGTTGGTCTAATCTCTGTTGTGGACCTTATTATCAAACGTTCTACCGTTTTGATGATTTTGCAGTCACAGGAGTTGTTCACAATAATAATGTTGGACTTATAGACTTGGATATTCCAGATCCAATTGAAGTCGGATCAACACTTCCAATTGGAACTTCTATAGTCAATGCAGGTCTACAAGATCAAGACAGTGGTGCAGCTAAGATGCGAATGGAGCTTGGCCCTATGGGTGTAGTTGCATTGCCTGAATTGAGTGATGATTTGGAATATTCAAGTCAAGGTGTAGCTGAAACTGCAGGTTGGAGTACAAGTACTGGTACAGAAGGTTGTAACACAATTTATTCAGCATGTGGTACTTGGGGACTTTATGGTGGAATTAGTGGTTTTGCACTAGGTGCCGATGATGGTACCGGTGTGACTGGAACTCAAACTTCTTGGGGACCTAATTCTAATAGAGATGAATTCCAAATGTATTATGGAGGTGGCAGCAACCATGTTGAAACACCAGTATACGACCTTAGCTCTGCACCTGATGATTTGTCATTAACATTGACACACAGATACAACTTTGATTACTATTCAGGTTATACTTCCTATAATGGTGGACAAGTACAGATATCTACAGATGGTGGAGTTACTTGGGCTGCAATAGTCCCTGATGGTGGATATTCAGGTACTATGTACAATTACGCAGGCTACGGTAATCCACTTTATGGCCAAGATGGTTTTGTCCATTGTGGAGATTGTAGTGGAGTTTCAGGTTCAGCATCTCAAAATGCAGACAAATACATAGATTCATTGTTTGACATGAAAGATTATGTCGGCATAGCTGATGTCCGTATCAAATTTGTAACAGGAATGTATGGTTATCAATGGCCAGGTGACGGTGAACACTGGCAGATAGGTGGCCTAACGTTTAGTGGAACTGGAATGGACAAGGTTATTTTCTCAGAAACTGTTCCAGTAGTTGGTACAGGTACTAATGGAGCTTTTGTTAGTGGAGAATCTGTTGCAAAATCATGGGATTATACTTTCATAGTTCCAGGAATGTACAAGATTGTCTTTGATGCTTGGATTGGAGCAACTCCAGAGAGCGGAGATGATTTTTTACCAGATAATAAAAAATCAGAAGTAAGAGAAACAATGTTCCAAGTTACGGGAACAACGGCTGATGGCGTAAGACTTACTCCAAAGAAAAATGATGAGCATTATGACTCTATTGTTTACTCCGATGAATGGACATCAAGTGTAAATGGCGGTCCAAAGAATAGTTACAAGTGGCAAACAACAGTTGATGCTGCAACAGGTTCAGATTCAGGTTCACCTGTGTGGTGGACTGGTATGGATGCTGCAGGTAGTTCATATAATGGAGATGACACTAGTTTGACATCACCAGTATTCGATCTTTCAAGATCTACATCTGCTAAGTTTATGATGAAACATAGATTTTCAATGCATGGTTTTGAATACGATTGGGGAGGTTATTTCTATGACGGCGGTCGTCTTGAAATTAGTACAAATGCCGGTGAAACTTGGAGTTCAATAACACCAACGTCCGGTGAGACCTATAAATATTCAATTTACAGCTATGCACCTTATGGACATCCGTTCCCTAATCAACCTGCTTTCACAATGGGTTCGTCTGGTGGCGGTGTTACGGGTACATGGGTAACCTCCGAAGTCAGATTAGATGACTATACTGGAGATGGTTTTGATCGAATGCAGATGAGAATAAGATTGGGTGGAACCTATTTCCTTAATCCAACAGAATGGCAAGTTGACGATGTAGGAATTTATGGTCTTGGTTTTGATTTGAGTCAGACAGGCGCAGAGAGTGCACCTTATACTTTAGAATTAGGTGAATCTGCTACAATTTCTACACAGGTAAGAAATCAAGGATCTGGTGATTTGGGATCTGGTGGATTGGTTGAGAATGGATACGCTTTTGCATATGTATGTGAAGTAGATTTATGTGCTGATGAACAATACACATGGACGCAAAGTACTTCTCTGGGTAACTTAGGACAAGCTTACTTCGAAGAAGTTGCAGGGTCTGACCCAGTAACTTATACTACAAATGCAGGTTCAGCAACAAGTACTATCGATTTCACTTACCCTGGAACCACTGCACCTGGTGTTTACACTGCTGGTGTAAGAATATCTTCTGATACTTCAGGTACGGCTATGTCTGATTTATTTGCTAAAAATAATGAGCATGAGCATATGCTGATTGTAGGAATGAGTACACAGGGAGTGACTTTAACTGCCGATGATACTTGGTCAGAAGTTAGTGATGAGCCTTCTTATGTAGGTGATGCACTTGGAACTTCTTGGGACAAAACTGCTCTAAATACTATTATACAAGATATTAGTATACTTGGTGCTCTAGGTGGAGGTTATAGCCCAGGTGATGTAACAGTTCAAGCAGGTACACTTGTTAGATGGACAAATAATGACAATACTGCACATACTGTAACTGACAGAGAGGGCAATTGGGCCGGTTCAGGTTCAATGAGTGCTACAGAGTCATTCACGATGGTTTTCAGTGAAGTAGGAGAATATACCTATTTTTGTGAATATCATACAGGAATGGAAGGAACGATTACAGTAGTAGCTGATATTAGAGCTGATAAGCAAGTTCAAACTAATTACATGAAGGTCTGGTCTGCAGATGCATATCTTGTATTCTGGGCTAATTTTGATTTAGGTTCTAGTGATACTATAACTGTTTATGCTCAAGCTAAAGGAGCTGGAATTGATGATTCAACATCAATAAGGCTTGGTTCTGCTGATGGATTTAATATTGTTGATGGTACTGACCATGATACAGTTGGCGATTCATTAATTGGTATGTCAAACGGTTGGAATCCATATTATATGTATTTATCAACTGGTACATCCACAACTAATTTCTTGGAGCATGATCCAGAGGATGAGAATGAATATTCCTTTGTTTTCAGAGCAAGGGGTGTAGAGGGTTCAGCAGAGATTGGCGGTGTTCAGGTCATTCGAGCAAATGAATTTGGTACCTTTTTCTCTAAGAGCGAATATGGTAAGTTAAGTTATGACATATTCCCAAGTCTTTCAGTTGAAGTGGACTATTTTGTTAAGAATACTGGAATAAAAGATAATACTTTCCAATTTACTCCAGTTTTAATCCTAGAGGGTAGTCCGGAGGCGGATACTGGAAATTGGGAAATTCAACCTATGGCAGTTATGGATGGAGAGAGTGTTACTGTATCTGGTACTTCAGTCGGAGATGATGTAACTTACAGTCTAAGTCTGTCTCCAGATGACGAGGCTAAGATCACAATCAGATTTGTTGCACCAGCATATAATGCAGAGACAGGTCTACCTGCTGGTAACAGTAAGTACAATATTAATTTGAATCCATTTGATGTAAACAGTAATGTATCAATTAGAGATGATCCTTTCTATAATCTGTACATTAAACCATCACAATTTGTTCTTGGTGAAATGAGCTTCGATAGGCAGTCAGTGGTTGAAGGTAATTCTTTGAATATCACAGTCAAGGCCTGGAACGAAGGTAATTATGCATCAGACGTATTGGTTGTTATGTATGCCAAGGATCCATATGGTACAATGGTAACAACACCTGATGGCAAAATGCGTATGACTCGTATAGCATCCACTTCTGTAGATGTTATGGAACCTAAGCCAGTAATGGAGGATCGAGGAGAATACAAGACTTGGTATGAGGCTACAGCAACTTGGGATAAATCAAGTATACCTGGAACTTCGGTTCAAGATTATACTGAAGTAGATATCTATGCATGGATTAATCCAGACCCAGTTGAACAAGAAGATTTGGATAAAGGATTTAAAATTCAAGATGAATATCAGGATACAACTGATGATAATTCAGCATTAGGCAGTATTCATATCATCAAGGATAAATCATCTACTCCGTCTTTTGCAGTTGGACTTCTTGGTATGTCTTTAGCTGCTTTAGTTGCAGCCGCAGGCGCTTCTCTACGAAGAGAAGAAGAATAAACGACAAATAAGTCAAATGAAGGGGACTAACCTCCCCTTCAAACCGGTTTATGGTATAGCGTCAGCTTTAATGCCATTCCTAGTCAGTCATTAGTATGTCTGAACTCATGTCCCCATTTGGAACGTTACTTCTAATGGTGATAGGTTTTCTAGTCTCCTACTATTGTATACGCAATCAGTTTATGGTTTCCCAATCACTGGTGTTCATAAATTTTGCAGTTTTTGCATCCTGGTGGATACTATTCCTGCTTTCACCCGAATCAGCTATTCATGCATTTGAGAACTTGGGTTTTAGATCGGAATATCTTGATTCACCACAGTTTAGGTTGGTAACCATATTTAGTGCAATGTTCATGCACGCAGGTTCAATGCATCTTTTGATGAATATGCTTGTTCTAATATTGTTAGGAGTTCCATTCGAAGAACGTATAGGTTCACGTTCTTTTTTGAAAATTTATTTGATAAGTGGTATTTTAGGGTCATTAGGTACAGCTTTGATTTCGATTTGGAATCAAGAGGGCCTTGGAATTCTCAATATCGGTGCGTCTGGGGCCGTTTTTGGTATTATGGGTGGTTTTGCTTTACTCTACCCTAGAGATGAAATTCCAATGCTTTTAGGCCCTATTTTTATGCATAGAGTACCAGTTTTATTAGCGACATTGGTTTTTATTGGAATGGAAACACTTTATGTTGGAATGAATACACAAGATGGAATAGGGCATGGTACTCATATGTCTTCGTTTATTGCTGGTGTTTTCTTAGCACCTTATTATTCTTCTAAAGAAGAGAATATTGATAATCGAATAGAAGTTGACTTAGCAATCTTTACTAAAGTTTTTGAAAAAACTAAGATAGGAGGCCATGAATTAGAAATGATTAAAAAATCAGATGAACCAGAATTATTAGATGCTTGGGTTGAAAAATTTTGGGAGATTCAAAAATGTCCAGACTGTGAACAATTTTTAACAGATAAATCAATATGTTTAAGTTGCGGTAATAATCTTTTAGATTAAGGATTTACGTAAAGTGAATCGTAGAATAATACCATGAATATTGTTGCTACTATACAGGTTATGAACATCACTGGTAAACCTACTCGTAACCACTCTGCAGTAGTAATTTTGTGACCAGCTTTTTCACTTATTGAAACGGTCATTACATTGGCGCTAGATCCAATAGGAGTTGCGTTTCCACCAAAGCCACAACCCATTGCTAGGGCCCAGTACAATGGTATTACGTTCACCTCTTCACTCAATTCACCTAATTTCTGAATAATAGGAAGCATTGCTGCACAAAAAGGAATGTTGTCAACTATAGCTGATGCTATTGCCGCTACCCATATCATGACAATGGCCAATACCATAGGATTACTTGAGATAGAGCCATCAGGGCCAAAATTACCAAAGATCCAATTAGCTACGGATTCTAAGTGGCCCATGTGTTCAAGCCCTCCTACCATTATGAATAAACCTGCAAAGAAGACTAACGCAGTCCATTCAACCTTTTCAATTACAGCATGAATATCAGGCAAAGACAAAACCATAGCGATTCCAGCCCCACACAGAGCAATCGCAGAAATTTCAATATGTATACCTCTTGGACTTAGTACGAGTTCATGTAGTGAGAATAGAATTATAGTACCAGCTAAAGCCATTAAGGTTTTGTTCATCATGCCTTTGTCATTTACGGCCGCCCATTCATCTTCCTGCAAAACCTCTTCTATATTTCCAGGTTTTGTTTCTCTCCAGTCTCTGTAATAATATCGCATATATCCTAATGTAAAAATCCAAGCAAAGAATGTCAAAGGTGTCAAATGTTCAATGAAACTGTTAAAAGTAAATGCAGATACGTTAGGGTCACTTGCAGTAAATGAGGCAATCATAACATTAGGTGGATCTCCAACTAATGTAGCGACACCACCAGTATCCGATAGAATAGCTTCAGCAATTAATGGAGGTATTGCACTGATTTTTATCTTATCACATATCTTGATTGTAATTGGGGCAATCAGAATGATTGCAGTTACATTGTCTATAACAACAGAGATTAAAGTTGTGAAAGTACCCAAATAAACAACTAACATCCAAGGGTCTCCTTTCGATAGTTTTGTAGCTTTTATTGCAACAAATTCAAAGAAACCACATATTTCTAACATTGCGGCAAAAATCATCATCCCTACTAACAATCCAATTACATTGAAATCAATCGCAGTGAATAAATTGTGTTCGCAATGGTCACTACCATGTCCAGAACACCAATCTAGGGTACCATATATTTTTCCGATAATAAGCATAGCTACTGCACCTCCCCATGCAGCTAAAGTACGATGAACAAACTCTCCTAGAATAAGGACAAAAGCAATTACAAAAATTAATAAAATTAATATTGCGTCTAGACTCATTGAACTTCAAGTTAAAAATCGTTATAAAAAGTTTAAGCCAGTCTATTCCAAATTGGATTTATCCATTCTTTTCTTAATATCTCTATTTCAAAACTAGCTAATTCTTTCTTATTTTTCCAAAAAGAGATCTTTGAATTTACGTCACCTATTTTTTTCACATAATCAAATCTTTTCTGAAATACTTCTTCAGAACCAGGAGCTACTTGTACTATCCATCTTCCATTAGATTCATTAAATAATTCACAATCTTCTCGCATATTTTCACTTAGTTCAATTTTAGCTCCAATTCCACTCATACACATCTCAATAATAGTTACAGCTAAACCACCTGTTGATATATCATGACAAGCAACTACTTCCTTATTTTCAATAGCTTGTATTAGTTGTTCCATTCTAGGCATAAATGATAAAAAATCAGTCGTTGGCACATTAGGGCATTTTACGTTTTGCATGCGATAATACAAACTAGCACCCATTTCGTGTTTACTTTGACCAATTAACCAAAGAGTTCCTTCTTTTTTCATATCACTGGTAGTACATTTGCGAATATCATTTACTAAACCAATTCCCATTAGAACTGGCGTGGGAGGTATTGCACCTTTACTGGTTTCATTGTACAAGCTAACATTTCCCGAAACATAAGGTACATCTACAAAATTTGCCGCATCTTTCAGAGCCTCGCAACTTGCTCTAAATTGACCCATAATCTCAGGTTTTCTTGGATTGCCAAAACATAAGCAGTCAGCCAATGAATCTATTCTTGCTCCTACTGAGGCTAGGTTCCTACAAACTTCTTCTACAGCACTCATAGTACCGTGATATGGATTTGCTTCCATAAGATGGGGGTTTACATCTGTAGTTAATGCCAGTCCTTTCCATGAATCAGCTACGGGTTTCAAAACACTAGAGTCTCCAGGAACGCCGTTACCAATAGGCCCTTGAATTGGTTTTATGGCAGTAATTCCTCTAACTTCATGATCATATTGTCTAATTATCCAATCCTTTGATGCAACATCAGGATGACTAATTATTTCTTTAATCTTTGCTCTCAGATTATCAGGGTAATTAGGTAATTTTCTAGGTTTTTCGATATTATAATTAGGCAAAACATATGAACGATTATACACAGGCCCACCTGTAGTAAATTCTAAATCTAAATTTAGGATATTGACTCCATTATAATCAACAATATTTCTTTTTTCAGAAATAACTTCACCAATTACCACAGCTTCAACATCCCAAGCTTTACATTTTTCTAAGACTTTATTCACATTATTAGGTTTAACAGTAAACATCATTCTTTCTTGGGATTCAGAAACCCATATCTCCCATGGTGCCATGTTTTCAACTTTAAGGTGTACCTTTTCTAAATCTACTTTTGCTCCAAAACCAGCATCTAATGCTAGTTCACCCACAACACAAGAAAGTCCACCTCCTCCTAAATCTTTCATTCCAGTTAATAATTTAGTTTCATTTAGTTCTAAACAGAGGTGCATAAGGGGTTCTTTGGTAATTGGATCTCCTAATTGTACTGCCCCTATATCATCTTCAGATCCAGCGTCTAAATCACGTGATGCAAATGTTACGCCATGTATTCCATCTCTTCCTGTTCTTCCTCCGGCTAATATGTAAATATCACCCACTGCTCCAGCCTTACTATGGATCATTGATTGCTTCCGAACCATACCAATACATCCTACTGTAACCAATGGATTCCCGGTATATTTTGGGTGAAAAGATACTTGACCTGCTACTGTAGGAACTCCTACTCGATTTCCATAGTCTCTAATTCCCGCGACTACACCTCCCATCAAATATCTTGGATGTTTGACTCCCTCTGGTAATTTTTCTCTAGGCATATCAAGATCTCCAAAGAATAAGGGATCGACTAAGGCAATAGGTTGAGCACCCATGCATACAACATCTCTTAATATTCCTCCAATTCCAGTTGCTGACCCTCCATATGGGTCTAAAGCTGAAGGATGATTATGCGATTCTAATCCAACAGCATAATAGTGTTCTTTATCAAATTCCATTATTCCAGCATCTTCACGGGCAATTACTTTCTTAGTTGATTTTAATCCAAAAACAGTTTCTTCTAGTACAGATTTTGATGATTTATAACAACAATGCTCAGACCATGCCTGATCTATGGCTTGTAGTTCTACATCCGTGGGTTTTCTATTTTGCTTGGTAAAATAGTCTTTAACTTTTTTAATTTCATCAGGCAGTAATCCAAGTCCTAAATTGTCAACAACATTTGTTAAATCTTGATTTAAATCCACATAAAATACATTTTTAGTATGAGGTACTGGGTCTAGCATTAATCTATCACCGTGATTGAATATTCATGAACTACAGGATTTGCTAATAATTGCTGAGACATTTTTTTAGCTTCCTTGAGTGCATTTTCTTTATCCAAATCAATTGTAATTTTATAAAATTTAACAGATTCTACACTTTTTACGCTATTAAAACCTAGAAGTTTTAGAGCTTTCTTTACATTCGCACCTTCAGGGTCAGCCATCCCTTTTTTCAAATTAACTCGGATTTCAATTTTACTAGTCATTAATCTTCATTTATTACAGTTAAAAAGCTGAATAAAAATGGAACGGTTATTCCACTTCATAAATTGGTCTTTCATTAATCCTATCATAAGGGATAATATTCTGCCATTCTGAAGCATCAGATCTGGCAACAAGGGCATGAACTTCTTCTTTGTCGCTAACATTGAAAACTTCGTGAGGTAATCCAGGTTCAATATAGAACATATCTCCTGCCTCATGTACGACAGATTTCTTGCAGCCATCCCCATATTCATGCCGTACAGAGCCTTTCAGTAGATAGACCATGACATCAAAGTCCACATGGATATGGGCTTTGGCGATTCCTCCCGGTGGTATGTAGGCTCTATTCATGGATAACTTTGTCGCCGGTGTGTTTTTCCCAGATAAGCCTGCACCATATTCTATGTTGTTCCAAGATCTGATCTTGTTGACTTGTCTGACACTGTAGATTCCCTCATTCCCATCTACATAATCACTAAGATTAGTTTCTTTCTCAGTTTTTTTAGGTATCTCGCTCACATTAGATTAAAATGGTAGCTGTATTTATGCTTAGAGTAAAATATTGAATTCTTCAAGTAATAAGACAAAGATTAATGTATGAAAACTAGCGGCAATATCATCTAATATAATTCCATGGCCGCCTTTTATTTCTTCTAAATCTTTCGCAGGCCATATTTTTAGAACATCAAAAACTCGAAACATAATAAATGAAATAATCCATAAATTAGAGTTAATTTCAAGTTGGAAAATAATAAGAACGCCTATTACTAATAAATATCCAATAACTTCATCTAGTACAAAAATCCCCGGATCTTTACCATACTTTTTTTCACACCATGGGGCAATTTGTATTCCAATATAGTAAAATAAAGCAGCAAGTATTAGTATAAAAATTCCAGCAATATCGCCGATTAGTAATATTAAAGAGTACGCAACTACTAGAGCACCTAAGGACCCCAATGTTCCGGGAGCTACAGGAGATTTTCCAAGGAAAAAGAAAGAGATTGTTCCTTCACGTAATCGTTCTTGATAATTAGTCATCCTTTACCTCATTCCAAAAATGATACATTCTTTGTAAAACAGTTATATTTCCAAATATAGCTAAAAATGCTATAACCCAGGTAATAATACTTTCAACATCACCCAATAATTCTCCAATTAATAATCCCATTCCCAATAAGAACCATCTTTCAGGTCTTTCAATAATTCCAATACTTTCTTGAGCCACTCCCAATCTTTCCGCTGCAGCTCTACTATATGATGTTTGGAAGGCTCCAGCAAGAGCTCCAAACGCCCAAACTTCTCCAGAGATAAATTCTAATCCTTGAATAGGATTCATCCATCCTCCTAATATTAAAGCACTGAATGCAATACAATCTACATATCTATCAATAACAGCATCAAGATATCCGCCCCTTATAGAGGTAGTTCCTGTAGAGCGTGCTACCAATCCGTCAGCACCATCTAATAAACATGCTACTAAACCAATAATAAATGCGTAAAAAATGTCTTGATTGTATAAGAACCAGGCTGCATAGAGTGTTACAAAAAGACTAGTAATAGAGATATGATTTGGTTTTATGCCTATTTTTCCAATTAATTTCCCTATAGGTTCTAGTACTTCTCCAGCTTTTTTCTTGAGTGTTTTGCTTAACATAGTAACATGTATGGATGGGCGAGGTTCTTTTAGTCCCTTTTGCAATGAGAGTAATGCACATGGACCGCGACTTGATAAAACAGCAACTTAAGTACACACTTGAAGAGACGAATTTTGACGATCAGGGTGAATTGTACAGAGGTAAAGTTAGAGATAATTATGTTAATGAAGATACAATTACAATGGTAACTACAGATCGTATTTCTGCATTTGATAGAGTTCTAGGTACAGTTCCATTTAAAGGACAGGCATTAGTTGAATTGGCAGATTGGTGGTTTGGAGAAACTGCAGACATAGTTGCAAATCATGTACTTAGACGTCCGCATCCTAATGTATGGACGGTCCGTCGCTGTCAACCAATTCAAGTTGAAATGGTTGTAAGAGGTTATCTTACAGGTGTGACATCAACTTCAGCTTGGACAGCATACAAGAACGGGGAGCGTAATTTTTGCGATAATGAGTTACCAGACGGAATGCGTAAAAATGAAAAATTTCCTGAACCTATAATTACACCTTCTACTAAAGCATTGCAAGGTGAACATGATGAATCCGTTCCGCCTTCAGAACTTTACAAACGAGGGGTGGTGGATCCTGAATTATACAAAGAATTAGCACGTATCTCTATGAGACTTTATGAACGAGGAGTTTCACGTGCAGCAGATCATGGTCTCATTTTTGTAGATACTAAATATGAATTTGGAATATCTAAAGGTAAAATAATGTTAATGGATGAGGTCAATACTCCTGATTCTAGTCGTTATTGGATGGCTGAAGACTATGAATCACGATTTGAGGCTAAAGAAGAACCTAGAAAATTAGATAAAGAATATGTAAGAACTTGGTTAGCAGATAAGGGATTTACAGGAGATGGTAAACCACCTAAACTAACTGATGATTTGAAGATTGAAGCTGCAGCTAGATACATGGAAGTTGTAGAAGCATTTACAGGTGAACCAATGCAATTGGAAGTTGGGCCGGTAGATGAATCAATATATGCAATACTTAACCCATTTGCATATTAGATATAATCGTCAGCTTTATATCTTAACCCTAAACGTGATGTTCTCTAAGTAATTTGAAAAAAAGAGAATTAAGAAAGAATGAGTCAGAAAAAGTCTAGAATTCAGAAAAAGCCCAAGTCTGAAATTAAATTAGCCGAAGAGCGGTTTCAAAGCTGCGTAGTTAAACGTAATTCTTTCAATGACGAAGCGCGTAATTTTAGAGATGAGAGAAATTCATTACATGATCAAAGAAATAAGGTCATGGAAGAAATAATGAAATTTCGGGATGAAATGAAATCTAATACAGTGAATAAGTCCAAACATCAAAGTGTAAGAAATAACGCTCAAGAAAAAGCAAGAAAATTAATTGAACTCAAACAACAAAAGCGTAAAGGAAAGAAAGGGGCTAAAACATTGAAAGACACCGTTCAAGCTTTACATTCAGAGATATTTAATTTAGAACGAAGAAGAGAAACAACCGAAATGCCCATTTCAAAAGAAAGAGAGATAATGGAAAAATTGGCAATACTTAGAAGGAGTCTTATAGATCAAGAAGTGACGCTTGTTAATGAAGAAGATCTTCATGCCGAAGTATCTGAAATAGACATTCAAATAGATTCAGAATTTTCTAAAGCGGATGAAGAGCATACATCAGTAGTTAATTTAGCACGCTTAAACAAAAAATTGTATAAGAAAGTAAGTCAATTAATGAAAGAAGCTTCCCATTTATCCACAGAAGCAGATAAGAAACATAAAGAATTTGTTGAGATTCGAAAGAAGGCAGACAATCAACATACTAAGGCTATGGAAATGCTTGAAACATTAAGAACACATAGAAAAACTGCTACTGAAGAGCGTCAAGCACGTTGGAAAGTTGTTAAAGACCATCGTAAAAACATCAAAAAAGAATTATATGATCCTAAAAAATTAGAATCTGTTGCCGACGATGCACTACAACACCTGATGTCAGGTGGAAAAATAAATCTTTAATGGATTCAATCATCTTAGCAGGTGGATTTGCTAAACGTATGTGGCCTCTTACAAAGAATAAACCTAAGCAACTGCTAGATGTAGCAGGGAAACCAATGCTTTCACATGTCATTGATTTACTTACTAAGATTTCTCCAAATCGTATAATTATTTCAGTAAATAGTTTTTTCGCCTCTCAATTTGAATTATTTTTGAAAGAGTATAATTATTCTTCAAATATTAAATTATATGTAGAGTCTAGTTCCAATGAAGAACAAAAATTAGGGGCTTTGGGTGCTCTCAATTTATTATTCAAAGAATTTTCAATAAAGGGTCCTGTGTTCATTGCCGGTGGAGATAATTTATCGGATTTTAATTTGGATAAAATGGTAGAAGTTTTTTCAAAAACAAATAAAGATGTTATCGGTTTATTTGATGTAGAAGACATAGAACTTGCTAAACTTTATGGTATTGCAAAATTGGAAGATGATAGAATTATTGATTTTGTTGAAAAACCTACTATTCCACCTTCGACATTAGCTGCAACAGCATATTGGTTACTTTCAGAAGAAGGTATTTCTACTTTTTTTGATTATATTTCTTCAGGTGGCGACAGAGATGCCTTGGGTAACTTTCTAACGTGGAATGTACAAAGAACAGATGTTCGTTCAGTTTCTTTTCAAGGTAATTGGTTTGATATTGGGGATTTAACCTCTTATCAAGACGCACAAAAATGGCTCTCAGATTTAAACTGAGGTTTTTTTTAGAAGTCTTCTGTCCTAACTACAATGGCAACAGATTTATCACTGTTAGGCGAAGTCCTTGTTATCAGTTCATTATTTCTCTTAGCAGTTGGATATTTTTTATCTAATAGAGATTTTTTTTTACTAGGAAAACGTTTTCCTTTAAAGATAGGATATAAGATAAACATAATAGGTTGGTTTTGTTTAGGTTTTTTTTGGTGGATTCAGGTAGAGCATTATATAATAATTAAAGATCCAGTGAATGCATTATTTTGTGCAGCAGCTGTACCTTTTTTTGGATATTTGGCATATCATGAATATTTGAGTTTAGTATGGAACAAAAAGTACGAACCATTGCGGTGGTTAGCAGCAATGACTGTTGTAGCAGGCGGTATCTATTTTTTTGTAGAAAGAGTGCCTTTCCTAACAGGTTGGTTGATACAAGTTGTTGCCGAACAGTCAATTTGGATTCTAAATGTTATGGATATATCAACAACATTAGGAAATTTAGAGTATGGAGAGGGTTCTCGTTGGTATCGACCAGCTTCTGAGCACGAACAGGTTAGCGTCTCAATTGAAGCTGAAAGCTGGAAACATATAGAGGCCCCCACAGTCAACATTGTTTTAGCTTGCACTGCTCTTCAGAGTATGATTATATTTGTAGGTGGTGTAATTTGTACTAAAGCACCTTCTGATCGTCGTATTTATGCATTTTTAGCCACGGTCCCTCCGATTTATATTTTGAATCTAATACGCAATGCAGCAGTCATTTGGTTAACTTATGAACATATTTGGGGAGATGATACATTCTTTTGGGCACATGCAGTTCTTGGAAAAGTAGGTAGCCTTATAGCCTTAATTTTTCTTGCGATAGCCGTTTTCCATTATTTACCTGAAATGCAAGATTTGATTCTTGGTGTGATTGATCTTCCTACAAGAGAAATTCCTAAAGATGTTCCAGATTTGCCTTTTGCTAAAGGCATGCCTTTAACCGTTATTTATATCGCAATAATTGGATTGATATTATTTCCATTTGGATATTTTGCAAATTCGATTAATGAACAAGGTTTTGATTCTGGCATGCCTTTAGAACAGATGTTTATTCTTTCGTTAGTTTTGATTTTAACATCTGTTTTTCTCTTGTGCTTCTATAGGGATCCTTATCGTGAGATACAGGACGGAATTGTTAGTCCAGCAGATGGATTAGTTCAACGTGTTGAAACAAAAAGTGGAATGATTCATATTTCAATTTTTATGGGACTTCAGAATGTACATGTAAATCGTTCTCCAATAGATGGAGTCATATTATCACAGAAATATAGTAAAGGCGGTAATTTGCCTGCCTTTTCAAAAGATTCTGATAAAAATGAAAGATTAATTACGAAATTAGAGACAGATATAGGTATTTTCAAAGTTACACAAATTGCAGGATTTCTTGTCAGGCGTATAGTTAGTTATGTTGTGCCTAATTCATTTATTCAAAAAGGTGAGAGAATAGGTTTGATTCATTTTGGTTCTCGTGTAGATTTGGCATTTGAATCTGCAGGAATAAAATTGAGTATTAAGAAAGAGGATCGTGTTTTAGCAGGTCAAACACTAGCAATTTTCACCCCGTTATCTTCTTTGTCCGTAACGCAAAAGATATTAGAAGGCCCCAAACGAATAATTTCTAAATTAAAGGCATCAAGCCTTAGAGGAGAGTAATTTGTTATTCAAGAATTTCTTTAGAGCTCTAAATCTTCTTTCTTATGCAGATATAGCTACACTCACTAGTGCAACTTTAGGTTTTTTAGCAATTACATATATTATAGACGGCACTGAATCAAGTTATATTGTAGCAATGCTCTTACTTCCTCTTTCAGCAATTATTGATGGAATGGACGGGGCGTTAGCACGTAAATTTGGTACAAAACATGATTATGGTAAGTATTTGGACTCAATTTCAGATTCAATTTGTTTTGGATTGGCTCCTTCAATTTTAGTTTATTCCTTATATTATGATTTAAGTAAAGGTCCAGCCTTAGATTTTATCAACAATGATTTTGAATTTGAGTTTCATTATAATATTGATAATATCGTTGCAATATCATCATCATTACTAATTCTTATGCTTAGTATCCTTCGTCTTGCTCGTTTTACGAGAGGAGAACAGGGTGAAGATAAATATTTTTCAGGTTTACCTTCTCCGGGACTTGCAATGTTTATTGTTGTTATTTCCCTTAAGTATTCATCCATAAATAATTATGATTCGGTAATTATTCCATTAGTAATAGGACTTGTTTCAATATTGACTGTAACTACAATTCCTTATGCTAAGGCCAGAGCCCAATTTAGGTTTCCAATATTAATAGGGATTGTAGTCTTGTTTTCAACAATTCTTCTTCGTTATTTTGAGAATGATCTTTGGAATACTACTTGGTTTGGAGCTTTTGCACTTTACATGGTATATTTTGCCTTACTACCTTCTCTAATATCGATTAATTACTTTAAAGATTAATCCTTCTTCTTCGATATACTACCATAGTTAGTAATATTATGACAGAAATAAATGAAGGTCCTGGAAGTAAAGAGCCTTCTTCTTCGCTAGTATTTTCTTGTACAACTTCACCTCCAACATTTACAGTTATAGTAATTTGGTTTAGCGCTTCAAAGGTATAAAGATCTTTATCATATTCATTAGCAAGTAATAGTTTTACGGTGAAAGTATAGTTTCCAGGTAAAACATTTCTTGCAATCACTGATATTGGCAGTTCATAGCCTTCTTCGGTTTTAACTTTAACTGGGAACTCTTTTGAGTCAATAGGAGATGGAGACATAGCAATTCGCCATTCCTTACTATTTTCATCTAAATATAAATCTGTATCTTTGTCACCATTAGGCATAATTAATTCTAAAGCAAATTTAACATCAACATTTCCATTGTTAGCAATAAGAAAAGAACTTGCTATTTGCTCTATTGTACCGCTTTCTATTGTAACATCTAAATTACCATTTGGTAAACACACAAGTCCTTCTGAAGTTAATTCAGTTATACAAATAGACAAATCTATATTTTCTACAAATGGTTCAGCTACTATTATATTCGTAAGTAAACTTCTACCGGTTTCTTGACCATCTTCATCTTGTACTTCTACTTTTATATTATATGAATCCTCAGGTGTTCCATAGGGGATATTTACAGTAACAGTAAATGTCAAGATATCATCAGTCTTTAAGGTTATTAGGCCATTTATAGATGATTCAGCCCAATCTTTAGCAGTACCATTGACAATAATACTTACAGTCTGATCGGCATTTGCGTCTTCAGATGGAACAAGTATAAAATTAATTATTTCTGAGGTTCCAGGCGCAATAGTAATTATGCCTGGTCCTTCTCTTGAAAGAGAAGTTCCAGATTCCAATCCTTCGATATCAATGGTAAATCCTTTGTTGTCATCTGCACTCTGGTCTGCTCTTGAAGTTACGCGTATTTCTATAGTTTTACGGTCCTCATCGGCATCTTTGGGTATTTTTACAGTTCCAGTTATGGTCGTTTCTCCTTCTGGTCCAAGGGATGTTGCATTAGTGTCAAAAGTTACCCATGAGCTTGTTTCCCCTTCAGCTTTGATATCAAAAGTATCATCATCATCTCCTTCATTTTTAATCGTAATTTCAAAATTAATACTATCTCCAGCTACAGCCTCATTAGCAGACGCCTCTATCCTAATAATTTTAACTTCGTAATTAGTAGGATTATTGGTGACCTCAACATTTAGATCTAGTATTTCTGTTACATCACCTGCAGTTACATGTACTGATAATGGATAATTTGTATAGTCTGCATCTTCAGGAATTGTAAGTTTTAATTCAATATTTGTACTTTCGTTACTCTTTAATTCTAATTCACTAGCTATTAAACCCCAATTTTCATCCGCAGGTATTCCTACCATTTCAAAGTAGAAAGTATCGGTGCCCGATGCATCGTTATGTATGGCTAAATTAAAAATTACACTATCGTCCGGTTGACCCTGTTTGTTATCATTAAATGTAGATATCTCCGGTTTGTGAACCATCTCAATATTGAGAGGAACATCTTTTTTATTATTACGAGAATTTTCGTCTTCTTTTAATGTTTCCACAATGAGAGTAAACTCACCGGGATTTTCGCTTTCCCATTCCCAATCTAAGGTTTCTTGTTCACCAGAGGCAAGTGGCCCTGCCGGTTGTGTTTGAGACCATATTTGATTATTTTCTGAATCAATAACTCGGGCTTCAACATTAAATGGAGCTTGATCGTTTGAACCATAATTTTTGATGATACTTGAGAATTCAATAGTCGAATTCTCTTTAGTATCACTTGTTATTTCTATTAATTTAACACCAACATCGTCTGCGTAGGCACTGGCTATAAGCCAATCTAAGGCCCTTTCTACCATATCATCTCGATCATTAGACGTATTTACAAATCCAAAAGTAAAGGGTGATACTATCAATCTATAATCGTCTGCATAATGTAAAGATAAATTGAATACTTGAGGAGCATCATCCCAATTATCCATTCCAGATTCCATATCATCTGAGAATATAGTTCCAGAGGAATCTCTTAATTCAACATCATCAAAGTACCAACCTTCGTATGAATCAATTATACTATCTGATCCAAATCTAAATTTGAATCTAACTTCTTCTCCAGAAAAGTTTGATAAATCAAATGTTGCTTGTACAAAGGCTGAATTATTACTTGATTGCCCATAGTATCCTGGTTCACCATCAAGTCCAGTTACAGAACTGGCCGGATATCCGCCATTTGGATTAATGACGTCCCAAGTTTCACCTTCATCAGTTGAAATTTGGACATTACCTCCATCATAAGGATAATTTGCACTCTCAGTATCATAATAATGTTGAAAAGTTAATTGTCCTCCAGCCTGTATTTGATAAGATTCAGAAGTATAAATCGAATGATCCCATCCGCTGTCATATTCTCCATTATTTTTTGTTTCATCTCCAATCCACATTGAATGTGTTGGAGTATTTGCTTTACGATTTGGATCATCTACTGTATCTACAATGTGCCACCAATTTCCTTTATCACTATAGAAAGCTCCAACAGCTTCATCTCTTGGTCTAATCCAGTCGGCTGCGTCATAAGTATAGATATCTCGATTACCCGTATCATATTCAGTGTCAGCAAAAATTTCATCTCCATCTACTCCAAGTAATGGATTTGGCGTTCCGTCACCTTGACTGACATATTCAACCATTAAATAATCATATTCGAAACTTCCAGCTTCTCTTGGTCCTGTTGAACTGTTTAAAGCAGACAAAAATTGTTGTCCCATAATCCAGAAATTCCCTCCTGCATCTAAGTAATCACTAATACAATCAGTCCAATTAGTCAGATTTCTTTGGTGATGATCACCTTGAGTCCATATAACTACATCATATTGTGCCATAAGGTCCAAGGTAGGATAAGGATCTAATTCCCCATAACTTCCAGCATCGTTGTCATATGGTATAGTATATACATCATATCCTCTGCTTTCACCTTCAGTAAAATAGTTTTGGAGACTAGCTTTCATTCTCTGATCAATTTTGTCAACATCGTAATAATTATTGTATCCATTATTTTTACCAAAATTAGCATCAATCAATAATACTTTATCTCCTCCACTTTTTTGATGATAAATTGGAGTAGCCGTAATATCCTGACTATCTTCAGTTTCAGGATCATCTCTACTAGTTATTGTTACGTTAAATTGGTGTTCATCTCCAGTAGGGGCTAGAGTTGGTGCTATAGCCACAACAGTAAAGTTTTGACTTGAACCAGTAGCCAAGTAGAGTGAATAAACATGAGATACACATCTCCATTCATCTACTTCACCATAACCAATTGTAATATCATAATAGCCACTCTTTTCACCTGTATTTGTTGCAGTAAAGTTGAAAAATGCAGATTCGCCAGATAAAACGTCTTTAATTTGATCCTGTACAGCTAAGGCAATATTGTACCCGCTTTCAGCAATGTCTATGCTTTTCTCTTTAGGATTGTTTCCAGCTCTTTCATCATCATCTAATAAAGTTTCTACTCTTATTGTATACGTTCCTTCAGATCCACCTTCCCACGTCCAATCAAGAGTTGTATTGTCTCTCGAATCTAGATTATTGACAGTTTGTGTACTATTGTAGACTTCAGTTTCATTACTCTTAGTTACAGTAGCTCTAACATCAAAGCTGTTTTGATCATCAGTACCAAAATTAAATATGTCTGAACTAAATTGTACAGCTCGACCAGGTTTTGCGGTATCTGGGGCATCAAGCCTCTTTGTTCCAACATCATTAGATAGCGGGGGTAGGCTGTAAATTGAAAAGTCATCTACGTATAATCCATCATATTGAGTGTAAGTATCTGATTCGAATCTAAGTCTAAATGAAACATCATCTTCATATTCAGTTATATCAAATTCAAGATAAATCCATCCTTCATCATTTGAATTTTCATATTCTTCTGAAAAGTCACCATCATCTTCTGGAAAAGTTGCTAGAAGTGTCCATTCACCTGATTGATTAATCTCAAGATTAGCAACATCATATGGTCCATCAATTCCAAACCAAACCATTGCAGAAACGTATTTTTCGGATCCCTCTCCTAAGTTTATCATTGGTGTTTCTAAGGAATCATTTAATGAAGCACTATAGACTCCATTATCGGGATTACCTAAATACCATGAATAATCTCCAGAGTAGGTTTTACCGTATTCTTCATCTACATGGTAATAATGCCATTCACTCAACACTAAATCAGAAGCCCAGTTATCATCACCATCTTCAAAATCATCTTCAAATACGGTTTCTGTACCGCTATTTGTGACTTGAACATCATCAATGTACCATCCTTCATAGCCATCTACAGAAGCATCAGTTCCAAAACGGAATTTGAATTTTACAGCATCTCCAGAATAATTAGCTAAATTAAAATTAGCAGTTTCCCAACTCGCCTCCTCCTGATCTCCAGAAATTCCAGTGTATCCTGGTTCATTATCTAAACCAACAACAGCATCATCTGGATATCCACCATCTGGCATGATAACTTCCCAATTTTCGCCCCCATCTGTTGTAATTTGGACATTACCCCCATCCCAGCTAAATTCAGTACTGTACCAAATATTTACAGACATCTGCGGATTTGAACCTAAAGTCATATTCTCAGCTGAGTAAAGTGAAAAATCCCAGTTGCTTTCATACTCTCCGTCATTCTTTGACTCGTCACCAGCCCACATAGAATGAGTTGGGCTTCCAGCTTCTCGGTTAGAATCTTGACTGGTGTCAACAAGGTGCCATGCATTTGATATTGATTTGTAGTCACTCCATCCATTTCTACCATCTTCCATATCATCTGAAAATTCAATATCCACACTACGCATCATTGCAGACCCTTTGTCATTGTCTGGGATTTCGTCATCATCATCTAAAATCTCAGCTTCGAACCAGAATGTCCCATATTCATCAGCTAACCAATCCCAATTTAATGTAATTGAATCACCGGGTGCTAAATCTCCAGTTGTTTTAGTTCCACCATTGTATATTACATCATCAGCACCATCATAGACTTTTCCACTAACATCTGAATTCATAGTGACGTCTCCTAAATTTGTGACTATTACACTCATGTCCCTATTAGTATCCTTTTCAGCAATCATTGGATCTACACGTGTATCAAAAAGTCCTAAATCATAGGTAACATATGTGTTAACTTCAATTTGCCTTTCATTGTTATCGGTTTTTTCATCATTAGAAATCAATGCTTCAGCTTTTATTTCATATTCATGATCTTCATCCTCAGGAGTATTCCATTCAAAATTGACAAATACACCTTCACCAGAGTCGATAGAAACAGTTTCAGTATCGGTATGAGTATATGTGTCGTTTAGACATCTAATTTCTAAATTAACTTCAACACTATTTTGATCTTCGGTACCTCTATTTCTTACAGTTACATTAACAACATTCTCTACATTTGGTTCTATTGTTTCTCCATTCCTAGGGGTATTGAATCGGCTTAAACTAACATCATTTTCAAGTTGTTCAACTAAATATTCAACAATATTTTCCATTAATTCATCACGTTCATCACTATCAGTAATAGAGCTGAAATCAATAGTCATAAATACTAAATTAAACTCATCTTCAGTTCTGATTGTAGAAATATTGTGTCCGTCGTTTCCAGCTCCAGAATTCAAAACTTTTTCAAAGCCGAGACGTGGATTAATATCATCTGCAAAATCCGTCATAATAGAATCAGCATCATATTCAACACCGTCTGAAATAGGATCCCCATCAACACCTTCCAATACAGCAGGTGTAGTTCTATCATGGTCTACATTTGACACCCCGAAATAATCGTATTCAAAATCCCCTGTGGAACGGTCACCATCTGCATAGTCAAAGTCATAAAGAATATCTTGACCAATAATCCATAATGCCCCACCGCCTTCCAAATACTCGATAACATTTTCTTTATCTTTGTCTGTGAAAGTTATGTCAGTTTCCCCACCTTGATAATCAGATCCACAGGCCCAAATTATCAAGCTGTATTGACTTAGTGTATCATAATCAGGAGCATCTGCACCACTTTCTACTCTAATTATATCATATGCTAAGTTAGAAGACATATTGTCTAATGCATTTGTGTAGTAAGAATCAGTTTCCGTTCTGTAACCACCATTGTTGTCACTATTGTCATCATCTAAGAAAAGAATAGGGGGATAGGCCACATTGATTTCTTCATTTTCTTCGTTGTTGTCTTCATCAGATTCTCTAATTTGTTCCTCTTCATCGACTATAACAGTTATGGTGTGTATTCCTCCTACCGTTCTCCAGTCTACTTCAGCATCAGCAGTATTGCTTCCTGGAACAGTTACAGTTGTACTATTAATAAAATCTTGATCTGTGCAGCCATCTTGTTCTGAGCAGTCCAAATAAAAACTGACATTCGTTGTCACACTTACTAATCCGCTTGCACCACCATCATTGGCGATTTCAGCAGTAATCGTTATTGTATCTCCACCATTTGGTGAATCATCACTAAAATTTATTTCATTTATTGATAAGTCAGGATCACCTTCATCAGCTAAAGTATTCATAGCAGATAGAGGTAGCAGCAGTATGGCTAGTACGAAAGCAGTTAGTTTGCGTGACATTGTAACTCCGGAAATTGGTTAAGCCCTATTGTTATAAAGGTGTGTTACACCCTACGGGTGTAAGTTTTATGCTTTAAAATATCACTATTTTCTAGTGTTTTAATTTTACTTTCAATCCATGTTTTATCTATCTTAGGAAAATATACACAGTTGTCTCCAGATATGTTATCAGGTACTAAAGTCATGTCAATTAAATCAGCTTTCTTCATTGCTTCTTCATAAATTCCAGCGCCTCCAATAAACCAGATATCTCCTTCGCAAGTTTGTAACGCTTTATCAATACTTTTGAAGCATTCTATTTCTTTAATGATACTTCTTGTTATGACTATATTTCTACGGTTCGGAAGGGGTTTTATTGGTAAAGATTCCCAAGTCTTACGACCCATAATTATAGTATTTCCTGTTGTTAGACGCTTGAATCGTTTTAAATCAGCTGAATAGTGCCAAGGTATTTTATTATTTTTTCCAATAATACCCTCAGGTGATGTGGCAACTAATATTCCTTTCATACAGCTACCTTGAACGGAATAAAAGCTTCAGGATTGTAATTTTCAAGTTTAAATTTGGAAAGGATAGTATCAGTGTTAGCATTGAGTAAATTCATAACATCATCTAATGTTTTTATGCTAGAATCTATTTTTAGTTTTGGTAATCTACCTATTTTTCTTTTCAATTGTTCTTTGAGTCCAGGAATATGATCATATTCTTCCATAGTTCCATTAGCTTTTTTTGTGTATATATGCGCATCAACTAAGGAATGTCCAAAGGTACCAACTTTCATTCCAGAAAGATGGGCAAATAAATGTAGTAAAAAAGAATAACCAGCTATATTGTATGGAACGCCTAAAGCAACATCACAACTACGTTGAGTTAGATGAACACAAAGCCTAGGTTCATTATTTTTATCATATTGTACATTAAAAATAAACATAAGATGGCAAGGAGGTAGGCCGCTGGTCTGGGCATTATCTGGAGCCCATGCCGAGATTACCATTCTGCGGCTATTCGGATTTTTTTGAAGAGTATCTAAAACATAACGTACTTGATCATTGTATTTTTCATTTCCATGTATTGGAAATTTTCTCCAAAAGTTACCATAAGCACTTGGTACATATCCATCTTTATCTGCCCAGTAATCCCAGAATTTACAACCGTGCTTTTTTAATAGTCCTATATGCAACTCTCCAGACAAAAACCATAGATTTTCGATTACTATATTTTTCCATGAAATTTCTTTAGTTGTAAGAAGTGGGAATCCTTCATTAAGATCAATAGAATAATTGATATTAAATGCTGAAATTGTATCGATACCAGTGCGATTTTCTTTTCGAGTTCCTCTGGTTAAAACTTCATTGACAAGGTCAAAATATTGCTTCACATAATCCTATTGGGGCGGGGCCATAAAGTGTTGCTTCGGATTCGTAAATTATAAATAAATTAGTGTAGTGTGTAGGGAATGCCATTTCGTATTATTGATAATGAGTCCAATGAAATTTTGCTTGAATCTCCGCACGTTTCAGATTTGATTGAATATATAGATAAACATTCTGATGAATATTTAGTTCACGAACTAACAATATCTTAAGAAAATTTTAACTGTTAACTAGTATTTCCAGGCTCTCAATAAAAGCAATATCATTTTCAGTAACACCACCAGCTTCACGGTTCGCTACAGTTATCTTTACCTTTGTTCGATCGTGTATCAGAATGTCAGGATAGTGTCCCATTTCAATGGCTATACTAGCTACGTGTTGAACAAACGTTATTGATGATTCAAAACTATCAAAATCAAATTCTTTTCTAATGCAATTATATACATCATCATGCCCCCATCCATCCATTCCCTTTAGGGACTTATCAATATCATTTACGCTAAGTGCATCAGCCATAGTTCTGCAATCTATGATAGTATATACTATTTTGTCACCTCCTCACTTATAAACTATTTTCAAATGAACGTTTTGTGGTGTCTTTCACAGATTTTTCTAAAATGCAAATTGGGTTGAAAAAAGATTTTCCTTTTCTACGTGTTTTGGGTCTTATATTCACAATAATATTTATGGTTTATATTCAACCATTTATAACAGGATATATCCCTAGTCCTTATTATTCTTTTGTCAATAAGAATACAGGTGAAGATTATATAATTTTTACTGAATTAGCTATCTGGATTTTAATCTTGACTGTATTTATGATTTTTGTTACTCTTGTTTTCATAATTCCTTTAACACTTTATTTTAGAGGCGTAAATCAGTGGGAATGGGACCCTACGATAGTCGTTCTTTGGTTGTTGCTTACTTGGGGTTCTTCTATATTTTTTAATGAGATAGCAAATACAAATGCAAATATTTCCTATTTTATATCAGTATTAGTAGATATTATTGATTCTATATTTGTATTAATTATGACTGTTTTTATGTTAAGATCATATTCAAATTATTTTGTACCCGTTATATCTAATTGGTTAACGGTTGGCAAATCAGATACACAGTATGGTCCATTGTTAGAGATAATAGGATCATTATTGATAATTGTATTTGGCATTACTAATTTTCTGTCAACTTTCCATGTTGATTTTGGAGTTTTAATTGCAGGTGTTGGTGTTGTTGGTTTAGTTATTGCTCTTGCAGCTCAAGATACACTTAGCAATTTCTTTTCAGGAATATTATTACTTTTAGATCAAGGATTTAAAACAGGAGATATGATTCGTTTCAAGGAGACTTACTGTATAATCAGAGAAATAGGTCTTCGCTCAACAAAGATTTACGATATAATAAACCACGTTATTATTATAATTCCAAATAATTCATTAGCCAATCAAGATATTCTGAATTTAACTAAACCAGATAGATATTATCGTTTAAGAATAAATGTTGGAGTTTCTTACAGTTCAGATCCAGATCAGGTTGAAAAAGCGTTATTAGAGGTTGCAAAGAAAAATACAGACGTCGAACAAGATGATCCAACAAGAAAACCTCTTGTTCGCTTTCAACAATTTGGTGACTCAGCTCTAGATTTTGCATTGGTTATTTGGATTAAGAATGTAATTAAGATTCGACAGATAAATTCAGATTTACATCATCAAGTTTTTAAGAAATTGTCAGATGAAAAAATAACTATCGCATTCCCACAAACTGACGTACATTTACACGAAATCTTACCTGATATTCCAGTTAAGAAAACTAAGAAATCTAAGTCATAATTTATTCAGTATACCATATTGGTGGTGTAAATAAATCTTCAGAAGTTCTTTCTATTATTGGAAGAGTTAATACGCTATTTTGGTTAGTTCCAATTGTAACATATCCGAGGCTAACTGGTGATGGAATATAATCATCACCGGTTTGGCTTACTACAAGTTGTAGTTTACTTCCTGCAGGAACAACAACATCCATTGCAAACATTTGCATTTTAGCATTTACGGTACCTGTAACTGCACACGGTTGTCCACATTCTCTTCCTCCTTCATGATACCTAAGGTCCATAACACCATGTCCAAGGTGTATTCCTCCAGCAATTGATAATTCAATGTATAAATGTCCTGAAGTTTGAGTTGGCGGTATAGTGACATCCACATGAAAAGTAGGCATTCCAGAAATACGAGTTTCACTTTCAAAAACTTCAGTTTCTAATGTTAGTGATGAAGTAGGTCCTACAAGGCCACTTCCTAACGTAACATTCAATCCTTCCGTAATAGGTAAGCTAAGAAATTCACGATCCTCAGCAGGCCACGTATTTTCAACTCTCCACCCACCCATATTGTCTTGCATTTCAACGTGAAGTGCAGGTTTCATATTTCCTTCATACAAATAATAATTGAACCATTCCAATAAATCTTGAGCCCAATCATATCTTACTGAATAAGGATATGCTTCAGCTCCGCGGCCTGATGACATTCCCTCTTGGTCCCCTGGACGATCAGGATAGTGATGACCCCATTGACCAAATAATCCTTTGATTTCAAATCCACTGTTTTGTAAATCCTTGTAAGCTGGAAATGCCATATGTGGATCAACATTCCAGTCCTGCATTCCATGAATAAAATAAATGGAACCGTTGTAATTTTGTATTGCCCTTTCGAGGAAGTGTCGATCAGTCCAGTAGGTATTACCAACATAATTCACTTCATCTCCAGCAAGATATGCTGCAGGTCCATTGGCATATCCTTCTGCATATCCTTTACAAGCAGTTTGCCAATCTTCACTGTCTCCATCCCATCCAAATGAACCGTAAACTCCATTGTGCATTGCTATCCCTCTAGCTTCCATTGAACCATTACGCCACATGAGATCGTGAACTCCAATTAATCCTGAAATTGGAATTATTGTTTTTAGATGTTGGTTGCCAAACATAGCAGCTTGCCAAGGAGTAGTTCCATCATACGATTTCCCCACAATTCCAACATTTCCGTTACTCCATTCTTGAGTACCTAGCCAAGTAACAGCTGCGTCTATTCCCATTTGTTCACCTAATCCCATAAAATCCATACAATGGTTTGACATCCCAGTTCCGAAAACAGATACTTGGGCAACAGCATAACCGTGAGGAACCATATTTTCAATCAAAAACTTACCGAGACGATTTGCAGGAGTTAAAGCATCTACATCACCATCGTCATAGTAAGGCCCTACATCAGCTATCACTGGAACCTTAGTTCCATTTGGTACATTTGGTAACCATAATCCAAGATGTATTTGACAATCATTAGTAATAGTACATCCTAATTCGCTTGAAGGTAAATCAACATCAACAAAGATACTCTCTGGACCAATTATGTCATATTGTCCTTTTACTAAAGTGTAGCTGTAAGATTCTGTTGTGTTGAATGGTTGGTTAACTCTTTCCCAGACAGGAACAAGTTCATTTCCAGGAATCAAGTCATCTATATTCTTAGTATCTTTGCTAAGATATAGTAAAGTTGATGACAAAAGCAGTATTGCAACGGTAACTCCGGCAAAGAGGCGTTGTTCCATGGAAAAGCATGATTCGACGCTTGTTTTTAGAGTTTAGCTAAAATTCTATTCAAAGCGTCATTAATCTTTTTTCGTGATTTTAGGTAATCTCAAATAAGCTTGATGAAATAAAGTGGTTGAAACTATCAAATAACCGATAAGCGCTATGACAGTAATTAGCATTGAATCATGAATATCATAATGGATATTTTCTAAGGCACTAGCGTATAGAAAAGCTAAGAAAAGATATAGAAAAGTTAGACGAGCTGCAAAACGTGGGCCTTCTTCTTTTTTTATCCCATATGAAATCCATGTTGCAGCACCCCCCAGAAATAGAATAGTTCCCAATCCCAAAGTTGCTATGAATAATGCATCTATCATTTCTAAGTCGTATCTTTCTTCGGTAACCAACAGCCTCCAGAATTCAAAAGATCCTCCAAAAAATAATCCGAAGCCAGCTGAATAATATGGCGAAGCATATTCACTTTTGAATGTATTTAAATTAACTCCAATAAATAGAATAATCATCATTATAAATGGTGAAACTAAAATCATTGATGCATATCCTACATCCGTTGAATAGAGGTCAATACCCCCTAGGATCATAATAATGTCTGCAAAAGTCCCTAAAACTACTCCAATTCCACAGGCTAAGTACAATTTTCTCTCGATAAGTCTATCTTCAACATTTTTTATTATCCTTAGAAATAAAATTAGTGCAGGTATTATGTAAGCCAACATGCCTAGAACGTTTCCTTGAAAAATGACTGAATCCATAATAGTTATTTTTTGCGAGATTTAGCTACTACTAACAAAATTGACAAAATGGCACTCAAAGTACTGAAACCAGGAATGTTTCCATCTTCATTTTCTTCTTTTGGTTCAGAATAGTATTCTCTTAAAGTAATAGAATTAATGTGAACTTCGTATAAAGGTCGATCTGGACCTCCAGGTGCCCCTGGGGTAGGGCCATCACCATCTACATCATTGGTTGTTGGAACTCCAGCAGCTAATTGTACCAAATGCATGCCTTCTCTGACAACACCAAAGACAGCATATCCTGGATCGTCCTCTAAAGTTCGATTTCCGTTATCTAATCCATGTTGTGGTGTATCACATATGTAAAATTGGCTTGATGCAGAATCAGGGTCAGCACCTCTAGCCATTCCAATTGCACCATTTATATGTGTTAAATTTTCATTAGTTTCAAAAGGTATTGTTTCATCCGATCCATTATCTCCACATGTTGGATTGGTACCTGGATATGCTATTACTTCTTTACAGGTTGGATCACCACTCTGTATAACAAAATCATCAATTATTCTATGGAAAAATATTCCGTCATAAAAGGATTGGTTTGCTAAATTCACAAAATTATTGACAGTAATAGGTGCCCAGTTCAAAAATAATTCAAGGATAATTTCACCTTCGAAATCATCACCTCCACCAGTACCTGCATCGTAAGTTAGGTTGATAACAACAACAGGGTTTCCCTCAAACGAGTTTTCCATGGGGCTCGCTTCCGCCTTTGATATCGGTGTCAAAAGCGTCAGGACTAGGAGTATTATTGCAATTCTCACATATTGCCTATTTTTGGCTTCTTTATACGATTATAGTATACAGTAACTATTAAATCACCTTCAAACATAAGAGTAACATGGATGTAAAGGTAACGGAAAAAGCAAAAGCACAATTATTGGATATGGGAGTATCAGATGATGTTTTTCTTCGTATAGGTGTCCGAGCTGGTGGTTGTTCAGGAAATACTTATGATGCAGTTTTAGATGACAATATGCAGGAAGTTGATGACGTATACTATACTGATGATAAACTTCGCATTGTATCAGATAAAGTTAGTTCTATTTATTTGGATGGTCTCACGATTGATTTTTCAGATGATTTAATCGAACCTGGATTCAGACTTACGAATGGAAATGCTAAAGGATCATGTGGTTGTGGTTCAAGCTTTAGCACTGGTGATGCACCGAATGTAGAAACCAGTTTCTCGGTCTAAATATGGCAATAAGTCCAATATCTATTCTTGGTGGTGATTCAGTTTATTGCATTAATGAAGGTCAAATGCGAGATGCTAGAAGGCTTGCTGAAGAAGATCCCGAATCCTCAGAAAAAATAAAAGTTTTAATGGAAAAATTAGAATCTGATTTCTCACGTAATGAGAGAGCAGCTTTAGCATTTACTGTAATTGAAAACCTTCGTGATGATCGCGAAAAATAGAAATGGAAGAATCAATCAATGTTTTAGGTGGTAAGCTTGAGCCATGTTCTACAGATCCGATGACGGGATGGTTTCGGGATGGTTGCTGTAATACAGATAATCGTGATTTTGGTAGACATGTAGTTTGTGTGGTTATGACTGATGTTTTTCTTGCTTTTTCCAAAGGAGCAGGAAATGATCTTAGCACACCTGGACCCGGGTTTTCAGGTTTAAAAGATGGTGATCATTGGTGCCTTTGCTTGTCAAGATGGGTTGAGGCTTACGATTCAGATATGGCACCAAAAGTAGTTCTTGAGGCAACTCATGAATCAACCTTGGAAATGGTAGATTTAGAAAAACTAAAAGAATTTGCTTATGAAGCAGATTAACTAATGGTGTAAATCTTTACGGGGATCTTCATCTGTTCCCCACTTTGATACAAATTCCTTTGTTTTTTTATACATTTCTTCAAAAGAATCCCACACATACAAAACAGGCTGATATTTTGTAACGTCATAAGGCCTAGTTTCCATTTCTTCGAAATTTGGAGTAAGATATTCAATTTTAGGATTGCAAACACAAGCTTCATTGTTTCCACATCCTTCCCCTCCCGTACAGGCGTGTTCCATCTCTCCAAAAGAAGATAATAATCCAGGACCTACTGATTTAACTTTTCCATTTTCACGACATGCTCCAAATTCAAGTACATACCAGTATACAGATCCCAATCGAGTAATAGCAGCCTCACTTTCCGTTCTCATGTCTGCTTGTCCGAATAAAATATTTAATTCAGCCCATTCAGATACGCCTAACATTGCAGTATGCCCGACTAATTCATGGACCACATCTGGTTCTGGAGTATAGAATGGTCTAGAGGAGTGTCTAATATATTGTGTTGAAAGAAAAACTTTGTTGGCTAATGCAGTATGGAAAGTCTTAGGATGTACTAATCCGCCAACAGGTTCTTGCCTGAATCCAGTCATACCTTCTAATGTTTGACTAACTTCTTGTAATTGGGGAATTCGGTCATTAGGTAAACTTAATTTTCTTGCATTGTCAAGGTATTGCTTACATGCATATGCTTCATGAACTGGTGCAATTCTTTCCATAATTGCAGCCCATACAGCGTCTTCATCTTCAGAATAAGGTGCATGAGGAATTTTAGTATTTCTCCTCTGTTCCATGGACATTTCATTCCATTCCAGCGCAATTTTTGCAATTTCATTTCTTCTAGATCTGTATCCTTCATCTTGGAATCCAGGATGGTCAGGATCGAGTTCTACGAAAACATTTCCTCCGACTATTTTTACAGCAGAGTTAGCCTCATCCGTTTCTTCACTTACACCTTCAGATGGTCCATGCATAGGGTATCACATCTAGCCTATTAGCACAGCGCAATAAATTAGTTGTTATGGTTAAGTTATTTATACTTTGGTAATAAGGCTTGAAATATGAGTGTAGAACAGGAAGATCGAACACTAACAATAATTATGATTTTGTCTATTATTGGTTTGATAGACTCAATTTATCTTTCTTACTTACACCATCTTATTGCCGGTGGCGGTGGATGCCCAACACAAAACCTTCCTGGTTTAGATTGTGGTGTTGTTTTGGCTAGTCCACAAGCTAAATTTTTTGGATTACCTGTAGCATGGTTTGGAGTTCTTGGTTTTATTGCACTGTTTGCCTTGTCTTTTGATCGATATTTGAATATGGATAAGGAAAGGACATATTACAATACATTATTATTACCTGTAACCGGATTAATCGGCACAGCATTTGGTACGTATTTGACATATGCCGAAGCATTTATTATTCATCAATGGTGCCCATTTTGTCTTGTAGCTTTCGGATTAACCTTGGGAGTAACTTTTTTGTCCCTAAGGATATATGGCAATAGTCTGATAAGTTGTATCGGAGGAAAAAATGGCGTCTAAACGAAAACGTAAGCTGGAACAAAAAGCATCTCGAGCAATAAATCAAAAAATGAATGCTCGCCGTGATGCCCTTAACGAAGGTTTGTGGAGATATGGGCCTCCAATTTTTGTAACTTTAATTTTACTTACAGCAATTTTCTTTATTTTTATTTATGAACCAGGAAATCCCAGTGCAGAGCCATGGAACTTGGAAGAAGCTGAAACAAATGAAATGTATAATTCAGAAGATTATTATGATGACGGTGTCACTTTAGTTGAATTTTTCAATTCCGAATGTGGCCATTGCCAAGCTCAGACTGAACCGCTCAAAGAGATTTATGCAAATTATTCAAATAAAATACATATGTTTTCGATAGGAGGATATAAATTGGGGAATGATCAAGATACTAAAAGTGACATAGCTAATTTTAAGTTTAAATATACACTTAATTGGCCTCATTTGTATGATAATTCGGGTGATTTAATGAGAGAATATGGATTTTCTTCATATCCTTCTATGATATTAATTAAAAATGGCGAAATAGTATACAGCCATAGCGGGAAATTAACTTCCGAGGTCTTGTCGGCCGAAATCGACAAATATTTGTAATAACCTATTAATATAATCTTGACTGTAATATTATAGGATGATTTCGAAACAAACATTTGCGATAATGCTTTCTATCTTTTTTGTTGCACCGGGTTGTTTGGATTCTTTTCAAGATGATCTTGATCCAAATAGTTTTTGGGGTGACAATTGTGAAGTCGTAATTGATGATATTTGTAAAAGTGGTCCTGCCCCTGATTTTAATTTGATAGATCAATACAATAATTCAGTTAATATGTCTCAATTCAAGGGTAAAATAGTCATTATTACCTTTGTTTATACACACTGTCCAGATGTTTGCCCAGCAGTTACTTTTCAAATGAAAAAAATAGCTGAAGAGTTAGGATCTGACTTTGGCGAATCAGTAGTATTTTTGACTATGACTGTTGATCCAGAAAGAGATACTCCTGAAAGATTACATACTTTTGCATCAAATTATAACGCATCTTGGCAATTTATAACATCTGATGCTCAATATCCAGTAGGAGCTATGGCCTCAGTTTGGCATGATTATGGTATTTTTGTTGATATTGATGAAGATGCCTGTTCAGGAAATGGACATTATATGGATATGGATAATAATACAGACACACCAGATGAATGCCATTGTAATGTTGGATTTACAGTGAATCCTTACAATGTCGATGAATGTATTGAAGATCCTGATTATGATAAGAGCAATATAACTTTTGAAGAAGGAAGTCTTGAGTCAGATATAATAAAAGCATTAGATTTATGGTCTACTGGAATTCCCACAGACGAGCAAGCAATGGCAGGCATCGATGTCTTAATATCGCAAATATTTGGACCGGATTGGAAATTTAGTGACATGAACAATACAATGCATTCATCTTCTGATTATTACAGTCAGAATCTGACTTTAGTTGAATTTTTCCATACAGATTGTTCCCACTGCCAAGCTCAGGTTTCAATTCTTAAAGAATTCCATTCTAATTATTCTTCTAATGTTAACTTGATTTCTATGGGGGGTTACAGCCTCGGATCAAAATTTGATAACATGAGTACAATAGAGAATTTCACAGTTGAGTACAATGCAAGTTGGACTTATTTATATGATGATTCTAATCAGATGATGCAATCATTTGGTTTAGGTAGTTATCCTAGTTGGATTCTATTTGATGGTGACCAAATTGTTAGCACATCTCAAGGTACAAAAACATATTTAGAGTTGGTAGATATGGTTGAAAATCATACGGCAGCTATAGTACCTAGTGTTGAGTTATCATCAATTCTTTTTTCGTTAGATCACTGGGCTCAATTTGATGATGAAGGTAATCGGCATGTATCTGATAAAGATATGATTAATAGTATAATTGTAGCTTTGAATTATGATTATGAAGAACCTAAAGATGAATTTGATAATTATGGTGTAAGTCATTCTTCTAAATTATATATCATAGATCAAGAAGGAAATATGAGAGTTGTTTGGAGAGGTTATGATTGGACTTATGCTTCAGTTTATCACGATATTGAATTATTACTTTAGTTAAGTAAGAGCCAAATACCCTCTTTTTTATTGGCTGTCATGACCTTACTAGCATTTACTGAAAGTGGTTTAGTTTTTTTTGATCAGGATTTTACTTATATTTCTATTATTTGCGCTTTTATATCTTTATTCTTAGGAATAATTCTTACTCAATCTGGTTTGGATAAAATATTCAATTGGGAAGGTGAATTAAATTTTATGACAGAAAAATTTTCAAAAACCATTTTAGCTCCTTTTACTGCATTTGGATTAATTCAAGTAACAATACTTGAAATATTATCAGGAATATTATCTTTATTAGGTTCTATAATGGTTCTATTTTTCGATAATGAATCTTATGGAGTTATGGGTCTTATTTTAGCAGCAATTTCATTAACGATATTGATGCTAGGTCAAAGAATATCAAAGGATTATGACGGTTCTGCAGCTTTAGTGCCATACTTTCTTTTGACTATGATTGGTCTTTTTATGTACAGTAATTAAAAACCACAAACTGTTCTTAAATCAGTTACAGCACCAGGAGAAGTTAGTCCTATTGCTAGGAATAGTACAATTAAGAAAAACACAGGTACTGCAGCAGTTCGATTTACCAGAGGTGGATCCCATATCATATGCATAAAGAAAGAACCAATAAACCATACTTTGATTGCAGCTATTCCAAATAGAATAAGCATAGTTATACCAAATGAGAACTCTTGCAAGATAGCTAAAACTTCTATGATTGTAAAAACAACTAACCATACAAAGACTTTCTTGAATCCCCCAGTATCTTCATCCGAATGAAGCCAACTTGGAAAAGCGTGCTCATGATGTTCTTCATGTTCATTTTCAGTTTCTTGTTCTTTGCTCATTATAACCTCAATACAAATAAAAGAAGGGGAATACGAAAACCCATACTACATCCACGTAGTGCCAGTATAAACCAAATAGTTCAATTGTGTCATGGTATTTTTCATTATATCCGTCCTTATTGGATTTAGCAATCAAATAGGCTAGTGCTATTAGACCGACAAAAACGTGAGCTCCATGGGTACCAGTAGTAATGTAAAAAGTACTGCCTTCTAAGCTTGTATCTAGCCAAAAACCATTCTCATATTTTGGAGCTATACAATGATGGCTTATGTCTTGACCTGCAGTTACGCTACAATGTTCTCCCCAAAAGTGGCCATTTTTCATTTCCCACCATTCGTACGCTTTAAGAATTAAAAAAAGAGTGCCCAATGCAAATGTAATCATTAGGTATCTTGTGGTAGCTTTTGGATTATTATTCTTGGCAGCGTATAGTGCCAAGACAACCGTTAAACTACTTAGAAGTAATGCAAATGTATTGATTACTCCAAATATTAAGTGACTTCGTATTATGTCTGCTGCAGGTACCCAACACTCTTCAAAATATAATCCACAATCAAGATCTGGACTATAATCATCCATAGAGGCTCTATACCTTAGATATGCACTAAGTAGAGTACTGAAGACCATAACCTCTGTAAGTAAAAACATCCACATTCCAAACTTACGCGTACTTATACTGGCCCAAAAAGGGTGATGCCCTATTATTTCTTCTCCTTCTTCTGAATCTTGGTTCCAATAGTCTTGTACCCACATCATAAATCCAGTTAAAACACCAGCAACTCCTAATATAAAAATAAACCAATAACCGTTATTTCCCTCACCATCTTCTCCACCTGCAGTTGCCATTACTAAGCCAATAAACATTATTGCTGCTGCAATAGAGAAAATGAAAGGCGCTATAGTACCATGGTGTTCATGATTATCGTGTTCATCACTCATTTAACTTCCTCCTCTGCTAGTCTAAGGGTTGGAATTTCTTTAAAGCTATTATGGGGAGGTGGTGAAGATGTTGCCCATTCAAGCGACCAACCATCCCATGGATTGTCTCCTGCTTCTTCTCCATTTTTATAAGATGCAATAACATTGTAAACAAATAAAAGTTGTGCGAATCCAAAAATGAAGGCCGATATTGAAATAAATTGATTTAATTCAGTTAGTGAAGCATCATATGTAGCATATCTTCTTGGCATACCTGAAATTCCAACATTATGCATAGGATAAAAGGCGGCATTAAAGAAAATAAAGGATAATGTAAAATGTAATAAGCCTAATTTTTCATTCATCATTTTCCCAGTCATTTTAGGATACCAATAATAAACTCCACCTAGGAATGCGAATATGGTTCCGCCAACCAGTACGTAATGGAAGTGGGCCACAACAAAATAAGTGTCATGGAAAGCAATATCTAATGGGATTGAAGCTAAAATTATTCCAGTAATTCCACCAATAGTGAAAGTAATTACAGTTCCTAGTGCAAAAACCATTGGTGTTTTCATGACAACAGATCCACCAGTCATAGTAGCTAACCAGTTGAAGATTTTAATTCCAGTCGGAATTGCAACTAGCATTGTAGTTAGCATTACAATAAATCGGAATAAAGGATCAGCACCAGTTGTAAACATATGGTGCCCATATACTACAAATGAGATTATGCCAATCGTGGCCATAGCATAAACCATAGAAGTATAACCAAATATTGGCCGTCTTGAGAAGGTAGAAATAATTTCAGAAAGAACACCAAACGCTGGCAAGATAACAATGTACACTTCAGGATGGCCAAAGTACCAGAATAAGTGCTGCCATAATATAGGGTCAGAACAGGCAGTTGTTCCCATTAGATCGCCAACACAACTTCCGTTGAAATAAAGGGTTCCAAATGTTCTATCAGCCATTAATAAAATTAAAGCAATTGTGAAAACAGGAATTGATAGTAATAATAGGAAGACAGTAACAAAAATAGACCATGCAAAGAGTGGCATTCTCATTAATGTCACACCAGGGGCTCTCATTCGCAACATAGTTGTCATGAAATTAATTGCAGTTAATGTTGATGAAGCACCCAACATAATTTGTCCGGCAACCCAAAAATCAGTTCCAGGGGTTGTTGCAGTCTCTCCTGAAGAGTAAGGCGTATATCCTGTCCATCCAACATCGCCAGCTCCTCCTGTAAAGTAACCCATGTATACTACCAAACCACCAGTTGGTAACAACCAATAACTCAAAGCATTCAATCTTGGAAATGCTAAATCTCTTGCACCAATTTGAAGAGGAATCAAATAGTTTGCAAATCCAAAGATGATAGGCATGGCAGCCATAAAAATCATTGTGGTTCCATGTATAGTGAATGTAGAATTATATTCTTCATAAGTTAAGAATTCACCATCTAGTCGAGGCTCAAATAGCTGCCAACGAATCAACAAACCTAAAATTCCACCAATAAAAAAGAAACCGAAACCAGTACAGATGTAAAGAGTTCCAATATATTTGTGGTCAGTTGTTGTTAGCCAAGGATAAATTGATTTCCAATAATCCTTTAAAACTTCTTCAAATGATTGTTCTTTAACAACCATTCGATTTCCGATAACAATTACAGATAGTGTGATTGCAATAATACTGAATGCATACATTATTTTCTTTGGTGTTGATAATTCGTGACTTTCAGCTACAATAACTGCATTTTTACCAGCTAAACTAAATGTTTGAGCATTCCAATAGTCACCAGAATTTCCATCTGCACCATTTGCATCACCATTTACTGAATTACCCCAAACATCAAATTTAGCAACCACAGAATCACTATTTGGGGCCGTCCAACTAAAATTCCATTCTCTAAAATTATTTCCAGCTTCGTTATGTGTTAAGTATGTAGTCCCTTCTGGTTTTCTTACGTTATCGTTAATTACATTCAATTCTCCAGTAGAAACTTTAATGAAGAAACCACCTTGATTTTCATTCATAGAATCATTATTGGGCCCTCCACTAAGATTTAGAGTTAGAGTATACGTTTCCCCAGCAGTAAAATTAGAAGGTAGAGTTAGGTTAAGAATAACATTTGAATTAGGATTATTTGAGTCTCCATCTCCAAGATTGTGACAATTACATCCATTGGCTACAACATTTTGTTCTTGAGGACCAGGTTCAATTCCATTTGGTGATGTTTCTCCACTTGGGAACGCAGATGCCGCAACTAATATAGATATTAGAAATCCAATGCTCAATATTTTTAAACTTTTAGCTTTCATTCAGCCTCTGTTATATACAAATCAGCTAACATTCCCGAATGTGTTTTTCCACAGTATTCAGTACAATATATGCTATATTTTCCCGGTTTAACGTCATTAGTATCAACCCAAGCTAATGTTTCAAGTCCGGGAACTGCGTCTTGTTTTATTCCGATTTCTACTATATAAAATGCATGCAGAACATCTTGAGCGTTTATATTAAATCGTATAATCATGCCATGTGGAATTTCTAAACAGCCTATGTTACTTGGACAGGCATTGAAATTCGATGGTTTAACATAATCGTCTTCATAATTGAATGTCCAAAACCACTGAGCAGCCGTCACTTCAATTACTAAATCAGTTTCATCTTCTTCAGGAACATCCCACAAATAATCAAGTGGTGCTAGTGAAATATAAGTTAACCATGTAACCAAGATTAAAGGAGCAATAGTCCATGTTAATTCAATAGTAACGTTTCCTCTTTCATGAGGAAATACTCCAGCTTTCAATGCATCTTTAGGTTCCGGATCACCATCTTTGTGTTTGAACATTATGATATTATAGATAAGCCAAACGAATACTAATAATCCTACAATTATAGACCATATCATCATTTGCCAGGTAATACCTGCAAAGCCCCCACTCGTGCCTCCAAAGTCATGCCAGATAGAGGGATTATCAAAATAGATTAAATCGTTAATTAGTGACATTTTGTTTCCTCAAGAAATTACGATGTTTTCTGCATTTAAGATGGGTTTATAAAGATACAATATCATCGGTATTCTTAGCGATTATTTTAGTAGAAATCTAGGTGTATTGCAACGTCTAGAATGATTATTGTAAAAAGGAGATATAGATAAAAATTTGAATATTTGAATAATTTCCAGGCATCATCTTCTTTTTTGTTCTTTAACAAAATCCAAGCGAGATAGCTAAAATATCCTGACATTATTAAACTTGTAATAGTAAAAATCAGACCTGTTTTTTCTACAATAGCCATAGTGAGATTAATTAATATCAAGGAAACAGAATATGCCATTATATGGTTTCTAGTAACATCTTCTCCTCTCACAACAGGCAACATAGGGATTCCAGCATTTCCATAATCCTTTCTTTTAGATAATGTTAAAGACCAAAAGTGAGGCGGTGTCCAAAAGAATATTATAATTAATAAGAACCAAGGAAAGGTAGATTCAAATTCGCCCGACGCAGCAGCCCATCCTATAACGGGGGGAGTAGCGCCTGCTAAACCACCAATAACAATATTCTGCGGTGTTCTACGCTTGAGAATCATAGTGTAAATACAGACGTAAAATACTGCACTAAATGCAGTAATCATTCCAGCTTCTTTGTAAGTCTTTAAAGTTATGAGCAGTATTCCTATGATAGACGCAGAAAGCCCAAAAATAAAGGCGTGATTTGCTGAAATTTGGCCAGCAGGTATGGGCCTTGTTTCCGTTCTTTTCATCAAAGCATCAAGATCTCTTTCATACCACATGTTAATGGCCATCGCGCCTCCACTAGCTAATGATCCTCCGAGTAGAACGATAAGACAAGTCCATAGACTGTCAGTGTAATCTCTACCTGAGTCGTATCCTTCTTTCAAATCATAAGTTAAGATTCCACATATTGCTGTAGCTTGTAGAAGAAGGACAACCCTAGTTTTCATTAGAATCCAGTATATTTTCAAAAGTGATGGCTTTTCCATGGTCAAATTTTCTTTCTCCGTATGTATCATTTAAGGCGTGTATGAAAAAGGTTGAAGGTGGTTTTACCTATAACCTATGAAAGGATAAAGATAATAGATCGTTTTCTCTATGCTTTGTTAGTGCGCTGAATTGATGTTGTCAAAATGAAATATATCGTCATTAAAACAAGGAATGTCAGACTTCCTAACAATGAATGTGTTAGCCCTATGCTATTTGAAAATACAGTTTCTGAACTATAACCGGCTGAAATTATGTACCAACCTCCTAAAAGTAAGTTAATATGATATAATGCTAAAGCTGAATGCATGAGTCCCGTAATCACAGAGTTTTCAATTTCTGATTTAATCTTTCTATTAGTCCATAATAAAATTCCAGAAACAACTATTGCAAAACTTCTATGAACAAATTGAATTAAAACCCCAACTTGATTAAATATGGGGATAATTTTACCTCCGCATAACGGCCACCCATCCATAAATCCAATACCACAAGCACTGCGATGATATCCACTAGATAAAAATGCACCTACAACAAGTTGGATAAGGACAATGAGACCTACAATCCCTACTATTTTTCTTATTTCATCTGTAGCATTTGAAACATAAATATTTTCAGGCAGTTTACTTTGATTTTCCCACCAATAGAATCCAACCGCAATTAGGCTACTTGTGAAAAACAAAGCTAAAGATAAATGCATGGCTACAGTCCATGGTGCATTGTCCATATCTACAGTTATAGCACCAACGATTGCTTGAAGAATTAAGAGAAATGTTGCAATAAAATGCAATTGATAAACGCGATTTCCTATCTCTTCTCTTAGAGACCATGCAGTATAATGGCTGTAAATCATAAAGAGCCCTATAGTTCCAACTAGAAGTCTGTGAAACCATTCCGTAAATATTTGATATGAAGTATACCGATGTTCAGCTCCTCGACTATCTATTTCCTCAGGGTGTTCTTCCCAGTAAGCAGCCTGTTCATCTTCTGATACATCAAAGGTCCAAGTCCCAAAACATTGAGGCCAATCAGGACAGCTTTCTCCTGCATCATTTACTCGAATCCATGCACCTGTAGCGATAATCAGTATTGCCATAACTGTTAGAAGGAATGGAACAATATGGGAGCGATACCAGATTCTCATATATCCTTTTACAATATTAGGCTCTTTATAGTTGTGTTCTATCGTTATATTTATATTAGAATTTAGAATAGTCATAAATACTAGTGCGCTACGGCATCAATATGTTCAGAAGGGCGTTAGCATTAACCTTGTTCAGCTTTTCAAATTTTAAAAGAGATATCTACAGAGGAAGGAGGTATTCCAAATTTAAGTTTTATCGCTTCAATAGTAGTATTCTTAGGATTGGCAATATTCCGTAAACGTCATGTCTAATTCGTTAAATTTTAATCGATTATCTGATTTCGTAGACGAGTGGTGGGACAAGTCAGCACTACCTAGTTTGTGTGAATTCGTTGAGATCCCGGCCTTATCGCCTTCTTTTGATTCGAATTGGGAGGCCAATGGTTACCTTGATGCTGCAGTTAACACATTTATTGCTTGGGTTCGTAGTTTGCCTTTGAAGGGCCTTACTGTTTCAGTCCATCGCTTAAAGAACAGATCACCAGTACTTCTAGTCAGAATCGAAGGAGACGCTGATGGTGATGTATTATTCTATTCACATTTAGACAAACAACCAGAGGCCAAGGGATGGTCCGAGGGAAAAGGTCCCTGGAAAGCTGTCATCGAAGACGAGTGGCTCTTTGGAAGGGGAAGCGTAGACGACGGATATGGAGGCTATGCTGGTGTTCTATCAGTATTAGCGCTTCAGGATCAGGGAATCCCTCATCCGACCTGCCGGTTCTTGATAGAAACTGGCGAGGAGAGTGGTTCTCCAGACCTGGAATTCTATTTGGATGAGATGAAATCAGATCTGGGTACTCCTGATCTAGTTATTGTCCTTGATGTAGGAGGAATGGATTATGATCGGTTGTGGATAACTCAGAGTCTGAGAGGAATAGTGGCTGGTACACTTTCCGTAAAGGTATCATCGGTAGGTGTTCATTCAGGACATGGTAGTGGCGTCATGCCATCTTCGTTCAGACTGGCTAGGCAATTGCTTTCCCGGATTGAGGACCAAGATACTGGCGAGATACTTCCAGAATGGTTGCATTTGGAGATTACTGACAAGATGAAAAAGGAATGTGCTCAGATCGCAGATATGGCTGGCGATTCACTTGATGATTTCCCATTACTAGATGGTGTCCAGAAGCAGGTTAATGGCCCTATGAATATTGTAATGACTATGAATCTTAGCCCAAGTCTTTCGATTATAGGGGCTGATGGAATTCCATCGATACGGGATGCTGGTAATGTCCTGAGGACAAACACTGATATCAAGATATCGATACGAACTCCTCCGGGTATCAGTGCTCATAAGGTCGCTGAAAAAGTTCAGGAACTTCTCGAGTCGAATCCACCTAATGGTGCTCATGTGGAGGCTAGGATGACTGAGGTCGCAGATGGTTTTCTATCTCCTGAATTACCCGATAAAATATCATCTGGTTTGGAGTCTGCCTGTCAGGAATTCTATGGTAATTCTTCAAGATCCCTTTTCATAGGTGGTACTATACCAGTCATGGCAATGCTTCAATCTCGCTATCCCGATTCCAAATTCCTTATCACTGGAGCTGGTGGACCGGGTGGAAATGCTCACGGTCCTGATGAGAAATTACACATCCCTACGGCTAAAAAAGTAACTAAGTGTATGGCTGCAGCGGTATCTTCTACAATTCGTAAATAGCCGAATTCCAGTACTATATTATAGATACAAAGCTGTTTTTTTAGACTATAATACTGATTTTAACGTATTATACTTCGAAAGCTGCTAATTATATATACTCTTACGGTTAGATTTGAACTATGAGCTTTAGCAGAATCTCAGTGTTAGCTGTATTTCTCATGATGGTAATGAGCGCATTTGTAGTAGTTCCTACGTACAACGTTGGGGCTGATACATCAGGCTGTATAGATTATGAGGATACTAATGGAAATGGGGCTTATGATGAGGGCGAACCTTGTCATGATGGCGATGGTAGTGGTGACGGAACTCCACCTGGAGAGGGTGAAGGCTGTATAGATTATGAGGATACCAATGGAAATGGGGTTTTTGATGTGGACGAACCTTGTCATGATGGGCCTGGATTTGAGATTGATTCTCAATCAGTTCTCGTAGAAATGATTAGTCTATCTCAGTGGGATGTTAATCTCGAAAGTCATTTTTCGGTTGAAGGATCAAATGAGATGCGTTATATGATTGCAGAGATGTGCGATATGTTGGTTGTAGTCCCTTCTGCTCCAAATACTATATCTCAGCCGTGTCTGGATGCATTTATAGAAATGATGACTAATGATTCATTTGAAGGTAGTGAACCTGATATGTGCGATGCATTTGGTCTAACTGATGATCAATGTGAGGATTTTACTTCCTGTCAAGAGGGCGGTGGTTTGAGTTGTATGAGAGTTATGGAAGAGCTTTGTGGCGACACTACTTCACCAGGACCTTATGATATGTGCAGCCATTGGGAATATTCAGATATGATGACAATTGTTGGTGCGATGTTTGATTATGAAGCCATTGCTTCACCTACAGAGGGTCAAGCAACGACATTTTTGGAGCTTATCGAGAATACATGGGGAAATGACCATTATCAGCCAGAGGACATTGCAAATTATGATGTTTATCACTTTGATATTAGTGATGAAGAGGTAGCTAATTATACCGTTGATATTCATGGAGTATACAATGAAACAACGGGTGAAGGGTTTGAGCCTACCTATGTATATTTGTATGAGGGAACGCTTGATTATCCTACTTCAGATGAAGTTCCTTGGATAGGAGGAAATGATAGAGTTTGTAAGTATACCAATGACACTGAAATGTATGTTGATTGCAGCAATTCAATAGGAGGATTGTTGGAAGTCGGTGCATACTCTATGTTTATTACAAATTCTTGTAATCATCAATGGGAATATAACGAATCTTCAGACAGACATGATTTTGTAGGTTATGATTGTCGATACGGATCTTACAATCTTTCAGTTTATAATGATGACAATGGTTCACATGTGGATGATATTGTTGGGAATATCTCAACAGATGATCCAGAGTTTATATTTGCCGAAGTGCATAAAAATCATAGAGATTATTCTGAAGAATTTTCCTTTTTCCCTTATTATGATACGCACAACTACCAGTTAACAGCTGGTGATGATACATCATATTTCTATTCTGATCAAGATGAAGATCATAATCTAATTGTTTGGTTGTACAGTGATTCTTTCGATCCCACTCAGTGGTCTGAGAATTTGATGTATGTTAGTTCAGGTTATGAGAATTATGACGATTTAGCAGGCTATGACTATAATCATAGCTATTTCAATATGTCTGAATTTGATCCAGGAACTTACGTGTTTGTTACAACTGGAATGCACACACATAGTAATGGTTCTTACAACGCCGGAGTTTATGCTAAAGATGAAGTTGCATTAGCTAGCTGGTCTGGTCAACTGGATGATAGTGATGACAGAGCTTATTTTACTTATGGACATCATGAATATTATCAGTATAGTGACCACGGCGATGATGGCGATGACTTTGGAAAATCTATATTCGATAATATTGAGGATTGGAGAGACGGCAGTAAAAGTGGAGTAGGGGCAGCCAATGGCATAGTGGCTATTTTCTGGGCGGCAGATGAAGCCGGTGTGTTCCACGGAGATAACAACAATCATTGTGAAGATGGTCACTGTGATGATAGTCATTGTGAAGACGGTCACTGCGGTGGAGACAGTCATTGTGATGATGGCCACTGTGGAGAAGAACATCATTGTGATGATGGTCACTGTAATGCAAGTGATGGAGGTCATTGTGAAGATGGTCACTGCGGCGGCGACGGCAATCATTGTAATGATGGTCACTGTGGTGATGGTCCTGATGAGGGAGAATGTCCTTTCACCGATCAAGATACTTGTGAGGAGTTACGATATATATGTGATACGGAAGGCGGTGATGGCAACTCTGTAAGATGTGGTCAGGAAGTTGCGCACTATTGTATGGAGAATGATGATCCTGGATGTGATGAAATCACGACAGCGTGTACGCCTCCAATAAATGCAGAAAACGCTTCAATTTGTGCAGCCTATAACGACTTTAATCATGATGCTTTTCATGCGGAACATGACGATGACGGCGGCGTATATCTTGACGGTATAGAAGGTAAAGAAACACCTCATAATTGGGATGATGAGATGGGAACGTTTAATCCAGAAAATATTGTCGGAGATATTATGCTCCATGATAATTCAAGTATTATGGTATCAAATGAGTTTGTTATAACTTTTAATCCAGTGGATAATACCTTATCTGAACATATTTTTGAAATTGTAGATGTTGGTGATGATACACGGGCAATGCGTTATCACTGTTGGTCTGAGCCTGGAATGAGTGGCTATGAGATGGAAATATCTTTTGATTTAGTAAATGATGGTACTGAAGATTGTGGTGACGGAGCAGATGAGCCTCAAGATATGGATGGTGATGGAATTAATGACAGTTGGTTTGATTGTAATGATCCAACCGGTACGCAAGTAAATATGGAGAAAACTAATGATGGTACTGAGGATTGTCCTAATGGAGCTGATGAAGGAGTTTATTTGGGTGATGAACCAGACTTCAATTTTACTTTCAGTGTATTACCTGAGTATGAAATTATTTCCTGTATTAATTGTACAGATTCTCTAATTTCGGCTGATAAAACTACAGTCACATTTACAGCCGACAATGATAATATTGGTATAGTATTTAGAGACGTAGTTACACAGCCGGCTTGTGATCACACAATTGGTATTGATGATGCAGCATATGCTTTTAATTCTGCTGAGTTAGATATTAAGGTTGGTGAAACTGTTTGTTGGCAATGGGAAAATACTTCAGAAGCTCACAATGTAATTGAAATCGATGTAGCATATGATGCAAGTTTGAATATAACAGATATAATGACTGGTTTCAATAGCGGTGCCGTATCTAATTCAGGAGATTTCAGACATACCTTCACAGAAGATGATATGACTCATTATTACATATGTGAACCACATGCACAGATGGGAATGGTTGGTAGCATTACAGTAGGTAATGGTTCCGAAGAAAAAGAAGAAATAGTTGACACTGCAATCGAAGAATCTGGTTTACCAAGCGTTAGTTTCATCGCAGGTCTTCTTGTATTAGTTGGCGCAGCAGGTCTACGCCGCAGAATCCACTAAGAAACAAATTCTAGGGAGCTGAAAAGTCCTACCTGATTTGTTACTAGCCCGTATGCTTAGTTTGTATAGGAATTATTTCTTAGACAAAAGTGTGAGCAGTTATATATACATACAAATTCGTCAACTATTATGAGCCTTAGCAGATTTTCAGTGCTAGCAGTATTCTTCATGATGATCATGAGCGCCTTTGTTGCAGTTCCAATATACAATGTAGGAGCTAATGAGCACGAAGGTGGAGATGATGATGGAGGACCGTATCTGAATGCGTTCCCAACCGGTAGTGGTGGGGATCCTTCAGATTATGAGATGAGTGTAGATACTAGTGAGGGAGGTGCCAACATTACAGTTGAAGCTACCGAACTTACCGACGGTATTTCCTATAGAATCGAGTGGGATATATCTCATCTTGGTGGTGGGTCGATTGCCGCGGGCGATTGGAACTTTACTCCTCCACCTGGACAGGTAAAATACTTCATTGGACCAGATATATTGAACGAGGAAGACTTTGATCCGGGTTGTTACGTTTTCACAGGTTGGCTTTTTGAGCATTTCCAGATATTGATTGAGATGGAATCTTGGGTTTTCACCTTGGATTACCCAATAGAAGCATGTAATCCTGATGATGAAGAATTTATTGTAAATGATGATAAAAATCCAGATTGTCATAAGAACTGGGTAGATAATGGACAACCAGTATGGTCACAAGGATGGCCTCATTATGGCCTTAACATTACAGTTGAATGGCCAGCAAATTCGGGTGACTTATGGTATCCTGAAGGAGGAGCTATTATTGAGAATCAAGAGCCCGGTCTTGGTCACTGGTGGCATTGTGAAGCTGATTACGAAGGTAATGGCGATTACGAAGGAGGCGGAGGCTTTGATGATTTGGACATTACAATAGAAATGATTGACCTTGCGAATTGGGAAGTCTATCTTTCAGCAGAGCATGATAAAGAATCTTCGGATAAAATGCGTGAAGATATTGCAATGTATTGTAAAGATTATGAATTTACATCTGATGATAATGAGGTGACTACAGATTGTTTAGATTATATGCATTATAGAGAGGATGCAGATTTTGATTGTCCTTCCAAAGATATAGACACTTGTAAAGAGTTGAAAGCATGTTACGATTCGCGAAATGGCGATGACTGGGGCCCTAATATGGTCTGTAACAAAAAAGAGTATGATGCTGGAGATCATGATAATATGGATGAGCTATTTGTCAACTTATTTGACTATGAAGAGGGCGTAACGACTTCCATCAAATGGGCAGACTATATGGCTGACTTACTTGATGAAGTAGACAACGATGAAGGAACATATGAGGTGGCAACTTACGGTACTGATTCACTAACTGTGGATGTGGCTGATAGATATATAATCACTGCTGATACACCTTATACTTGGATTACTAGTCCGTCTTTTATTTGTGGTAATGGAGATGAGATTCCGTTTGATTCCGTAAATGATGGAAATGAGTATTCATGGGATGATTATTGTGAAGATGGGGCTGATGAACAATGGTATGACAATTATACGGAAACAGATTATACTGATGACTGTCAACAATGGAATACAGCTAATTGTACAGGAGCACCAGTAAACTGGTTAGATTGCCATGATGGAAGTAAAGTTTGGATTTATCAAGTAAATGATAACAATCGGGACTGTCCAGATGGGGAAGATGAATATTACGATGAAATAATACGGTGGTATGCTGACATTTATCTTTACGAGGGCAGTTTTAATCCAGAAAACACGGATAATTTAATCGCTGCATCTAGTTATGCATGTGATTGGGAAGATTCATCAGATCATTCATTAGGTGTTTATTGTGGAGATAACATAAATATAGATTTAGAAGTTGGAGACTATACTTTAGTCACAGCAAGTAGATGCCCTATGATGTGGGATGAAGAGACAGATGAAAATTACTCAGATTGTAATACTGAAAAGGATTATTACGATCAAAATCATGGTGATTACAATCATACTATAGAAAACAGTGAAGGCGAATCATTCATTTCAGGTTCAGTTTTGGAATCTGCATCACATATGAATTTAAGTTCTGAGCATTATAATATTAGAAATGAGCATAGGGAAAACTTTGTTGTGTATGCATCGGAAGAGTATGAGGTAGGTACGGCAGGTTTTGAAGGTATGATAATGTCTTCACATGAATCATGCGAAGATTATGATGGGGATGAAGTGTTTGAGGAAGATGACTGTCGGGGAGAGTCGGCTTCAACTTATATTTACAGTGGAAGTTTTGATCCAACTAATCCAAAAGAAAATGTACTTTATGCAAATAATTACCATTCTCCTCAGTCTTTCTGGGGTGAGGACCATGAAGATTGCTGTTATACTATGCTAGAGGTTGACTTGGACCCAGGCTTATATTCTATTGTTACAACTGCAAAACCTTATTTTAGTAATTTCTATAATTCCGTCGTTAATTATAATTATGTAATGTCTAGTTATGATGGTAGTATTAATGAAGAATGGGATGGGCATTTTGATTCAGATAATGATAGAATTCATATGCCGTATGCATGGGATGTTTCTGAGCAGGATTATGATGATGAGTGGACTGAAGAATATATTGATTCTATGATATATACGGCCACAGAGTATAATCATGAGAATCTAACTGCCGACCAGGCAGCCGCAACCTTCGCCACTCAACTTCGTGAATATTTTACAGCATATGAAGAATGGGCAGAAGAAATAGATTTTGATGAGGATAATAGATATTATGAGTGCCCGTTTGACGACTTAGAGTGCTATGAGATAAAATATACCTGTATGCCTGACTTTGACGATTATAATCCAGAAAAGTGTGCAGAACGTGTTTATAGTCATTGTGAAGATTCTGACGACTCCGGTTGTGAAGTATTTACAGACGCTTGTAACGAGAAAGAGATTGAAGAAAAAATCTGTGATTATTACACTGAGGAAGTTGCGGAAAATTCAGCTAAACTGAATGGCATAATTGGTACTGAAAGTAATAATTTAGATCCAGTTTTATCTAATGAAGGGTTGGTTGGAAAACTCAATGATAATAATGGACTTTTACGTAGTACCTCTTCTATGCAAATTACTTTTGATGGCGTAGATGAAACTCTAGAGTCTCATGTTCTGACTTTACCATTTGGTAACTCAGATTACAAAGAAGGATATATTGTAAATGATGATAAAAATCCAGATTGTTACAAGAACTGGGTAGATAATGGACAACCAGTATGGTCACAAGGATGGCCTCATTATGGCCTTAACATTACAGTTGAATGGCCAGCAAATTCGGGTGACTTATGGTATCCTGAAGGAGGAGCTATTGCCGTAAATGAAGAGCCCGGGCATGGTCACTGGTGGCCTTGTAAAAGTGATTACGAAGGTAATGGCGATTACGAAGGAGATGGTGATTACGACGGTGATGGTGATTACGACGATAATCTCGTGTGGAATGTTACAGTAATACTTGCCGATGGTTATCAGATTGATTCATGTGATGGTTGCGGAGATAATGCTCAGATTGAAGATGGTGTAGCCACCTTTTCAGTAGATGACTCGGCAGCTGATGATGTATCAATTACTTTTAGTCAAATTCCGGAACCAGAAATTTTAGCAGAATGTGATGTTACAATTAAGGTTGATGAAACAGGCTATGCTTTCAATCCTAACTCAGTAAAGATAACATTTGGTCAAACTGTATGTTGGCAATGGACTACTACAGCTGAAGCTCACAATGTAGCACAAGTCGCTGAATCAGGCGAGACTACTTTATTGACTAATGGTTTTTACAGTGGTGAAGTTTCCAATACAACTGATTATAGAGTAACATTTGATGCAGCTAATGGTTATTCAGATAACACAACATATTATTACATATGTGAGCCACATGCAACTATGGGAATGGTTGGTGAAGTTGTCGTTGGTACTGGTTCTACAGATCAAGAACTTGCAGATGCAATCGAAGAATCTGGATTGCCAAATATTAGTTTCATTGTTGGTGTTCTTGTATTAGTTGGCGCAGCAGGTCTACGCCGTAGAATACACTAAGCATAAATACGTGGTAATTACCCTCTGTTTATGGCAGAGGGCATACCAGTAGTCAGAATGTATACTGACGGCAGTGGACACACTAGATTTGCCAAGATGCAGATTCCCGTCGAGAAAAAAACAGGCCTTGGTTCAGTAGGGATGTTTTCCTCCTTGTTTCTTAATAAGAATATACAGGATAATACAGGAGATCTTAAAACACAATTTGCACTTACGCCAGTACCTGATAATTTGAAAGGTGAAGGACCCAAATTAGCACATACTGCTCCAAGAAGGCAATTAGTTTTGACACTTAGCGGCTGTCTAGAATTCAAAAGTTGTGATGTTGCTGAAGAAGATGCAGAGCATAAGGTAATAATACGCCGAGGAGATATTTTGTTAGCAGAAGATTTGGAGGGAGCAGGTCATGTATGGAAATTTGTGGAGTCCAGTGATGGCAATTTTTATCCTTGGATTAGGTGCTATATTCATCTTGGTGAAGAATATGATCATTTTGTTTCACAACTGGTTCCAAAAAGTTAACTCTAATTTAATAAACTACTATTCAAGGCCTGATTATGTTTGATGATATTGAACCTAAAAAACGCTGGCAAGTAACAATGTTAGCTTTTTTTGTTTTCTTTATGATAATTTTAGCAGGTTTCTCTCCAGATATTGGCAGAGAGATGAGTCAGAGGGAAGAATTTTCTTATCCTGATAGTGATGTTTGGCAGGCTTCTGACCGAGCAGAAGAGAAGATGCCTGAAGAGTACTGGTTAATTTTTCAAATTATAATGGGAGATTCTGTTGATTCAACAGAGCACAATGTTTTGAATCTTCAAGTTTTCAGAGAGGCAACAGACAGAAATGACAATTTAAGAGCAGATACAGAAACAAGTCAGTATTTTGATGTAAAATTTAACTGGCAAATTCAAAAAGCTGAAGTTTCTACTTTGTGGGGTTTACCAGATACTGTTCGTGAGGTTATGAACAATAACACACCTGTCACATATTCAGTAGGATATTCTGGTTCAAATTATGGAAATGCTAGCTCAGAAGAATTAACATACATTCTGAATGCATTGTTCAATTTCCGTACTGATGATGGTTCATTTCCGTATCGAAATATTGTTTCTCCAGATTTGTGTGTAGTTTCTGAAAATGAATGTACAGAACCTCGTGATAAGGATGATTATCCTATTGAATATTATGCTCCAGCAGGTACACATTGGAAAGCTAAAGGTCTAACTTTAGTGGGTGAGGCCAATACAACTCGTCTCTACGAAGATTATCCGCGTCAGAGAGGTGATTATGAACACTTTGAATATTGGGAACAAAAGGTAGATTCTTACTATCTTGATCCTTTAAAGTCTGATGAGGATGTAGATTTCTATTCTTACCTTGCTTTTGGGCTTGAACTCGATGATCAAATAAATTCTACAGCACCTTTGATAGGTATCTCTTTCGTTTTGATGGTTTTGTTGTTATCGTTTTATTTCCGTAATATTGGCGATGTTATCATCAGTGGATTAGGTTTAACTTTGTTAATGGTTTGTATGATTGCTAATTCTTTTTGGTTAGGATTTCCACAAACTCAACTTGCAGCAATGTTACCGATTTTGATGTTAGCATTAGGTGTTGATTTTGTTATTCATAGTTTGACTAGATGGCGGAGACTAACATTTGAGAATCCAAATTACTCTACAGATCCTCAAACGGCTAGTTTTGAGGGAGCTTGGCAATCAATTCGAAGCTTATTTCCAGCATTGGGGGTAGCTACTCTAACAACCGTTGTAGCCTTTGGAACAGCTACTTTGAGCAATATTCCAGATTTATTTGAGTGGGGTATTCTTGGACCTATTGGAATCATTCAAGCATATCTGATAATGGGAGTATTTGCTCCTATTCTTAGAAGTTATTTTCCACCAGTACCAGTCTCTGAAGACATAAATGAAAAAGGATTAATCTCCCAAATTGGAGCATATTTTAGTATAAAGAAACTATCCACTTTTATGGAACGCAGATCACTTTCAATGTTAATTGTTTTCTTATTTATTACAATAATACTTTCTCCAATAGTTCTTGGCAATCCAGAATCTACTTTTGATGTAACAGAGTACGCAGACAATGATTCTAGATTTATTCAAACAGTAATTATCGGTCAAACAACTTTCACAGAACAGGGCGAACCGGGATATTATTTAATTGAGGGTGAAAATCTTGCTACATATGATAATTTAGTTGCAATTGATAATCTAGAAAATAAGATAGTCGATTACAATTTTAGTGCTAGATTTTTAGGTAGTTTACCATATATTGTTAGGACGCAAACAGCTCTGGCCCTTAATGTAGAAAATATGGGTTATATTCCGAAGACTGTTAACTTTTCAACAGGATTCCCTACTTCTGATGAAGAAATTTATAATGTTTTAGAAGATGTTTATACCAATGGCACTAGGAATCTGGATGGAACATATCATGTTTCACCGTCTGAAGCTAGAGGAACATATTTCCTTGAAGATGGAAAAATTACTATGGTCCGTTCTTGGTTCTTAGTTTTGAGGCCAGATGATATTTATGGACAAATGAAGGAACAGAAAAAGGATTTGGATGCAGCTAGTACAGATCTTAATTCAATGGAAGGTGTTTCGGTTCAAGTTGCAGGTTTGAGTTATGAGAGATATGTATATGTTTTAGAAATAACAGATAGTTTTCAACAAAGTTTAGGTATTGCAATTGCCTTAGCTTTCCTAATTGTATTATTTGTACTTCGAGATCTGAGATTGAGTTTGATAACAATTTTGCCCGTAGTTGCAATAACACTTTGGCTTAGAGGTGGTATGGTTTTAACAGGTACATCGATTAATTTGGTTACAGTTCAAATATCAAGTTTGGCTATAGGGTTAGGAGTTGATTATGCAATTCATATGGTTCAGAGAGTACGTGAAGCTCGATTTGATAATCCTAATGGAACAAAAGAAGAGTGGATGGCTGAGAGTTTAGATGAAACAGGTAATAATGTGGCGATGTCTGCTTTCACAGACTTTGTAGGATTTATGGTATTAACTTTGTCTATTATGCCTCTATTCGTAACATTCGGAATGATAATGGCAATTATGATATTCCTTTCATTTGTTGCAGCAGTTATCATGCTTCCAGCTTTGCTCTATAAATTTGGTAATTTGGAAGGCCAAAGACCTCCGTCTTTACAATCTAAAAACATTAAAGAATCAGAGCCTACTTTTGAGAAAAAACCCAAGCTGTTAAAAAAAATTAAGAAAAAAAGAAATCTAGATACACTTTAGAATCCACTTCGCTTAAATTTCTTGTCAAGTTCTGCAGGCGTGATAGTCATCACCGTAGGTCGGCCGTGGACGCATGCATAGGGATTGGGAATCGATTCCATTTCTCTTATCACGAATTCCATCTGGGCCATTGTTAGTTTATCTCCTGCACGCAAAGCAGAGTGACATGCTACAGTATACATCATCAAAGTATGTTTTTCTTCAGCAGTCTTCATTGATCCACTTTCAACAATATCATCAATTGCTTCTCGTATTCTATCTGGTTCAGAACCAGCTAATAGAGATGGTACACTTCTAATCATAAATGAAGAAGGGCCAATTTTTTCTGCGTCAAAACCCATTTTAGTAATCTCAGATAACATAGTCTCAAAAGCAGTAGATTCACTTTTTGACAATTCGAGAGATATAGGTTTGAGGAGATCTTGCTTTCCGACTCTCTTAAAGCGTGTTTGATCCTTCAAACGTTCATACATGACCCTTTCATGGGCTGCATGAAAATCAATGATGTAAAGTCCATCTAAGCCCATAGCCACAATATACTTATTTTCAATCAAAGATAGCGGTCTCATTGACGGCATATTAGTTTCAATTTGATCTTTTTTAAGTGGAACATTAAATTCTTGTTGAAAGCTATCTATAGAATTGAGAGTAGCTGCTTTAGTTCTTATCTTTGAAGTTGGTATTGCAGTACCAAACATAGAATTCATTTTTGTAGAATCTAAATTTACATTTGCAATTAGGGCCTGTTGAGCTAAAACATCTCTGATAATTTGTCTTAGTATCTTATTCATTCGTTCTTCGTTAGCAATTCTTACAACAGTCTTAGCAGGATGAACATTCACATCTACATCCTTTGATGGTATTTCTATGAATAAAGCTCCTATTGGGAAATGCCCCTCATGTAGTAAACTTCCATAAGCTCCTTTAATCGAATAACCTATATTTCTAGCTTGAATCGGTCTTCCATTAACATGTAAGTATAATCCGGCCATTGATTTTCTAGAAACTGCTGGTCTTGTCAAAAAACCTTCAATTTTCAATTCTTCAATTTCTCCACTTATCTCAATTAATTCTTTTGAAGCTTCTCGTCCTAACAAGATACCTATGCGAGTTTGTAGTTTTGAGGCTGGAGCTTCTATCAATTTTCTTTCACCATGAATTAAGTTGAATGCTACATCTGGTCTTCTTATTGCTTCAATTGTTATTATTTTTATGATATGTTGAAGTTCCGTTGCAACCCGTTTCAGATGTTTTGATCGCGCTGGCGTATTGAAAAATAAATCAGATACTTCTATTGTGGTTCCTTGTGGTGCAGCTCTTTCTTCTATTTTAGGATCATCGTTTCCTTCTATAGTTATTCTCGTTCCAACTTTACTTTCTTTTTGACAAGTCGTTATTCTTAGTCTAGAAACAGAGGCTATAGATGGCAATGCTTCACCTCTAAAACCAGAAGTCTTAACTTTCTGAAGATCATCAAATGAGTTAATTTTTGAGGTTGAATGCTTTCTAAATGCTAAGACTGCATCTTCCTTATCCATACCCATTCCATCATCTCTAACAACAATTAAAGAAGTACCTCCTTCTTCAATTCTTATCCATATATTCTTTGCACCGGCATCTAATGAGTTCTCTACAAGTTCTTTAACAACTGAAGCGGGTCTTTCAATTACTTCACCGGCTGCAATTTGATTAATTGTGTGGTCGTCAAGTACTTGAATATTCCCCATAGATTAAGTTCCATATTGAACCTGTTTATTATATTTTTAGCGATAGTAAACCTTAAGAATCACACATCTATGTAGTTACATGGACATTGCCCAGTTAAAACAGTATTCACAGTATTTTGGATTTGGATGTTTAGCACTTTATTTAGGTCTTCTTTTTTTGCCAGTAGCTACTGGAGATGAATTTAATTTTCCTGGATTCAAAGAAATTATTGCATTTATTGGAGCTTTTTTCTTAGGAATGTTTGTTTCAAACATGAAACACAAAGAATAATACAATTCTTCTAATCTAATTTATTTGGAATTTAGATTAAATAAATTCCCAAGACCTTTCAATGTTCCTGTAATAGATCCTATTAGTGAAACGCCATATTTTTCTGAAACAAAATGGGTTATGACCAAGTATATCGAAGCTCCAACTACTTGTAGTGGAAAACTTTCTGGTATCCCCATAAATCCAATCTCACCAAATTCATGTATGGCTTTCATCACAAGATAAGCTGCAAATCCGATTAATAATGAAGTAGATAGATTGAACATGAATTTGATATCAAGATTCTTAGTGGAAGCAAAGAGTGCATATCCAATTATTGTGGCCAAAATAATCCCAATGAATAGACCTGTAATAGCATCACTACTTTCCGTTCCTGCACCTATGAAAATGACGGTTTCAACACCTTCTCTCCAAACTGAAACAAAAGCTAGTAAACCAATTCCAAATGCCTCACGCGTTTCAATCGCTTTTTCTGCTTTATTTTCTAGAACTTCTCTAGTTGCGTGTCCTATAACGTGTAGAATAACAGTGGTAATCAGTACTGCGGCAATTAGATACAGAACGCCTTCAAAAAGCTCCTCATTCTTCTTTGAAAACTCACCAATAATAATCTCGAAGGCTTGCCAAGTTAACACACTAGCTATAAGTGCGAGTAAGACTCCACCCCAGACCCATTTAGCCATAAATTCTCTATCAGTTCTGTATAGTAGACTAACTAATACACCTATTATAAGTGCAGCTTCGAGAGCTTCTCGAAATCCAATCAAAAATCCAGCTTCCATGTCCATTTTTTTCACATCTGTATTATTTAGGTTACCCTAATTTAGGTGAGCCTAAAAAATAGTTCTATATATAGTTTAGGCTCCCCTAAATTTTTTATAAGCCCTCAACACCTCCTATTCATGGCTTCTATGGATGCATTATCTGAAAGCGCTGAAATGATGATTAAGAATATCAATGAATTAGCATCAAATGGTGAAAGAGTAAGAACTTCAGATCTTTCAACTAAGACCGAATTAAAACCTGCAACTGTAACTGAAATGATTCAGCGTTTAGGAGAGATTGGATTAGTGGATTACCAGCCATACCATGGTGTTCATCTTACTAAACAAGGTCAACACGTGGCCGATGTAATAGAACATAGATTCAACATACTTCAACGTTTCTTAACTGAAATCTTAGGCGTAGAAAAAGAAGAAGCTGCCGAGGTAGCATGTCGAATGGAACATATTCTTACGAGAGATGTTGAGAATCGATTGAGCAATTTTTTAGGTGTTGATAAGGAGGCAGAATCAGATTTATTTTGTCATAAGGTAAATGTTGATTCTGAATCAGAACCTGAATTTATTCCACTAACTAATTTCAAAGAAGGTAAAACAGGCAAGGTACGTCTGATTCTAGAAAAAAGCGAATTAACGAATACGCTTGAGCAGGCAGGTCTGTCACCAGGCCGTACGGTAATAGTCAAGAAGGCTAATGACAAATCTTATGATGTTGAGACTGAGAAAGGTTCTTTGTCTTTGGATAGTGACTTAGCAGCTAAGATAATAATACAGAATTAATGTCTTCCAAAGGCGTTCTTTACATCATTATTAGCGGACCTGATAGTTATCAACGAGCTATAGAAGGTCTCAGAATGGCTGAGTACCAATCTGGTGATGGAACTCATGGTGTAGCTATTATGCTACAAGGTGAAGGCGTTGAATGGTTACGTGACGGTGATGAAGATTATCGGAAAGAAATTCAAACTTCAATTGGTGTTGTACATGAATTAGGTGCAGCAGTTTTTGTTTGCGGTGCTTCACTTAATGAGCATGGATTAACAGCTACTATGGGTGAATATCGTTTTTTAAATTCCTCAGCTCCTAAGAGAATAAGTCAAGTAATAACTAAAGGTTGGCAGACAGTCATATTTTAGTATCAAAAAGACTATATTCAGGCCTCTTATGCAGGCATATTATAGTAGTCTGGAATCGTTTTGGTCTGCTAATAGGAAACTAAAAATGGGTACGAAGAAAGTAACAGACGCAGATTTTCAAGAGACAATCGAGGGCAATGATTTAGTTCTAGTTGATTTTTGGGCACCTTGGTGTGGTCCATGTAAAGCAGTAGCTCCTGTTTTGGAAGAGATTGCGACTGAGAATTCAAATGTTTTAATCGCTAAAATAAATACAGATGAGAATCCAAATACAGCCTCACAGCACGGCATAATGTCAATACCAACTATGATGATTTTCAAAAACGGTGAACTTGTTGATAGATTAGTTGGAGCCTTACCAAAACCAGCGATACTTCAAAAATTGGAACCTCACTTTTAGTTCCCTTTAAACGGCCGTCTGGCCCATAGAACAAAAGCAACTCCTCCTAAGCTAAAGCCACCCAATCCTGCAGCTACTACAGCATTTTTAATATTCCAAAAACCGTCTTCTTGAGTTACTTTGGTCTCCTGTTTGATTTCGAGTCTACTAAGATTAAATGCATGATATTTCATTTCAATGTAGTTATTTCCATTGTATGTTTGTGAGGGCTCTCCAAATTCTAATTTTGCAATGCAGGCTTGATTATGTGTATTCATGTTTACACCATCAGTTGAGCACGCGTAATCGCCGTAATTTGTCATATTCTCATCTACTTGATGATTTCCATCCCCCATGAATAATCTAACATTGATATCGTAAGGTACTCTTGGTTCCCAGAATTCCTCTAATGTTGCACCTTGTGTGGGCTTTAATCCAACAGCAGTCCCTTCTATACCGAATACCCAGAGATGCCCGCTACTTGAACCGTCAACATTGATTGAATATTCTTTCGTATTTGTATTAGTTCCCAAACTTTCTCCATTATCATTAGATCCGTCACCGTTTATGTCAACAGTCAAGTCTAGATTTGCAACCGTAAACCGATCTGTATTGACTTGAGGGTATGAAAGGATAATTTCAGCACTTGTTGTTCCGTTAGGTACGTGTAGATAATGTGTAGAATCAGTGATGTATGTGCCCCCACTTCCTACAAAGTATGCCCACTCTCCTTTCCACTCAGCTTTCAAGGTATCAGTGTACTCGCGATCTTTGTAGATGTGGCTAACACCATCCATACTATCTCTTGCGTCAAATACAGTTACATTTGAATTGTCAGGCAGGCCATCATTGTTGTTATCCACATTTCTTAATCTTTCGAGAGTAAGGGCCATTTGCACAGCATTTTTCACATCAATAAGTCCATGCCCTTGTCCCCAATCATGTTTACCACCGGTTCTGCTGTAGGAATCGTTAGCATTTGATTGTGCACCTTCTATATATCTTCCAGATAATTCCAATATCAATTCAGCTTCTGTAACCAAAGTATCTGTCCTTCCATACCATTCACCCTCTGAATCTATGTGGTCTTCGTAAAGATAGTCTGCAATGCCAAGGGATGGAGCAGCTTGGTACAGCAATGTAGCCACCCCTGCAATATGAGGTGTTGCCATTGATGTTCCCGAAATGGCCATGTAGTATAGATCATCATCAGTTGGTCGTTGAATTATATCGATTAAGGTCGCTCTTGGTGCTGTTGCCCAAATATTGACTCCTGGCGCACCAATATCAGGCCATGTCTGAGGTTTAGTCATATCACCTCTTGAAGAGAAGTCAGCTATTCCACTTCCATCGTGTTCTAGAGCTGCTACACCTATTACCAATGGAATGTTAGAGTAAGGATTAGTTTGCAAATCACTTCCATCTCCCCCAGAATTTCCAGCTGCGAAAACAGAAACAACATTGTTATCATAAGCTAAATTTAGAACAGCTTGTGAAATTGCATTTGAAGGATCATATTCTGAACCTGAGCTGCCCCATGAATTAGATGTTACACGTATGTTAAGCGGATTTGCATCAGGTCTCGAATGTTCATAGACCCATTCGAAAGCCTCTACTGCATTATCGATAAATGCAATATCACCTACCCCCATACCAATTAGTTTTGCTCCTGGAGCAACTCCCTTTTTCGCTCCTGCAGACGCATCACCATTTCCTCCTACAGTCCCAGCACAGTGAGTACCATGGCCGCTAGAAGTATCTGAATTTTCAGCTTCGACCCAAGTTCCACTTCCTCGCTCATATTTGTAAGAAAGTGTTTTTCCCTTATCATAATCAAAATCAGGATGACCTGCATCGACACCTGTATCAATTATTACTGCAGCCACCCCAGTTCCATCAATGTAATCATGTTGATGGAATTGATCCTCCACGATCTGTTCATTCTCATCGATTATTACGGTTCTCCATGCTTCTACAGCATTTATTATTCTCGTAGTATCTTGCATATGATATTCCATCTGAGAATTATGTTCAATCCAACTCACATCTTTTTGTCTACTTAGAAACTTGATTTGCTCGGAATCTCCCTTTCCGTAAAATCCATCTATAAATTCGAATATACTGATTATTTCTATTCCGATTCCTTCAGCTGTTGCTATGTGTTCTTCAGTCAAATGCGGTCTATACTGAATAATAAAATCAATTTCCGTATTACTATCATTACTGTTCATCATCCTTATTATATTTGGATGCATTATATTTTCATTGGCTGAGGCTGAAGTTAGCATCGGGCTAATCAAAAGCAGTGCGATTACAATCAAGGACCTCATACGTTCCATAATCGGTTTCTGATTTGGTGGAATAAAAAGTTTCAGTTGCTTAAAATTCTGACTTTTGCATCCATCAGTTCTTTCATCAGTTCATTACTGTGTTCTTTTGAAAGATAACTTTTCAGAATATAAACTTCATACATTTTGTGAAAACTGCTTGCTTTTATTTCAACATGTTCTTCTAAATCTTTGAAATTAACATTAATCAATTTGCTTAAAGGAATTCCACCACTTCTTGGTTCACCAATTATAATTTGATTAATATCATCCATACTTAGATTTCCCCCCTCCATAACAAGATGATCGCCGTATATCATAACCCATCTTCCTTTTCGAGTAATATCTTCCCATGCAGATGATGCATTCAAAGGAGGCCCATTTTCATCGACTACCATTTCAGGGTTATTAATCCATTCTTCATCTATCCATTTATCATCATTTAATAAAATTAGAACTGGTACCCAATCTTCACCATCCCAAAATTTTGCTTTTTCAGTCAATTCCCCTTTTTTAACATCCTCTATAATTCTATTCATATCTATAGGGCCATATACTTCGTCTTCGACTTTAATGGGAAATGTCTTATCTTCTTCGGTATTGCTCATTTTGCCTCATAAATATATGCTTTATTTGAATCTAAATCCGGTATTTCCCCTAATTTCCAACCTGGGGCGGTTGTTTCAGCATAATAATAGCTTATCTCATTAGAAGTACCTTCGTTAAGTATGTAATGCACTCCAGAAGCTCCATCTATATTTATTCCTACTGCGGCATGACCATATCCTTCCCATGCTTCAGGAATTAAAATTATGGCAGCTTTATAGTTTATAGCTTCCATTAATGAAATTAATAATGCAGAAGTATCTTCGCAGTCTCCAGTTTGATCTATTAAAGTTTCAATAGGATATCTTGGATATTCACCTACACCGGCAGTTAGATTATCTTCACTATATTTTAAGGATTGAACAAAACTTAAAAAGAAATTAACTTGCGTTAGATTATCAAAATCGTTTTCTTTAGAAATATCATTTAATCTTCTTGCAATATCAATAATGGCTTCTTCGTCTGATGTTACAAAATTCAGATAGTCATCATATTCTTTTACCAAATGAGATTGTTTAGTAAAATAGGAGTAACGATTTGAATCAAAATTGTAGTTTATTTGATATTCTATTGTGTTAAAAAACCAGTTGTATGATTTAAAATATCCAAAATTGTAAGCTTCGATATTCAAAAAAAGTCTAGCGTTATTCTCTTCATTCGAATAATCTAAATTCCCATCTAAAGTTCCATTTTTGCCTAGTTCCCAAGATTTAGTAGTTAAATTATAAGTTATATTTGCATTATAACTTTCATTAGAATTACTTATATCAAATTCTTCAGGATTTCTAAATTTATAGTACATTGCAATGATTGTGAAGTTATGTTCGGCTTTATTATCTGGTATGTTAAGTTCAAATTCAGCGTCTAGAATATATTTTTCTTGCCATGGAATAGCCCATGGTTTGTTATTGTTATCAAAGCGATGTATTTCTTTAGAATCTTGTAATAAATAAATTATTACAGGAGCTGTAGTTTTACTACTTTGTTTATCATTAAGTTCAATCCATTCAAAATTAAACTTTAAGGCGATATCATTTAATATATCTAAATCAACATCATCATTATATCCGTCATTATCATCATCCAAATCTTTATTGTTTCCTATTCCGTCTAAATCATTATCATAATATTCTTCATAATCTTTAGGGAATAAATCATTTGTATCATTATATCCGTCATTATCATCATCCTCATCTTCATTATCTCCAATGCCATCTTTGTCAGTATCTTCCCATTCATCTGAGTCATTAGGAAAAACATCTTCGTTGTTAGGAACTCCATCAAAATCTTTATCATAGAAATATTGGTTTATTCCTATTCCGATTAAAGCTCCAATAATTAGTATTGCTGGTAAATATTTATCTAAAGCCATTTTAGAGACCTAATAATTTAGGTAAATCTCTCATATATAAAAAAGGTATTGCTCCAGCTTTTTGTAGTTCTTTTGATGAGAATAAATTATTTCCAATTCCATATGCTTTAATCTTAGCACGCACTGCTGCAGTTACTCCCGTGACACTATCTTCAATTACTACACAATCTTCTGGTTTAAATCCCATTTTTTTTGCAACGTAAAGAAATAAATCTGGTGCTGGTTTTGGCAACTTCACTTCAGATGCAGTAAATATGTTTTCATTGAAGAAGTTATATAATTTAGTGAGTCTTAGAGCATGACGAATATGCGTGGGTTCTCCATTTGAGGCAACACATATAGGGATCTTTATATTTTCTAGCATTTCTTTTACCCCCTCAACAGGTTTTAATTTTGACTCCCAAGAATCATTAACTCTTTGGACTAATTTTGGAAGCCAGTCATCAGGTACATCTTTACCTGACATTTCTTTCATTTTGTAAATTACACCATCAAGTGTTTTTCCTCCAAAAATTGCGCTAGCTTCCTCACCAGTCATTTCAACACCCAATTCTTGTGCCATTTCAGCAATTATTTGGTTGGTAATAATCTCACTGTCAACCAAAGTTCCATCACAATCAAAAATAATGCATTTTACTGGATTCTTCATTATTATTGTCACTAATAGGCCTTCACATTTTCACATTTCATTATTTCTCTTAGAAAAGAAGTGGCATATGTACCTTTATGTAACCAAAACTTGAAGATAGGGTCATTGTCATCAGTTATCTTCCATTCTAAATTGTTTATTTTCTGGCTTAGAGGTCTGTACATGCCTAGTGATGATAATTCAGGTATTTCTCTAATCATAAAATCTTCAAAATTTATATCCTCATCTTTCATAACAAGTCTTTCTAATTCTCCCTGGATTCCATTTGTAAAATTACTATGGGCTCCTGGTAAAAGCCCAACAACCCATGCCTTACCTTCTAGACACCTTTTTTCTAATTTCTTTTGATTTTTTTCTGTAACTTCAATAACACGTCTTTGATCTGGTCCTCCATAATTATCAATAGGAACTATATTATCACCTATCAAAGGTTTATGAATATCAAATCCTTCTTTTATTCTAAAATCCAAAACTCTATTGAATATTAAGCTTTGATATCCATGTACTAACATTTTAGCTAAATTTTCAGGCAGTTGTCTTATCGCCCCAATATAATCATCTTTATTTCGACTCAAATGTCCGATAAGTTGCCTTTCAAATAGTAGATGTGGTGGATATTTTTCTATTGCAGCTTTCCAATCTTCAGTTTTTTTTAAAAAAGATCTACCATCATGCCCTGAACCTTCATTATTTTCAATTGTTAAATAATCCCAAACAGCTTCTTTGTAATTGCCTTTTACAATTTTTTTACCAACTAAATGTGTAATAGGACGCATTACCCCAAATCTTTGTATTCCAAAGTAATTTGGGAAGAATCCATCTAATTCTTTTATTATGTTCATAATATTTTTTTTAGGTTTAATTGTGTTTGATATTTTAATTTTAAATTTATTTCCAATTAAATTGCCCAATCTTATAGGCTTTGTACTCATATGTTTAAATTCTAATTTTAAATTTTCTAGATTAATTTCAGCAATTTTTTTTTGATTAGATCTAATTGAGAAATATTGAGTAGTTAAAGCCCGTTTATCTTTAGTACCGGCAAAACTTATTGCTTTTTGACTAATGCCCAGTAATTTGGATAATTTTTTCACTAAGACATGTTTATCCCAATTTTTTGCAGTTATTTTAACAATGGCATGTTTCCCATGTTCTACTTCTTTAGTCCATATCCAATGAGATTTTTCAGTTATTTTAATAATTTCATTAACTGTAAAGTCTTCTGGTAATTTACGAAGTTTTCCTTCAATACCTTTTGATATAGACCGATATTGTTCTTTTCCTATCTCCGGTCTAGCCGGTAAAATCATAGTAATTAAGCTAGCTTATCTCTAATTGTTTTAATATCAGAGATAATAGTCTCCACAGCTTTTATAATTGCTTTTTTTGGAGCTCCTTTCTTAGTTCTAACGTAAAACTTTGGATTGTCTAAAACTATATGACCCATATAGTAGGATGCATAGTCTACATCAGGATTAGCTAAGGTATGGTTCATTAAGGGCCCTAGTAGCGTTTCATTAGTTCCACGAACTTCAATTTCGAGTTCGTTTTTTGTCTGTTTTATCACGCTAACTTCCATAGGATTGCGCGGACTCAGGGGGGTGTTATAAAGATTGGGCAAGTATTACAGCTTCATTTCGTATTTTCTCTGAAGCATCAGTTTTAATTCCCAGAGGAGAAAATATACTTGAACTCGCAAAACAACCCAAGTTTTGAATACATTTTATAATTTTCATTCTTTTTGGCGTCTGTCCTATTCCTGCTATTCTTGCAATATCATTAATATCATGCAAACCAGGTGGTCCTTCAGCTTCTTGTTCTAAAGTTTCTAATATCTTGCCTAAATTGCCTTCGGTCTCTTTTGGAACAAAGTTAGGTTGAATTATTTTTTCAAGCCATAATGGACCGCTTGCCCCCTCTCTTTCTTTATCTTCTATTTTCATATTTGTTGTAATCCATTTTAATTTAATGTCATTTTTATTTATCAATTTAACAAAAACACGAAGATGGTGTCCTTCCGAATAGCACAAAATAGGATCAATTCCTTTATTAAATTGGGAGGCAATAGTATGTATTTTCCCTAGTAATATTCGTATTCCTATTTCTTTAGAAGCTACTTTCTTCATTGACATTGCACCATATCGTTTTTTACAAATAGAGGGCTTAGCACCACATAAAACTGCAGTATCAGTTGCCGCTATTCCCAAAATTCCATTATGATTAACGGCATCTATTGCGGCTTCTAAATATGGTGCAGGCGTTCCAAATGGATCAATATCAATCCAATCGTAATTATTTTCCTTTAGATGTTCTTCAACGTATTTATGATGCACTTTAGCTTTTAAGTTATTAAATTTCAAATTTTCTTTGATTGTCTTAATTGCCAGTTTTGAGGAATCACAGAATTCAACTTCTATGTTTGCCTCAAGCATTAATCGGATACCTCTTATTCCGGACGCTGCCATTCCGTCTAACATTTTTCCTTTAAAATTAAATTGTTTTGCAAAAGCAACATGTAAGTCTCTGCTTAATTTCATTGAAGGATTGTAAAAGACGCCTTTAATTTTTCCAGGACCTTTCTCTTTGCCTGAGATGTGAGCTTTGAAAATTGCTCTGCCTTCTTGTATCTCTTTCAAACCATTCCAGTTTTTAGAATACTAACAGCCTTCGAAGGAAGTATAGCTGAATTAATAGGTGTTACTTCTAAAGTTCTAAGATCATCTCTTTTACGTATAGATTGTAATAGTGGGTTTCTTGATCTTTTATGCATTGTAATTAGCATTGGTTTACCGCATTTTAGAGCTTCTTTTAATACTGCACTAAATTCTTTTGATTCTGATACTAATTTTCCTACCTCATCTACTAAAATTAAATCACATTCTTCAATTGCCTTTGCTACAGAATTAGTAGCAATCCTATTCACAGCATCAAGTCTTATTCCTAGTGGTGTTGACTCAGGATTTCTACCTGGGACTTTAGGTTTTACATCCCATCTTGCAGAGGCTGATAATTCTTCTTCACCAGTAATATAATCTTTAAGATTGTAACCTATTAGTTCTCCTTCTTCCACAATAGGATGTGTGGTAAATCCACCAATTTTGAACTTATCTTCAATCATTTTAGCTATTCTTAAAACCGTTCTGGTTTTTCCGGTACCAGGTTGGCCTGAGATAGCAACTTTTACAGGAATCATTGCTTGGCCGCCATAATTAGCATGCAGGTATAAGAATATGTCTCAAGGTCTAATTTAATTTGTTAACCTCTCTGGACAGTTTTTTCGCCTTGAACAATTGTTGCATTTTCCAATTCTTTTGTGATTGCGATGAGCCTCCATACGGCCCTTTATAATATCGTTCATTTCGTCTAATTTTTCAACAACTAATTGCTTTAATTTTGAATCCCACATAACTTTATGTGGTTTATTATCAAAACCATATCTTATTTGCCCATAATCTGGTTTTTGATTGAATGCTTCTTCTGAAAGTAGACAATAAGCTCCAATTTGTAAAACATGACTGAAAAAAGGTGCTTGAGGTCTTCTGCCAGTTTTAACTTCTACTGGAATTCGCTGTTTACCTTCTTTGATTATGTAATCAGGTCTGCCTGCAAGATTATGGGTGTTTGATTTTAAAACCGGAGTTTCATCAGTTAAGCCATCTGGAGTTTCAATTTTTTCTTCACCCAATTTGTAATCATCACGTAGTTTGTCTATTTTTTCAGTAGAAATTAAGAGACTATAAAGAAAAAAAGAAGCCACTAACATCCATCCAATTCCAATAATTAGTAAAATCACACCTAAATTTTGTTTTAAACTATCACTCGAAAGCCAAAGAATAATTAATGCAAAAGTTACAACGGCCATTATCATTCCTATTACAGTCAATAAGGTCGTTGAAGTTTCTCTTGATCTTTCTTCTTCAACTAATAAATTTTTTAATGAAGCCCCGATTTCTTTATGTTTTTCAACCCCATAGTTTACTTCTTCACCCTCAGCATCTATTCCTTTAGAATCTAAATACCAAGATAAAGGGCAATAGCCGTATCGCTCCATTTCAGAAGCTGAAATAATCTGCTTGGGCATGGGTTAAGTCCGGAGTTGAGTCCTATTTTGCTATATTGCAGTCTAAATTAAAACTTGCTATTATTAAAAATTAAAATATTGTTCATGCCATGCTAGATTTCCATAATCTGCAATTTTATAACTATAAATCAAAGTTTGTTTTTCTTCATGTTCCTTAAATTCTACAATAATCACGAGATTATATTCATCAGCATGAGGCCCATCAAAAACTAAATAGGGTATTTTAACAGATTGTTTAGCATTTAAAATTCCAGGATAATGGGTTTCTGTTTCTAGCATTTCAGTTCCATTCCAAACGGAGCTCTTGACTTTAAGATCAGTTATTTCTTTAGTTCCCGTGTTACTAATTTTAGATTGAATAAATAATCCTGAATAGGAACTGTGATACACAGTATCCATTTCAATTTCCGTTCGTGGTAATATATATGAATAACAAACAAAAATGATTATAACTGAAAGTATAGCTGCAGCAAATTTGATAATTATTTCTCTTTGTTCGCCTTTAATCATAGTGTAGCTCCCAAGGATGCAATAAAACTCAATCCAGGTTCAGGAATAATATAGTGTTTTTCATTATTTCCTAATTCAGTGTCCATTCCATTTTTCTGAACACCCAACCAGGTTGGTAAAATATGATAATCGCCGATGCTCTTTACACGCAAGTCCATCATTACTGCAGATATCTCTAATGTCACAGGACCCATTTTTATTTCACCACCTATTGCAAATGATAATTCACCACCTTTTGCATTAGCTAGTTCAAAAATAGGATATAGTCCAAAGACTTGATTGGGAATAATTTCAACATGTTCGACATCATTTGCATGAATTATCATATAATCTAGATAAAATTGAGGTGTGGCTGGTGAATTTGTTATTTTTAGATACGCTTTTTCAATACCATGGGGAGAATCAATAATATAATTCGTACCTTCTAATCTCATAGTGGTATTATCACCAACATTTATTACATCCATAAATGTTCCTGAATGCCCCCCTGTATACCCTTCATCAACAATTAATAAAACATCTATTTCAGGTGAGCTTGTAGTAACAAATACATCTGGAAATCCTTGAAAAACAAAAGATTCATCCATATCAAATTCAATATTTGGATCAATTCCCATATGGAATGAATTAGGGACATCATGTACGATAGCTTGAGCATTTTTCCAATTTCCATAATCACGGTTTGCAGTTTTAACCCATATGTATTCCATGATTCCACTCCCCTCATAAATTATGTCAATTTGCTTTCCGACAATTATATCTGCTCGTAAATCATTTGGAACCTCTGAAAAATAAACTTCATTAAATGAAGGTCTTGTTTGATTATGAGTTTTAAGAAATGCACTTCCAATATCTCCTGTTTGATGAATATCAAAAATAGCATCTAAATCTCTATCTTTACTTTTTCCAGTTTGAAAGAAAGCATCGATATTATTATTTTGCCCAATATCATCTAAAAATAGTTGAATAGCAGTTTCATTTATTCCTCGGTCTAAATCTAAATTAAGCCAAGGAGTCACAGGTGACCAATCGCCCAATTCTAAGTTAATTTTATCAGGTTCACCAAATTGGGCTAATAATTTTGCAGAGGTTACAGTTCCCTCTAAATACAGCCTTAATGCACTTCCATCATCAGTTTCTTTTAATACAATGCCATGTGTCCAATCGGTTTTTAATTGAGAGATATCTCCTGAATCAATACTTAAGATAATTTTTGATGGTGCGCTCGTAGAGCTAAAATTAACTTCAATATTGTCACTTAAACTTACATTTAATTTTAGTTTTTCAGGCAGATCAGGCACGGCCAGTTCCAGTTTAGTTTTTGAGATGCTATCTTCAATCATTGCATAAATAGATCCTAATTCTTTATTCGATTCGACAGTGATATTGCTAATTATGGGACTGTCTTCATTATCTTGTTCTTCTAAAAATATTGAGGCATCTAAATCAAAATTTTCAGGCAATTCATCAATTCGTAACAATACACTTTTATTTGCAAAATTATTAACATCAATTAATAGGCTTTGCATTGCCGGTTCGTCATTGTTAAAATCATCCAAATCAACATCAATTTGTGCACCTTCGCCGTCAGGATCCCAAAGCCTGACGCCTATTGTCGGTGAGACGCCTCTGATGTATGCCTTCATACTCATATCCCCCTCATCAGACATATCTAAAGTAATACCTTCAACCCATTTCGTTTCTAAATTAGTAGCATCTCCTAATTCAATTTCAACGGCGACATAATCTATATCTTCATCTGCAGTTATATTAAAATCAAAAAGGTCTCCGTAAATATTCATGTCTAGATTCATACTTCCGGGTAATTCAGGAATCATAGCTTCAACACGATAGGGGTTTTCATTTTCTACTTCTTCTACAATTAGATATATCGGCCCTACTGGTTTATTAGTACTAATATTTACAGTTCCATTTAATGTCAAATTTTCAACTGTTGCATTTAAAATTAAATCAGCCTTGAGTTCTAGATTAAGTCCTATTGGTATTTCTTCAATAAAAGCTGTAACTTTAGGACCGATAATACCTTCTTCTTTAAAAATAATATAATCTGCAGTATCTCTATAATTAAAATCTTTTAATGTTAAGTTTAGATCAATTTTATCCCCTTTAGAGGTATAATTTACATCTACTGATTGAGGTAAACCATTTAGGAGCATCCTTGCCCCTAATATAGTTCCATTTTCAACATCTTTTTGGCTAGACCAGAGACCTTCAACCCATTTTGGTTCTTCATCTAGTAAAGTAATGTTTCCCTTATCAACCCAAGCTGTAATTGAGACTTCCTCGTCTATATTATACAGAAACCTTGCTACAGTTTCGAATGATTCAACATTTGTAACTAGATTTATAGATAAACCTGCAACAGCATCAACTAAAGTTTTCCCTACTTCAGATAGCGCTTCAATAAATTGAGCTATATCTTCCAAGTCATTTACCTCAGTTACGTTATTGCTAATAATTCCATTCGTCTCAATAATGGGTACAGCTACTACAATTTCTGCTGGTAAAGAATCAATAAAAACATATGCATCTAATCCTTTATAATCTTCTTCATAAATAGTATCATCAATAGCGCCTACTTTGAATTGAACTGGTTGTCTATGATTTATTCTGAAGTCAGCTAATTCACCACTTCCATCATCATCTAATCTTAGAGACTTAAGCCAACTTAAATTTCCAGATAAACTTGCAGTTTCGTTAGGAGTTCCCATTTTATTTTGGTATAACATTACAGAACTGCCATTATAGTTGGTTTGATTCCAAATCCAAGAAGTAGCTTTTCCATTATTCGTTACGTTAGTAATTGTGAAGGTGAAATTGAACCAATTATCTGTAATTAATCTTAGATCTCCACCCCCGCTCACAATTTCAGCAGAACCAGGTAAATGTTCTAATTTTAAACGCGTATAAATGCCACTTGCAAAACTGGTAAAGGTAATGTCATTAATAATTTCATTTCCTTCATTTCCTCCAGCATAATCCAAGTTTCCATTATCTATTCTTAAAGTGATATTACTAGGAATATTGCTTAGACTGATATTTGCCCAGTGTGTTGTTTCACCAGAATTATCTATTCCTTCAAAATATACTCTAAACGGTTTTTCGCGTATTGGGTTCATTGCTAGAGATATGTTTGTAAGTCCTTCTCTTGAAAAGAAGCCAATGTCCCCCATATTTGTTATTTTAGCACTAAAACTGTAGTCTAAATTTTTCGAAGAAACAGAACTTCGGTTATCGGGAGCATTTGAGTTCAAATATGCAGATTGATTGTATATTGCAAAATAATCATCTCCACTTCCATCCTTTAATTCTAGGTATTTGTCACTAGTTAAGAATACAAATAGCTCCTCAATATAAGTAGGCTCATTTTTTCGATTACGCATAATTATGGATACTTCACCATCACCTTCGCCGATAGTAGACTGCAGAACAGCTTGTGGTATCGATCGTAATAAATCACCAATGTAAACAATTCTTCCTGCAAGTCCCAAAAGTATATCACTTATGAATCCACCTACTAGCGAGCTATCAAGATTTTCAGTATCATCATTTACTGGAATAGTAGATCCTCCACTTTCATCCAATTCTAGATTTCCCTCTAAAATAAAATTTGCAGGTAGATTTTTAATTTCTAAACCAGTAAATAACTTGTAATCATGATCGTCCCATGAAGGTGCACGTCCATCTTCGGTGTAATATTCATAATCTCCATAAATAATTGATTCAATGGGTTCGGTAGCATGAAATTCTACCACAGTCCAATTCTTTTCGGAGGTTGATTCATTTCTAACTTCTAACCAAAAAGAGGCTTCAGGCATGTTGAGATCATCTAAACATACTTCACCACCGGTTTCATCTATTCTACAAACGGGAACACCTGTGATTTCAGCTAAGATATGGGAGAGGAATGCATCTGTATTTTCACCCGGGTTTGTGTTATATTCATAATATTCAAATACTAAATCGAATTTTTTATTTGGTTCATCTGGATTATGCGTTTCAGTAGGTGGTGCATAAACTTCTATAGAATCTCTTTCAACATTATTTTCGATTGTTTGGGAAACAATTCTTATTTTTAACTCATGAGGTATCTTTCCTCTTGGATTTTCTAAATCCACTTTAAGATATGTAATCTCTTCTAATGCATCCCCTGGATTACTGGTCGTGCCTTTACTCCAATTATATTTTAGATATCCTATTGCAATTTCTAAAGAATCAATTCCGTTATTCAAGGGATCACTAGTTTGATTATTCATAAGAAATGAAATTTCATAGGGAGCATTTACATAATCTACATCACCGGGATTTATTCCAATACCTTCATCTCCTAATCCAATTGTAAAAATAAATTCTTCAATAATTACATCTAGGTTGTATTCATCAGGAATTTCATTTGGTGGAAATCTACTATTTACTCCCCAAACATAAGTCTCATCATCGTCATTATCATTAGTATAAGTTATGCCTCTAACAATGGCAACATCTAGTGTTTGATTGAGTTCTTGACCAGGTATCCGCTCAAATTCGAATGCAATTCCAACATTAGCTTCAAGTCCTACATCTCCATTAAATGGATTAGCATCAGTTTCATCATTGAGGAGGTCATTGATAATAGGTACTAATCGGACCCTGATATCATCCGTATCGTCATCGTTCACATCGATTGTTTCCCAAGCCGTATCACTTTCATCAAGTAAATTGAGGAAAGTGAGAATTATACCCAATACGCCAGTATCTGCCGGATCAGTCAATATTGATGCAAACCATGCATTAATCAATGCCGTAGAAGCCCCCCATAATGTCGAAACTAGATTGGCTTCAACGACACCTTCTTCACAAGGTTCATCAGGTGGCGCCCCGTCTTCACATCCTGCTACATCAATTGTTCCATTTCCATTTGCATCATAAGCCCAATAAATTAGATATGTTTCGGTAAAAATTGATAATGCAGTGTCAAGAAATGAATCTTGATAAAAATCAGTATCTCCTAACATGGTTTCAATAATATCAACTCTTTCAGGGTTTGGATCGTTTACGGAGGTTGCCTCTAAACCTCGATTTGCGTAATCATATACTATTTCTTCATGATCTATGTTTGCTTTTACATTTTCACTTTCATCTTTTCCATTTAAGATAATTTCTCTATTATCTAGCAAAGAAAGATCTAATACATTTCCTTCATGAATAGATCTAAGAAAATTTAATTCTTCTACTATAGTTTCATTTATTTCATCGTTTCGTTGATTTATACTTTGGAAAAAAGTATCTAATTCTTGAGCTGTATCGTAATTAGTTCCAATTGAAGGCGAGTCTGATGATGTTGGAACTAGGACCACTTGAAGAATCATTAAGGTTACTACTGAAATAGTAATGATTCTTTTTTGATTCAACAGTCTTAAAGTATCCTTGCTCATTAATGTTATTGAGAAACCATCTCTATAAATAAGGTCTTAGTTCAATAATAGAGTGTTTTTATATAGAGAATCAATTGCGATATGAAAATGGATAATGAATCTTTGCAAGATACAATCGCAGATGAAAGCAGTTTTAAGGGGGAAACAGACGAGAGTGAATTACAAGCTTTAGTTTCTAAATTAAAGACAAATATTTTGATAATAGGAAGTGGTGGTGCAGGTAATAATACGTTAATTAGGCTGTATAAGGAAGGTATGACTTCAATAGAATTATTGGCAGTTAATACAGATGCTCAACATTTATTGAATACATCTATTCCTCATAGGATGTTAATTGGTAAGCAATTAACTAAAGGATTAGGCGCAGGTTCAGAACCCAGTATTGGTGAGGGCGCAGCTGAGGAAGCGCGTGCAGATATATTGGAAGCTTGTCATGATGCAGATATTGTTTTTCTGACAGGAGGTTTAGGAGGAGGAACTGGAACTGGTTCTCTTCCAATTATTGCTAAATTAGCTAAGGAAAGAGGTGCATTAACAATTGCAATAGTCACACTACCTTTTAGTAATGAGGGTGCTCGACGTTCTAAAAATGCAAGAATAGGGCTTGAAAAGTTACGTAAATCAGCAGATACAGTAATTGTAATTCCGAATGATCGTTTACTTCAAGATAACATTTCTCAATTACCACTAAATTTGGCATTTCGTCAAGCTGACGAGATATTAGGTAACGCAATAAAATGTATGACTGAAATAACATCACATGGTGGTTTAGTTAACATAGATTTTGCAGATATGCGTTCAATTATGGATGGCGGAGGAGTGGCCATGATTGGAATGGGCGAAGGTCAAGGAGCTACTAGAGCCTCAGATGCAGTTACTGCAGCATTAACATCACCACTTTTAGAGTTAGACATAAGTGAGTCTAAAGGAGCTTTAGTTAACGTAACAGGTGGAGATGATATGACCCTTCAAGAAGCTCATGAAGTAGTCAGAGAAGTTCATAGTAAGATTAATAAAGATGCTCGAATCATTTGGGGAGCTTCGATTGATTCTACTCTCGAGCATCAAATTCGTGTGATGCTTGTAGTCACCGGTGTCAAATCTTCTCAGATATTGGGACCACTGTCGGGAGATGACGAAATTCAAAGCAAATACGGCATAGATTTCGTACAATAGCAATTATGAGTTTCATAAACAAAGTATGGAAAACGCAGCAAAAGCTTGAGGAACGTTTTAAGCGTATAGGCAGAGGGCAGTATGGCCGTGTTTTACGTTTAGCACGTAAACCTACTACTGAAGAATTTGTTAAGAGTTCGTGGGTTGTGGGTATTGGTATTGGGATAGTTGGCCTTATTGGTTTTGTGGTCTATTATATTTGGCTTAAAGCTCCACCAATTTTATCAGATTTATTAGGACTATAGATATTATGGCAAGATTTATTGAAGAAAACGAAGAAGAAGAAGAAATGGTTGGTCCTGAACCATCATCAGACACAAAGATTTATACAATGAAATCACAAATAGGACATGAAAGGACTGCAAGTGAACGTCTTGCAGATAGAGTGAGACGTAGCGGTGCACCAATCTTTTCCATTTTGGCCCCACCTAAATTACGAGGCTATATTTTTGTAGAAACCAATAGTCCAGAGGCATTACGAGACAATTTGAAAGGTTTAACTCATGCACGCGGTATGGTTATGAATAAAGGTAAAGGATATGGGCGCTCTAAAGAACCAGATACTTTTGGGACTACCAGTCTTGAAGAATTAAAACCTCACTTGACACCACCACCTGCCGTTTCAGGAATTGAAGAAGGAAATATCGTTGAAGTTATTGCAGGTCCATTTAAGGGTGAAAAAGCTAGAGTTCAACGTATCGATCAGTCAAAGGAAGAAGTCACAGTTGAATTATTCGAAGCTATGGTACCGATACCAATCACAGTCCGTGGTGATCACGTAAGAGTATTAGAAAAAGAGGTTAATTAATGGGTGAAAAAGTAGAAGCATTAGTCGATGCAGGTAAAGCATCAGCAGGTCCACCTTTAGGTCCTGCATTAGGTCCATCTGGTGTGAATGTTAAGCAAGTTATTGAAGAAATTAATTCTAAAACAAAAGAAATGGCAGGTATGCAAGTTCCTGTTAAAGTTACAGTATCAGATGATAAAAGTTTTACAATTGAAGTTGGAACGCCTCCTGCATCTTCACTTATCAAACAGATTTTAGAAATTAAAAAAGGTTCTGGAGAAGCTGGAACTGTTGTGGCGGCAGATTTACCATTGGAAAAAGCCATTAAAGTTGCTAAACAAAAGGGTCCAAGTTTGACTGGGGGAGACATTAAGGCTATGACTTCAGAAATTCTTGGCGTTGCTAAATCAATGGGCCTTACTTGTGAAAGCAAGGATCCCAAAGAGATTCAGGCATCAATTAAGTCAGGCGATTTAGATGATAGATTTTAATAAATAAAAGTTATATCTTCTTCTTCTATTTTCCGTTTACAATAAGTACATTGTATTTGTAAAGTTTCTTTATTTAGTAGTTTGAATTTACTATCTACATATTTTTCATTATTACATATACAATTTTCATTTGGGCATTGTACTAATCCCGTAATCAATGAAGGAATTTCAATCTTTTTTTTTTCAGATACTGCGTAATTTCTAATAATATTTACAATTACATCGGGAGACAACAATGCTAGTTTTTCTATTTCAACTTCATTTAACTCGCGGTCTTCTATTTTTATGATATCTTTACGTATTTGAATTTTGCTTTGAACATTAATCAATAAACTAATAGTAGTTCCAATCCTACTTAGGTCTAGAATATCCAAGATTTTTTTTCCACGGTCGGCTTTGATATGATCTATAACCGTTCCATTTCTTATAGGTTGTACTCGAAGTAAATTATTCTTCATTATTTACCTCCGATTAATTTTTCTAGTAAAGCCATTCTTACAGGTATTCCGTTGAAGGCCTGTCTAAAGTAGGCAGCATGTTTTGTATTATCTACATCTGTGCTAATTTCCCCAACTCTTGGTAGTGGATGTAATATCCTCATTTTAGGTTTTGCATTTTTTAGTACTCCTAAATCAATTTTATAATTTCCAGCTACGATTTTGTAATCTTCTAAATCAGGGAATCTTTCCTTTTGAATTCTTGTTACGTAGAGCACATCTAAATCACTGAGTACTTCATTCAAATTCTCGTGTATTGACCAAGGGTTATCTAACTCATCAGTAACATGTTCAGGCATCGCTAGACTTTTAGGAGAGATAAAGAAAAATTTGGTATTAAAACGGTCAAGAGCCTGTGAAAGAGAATGTACGGTTCTTCCATATCTAAGGTCACCCAGCATTCCAACTTTTAGACCCTCTATTTTACCAATTTCATTATTAATAGTGAAAAGATCTAAAAGCGTCTGTGTTGGATGTTGTCCCGCCCCATCTCCTCCATTAATTATGGGCACTTCTGAAACTTCAGAAGCCAATTTTGCAGCCCCTTCTCTAGGGTGTCTAAGAATTACTGCATCTGAGTATCCAGCAACCATTCTTATTGCGTCCGTCAACGTTTCACCTTTCAGGTGTGATGTTGCAGATGGATCAGCAAAACCGATACAACTTCCCCCCAATCTTTGCATGGCACTTTCAAAGGATAATTTGGTTCTTGTTGAAGGTTCAAAAAAGCATGTTGCAAGTATTTTCCCGTCTAAAGCCTTTGATTTTTTATTTCCTTTTGCAACAGGTAACAATTCATTTGCACGTTTCAAAATGTCCATGATGCTTTTTTTGTTTAAATCTTCTATGGACACTATGTGCTTCATGGTCTGCTAACGAAGGGGGTTTTTTAAATTGGCTAATGGGTTGGACATGTGAACAACACCCGTTTAAACTGGCCTGATTGTGAAATAAAAAGATAGTTGGTGTACCTTTGAAAACTTTTGAAACGGTTGATGAAATTATTGAGTATTATTTCAAGTCTAGTAGTCCTTTCCGAAGTAAGATATATGTAGCCTTAGGTTCTCTTTTTGTAGTTTTTGCAATAATAGGTATTTGGATTCCAGGTTGGCCTACTGTATCATGGGCAGTTCCTGCTGCTTTTCTTTTTTCATTATCTAGTGAGAAGCTCTTTCGCTGGACTCTTACAAATGATTTTTTTGGTCTTGCATTATTTACTTACTATTCAACAGGTAAAACACTTCCATTTCATGTTAAAATCATTATAGCTTCTTCTATTTTTTGCATGTCGATTATTTCATCGTATTTTGTATGGCTGGTTTCAACTAAAGGAAACGGTGAATTAACAAATCCTTCTTCATGGGATGGCGCTGATCCTGGTTTTGGTGCAGGTACAATTATTGTTGTCGGGTTAGTGGGTATTTGGTATGTATTATCCCGAGTTAGATCAAGATAGTTGTCTGTTAATTGTATAAACCCATTACTTGTAGCAAATATTGTGACAGATAGTAAGAGGAAACACAGGCATGGAATTTACCGCCTTTATGCACCAATATATGATCGCTTTATGGCACCTTCATTTGCTGATGGACATTCCAAAATGTATGCCCCATTGAATCTGAAACCTGGAGACTATGTTTTGGAAGTAGGAATTGGAACTGGAATCTCACTTAAGCATTATCCTGATTTTATGAAAGTAGAAGCTATAGATTACAGTGAACCAATGTTGAAAAAGGCTAGGCAAAAAATGGGAAGTGGAGAAATCTCTGCTGACATTACGATTAAACAGATGGATGCTCATAAATTAGAATTTGAGGATAATCAGTTTGATCATTCAGTAGTAGCCCATACTTTAGCGGTCGTAGCAGAACCAGAAGTGGTTCTCAGAGAAATGAAACGTGTTACAAAGTCTAAAGGATTGATAGTAATAGTAAATCATTATAAAGAAAAGAAAGGGATACTTGGCAGTGCATGGAATCCTTTCCGAAAACGGTTAGGTTTGGGAAAACATGTTAATTTTAAGGGTTTAATAGAAAAATGTGGTTTGGAATTAATTAGTGAAGAAAAAGTTAACCGTATACATTCCAAAATGTTAGTTTGTAAATTATCTTAGTTTAACTTAATTTATGTCTAATCCAGTTTATAGTATCTCTAACAGAATCTTCAATTGCCATAGGATTCCATCCTAGGACTCCTTTAGCTTTGCTAGAGTCATAGTTTGTTATCTTCCCCATATATTCTTTTACAGTTTCGGAAGAAATTCTTGGCGTATAACCAAATAGTGCTTTAGTTGTTTCATATCGGGCAAATAATTTCATACGCCACATTGGTAATATTTTAGTTGGTACTTTGATATTGGGATCAATTTCTTTTATTATATTCATTAATTGAAAACCATCAACACATTTTGTACAAAGTATGTGCCTTCCTTCAGCATGGTTGTTTTCATAAGCAAGAATGTGACCTAATGCTACATCTCTAACATCAACATATCCGAAAGTTTGAGGCGGTAATACATTCAATTCGCCTTTAAGAATTTTATCAAATAAAAAAGTACTAGGTGTATGCCGGTGAAAATAAGGTCCAATAACTGCCGTTGGATTGATAACTACCATATTTATTTTCATTTTCTTAGCATAATCCCATGCTCGCTTTTCAGCTTCAGTTTTTGCATAGGAGTAGGGATGTTTCGACTTAAAGTTCCAATTTTTTTCAGTTAAGGCTTTTCCATTTGGCCCACTTCTTCCAATAGCTGCAGTACTAGAAGTAAATATTATTTTTTTAACACCTGCATTATAAGCTGACTTTAGAGCATTAATTCCGCCAATAATAGAGGGATTGATTATGTCTTTTTTAGGGTCTTGGGCCCAGCTCTTGTATACAGCAGCCACCTGAAATAATCCTTCGATACCATCCATTGCTTCATCAATTGTTTCAGGTTTCATTAAATCTAATTCAATAATATTGGCATTCAAAGATTCTAAATTTTTAGTTAGTTCAGGATTATTTAGGTCCCTAACGGATGCTTTTACATTATATCCTTTTTCAATTAATAGTTTTGTTAAGGTATATCCTACATGCCCATTTGCGCCAGTAACTAATACATTCTTTCCATCCATTATTTGAAGAGATGTTTTCTGTAGAATTTTAATTCTTTAATAGATTCAACTATATCATCTAAAGCACGATGAGTTTCCATTTTAGGAGGTATTTTTGCATTAAGTTCAGGATTCCATCTTGTTGCTAGTTCTTTTATTGAAGTAACATCAACTACACGATAGTGCAATCTTCTTTCAAGATCATTCATTTGTGCGTCTAAGAATCTTCTATCTGTTCCAATTGAGTTTCCGCATAACGGAGGTCGATATTTAGACCCTAAATGTTCATTTAAGAAATCTAAGGTTTGAATTTCAGCTTCTTTAATGGTTATTTTACTTTTCTTCACTGTATCCAATAGACCTGAGCGATAGTGCATTTCATGTACATAATCATTCATTTTCGATAAAACTTTTTTATGAGCATGAATTACCAACTCGGGTCCTTCAGCAATAATATTTAGTTCAGAATCAGTAATAATTGTAGCTATTTCGATAATACGATGTATCTTTGGATCTAATCCCGTCATTTCTAAATCGAGCCATACTAATTCTTGGGCCATAATTCAGGAGTAAGAGCCTCTTAAATAGAATTTGTAGCGTTAAAGTCCTATAGCCCTTTCTACGTGGTATTTTGTGGCATTTTTTGACCCTGTAAAGTTTACCGAAGATGCGGTTATTAGTCTTAAGAAAGAGTTAACTGATCGCACAATAATTGCAGCTTCAGGTGGAGTAGATTCCACAATTGCAGCAGTCTTGGCCTCTAGAGCTGTTGGAGATAATCTTCTTGCCATATATGTTGACACAGGATATATGCGTCTTAATGAATCTGAATTTGTTTCTTCTATGTTGGAGGAGTTAGACGTTAAGCACAAAGTAATTGACGCCTCAAAGCGATTCTATGAAGGATTACAAGGAGTTATAGATCCTGAAGAAAAACGTAAGATTATCGGAGAATTATTTATACGAGTTTTTGAGGAAGAAGCAAAAGAATATGGTTGTAAATTCTTAGTTCAAGGAACTATTGCCCCAGATTGGATTGAATCCGGAGGGGGTATGAGAGATACAATCAAATCACATCACAATGTAGGTGGATTGCCCGAAGATATGGAAATGGAGATTTGTGAGCCTATTAGGGAGCTTTACAAAGATGAGGTTAGAAGTCTAGCTGAATATCTAAAAATTTCAGTATCTCAAAGACAACCTTTCCCAGGCCCTGGTTTGGCAGTTAGAATTATGGGTGAGGCAACACCTGAAAGAACAGAAGTGGTGCGTCAGGCCTGCTACATTGTGGAGGAAGAACTGGAATTAGCTACCAAGGCCGGCCAAATGGAGATACCTTGGCAATATTTTGCAGTCTTATTGCCTGTAAAAACAGTAGGAGTTCAAGGAGATGTTCGAGCATATGGAAACACGATTGCAGTTCGTGCCGTTCAAAGTTATGATGCTATGACAGCCCAAGCACTTGATATTCCATATCCCGTTCTTAAGAAAATCTCCGAAAGAATTACACGTGAATTAAAATCTGATGTTAATCGGGTTGTTTATGATATAACTGACAAACCACCAGGCACTATTGAGTGGGAATAGTTGGTGCCGGGGGCGGGGTTCGAACCCGCGGCCTTCGGATGTCCCAGGCATAGCCGGAACTATTATTACCCTATGAGTCCGACGCTCTACCAGGCTGAGCCACCCCGGCTCCTTCGTGGTTGAATCATTAGGGGTTTTAAGTTTAAGTTTCGGTGATTCTTTATAACATCCCCTTAATCCACGCAGTGATGGAAGATTCAAGTTTTAAGAAGTCGACGCCGAGCACAGGTACCTATGATCCAGTCTCGTTAGAGACTGATGTAGCTGAAAGATGGCGCAATAATAAAACGTTTGAGAACAGTATAGAGCAGCGTAGGAATTCTAAACCTTTTACCTTCTTAGAAGGCCCTCCTACAGCTAATGGAAAACCTGGAATTCATCATGTTTTGTCCAGACTTTACAAGGATATGGTTTGTAGATGGAAGACTATGGAAGGTCATTTAGTAGAGAGAAAAGGCGGTTGGGATACACATGGTTTGCCGGTCGAAATTGAAGTTCAGAAGAAATTGAATCTTATGTCCAATGAAGAAATTGAGAATTATGGAATGGAAGCCTTTAATCAAAAGTGTAAGGAAAGTGTCTGGACTTATGAAGAAGCTTGGAGGGAAATGAGTGAGCGAATGGCTTTTTGGGTTGATATGGATAATCCATATGTTACATTACATGATGAATACATAGAATCGGCTTGGTGGTCATTGAAGCAAATGCATGAAAAAGGTCTTCTCTTTAGGGGACATAAAGTTCTTCCATATTGTCCACAAACAGGTACAAGTTATTCAACACATGAAGTTTCACTTGGCTACAAAGAGGTTGCTGAACCTGCCGTTTACATAAAATTCCAGCTCGTTGATGATGATGCTTCAATCCTGGCTTGGACAACGACTCCTTGGACTCTTCCTGGTAATGTGGGACTTGCAGTTGGATCTAATGTGAAATATTGTCGCGTACGCATTACTGAAGCACCTTCGGGGAGTTGGGAAGGGCGTGGTGGTTCTGAAGTCGGCGAAGAGTTAATCCTAGCTAAGGATCTTTTGTCTGATGTCTTACGTCATCAAGTTGAAGTGATTGAAGAATTTTCTGGATCTGAAATTGTTGGAAAGGCATACTATCCTCTATTTCCTGATGCAATAGACCGGGGTGATTCAGATACAGCTTGGACGGTTGTATCTGCAGATTTTGTTACTACAACAGATGGTACTGGCGTAGTTCATACTGCAGTAATGTATGGTGAAGATGACTATGCCCTTGGTATGGAAGTAGGATTTCCTGCACAACATACGGTAGGAATGGATGGCAAATTTATCAGCGGAACTCATGATTCATTAGATGGCCGTTATGTGAAAGATTGTGATTCAGATATTATCAACCTTCTAGAACAAAATGGGAGACTCTACAGAGAGCATATTTACACACATGATTATCCACATTGTTGGCGTACAGACCATCCTTTGCTGTATTATGCAATGGACAGTTGGTTTGTACGTATGACTGCAGTAAAAGATAAAATCATAAAATATAATTCAGAGGTTGAATGGGCACCTGAATGGACAGGTACGGGACGTGTTGGCGAATGGCTTCGTAATATCAAAGATTGGGCTATTAGTCGGGAAAGGTACTGGGGTACGCCAATTCCAGTTTGGATTTGTCAAGATTGCGATTATGAACATTGTATTGGTAGTATCGAAGAAATGAATTCAATGAAGACCGAGTCTTCTCCATCTCCTAAAGAACTACACAGACCGTATGTAGATGACGTAAAACTTCATTGTAGTAAGGATGATTGTAAAGGAGAAATGGTTCGTGAACCCTATGTTATGGATTGTTGGTTCGATTCAGGTTGCGCTTCCTTTGCTCAGTGGCATTATCCTTTTGAGAATGAAGACAAATTTAAGGGAAGTTTCCCTGTAGATTACATTTGTGAGGCAGTGGATCAAACACGTGGTTGGTTTTATTCACTTCTTGCAGTTTCAACGACAGTTTTTGATAGTATTTGTTATAATAGATGTCTTTCCTTAGGTCATATTTTAGATAGTGAAGGAAAGAAAATGAGTAAATCTAAAGGAAATGTAGTCAATCCTTGGGACCATTTTAACAAAGAAGGAACAGACGCTATTCGTTGGTACATGACTACGCAAAGTGCGCCTTGGAATCCTATGAATTTTGATCCTAAAGGCGTAAGAGAAACATATGCGAAGATGTTCTTGACGTTATGGAACGTACATCGTTTCCATGCCGATTATGCAGTTTTAGACAATTTTAATCATAATAATAAATCTACATTTGTGCCAATTGATCAACGTAGTCCACTTGATCGTTGGATCCTTTCAAGAATTTCAACAGTGGCTCAGGATTATCATAATCAGTTTGAGTCATGGGAATTTCATAAAGCAGGCCGTGATCTTGAGAACTTTGTAATTACAGATCTTTCAAATTGGTATGTACGTAGGTCACGTCGTAGACTTTGGGATGAAGCTGATAGTAGTGATAAACGAGCTTGTCAGCATACTTTGCATGAGGTTTTGTGTACTGTCAGTAAACTTATGGCTCCAATTTCACCATTTATGTCTGATAGAATATATCATGACCTTACTGGTGAATCAGTTCATATGGCAGATTGGCCATTAGGTTCATCTTTAGTTGAGAAGAATCTCCCCCCACAAGACCTTGATTTAGAACAACAAATGTCCATTGTCCGTACACTTACTGAAACAGGACGAAGAATCCGTGTTGAGTTCAATCGTCGTCAACGATTACCTTGTAAAGTTGGTTGGATTGTTGGAGGTCCTGATTTATCGAATTTTAATTCAATTATAGCTGAAGAATTAAATGTTGAACATTTAAGTACAGAAACGAATCTTGATCGTTTTCAAAAAATAGAACTTGTTCCCGAACATAAGATATTAGGAAGAAAATATCGTTCGGACTTACCAAAAGTAATTGCAGAAATAGCTAAGGCCGATTCAGAAATTCTTTTATCTGAAATAGAATCAGGTAATGCTATATTGGGTGGATTTGAGATTGTCAAAGAAGATATTTCTATCCGTAGAGTGGAGAAAGAAGGCTTCGCAGCATCAACATTTACAGTTGATGAAATTGGAGATATATCCTTAGTTTTAGATATGGAAGTTAATAATGCTTTAATTTCTAAAGGTTTAGCTAGAGAAGTTATTCGTCGTATTCAATCTAAACGTAAAGACTTGGACTTAGATTTAGAAGCAACAATTTCTCTTAAAGTATGGTTTTCAGAGGCTTTACCAAAAATATTAGATAAGGATTGGGAATATATCAAGTCTGAAACTAGATCAGACATGGCTGAAATATTACCAGGAGCGGCCGTTTCAGGTTCAGATTCTTTTGAGGTCGATGGAAATAAGATATTTTTTAAAGTTAATTAATCAATTCGTTTGAATGTCGGTGCTTTTTGTTTTGGTTTAAATTTAGGAGTTTCTTTCTTTTCTACTTTTGGTTTAAATTTAGGAGTTTCTTTCTTTTCTACTTTTGGTTTAAATTTAGGAGTTTCTTTCTTTTCTGTCAATGAAGGTTTATCTTCTGACATTTCAAAAGTAGGCGCATTTCCGATTCCAACGTTTTGACTGCTCATTACTTTCACACCTCCAGATCCAGTTCCTAATGTCATTGACGCTACATTACTATCTCCAGTTCCTAACATAGCGTCAGTATCTAATTCAGTTAGTTCCATTGAGTTGCTCTTTTGAGGTAAATTTGTAGTACTTTTAGGTTTAAATTGGGGCGTTTTTTCAACACCAGCTTTTGTCATTTCTTTAATAGAATCAGCTGCAGCATCACGAACTTCTTTTGATCCGTCTCCTGTTAATATTAATGCTTGATCCATAACTTCAGGAGGCATTTCCCAAGAGACGCCATTAGCAATAGAAGATAATGCAGTAATAGCAGTGGCTCTTATTCTCGATTCACTACTTTTGGTTTCTTCAAATATTTTTTTGACAATAATATCGAATTCACTATACTTTAATTCACTACTTTTATCCCAGAATTTTTTAACGGCAAATATGTCACCAGATAATACAGGTTTTAAAAATTCATCAACAATATCATTTTTATTTTGAAGAGGTTTGAAAACTTTATGTTTTTCTTTGGGGATACTTTTTTTACGAATTATTCTTTTTTTCGGTCCCGTACTTGTTTTTATTTTTACTTTCTTTCCAGACAATTCTCTAACTTTGAAAATTCGACTTCTTGGCTTTCCGGCAGCCTTGGGAACTACTCTCTTATCTTTTCTTTTAGCTGCAAGATCAGCTCCGCTCTCAACTTCCAATCCAGGAGGTGGCGTGAATAGATCATTATTTTCTTTTATAATCTTTGGTTTTGTTTCTTTTACAACAGGTTCATCAAAAGTAACTGTATTACTAAAATTATCTTCCAAGAAATTTTCAGGAGTCATAGAAGAATTTGTACTACTTAAATCATTTTGTAATCCCTCTTCACTAATAGAAATAATAAACATAAATCCATTAATATTTAGATAGTCTGAAATAAATTCAGATATAAACATAAAGGCTCCAGTATTTGCTCTTTCTAATCCTTGTATAATAATAATTAAGGGTTTTTTCTGAATAGAAATTGCAGCTAGTTTTTTGAGGGCTGAATCAAATTGATGTATCAATTCAATTCTATCCTCACTTGGAAGATGTGTGGAAATTATAGCAGGAGCACTTTCATTAATTCTAATAACTAAATCGGCAGTAGCTCCAATTGTTCCCGAATTTGCTTTTAATTCAGTAACTATTTGCTGTATCAATGGTTGTGACAAATCATTTTCAGAAAGGTATCGCCTAGCGTTAAAGTCAATGATACTTAAACCGGCACTGTAAAGATCATTTTCAAGGTCAGTGATGGCGGTTTTTCGTTCTCCAATAGAGCCACCATAGAGTGCTATGGACTGAGGTGGATTTGGTTTTCCCACGAGTTTTATTATTCTTGCAGTAGCCGCAGTTGTCATTAAACTTCACCGAGTCTTGATATTTATTTCACGATGAAGCTCTCTTTAAAGGTTCTCTACATGGACTTTGAGTGCGGGGGTCGCATAGCCTGGCCAATTGCGCCGGACTTAAGATCCGGTCCTTAGTGGTACGAGGGTTCGAATCCCTCCCCCCGCACCATTTTCTTTTTAATACTTAAAAATTAAATATTAGAAACAATCAAATTAACTCTCCACAAAATTACTACAATAGCTATAATAGCTAAGACTTGCCAATTTTCTTTTGCCGTTTCAGTCCATGTAAGTTTTCTTTGATTTAAAAGAGGATAAATATCAGTGAATAAGCCCATAAATAGTAATGATATAGAGGTTAATATTACAAAAAATGCAATCCCAGGTGTGTAATTTACTTCTTCATTGACAATCACATCACCTTCCGGATTTAGTTGCATACAATTTCCTTCACCCCATATTATGGGATTCATCATCCAACATCCTGCATCTTGTCTTTGGTTTGAATCAAGTAGTATTTCATCAGAGATTAATGCTTTATCAATTAAGCTTGTAAACAAAAGCAAAATAGCCATTGTTATTACTAGAGCTAAAGAGAATATGATTGAAACAGGGATCCTATATTTTTTGATTCTAAAACTTAGTAAAAATACAAGAAAACACAGTATTGTAACAATATTTAGCATAAAATCTATTGTTTGAAAAAGAGAAGTCCGGTAATCACAATTATGTGATTTATCTATTTCGTTAGTACATTCTTGACTTTCATATTCTATATTCTTATTTTCTTCATCTTGAGCTGCATATTCTATTGAACTTGAGAATACATATACTGTATTATCAGTATATTCCAAATGATCGATATAATGTTCAGCTGTAAACCCTTTAACTGTACTTTCACTGCCATCATTGTATTCTACATTCTCATATCCTGTGACGTTAAACCACGTGGCCGTTGGTGCAAATAAAAAGCAAAGCAGACATATTATAGACAGAATTTGTATACTGATATCAGCTTCTTTCCATACTTTTTTAGTAATTTCTTGAATACGAATTCTTCCATAAAAGGTACCATCAGGGTTGTAGTCACGTATTTTACCTAATTTATCATAATCAACATTTTGAGTTTCTTCATCACTATCTCCAAACGTTTTCATTGTGGAGGGTTCCTCATCTGAAGTTAGAATTAATTTGATATTTTCTCTTTCCAAAAAGACAATGGTTGTTATTAATGATAAAACTGCAAAAACAAAATACTGTCCCAAATTCAATTTAGCAATTTTTTCTAAATAATCAATTTCTTCTTTTGTAATTTCAGAGTCTAAGCATCCATCTCTGTTAATGTCTTGAAGTGAAGAATCTTCTTCAGGGCACAAGTCTTTATCATTTGTAACGCCATCTCCGTCGTCATCAGTCAAATTAATTAGTGGTAAATCATCGTTGATATAATAGGGATAAACTGCAATTAAGAAAAAGGCAAAAACAACAGCTATTATTGGGCCGATTTTCATTTAATCTTACAAGTTCCGTGGGAATGTCTCCTTTTTGCTATCCGTTCATAGATATAGTCTAGAATATTCATAGTTAATGGTAGGTGTGAAATAGCCCAAAGAGGTTTAGCCCACCATATCTTTTTAGAAATATAAATAATTCCTTTAGCCCCTCCATAAACTTTTCGATCATCACCAATTACTTTCATTTCAGGAAAGTCATACCCTTCTTTTACATTTAATAATTTCATGACAATTTTATTTTGCAAAGGCTTAATTTTACAATTTCTTTTTTCAAGTGTTTTCTTGAAAGCATGTACTCCTGATATACAAAATGGACATGTAGCATCATACAGAATCCAAGTAAAGGCCATCATATAGGGGAAATTGTTTGGTATAGAGCAGCTATACTGAATATTCCAATTATAATTCCTGCGTATGCTCTTTTATCCCAAAAAATAATTTTGGAGCCATCTAAGGGTTGTATTGGTATCATATTAAATCCAGCTAGGATTAGATTGATAATTACTAAAAATCGAGTCAATTCTCCAATTAAAGAAAGTGGTCCATCTAATCCAGCTGTCAAGATGTAAATCGGAAAGGCTACCAAAGCTATGATGATATTTGTAATCGGGCCAACTGCTGCAATAATTCCATTTTGCCTATCAGTTATTCTTCCTGAAACCATTACTGCACCGGGGGCTGCAAGTAAAAAACCGAATGTAGACATCAATAAAGCAAAGTATAATCCATTACGATTTCCTCTATATTCTGCCCAGCATCCATACTGCTGAGCCATCCACTTGTGTGCTAATTCATGAAGTAAAAAGCCAGTCATAACTGCAGCAAAAGCTAAAGGTAATTTCCCAATGAAAACATTGGGTTTTTCAAGAACTACAGATAATCCATCACTTAGTGCTAAAGTAAATGCAATTGTTAAGAAACCAATTGATTCTATGATTTGCTTTTTTTCATATTTAGAAAAACCTAATTTACTATTAGGTCTTCGATTAATTTGTATTGGTTCCCCCCAACTATTAGGCATTACATATCTAACTTGAAATTGTTGATTGTCACGTGATGGATCTTTCCACATTCGTTTAATCTATACAACACGTATTAAGATACTTATGTGACTAACAGTTTAAACAGACCTATATCTCTACAATTCAATGGATGAGGTTAAAGTTTTAAAACAGAAAATAAAAGAACTCGAAACTCAGTTAGAGCAAGATAAAAAACGATATGAATTAGTATTAAATCGAATTAAATCAGAAAATTATGAAGCTTTAGAAGCTTCGCAGACACGTTATCAGGCTGAGTTAGAAATACAACAAATGAATTTTCAAAAACAAGTAGCTAAACTCAAAGCAAAATTATCTTCTTTTGATGTTTAAATTTGGTTTGCAATAACATTAAATCCCAGTCTTCTAAGCTGGACTTCTAGCTCCCGTGGTGTAGTCCGGCCCATCATCTCGGCCTTTCGAGCCGAATACCCGGGTTCAAATCCCGGCGGGAGCACCAAAGTTTTATCAAATACATATTTAGTCCATTATTATGTCAGAAGAACTTTGTATGATTTGTAATGAAAAAATTTTTGAAGTTGAGATTCAGGAGGATAATGAAGAGGTTCCCGAATTAAAAAAAGGAAATAAATATTGTTTGGATTGTTATGAGCCTCTCCAAAAGCAATTTAAGCTAACTTTAGAAGATGTTGCCGATATATCTTCAGTCAATAAATAGTAAAAAAATTGATAGATGTGTCTTTTACAGGAGTATAATATCTGAATGGTTGAAACTTTAGATGATCTAAGAAAATTCATGTCTATTGCTCTTGTAGGCGGCACTATAATTTCATTCGCTCCAATTTTGTACATAGTATCTGGAGCCAATGCCCTCAGTGGAGCTTTTTTCAGAATGTTTTATGCACTTCCGTTTCTTGGCCTAGTTATTTGGTTTCGTAGATTAGAAGATCCACGTGATTTTAATACAAGATTAATTGCAATCTTGGCTGGAATTGTTTTTTCTCTTGACTTTGTCTCTTACCACAGTGCTATAAATTGGATAGGTACAGGAATTGGAACACTCATTGGAAATTCTCAAGTAATTATAGTAACGTTGATGAGTTGGTGGTTATTTGGGGAAAGGCCCAATCGTTATATTCTGATTTCATTACCAGTAGTAATAATTGGTTTATTCATGGTCTCTGGAATATGGGATGATGAACCTTATGGTTCCTATCCAGTTAGAGGTGTTATTGCTGGAGTTTTCACAGCAATTTTCTATTCTGGTTTTTTGATAATTTATAGATTTGCTAATAGAGGTCTTGCCCCTGCGACAAATTTACAATTTGATTCAACTGCTGGTTGTGCATTTGGAATTTTGATTCTTGGTATCCTGCCTCTAAAATTTTTATATATAGATCCTATTGATTTTCAGCCTTCATGGCCTATGCATGGTTGGCTACTTTTACTAGCGCTTCTCAGCCAAGTTGTTGGGTGGTTAGCAATAGCATATTCTCTTCCTAGATTGCCTGCAGCTCATACCTCTTTTGCAATACTTCTTCAACCAGTTTTGACTATAGTTTGGGGCGTTATTCTACTTTCTGAATCTCCTTCAATTCAACAGGCTATTGGGATGGTATTAATTCTAGGTTCAATTATAGGTGTGACAATTTATGGTTCGGTTGAGGGTGGCGCCGAGGGCGAGATTTGAACTCGCGAGGGATTGCTCCCACGGGCTTTCCAGGCCCGCGCTATACCAGGCTAAGCGACCTCGGCTCTTTTTTGTCACCTTGAAAGGGGGTTTTAGAATTAAGTAGGCATACACTTATTACGAGACCTTTCAGCTGAATAAGTAACTATAGGGGTAATTTTGGACGAAAAAGAAAAAATATTACAGACTCGAATTCAGTCTGTAATTGAAATGTTAAAAGCTACCTACTATCCTGGTCATTCTACAACTGCTAAGCGCGTTATAGAACGCCATTTAATTCGTGAATTTGGCCTCAAACCACGTGAAGCTACTTACCATGGAACTAATGTGATTGATGCGTTACAAGTTTTAGGAATAATTACGCGGGTTCCTGAAGATGTCGTGCGTAATGCATTATTAACTGTAAATATTAGAAAGTTAGTCGATTATAAACTTTAGATTTCAGAGGCTATTTTTTCTAATATCTTTTTTGACAATCGATCTTTGTTTCCTGAAATCCATTCGGTATTTTTCTTATCAACTATGGCTATTTTATTCTTAATAGAACCTAAACCTTCGGAATAATTTGCAATTACGCAGTCTGTACTCTTGAGTAATGTTTTTGCCTTAATTACAAGTTCTTTTTCACTTATCTTAGATCCTAATTTGAAAGCGTAAAGTAATCCTTTATGTTTTTTCCGAATATCACTTATTATTTTTGGTGCATTCTTGAATTTAAGTTCCAATGGCTTTGTTGAATCAATTTTTCCTTTGATTTTGTTTGGTATAAAATCAGCTAATGCCGCTGGGATTATTATGGCATCATACTTTTTTATTTTCTTAATCAAATTTTTCAGATTAGATAGTGTTGTAAATCTTGTTGTTTGAATCCAATTACCCGCTTCATGTATCGCATTACCTAACCAAAGATCTACATTAGCACCCAATGCAAAAGCAGTTTCAGATAGTGAAATCGCCATTTTACCACTAGATTTGTTAGTAATTACTCTTACGTCATCAATTGGTTCACAACTCCCCCCTCCAATAATCAATATTTTTTCCCCCTTGAGATTCTTTGGTCCTGCTATTTTACAAGCTTCAGCAATCAATTCTTCTTTTGATGGTAATTTTGCTTTTCCTTCAATCATAACAGGTTCAATTACTTTCGCAAAGTTTTTTACTTGAGTAATATTTTTCTTCACAATCTTTGATTTTGACATATTTTTGTCCATTGCTGGCGCTACAATCATTGGCGTCCCAGCACCGATACATGTCAAAGCAACTAACATGGGTGGATTATCTCCTATTCCATTAACCATCTTACCAAGACTTGTAGCACAACATGGAGCAATTATCAATAAATCAGCTTCATAACCTGCAATCACATGTTCTACTTGACCCGTTATCTCCTTAATAATTGGTTTTCCACATGCAAATTCTAGAGCTTTTTCTCCAACTAATTCTAAGGCAGCCCTATTTGCAACAATCGTAACTTCAGCACCATATCTCAATAATTCTCTAGTAATTCCAATTGTTTCCACACACGCAACCGATCCAGTAACAGCAAGCCATACTTTCTTTCCTTTAAGATAATCAGCTTTAATTTCAACATTTTTAGCAGGATGATTAGAGTTCATTAATTTACCTTAATATTACTTATCGTTTTCTTATATTTATCTAATATCAGTTCAGTTTCGGTTTCAATTTTTTGCCATGCCCTCTTTAACGACCCATATTTTAGATGAAAAGCACTCGTTGGCGGTCCTCCGTCACTAGCTCTACAGCGTTCAATTAATCCTAACGAAATTAATCGATTTAAATGTCGGTATGCAGTAGGTCTGGTAGTCTCAGCCCACGCAGCGATTTCTTCTGCAGTCCATGCTCTATCTGGTCTTTGAAAAAAACATTCATCAATTATTTTGTAAGGCATAGAGTCGCTATATGGATGGTGATGATTTGATAGAAGCCCAATTCCTCTTCCAAAAAGACCTAATTCATCTTCATAGATTCTTTCGTTATTTATTTTTATCTCTCTTAAATCTATTTCAAAATCTTCGTTTTTATCAAGAGGCATTATACCTTCAGGAATTTTGTTTTTAGATTCTTTTAATGTTTTATTGAGTTGATTAATTATATCTTTGTATGTATTAAGACAAATACGGGCTCTGCTTTCAACACCCGTCCAAGCTTTTTCAAGATCATAATGCCACAACCTGACAGTTTTAGGATCTTCAGCTTTCCCTGGAAAGTCTTCGGTTAGAAAGCCAACTTCTCTTAACCATTGTAAATGTCTGTAAACAGCTTGTAATGGCACTTCTAATTCTTTAGCAATCTCGGATGTAGTCCATGATTTTTTAGGATGTGGGATTAAACATCTTGTAAAAAGTAAAACTCCTGTCTTTGCCCTCATAGTTTGTTTAGCTTTAGGACCATCTGTACCTAGAAAACCGATTGCTTGGAGAAAATTAATGATTAATTGTTCTTTACTTTCACCATAAGTTTCATTTATTTTTCTTACTTTTAGTTTGAACACTAATTCCACTCCTTTGTATCAAGTTTTTCTAAGATATCTGCTTTAAATTTGCGTGCTTTTTGATTTCCAGGATTAATTGCTAAAAGTTTGTGAACATCACCTATGGAATCTCCAAGCTTTTTTGAATTATAGTGAGCTTCAGCTCTTTCCCATAATGCGTTTTCATCTTCCGAATCAATTTCTAATATTCTGGAGAGTGCCATTATCAATAATTCAGTTTTATCTTGTGCTCGATAGACTTTTGTTAATTTTCTCCATCCACTCTTTAAATCAGGTCTAATATTAACAGCTTTAGAATATCCTTTTGAATCTGCTCTTTCATAGTCTCCTAAACTTAGATATATGTCACCTCTGACCATGTAGGGGCGATAATCTTCAGTCATCAATGCCATTGATTTTTCTACAGATTTCAATGCTTCTTTTACTTTATCCAATTTAGCTTGGACTCTTCCTAATCCTAAATTGGCAAGACCGTGATCAGATTCCAATTCTAATGCAATTAGGTACGCTTCTTCAGCCTCGTCACTTTTTTCTAATCTTTCTTTAGTTTGAGCTAATCTTAACCAAGATTCACCATAAGTGTACTTTATTTCAGTGGAAGTTTGAAAACATTTTTCAGCATCTTCCCATTGTTTTAATTTACGATGTAATTCTCCTTTTTCGTACCATAATTTTTCATTTTGGGGGTCAATTTCAAGAGCCATGGAGTAATATGTAGTAGATCTAGCATATTCTCTGTGACCAGTTAATGCACGGGCTTTACTAAGCCACATTCTTGAATCTTGCATAAGCACACCATCTTGCTGAGCTCTACGAATAAGCCTGTTAGAAGTATCTAATGATCTGCTAGGATATCCTGATTCCAATAATGTTTCAGCTTCATTGAGTAGTTTTTCTCTAGCTTCTCTATCGGTTCTTCTTAATATGAATAATAATCCAGAACCAGTCATTGGTAATCCACCACCGAGAAAACCTCCAGAGGCTAAATTTGGTTCAATCAACCAACCAATACCTGCTAATCCAGCAATATAACATCCAATTACAAATCCTGCTAATTGGTATCTTCTGTGATGTAATCCTGCAATTCCCAATCCAAGAAATAAGAGAGGTATTAGCAATAACCAAACGGATTCTTGTATCCAATTATATACTGACATTAGAAGAACAATAGTTAGTATTAAGGAACCCCCAAAAGCAATTGCTAGAGCATAAGGTACTAAGCTTCTTTCAAGTAGCCCTAGTCCATAGATTAACATTACTATTCCTAAACTTCCAGAGTATACTGAAATTGTAGTTACAGCCCTTAATGATACATCAGCATCACAATTTTTCTCAGCAAATTCAGTTAAGCATGGATTTTGGCTTAATTCATATATTATAAAAATAATAGTTATCAAAACACTTCCAGATGATAAGATCAATCCAGACAATTTCATGTCTTTATTTGTTTTAAAATTTAAGTTATAAACATTATATGAAATTAAAAAACCAAAAAAGCAACCTCCTAAAAGTCCAAGAGCTAGAATAGTACCTGCATAGGTTAAGTTTACGTTTTTAGTAAAGTTCCATAAGATAAAATTAAGAATACTTATTACAAAGATTGCAAGAGTCCAAGTAACTACAAGTCTACTTTTCCCATCCAAATACTTAATCACATTGTTCAAAGCTTTAATCATCGGAGATTCCTCTACAACTTCTTCCTCTGTTTCTAATTTTTTCGCATAATTAATGGGTGGAGATAGATGTTTGTCTTCTTCTAAATTCTTGACAATTTCTTCTTCAACAACCTCTTCTTCCTCTTTGGAATCCTCACTCAATTCAATTTCTTCATCCATGTTATCTTGTAAAGATATTATGGTAATATAATGCAAGTATTAAAACTGGTGTTAGGTTTTTATTAATGACTACAGCCACAACCGCTGCCACATCCACAACCGCCGCTAGTGGATTGTTGAGGAAGAGGTTCAGTGTAGTATGGATTTACACCTTCAGAATGATTAGTCATATCAACAATTTCGTTTACTTCATCAATTTTGGCAATAATATAAGATTCAACGCCTTGCTTCAATGTAACGCTAGAGGCACTACAACCTTGACAGCCACCACCCATTGTTACGTATGCCTTTCCATTGGACACATTGTGTAGTGTAATAACTCCACCATGCGAAGCAATACTTGGGTTAATGTCGTTTTTGATTAATTCATTAACTTGATCAAATAGTTCGCCGTTCCCCGTATCCATTACTTCTTCTGTTATTGGAGCTTCTCCACTTTCAAGTTGAGAACGTATTATTTCTCCAATTTCTTTTCCAATAGCTGGCCAACTTTCTACGTTGTCTCCAGTTAAAGTTACAACTTGCCCAGTAATATTTACTTGTGCAATGTAAGGTAAATCTAATAATTGTTTAGGCAATGGAGCTTTTTCCATATCGGAGTCCTTAGTAAAAGAAACTGAGGATCTTGAAAGCACGTCCCCATCAAGTACAAATCTACATTTCTGAGGGTCTGCGGTTGGTTCACCACGAATCTTAATTTGCTGTGCTAACATGATTGTTTATCCCGGTGCTGATTAATAAAGATTTGTTATGTTTAAACCTCAAAGGAGGCCTTTTGCACAGCTTCTTCACCAATTTGTCTAAGGAATGTAAAGGTATATATTCCAGCACCAGCTCCAGGACTTGGATCATTAAAAGAGAATTTAACACCATATCTTCCTACAGGTATTGATTCCATAATTTTAATATTTGCAGGGATATCTGTTTCTTTGATAATTTTCTCTCCAGTAATTTCATCGACACAGTGAGCACAAGGACACATGAATCTAATATTAAATGACGAAATTATATGTTCAGTGTCATCTTGCCATTTGATAATCAAGGTTTGACCATCGTTTGCTAGGTTCATTTCTTGAGGTGAGAAAGGAGATAATTCTTCATTAGTAACTATAGCCATTGCTTCAACCGCAATCAATGATGCAATTGATTTGATATTGTCATCTTCAATAAAAGTTCCATTATCCATTGCTTCTCTTAATTCTTGTTTTAAGGCTATTTTACCAAGTAATGGTAATTCGAATTCTTCAGCAGCCGAAGTGCCTCCTCCTTCTCCAAATATATGAAAAACTTCATCAGAACCAGGTGGCGTGAAACCAGCCATGTTTTCAATTATCCCTAGAATAGGAATCTTAACTTGCTGAAACATTCTTAGGCCTTTTTCAGCGATAGTATGAGCTATTTCTTGTGGTGTTGTAACAATTACAGCTCCAGTTAATGGCACAGATTGTGAAAGTGTCAGTTGAATATCTCCAGTTCCAGGCGGCATATCAACAAACAAGTAGTCTAATTCTCCCCAGTCCACAGCACCTAGAAACTGTTGTACTAATTGTGAGGCAATGGGCCCTCTCCAAACTACTGGTGTATCTTTGTTGGCAAGAAACCCCATAGACATTATTTTCATTCCATGGGCTTCAACAGGTTCTAGAACTCCTTGTTGTGAACCCCCTAATTGATGATCACCAAGTCCAACCATATTAGGAATACTTGGCCCATAAACATCTATATCTAATATTCCAACTTTAGCTCCAGCTTTAGCGAAAGCTTCAGCGATACAAACAGTAACTGTAGATTTTCCAACACCTCCTTTTCCTGAAGCGATTGCAATAATATTTTTTACACTTTTCAGTGAATTTGGAATATTAGGTGCATTCAATGAGGGTAATCTTTGAACTTCCCAGTCTTTTTTGATTTCTACTTCACCGATATTTTTAACATTTTGAAGTGCATCTCTACATTTTTGAGCCAATTCGTCGTGATTTGGCATTAACGGTGCAGGTAATCTTAGAGAAAATCGAAGAGTATCTTTTCCAATGGACATACCCTTTACGTAACCAAGACTTATGATATCTTTGTTAAAATAGGAATCAGTCACGGTGGCTAACGCATCAGTAATTTCTTTGGCATCCATGTTTGATTATTCAATTAGTGTGTCTATATGGAAGTTATCTTGAAAAAAGTTGACGGCGTACTCGAATTCCCGTGGGCTCGCGCACCACAGTACCCTCGAATACGCGGGTGGGCTTAACTTCCGTGTTCGGAATGGGAACGGGTGATCACCACCGCTATGGCCGTCAGACAGCACTCGATTTAGCGGCTGTATATATTGTTTAACTTTGGCCATATTGCTTCATTTAACTTGCGTTAAAAGTGGGTAGGGTTAATTTGCAGCTTCAGCAGCTGCTTTTCTAGATTCTTTAATTTTATCAGCCGCTTCTCGACGTGCCATTCTTTCTTGTCTTCTGGCTTCAACTCTTTCCATAATCAACTTCATGTACATTGCATCATGTTCCATTAATGGAGAATCTGAGATAGTTATTACGTTATAATTATTTTCAAGTATAACTTCAGCCAAGTATTCAAATTTAATTTCGCCTTTTTTGATTGGAGAATAATGTCTTTCGTTTCCTTCAATATCAAATTGTACACCAGAAAAATGGGTGTAAAATTTCTCCAGGCCTAATGAAGCTTGTAGATAATCAAAAACTCGCTTGAAACTTTCCCGATCATTTAGCCATTTATTTCCTCGAGCGTGTAAATGAGGCCAATTAATTACAGGTATGATTCCTTTTACTTTTCTACATAATTCAATAACTTCTCTTATGCTTCCAAATAAACCAGGTTTACCAGATAGTTCAACGCCAATTGTAGGACAATAATTATTTTCTAAATAATGATTTCTTAATTCCCTAAACATTGGAACTAATGTTTTGATTGATTCTTCAGAGGATAGGCCGTTGTAGGGTCCAATGTGCGTTACAACTTTTCGGGCACCAATCCTATTTCCAACTTCCCCTGCAAATTCTAGAAATTTCTTAGATTTATTTCGCATGTAGCCATTTCCTAGAAAATCCATGTAGTAAGGGGCGTGAATTGCCATATGGATATCTAATGATTGAGCAATTCCACCAAGTTCTTCAAAATCATCTAATTCGTCAACATATTTTCCTCTGACCAACTGAATTTCCATACAATGTAAACCTAGTGCATGGACGTCTTCAATACCGTCTCTAATTGTTCTTCCTTTGCAAGAAAGAGGAATTCCTGCAGGCCCAAAGCGTATCATACTTCACGCGGATTGAATGGTCCTATAATTACTATTGCTTACTTTTGAATAATTTAGGCCATATTTTCTTTTTTACCACATTATTTGTCTAAGTTTTTAATGGCGTCTCTTCTCCCGATGTGTGAATCCAAAGGCATTAGAGTCCAAATGGCAGAAAAAATGGGCTGAATCAAAGCTTTTTGAATCTGAACCTAAGGATTCTCAAGAGAAATATTTTGTCAATTGTCCCTATCCTTATATGAATGGATATTTGCATTTAGGTCATGCATTCACTTATCTTAGAGCTGATATGGTATCTAGATACAAAAGGATGAAAGGTAAAAATGTCCTTTTTCCTTTTGCATTTCATTGCACAGGAACGCCTATTGTTGCAGCTGCTCAACGTGTTAAGGAAGGTGAAGTTACTCAGGTTAAAGCTCTTGAACAAATGGGCCTTAGTAAAACATTAATAAAAAAATTTTCGAAACCTGAAGAATGGACTAAGTACTTTCCCAAAAAAGCAATTACTGATCTTAAAAAATTTGGAACCTCAGTGGATTGGCGTAGAAGTTTTATTACAACAAGTCTTAATCCACCATACGATAAATTCATTCGCTGGCAATTCAATAAATTATTATCACGTGAGAATTTAATCAAAGGATCTTTTCCAGTAGTTTGGTGCCCTAAAAGAGAGACTGTAGTCGGTGATCACGATCGACTTTCGGGCGAGGGTGAAACACCTCAAGAATATACCCTTCTCAAATTTAAAGGAAATGAAGATTTTCTGGTAGCTGCAACTTTACGTCCAGAAACGGTTTTCGGTCAAACCAATATTTGGGTTGATGGTAACGGAACTTATACTAAAGCTAAAGTGGGAGATGAAACTTGGATAATGTCTAAAAAGATGCCATTTAAACTTCGACTGCAAGGTTATGAAGTTACAGAATTAGGTGAAGTTAAGGGCCGTGACTTAGTTGGTAAAATGTATCAAGCTCCAGAGATTAATAAGGAGATAATAGTTCTTCCTGCAAAGTTTTGTGATGCCTCTATTGGTTCTGGAATAGTGACTTCAGTTCCTAGTGATTCTCCCGATGATTATCAAGGTCTTGTTGATCTTCAAAATTCAGCTGACGAATGTAAGAAATGGAATTTAGATCATGATTTCGTTAATTCTATAGAACCATTAGCAATCTTAGATTCTGGAGAAATGGGTACACTTCCAGCACCTAAACTCTGTAAAGACCTAGGAATTAAGAATCAATCTCAAAGAGCTAAATTGGATAAAGCAAAGCAAGAGTTGTATCTTCACAGCTTTAATCATGGCGTCATGTTGGATTCAGCTGATTTTGTAGCAGGCAAAACAGTTGAACAAGCTAGAGAAATGGTAAAGAACAAATTAATTGAAAACAGTCAAGCATCTCTTTATTATGAATTAACAGGACCAGTTCAATCTCGTTGGTTAGCAGACTGTGTAGTAAAGATTGTGGATAATCAATGGTTTTTGGCTTATGGCGATGATGATTGGACTAAGACTACTGAAGAGGCTTTGGCAAGTATGGAGCTTTATCCATCTAAAGCTCGTACTCAATTCGAATATGTTTTACAATGGCTAAATAATTGGGCATGTGTACGTGAGAAAGGCCTCGGAACAAGATTACCATGGGATGATGATTGGGTAATTGAGTCATTGAGTGATTCAACAATTTATATGGCGTATTACACCGTTGCTCATTATCTTCAAAATTTAGATGAGAAACAACTTACCGAATCGCTTCTTGAAGCGATATTTGGTGAGGGAAATACTAAGACTGCAGCCGAAGAATCCGGTCTTAAACAACATGATATAATAAATTGGAGAAATGAATTCAATTATTGGTATCCTTATGATTTAAGAGTGAGTGGTAAAGATTTGATTCAGAATCATTTAGCTTTTAGTTTGTATAATCATACAGCTATGTTTGAAAAGGACAAATGGCCGAAGGGTTTTGCAGTTAATGGTTGGATTTTAGTTGATGGAGAAAAGATGTCTAAATCCAAAGGTAATTTTTTCACTTTGAAAGAGTTGATTGATAACTATGGGGCTGATGTTGTGCGCTTTACGTTATGTAATGCAGGGGAAGGCCTAGATGATCCTAATTGGGAAGTTTCATTTGCTAAGACCGCAGGTAAAAAATTAGCTAATTGGCTTAAGTTTGTCAAACAAAACAAAGGTAAAGGCCGAACAACTCATCATCCCGTTGATAATTGGTTTAGTGAGATATTAGCTGATGTTTCAAATCGGGCAAGTAAAGCTGCTGAACGGTTAAAATTTCGAACATCTACACGTTTATTCTTTTTTGAATTACCTCAATATTTCAAGTGGTATCTTCAGAGGACTGGAGAAGCTCATAAAGAAATTTTAAGAGATTACATATCTCTTGTAAATCGTGGAATCGCACCTATAGTGCCTCATACTGCTGAAGAAGCTTGGGAGATATCTGGAGAGGGCGATTTCATATTAAATCAACCATTTCCAGTTGGTAAATCACCTAATTTAGAATTAATAACGGGCGAATCTTTGATTAAACAAACAATGGAGGATACAAGAGTAATTTTGAATATTGCTAAAATAGAAAAACCGGAAGAGATAGTATTGATTGTTGCACCAGAATGGAAATGGAATGCAGTTAGAAGTGCAGGAGAGTTAGCAGATGGTAGAGGTCAAGTTAAGTTAAATCAATTGATAAGTGTAGTTATACCAGACATTCCTTCAGAATCAAAAAAATTAGGTGCAGATTTCCTTAAAAAATGGGTTTTGAAAGATATTCCCTCTTTGGGTCCCGGATGGCAAAATAAGTATAGTCAAAAGATAAATGAATTAGAAATTTTAGAGTCTTCTATAGACTTCTTTAGTAAGATTTTTGATTGTAGTGTTAAGGTCGTAAATGCAGAAAATGTGCGATCAAGTTTAGTTTCTAAAGCGAATCAAAGTTCTCCTCTACGTCCTGCAATTTTTGTTTCATAGATAGTATTTTGTCGTCAATAAAAACACATTTTTATTGCACTTATATTAGTTGCCAATCTTTATAAATCCCTCTCTTGTCCGGCGGACCCCGAGTTAGAAGATGTCTTTTCGGGAGTGATAAATATGAATGAACAGCGAAATTCGCATATAGCCTTGTTAGCCGTAATGATGCTCCTTTCAGGGGCTTTGTTAGGGCTTGTAATATCTGATGAAACATCAGCAGATACACCTCTCGTAGTCGGTTTTGTTAACGCAGAGGGTGTAACGGTTGATATTATAGAGACTTCATCCGGTACTCATAAAACACAAACTACTGTAGAAGATGGTTCTTTCTCATTCAGTAATCTAGATTCAGGAAATTATATGGTTAGATATTCTAAGGTTGGATATCTTTCGAATTTAACTTCATGGGATATTCCTGCTGATTTACCACTTCCTAGCGAACTTGTTGTTTTAACAGAAGTTGCATCAGGTGATACAAATATTTCAGGAAACATTACAAATTCAGATGACGAAGGAATTGAGGGAGCATTCGTATATTTGATGAACAATTCACTTCAGGAAGATTCTTGGTGGTCAAATGTTACAGTTGGTTACACACTATCTGCAGTTACTGATAGTAATGGTAGCTATTCTTTCACTGACGTTTCCTCAGGAAATTATGCAGTTCGAGTTCAAGTTGATGGTTACTACACAAAATACATAGAGGACAATTCTGAATGGAATATTACTTTAGATGCATATTCTGATGATAATAAACAAACAATCAGAGTATACGATGATGAGGGTAATCCATTGGGAGATGCTTCTGTTTTTATGTATGATTTGGACACTTCAACATGGGTTCAATCTGCTAAGTATGGTGGTTTTTCATATCTTCTAAAACCAGCTACAGGTAGTACGGCTTACATTTATGCTTATCTTGACAATCACGCACCAGCAGTCAAGAAACTGGAATTAATTAGTGGTTCAGACACATTTGATATGACATTAGATCAAAATACAGCATCTAGTGAAGAAATAGTCTATATCTCTTTAGCACCTTCAAAGGGTACTCAGTCTGCAGTACCACTCATGGGTACTAAATTAATAAAATTGAATCCAGGCCCTACTGCATTAATCTCCAGTAGCCATACAGATAATGATGGTACTTATGTAATTGGAGTTGATGAAATATTTAATCTTAGTGCATCTACTTCCACATCACCCGTGGGTGTAGTAAATTATGATTGGAATACTGGTAGTCAAACAACAGCAAATTATTCAAATACATTTGTCGCAGGAACTTATCCAGTTACGTTAACTGTTTTTGATTCGTTTGGGGATAGTAATCAAGCTACAGTTACAGTAATTGCAGATGGAATTAAACCGGTTGCAAGTTTTACATCATTGTCTAAGGCGCTTCCTTCAGATAATGGAACTGCTGTTAATGCAACAAACGTCGAAGAAGATTACACTACTGTAGTTTTCAATGCAACTTCATCTACAGACGAACATTCATCTGTAGCTACTTATGATTGGACATTTGGAGATGGAACTAGTAATACAGGTAATGTCACCAATCATATATTTGATAATCCAGGAACCTTCACAGTCGTATTAAATGTGACAGATGAAGCAGGTAATTACAACAGTACATCACAAGATATTATAGTTCAGGATCTTACGGTACCAAGTGCTGATTTTAATTGGTCTTATGAACTCGATGGAGAGACATTTAAAAACGCAGCAATTGAAAGTGTTCCAACTAAATTTAACGCAGGTTTATCATCCGATAATTCTTGTTCACCTTCATGTTCAGAGGATGACTTGACTTATGATTGGGACTTTGGTGATGGCAATATTTCTACAGGTAAAGAAGTTACACATACTTTTTCTGAAACTAATGACGAAGGATTTAATGTTCTTTTAACGGTTACAGATAAAGCAGGTAATTCAGATATAATTCCATATACTATTATGCCTTCTCTGAAAGAAAGACCTGATTTGTTTGTTTCATCTTTATCTTTTAGCAATGATAATCCTGAAGAAGGTGATTCGGTTGCATTAACTGCGACATTGAAACTATTAGGTATGAATGTAACAGATTCATTCGAAGTTGGTTTTTATTTGGGTGCTGATGCTAGCAATCCAATTGGATTTCAAATAGTAGAGGGCGTCAATATGACTGTTGGTATTGAAAATGAGTTTAATGTTACAGTTACATGGGACGCAGTTCCAGGCGTTCATACAATTTATGTAATCGCTGACTCTAAAGAGCAAATTGATGAAAGCTCGGAAAAGAATGAGATGACTAAAACAATTACAGTTAGTGCTGAAGATGATTCTAGAGATGTTACATCTATTATGTTGATAGTAGCAGTCGTTGTCTTGTCTTTTGGAGCAGTAGGCTATATTTATCGAGAGCGTTTATTCAACAAGTAGACTAGTAAGAGTTATTTGAGAGGGTAGGAGATGGAAACTGACCTAGTCCTCAATCTTACTATCGCAGGTATTACGTTAGGTATTGTCGAAGGAATAAAGCCCGGTCCACTCTTAACTGTAGTAATCAAGGAAACCTTAGCAGGTGGTTTTAAAGCGGGAATGCGAGCAGCTTCAGCTCCTATTTTTACAGACGGTCCTTTGATACTTGTTAGCGTTATACTTGCAGGTTGGATAGCAACACAACCTATAATGTTGTTCATAATATCATTAATTGGTGCTCTCTTTCTAACAAGAATGGGGATTGAATGTTTTAGCCTTGATCCACCAACAATGGATTATGACGAATCTGAATTACCAGAGTCGTTTAAGCGTGGAATTCTGACTAATCTTTTGAATCCTAATGTGTATGCTTTTTGGTTCTTAGTTGGCGGACCTTTGATGGCTTCTTCTGTAAATAAAGAACCTCTTGCACCACTTTCTTATGCGATTGCCTTTCTAGTTACTATTGTTCTTGTTAAGACAATAATAGCATATTTCTTTAGTAAAACAAAAGGTAATATTTCGGTTTCAAAATATAGGTTGTCTCTAAAGTTATGTGGTTTAGCTATGTTAGTTTTTGCAATGAGTTTTGTATACAAAGCAATGACATTGTGGCAAGCAGGTTTGTAATAAATTAATGCCCGCGAGATGCCATTTTTGTTTCAAGTTTTGATTCTTCTAAACCAGCCATAGCGTCAGCTAAACCTTCAGATACTTCTCCTACTAATTTAGGATCATCAAAATGAGCAGTAGCTTTTACAACAGCTTTGGCCATTGGTTCAGGATCCTCAGATTTAAAAATTCCCGATCCTACAAAAACACCATCCATTCCAAATTGCATCATTAATGCAGCATCAGCAGGTGTGGCAATTCCTCCAGCAGTAAATGTGACTACAGGTAATCTTCCTAAGCGCTTAATTTCTATAAGAATTTCTAATATTTCAGATTCTATTTCATTCCGTGATTTATGAAAAGCATTGTAGCCTGCTGATTCTCCAAGATTTTGTTTTGTTTCTTCATCAAGAACAAAGAATTTATGAACGATTTTCGAGGCTATAGATTCTAATTTATTGGAAACTTGAACAGTTGCTATTTCAGATTGTAAAAGTCTAGCATGCCGCATAGCTGCAACTACATTTCCAGTACCGGCTTCACCTTTTGTTCTAATCATAGCAGCCCCTTCCCATATTCTCCTTACAGCTTCTCCTAAAGAAGTAGCTCCACAAACAAAGGGAACTGTAAATCCCTCTTTTACAACATGATAATATGGATCAGCTGGTGTCAAAACTTCAGATTCATCAATCATATCGACACCTAATGCTTCAAGGACTTTTGCTTCAGCAGTATGACCTATTCTACATTTAGCCATAATAGGAATTGTTGTACAGTCAATTATTTCTTTAATCATAGATGGATTAGACATTCTTGCAACACCGCCATCCGCTCTAATATCAGAGGGTACGCGCTCTAGCGCCATAACTGCGACAGCTCCTGCATTCTCTGCAATTGTAGCCTGTTCAGCATTTACAACATCCATAATCACTCCACCTTTTTGCATTCTTGCAAATCCACGTTTTACTAGTTCTTTCCCATGTCTTAATGATTCAATATCTAATTCGAATGTCATTTTATCTCCGTTTGGTGGACCGGGCGGGATTTGAACCCGCGGCCTCCGCCTTGCGAAGGCGGCGATCTTCCAGTCTGATCTACCAGCCCTTCAATTATAGGTATGCCTATTGTGGCCCAAAAAATATTTTTTTTAGACGGCGCCACTAGATTGCAAATGTTCAGTTGCAGCTTCACTTAACTCCTCATATAGTTCTGGATCATCAATGCCAGAGTATGAAATATTTCCATCTTTTTGTCTGTTAATTTTCATTATTTCAAATTCAGTACCACCATCATAAGCCATAATAGCGTATTCGTTTCCTTCAATTTCTAAGGCTCCATGTATAGTCATTTTAACTTCATTTCCATCATCATCTTCAAATATTTCAAATTCTGAATCTTCGTTACTTTCGGTTGATTTATCTTTGGAGCTAAACAAAGAACTACCCCATCTTTTCTTTTCAGTTTCTTCATCTGTAATTTCTTTTCCCATTGCTTCAGACCAAGAACTAATGATGTATTCTTTGGTAAAACCCGTTGCTTTTTCAGTTTTTTTCCAATTATTCATAATCCATGGTGGAGTTTCAAATTTACCTACCAAAGCCTGTAAAAACATTCTTAAATCATTTGGATTTAGACACCCAACTTTCATTTCAATATAGGAATTGTTTGGTTTCCCAAAAAACCCTTTATATTTTTTAGCAGTAAGTCGAGCCTTGAATTCTATAAATCGAAATGACACACTCCAATCCATTTCGTCAAAACCACTTTTTCGAAGTCTAAGTTTTGCATTATCATCTATACTTTGACATGCTTCCCAAAACTTTTCACCAAATTCGGTAAACCAAATTAATCCAAAAGTCCCGTTCGATTTGGTTTCGAACTTCCCTACTTGTAACATACTTCGTTTTACTAGTGGATATTTGCTTCGAGGCTGAGCTATTAGCGTAACTGAATGCACTAATTCAACACGAATAGGCGTGCATAAAATATCACCGCTAGCTATTAATACGGCGTTACCGACGCAGAAGTAGGCCTCATGGCCTTTGACGGTAATCAATTCACAATTTGACCTTTCACCTCCTTTTGGAGATTTAAGATATATAGAATTAGCCCGCCCTTGGTTTGAGGTTATGCAAAAAAGAGAGGATAAATATGAATATAGATCCAAATAGTAGTAAATATGTCATTCGCGCTTCAATAAGAGCAAATGGTGTAGTAAACAAGTCAGATGTAGTAGGTGCCGTTTTTGGCCAGACAGAAGGACTTTTAGGCGATGAGTTAGATCTTCGTGATCTTCAGAAAAGCGGACGTATGGGTCGCGTTGAAGTTGATGTAAAAAGTGACAAAGGCAAATCCACTGGTGAAATAGTAATTTCTTCCAGCATGGACCAAGTCGAAACGTCAGTTTTTGCCGCAGCTTTGGAAACAGTTGAAAGAGTAGGACCATGTAAGGCCACTGTTAAGATTACAGGATTGGAGGATAGTCGTACATCTAAACGTGAAATAATAATTGAACGTGCACGAAATCTTTTGATTGAATTAATTAAAGATTCTAGAAGTGCTGGCTCCACCATAACCGATACAGTTCGTCAGGTAATTCAAACTGAAGAAATTGTAAGATTTAAAGGAAAATTACCAGCTGGTCCAAATGTGGAAACTAGTGATGCCGTAATTGTGGTTGAAGGTCGCGGGGATGTTCTTAATTTATTGCGACACGGAATAAAAAATGCAGTGGCAGTAGAAGGTACGAACATTCCACATTCTGTTTCAGTACTTAGTAAGGAAAGGACAGTTACAGCTTTCATGGATGGTGATCGCGGAGGTGAAATGATAATTCAAGAACTTCTTCAAGTTGCGGAAATTGATTTTATTGCGAGAGCCCCAGACAATACGGAAGTTGAACATTTAACACATAAACAAATTATGAAATGTTTGAGAGATAAAGTATCTGCAGAATTGTTTATGGAGCAGAATAAATGGTCTAGGCCAGGAAGTAATAAATCTTCTAAATCTAAGGCACCATCTAAGGCACCATCTAAGGCACCATCTAAGGCGCCATCTAAGATGCCTAAAGATACAGCAGTCAAAGAAGAAGCGGTTGTAAAAGAGGCAGTGAAAGCTAGTCCTATTTTTGTTGAACAACTAGATCAACTTCAAGGAACAAAAAATGCAAGATTGCTAGTTGACAATGAAGTTGCCGATGAGGTCTCAATTAGCGGTCTTCAAGAAGTACTAGAAACACGTAAAAATAATGGTGTAAACACATTAGTTATGGATGGGATAATTACTCAAAGATTAATTGAATTAGTTCCTAAAGCAGGAATAAAAACAATTGTTGCCGAGAAAAGAGGCCCATTACCTCGAGATCCAGTCGGAATAACAATGTTTACACGGGAAGATTTAGTTTAACTAACTTCTAAATAATATTTAGAGCGTTAGCCAAATCGTTATATCCCACTCCAGTGGTGAGCTGATGCTATGGCTGATGACGCAACTATTGATGAAGAAGGTTTACGACGCTCTGCTCGAAGCCAAATCATAGTAGACACAATTGAACGTAGTTTAGAAAAGATGATGTTTGTTGAGTCTAATTTGGGTAAAAGTATGGAGCCTCAGGATCATTTCCAAGTAAGAAGAGAAGCAGTTGCAGCAGTTGCTGAATTAAAATATGCAATTTCTGTATTAACCGGGAAGATAGAGATTTAATGGCCTCACGGCTTGTGCTCGCCTTGGATGAAACTGATCCAGTTCGGGCTTTAAGTATTGCTAGAGAAGTATCACCATTTGTTGCTAAGATTAAAATTAATTATCCTCTTGTTCTATCTGCTGGTTTAGAGATTGTTACAGAAATATCAAAATTCAGTAATGTAATTTGTGATTTTAAAGTTGCAGATATCCCTAATACAAATCGACTGATTGCCGAAGCTGTTTTTAATGCAGGAGCTTCAGGAATAATTGCACATGCTTTTCCAGGTCCTGAATCATTAAAATCAATTCGAGACGTGGATCCTGAAAAAGATTTGTATGTAGTAATTACAATGTCCCATCCTAAAGGCGGTCAATTTTTTAATATTGAAGAATTTTGTTCCTTAGCTCTTGAAATAGGTGCGACCGGTGTTGTTGCACCAGCGACTCGTCCAGATGATATAGTTAAAGTAAGAAAACTTGTTGGAAACCTTGAAATAATTTCACCTGGCGTTGGAGTTCAAGGAGGTAATTCGCAAGAAACTTTGAATGCTGGAGCTGATTTTGTTATAGTTGGAAGAGGCATTTATCTTTCTGATAATCCTTCCGAAGCAGCCAAAAAGTATAGTACAGATTTTACAATAGATGATTAAATTACATAGTTTTTTCAAGTCTTTTGGTTCTAAAAAAGTTCTTCGGAGTCTGGATTTAATTTTAGATTCAGGTGAAATAATTGTTCTCAAAGGAACGAATGGTAGTGGTAAAACAACTTTGCTAAGATCCATATGTACGTTAGATAAACCAGATGATTATGATGTAGCTGCGTTGGATGGTTATGATATCTTAAGTTTTCCGGAAGAAATTCGTTCAAGGGTAGGTTATCTTTCTCATAATCCACCTTTTTATCCTGAACTTACGGGACTTGAGAATCTTCAATTTTGGCTTAGTCTCAATTCTCTCAATTCTTCTGAGTCCTCTGTTAGAGAGATTCTAGCTAAAGTTGGTTTAGTTTTGTTTAGTGATGATTTAGCTGGTCATTACTCTCGCGGTATGATTCAAAGACTAGGTTTTGCAATGTCCATTTCACATTCACCTACTACATTACTTTTAGATGAACCTTTCACAGGCCTCGATGATGCAGGTTGCAAAATTATTGAAAATCAATTACTAAAAATGAAAGAAGCTGGATGTAGTATTCTGCTGTCATCGCATGATCCCATTTCATTCTCGGATAAAACATTAACCTTAGAAAACGGAGCTCTTTCATGAATCCGATTTTTGTTTTATTAAAAAAAGAATTCAAAGTTGAATTCAGGTCATTGCAAGGAATAGTTTCCTCTGCAATGCTAGCTTTTATGATTTTAATGTCTTTAAGATTCTCTATAGTAGAGGATTCTATCTTACAAAGTTCCGGTTTACTATGGGCTTCTATATTATTGACGGGGTTAGGCCTTATTACTCACATATCAACAAGAGAATTAGAGAGAGGGACTATTGAAATTATGAAATTATCATCTATTTCAAGATATCAATTATTTTTAGGAAGGATGTGTGGTTATTTGTGTCTTTTATGGATTTTGAGTACAGTCATAGTATTAATTCATTATATTCTTTTTGACAATCTTTTCACAAATAATTTTGTTTTAGCTTATTTAGTTATTTTAGTGGGTTGTATAGGAATTGCAGCAGTAGGAACTTTGGCAGCCAATTCAACTACACCAATGTATGGCGGGTGGATGTTAACATCACTTTTTTCAATACCACTTTTGCTATTTACGGTAATTGAGGCTGCCATTAGATGTACAGATTCTTTGATTACCGGTTCATCAGATTTTGAGTTAGCTTTGATGTTATTAATTCTTTACAATGCTGTTTTTGTTTCAGGCGGTGCATGGCTTACTGAAATCTCAGATTGAAATTCCTTCATTTTCTAATAATTCTTTTTTCTGTTTAATTCCACCAGGTCCACTATACCCTCCAAGTCTACCATCCGATCTAATCACGCGGTGGCATGGAACAACAATAGGATTTGGATTAGATGCGCAAGCGTTAGCTACAGCTCTAGCAGCCTTAGGTTTCCTAATTTCAATAGCAATTTCTTTGTAAGTTCTTACTTCTCCTCGTGGTATTTTTTTTAGTTCATTCCAAACTTTCCTTTGGAAGGCAGTTCCTTTACTCATTTTTTAAGTTTTAAAGAAGCTGAATTGATACAATATCTTAATCCTGTTGGTTTAGGTCCATCATTGAATAAATGTCCTAAGTGAGATTCACAATTTGAACAAACCACTTCAATACGTTTCATTCCGTAAGAAATATCTTCTTTTTCAGTAACTATCTCTTCACTAGCTTCATTGAAAAAACTAGGCCATCCAGTTCCTGAATCAAATTTATGTTCTGATTCAAATAAAATTTCATCACAGCAAACACAATGATATTTACCGTCATCATGACAATCCCAATATTCATTTTGAAATGGAGGCTCTGTAGCGCTACATCTACACACTTGGTATTGTTCTGGTGTTAACTTCTCTTTCCACTCTTCTTCACTCATTTTTTCTGCTTCATAACGTAACTCGCCACAGCTGTACCGAACCTGAATGGTTCATAAAAATACATGATGAAAAACCAACATCCCCATTCCGAAGCTATTTTTTTGCTTTTGATTCATATTATTCCTGCGGATTTTCCACCATTTTCAAATGCATTAAGTGCTACATCCAAATCTTCTTTCTCTAATCCAGCACTCATCATAACTCTAATTCTGGCTTTATCAGGAGCAACCATAGGAAAAACAATAGGCAATGCAAAAACATCTAATTCTAATAATTTTGAACTTAAATCTTTAGCTTTATGAGATTCACTACACATCACAGGAATAATCGGTGTTTCAGATACGCCAGTATCAAATCCCATTGATTGTACTTCTTTTCTAAAATATTCAGTATTAGACCACAATTTCTCAACATGTTCAGGTTCAGATTCTAAGACCTCGATTGAAGCCTTACAGGCTGCAATAGTTGCAGGGGGAGCGGAACCTGATAGTAACATTGTTCTCGATTTGTTGAAAGCATAATCAACCATATGTTTTTCACCAGCAACAAGGCCACCTACGACTCCAAATGCCTTGGAGAAAGATCCCGATTCCATATCAACCTCATCTTCAACTTTAAAATGAGCTCCAATTCCTCTTCCACCAGCTAGTACACCTTCGCCATGACAATCATCAATGTAAGTCATTGCACCATATTCCCTAGCCAATTTTGTTATTTGATCTAAAAGAGCAATATCTCCGTCCATTGAGAAAACACCATCACTTATGACAAGAGTTTTTTCACTTTTTTTAGTAGCTTCTTTTAATCGGTCTTCTAATTCTCCCATATCATTATGAGCATAAATTGTTCGATTTTCTTTCTTAACGCTAGATAATCTTACTCCATCTATAATCGAACCATGGTTGAGTTGATCAGAAATTATTGAATCATTTTTACCTGCTAATTGAGGAATTAATCCTGAATTTACAGCAAAACCAGTTTGATAATATAATGCAGCCTCGCGATTCTTGAATCTTGCAATTGTTTCTTCAAGTTCATTGTGAATGTCCATGTTACCAGCAATTGGTCTGACACTTCCACTTCCTGCACCGTGAGATTTTACAGCATCAATAGCGGCTTGTTTGACCTTAGGATGATTACTCATGCTAAGATAATTATTTGCACATAGCATGATTCTTTTCTTACCGTCTATAACAGCTCTACCTGTCGATGGACCGCCAATTACTGGAGGTTTCCAATCGAATCCTTTTGAAACTAGGTCATTGTATTCATCCTTCATCCATTCTGTTGGCGTAGTCATGTTATTCTAGTTTCCTCTTTAGATTTTCTAGCATATCATCACTCATTCTTTCAAGATTATAACTTGGTTTCCAGCCCCATTCTTCACTTGCTGCAGAATCGTCAATTGAATCAGGCCATGAGTCAGCTATATTCTGCCTAGAATCTGGTTTAAAAGTACACTCAAATCCTGGCATTCTTGCACTTACGCAATCGGCAAGTTCTTGGGCGGAAAAGCTCATTCCTGCGAAATTAAAGTCAGAATGATGTTTTAGATTTTCTAAAGGAGCATCCATTAAGTCTAAGGTTCCCTTTATTGCATCGGGCATATACATCATAGGCAGTTTAGTGTCAGCCTCAACAAAGCATTCGTACCTGTTGTTTAGAACAGCTTCATAATAGATCTCTACAGCATAGTCTGTTGTTCCACCGCTTGGCCTTGTCTTCCAACTTATCAAGCCAGGATATCTAATTCCTCTTACATCCACTCCATATTTTTGAAAATAGTAATCACAAAGTAATTCTCCTGCTACTTTTGTAACACCATACATAGTTGTTGGTTTCAGAACGGTTTCTTGAGGTGTATTTTCTAAGGGAGTCCCAGGTCCAAATACTGCAATTGAGCTTGGACAAAAAAGGCGTTGCCTATTTTCTTTAGCCACCTCTAGAACATTGTATAATCCATTCAGATTAACATCATAACATAATTGTGGATTAGATTCTCCTGTAGCTGAAAGAATTGCAGCTAAATGGTACACAGTGTCTATTTGATATTCTTCTATAATTTTTCTATATCCTTGAATATCAGTGACATCTCCCATTACGCAAGGTCCATCTTCAACAATATCATCAGGCATAGGTGTTTTGCGGCCCATTGCGACAACATTTTGATTTCCAAATCTTTCTCTTAGAACAGTAGTCAAATCAGTTCCAATTTGTCCTGCCGCACCAGTAACAAGAATGTTTTTTTGTTCCAAAGTAGCCATTAGATATCGAGATACATGCCATTATTTTATAATAAGTCCCAAAGCGTCATTAAATGCACTATTCATGGAGTCTTATGTCAAAGGATTTACCAATTATAATTGTCAATCTAAAAACGTATTCTCAGGGTTATGGTGCAGATGGATTTGACCTATGTAAAATAATGGAAGAGATATCCATAGAACATAATGTAAACTTAGCGGCAGCGGTATCTGCAATTGACTTAGTAGACTATAGCGATAATCTCAAAATTCCTATGTTTGCACAGCATGTTGACGGTGTAAATTACGGGTCGCACACAGGATCAATATTGCCTGAAGCAGTCAGATATTCAGGTGCAGTTGGCACATTGGTAAATCATGCAGAGTGTCAAATGAGTTGGGACGATATTGAATCTACGATTAATAGATGTAAAGAGTTAGGACTTGTAACAGTCCTTTGTACTGCCGATTTAGAATCTTCAGAGAAAGGTGCACATCTAAATCCAGATATGATCGCAGTAGAGCCTCCTGAATTAATAGGAGGTGATATTTCAGTTTCAACTGCTAGGCCTGAAATAATATCAGATACTGTTGAACTCGTCAAAAAAATAAATTCTGATATTTCAGTTCTCTGCGGTGCAGGTGTTAAAAATCAAACAGATGTCTCAAAAGCCATATCATTAGGCTCCGAAGGAATTTTATTAGCATCTGGTGTTGTTAAATCATCAGAACCAAGAAAAGTTTTGTTAGATTTAATACAGGGTTTATAATCAATTTTATATAGAGGCAGGAGTAGACAACCTCAGGTTGGTTACTGCTTGTGAAATTTATCACTACAGAGGCTTGCCTAACTCAAATGTGGAGTAAAAAAAATGTCGATTGGAATTGAACCTTTAGGAGAGATGGTTCTCATAGAACTAGAGCAAGCTGCTGAAAAAACAGCTAGTGGATTTATGCTACCCGAAGCAGCAAGAGAAAAAATGAATGTAGGAACTGTTATTGCAGCAGGCCCTGATTCTGAAAATGTTAAGGCTGGAGATAAAGTAGTATACAAGAAATATGCAGGAACAGAATTAACCTGGGAAGATACTGAATATCTTTTGGTAAAATCAGAAGATCTTCAAGCGAGAGTTAAGTGAGGTAAAAAATGTCAAAACAGATGATTTATGGTGAAGAAGCAAGAAAAATGTTGCTGAATGGAATAACTGCAGCAACAGATGCGATTAAGGTAACATTAGGCCCTAAAGCACGAACAGTTGTATTGGACAAATCTTTTGGAAGTCCAACAATTATTAATGATGGAGTTACTATTGCTAAAGATATAGAATTACCAGACCCATATGAGAATATGGGGGCTCAATTAGTCAAAGAGGTAGCAAGTAAAGCTCAAGATAATGCTGGTGATGGAACATCTACAGCAGCAGTTTTAGCGCAAGCGCTTTCATCTTATGGTTTAAGAAATGTATCTGCCGGAATGTCACCCGTCAATCTTAAGAGTGGTTTTGAAAAGGCTATAGAAACTGTCGTTTCGGACTTAAAATCAGCATCTAAACCGGTTGAATCTGGAGAAGTTATTGAACAAGTAGCTTCTATTGCAGCTAATAATGATGCAGAGATTGGTAGTTTGATTGCTAGTGCTGTTGAAAAAGTTGGGCATGATGGAATTATAACAGTTGAAGAAGCAAAATCGATGGAGACTAGTCTCAAAGTTGTTGATGGAATGGAATTTGATAAGGGTTACGTCTCACCTTATATGATTACAGATCGTGAAAAGAGAGAGTCTATATTAGAAAATCCTAAGATTTTACTTACTGATCATTCGATTTCATCTGCACAGGATTTAATTCCAGCACTTGAAGTGGCAGTTAAACAAAGTAAATCACCACTTTTGCTTATCTCGAAGGATTTAGAGGGTGAAGCATTAGCTACTTTAGTCCTTAATGTAGCATCTAAAGTCGTTAAAGCCTGTGCTGTCAAAGCCCCTGGTTTTGGTGATGAACAAGGTGAACAACTTGAAGATTTAGCTATTTTGACTGGAGGTTCAGTTGTGGTTAAAGATCAAGGCTCAGAATTAAAAGACATTACGGAAATGCATCTTGGAACTGCTGAGAAAGTTATTATAGGTAAAAACAAAACAACTATAATTTCTGGAGGTGGGGATAAGAAAAATATTGATAATAGAGTGTCTATTCTCCGAAGTCAAGCAAAAGTTTCTACAAGTAAGTGGGATAAAGAAAAGTTAGACAAGCGTATCGGACGTTTGAGTGGTGGGGTTGCAATTCTAGAGATAGGAGCCGCTACAGAAACTGAAATGAAGGAAAAGAAGGCACGTGTTGATGATGCTTTGAATGCGACTCGGGCAGCAATGGCAGAGGGTGTTGTTGCAGGTGGTGGTGTTGCTCTTCTACGTGCAGCAGAATCATTGGACAAACTAGCTGGTAAATTATCGGATGAAGAATCAGTAGGAGTTAAAATTGTAAGAGATGCTCTTGCGATTCCATCTCGTCAAATAGCAGATAATGCAGGCGAGGACGGGTCCGTTGTCGTTTCTAAAATTCGTGAAGGAAAAGGAAATCTTGGATTCAATGCAAGAACTAACACTTATGAAGATTTGATGAAAGCTGGAGTTGTAGATCCAGTTAAAGTTACACGAAATGCCATTCAAGCTGCAGGTTCAATAGCAGGTTTGGTTTTAACTACAGAAACTTTAGTTTGTGATATACCTGAAGAGAATGGTGGTGGAATGCCTGCTATGCCTGATATGGGTGGCATGGGTGGCATGGGTGGAATGGGCGGTATGATGTAAGGATTTTATCCTTTAATTTCAATAAGTCTGTTCAAAACAACTTCAGCGTGACCTCTAGCTTTTACCTTAGTCCAAGCTTCGGAGATATGTCCTTCAGGATTAATCAGATATGTTGTTCTTACGACACCCATGTATGTTTTACCATACATTGATTTTTCTTGCCAGACACCATAATCAGATAGCATAGTCTTTTCTGTATCTGCTAAAAGTTCAATCTTCAAATCGTATTTATCAATAAATTTACAGTGTTTAGCTTCATTATCTGGACTTACGCCAAATATAACTGCATTATTTTCTTTGAATTTATTACTTAATTCAGTAAATTCTTTTGCTTCTACGGTACAACCAGGTGTATCGTCTCTTGGATAAAAATAAACTACTGCCCAGTTACCTGCCAAATCATCTAAACTAATTGTTTTAGATTCTTGATTAGCGACTGCAAAATTTGGAGCTTTATTTCCTACATCTAATATTTTAGTCATATTCGTTATTAGAATCGGATAAATAAATTTTTACAGCGGTATGTTTCCGTGTTTTCGTTTAGGCCTTTCTTCTCTTTTACTTCCATATCGTTCTAGGCCGATTAGTAATTCTTTACGTGTTTCTCTTGGATATATTACTCTATCAATATATCCCATTTCAGCAGCAATATAAGGAGAAGCGAATTTTTCTTTATATTCTTTAGTTAATTCTTGATGTTTTTTATCTGGATTTTCTGATTCGTTAATTTCTTTTCGAAATATAATATTCACAGCTCCTTCAGAACCCATTACTGCTATTTCAGCAGTTGGCCAAGCAATATTTAGATCTGCACGTATATGTTTTGATGCCATTACATCATATGCTCCACCGTATGCCTTTCTTGTAATCACAGTTAATTTTGGAACCGATGCTTCTGAAAATGCATAAAGAAGTTTAGCTCCATGCCTGATAATTCCTCTATGTTCCTGTTCAGTTCCAGGTAAGAAGCCAGGGACATCTACAAAAGTTACAAGAGGTATATTGAATGCATCACAAAAACGAACAAATCGAGCAGCTTTAGTAGATGCGTCAATATCTAAACAACCAGCTAATACAGAAGGTTGATTGGCTACGATACCTACTGAATGACCTCTCAATCTTGCAAATCCAGTAATAATATTTTTAGCCCAATGGGGTTGCATTTCGAGAAGATCTTCATCAAAAATTAAATTAATTACATTTCGCATATCATAGGGTTCATTTGAATTGTTAGGAATTATTGAATCTAATTCATCTATGCTCATTCTTTCTTCTTTTTTGTAAGTTAATACAGGAGTTCCTTCCATATTGTTTTGAGGGATATAGCTTATTAATTCTCTAAGTTTTTCAAACATATCATCTTCTGATTCACAAGCTAAATGTGATACACCTGAAAGAGAATTATGAGTCATGGCTCCTCCTAAATCTTCAAATGTTACTTCTTCATGTGTTACAGTTTTAATAACATCAGGACCTGTAATAAACATATGACTACTATTTTTTACCATTAATGTAAAATCAGTTATTGCAGGACTATAAACAGCACCACCCGCGCAAGGCCCTAATATTAATGAAAATTGAGGAATAACACCAGATGATATAACATTTCGGTAGAATATTTCTGCATAGCCTCCTAAACTGACAACACCTTCTTGAATTCTAGCACCTCCTGAATCATTCAATCCGATAATAGGGCAGCCTGTTTTTGCAGCCAAATCCATTACTTTACAAATTTTCTGAGCGTGAGCTTCACCTAATGCACCTCCAAAAACAGTAAAATCTTGTGCAAAAAGATAAACTATTCTACCATTTATGGTTCCATGTCCAGTAATCACACCATCGCCGTCAGGTTTCTTTTTATCAAGTCCAAAATTAGCATTTCTATGTTTCACCATTGCATCTAATTCGAAAAAAGAGTCAGAGTCTAGTAAATTCTCGATTCTTTCTCTAGCAGTCATTTTACCGGCATTATGTTGTTTTTCAATTCTAACAGGATCCCCCTTCGAAACATTCCTTAATTTTTCTTCAAGATCTTTGATTTTTTCAGAGGTTCCCATTAATGGCCTAATAAAGCAGTTCTATAACTTTGTCCCTGCCCAAAGCACTTAACATCTGCCTTCAATAACCTACTGTGACTCAAGGCGTTCGCGGCACTCGTGATTTTTACCCGGAGGATATGAGATTAAGAAATTGGTTGTTTGACAATTTTACATATTCTGCACTTTCACATGGTTTTGAGGAATATGATGCGCCCGTTTTAGAACATGAAGAATTGTATACAAGAAAGCAAGGTGAAGAAATAACGCAACAATTGTACAATTTCCAAGATAAAGGAGATCGTAAGGTTGCTTTACGGCCTGAGATGACTCCTTCACTAGCTCGTATGGTCATGGCCCGTGCAGGAGGTTTAGCAATGCCAATCAAATGGTTTTCAATACCACAATGTTGGCGTTATGAAAGAACTCAAAGAGGTCGTGGAAGAGAACATTATCAGTGGAATGTAGATATATGGGGGACAACTGAGATTTCTGCAGATGCCGAATTAATATCGGTGTTAGTAACTTTTTTTGAAGGAGTTGGATTAACTGCGGAAGATGTAGTTGTTCGTATAAGTAGTCGAAAAGTTCTTGAAGAAGTTCTTGGTTCTTTAGGTATTGAGGGTGATATTTTTGCTCAGACTTGTATTGTTGTAGATAAAATGGGTAAACTTTCTTTTGATGTGATAAAAGAACAGTTATTAGCCTTAGGACATGATTCAAAAGTTATTACAACTATTCAATCAGTTTTAGGAATAAAGGATATGGATAGTTTAGAGAAAGCTTTGAAAGAAGATAGTGTAGCAGTATCTGAACTCAATATATTATTTGAAGTAATTGACTCATATGGAATATCAGAGTGGATTGAATTTGATGCTTCTATTGTTAGAGGCCTTGCATATTACACTGGTTCTGTTTTTGAGGTTCATGATAGGGCCGAACAATTCCGTGCAATATGTGGTGGAGGTAGATATGACAAGCTTATTTCTACATTGGGTGGTAAAGATTTACCAGCAACTGGGTTTGGCTTTGGAGATATGGTTATTATGGACTTACTTGCTGAAAGGAAGCTTATTCCCGATTTATTGAATGTCATTGATGATATAGTTGTTCCATTAAATCCAGATTTACGAAATGTAGCAGTTATGGTTGCATCCTCATTAAGAGTTTCAGGCCGAATGGTTGATTTGGTTTTAGAAGATAAAAAAATGAAATGGGTCTTCAAACATGCCGAACGTATTGGGGCGAAACGTTTAGTTTTATTGGCTCCCGAAGAGTGGTCTCGTAAAAAAGTTAAGATTAAGGACTTAGAAACCGGTGAAGAATCTGAAGTTTCATTAAGTGATATCTAAATTTCACATTCACTTAGAGATTTATTTTCTCTTGTTTTTATAATAATTGGAAATTCAAAACATAGTTGTCCTTTATCATTTCGCTTTTGTCTGCTTTGATACTCTAATTCAACCGCAAACCAATCTTTTTCGTTGAGTTCACATTTTTCAAGGTTATATCCTTTTTTAATTAATTCTTTAGTAATTAGGTCCATATTCTCTTCACCTAATCTTCCACCACCGGCCCATCCACAATCAACAAGAACGGGTTCATCAAAAAAGGGACTGTTTTCATATTGGGCTAATCTGAATCTAGCAAAGCGGACCTCATGTTTTCCAGAACCTGGGCTAACTTTTGTTACGATACAATCAGTAGTTTCTATAAATTTAAATTTATATGATCCTTTTCGTTTTGGTTTTCCATTCATGGTGAACGTTATTACATCATCCGATTTTCTAAGTATAAATCCTTCCCATCCATTATTCTTTGCTTGAATTGCCATATTTTCAGTGAAGATATTAACATCCCGTTTTCCAAATAAATGGGTTAATTCTAATCTCTCTGAAAAAGGTAAGGCAGTTACATCCACTCCATTCCAAAAAATAAGATCAAATACGTTGTAATCAAATGTATAACCTTCCTTAATCAAAGAGTTGTATTTCGTTAGAGCTTTTGCTCTAGTAGTAGTTTCAGTTGTAAAGGCTTTGAGAACTTTTGGATCTTCGTTCCCTTTTGGGTTTATCGCGATTAATTCACCAATGATTATTGATTCTTTAGGTAAACAATCAAGACTATTTCTGATTTTTGGTAACACATTCAAAATTTCAGTAATAGGCTTTATTCTTCTCGTGTATCCAATTTTTTCGGTTCCAGTATTATGTAAAAGAATGCAAGCTCCATCATGTTTTCTTTCAGCTAACCAGCTTCCATCGTAAGGGTCATCATTCTCTTTTAATTTACTAATTGGTTTCGAAGGGGCAAAAGCTTGAGTTAATATTGAATTAACTACAGCTTCTTCACCAACTGCAGCATCTTCCTTATTTTCAACGTAGCCTTCTTCCTTCTTTTTTCTTACCTTTCTGTTAAATTCTAAGAGAGCTTGTTCATTATCGGTAGTTGCGTTAGACCTTCCTTTATTTTTCCCGAATATAGTTTCTTTTGTATTTTGTTTTTTACCATCTTCATCATCTTTGGAGGTCCACCACTCTGTAAATATGGTATTATCTTTAACTTCTATGACCATATGTTTTAGTCTTCCAGTCAAGTGTAATTGGTACAATGTCACCTTCATTATTTGGGGTATAACTTAACCAGTATAAAAAGTGGGGCGAGGCCCGGGAATCGAACCCGGGACGAGGGAACCACAATCCCCCAGTTTAACCAAACTAGCCTAGCCTCGCCACGTCTTTGTGGATTAGAAGGGCATTAGATAAAATTTCTTGAAATTTATAACACTTCTTTAGGTTTATATTCGCCCCATATTTTTCTCAAAGTATTACATATTTCGCCAATAGTTGCTCTTGCACTTACAGCATCGATAAGGTAGGGCATCAGATTTTCATTATCCATTTGTGCCTTTTCTTTTAAGATATCTAGATAGTGACTAATATCTCCTCTTTCCTGTTTCATTTTTGTAAGTTTTATTATTTGGTTTTGAATAGCTTTTTTATTAATTTTTGTAGTGGCCTCTATTTCTTCTTCATTTTCTTCTAAGTATTTGTTCAATCCTACAATAATACGTTTTTTCTCTTCTACTTCTTTTTGGTAATTATATGCAGAATCCATTATCTGAGATTGTACCCATCCTTCTTCAATACATGTCAGCATTCCACCTTTAGCATCTATTTCTTTGATTATAGCTCTTGTTTTTTCTACAAGCCCTTGAGTCATTGCTTCGATAGTATAGGATCCTGCTAGAGGATCTATAGTATTCGGGATTCCGGATTCTTCTGCAATAATCTGTTGTGTTCTAAGTGCAACTTTGGCTGCTTTTTCAGAGGGCAGTCCTAATGCTTCATCAAGTGCGTTAGTATGCAAACTTTGAGTTCCTCCTAGAATTGCTGATAAAGCTTGAATAGTTGTTCGTACGACATTATTGTGCGGTTGTTGAGCAGTTAGAGTAGATCCTCCTGTTTGCGTATGAAACCTCATTATTCTTGATTTTTCGTTTTTAGCCTTAAATTCATTAGAAATTATTTCAGACCATAGCTTTCTTGCGGCTCGAAATTTTGCAATTTCATATAGAAAATCATTATGGCCATTAAAAAAGAAGGTCATTCTAGGAGCAATTTCATCAATATCTAATCCTTTTTTTATAGCTTCTCGCGCATAAGTAATTCCATTTGCAATAGTGAATGCTAATTCTTGTTCAGCAGTACATCCCGCTTCTCTGATATGATAACCTGAAACGGATATAGTATTCCATTTTGGTGCGTTTTTTGAACAGTATTCAAATACGTCAGTTGTTAGTCTCATTGATTCTTTTGGAGGGAAAATATAAGTTCCTCTTGCAATGTATTCTTTAAGGATGTCATTTTGTATCGTTCCCTTTATTTTAGTTTCATTTACACCTTGTTTTTTTGCTGTAGCTATGTACATTGCTAGAAGAATAGCTGCAGGTGCGTTGATTGTCATACTTGTTGAAACAGTATCTAGTGGAACCTGATCAAATAGCATTTCCATATCTTCAATTGAATCTATTGCAACACCTACCTTTCCAACTTCTCCAAGCGCCATCTCATCATCGCTATCATATCCAATTTGAGTTGGTAAATCAAAAGCTATTGACAAGCCTGTTTGCCCTTCAGATAGTAAATATCTAAATCTTTCATTTGTTTCTTTAGCAGTACCAAAACCAGCATATTGTCTCATGGTCCATAATTTTCCACGATATCCTGTGGGATGAATGCCTCTTGTATACGGTTCTTTTCCAGGTAATTCGAATGTGTCATTTTTTATATCATGAGGGATGTTTAATCTTTCTCTTTTATCTAGTTTAACCTCTTCTCTTTCTGGGTATTTTTTTAATGTTGTGTCTAAAATCTTTTTTTCCCAATTTTTTTTATCCATTATTAGCCCTCTCAAATCTTCTTATATATATTAACATTTTTAGGTGTAGTTCATCAGCCGCTTTTTGCGCTTCTCCCGTTTTTACTTTCATAGGCTTCATCCAAAAACAATAAACATTTGTTTTAATATTTTTTTTATAAAATTCAAGAATACTATTAAAAAGATCTTTTTCATTTCCAGTTCGACCCCAATCTATCAATGGGTTGTCATAACAAAAAACTAACGGTTGAATCATATGGCCTGTATTTTCAGCAGCTTTAAACACTCCCATCTTAAAAGGTGCTAATGTACCAAAGTTTGAGGTTGTTCCCTCTGGAAAAATCCAAAGAGGATTTTTTACAGCATCCCATCGGTTTAGTTGTTGTATTACTCCTGTTCTCGATTTTTTATTTTCACGTTTAACCCACAACATCCCGATCTTTTCAGCAATAGGTCCAAAAAGTAGATAATCCTTAACTTCAACTTTTGAAACAGCTCCACCCGTTTTTATAGCTTGTATTACGATAGGATCTAAATAGCTGGTATGGTTGGCTACTAGAAAGCCAGGTTGTGGTTTTCCGTGAATGAATATTTTCATATTATATCGCATTGCTAATTTCCTAGCCCTGTAGGTTACTAAGTTACGATAATCTTCTTTGGAATAAAGAGAAACTTCTAATCTTAGTCTTAAAAAAAAGTAGAAGAAATATATTAATTTGATGAACCACACGAATTAGCTATTGGTTAGTTTTTAAAAAGAAAACTCTCGTTAAATTAAAGGCGCTTCAAAATCATCTATAGTTTCTTCAAGGTCTTCATCAGCTCCCAATTCTCCTCTGGTACGAAGTATTTCTCTTGACAATAACCAATAAATTAGAGCTAATGATCGACGTCCTTTATTATTTCCTGGAATCACAATATCTATATTTGAGGTAAGATTATTTGCGTCGCACATGGCCACAACAGGTATTTTGATATTTACAGCTTCTCTTAATGCTTGAGCATCAGCTGCTGGATCGGTAAGAATAATTAATTTCGGTTCAATAAAAAATCGCATTTCAGGATTAGTTAGTCTTCCTGGTGTAAATCTTCCAGCAATACATTCAAAACCACAAGCATCAGCGAATTTCTTTGCAGGTTTCCATCCGTATTGTCTAGCGGAAACTACTAAGACATCAGTTGGTTCATATTCTTTTAGAAATTTTGCAGTTTCGACAATCTTCTCAGAAGTCATATTAACATTAAGGATTCTTAAGCCATCATCTCTTACTTTGTATACGTAAGGTTCCATATCCTTGCTTTTTTGTTTGGTACCTATGTGAACTCCACAAGTTAGGAAAGTATCTTCATCGATGAGCAGTTCTTTTGTTTCGGCTTCAGTCATCTGAATTTCTCGCTGATTCGGACCAGTTCATTAAGCTTTGCAATTCTTTCTCCACCCATTATACCTGTTTTAATTGCATGTGAGTCGAATGCAACACCTAGGTGGGCAATACTCGTATCGGTTGTTTCTCCACTTCGATGTGAAATAATGGTAGCCATATCATTCTTTTTAGCTAAGTTAACTGCATCGATTGTATCTGTTAAAGTTCCAATCTGATTTGGTTTAATTAATATAGAATTAGTAGCACCTAAATCAATTCCTTTTTGAAGTCTTTCAGTGTTTGTGACATAAAGATCATCTCCAATTATTAATGCATCAGTTTGTTCAGTTAACAAAGCCCAAGATTTGAAATCTTCTTGATCGAGAGGATCTTCAACAGAATGTAAATTATACTCTTCAATGAGTCCTAATACAAATTCTATCTGTTCATCTGGCGTTAAAGTCTGTTCTTTATATTTATATTTTCCATTATGGTAAAATTCACTAGCGGCCATATCTAATCCTGGTCTTATTTCTACGCCCGTCTCAGTTTCAATTTTTTCGGTTGCTTTAATCACTAGTTCTAGAGCATCAACATTTTTCATAGGTGCGACCCAAGCCCCCTCGTCTCCTTTTCCTAGAGCTATATTTGGATATTTTTCTTTTAGCAATAAAGCTACTTTTTTGTGTACGGCTGCGTTTGCTTCTATGGCTGTATTAATATCATTATCAAATGAAGTTATTAGAAATTCTTGGATGTCAGTTCCACCAATTGCATGTGCACCTCCTCCTAATACATTAGACATTGGTGCTGGAAGAGAATAAGATTTTTTCCCTCCAAGATATTGAAATAAATCTATATTCTTAGAATCAGCTGCAGCTTTAGCACAGGCTAATGACAGAGCTACACTAATATTTCCTCCAATATTACTAAAATTAGAGGTTCCATCAAGTTCTTTTAAAGTATCATCAAATTTTTTTTGCTCATATACCGACAAACCAATTAACTTGGGCATTACTTTTTCATCAGCATTCTTCATTCCTAAAGAAACACTATTCTTAGGCCAAGCTATGGCTTCATGTGTACCAGTTGATGCACCTGCTGGAGCTGCAGCTATGCCCAAACCATCTTCAGTTTTTATTTCGGCCTCAACAGTTGGATTCCCTCTTGAATCAATTATTCTTCTGAGAATAATATCCTCAATATTCATTTCTTGTCTCTATCTACAATATCAATTGGAATCACATCACTATCATATTCCATTTGAGCAATTATGACGGGATCTATAATTTCTTTAGGTACTTTTATCTGGACTGGAGCACCCATGGAAATCTGAAGTGCTCGAGCACCAATAACACGCGCTTTTTCAAATCTAGAATGTTCTTTCAAATTTACACCAACTTTCCGACTAAATAATACGGGTCCTTTGCTAATGGCCCAACTATAAAAGGTTTCCTAATATTTTTTTGTCAAAAAATAAAACTATTTCAGATTATTAAATTTCAGAAACTTTTTAAATACATCCTAAGATGCCTATAGTTACCCTGTGTCTCTGATAAAGGATATATAGGACGCAAAAAAGGTGAAAAGATGGAACAAAACGCAAGAAAATTTGGTGCTTTTGTGGCAACGTTAGCTATGATTGCATCTCTTTTAGTAATGCCAAGTGTGAGTGCAGCAGATAATGATCTTCACGTCAGTCTTTCTGGCGATGACGGAACTACTTCTTATGCTTCAGAACTTGGTTATGCCAATTTTACGGCAACGATTTCGAGTGCAACAGACGCAGCTCACACTGATGTTACAGTGGAAGTAGGATTTGTTGATGCTAATGGTGCAGGTTCTTGGAATATGCATCAAGCAACTATATCAGACTGTGTAGGCAATGGTACAACTGGATCTAATGTTACTGGAAATTTGAGTACATCAAGTACAATGGATGTATGTATTTCAGTTGATATTGAAGTTGCTGGAGCTGAGGCATCAAAGAGTATGGTTACTATGCTAGTTAATGTCACGTCTGTAGAAGACACTGCAACTGGGCATGACGCTGATGGTACAATTCAAATAGTAAATTGGGTTATTTCGTCAAGTGATGGTACTCAATACTTTGAAGAGAGTGATGCAACTAGTCTTATCTGTAGCGAGAAACCTAACTGTCAATCTTATACTCTTACTGTTGAAAACATAAAAATAGATCTTGATGGTAGTGCAGTAGCAACGGATGAAGTAATTACTCTTCGTTTAGGTGGTTTGCCTGGAGATGGTTGGAGTCTAAATACCAGTTATAGTGGTTGGAGTATTATGGATGGTGAAGCTACAATAGATGGCTTGGATGCAGGTCAATCATTATCTATAGTTTTTGAATTAACTTTAGATGGTGGAAATGTTCCTGCTACTTCTTATCTGGCCGAAGAATATAATCAGATTGTCTTTGAAAATAGAGATGATGATGGCTTTATTGTATTTACTACAATTTATGCAATCGTTGCAGATAATTTTAATGCATTCGTTCACGGTGCGGCAACTGCTAATGTAGTTGACAATGGTTGTGATAATCCTGATGAGGTTGCTAATGTATATTGGAATGTTTCCATAAAGAATTCCGGTAATACATATGATACTTTTGATATAGCTTTTGATATAGGAGATGCCCAAGGAGCTGCATGGAGTGTTGCTAATGTTGATGGTAGTGCTATGCCTTCTACTACTTCTCAGCTAAAGCCTAGCTTGGGTAAGACTGGATCGGGGGACTACACATATGATTTCCAATTAGTTATGACTATTCCAGGTGGCGAGCCAGCTGGTGAAAGTCATGGCTTCACTATGACTGTTTCAGGCGATAATATTGCTTCAGAAACTGTTAATTTTGGTGCTACTGTAGAACAATGTTTTGATATCGAATTAGCTATAGATGGTGCAGTTGGTCTAACACCAGCAATCGGTTTTGCAAATCCAGGAAGCTTAGCTACATTTAATGTAACAGCTACTAATTATGGTAATGGAGAGGATACTGTTTCTTTCATAACTATGGGGAATGCCCTATGGTCTCCAGAGGTTTCTGTTAATGTTTCCACTATAGTCAGTGGTGCTTCTGCTTCGATTACTTTTAGTTTAACAGTTCCTGGTGACAGTGAAGCTGGAAGTGATAGTGCTATGGCAATGGTTCATGCTTACTCAGAAGGATGCAGTGAGCAAACAGCAGGTTGTGATTATGAAGAACATGTTAGTGCAATAGTTACAACTAATCAATTATTTGACATAAAGGCCGGATATTATTCTAATGAATCTGGTATTGCTAAAAGTAGTATGTCTATTGAAGAAGGAATGATGAAGGAAATGAAATTTAATGTTACAAATAACGGTAATGGTGGCGAGGTTGTGACATTGTCACTTGTTGATGCTCCTGATTGGGTTGTTTTAAGTCAACTCACTGCAACAGTTCCTGCATTCGGTGGTATTCAAACTGTATCTGTTGATGTTAGTGCACCTTCTTCTGGTGCTCTTGGAGACCATACTTTCAAAGTTATGGCTACTTCACAAGATGGTGAAACAACTTCTACAACTGATTTTTTAACAATAACGGTTGTTGCAAAAGGATCATCAGATGGTCCAACTACAGAAACAGTTGATGATGAAGAGGGATGGTTGCCTGGATTCAGTGCAATATCTGCTATTGCAGCTATTGGTGCTGCATTAATTATTCGTCGTAGGTTATAGGGGTTTTAAAATGAAAAGCAATAGGCGAAATATATCTTTCGCAGTAATGTTTTTGATGGTTGTATCAGCCTTTGCTTTTACTCCCTCTGCTAGCGGGGAAGCTTCAATATCGATAAGCGTCGAGGGTTTTCTTGATGACCGTTCTTTTGCTTCTGTTAATGGCACAGCTACATATCTTGTTAATGTAAATAACGATGGTTCAGAAGATTTTACAGATGCTTCACTGAGAGTTTCATTTGATGATTCTTCTTGGAAAAGTGATAATGTTACCATGGAGTATTCTACTTTGAATGGTACGGGATTAATCGCTATTTCCACTCTAAATCAAGGTGAAACTGCAAGTATTTATGTTAATGTTACAGTTGGCTATGGAGCTAACGTTGCTGAACAGACGATTTCAATGGATCTTATATTCAATGATGGAACTGATGATTACGAAGGTGCAGAGGCTTTGATTACTGTAACTGATTGGGTTGCTTATGAATCTAATTTTCCAGCTTCAGCTGCAGTCCAGACATACAATAATGGTGATCAACATGATTATAGTATAACTATAGATAACATTAAAGTTGATAATTCTTCAGCAGCTCAAGATATAGATGATAAAATCAGATTATCATTAACTACAAGTGGTTGGTCTGTTCGCAGTTATGATGCCAATTGGACTAATGCTAGCGGTGAACTTGTTTTAGAGGGCATGTCTGCTGGAGAATCTTATGATTTTAGTTTTAGCATAAATCTTACAGGCAATCCATTGGCTGGCGATGATGATCTTAGCTTCTTCGCTACAAGTGGTGGGGACGGCGGTGGAATGATGGGTGGAGAACCACCATATATTCAACCTAATGGCTTATTGGGAATTCCAGTTATTGTGGCTGAAAGGTATGGTGTTTCAGTCTCAGGAGCAGGTAGTAGAAATGTAGATTTAAGCGATGGTGATTCTACAGTTACTTGGAGTGTTAAAGTTACTAATCTTGGAAATACGCAGGATACTTTTGCTCTCGCTTGGGATCAAGCAGGTGTTCCTTCAGGATGGGATGTAACGGCATTGCCAACTACAACAGGTTTACTTAATACCGGTTCAGAAGGCTATAAGATAATAGATGTAGCCTTAACAGTACCAAGTGATGCTTTAGCAACAGTATTCAATTCTACTTCTCAAGCTATGTTTTCACTGATAGCTACTTCTTCAGATGGCTCTACATCATCATCTCAATCTTTTACAGTTACAGTAGATCAAATCTATGGAGTTTCACTTGATGTTAACAATGTAACTAAACAGGGCGTGCCGTCTGAGGATGTAGATTTTATTTTTAGTCTATCTAATACAGGTAATGGTGAAGATACATTTTCAATTAATGTTACAGGTGCTTCTTTTTGGGCCCCTACACTGAGTGAGACAAATATTACAGTTGCAGCAGTTAGTACAAAAACATTTACATTAACTGCGACAGTTCCTGTGAATCGTAATGTTGGAGATGATCAAGAATTTGTTGTTGCAGCTTTATCATCCGATGGTACTGCTACAGTAAATTCTACTGTGAAAATAATCACATCCCAAGTTTATAATATTAAAATTGAATATTATACTGGCTTTAATGGAACTGCAACAGTATCTCAAGCAACTAATTTGGATATCCGTCTTAACATAACTAACAATGGCAATGGTGTTGATGACTTAACATTGTCTTTGAAAGATGCGCCTTCTTGGTCAGTTTTGAAGTCTGGTGTAGATTCTCCAATCCGGATTATTCCTGGTGGAACTGAAACTGTAGTAATTACTTTGTCTCCGACTATCGAAGACTTATCAGGTGTAGATTACATATTTCAAGTTGATGCCGAATCGTCTAATGGTGACCAATGGTCAAGTCCACAATTATCAATAACTATGGAAGTTAAAGAAACAGCTGGTGAAGAAGTGGTGGTAGAGGAATTAAAAGATGACGAGGACAGTCCTGGTTTTAGCATTTTAATTTCTTTATTGTCATTGACATTGATTGTTTTATCTCGAAGGAAGGATTAGTTTAGGGATAACTTTAATTTAATAATTTGAGATTATCATTTCATCATGAGTGATGTTTTAGATTTTTGGTTAAAAGAAGATATTGGAAGTGGTGATTTTACGACACAGGCTGTTGTTCAAAATTGCCGTTGTAATGCACAAATTAAAGGAGGTCCGGGTGTAATTTCAGGTCTTAAGATATCTATCCAGCTTCTTGATAAGTTCGGTATAAAATATACTACTTCGTATTCCGAAGGAGATAAAATTCCTTCAGAAACATTACTATTTGAATTAGAAGGACAGTCACACGATATATTAGGTATTGAGCGAACACTTCTCAATATTTTAAGTCATTTAAGCGGAATTTCAACTTTAACAGCAGAAGTTGTTTCAGAAGCTAAGTTGGTAAATCCAAATATTGTAATTCTTGCTACACGTAAAACTACACCTGGCCTTAGGGACTTTGAAAAACAAGCTGTAGTACACGGAGGAGGCTCAACACATCGAATGCGTTTGGATGATGCAATACTAATAAAGGATAATCATCTTCGATTGTCAAATAACATAAAGAAGTCAATAGAGATTTCTAGAGCTAAACATCCAAAGTTAATGATTGAAGTTGAAGCTGATAATCTTGAACAAGCTATAGACGCTACGAAGTATGGTGCCGATCGTGTTATGTTAGATAATTTCACAGTTGAAGATGCCAAATCCACTTTTTTAAAATTAAAACAAATTTCTAATATTGAGATTGAAATTTCCGGAGGTATTAATTTAACAAATATTAAGGATTATGCAGCCCATGCAGATTATATTAGCCTGAGTAGTCTGACAATGTCATCACTTCCGGTAGATTTTACACTTCATGTCATTTGAAATACGAATTCTTTGCTTTGATCAGGATGATCCAAAGAAATGCACAGCTAAAAGATTGGAGAAGTTTGGTATTTCACAAAATTATAGTAGTTTTCGTACATTACCGGCTTGTGGTATAGTCTTAGACCCTTTTTCAGATAAGTTACTAACCTTTGAAGATTCTATTTTGGCTGAAGTAGGAGGCATAGTTGGAGTCGATTGTTCATGGAATTTAGCTAGAGAAACTTTTTCTAAGTTAAAATTGATGGGATTAGAACCTCGCAGATTACCCGATGTTATTCCCGCTAATCCTGTAAATGCCGGCAAGATAGGTAAGTTAACAACAGCTGAAGCAATAGGAAGTGCTTTAATGATATGCAATCAAAAAGAGCTAGCTACTACAGTAATGTCCATTTTTAAATGGGGTCCAGCTTTTCTCAAGATGAATTCAGAATTATGATAATAATAAATAGTATAAACTAACTCAGAATAGCCAACTTCCAATGGCGATTCTAGCATCTACAGAAAGTGAATCAGTCTTTAAGTTTAAAGGCGAGGGCCACCGTCTTTTTATCGAGGGTAGAGGTTTTGATTTTGAAAGATTAATTGTAGATTCTAATGCTAATGCAGAATTAATTTTACCCATATCTGAAGATAATTTGTATACATTTCTTGATTTTGAAGAACCCCGCGTCATATATGTAGTTTCAAGAGTTGGGATTAAAGATTTAATTCTTCAAGGTTGTATTATTCAAGAAATTAGGGGTAATACTTGTATATTATCATATTCTAAATTACAGTCAGAATCATGAATGATTTAATTTAGAGTCTTGGAGGTAGCTTTTTTGTGGAATTAGTTGATGTTGCAGTAGTAGGAGGAGGTCCGTCCGGTTCTTCGGCAGCGAAAGAAGCATCCGATAGAGGATTGTCGGTTCTTTTATTTGACCATGCACATCCTAGACGTAAAGCCTGCGGAGGAGGCCTTCCTGTAAAAGGGATTGAATGGATGGACGCACCAGATAGTGCAATAGAGTGTGAAATGGATTCGATTTCTTTTACATATAAAAAAACTAAACTAAAGATTCCCGTTAGTAAAGGTAAATTAGTTCGTCGTGATGATTGGGATTTTTATCTTTATAATCGTGCTAAAGAAGCAGGTGCAGGTCATGTTACAGAACGTGTTAAATCTATTGAATTAAAAGATAATATCTGGATTATTAATGATAAGTATAAGGCCAAGTACATTATTGGTGCCGATGGAGTGAATGGTTTTACTCGAAAGTATTTTATGGATAAAATTCCTCGTGAGCACCTTTTTGCGGCAGCAGGTTATTATTTAGATATCAAACCTATTGAAAATGAAGTTGAATTTATTGTAGGAGCTATACCTAAGGAAGAAGGTTATCTTTGGATTTTCCCAAAAAGTGATCATTATAATATTGGTTATTGTTATAATGCCGGCACTCCAGGAATGAAAGAAGCCTTACATGAATTAATGAAAGAAAGGTGGCCTGGAGAATTTGTTGAAAATGGTAAATGGAAATTAGATGAAACTGGAGAGGTAGTAGATTGTAAGCAATTTGGTTCTGCAATTCCGTCATATAATGATCCTAAATTATTTGATGAGCCCGTTTCTGGTAAAAATTGGGTTTTATGCGGAGATGCAGCTGGCCATGTTAATCCTATTCATGGCGAAGGTTTGAATCATGCAGTTTTAGGCGGACGTTTGGCAGCCAAAGCAGTATTTCAAAAAGATCCCACACTTTTTGAAAAATATTGGCGTTCACATTACAGTAGAGATATGTATAGGGCGGCTAAAACTAAACACAAAATCTATCGGCCTTTTTTTATGCGAATATGTTTTGCATTGGGAAAAACACCCGCTATGTTTGGTATGCTAGCCAGTTTGACAAGGGGTGAGTATGAAGGTAAAGCAACACTTCAGTTTTGGTTTAGACTTCCATTGGCCCTAATTCAAGCTGTTTTTAGAATGAAACATAAGGAACTTAAAGCAATAAATTGATTTTTTCTGGATTAGCTTTATTAAACCCGTTGGCTCGCGCGGTTCCCTGAGGATTAATATCTCATGAAAGTTCCAAGGAGAATTAAGATGTACAGTCCGTATGCTAAGAAGCATACTATTCATGAAATTGAAATAGTTAAGAAAAAGAGACCTTCAGAACTTGCAAGAGGTCAAAGGTTGTTTAGAAGAGTAACTGCAGGTTACGGAGGATTTCCAAGACCTAAACCGGAAGGTAGGGAAAAACCAACAAAGAGAGTGTATGTCCGTTATCGTTGTACTGAAACTGGCAAAGCACACCACAAGAAGAACTTTAGATCTAAAAAGTTTGAGTTAACGGAGTGAAAATGTCAAGTCCTAAAAGTAAATTTTTGAAAGTTAAAAGTCCAGATAGTGATTATACGGTTATTATGTTCGATAAATGTGATACAGTTATTAAGGATCCTGTTACAGGTTCTACAATTGCGTTACCTACAGGTGGCAAAGCTAAGATTTTAGGTGAAATCTTGGAGGAACTTGAGTGAGCCTGGATATACCAGAAGAAGGCGAATATATTATTGGACGAGTACTTGAAGTAAAAGATTTTGGTGCAACTTTAGATTTACTTGAATTTCCTGAACAGAAAGCTTTTGTTCATATTTCAGAGGTAGCCTCTGGTTGGGTAAAATACATTCGGGATTTTATCCGAGAAGGTCAAATGGTTGTAGCCAAAGTTACAAAAGTTAAAAAAGGTAGTAAGATACTGGATGCTTCAGTTAGGCAGGTATCCGGACACCGGAAACAAGAAAAAATAAGATCTTGGAAGAATGAACAAAGAGCCTCTAAGTTTTTGGAATTAGTAGCTTCTAAGTCAAAAATTGAAATTGAAGATTTGAGGAAAGAAATACGTGAAGGAATGTCAAATCTTTATGGTAACATGTATTCTGCGTTCGAAGAAGCTGTTATTAATGAACCAGGATTTAAAAAAGAGTGGAAAGGAAAATGGGTTTCTAGTTTTATCAAAATTGCAAATGATAATGTCACCCTACCTTTTGTATCCATAGGTGGTATTTTTGATTTAACTACTTATCATTCTAAAGGAGTAGATAGTATAAAGAAAGCATTAACAGGACCTGGAGCAATTTATGAAGATACAACTCTTAAAATTGCTACTAATGGTTCACCTTCCTATAGAATTTCAGTTAAGGCACCTAATTATAAGCAGGCTGAAGAAGAATTAAAAACGGCTGTTGATATGGTCTTAAAAGTTTTTAAGTCAGAAGGCGGTATTGGTTCTTTTGAGAGGGTTTAATGCAAACATTAGTTTTCCAGTGTAAATCATGTGATATATTTACAATTTCTAAAGAATGTCCCAATTGTTCTTCAAATACTTCTAATCCGCTTCCACCACGTTTTTCACCACAGGATAAATATGGTAAATATAGGAGAATGTTAAAAGAAAATAAATAATGGGATTTACTGAGATTATTCGTACTGAAAATATTAAACTGAATGATGCCATTTTATTAGAAGGCCTTCCAGGAGTTGGTAACGTTGGAAAGCTGGCAGCTATGCATTTAATTGAAAAATTAAATGCTAAAAAATGTGTTGAGATTTATTCTTCTAATTTTCCTCCTCAAGTTTTAATTGATGAGAAAGGAATAGTTAAATTGGTAAATAATGAATTATATTATTGCAAGGGATCAAAGAAAACAAGGGATTTAGTTTTTTTAGTTGGAGAGTATCAAGGAATGGATGCTTCAGGCCAATATGATCTTTGTACAGAATTAATTTCTTTAATTAAAGAGATTGGCGTTACAACAATATATACTTTAGGAGGCTATGGTTTAGGAAAATTAGTTCCTGAACCTAGGGTTCTTGGAGCTGCAACATCTGATGAAATTATAAAATCATTTAAGAAAGCAGATGTGGAATTTATTGATGGGGAACCTGGCGCAGGTATTGTTGGTGCATCTGGATTATTACTTGGCTTAGGGAAATTGCAGGGTCTTCAAGGAGGTTGTTTAATGGGTGAAACAAGCGGTTATATGGTTGATCCTAAATCAGCTAGTGTTGTTTTGAAGTCACTTCAGAAATTACTCAATATCAAAGTAGATTTATCAGATTTGGAAGAAAGGGCTAAACAAGTCGATTCTATTACTAATCAACTAAAAGATATGGATACCAATGACCAAGAAGATAAGGTTGATGTTAATTATATTGGTTAAACCGAGTTCCTGCTTTGTAGATTGAATAATACTAGTCCATCTTTTGCATCTACTCCAGCTAATTCTTGATAATTATAACCTAAGTTATCAGAACCTCCATTTCGATCTAAGAAATAGGCATAACTTCCTGCAGTTTCTACATTTATATTACTCGAATAATCATTCAGATTTAAATTGCCTTCACTTAAATCAGATACAACGTCAATTACGTTTAGACTTTGTATGTCAATTACGGAAGTAGGAGATGATAGACTTTGCTGTGAAATTAAATTTTGACCTAATAAAAGTTTGACTTCTGAATAGTCTATATTATTAGTTTGTTCATCCGTAGCCCATTTGGAAATTTCATCGAAATCAGTCATTACTTCTTCGGCCGAACAAACGGTTAATGGTTTAGGAATATCACTCATTATTATAATAGGATTATTTACGGTAATATTTTCACCAATAATATCCGTTTCATTATATTGTAGTTTCCATCCTTTAATGTTTTCAGCTTGTGGATTTTGGTGAGCTATAGTAAAATTCCAGATACTACTATTGGCGCTATTCCTGTTTTCAGTATAATTCGCTTCTATCAAAAAGGGAGGGCTTGAACTTGAACTTTTGCTTTTTGATTTTTCTTCTTGGTCATTTATATAACTGTTAAATAGTGATATTTCGTTTTTACCCTTCTGAATACCATTTTGGAGTGTAAAATTAGATTTTAATCCGCAGCTACCATTTCCAAATGCCGGAGCTCCATCTACCCAGTCTTGAAAATCCCCTGTTTTTTGTTGAATATTTGCATTGTAAGGAATAAGAGGAACATCAACATATCCACTATCTAATTGATTTATGGTCCCTTGATATTCGATGTCTATATCATAAATTTTAAGATTACCAGGTGAAGATGCTTGAGATTGTAAACTCATTTTAAATTTAAGAGGTAGACTACTTGATTCAGACATATAAAAATCAAAATTATATTGATATTGGTATTGATAGCCCAATATTGATTCGGAAATATATGAGGTTTTTACTTTAATCATTACAGTTTGTTCATTATTAATTTTTCCTCCGTCACTTACTATTGTATTAAATTGAATTCCACTCTCACTTATAATTCCAGTATCTCCAACCTTCAAATGTTTCCCAATGTAAGCTTCACCGTGTGGTAATAATCCCGTTTCACTTATTCTAGGTACCCAATCGGTTGCACTCTGCCAGTACCATCTTTCACCAGTGAATGTATCTGAATATGATGCATTTGATTGAATGTCCGATCTAATTATTTCTAATGAAGTATCATCAATATATTGATATTGGAAAGTTCGAATTTGAGCATTGGAAAGATTCGCTGGATTTTCGCCTTCTTCTTGAATTGATCCATCAATATCATACAAATTTTGATCAAGAGATTTATTAAAAACATTACGTAATTCTCCATAACCGTCCATTTTCTGTTGACTTGGAGCTTTAATCTCAGCTTTTAGATCTCCTTTAAAAGTCACATCTAGTTTATTAATTATAATATCATTATTAATGAAACCAATAGGTATAGGTATGTCCAAATTACTTTCAAAATTTATAAATCCTTCTACGTTGTAAAGTGCACTACTTTCGTACCTTTCAAGAGGAACATCAATTTCTATATTAGGTTCATTAAGCAATACAAAAAGAGTACCGGTTAGCAATAGAATTGTCACAGTTCCAATAATACCTATTGTTTTTATGTCAATTCCATTATTCTCATTAGTCAAAGGTATGGCCCAGTTATCTTCATCTAGTTCATCGTTTTTGCTGAGATCTATTTTTTCTTCTTCATTGTCAGTCTCGGGAGAAGGTGCAGATAAATCTAGCGTGTCCTCATTTCCCCCTTTTTTATTAACGGTATTACTCGTTGAATCACCAGTTTTCCATAGTTCTTCATTAGATGCCACAATACTTACGAATAGCGATTCTATTTTAGGCTAATGCCTCAAATTTTTTTCTTAAGATTTTATTATTGCAACGAGAAAAGCTACAATTCCTAGAATTCCACCTAACATTCCGCCGATAAATGCAATAAATGCATTGCCAAAATGGACATCATCAAAATTTGTCACTGTAAAATAGGCTAGTCCTATTCCCAATAGAAGGAATACAAAACCAACTCCTCTTGTTTTACTACTGCCGTAGTAAGCTATTAGCAATCCCATACCCAGCATAGTTAGCATTGCACCAGTAAGGCCCATTGCCATTGCCATCTCTTGTAATGATGCTTCCATTATTTTTCCTCCCCATTTTCTGAATTGTCATCAGCTTGGTTTAATTCCTCTTCTAATTTCTTTAATTCTTCATCTAAATCTAAGTCTTCCAAGTCATCAAGATCTAAATCTTCTAAATCATCTACCGTGTCTACTTTCATTAGAACGAATAAAATTACAAACATTCCAATTATCATCCCAGCTAATGCAGACATACCTGAAACGAGAGCTTCAATAAATAAATCAGAATTAAAAATTGGTTCTACAAATTCAACAGCATCAAACGATAGTATGTAAGAGACTATTAATGTTACAAGTCCTAAGGATAATAAAATAAATCCTATTTGTTGAGATTTTCCAGCTCCAAAATATGAAGTGAAACTTCCAGTAGCCAATAAAGCTATTCCAATTCCAACTATAAACATTGAAACAAAGTAGTCCATCCACATCCAATCTACAAAATCCATTGACAAATCCATACTATGCTATTTTGCGCCGTTCATTATAAGTTTATCTATTGAATGTATTTTTTTATTAATAATTTAAGTTTTTCATTTTCTCGACGATAGGTCGGATAAGTATATATACCGTCTACTTGATATATATTCGGTGAATATCAATGGCTGAAGTAGTAGCTAGCACAGGAGTAAGTAAGGATTCGGGATATTTGTATTATCTCGGCAAAGATGGTAACGTATGGCGTACCAAAATGGCCCGTGGCGGAAAAAAGACTGGTGGAGGCCCAGAGATGGTAGCTTCTGCAGGTGTAAGTCGCGAGGATGGATTTCTATATTACATTGACAAGGGTGGAAATGTAGCTAGATCTCCAATGGCGCGTGGACGCAAGTAAAACTCATACGGTTTCAATCTTTTAGCCCATAGCACTTTAGCTTGGGCTATCGTATTTTATTTTAGGGCAGAGGTCGCTTAGCCCGGTATAGCGCCGGCCTTGAAAGCCGGTGGGAGATTTCCCTCGGGGGTTCAAATCCCTCCCTCTGCGCCAATTACCAGATGAGTTTATGCTAAATCTAATTCTTTGGTTCTTTTTGAGTTTTCCAACATTAAGTTTTCTATGAATGTTTCAAGATCTACGCCTTTTTTCTGATTTCCATTGCGCTTTCTAATTGAGACTGTATTTTTTTCAATTTCTTCATCTCCTATAATAAGCATGTAAGCAGGGCGCATTTTTCGGTGGATTCTTATTTTTTTCCCAATAGTATTGTCTGAAAAATCGGTTTTAACCCTAATATTTTTCCCGTTTAGTTTTTTTTGAATCTCTATTCCATAATCATTGTGTTTTTCAGAGATAGTCATAATTTGTACTTGAATAGGGGAAAGCCAAGTAGGGAAATTTCCAGTCCAATGTTCAGTTAGAAAGGCAACAAATCTTTCATGGGTCGATAACGGAGCTCGATGTATTACAAAAACTTCGTTATTTTCTCTTCCTGTTTCATCAATAAAGTGTAGTCCAAAACGCTCTTTAGCAGCAAAATCAAGTTGAATAGTAGACATAGATTCTTCGCGTCCCAGTAATGTAGTAAATTGAATGTCCACTTTCGGACCATAAAAAGCAGCTTCTCCTATACATTCTTCATATCTTACGTTCAAATCATCTAAAATCTGTCTTAAATGGTTTTGTGTAGTTTCCCAATTTTCAGGTTGATCTATATATTTATCTGTATTTTTGGCATCCCACAAAGAGAGTCTAAAATAATAATCCTCAAATCCAAAAGTTTTGTAATATTCTTGTACCATTCTTATACTATTTTCAAATTCTCGAGCAACTTGATCAAGTGTACAATAAATATGAGCGTCGTTCATTGATAACATTCTTACACGCAATAAACCAGTTAATGTTCCAGATAATTCATTTCTGTAAACTGTGCCATATTCGGCTATTCTCATAGGTAGTTCACGGTAAGATCTTTTTTTATTACAATAAATGAGATGATGCATTGGACAATTCATTGCTTTTAGGTAATAAATTCCATCATCCATTTTCATAGGTGGATACATAGATTCAGTATAGTGTGGTAAATGGCCGCTTGCTTCGAATAATTGTTTCTTTCCTAATACAGGTGTTGTTACTCTTTCAAAACCATAATTATTTTCAGTTTCGATAGCAAATTTTTCAATTTCTGTTTTTAATATTTCACCATTTGGAAGCCATACTGGTAGGCCTTTTCCTATCATTTCATCTATCATATAGAGATCCATTTCCTTTCCAATTTTTTTATGATCTCTTTTTGCAGCCTCAGTGAGTTGTCTTTCTCTTTTTTGTAAATCTTCTTTTGAGGCGTAGCACATTCCATAAATTCGGACTAAAGATTCTCTTTTTGCGTTTGCTCTCCAATAAGCTTGACTTGTACTGGTTAGTTTAAACCACCTCAATTTTGAAGTGCTAGATACATGAGGGCCTCTGCATAAATCTACAAAATCTCCTTGTCTATAGGCTGATGATCCTAAATCATGCCCAATTTTATTATCCATAATTTCAATTTTAAAGGGGTTTTCTGAAAACATTTTTCTTAAAGTATGATTATCATACTCTTCTCTAATTATCGTTATGTTTTGTTTTACAAGTTTCTTCATTTTCTTTTCAATTTGTTTTAAATCTTCTTCATTTATGGGTTCCATATAAAAATCATAATAGAATCCATGCTCTATAGGTGGTCCAATTGTAGGTTTAGCATTTGGGAATAATTCGGTAACAGCTTGAGCTAGTAAGTGAGCACAAGAATGTCGCATAATATATAATCCTTCATCTGAATCTTGATTAATGGCTTCAATTTTACAATTTTCTTTAATTATATGGGATAAATCAAATTCTTTGCCATTTATTAGAGCGGCTATAGCTCCAGATTTTTTGCCTTGAACGTTTGAAATAACTTCTCCTACTGTGATCCCTGCTTTATTTTCATGTATATTCCCATCAATTTTTATTTTAATTACAGACATTTTCATTACCGTTTTAATTTAAGTGTTCCTACAGTCTTAATCACAACAATACAAAAAGACTTCTCTTAGGTAAATCCTTATACTCCATCTACTGTGCTTACATAGGATATAGTATGGCAGGAAGGCCCAAAAGAGGCAGAAAACGCCGCCCCCGGCGAAGGTCAAAACCTAAAAGTGCAGGTAACAAATTTCTTTTATTTCAATCAATAGGTGCAGGCCTTATTCTTCTCGTAATTGTATTTTTAATTGCTGCAGATGCGATAAATACAACTACTGGAACAATAATAGGTATGATTGTTGTAGCTACCATTTTTTACTTTGTATCTATTGATTCCTCTAATTCACGTAAACGTAATCGTCGAAGAAAACCCAAACCTGAATCATCCGATCCTCAATTTTATACAGCATTACCCTCTACTTTGGGCGTTACAGAGTTACCTGAAGAATCGCTCAAACCAGAAATTAAGTTACCACCGAGACCAATAAGAGCTGCTCGACGTCGAAGAGATTTTATCATGTATCCATTAGCAGTTAGTGGCGGCGATTATTCAGATTCTTATATTCAGGTAGATAAAGATACCGTACTGCGCCTCCGTTCAGAGATGACTCCAGATTTATTTTCAGTACCTTTGGCAGGGTCGCGTATGGAAGGGTTCCCTTCATCAAATATTGCAGCAGTTATGTCCAAGGATTTGGATTCAGCTTTAACTCCTGTTGTGTCATCTCCAGTTTTAGAAGAAAACACTCTTTTTCCAGTTGCAGCCGAGGCATCCCCAGTTATAGCCGAGGCAGCCCCAGTTATAGCCGAGGCAGCCCCAGTTATAGCCGAGGCAGCCCCAGTTATAGCCGAGGCAGCCCCAGTTATAGCCGAGGCAGCTCCAGTTGTTACTGAAACAGTTCCTATTTCGTCAGAAGCTGTAATTTCACAAGAACAAACAGTTGTTCCTGTTCAAGCAATATCTGAAGAGGAAGACGAAGAAGAAATAGAATTTGATATGGAATGGGATTAGTCATTTTTTATGAGAATAGGCTACCCGTTGCCCTTTTATGGTCTTATTGAATTAATATGTCCTTGAAGATTCATGATTATATAATTCAGCGCCGTAAAGAGCGACCTTTACACTTTACGTTATTAGATCCCGGTAAGATGAGTTCTGAGCAATTAGTGGATTTAGCAATTAAGACTGCAGATGCTGGGACAGATGGATTTATGGTTGGTGGATCTACCGATTTAAGTTTAGAAAAGGTTGATGCCGCAGTTGAAGCCATAAAAGAGATTACACATATGCCTGTTATCTTATTTCCAACTCATGCTTCTTCTGTTTCAGGAAAAGCAGACGCAATATTTTTCATGTCTTTACTTAACAGTGAAAGCCGCCAATTTCTAGTTGGTGAACAAATAGCAAGCGCACGGTGGGTTCAGAAAACAGGTTTGGAACCTCTGTCTATGGCTTATCTTGTTGTTGCACCAGGAATGGCAGCAGGCCGCATAGGGCAAGCTCAACCTTTACCTAGAGATGATCCGAATTTGGTTGTATCCCATGCCTTGGCAGGCCAGTATCTAGGTATGAAGTATATTTATCTCGAAGCAGGTTCAGGAGCCTCAGAACCAGTGCCGTCTGAAATTATTTCTGCAGTTAAAAGCTCAATTGATGTTATTTTAATTGTTGGAGGCGGAATACGTACCTCCAAAGCTGCAGCAAAGGTAGTTAAATCAGGTGCTGATATTGTAGTAACAGGTACTTTAGTTGAAACTTCAAATAAACTCGTTCAAGACATGTCATCATTGGTTAATTCAATTCACTCTTAAAAATGGGAACTAAATTAAAGGTAGATAAAGTTAGTCCGCCCCCAGCAAGATTATCAGCTTTTTTGCATCATACACCTCACATATATCCTAGTTTAATTTTGTTTTTAGTTGTTACTTTCGTTTTAGTTTATACAGCCATGATAACTTTAGTTCGTGCTGAAACTTTTTTAGATTTCACAATTTTTGGAATTATTACTTTTTCTTTACCGGTTTTTCTTGTTTCCTATTTAGTATCAAATATATCGTGGTATTGGGATGGTCGATATCCTATTAGATATGGTCTTCAAGCAGGGGCTACCGGTTCATTCTTTATGATTATAACTACTTTAGTTGGAAATTATTTTGGAGTTCCGAGTCAAGGTTTAGCATTTGGTTTTGGATGTATGGGTGGCTTATGGTATCTAACTTTGAGAACACATGGTAGTGCTCCAGCTAGAATAGCATTTCCTTTATCACTCATTTCTCCAGTAATTACTGTTTACTTTTTTTGGTATGATGATTCTTCAACTGATTTTAAATTTGGTTTGCTAGCCACCATATCTTTAGTTTTTGCTAGTCATTTCTTCTTGTATTTGATTGATTCTCCTTACAAAAAAGCGGTTGGTGTTAGTGGAACAAGACATATGTCTGCATTCATTGATCATTTTTCTACAGGGGATGGCCGTCGTTTAACTGAAGCAATAAGAGAGATTTGTGAAACCATTGAGACGAAGAATAATTGGATTTCTATTCGTAAAAATGAGGAAACTATAGCTTTTCTCGCGATACCTGGAATTCATCCGGGACCACTTGGTAATTTGGGAGGTTCTAATTTACCAGTAAAGATAGACCCTCATTTGCCAGGTCTTGGTTTTGCTTTTCACGGAGCTTCTACTAATGACCACAATCCATTGAGAGATGAAGACCTAGTTAGAATATCTAAGGCAATGGTTGAAGCTTCTGAAACTGCACATTACAGTTCAGATTTTTATTCAACAGTCAGAAATGGTAAATTACCAGCAGCATATGTAACTGGTATTGGCGAAGGTAAAATTATTTTTGTTAAGCCAGGAGACAGTGATGATATTTTACCTGAGTTATCAGCTCGTTTGGAACGTTCATCATCTAATATTAGTGGCAAAAGAGTTATGATTGATTTACATAATCAAGAAGGCTGGGGTAGATCTCCGCTAGCTGCAGGAACAAAGGAAGGTGCTATGCTTGAAATTTTAGCATCTAAAGCTTTAAAATTAAATTCATCTTCAAAAAAAGGTAAATTAAAAGCCGGAGTTTCATATATTCCTGGTGAAGATTTAGCAAAGGGTCTTGGACCTGGTGGTTTGAGAACCTTAGTTTTAGAAAATAGCTCATTATCTGATAATTACGAGAGACATCGTACGGCAATACTATTATGGGATGCTAATGGTATAGCTCCAGGACTTAACAATCAATTAGAAAAAGGTCTTAAAGGAATTGCAGATGAAATATTATTTGCAACTACAGATAATCATTATGTTAATATAAAACCAGGTGGTTTTAATCCATTATCAGATTATAATAGTTTACTACCAAGTGCAAAACAATCTCTTAAAGAAGCTATAGACGATTTATCTTTTGCAGATTCAGCAATGGGGACTGTTTATGTCGACGGTGTCGAAATTTTAGGTCAGGGTAAACAGGACCGGATTAGTGCAGCAGCTAATGCAGTAGTTGAAGTCGCGAGGTACTCGTGGTTGCCCATATATTCTTCTGCAACTATGTTTTGTATTATTATGTCTTCTTATATCTAAGTCTGTATTTGAATAGATATTTTTACACCATCTGGTATTTGTATTCTCATAAGTTGGCGCATAGCTCTTTCATCAGCATCAATATAGATAAGCCGTTTGTGTAGTCTTGCTTCCCAACGATCCCATGTTTCAGACCCTTCACCATCAGGTGATTTTCTTACAGGTACTTTTAATTTTTTTGTAGGTAATGGAATAGGCCCAGTCATGCCCACGCCAGTTCTATCAGATATAGTTTTAATTTGTTCACAAACACTATCGACAATAGTATGGCTCAAGGCATGTAGTGAAATACAAGCTTTACTGGATGCCTTTTTTGGAGCCATCTGTTTTAATTTAATCCCAATGTTCTTCTATTTTAAGACACATACCGGCAGCAACGGTTGCTCCCATGTCTCTGATAGCAAATCTCGCTAAAGCCTTGTATTTTGCTTGTTCTTCAATAGCTAAAGGTTTAGTCGGTCTGATAAGAACCATTGCAGCGTCTCCTTTCTTTAGAAAATCCGGATTTTCTTCAGTAACTTGACCTGTTTTCGGGTCCATTTTTGCTAACAGTTTTTCAAATGTACAAGCAACTTGGGCTGTGTGACAGTGGAATACAGGAGTGTATCCTGCAGTTATAACATTAGGATGATCTAAAATCATAATTTGTGCTTTGAATGCACGTGCAACTGCAGGTGGATCATCTTCAGGTCCACCAACATCTCCTCTTCTTATGTCAGTGTGAGATATTCCTCTGCAATTAAATCCAATATTATCACCTGGGATAGCTTGTGGAACTTCAGCATGATGCATTTCAACCGATTTAACTTCACCAACTTTACCACCTGGATGAGCTGATGGTTTGAAAATTAACTTAGTACCGGCTTTTATAGTTCCTGATTCAACACGACCTACAGGAACAGCACCAATACCTGAAATCTTGTAAACATCTTGAATAGGAATTCTTATTTTAGCATCAGCAGCTCCAGATGGTGGGTTTAGCTTATCTAAAGCCTGTAACAAAGTATCACCTTTCCACCAAGATAGTTCATTTTTTTCTTTGATATTATCACCTTTCCAACCAGATGCAGGAATAATGTTCACTTGTTTGTCAGTGAATCCGACCATTCCCAACATCTTATTTACTTCAGCAACAACTTCATTGAATCTACCCTCATCATAAGCTGGTTTAGTTATGTCCATTTTGTTTACAGATACAATCATTTGTTCAATACCCATAACTTTCGAAAGCCACAAATGTTCTTTTGTTTGTGCAGCAATTCCATCATCTGCAGCTACAACTAGAACGGCAGCATCAGCCTGTGAAGTTCCAGTAATCATATTCTTAACGAAATCTCGGTGCCCTGGTGCATCAATAATCGTGAAGTGTTTTGTATCGGTTTTGAATTCTTTGTGTGCAACATCTATAGTTACACCACGTTCTCTCTCTTCTTTGAGATTATCCATGACGTATGCCAATTCAAAACCAGCTTTTCCACGTTCTTCAGCTTCTTTTCTGTATTTATCGATCAAGTGCTGTTCAATAGCTCCGCCTTTCAAAAGGGTTTGACCAACTGTTGTTGATTTACCGTGGTCGACGTGACCAATGAATACTACATTCAAGTGTTGTTTTTCAGCCATTATTATTTCCCTCCATGGGATAGATGCGTCGTCATGATAGGGGGTAAATAAAGGATTCGCTCTGTTATCAGAGGACATGTTCTATATTTATTGACCTTAAATGCTTTGAAAAAACTTCTTGAATATATTTTAAATAGAGCTAAGGAATTGCAAATAAATATGCGTTTTGATATCAAAGGTAACCCTTCCTATGGTGAAGTTGATGTAGATCTTGGTCCTAATGAAATTTTGCTTATTGAGCCAGGAGCTATGTCTCGAATGTCTTCTAATCTGAATTCTAGTTTTCAGAGACAAGGTGGTTTTTTTTCAGCTATGTTTCGGAAGATGTTTGGTGGAGAGAATTTCTTTTTAGGAAAATATGAACATCCAGATGGTGGAAAGTTAACTTTTGCACCTTCAATACCGGGACATGTAGAGCACAGACAATTGACAAATAATAGCTTGAACATTATGGCAGGCGGTTTCTTAGCTTGTACTCCTGGAGTTAATATTAAGGCTAAATTTGGAGGTTTAAAGGCATTATTTTCAGGTGAAGGAGCTTTCTTGCTTGAAGCTTCAGGAAGTGGTGATTTATTTTTCAATTCTTTTGGTGGTGTAGTTGAAAAAGAGATTAATGGTGAATTTATTGTTGATACTGGACATGTCGTTGCATTCGATCCCTCTTTAGATTATAAGATTACAGGAATGGGGAGTTTCAAATCAACTATGTTGTCAGGTGAAGGTATGGTTATGAGGTTTTCAGGGAATGGTAAATTATATCTTCAAACACGTAATGTTTCAAGCATTGCATCTTGGCTCACTCCGAGGTTATTAGGATGAATGTAAAAATAGATACAGAAGGCGCATTTGGTTCTGCATTAGTTACACTGGAAGCAGGTGAAAAGTTTGTGTCGGAGGCAGGTGCTATGTATCGTGCTTCTCCGAATATGGAGATATCGGTAGAATCCCGAAAGAAAAAGGATGAAGGCATGTGGGGAGCTTTGAAATCCGGCATAAAAGCATTATTTGCAGGAGAATCTTTCTTCTTGTCAACATATACTCCTAATGATAGCCAAGCAGGTGAAGTAGGGTTGGCACCGACCCATCAGGGAGAAGTTCGCAGTGTCAAAGTTGGACCTGAGGTATGGATTTGTTCTGGTGGTAGTTATCTGGGTTCATCAGGCAGTGTTAATCTAGACACACAATATCAGGGTCTTAGTAAGGGGATGTTTAGTAAGGAAGGTTTAGTTTTTGTCCAAGCATCAGGCGAAGGAGATTTACTAGTAAATGGCTTTGGGAGAATTAGTAGCGTTGATGTTAGTGGAGGTATTACAATAGATAATGGCCACCTTATTGCATTTACAGAAGGATTAGAATATACCATAAGCAAAGCAGGTGGAGGTTGGATTTCTTCTATGATGTCTGGTGAGGGATTAGTTATGAAATTTAGTGGGCAAGGAAAAGTCTTAGTTCAATCCCATGATCCAAGCCGTTTAGGCGGAGTATTAGGGCCATTATTACCGCCGAGGGAGGGCTAATGAAGTACGACATTGTTTCTGCTCCATCTTATTCACTTATAGAGATGAAGCTTAGTGAGGGTGAATCAGTAATTGTTGAACCAGGTTCAATGGCTTGGATGGATACTACAATAAAACCTAAAACTGAGATGAAAGGGGGTTTTTTTGCAGGAATTAAAAGAAAATTTGCAGGTGAAAGTTTCTTCCTTAATACATACACTGCTGAGGGCGGTTCAGGAAATATAGGAATTGCACCTGGATACTCAGGAGATATAATTGTACGTGAATTAAATGATGAAACATTGTACATGGAAAGAGGAGCTTATCTTTGCCATGTAGGAAATATAGAGACAAGTGCGACCTGGGAAGGTTTTTCAGGTACTTTTGCTGAAGGAATGCTTGGTCTAAGAGTGAGTGGTACAGGTTTGCTTTTTTTTGGTTCTTATGGTGATATCCAAGAGGTTGAAGTCCATGGTTCGTACACTATAGATAATGGATATGCAGTTGCTTGGGAGAAGAATCTGGACTATAGCATAGGGCGTTCTGGAAGAAGTATTAGATCTTTCCTTTTCAGTGATCAATTAATATGCCGTTTTCATGGTAATGGAAAATTATGGATACAAACTAGAAGTCCTAGAAATTTAGCAGCTTGGGTTCATCCTTTTAGAAGGGTTAAATCCAAAAACGATTAACCTGCGTAATTTTCAGCTCTTGGCATTTCAGGCTTTAGCCCTTTCCTTTCACGAATCTCTTCAGTGATTTCGTCTAATAACTCTCTTGGCAATTCTTCATAACCTGCAAATTCAGTACTCCATAATGCCCTTCCTCCAGTAGCTGATCGGATTTTACTTGCAAATCCAAACATTTCCTTGACTGGAGCTTTAGCAGTAATTATCGCCATATCGCCCTCTGTTTCCATTCCGGCAATTTCAGCTCTTCTTTGTGACATTTCACCAGTAACAGATCCCATTAACACTTGAGGAACATTAATGTAAACATTTTGTTTTGGTTCCAATAAAGCAACACCGGCTGAAACAAGTGCACCATTAATTCCATTTCTTACAGCAGGTATAGTTTGTGCAGGTCCGCGATGAATAGCATCCTCGTGTAGTTTAGCATCATTTAATATAATTTTTACACCCATCATTTTTTCATTAGCTCTTGGACCTCTTTTTACTACTTCTTTGAAAGCTTCCATTAATAATTCTCTAGTTTCAAACAAATTTTGAATACCTTTTGTTGCATCAATGAACACACATCCATTTTCAATACATAGCACACCTCTTCCATGAACCTTAGTCCAGCCCATGTCAATTAGTTGTCTAGCAACATCCTTTGATTTTTTAATATCTCCGGAAGGAATAGTTCCATCTATAATTGCAGCTCTAATATCTTCTTCCAAAGGTTCTACAGTAATATAGAAACGATTGTGTTTATTAGGTGACTTACCTTCAAAGTCTCCGGGAGATCTTATTGATACGGTTTCGCGATAAACTACAATAGGTGGCGATGTAGTAATTTCTACACCATGTTCATTTTTTATTCTATATTCAGTAATTTCTAAATGTAATTCCCCCATACCAGACATCAAATGTTCGCCAGTTTCTAAATTACTATCAATTTGAATTGAAGGATCTGATTTAGCAACTGAACGAAGGACTTCTACTAATTTAGGTAAATCCTTAGTATGTTTAGCTTCAATAGCTGTAGTGACAACTGGATCTGAATTATGAACTATTCTTTCAAATGGTGTCATTTCTTTATTAGAAGAAATAGTTGAACCAGATATTGCATCTCTTAATCCCGAAACTGCAACAATATTTCCAGATGTTACCCTCTCGGTTGCGATACGATCACCACCAACAAACATACCCACAGATTGTACACGATTTGGGTTTGGCATCCCAGCTACGTACATCTGATCTCCTTTTTTAATAGAACCTGCGAACAGTCTTCCAACAGCAATTTCACCGGCATGAGGATCTAAGACAACTTTAGTTACCATAAATGCAGATTCTCCATCTGCGTTAGCATTTACCATAGATTGGCCAATATCTTCTTCAGCTTCACCTCTCCAAATATGTGGTATTCTATATTTTTGAGCCACATTTGCGGAAGGTAATTTTTCAACAATCATATCTAGTAAAACTTCATGTAAAGGTGCAGCTTTAGCTAATTTCTTTTTTTCTTCCTTTTCCATAAATTCATATATTTGTTTAAAATTCACCTTCTTTTTAGCCATGAATGGAAGTGAAGTAGCCCAATTATGATAAGCTGAACCAAATGCTACAGTTCCAGCTTGAGCGTCTACCATCCAGTCTTTCTTAAATTCTTTAGGAACCATTCTTACTATTAACTTATTAACTTCAGTGATGATTTTCGCAAATCGTTGCATCATATCTTCGGGAGTAACTTGTAATTCAGCAATTAGACGATCTACTTTATTTATGAATAAAACAGGTTTAACTTTTTCTTTAAGAGCTTGCCTAATGACCGTTTCAGTCTGCGGCATAATACCTTCTACAGCACAAACAACAATTATTACTCCATCTAAAGCCCTCATGGCCCTAGTAACATCCCCACCAAAATCTACGTGTCCAGGCGTATCAATTAAATTAATAAGATAATCATTTCCTTTATGCTCGTGAACCATAGATGCATTAGCTGCGTTAATGGTAATACCTCTTGCAGATTCTTGTTCATCAAAATCAAGCATTAATTGTTTTCCAGCTAAGTCTTCTGACATCATTCCAGCTCCGAAGATTAAATTATCTGATAAAGTAGTTTTTCCATGATCAATATGCGCGGCAGTACCAATATTTCGTATATACTCTAGCTTTGTGAATAAAGCAGTTGCCCGTTTTATGTTGTCTTCTTTACGGCCCATTTTTAGTCACTCTAATTGTGTGCAGCTTCAGCTTGACGTTCAACTTCTTCTTTTTTTTCGATTGCATATGAATCTGGATTTGCTTCCGATGCTAGCATTACTTCTCTAGCTAAGGATTTTTCAATTGAACGTTGTTTTTTAGCGGAACCTAAAGCTCCAATGCACAGATTTCTAATTGCAGTATCAACTCTTCTAGTTGGAGATACATCAACTCCACTGTATACTCTAATTCCCCCATATCTTAACGATACAACTTCAGCTCTTGGTGCTGAATTTTCAAGAGCTTGAATCATAATTTGAGCAGGATTATTCTTTTTCTTTTTATGTATTATATCAAATGCATTCTTCAAAACGGAATAAGCTTGAGCCTTTTTTCCAGTATATTTTTCAGAGCGCATCAAATTGTTAATCATTCTTTCAATGACACTTAAATTTCTTTTTCCAAATCTCTTTTTAGAATGTCTTCCACCAGTATGAGGAACTTGGAATGCATCTAAATTGATATATTGAGCTAAGGTCGTGTCAGTTATCTCTACTTCAGTTAAATCCCATTTACCAAATAATGGCATTACTGGCATCTCAGATTTCGGAACTTCATTTTTTTCTTCCACTGTGTTTTCTTTGCTATCAGCCATAATATTTACCTGATTGGTTTTTCTTTTCTTCCACGAACCATTTCTCTTAAAGAAACGTTATTGACTTTGGCCACTCTATATCTAACACCTGAAAGGTCGCCGTAGGATCGCCCCATTCTTCCTCCTACACCTTCTATTATAACTTCATCGTGTTCATCAATAAAACTTATAGCCAAGTTACCAGGAGCAAGCGCAGTTACTTGTCGACCATTTTTAATTAATTGTACTCTTACACACTTACGTATACCTGAATTTGGCTGTTTGGCTTCTACACCTACTTTTTCTACTACAATGCCTTTTGCTTGTGGTGCACCTTGTAAAGGATCTGCCTTTTCTTTTAATTTCATAGCACGTTTACGGTAATAACGATCACTCCATCTATGTTTTTGCCGTTTATTACGTTGGGCTGTTGCTGTATAGAGTCCTTTTGCCACTTAATAATCACCTATCTGATAATCAGGGATGCTGCGGAGAAGAGAGAGGTATATATACATTAGTCCTTTATTATCGTTGAGTTTTACTTAATGGTTATTTGATGCAGGTAAAGCCTTTTTTTCTCTAGCCTCCAGCGGGTCATGAGGCCACCGTAGCTTAGCCCGGTTGAGCGGCTGACTTGTAATCAGCAGGCCGAGGGTTCAAATCCCTCCGGTGGCTCCAACCATTTATTCTTATTTAGCCTTACACTTGAGGTCCTACTTGAGGAGAAGATTTTAGTCATTATGTTGCGAAGTACTTCAATTAAAAATGATTCTTGGAAACCCGTTAAGTTATTGGCTCGACAATCAGTAGATTCACCTATAATTGATATTTCTTGTGATTCGAAGGGTGAAGTAGCAGCAGTATTGTCAGAGTCTGAATTAAATATATTTACTAACCGTGAGCTTCTTACAAAGATTTCATTTGATAATGGAAAAAAGGTATATATTACTGAAGATTCTCAATTAATCTTTGTTTTGTCCGACGAAAAAATAATGTGTTATGACTCTTGGGGCCAACTTCAGTGGGAATATCTCAGTAGTTCTATCATCAGTAAAATGCATGCTAGTTCAGATGGTAATACGATTTTATTTTTTTCTGAAAAATTTGTTAAAGTTTTAAACCGTTTTGGAGAAATAAATTGGGAGCATGAGTTCGCATCAAATATTTTAGATGTTTCCTTATCCCAATCTAATGAATTAATAATATCGGTTGACGAATCACTTTTCTTAGTAAAAAATGGTAAAGAAATTACAACTTTAAAATCAGACATCAATGTCACTAGAATTTTTTGTTCTTTTGAATATTTAATCTTAATTTCAGACAATACTATGATTTCGTTGTCTTATGGAGGCGTTGAACTTTGGCAGAAAGAAATTGCATCTTTGGAAGATTTATCTTTTTCGAGCAAAGGAATTAAACAAATCTTTCTTCGAGATTTTAAAAATGTCATCTGTCAGGATCGTAATGGTGATGAATTATGGTCCTATAACTCTACAGATAATCTTAGCAGTGTACATTCTCTTGAATCAGGTACAATGACCGGTTTTCATTCAAATAATGTTTTTCATGTAGTAGATGAAATAGGTGAACAGGCTTGGACATATCAAGCACGTGAAGAAATAGTAGATTTTACGTTTTCAATACATGGCGGAGATATAATTTTAGCATCCAAACATAAGATTCACTGGTTTCAAAATGAAGGATTCTTAAGGTTAGCGGCTCAGACTAAACTTGAGAAAGCAAAGCAATTGATTAGCAAAGTATCAGTTTATGAGAGTAGTATTGATGATATTCATAATGATATTGAAATGGCAAGTTCTCTTCATTCAGGTAATTATGGTCTTCTACGTGAATCATTCCATATTCTAGATAATGTTAATATGCGTTTATCTTTACTTCAAAAAAGACATGTTGAATATTTAGATTCGCTTCCACATTTTATGAAAAGATTAGGATTACAGGGTGCCCAAACAGATGATATGATTCCTTTTCTTTATCCGTATTTTTCACTTTACAGTGATTTACAAGATACCTTGTCCTTAAGAAAACTTTTAGAAAGTGCAAATTATTTTTTATTGAAATTGAATAGATATGAGCCAACATCAGTTAATGATGATGAAAATAAAAATACTCAAAGGGATGCCCATTTCTTAAAATCAGCTAAGAAAGGAATTATTGAAGAAATAGCAAATATTGAAGGTTTAATTTCTAGTATTAAGCATGATATCCAATCTTTAGAGTCTAAGTTAAGAGAAATGATATTAGATTGGTTAAAGACAGGACAGGTAGACACTCAACTTCGTAACTTCCTTAATGATTACTATAGAAGTAATGAAATACGTCAACTTAAACAGAATTTGGTTAAGGATAAACTTGATAATCATATGGCTTTTGTCGATTACTCTGATTCACAAAGTCTGCTAGCTTTAGGTTCATTTTCTTTTAATTGCAATAATCAAGTTAATCTTAGTTTAAATCTTCAGAATAAATCCAGTGAAATAGTTCGTAATATTATATTAAGAATTAAGCTAGAAGGTTCAGGTCTTAATCTGTCTGAGCCAGTATCTGGTGTTCTTCGCTTTGAACATCTTAATCCTAATGAGACAATTTCACCCGTTTTCTTGCTTAACCCTGTTAATCGTACTTATGCACGAATAGTAATGGTAGTTCAGTATCAAGATTCAGCTGGACGAAAATATACAAATTGGTTTGGTGAAATGGAATCTAACTTCTTAGGTTGTTATGTACAACCCTTAGAAATTAGTGAAAAAGAGCATGGCGATTTTCGTCTTGATTTTAAAGATTTTAATTCACATGCTGTTCTTAATATAGAAGGTTTAACAATAAATCGAATAACTAGCATTTCAAAAGAAATACCTGGCATGTATTTGTGTAATTTTAAAGAAGAGAGTTCTCGTTCAATAATTTATCACTCTGCAAAATCTAGTTTAGATGATTCTTATTATTTTTCAATGATTTTTCTGAGGAAGATAGGTGGAGAAGAATCTTTGCGTAATGTTTTAGAATTAATATGTCATTCCTCTGATCTCACTAAATCTTCTGAGATAAGGGATGAGATCATTTCCTATCTTAAAATTCAATTATTAGCATCAAATGGTAGATTGGTTTAGTATTCACGCCATCTGTGTTTACATTTAGTGCAGCAGTAAAATCTAGTAGTGGGTTCATCAGCGGCTCTTGTTTGTCTAAGGTAGAAGGTTGCTTCATTATGTTTGCATTTTTCGCAAATAATCTTAGTAGTTGGTAAGGTTCCTTCTATACTTTCTGTGACAACAATTTCTTTTTCTTCTCTTTCTCTACTGGTTACATTTGCTTTACCTTTAGATTTTGCATGGCCACATCTTTTACATTTCAATTTGTCTCCGTCAGGATACATTATTGCTTTACATTTAGGACAGAACAACATTTTCACCTTATATTTTCAACCAAGTCAATTGCTTGATTTATAGTTGCTTGGTTTACTCCAAATACTATACACACAATGGTTTGAAAATTTATAACTTCAGCAGTAGTAATAGGTTTTGTCCAATAAAAGACTCTAACTTCAATATTTTCATCTGAATTATGGCCATTAAAAAATCCATTGGAAGTTGTATTTTGTTTTATTTTTGCAGTCCATTGAAAAGTAACAGTATTTTGCGGTAATTCTTCATTTTTTTCATTGGATATAAAACCATTGCCTATTAATTCTAAGCCTTCTTGTTCGGCATGGTAATTAACTTTTTCAACAACAATATTTGGGACAGAAATAGGTAAAGTTTCTAAATCTAGGAATGATCTTATTGATACAACACTTAAAGTTCCTGAATTCCCATCTGAACTTTCGTAAGTATTACTGTATATTTTTAAATGTCCATTGAATTCTTTAGTTTCCTTTGTATCAAAGGGACCATTCCACACCCCCGTTTTATAGTACAATGAACTACCACTAACTTCAGCTGTTTTATATTCAACTAAATTAGATCCACCTATTAAGAAAGTTACAATTAGGACTAAACACAGATAGAATAATCTTCGAAATAACCCCCTTTTACGTTCTTTTTCCCATCCGCCAACGCGTAGTTCAGGTTCTTCCATTGTTTGGCCACTTAGTCTTCAGTAATAAGAACTGCTTCGACTGGACAGACAGATTCACATGCTCTGCAAATAATGCACTCTTCTTCTCTAATCATTATAGCTTTTTTATCAGATGCAGAATGATTTGGCGTATCAATCCATTCAAAAACTTCTACAGGACAGGCATCAATACAAGCTCCATCAGCTATACATAAATCAAAGTCAACACCCACTATAGTACCCCAAACTCCAAGTTTATCAGTACCTATACCCCCATATGAATCTTGATCTTTTGCCCATATCTGAATAGGCTGACTTTCACCGTCATGAGTCGCAACTTTTTCAAATGTTGAGTGATAATTTTCGTCAATTGCCATTTAAATCTATTGTTATGTAACATACCACTTAATAACACTTTTTATCTTCCTGCCCAAATTAATTAAAGACCCCTTGAAACCTGTGTAATATGGGTGAGGTCGCTTTGAAATATAGATTAATGCCTGAATCACCAGATTCAGATATTGAGGCAATTATTGCAGCAATTCCTGAAATTCTTCCTAGTGATGGGAATCTTGGTGCACATGAGGTAAAACCGTTTGCTTTTGGTCTTAATGCAATTTTAATTGTAATAATTGGAGTAGATAGAGATGGTTTTGCTACAGAAGTTGAAGATGGATTAAATGGGTTGAGTAAAATTCAGACCGTTGTTTTAGAAGAACAATCGTTAATATAATAGTTACAGCACAAGGATATAAATGCAGTCTCGTTTATTGTAATATGACTGACCGTGCTCCTTTGTCTTATACTACGACGCGTTTAACTTTGGGCACGTTTCTTAGAATAATGTTTAGGCCGCGTTATTTAGGTAAAAATAAGATACCTTTAGATGGACCTTTGATTATAGCAGCAAATCATTTGTCACATATTGATCCCGCTTTTATTATGACTGCTACTACAAGACCAGTTTCTTACATGTCTAAAAAGGAGCATTTTAAGAGTAAGATTAAACGACTAGTATTCAAACAAGTTGGAGTTATTTCAGTTGATCGAGAAGCAGGTGGTCATAAAGGGTTAGAAAATGCGGTAGAGATTCTGAATCAAGGAGGGGCTATTGGTATTTTTCCAGAAGGTACTAGATCACGCGATGGCGTAATGGCACATGGGAAAACAGGCGTAGCCCGTCTTGCATCAGAAACAGGAGCTGCAGTTGTACCTGTAGCCATTCGTCAAACAGATGGAGTTTGGCCCGTGAGTAAAAAAGTCCCACGACCATGGAGGAAATTTTATTATAAATTTGGAGACCCGATGTATTTTGGTGATGTAGAAATAACTAAAGATTCATTAAGAGAATTTACAGATAAAGTTATGAAAGAAATTTCATATTTATCAATAGAGTGTGAAGAATACTGGCAGTCGAAAAAACTATCAGTGCGATTCAAAAAATGGACTGATAAAACTCGTACAGGTGTTAGACAGCGAATAGAAACTTGGCGTAATAATCGTAAAATTCGGTTATTATCTAGAGTTAAAAAGTAGCTATTCTAATTTACTTATTTCTGAATGAAGTATTTGCACTCGGTTTTCATTAACTAATAAATCATAATAACCTAGCCTTGATTGGCTTTGTAACCATATTACAGTTTTTCCGCCTTTTTTAAAAATCTTTATTGCTATATCATCGTAAAATCTAAAAAATGCAGTAATATCGATAGCATGAATAAATCCTTTTTTTTCATTAATTATCTTCATTCTAGGTTTTGTATTTATGATTTGGATAATTTTACTCTGTACATTTTCAAGATTATTTTCTAAGACAATTGGCCGTAATCCGTGTCCTCTATTATTGCTGTTAGCTACTCTTGTACAATTAGTCCTAATATTACATTTTTTAGGAAATTCATCCCATTTCTTTGTTGGAGCCAAGAAATATATCACAAATATCATGATAGGATACCCTATCAATCCAAATATCAGTAATATGGATAATAAATCCACTTAGGCTCTCTCTAGACATTGTAGTTTAACATTTCCATTTTTAAGTTCTAACTTAATTTTATCACCATTATTAACAGATTGGCACGGATTATCATTGAATGAATGGGCATAAGGTACGCCAAGAATACTACATGCAGGAATTGTTTGTTGATCTAAGTCGGCATTGATTATTGCTTTTGGTCCATTTCCATTATAAAATAATCCTAGTAAAACGTAAGGTGCCACTGTTGATCCACTACCTTTTGGGAAAATTAAAATTTTATTAGTCATTGATTCACCATTAATGGGGTGTCCTTCTTCTTCTATCTCTCCAGTAATTCTATTAACAAAACCTAAGAATGTAATAGGTACATCTGTTACTAATGCTTCACCTTCTACAATCCAAGAATCTTGTGATTCCAGTCCTTTTCCAATTATCTTGAGTTCTCCTTTTTGATATGTTTTGGAAGTTTTATGTACTTTATTTTTTTCACTAATTTGTTTTTTTTTACTTTCTTTTAGTAATTTTGGTTCAGCTGCATGCTTTATGCAGTTTTTTAAGTTAGCGACAGAGGTATCAATGGAATTAAGTCCAGATTTTAAATAATGTTCAGCTTTCATTGAATTAGTAAGAATATGTTTTATTTTCTCATGATTATAATGTACCACCTCAGGACATGTTTCACGTAATACTAAACCACCGGCATTTTCAATTTTTTCAATTAAACCTTTTTCTTTTGCTTTATCAAAATTGATAGATGAGGTAAAAACCCAAAGTCTTCTATTTGGAATTTTGTAATTATTCAGATAATTAGCAGTTCTTTTAATTTCATCGAAAGATGCTTGTGGGCACCCTATAGTCACTAAATCTACCTTTTTCTTTGGAGCCAATTGACTATATCTTTTTTCTAAATCAGCCTTTCTAAAGTTAATCTCAGCTTGATATTTCATATCATTTGGAACCCGAGTAAAATTATTTATGAATAGAAGTGGACATCCATAATTTGCAGCAGCAGCAGTTAGAGATTTTTTAGATTCAAAATCTAATTCTTTTATCCCAAATATATGCGGTATGGGCCCATATTCTAGTTTCCATTGAGGTTCAATTTGCTTCCCTATCCAGTCACCAAGAATTGAATAATCCACTGGCTCATTTAGATCACATTCTATGTTAATTTTTAAATTTGGTATTCTATTATCATCAACTAAGAGCCCATATTCAGGCGTAAATCCACATAATGCAGTTGCAATAGCAGATAATCCAGATTCCCGATTTGTTCTTAGTTCAGTGTATGTATTAGCAAAGCAAACTGCGTTTGACTCAGCCCATGATGCATTACCGTTGATTTTTAAATTATCATATGGTGTACATGATAGTGATAGTTGAAGTCCCAATTTTTCATAGGCTTCTAGGATAATTTGTTGTTTTTCTACGTAATTCTTTACAGGAATATCCATTTCTTTGAATTTAGCCCTATCACAACCAGCTGCATTTAGGGTAGTTTCTACAGCAGTTGTAACATTTTCTTCAGAACCTAAATCTTCTAAAAATTTGATTAATCCATCCCCCCCTGTTAACGGAGATACTCCTGAAACATGTGCCGAAACAACAGGTACCAATCTTTCAGCCTTAGCAGCTTTTCCTAAATCAACTAAGAGCCTAATCGCTTTTTGTTTAGTAGGGCCTTGGGCCCCTTCCAGCATCATTGTTTGCTCAGAATTTAACTTCATCAATCTAAATAATCTTCCAATTTTACTTTCATGCCAGGATTAGGTCTAACAAAATCAGCTTTATCTCTTCCTAAAGGAATAGTACAATCAAATCCAACCTTTACAGTTTCTCTTGTCTCAGGATTAGAGCTCGGATCTAAAGATGACCCCTTAACTTGAGTCTTAATAACTAATCCTGAATTTCCTTGGAAACGTGTAGCCATAGCCCATTCAACCGATTGAGGATCAGTCACGTCAATATCTGAATCTACAATCCATACATGTTTCATGGAAGTATGCCCTTCAAAAGCGGCTTCAATTGCTTTTTGCCCATCATCTTCACTTTTTTTATTAATTGCTACAACGCCGTGTAACCAGGACCCCCCTCCATGTGTCATGAAAACATCATGACAATCTACAACTTTGTTTACGGAGTTAAAAATGGTTGGTTCTCGGGGCATTCCCATCAAAACTTTATGCTCAGGGCCACTAGGTAATAGTGCATGAAATACCGAATCATCTCTAATAAAAATACGTTTAATTCTTGCTACAGGTTGTTCTCGAATTATGTCGGGTGTTTCTGTCAAATCAACAAAAGGTCCTTCATTATGTTTTTCACCTGTAAATTCACAAATCATCACAACTTCAGATTGCGGAATTAAGTGTCCTGCAAGTTCAATTACAGGTGAATTAGTCAATGCATTTGCTACGGCCATTTCATCATCCTCAATACCAAATGATGTGGCAGCTCCTAGTAAGACTGGGACCGAAACACCATTGCAATATGCAAACTCCTTCAATCCTCTCTTCATATAATCCATTAGATGTCTATCTAAAATTCTCATAACTAGATGTTGATTATCAATTTTCATTGCACGGTGAAAAGAAATATTTCGACCAAACTCTTCATCATAAGCTACAGCCATAGCTGATGAGATGTATGGTCCTCCATCAATTGGCTGGTGCGTCAGTATTGGTAATTTTTCTAATGAAGGCTCAATTTCTTTATAATTCCTTGCATTTTCAATATCTGGTGTTTTTCCATCTCTAACAGCTTTAGATATTTTTCCAAGAATTTCATTTGGTGCACATTCAAGTCCCAATGCCACTAGTTCTCTACTTGAACATATATTGGTTATACAAGGAATAATACTTCCTTTCACATTTTCTAGGTATAATGGTGTATCTCCAGCATCGTCCATTAATGCAGCAACTTCATAAACAGGATCGACTTCTTTTGTTATTCGCTTTAGTCTTCCTTTATTCTCCAATAAATCGACAAATTCTCTAAGATTCATTATTCTTCTCCAAATGAAGTTTGATAGGCCCTATATCCGGCTTCCGTTATAGCATCATGTATTTTTTTTTGCGTTTTCTTGTCTTTAGCTAAGGCAACCATATTGCCACCCCCCCCTCCACCAGTGAGTTTAGCCCCAATTGCGTCTGCCTTTTTGGATATATCAATTAGTTTATCCAATTTTTTATGACCGACTCCAATTGAATTTAATAAGTCATGATTTTTATTCATCATTTTACCTACAAGTTTTGAGTCTCCTTGTTCTATAGCTAATTTTCCATTTTTAGTAATTATTTCAATTTCATCAAAATATCTATTCATTAAATTGGGTTCTTTTTTCCAAGTTATTCTTACATTTTGCACAGTTTTTTTGGTAGATGCTTTAATTCCTGTATCTCCAATTACTAAATGAAATATTTTTCCTGGTTTAAAGGTTTTGGGCTTTTTTCCTTTTATAAAATAAATGGGCATTTCATATGCTACAACAGTATTATCGATTCCACTAGGATTTCCATGGACTATTTTTTCAGCATTAAAAACGAGTTCTGAAACTTGATTTACATCTAGATTAACACCTAAGTGATTCGATAGTACTCTACAAACTGCTGTTGCAGTTGCAGCACTACTTCCCATTCCTGAGCCTTGAGGTAATTCTGAAGATAGATTAATAGTTAGGTTAGGTTCTTTTTGTTTATTTTGAGATAAGATAGTTTGAGCCAAGATACTGAATTGGTTACTACTATTTTGCAAGTCAAATTTTTCATTAAGGTCCAATGCATTTATGGTTAATCCACTTTCGTTAGGTTCACTCCATGCACTAGCTCTCATTCCAGAGACTGGAATTGCTATTGCAGGTTTTCCATAAACTACCGCATGTTCTCCAAAAAGAATTATTTTTCCAGGTGCCGTAAAGCGATTATCCATGATGTATTGGAAAAGTATGCACTTATACGCTTATCTGTGGGAATCAATTTTTTTGGAAAAAAAGTATATATGTGGTATTCCTTGAAACATTATGGGTTTTTTCGATACAATAGGCCGTGGTTGGACGCTTAGCAAGCTTAGTTTTTCAGTAGTTAAGGCCGATCCTGAACTTTTACTTTATACGTTTTTATCAGCTTTAATGGTCTTTGCTACTATAGGTGCAGCATCATATCCTGCATATGAAGCAGATATAACTGTTTGGAATTCAGATGGGACTCAAACTAGCGAAAGTCACTGGGCTTTTACTGATGAAAAGATAGATCCTCAAACTGGCGAATCAATTGGTGGCGAAATAACCGAGGCGTACATGGCTTGGATTTTCGTGACATATATGATTGGCAGTATCGTTGTTGTTTTTTGGAATACTGCAATAATTGCTAGTGCACATGAAAGATTAACTGGCGGAGATCCGACAATTATGACTGGTATTCGAGCTGCTTTTAGTAGAATTCATATAATAATTTTATGGGGTATTATTGCAGGAACTGTAGGTCTTCTTCTAAGAATTGCTAGAGATTCGGTACAAAATAATTCTAAAGGACATCCTGCTATGAAAATGGTGGCTATGATTATGTTGTTCCTTGTTGAAGTGGCATGGTGGATGTACACATTCTTTATTATTCCAATGATTGTTCTTGAAAAGAAAGGCGTGAGAGAAGGTTTGAGGGATGGTCGAGCTTTATTTGGAAAGACTTGGGGTGAAAATGTAACAAGTGGTTTAGGAATTGGCCTCATTACGGTGATTGGCATTGTCATTTCACTTGGTATAAGTTTCTTAATTTTTATGATATCTCCAGAAGCTGGAGTAATTGTTGGTGTTTTATTAATTGGAGGCTTGATTTTATGGGCCAATACTGCAGAAGTAGTAGTTGTAGCTGCTCTCTATGAATTTGCAAAGACTGGTAAAATGCCAGATTTGAATGGTCAAGGTTCTAAATTTGAAGAAGCATTACCGTGGCAATCAAAATCAGGTTGGGCTAATGAATCTGCTGAAACAAAGGCATGGCGTGAAGGAACTAGTTAGGCAGTAAACCAAAGGTTATAAGAATCCCCAAATTAGGGAATATTATGGATCGTGTAGTAGTAGGTATAACAGGGGCATCAGGAATTCCGTATGGCATTCGTCTTTTGGAAGTATTGAAAGAATTCGATGCTGAGGTTCATTTGACTTGTAGTCCATCTGCTAGTTTAGTAAATAAGCATGAAGGAGATGGACGCAGCTGGGATAAGGTTCTTGCTCTTGCAGATATAGTGCATGACAATGATAATCTTGCGGCAAGTATAGCTTCAGGATCTTTTAAAGTTAAGGCTATGGCGATTGTACCTTGTTCTGGAACTACACTTGGTAAGTTAGCGGCAGGAATTTCAGATAATCTTGTAACTCGAGCAGCTTTAGTTATGCTCAAGGAAAGACGCCAATTGATTCTTGTCCCAAGAGAGACTCCATTGAGTACAATATACATAGATAATATGTTAAAATTATCCAATGCTGGTGCAATTATTGCACCTGCTTCACCGGCTTTTTATAATAAACCGGAAACATTAGATGATAATATTAATTTTATAGTTGGAAGAGTTCTTGATTTACTGGGATATGATTCAACTATCTTTTCAAGATGGGAAGGAAGTGAGTGATAGCAGGCAATTGTAAGCAATGTGGAAATCTTGCAATTACTAATTGTAAAACGTGCTTTGAATTACTTTGTAAATCCTGCTTTGAGCATCATAGTTGTAAACCTTTGAGTTTTTAGTAGGCTATCCTCTCACAAGTATCAATGAATCCTCAAACTATCACTATTGGAAAGACGCAAATCCGGATTTTATCAACAATAAAAGGTTTGGTATCAGAAGCTAAGGTTGTAGAAGATGAAATTGTATCATTTGAACCTGAATTAGTAACTTTGAGCATCGGCCCTGAGGAAATAGAAGGAACAAGAAAGTGGGATGGTCAACCATATGATATGTCAGGGTGGGATGAAATTTATGGGCTTAGTTTACGTAAAATAGTTGGTGATAATAATGTAAGGTTACCACCTCCTTCATTCAGTAATGCAATAAAGATTTCAGACTCTAAAAACATAGAAGTTATTGGAATAGATATGGATGAAGAATCATTTACCACATCATATACTTCTAATATTTCTACTTGGCAATTATACAAAAGAGGACGGCTGGAAAAGAAATGGGTAAAGAATGGAATTGAAGGTATTACTCCAGAGGAAATGGTTTCTAATATGGAAGATTCAATTCGGAAAATATCAGGTTTTGCAAAACTTGAACAAGATAGAGTTAGAGTAATGTATAATAATCTTAAATCACATTCTGATAATGGTAAAATTCTAGCAATTATAGAAATCTTCAACGTCGATTCCTTAATCAAATTGTTGAAAGAAAGCTAAAACACCCCTTTCTTTACGCGAAGTAGGGCTCGTGAGGTAGCTTGGAAACCTGCTGGGCTTCGAACCCAGATCCGGGGGTTCAAATCCCCCCGAGCCCGCCATTTATTCTGGTCTCATAATTTCCCAAGCTTTGGTAAGAGAAGCGTATTGTCTTCCACCAAGTCTTCCTAAGGGATTTAGTTTGGAAACATCAGGTCTGCCCCTCTTATCCAATATGGAATCATCAATGTGAATTCGGACTATCTCTACTAGAATCATATCTCCAGGCCCATTTCCCACTTCAATATGTTTGTACAATTTCCCTTCCATTGCGACTTTTGCATCTTTTAATCTAGGTGGTTTGACATCAGTAGCTCTTATTTTTTCCAACCCGACTACTTCGAATTCATCTTTTTCGGGAGGTAATTCAGCAGAAGTCTTCACCATCTTTTCAGAAAGCTCAACACTTGTTAGATGGATTACGCATTCTCCGGTGTCTAGTAGATTTTGTGACGTATCCTTGTGTTTTCCAGCCCGCCTCCCTATACCTAAAGAAACAATTGGTGGATTTGCAGAAACTCCTCCATAGAAAGAAAATGGAGCTAAATTATCAATTCCGTTCTTGGATTTCGTCGAAACCCAGGCTATTGGTCTAGGAATCAATATTCTATAGAAAAAACTGGTGATTTCCTTCTGTCCTGTTTCTGATATGTTGATTTCCATCTATTCGAATTCCGGTTCTCTTTTCTCGATGAAAGCCTTGATTCCCTCTACAGCATCACCGCTATTTCCACTGTCACGATTCTTTTCCCGCTCTCTTTCTAATTCTTCTTCTAATGAAAGGGTATCTGACTCTACAAGTAGCATTTTTGTCTCGGCTATTGCGTTTGTAGGCCCTGATGCTAGTTCTTTAGCGATTTCTAGTGTTCTTTCATTTAAATAGTTGTCATCTACAACCTCATGCACTAGTCCCCACTCTAACATTTCTCTTGAATTAAGTGTTTTTCCACCGAAAAATAGGGTTTGTGTCCTTCCTAAGCCAATCAATCTTGGTAAAATATATGTTGCACCACCTGCAGGAACAAATCCACGTTTGAAATGAGCACTAAGTAGTCTTGTTGATTTGTTTGCAATCCTATAATCACCTGCAAGAGCAATTCCCAAAGCACCACCTGCAATAATTCCATTTAATGAATTTACAACTGGCTTTGGCATCCGGAGTATTGTTGAGAATGAGGCATGTATCTGTTCAGTTAATTTGTAGAATAGGTCTCCTGCTCTTGGTAAATATTCACCCATTTCATCGACATCTCCTCCTGATGAAAAAGATCTTCCTTTTCCTGTAATGACCATGCATTTAACTGAGGAATCATCAGCCGCACTTTGAATTACCGAATTCATTTCAGTAGCCATTTCCAAGGTAATAGCATTTAATTTTTCAGGGCGATTTAGGGTTATTATCCTAACATTATCTTCGTTTTCAATTAAAATGGTCATTTCTTCTCCTTAGTATTGCGACTGCCAATAAACTTGCAGTTATTGGAATAAAAGATATTGATGGTGTTGTTTCACTGCTTGTATCTGTAATAATGGTTAGATTAATGGTTACCTTAGTCAAGTCTTCTTCCTCGCCTTGATGTATCAATCGATTGTATTTCAGTACATTACTATTTTTGCTTAGTTTTGTTGTCTCACCTATGTCAATCTTTTCAATAATTTCATTTCCTGCAGTAATATTGTGGGCAGCTCCCCAACCTATATTCTTCACAGTTACAGAATTGGAGGTTTCATCGACAATTTCCAAATGACCTCCAAATAATTCTAGATTTTCCCATGCTAGGTCATACATTAGCAATTCATTTGTTAAAGCTTCACGAATTGAACCATCTGGTAGAACAGGTGACCATTGCATTGTGTCCACTTCAACGATTACACTTATAGCAGTTCTAGCACCATATCCCCAGGCTATTGATTCTCCAGCTCCACTAGGGTCTCGGTAAGACAATCCCGAGACGTTTGTAGATTCGTTTAGAAAATTTTCATATAATTCCCAATCAGCAATGGGTACTGCAAATTCACCAGTAATTTTCCACGGTAGAACTATATCATTTGAACCAGTATGACCTGAAAAATAGACATACAAATTCATTCCTCTCATGAGTTCCATATTGGCCTGAGTTTCAGCTTCACTACCTTCACTTGGGCCTCTATATGTTCCAGAAGCAGGGCATGAACCGCGTGTGTCACTGGTTCCGTACATTCCCCACATGTAGGGATAATTTCGATTTAAATCTACACCATTCCAGTTGTTTCGGCAGTCTTGTAAATATCCATCAGCATTCATTACAGGCGTAACTACCAATCGTTTTCCTTCCAAGTAACTTGAATTAGCTGTGCTTCTTTCCAAAACATCTTGTAAAAACAAAAATGCAGCTTCTGCTGACATTCCTTCATTACCATGATGCACTCCATCGACATACATAGTCGGTAAAACGGCCAATTCTTCTTCGGTTAATTCAGTGATATTGAGCGCAACATCTACGGAGAATATTTCTAATCCTAGACCAGTACTCGAGGCATGTTCTGAATAAATTGCGATATCAGGATATTGATTAGCTAATTCCTCCGTATCATCCTTCATAGAATTATAATTATGTAAAATTTCTACAGCTTCGCTAGGTTGAGCTGCAAATGCCAAAAAAACAACGGCTATTAGTGGAAGAATGTATTTCACTAATTAGAGAACGGTGGGCGTCTCAAATAAGTTTATCTACATAGATTTAATGGCGTGACTAATGAGTAAATATTTTCATTTTTTGTTAGTGTTTTTGACGATGTCTTTCTTAATTGCCGAAGAAAGTGAAGCTGAAAATGAAATCATCGATGTCACTTTCATTATGGATGCTAATGATGGAACGGATTCGACATCCTACGCCTGTATGGATATGGATGGAAATGACAGTGTGGAGAACTGCATGCTGTCTGCTAATTTCTCGTTACCCTCTGAAGGTGGCGTGAGTTGGGACCACCCTCACTTCTGGCAATGGGTATTGTACTCCGAAGGTGTTGTCATCCAGCACGGTGATCTTGCTGAATTGACCCTGAATGACGTGAATCTTACTTTCTCGTGGGTAGCAGAGGGCTGCACCACATTCGAGTGTCAGAACACCACCATCCACCAGAACACTCATCGAGGAGCCTACTATCTGCGTCCATCAGATTGCGTTTGGTTCCAAAATCCAGGTGTCTCACAATTTAAGGACGGTTTCGATAACAACAATACGTGGCGTTGCTTCAATGAGGTAGGAGATTATCCGTCGGGTCTCATGATTTTCCACGTTACAGAAGAGCCCACAGTGTGTGAGATATGGGAACAGGACAATCCTTATCTCGTCGACCGATCAAAACCAGAGGGCGAGATGGATAATGACTGTCCCTGCTATGGAACAGATGAAGGATGTGATGATGAAGCTTCTGGGCTATTCATCGGTGAAGACTCTGGAACTGGCGACGGCGGTGAAACTATCACCGTGAGTGTGGAGAGGCTCAAGATCCCTGAGCACCCGGCGTGGGAATGGAAACACAAATACTTGACTAAGGTCGATGACCTTCAAATGGATATGAATTATACTGCTGTAGTTTTCATCAGTGAGTATTATGACAGTAATGGAGATGGTAATGATGCGTGGGGAGGTCTTGATTGGTGGTGGGATATCGACTGGGAAGGTGGCTACGATGAAGATAACGATGGATACCATAACCAAAGCGAGAATCCAGTTTCACTCATGAGAGGATGTTACAATATTAATACCTCTCTCTATGAAAGTGACGATATCCATTCAGATGTGTCGAATGCGACAGTTCTAGTATTCGCGGACCTAGATTTTGCTGTTGGAACCGGGAGCTGTGTCGATGGTGTTTACTCTGAAGTTGATGAAACTACCAATAATCAAACTGCTAATAACGAAACTACCAATAATCAAACTGCTAATAACGAAACTGCCAATAATGAGACCAAAGATGATTCTGGCTTTTGCCCTACTGAAATAACCGATGAGAATAAAGATGATGTTGATGATGCCTGCATTGCAACTTTTGACGACCCTGAAGACTCAAATTTAACAGAGGAAGAATTATTGCCATCGTTGTCTTTCTTTACATCAATTTATACAATAGCAATAATCGCTTTCAGAAGAAGATAAACACTTTAGTCTGGCATCAATAGCCACTCAATGACTGGTTTACTTGATGGTAAAATTGCAATCGTCACTGGAGGCTCCAAAGGTATTGGTTACAGTATAGCTGAACGTTTTTCTAACGAAGGAGCTAAGGTCATAATTTGTAGTCGTAATGAATCAGTATTATTAGAGACTGCAACTAAAATTAGATGCGAATCCTACCAATTAGATGTAAGTGATTCACAAGGTGTTAAATTAATGGCAGAATGGTTTTCAAAAGAGCATGGAAAATTGGATATTTTAGTAAATAATGCAGGATTAATTCGTCCCGGAAAGATAACAAATGCTACCGAAGAAGATTGGGATCTTCAAATGAATGTTAACCTGAAAGGACCATTTCTTATGAGTAATAATTTCTTGCCTCACATGAATGATGGAGGTTCTATTCTCAATATATCGTCTACAGTTGGCCTTAGGGCAATGAGAGGCGCTGTAGCTTATTGCGCTTCTAAAGGAGGGGTTGTTAATTTGACAAAAGCCATGGCACTTGATTTAGCAGGTAAAATCAGAGTTAATTGCATTTGTCCAGCAGTTGTAGATACGCCGATGGTTGATGAGAGAGTTCAAGCTGGAAATGTTTCAAGAGAAGTCTTAGATAGTGTTCAACCAATTGGAAGAATGGGAAAGCCAGAAGAAATTGCTGCAATGGCACTACATCTTTGTGGGCCTGAAGCTGAATGGACCACAGGATCAATAATTACCGTTGATGGTGGGCAGACTGCCGCTTAGATATAGTCCAATCTATTGAATGTCAGTGAATTATTACGAAATCTTGGAAATAGATAAAAATGCGGATTCAGAATCCATCAAAAAAGCTTATAAGAAATTGGCAAAGAAATTTCATCCTGATTTAAATCCTGATGAGATAGAATCATCAGAAGAAAAATTCAAGAAAATTAATGAAGCATACCATGTTTTAATAGATGAAAAAGAAAGAAAAAAGTATGATCAATTTGGTTCTGAATATATTCCAAGGAAAGCACCTCAATGGAAGGCATCCCATGTTTGGACTAACAATACCTGGGATTACATAAGATGAGTGAAGAGGAAAAAACAGTAGCAGGTGAAGTGTATGAAAGAAGATGGGCAATTCTTGCCTTAATGAGTCTAAGTTTGATTATTGTAATTCTTAATAATGTTACTTTGAATGTTGCTCTTCCTGAGCTCTCCCAAGAGTTGAATGCCGATAATACAGATCTTCAATGGATGGTTGATGCATATGCACTTGTTTTTGGAGGAACTCTTCTTGTCATGGGAGCTATTGGCGATCGTTTTGGGCGTAAGCCAGCACTACAATTAGGTTTGATTATTGTTGCATTAATTTCTGGTGCAACGGCAAAGTATGCTTCTACATCTGAGCATGTAATTTTGGCCCGTGCAGTGATGGGACTTGGTGCCGCTCTTGTAATGCCTGCAACTTTATCAGTTGTAATAGTTGTATTTCCTTCTGAAGAAAGGGGAAAAGCCGTTGGTATTTGGGCTGCTATGGCTGGTGCTGGAGCTCCCATCGGACTCATTGTCGGTGGTTGGTCAGTAGAGAATTATGGTTGGGAGATGGTTTTTTGGATAAATGTCCCTGTTATTTTGGTAGCATTAATTCTGGGTATTTTCTTAGTTCCGAATTCCAAGGATAGTCAAAAACGTCCTCTGGATTTAGTGGGCTCCATTCTTTCAATAGGTGCACTTTCATCTATACTTTATGCGATTATTGAAGCACCAAATGTAGGTTGGACAAGTACTGAAACACTTGGAATCGCAGCATTAGGATTGACCCTTACTTTCGCTTTCATTAAATGGGAAAGAACTACAGAGCATCCTATGTTACCAATAAATCTTTTCAGCAATATGGGTTTCACAATGGGTTTGGTTGCAATTTCGTTAGCTTTCTTTGTAATGTTCTCTTTTATGTTTACACAAATGCTACATTTCCAACTCGTGAGAGGCCATACTGCATTAGCGGCTGCAGTTCGGTTTATTCCTCTTCCTTTGGGTTTGATGCCTGCAGCAGCAAATAGTGATAAATTAGTTGCTAAATTTGGAAATAATAACGTTGTTGCTCTTGGTTTGACATTAGTTTGTACAGGGATGTTGTTGTTCACAACAGTAGAAGTCGGTACTGAATATCTTAGAATAGCATTAACATTTTTCATTCTTGGACTTGGAATGGGTCTAACTATGGCACCTTCAACTACGTTGGTTATGGATTCTATTCCGGAGGACAAAGCAGGTGTTGGAAGTGCTACTAACGATGCTAGCAGAGAAGTTGGCGGGGCTCTTGGAATTGCCATTGGTGGCAGTGTTCTGAATGAAATATATCAAACTAGTGTAAAAATTCCTGAAGGGTTAGAAGCTTATTCACTAGATGCTACAGAATCATTTCCTGCAGCTATGAGAATAGGTGGTCAATTACTTGGCGAGGGGAATATGCTTGGTTCCGAATTAATAGCTAATGCCCGGTTGGCATTCATGGAAGGGATGGTAGGTTCAGCAATGGTATGTGCCGTAGTAGCTTTTGTTACAGCTATACTCGTCAAATTTTACATGCCTGGAAAAACTAAATAATAAGTTTATAGAAAAATGGTCCGTCCTCCCGGATTTGAACCGGGGACCTGCCGGTAACTGCGGCCTCCCGTACTCACGGGTAAAAGGGATAGACCCCTACAGCCGGCCGCTCTGGCCAGTCTGAGCTAAGGACGGTATCGCTTGCATTTAGTGACCGCTATTTGTTGCTTCTTCTGATATATCTTCAAAACTATTAGTTTTTAATTCTAAATTTGAATATTCTTTTCCATATTCCAATGCTTTAACTATAAAGGCTAAACACAGGCCTATCATTATGGCTATAAGTCCATAAGATATGTATTCCCATATTTTTTCTTCGAACATAAATGGCATAGTTGCGAATCCATTCCATAATGCATGCATTGTAAATCCAAAAAAGTAAGCAACTAGCAAGTAATTTCTTAATGGTTTTTGCATTTGATTTGAAAATGCTATTGCATATCCTATTGCAGCAGGTCCAACTGCATGTAGTACCGTTGATCCAATTCCTCTAACAAATGCATTTATTGTCCAAGCATCAGACCCATACCAAATTAAAATAAATAATTCATACAATAAATTTTCAATAATTGCAAACCCCATTCCACATGCTACTCCATACAAGACTCCTTCATATGGTGTTTTTAATCGTTTTATAACAAATATTAATCCAATTGGTTTCAATATTTCTTCAACAAAAGGCGCAATAACTGATACTAATATTAATTCAGCTTGTCCAAACTCACCGTTTCCTAGTAAAGCATTTTGATCTACATTTACTATTCTAGCTCCAATATCATTTAGTAAACTGGCAGGCAAGGTTGAAAACATACCCCAAGCTAAAGCAATGAGTACAAGTCTTTGCGGTTCAGGTGATGAAACAGTTCTGGAATAAATGTAACTTACCCAGATTAATCCCGGAAAAGAAAAAGCAATGATAAAAGCAATTGGAAATAAATAAATAAAGGGTCCTCTTTCTCCTAAAACTGCAATTCCTAAGGCTAAAGACATTAGAAATCCGAAAAATAATATACCTGATCCAGGTAGTTGTAATTCTCTTTTTTCTAAAGAACCTATCTTTTGTTTTATCTGTTTTGGAATATCATCTTTGTTAACCCAATTTAGTTCCCCTTCGGTCTTTGCCTTATTATAGTAAATATTTCCTGTTTCTTTACTGAATTGTTCTGGATAAAAGGGCCTATATTGAGCTTGTTTTGCTTTATCAGTATCATTTTGGATTTTTTTAGCATAAGGTTCTTTATTAATTGACACATATCTAATGGGTTTGGGCATTTTCTGGAGAATTGCAGCTATAATTAGACTTCCTGCAATAATAAGTATTAGAATTAGTAATCCCAAGAATGGAATTTCAGGGAGGGTCATTGGTCTTCCATCATCCATTGATATAGGTCCAACAAGGTACAAGTATCCCAATTGCCCACCCATAATTAGTAACATATTGGCAATTATCAGCCCATAAATCCTGAAAATAGCCTTATATCTCACAAAAGGTCATCTATCTATGGCATTAAGGTAATTGCTTTATCTTGGAAATGCATTTTTGTTTAGTAATATCACTTATCGCTTCAGGATCGCCATTCCCATTATATCCGGCAGCACCAGGATGCCCTCCTGCTGACCCTCCATTTATTCTAGTAATAGAATCTAAGATATTTGTTAAATTAAACCCTTTCGAAACGATTTGATTTGATGCTCTAGTTGATATTCTCATTTCTCCTTTTTTATTTCCGGAAGAAACAATTGCTATATCTGCTCCAAGAACAATCAATAATCTCGCTGCTCCAGATTCAAAAGAACTAACAATACTCGTTGCAATTATCCACTTTCCCTCTTGAATCCATTTCATTTTCTGGGCAGCTTTGAGAAAAGTTGTTTTTTGTGATAACGGTCTTTCTCGATCTAACATGGTAATAATTTCTTGGGGTTCGGCCCCCAAATCACATAATTCGCTGGCGGCATTAAATGTGCTGCTTTTTGCATGTCTAAATTGCCCTGTGTCAGTGTAAATTGCAGCTAGTAATACAGTTGCACACATCTTGTTAATATCTCTTTTCAATTCATTAATTACATCTAAGATAATTTCAGCAGTACTAGTTCGATTAGGTTGATGAATCATTTCAGTTCCTTTGGGCCATCCTTCTATTTTGGTGTGATGATCTATTACAATAATTTGTTTAGCTTCAGGTATAGGATCACAATGTTCTGGATTAGGACTATCTAATACTATTACCGTTCCATCCCATTTTTCAGGTGGTTTAAGAATAATATCTTGATTTGTAATTTTAGAAATATTTTGTCCATGAGAGCTAATTCCATCTGAAGCACTTATAGTTGCATCTTGAAATATAGTTTTGAGTGCAATAGCTGAACTAATGGAGTCTACATCAGCATGATGATGAACCAATAACAATAGTTTATCTTTGAATGCAGCTTTAATTTTTTTATTTAGGAGCATTCTTATCACTTTTTTCTTGCATGCTCTGAACTACAGGTGTTAGTTTTCCTTGTAAATCTTCGATTTCTTTATTTAGTTTATTAAGTTGATTTTTTAATCTATTATTTCTTATTTCCATAGTTTCATTCTCTTCTTTAAGATCATTTTTTAATTTTTTCACGTCTTCAATTTTTTTCATAACTGATCCAATTGCTCGATAAATAGTATTTTTTTTATTGGTATTTTTCAATTCTTCTAAGGTGCGTTCGGTTTCAGCAATTGAAATATCAACTTGGGAGATTTGTTGTGCTAATGCTTGTGATTGTTGTTGCATCTGTTGAAAAAGATTAATTTTTTCTTGAATATTTTCAGGTGTAATTTCATTCATTATTTACAACTCCTTCAGCACAGTAAGCCCAACCTAAGAATGAATTTAGAGCAGCTCTTAAACTAGTAAAATCTTCAGCATCTAAAAGTATCTTTAATTTTTCTCCAGCAGGCGTTACCTCTACATTTACTTTAGGTAATCCTTTTTTGGCTTCATCATTTAAAGCCATGGCAATAGATTTAGTATGATTGCCAGTTTTCAAGCTTACTTGGGCTTTCATTAATCTGAAAGCACAGTCTTTTTGGTAGACGGCCTTATTTTATAAAAAATCTTATCGCCGCAAACCCGACATGTTAATCCTAAGACTTCCAAATCCATGTCTAATTTTGCGCCACAAGAAGCACATTTATAATTTACCATTTTCTAGTCCTCCTTTGAAGGATAATATGCACCGCTTGCAAATTGATAATCACAACTGTTGCATGAAAAAATCCCAGTAGATATGCGTTTAACATTTATTTTTGAACAAGAAGGACATTCATATTTTTGGTGTTGTTTTTTCTCAACAGCTCCAAGCCTTCTTCTGACAGATACACCATATCTTGGCCCGAATCGGCCAGTACTGCCTACCTTCTTTGTTCCCTGACTCATTCTGATATACCTTTCAGGGCCTCACGTAAAACGTTATCGCTTGTTCTAGCAGTATTCACAGCTTCTCTAATTTCAGCATCTGTAAAGGCTCCATTCATCCCTTTTTGGGCAGCTCTTAGATTTCCATTTTCATCATGAGCTACTGTAAATCTTGCACTCATTACACCTTCCTCATCAGAGGTCGGATCTAAAATTACTGAATCTCCAAGTTTTCCAAAGGTACATGAAATTGGCCAACAAGTTACAGGTAAGTCAACATCTTTATCAGAGATTCCATGTTGAACATTCGGAATCTTTGCATTAGAAAGAGCAGCAGCAGCAGCTAAAGTACAACAATCAAATAAATTTCCGTTATTGTCTAAAATATGTAAATCGATAAAGACCGTCCAAACTTTTTCACCTTCTTCTATACAAAGAGCTTCAAAGTCAATCATACGCGATTCACGAATTCCTCTATCTACAACTCTAGATAATTCAATGGATTGTTCTCTTGGTGGGCCTGGATCAAAGGATTGGTCTGCTAATGGTGCTAATTCAGTAGAGGTCATCATAGTTCCACTCTTAGGTGAATCACCATATGGCGTTCCAATTAACATTTTTATTCCACAAAGGACTTTAGTTTTTCCAAGGTGAACCATTGCTGAACCTTCAGCAGTATTAATTAGTCCAGTTTCAATTTTAACTTTTCTAAATTCGTTTATTTCACGACCATCGGCTCTCTTACCTTCTGCAGCCAAGGATTCCATGTGTCCTTTCATTAAATTAGATACATTATCGTTGCTCATGCGCTTCCTCCATATTTATATTCAAGAGCTTTTCTCATTTTTTTGTATAAATCCATACATCCACTTGTGGCTAAGTCCATAGCCTGTTCAAATTCGTCTGGAGTCAAATGACCATCTAATTGTAATAGTACAACTTCACCAGTACTTGGGATTATTGCTAAAGGTAAATCAGCTTGTCCATAATTGTCTTCTTCTTTATTTAAATCGAGTACTACAACATCATTTACTTTTCCAGACGCACATGCAGGAATCATGTCCTTCATGGGGATTCCTGCATCGGCTAAAGCTACTGATGCTGCTGTCATTGCAGCACATCTTGTTCCTGCATGTGCTTCTACAACTTGCATATCAACTCTAATTGATGCTTTTGGAAATTCTTCAACCATAACGACTTTTTCAAAAGCTTGTGAGACTATATATGAAATTTCCGTAGACCTTCTATCAAGTCCTGGTCTTTTTCGATCATTTACACTAAAAGGTGCCATAGTGTATCTAGCTTGTACTATAGCCCTATCTGCTTTTTGTTTGTGTCTAGGGTGACATTCCATGGGGCCAAAAACACCCACATATACCTTATTGTTCCCCCATTCAAGATAACATGAACCATCGGCATTATCTAGAACGCCTGCGGTAATTTTTACCTCTCTTAATTCGTCAGCTTTTCTTCCGTCTAAGCGGATACCATTTTTTATTAATTCCATATCTGTTTGACCGGCCATTTTATTTCTCCAATAATTTTTCTATTTTGTTTGTTAGTCCTTTTGATGTAGTTTCACAATCTATAATTTCAATAGCCTTTTGAGCCATTGCTATATCTTCACCTTTCCCATCTATCCAAATGTATCCATTTTGTCCAATTTGAATTCTAGTCTGGGTTTTTTCACGAATGGTTGTAATCATAGAACCTTGTTTACCAATTACTCGGGATACGCTTGTTGGTTCAATAGCTATAATAGTACCTGAATACAATTTTCGGGAGTCATCTTTCTTAAGACTAATTTGATGTGTTCCTGCAGCATCTACCATAAATATTTCACCCCATATTGCATCTCCAATCTTTATGAATCTTGCAGTATCTCCAAAAGGAACTTTCCAACCAGATTCGCTATGATGTAATGTTGAATTAAATGAGGCTCCAATGTTCATTCGCCAGACAGAAGGTCCAGTTTCAGCACAAATGGCTACTATTTTATCTCCAACTTTAGGATTATATCTACCTTTAATTGGATTAACATTTACATATCCTGCTCGATCACTCGAGAATCCTACAACTGATGAATAGACTTGACCTTTATTTCTAAAGATTCCTTTCCCAGGTTTACTCTTAGTTTTCACTAGATCACCCGGTAATACTAATCTCCTAGAGCTCTCGCTATTTGAATTATTATTTGATTCTTCACTCATTATGAATCGCCACCTTTTCCTTTTACTACGTTCTAGTTCCAAACTTCACCCTATTTGAAGATTTGTTTTGTTTATAACGCTTTAATTTCGGCAGTGCCTTTAGTTATTGACCCTAATATATCTTCTAATTTAACTTGTGATGCTGCAGCCATTTCAATAATGCCAATCCAACTTCCATCTTTTTGGTATTCTTCACTTTCTATATTCCCTAGTCCACTTATTTGTCCATAACATTTTCCAACATATATTGCTTTAATTTTTATTGCAATGCGTATTTTATCAAATGAAATAGGTAGTAATACTTTAATTTGCTTAATAATTTGTTCTATTTGTGTTTCTAGAGGTTCCATAGGATCCACAGTATATCTTACTTCTTTTAGAGCATTTTCAATTCTTTGCGGAGGATGTGGTCCTCCAGTTTGAGGATTCATTGCATTAGCTGCAATGTGGGAGATAATTTGTTTTCTTTTTTGTTCCACCATTTCCTTTTTCTGTTGAGAAGTTAATTGAATATTTCCTTCATCTAATATTTTTTTATAAATTTTTATTAAATCTAAGGAATTAAATGTATTATTGACTAAGATATCCGGAGCTCTTTCACCCTTTGCACTATCACTCCATATTCCATCAGCAGCAATGGCTTCTTCCCAATCAATATCTTGTCCCTCTTTGTATAACTGGGCCGCTTCGGGATCAATCAATATTTCAAAACGGTTTCCCCCAGTTTCAAATCGGGCAGTCACCGAATCTTCAAGAGATACCATTACTTAATTTTCTTTACAGCTCCAATTACACTTTTTGAATCCAAGGTATGGAAGTCTTCTTTAATACTTATAATGGCAATTTCAATAACTTCTGGTTTTAATTTATTTTCATTAGCTGCAGATAAAGCCTTGAGTCCTAAATTAATGGCCTGATTTTGGTTCATATTTTCTTTGTAATTATTCTCAAATACTTCCATTACTTCATTTCGTCCAGCCCCAATCCCTCCAGCCTTGTACGCCATCATTGCCCCTGATGGGTCGGTTTCGTAAAGATGAGGACCAGTATCATCAATTCCAGCAATTAACATTGCTGTCCCAAAAGGCCTTACACCCCCATATTGAGTATAGCTTTGTTTAAAATCACATAATTTCTTTACTAAAGATTCTACGGCTAATTTTTCACCATAATTGAAAGAATTGACTTGGCATTCAGTTCGTGCACGATCAACTAATGCTCTAGCATCAGCCACCAAACCTGATGTCGCACAACCAACATGTCCATCAATTTTGAAAATTTTTTCAATACTATCCGGTTCAATTAATTTTGAACTTAATCTTTTGTCTACGATTAAGACGACTCCGTCTTTGAATTTAACTCCAACGGTTGTTGTCCCTCTCTTTACAGCTTCTCTTGCGTATTCAACCTGAAACAGTCTCCCGTCAGGTGAAAATACTGTGATAGCCCGGTCATAGGCCATGTGTCCTGCTTGCATTAAAAATCCCTAATTGCCACGGTCTCGGACGGTAATAAAGATTATCGGTAGATGGATTAATTATTAAATGTCCAGTATTTAGCATGCCGTGCGGAAAGCCCTTTTAATGATGATTTTGATGCTTACACCAGGTTGTTTGGATACAACACCGGATGAGATTACAGGTATTGGAATTGAGTTACCTCTTAATTTAGTTATAGAAGGCGATATAGCTACTTTTCAGGCTACAGGAAAGAAACCACTTGGAGCTACATATTTATGGGATTTTGGAGATGGTTTGGGCGGTTCAGGTGAGTTTGTTAACCACATTTATATCGAAGAAGGTCAGTATAGTGTGATACTTACTGTAATTGACGATAAAGGTAGTATTGGTGTTGTTGAAGAAAAAATCGAAATTCTTCATCGTAATGAAGCTCCTTTTGCTAATGTCCAAGCAACTTATGGTGGTTTTGGACAAAAGATTAAAGTAAATAGTATTGCTTTTTTTGATGGAGGTTCTTCTAGCGATCCAGATGGAGATGTATTAACTTTTGAGTGGGATTTCGGTGATGGAAATATTGGTACAGGTATTCGCCCAAATCATTGGTATGATTCAATTGGTAATTTTACAGTGACTTTAACAGTTCGTGATGAGGGTGATTTATCAAGTACAGCTGAGACATGGGTCTTAGTATCAATAAGAAAATACAGTGTCGAGTTTAACATTAATAAGATTATGATTCCAGTTCTTGCAGGGTATACTGCTGAAGGTGAAACATCAACTGAATCCCATGTTTATCCTTATAATTTAACAAATGTAAATTATAACTTGCAATGGGAAGAAGATGAAACTGCTGAAAATTTGCCTATTTGGGTTGTAATAGATCCATTGAATTATCCTGATAATTTTACATTTCAAGTACAGACGAATTATGCTGTAAATGGATCTGATGTAGGTACGTCTGGAGATTTGTCATTAATTTTCCCAGTATTATCTACCGTTCCTTTAGGTATGATTTTATCTTTTGGATCTGTAAATGAAGTTAATGATTATCTTTTTCAAGAAGGATATACAAGTGCTAAAGGTCAAGGATTATGGAACGCTCTAATTACTTGTAATAATGCACCTTCAGCAAGTGATGGAGGTTTAAATACAGGAGTTGCAGATTTAGATGATGGTAATGATTGGGTTCTCTATGTAGAATATGAATACTACACGGCAACTATATTAGAATTTTAGCTTTTTTCTTCAATGATTCCTAATTGTGAAGCAAAATAGGCTAAAGTCTTATTTGCGGTAATATAACCTTCACCACCCTTTTCTTTCGCCATTTCTAAAGGCCCCATTGCACATTGTACTGCACCCTCTATATCTTCGGGATTTCTTTTTAGTGCAACGTGATAGTTGCAAATTGCTAAATTGAGCCAAGCACGTGGTTCTTTTGAATCAATTTCGGTTGCTCTTTTATAATGTTCAGCTGCTCTTTCTAGTCTTTTTTCATACCAAGCTGCATTTCCTAATCTTAGATAATTTTTTACGTCACCTTTAACCATTTCAGATGCAAATTCTTTAAATTCACCACCTTCTGATAACTCTGGTTTTTCGGCATAGTAATTGGTATAGGGGCTATTTGTATTAGATATTCCACTTTCAGAAATAGTATTCTTAGAATATTCATTTTTATTTTCTTCACTTTCTGATAAAATTCCACTGGTATCTGGCATTGGTTCATCAAACATTCCAAAACCAAACATAGGTTCAGTTTCTTCTTGGACAGTGTTATTTATTTCTGTAGTAGTATTTTCCTCAATGAGTGGTTCAGGTATATTTTCTTCAATAGGAATTGGTTTGGCATTAGTATCCATATTAAAAGCCAGAATTCGATTTCCAGATCCTGCTACAGCAAAATCCATTTGTTGAGAAGTACTAATACAAGTTATTTCTCCATTTGTTTCAAATTTTTCTAATAAATCTCCATTATTTGAAAGATGATATATCTTATTATCATGTGACCCTGCTAAAACACCCCCATCTGGTAATGGTACAACTGCACGAACATATCCCTCTGTCATAAAATCCCATGAGTTTTCACCTTCTTTATTAAGTGCTTGTACTTTACAATCCCATCCACCGATAAAGATAGTTTCTCCATCTTGCCCAGTAGAAACATCCCAAAGTGAATCACTATGTTGTTTCTCCCAGATTAGATTTCCCTCATTGTCTAAACAGTAAAGATATTCGTCACCACACCCCATAATTAAATTTCCATGCTGTGAAGCTCCTACACCAACCATTGCTCGATTAGTAGTGTATTCCCAAAGTTGTAAACCTTTTTCAGTAAACATTGCAATTGAGTCGCCAGTACCTACAATAATAAATTGTCCTTCAGTATCAGCGTAAAGGGACCATATTGATTTACCTATAGTTTGTTCCCACTCCACATTACCTAGTGAATTAAGCATTTTGAGTTTGCAATCTTTTCCACCACAAATAACATTACCTCCATTTTTTAAAATAGAGATACCGTGTATACCTTCGTCAATTTTCTTTCCCCATATTTGTTCACCATTTCGGTTGACTAGAGTTAAATTTCCATTTCTATCTCCGACTGCAATTTTATTTCCATCGTCAGAACAGGAAATACAGATTACAGGTCCTGAAATTTCTAAATCAAAGATATTTTGATGATTCATTGATAACAGCTGGCAATCGATGCGTTATTTATTTCTTGTTATAGTAAACTTAGGTAACATATAAATTTATATAAAGCACGATTGTAGTGCAACACTGACTTTGACAGTATTCACACTATCAAAGTGTCACAAACTGGTGTACAAAATGAAAAGCAATCGTCTTGCATTCGCGTCTGCTCTAGGTCTATGTTTATTGGCCTTGTTTATGTTAAATGGAGTTAAAGGTGATATTGGGGTTTTAAATGCCCCCAATACAAATAGTGTCACTTTTTCTCCTGTCGAATATTCTACATATCCTGCTGACAGAGTAGATCCGGACATCGATTTAATATTTTATATCAATGTCAGTTGGAAGGATTCAACATCACTAGATGAGTTAGTAGTATTTTTCGGAAATGGTGTTGAAGTTTCATTGGATGTTGCAGATATACCTCCTACCGCTTGTACTGATTGTGGATGGAATATGGATAACCCTAATGATGGAAATTATGCGACAAATATGACTCCTGACACCATAGATGCGGGTACGGTCGTTGTTTCGATGGGCGCTGAAACAATTGAGTATGGTTTTAAGGCTAAATTTGACGGTTCGACAGAATGGAACGCTTTTTGGCCCGGTGGACTTGGGGATACAAATGATTCTGGAGTTAGAGTTAATACTCTTCCAGTTCTTACAGATAACGCTTTAGTTTCTCCAGCAGTAGGTATGCCTTACGATACTTTTTCAGTTAGTGTGACATACACCGATGCAGATAATCATACAGGAACGGTTAATGGTGTTGTTTGTGAGACAAATAATCTTTCTAATTGTGAATCTTCTTTTCCGTTATCTACACCAGACGATGATTCTACAGATGGTGCAGTTTATTCAGGAACTTTTAGCACTACTTTTGGTGGAGACCTAACAGTTGTTCTTAATGCAAGTGATGGTACTGATTTTGCACTACTAGATCGAAGTACTACATTTGAAGTTGATACAGATAA